>Ga0315912_10000022_pt1:0-462500 | contig 465267 bp, 413 predicted proteins | sample VfabasoilMG_FD_204469 | JGI IMG/M metagenome (GOLD analysis project Ga0315912, IMG submission 204469) | Garden soil microbial communities collected in Santa Monica, California, United States - V. faba soil | ecosystem: Environmental > Terrestrial > Soil > Garden | place: USA... | reverse complement strand
GCCCGAGAGCAAGCCGAACACGACCGTGCTCGCCAAGTCGGGCGGCGATTCGGATGACTCCCTCGACAGCATCGAGGGCTCGAAGCGCGTCGTCAAAACCGTGGCCGAGGGCCAGAAGCTGACGCAGATCCTGACCGATGCGGGTGCCGACACCTGGCAGGTCCGCGAGATGCTCGAGGCGATGAAATCGATCTTCCCCCAGCGCTCTCTCGCGGTAGGCCAGGAAGTCCACATCCTGCTCTCGCCGTCGCTGACGAAGCAGAACCGCATGGAGCCCGTGCGCTTCTCCATCTTCGATGCTGGTCAGGCGCACAAGGTGACGGTGACACGCTCCAACGCCGGTGAGTTCGTCGCCAGCGCCGCGCCGATCGACGACGACGAGGCCGCGCGCGTGAGCCTCCAAGGCAAGGACCAGAGCCAATTATCGAGCCTCTACGCGAGCCTCTATCACGCGAGCGAGCTGCAAAGCGTGCCCGTCGACACCATCATGCGAATCCTGCGCGTCCACGCCTACGAGACGGACTACCGGCGCCGCCTGCGCTCGGGCGATTCCTGCGAATTCTTTTTCGACCTGAAGGAGGAGGGCGGCACCGAGGGCCCGCCCGGTGAGCTGCTCTTCACCTCGATCACGGCCGGAGGCGAGAGCTCGCGCTTCTATCGCTTCCGCACGCCCGACGGCGAGATCGACTACTACGACGCCGAAGGCAACAACTCGAAGAAGTTCCTCATGCGCAAGCCCGTGCGCGCCGACGACGTGCGCCTCACGTCCGGCTTCGGCCTGCGCTTCCATCCGCTTTTGAACGAGAAGCGCATGCACACGGGCGTCGACTGGGCGTCGTCTCCCGGAACGCCGGTGCTTGCCGCGGGCAACGGCACCATCGAGGAGGTCGGACGCAAGGGGCACTACGGAAACTACGTCCGCATTCGCCACTCGAACGGCTATCAGACCGCCTATGGCCACTTGTCGCGCTTCGCCGAGGGCGCCGCCGTCGGCGTCAAGGTGCGCCAGGGCCAGGTCATTGCCTTCGTCGGCTCGACCGGGCTCTCATCCGGCCCGCACCTTCACTTCGAGGTGCTCGTCAACAACCAGTTCGTGGACCCGCTCTCGATCCAGGTGCCGCGCGAGCGCAAGCTCGACGGCAAGACCCTCGCCGAATACCAGAAGGAGCGCGCGCGCATCGACGAGCTGATGCGGCGTGCCCCTGTCATGACCGCAAGCAAATAAGACGGCAATTGGCAGGCGGCATTCGGCAATCGGAGGAATGCTACCCTTGTTCCGACTGCCTATTGCCGATTGCCTATTGCCGCTTACGCCGCGGCCTTCACCTGCGCGCCGTTGATGGTGAGCTTTCCATCCTTGACCGAGAGCCGCACCGTATCGCCGTCCTTGACGCGGCCCTCGAGCAATTGCTCGGCGAGCGGATCCTGCACCTGCTTCTGGATCACGCGCTTCAAGGGCCGGGCACCGTAGACCGGATCGTAACCCTGGTTGGCGAGCCACGTCCGCGCGCCGTCGTCTAGCTCGATCGCAATCTTGCGCTCGGCGAGCAGCTTCCGGAGGCCCCGCATCTGGATGTCGACGATCGAAGCCATGTCCTCGCGCTTCAAGCGGTGGAAGACGATGATCTCGTCGATGCGGTTCAGGAACTCGGGCCGGAAGTGGCGGCGCACCGCGTCCATGACCAGGCTGTAGGCCTCCTCCTCGGAGAGCACCTTGTCCTTCTCGCCGGGCGCACCGAAGCCGAGCGGCTGACGCGGATCGGCTAGGAACTCCGCGCCGAGGTTCGACGTCATGACGATCAGCGTGTTCTTGAAATCGACCGTCCGGCCCTGGCCGTCCGTGAGCCGCCCGTCGTCGAGCACTTGCAAGAGCACGTTGAAGACGTCGGGGTGCGCCTTCTCGATCTCGTCGAAAAGGATGACCTGGTACGGACGCCGCCTGACCGCCTCCGTGAGCGCCCCGCCCTCCTCGTAGCCCACGTAGCCCGGCGGCGCGCCGATCAGCCGCGCGACCGAGTGCTTCTCCATGTACTCGCTCATGTCGATGCGCAAGAGCGCATGCTCGTCGTCGAACAGGAACGCCGCGAGAGCTTTCGTCAGTTCGGTCTTGCCCACGCCGGTTGGCCCGAGGAACATGAACGAGCCCATCGGCCGGTTCGGGTCCTGCAGCCCCGCACGCGCGCGCCGCACGGCGGTCGAGACCGCCTTCATCGCCTCCTTCTGGCCGACGACGCGCTTGATCAGCTCGTCCTCCATGTGGAGCAGCTTCTCTCGCTCGCCCTCGAGCATCTTGTCGACCGGGATGCCCGTCCAGCGCGAGACGACGGCCGCGATCTGGTCAGGCGTCACCGCCTCCTCGACCATGGCGCCCTTGGCTTCCTCGGTCTCGGTCGCCTTGATCTTCTTCTCGAGATCCGGAATCACGCCATAGGCAAGCTCGCCGGCGCGCGCGAGGTCGCCCTTGCGCTGCGCCTTCTCGAGATCTGTCCGCGCGCGGTCGAGCTCCTCCTTGATCTTTTGCGCCGAGCCGAGCTTCTGCTTCTCGTCCTGCCAGCGTTTGGTGAGCGCCTTCGACTTCTCCTCCTCGTCGGCGATCGACTTCTCGAGCCGGGCGAGGCGCTCCTTCGAGGCTGCATCCTTCTCCTTCTTCAAGGCCTCGCGCTCGATCTTCATCTGCATCAGATCGCGATCGATCGCGTCGAGCTCCTCGGGCTTTGAATCAACCTGCATACGCAGCCGCGACGCCGCCTCGTCCATGAGATCGATGGCCTTGTCGGGCAGGAAACGGTCCGAGATGTAGCGATGCGACAGCGTCGCCGCCGCAACGAGGGCCGAATCCGTGATCCGCACACCGTGGTGCAGCTCGTATTTCTCCTTCAAGCCGCGCAGGATCGAGATCGTGTCCTCGACGGTGGGCTCGTTGACGAACACGGGCTGGAAGCGCCTGGCCAGCGCCGCATCCTTCTCGATGTGCTTCTTGTACTCGTCGAGCGTCGTCGCGCCGACGCAATGCAGCTCGCCGCGCGCGAGCGCAGGCTTGAGCAGGTTGCCCGCGTCCATCGCGCCTTCGGCCTTGCCGGCACCGACGATGGTGTGCAGCTCGTCGATGAACAGGATGATCCCGCCCTCGGCCGCCTGCACCTCCGAGAGCACGCTTTTCAGGCGCTCCTCGAACTCGCCGCGATATTTGGCACCCGCGATCAGCGCGCCCATGTCGAGCGCGAGCAGCTTCTTGTCCTTGAGGCTCTCGGGCACGTCGCCCTTGATGATGCGCTGCGCCAGGCCTTCAGCGATGGCCGTCTTGCCGACGCCGGGCTCGCCGATCAGCACCGGATTGTTCTTGGTCCGCCGTGAGAGCACCTGGATCGTGCGCCGGATCTCCTCGTCGCGACCGATGACCGGATCGATCTTGCCTTCCGCGGCGGCAGCCGTGAGGTCGCGCGCATAGCGCTTTAAGGCGTCATAGGCCTGCTCGGCCGACGCGCTGTCCGCGGTCCGCCCCTTCCTGATCTCGTTGATTGCGGCATTGATCGCCTCGGGCGTCGCGCCCGCCTCGGCGAGAATCTTACCCACATCCGAGCTCTTCTCGAGCGCCAGCGCGAGCAGCAGCCGCTCGGCGGTGACGAACTTGTCGCCGGCCTTTTCCGCGATCTTCTGCGCGTTGTCGAAGAGGCGTGCGAGATCGGGCGAGAGATAGAGCTGCCCGGCGCCGCCGCCCGAAACCTTGGGCCGCTTCGCGAGCAGGCGCTCGACCGCTGCCAGGGCCTCGCGCGAGCGGCCTCCCGCACGGTCGATGAGGCCCGCGGCCAGACCCTCGGAATCGTCGAGCAGAACCTTCAAGAGATGCTCGGGCGCGAACTGCTGGTGGCCCTCGCGCAGCGCCAGGTTCTGCGCCGCCTGGACGAAGCCCTTGGCCCGGTCGGTATACCGTTCGAATTCCATGTCTTCCCTCCTCAGCCCGTTCCCCCGCCCACTCGGCACGGTCGAACGACGTCACGTCAGGATTGTTGTAGTGCCACCCGCGAGCCCGAAAGGCGCCCGCAGGAGAGCCTTTCGTCATATAGGATATGGCTGCTCCGCAAAAAGGGGCCGAGCCTCCGTCGATGTGCAACGAAGCACAGGAACGACAAATGACCGTTACCGCCCCGTCCCTCGTCGGCATCTATCGCTATCCGGTAAAGGGCCTTTCGGCGGAGGCCATGACCACGGTCAAACTCGAGGCCGGCGAGACGCTCCCCTGTGACCGCGCCTGGGCGATCGAGAACGGCGGGCGCGGCTTCGACCCGGCCGCCCCCCGCTTTCTCCCCAAGATCCACTTCCTGATGCTGATGCGCGACGAGCGTCTCGCGGCGCTCACGACGTGCTTCGAAGAGACGACCCAGACGCTAACCATAAATCGCGACGGCGCGGCCGTCGCGCGCGGAGGGCTTTCGACGCCCACCGGCCGCATGGTGATAGAGCAGTTCCTGGCCGCCTTCATGAAGCAGGCCATGCGTGGCGCGCCGCGGATCGTCTCCGCCCCGGGCCACAGCTTCACCGACTCGCGCGAGAAGTGCGTCCACATCGTCAACCTGGCGTCCGTCCGCGAGCTCGTGCGCGTCGCGGGCCGCTCAGTCGACCCGCTCCGCTTCCGGCCCAACCTCGTCATCGACGGCGCCGAGCCGTGGAGCGAATTCGCCTGGGTTGGCCGCGACATCGAGATCGGCAGCGCCAGATTGACCGTGACGGAGCGCACCGAGCGTTGCGCGGCGACGAACGTCAACCCGGCGACGGGTGCGCGCGACATGGACATCCCGGCAGTGCTCGGCCGCAAATGGGGCCACACGGACTTTGGCATCTACGCCAGGGTCACGAAGGCGGGCGTGCTATCCGTGGGCGATGCCGTCGCAACGTAGTCCGCGCCGCCAGGCGCGCCCGCAATGAAAAAGCCGCGGCAAGGCCGCGGCTTTTGTCATGTGTCGGACAGCGCCGGAGCGCCGTCTTCAATCGCTGGTGTCCTCGACCGCGGGCGTCGGAATGGCGACCTGCTCATCGCCGCCGTTCCCCTCGCGCCTGGGCCGGCGCACCGGCCGGCGCAGGAATTCCGGCTGCTCATGATGCGGAACCATGCGGTCATTGCGGCCAGCAGGTTGCTGCCCTCCGCCCTCTGGGGCCGGATCGGCACGCTGTACGCGCTCCGGACGCTGGAAGCGCTCGGGACGATCCTGACGTTCCGGACGATCCTGCCTGTCAGAAAATCCGCGCTGCTCGCCGCCGTGGCGTTCCCGATCACGGTGATGCGGCTGGCGGTGCTGATCGTGGCTCTGACGCGGCCCCCGATCTCCACGATCGCCGCGATCGCCGCGATCTTCGAAGCGCTGGCCCTCGCTCGGCCTCGGCTGCATCTCGTGGCGCGCAAATGGCGGCTGCTGCTGGTGCACGTCGCCGCCCATATCGTCGCCGTCGTCATCCGAGTAGTCGTCCGACATCGGATCCCCGCCGAAGCCGCCGGACCGCGGTCGCCCCATGCCGCCGCCGTTGGCCATGTCACCACCGCCCTGGCTCATCTGCTGCTCGCGGAAGGCCATGATGATGCGGTTGTAGTGCTCGGCGTGCTGAAGATAGTTCTCGGCCAGGACCGGATCACCGCTCGACTGGGCATCGCGCGCCAGCGTCATGTATTTTTCGGCGATATGAGCGGGCGTGCCGCGTATCTTGACGTCGGGCCCGGTGCTTTCGAAGCTCCGCGTCAACGGGTTTTGCCCCTTGCGGTTCTGATTGTTGTTGCGTCCGCGTCCTCGGCGATTCTGCTGTCCTTGCCTCATAGGCTCCATTCTCGATCGTTGAAAAAACTAGTCTGCGACGAACGCTTGTTCGCTGCGCCTCAACCGCCTCGACCCGGCTTGCGGCGGGCCTCTTGGCGGCACATCCAATCGGCTTCCCGATCTCCCCCAACACGCACAGCAGCGGTGCCATCCGCGCCGCGAGTGGCTTTCCCTAGCGCCAGAGCGCCCGGAACTCTTTTCCGTCTTTCATCTTGAGCTCAAACGGCAGTCGCAAATTCCGAAAGGGAGGTGCGTACGCGATAGCGCCTTTAGTGGCCGCCTGGCGCCAGCAGGAGGGCACCGCCTTCGGTACCCGTCCGCAATTCGCAGTCCAATCGCGCGCTCCTAGATGACACCGGTCTTGGGGTCAGTGGCCAATGCGCACGGTATAATCGCTGACCATGACCTTAGCCCTGGCGCCGTCTGATTCCAAGTCCTTTTCACGCCAAGGTTAGCATTGTGTCTGTATAGCCACACAACGGCTGTGGCCGCCGAGATCCGTCCACTGCCTGATCGCTCCAGCCCGCCCGGCCAGTTCGCGCCTTAGAATCTCGGCAACGGCCTCCGCCTGTCCAGCTCCGACCTCGAATAGAGCCCACCCTCGCGGCACCACCCGTGGCAGACCGGCCGCAATCTCACGGTACGCCTCGAGCCCGTCCGCTCCGCCATCGAGCGCCGCGCGCGGCTCATAGTCTCTGACCTCCGGCTCGAGCCCGCCGATATCGCGCGTCGCAATGTAGGGCGGGTTCGAGATCACGAGATCGAATGTACCGCGCACGGGGGCGGTATACCGCGCCTCGACGAACTCCGCGCGCTCGGAGAGGCGGAGCCGGTCAGCATTTGCTCGAGCGACTGCAAGCGCACCGGCGCTGATATCCGTGCCGACGCCCCGCGCCAGCTCCATCTCGGCGAGGAGCGTGAGCAGAAGGCAGCCCGAGCCGGTGCCGGCGTCGAGCATGCGGATCGGGAGCGGGCGCCAGCCCTCTTCATCCGCAAGCTCAAGTGCGGCTTCGATGAGCGTCTCCGTGCAGGGCCTCGGGTCGAGCGTCTCCGGGCTGATCGCGAACGCGCGCCCGAAGAAGTCTCGTTGGCCGAGAATGCGCGACACAGGCTCGCGCGCCATCCGCCGCTCAGCGCTGAGCGCAAGCCGCTCGGCTTCGGAGCTGGTGAGGCGCTGCTCCGGCTCGCGCAGAAGATCCGAAAGCGTCCCCCCTATTGCTGAGGCGACCAGAATGCGCGCGTCCCGCGCCGGCTGCTCGATGCCGCGGCCCGACAGCTCGGCCGCAAGCTTGCCGATCGCATCGCGCACAGAGAGACCGGCAAACGTGTGTTCGACGTCAGGCGCTCGCATGATCTTCCATCGCGGCGAGCTCGCTCGCCTGATGCTCCGTGATGAGGCGGTCGACGATCTCGTCGAGCCCGATGCCTTCCATGATGCGCTCGATATTGTAGAGCGTGAGGTTGATGCGGTGATCGGTCACGCGCCCCTGCGGAAAGTTGTAGGTCCTGATCCGCTGCGAGCGGTCGCCCGAGCCGACCTGGCTCTTGCGCGCCTCGGCCCGCTGATTGGCGGCTCGCTCGCGCTCAGCTTCGTAGATGCGCGACCGGAGCACCTGCATGGCAAGACGCCGGTTCTGGTGCTGCGACTTCTCTGCCGAGACGACGACGATCCCGGTCGGCAGATGCGTGATGCGCACGGCCGAATCGGTCTTGTTGACGTGCTGGCCGCCGGCACCTCCCGCACGCATGGTATCGATGCGGATGTCCTCCGCCTTGATGTCGACGTCGACGTCCTCGGCCTCGGGCAGCACGGCCACCGTCGCCGCCGAGGTATGAATGCGTCCGCCCGCCTCCGTCGCCGGGATGCGCTGCACACGGTGCACCCCGCTCTCGAATTTGAGCTTGGCGAACACGCCCTTGCCGGTAATCGAGGCGATGATTTCCTTGTATCCGCCGAGGTCGCTCTCCGACGCCGAGATGAGCTCGGTCTTCCAGCCCTTGAGATCGGCATAGCGCTGATACATGCGGAACAGGTCGGCCGCGAACAGCGCCGCCTCGTCGCCGCCCGTGCCGGCCCTCACCTCGAGAATGGCGCTGCGCTCGTCCGCCGCGTCCTTGGGCAGCAGCAGGATCTTGAGCTTCGCCTCGAGATCGTCGAGCCGCGGCTCGAGCGCCTCGATCTCGGAGCGCGCATAGGCAGCCATTTCCTTGTCCGCCGCGGGATCGTTCAAGATCCCCCGGAGATCCGAGGCCTCCTTCTCGGCCGCCTCCAGCTCCCGGATCGCGGCGACGATCGGGCTCAAGTCCGAGAATTCCTTCGCGAGCTTGGCGCGGGCCGCCTGATTGACGCCCTCGTTGAGCTCGGCCTGGATCGTCTCCGAGCGCTCGACCAGCTTGGCCAGTTTTTCTTTGGGGATGCTTCGCATGTCTTGTCTGCATGATGGACGGAGTGCTCCGGCTCACGCGACATACGAGCCGGCGGGCACCGATGCAATGGAATGCTGTCTAACGCGGATCGGCCTTGAGCCTGTCGGCACGACGTGAGCGGGGATCGTCGACGTCGACCCACTTGAGATCGTCGCTGCTCTGGCCCGACGACGCCAGTCGCCGCGCGACATAGTCTTGAGTCTTGTTCACGAGCCGCACGATCGGCGTTCGAAGGTTGGCGAAAGCCCCCTCCAATCCCGTGCTTCGTGCGAGATAGGTTGCGAACGTGAGCGACACGACCAGAAGCACCAGAATACCAGTTCTGCCGAGCCACGCCATGGAGTGACGCGCGCCCGCCTCGAAATCCATGTCAGCGGTCTCGCCGGCAATCCAGTTTTGCGCCATGGCCTGGCGCGCACCCCAGGCCACCGACGCCGCCGACCGTGTCGTTGATGCGACGCGCCCCGCTGCCGCCGACGCAGCCTTGGCCAGACTGCGCAGCCGGTGCGGAGCGCCGTCTCCCACCCTGACGACCGTGGCCCCGCCTTCCATCTGATTGCGAATGATGACGAGCACCGGTCTGGGATCGATCCTGGCCAGGCTCGTGTACCCGGTCACCACGCGAACCGTCTCCGGCCAGGGCGGCAGGCGGCCGATTTCCCCGCGCTCGAGTGCCGTGACGACCTCGATACGGGTGCCGAGCCGGACAGCCAGATCCGGCAGCGACAGCCTCAAAATGCGCCTGAGATCGCGGAACAGAGCGCCGATTTCGGCAGCCGAAGGAGCCTGCCCGCGCCGCGCGGGATGGGCGTCATGCCCTGTCGGCCGCGCCAATTCGCGCGCGCCATTGGCTCCCCCTCCGGAACGCATACTCAACCGAGCCCACCCTACGCAGCACTACGCACAACGGCCTGTATGTCCCCGATGACCATCGTTGAGCAAAATACGGCCGTTGTCAAAGCCTTGTCTCGGGATGCCGCGAGGCTCAGACCTCGACGCCATGCTTCGAGGCGAACGCCTCGAGCTCCCGGCGCACGCTGCCCGAGCCGGACACGAGGAGGTCGTCGAGGAGGCGGGTGACGCCGCCGGCGTCGAGTGACCGGATCATGGTCTTGACCGGCCCGATCGAGGCGGGCGCCATGGAAAGCACCCGGAATCCGAGCCCGATCAGCGCCATGGCCTCGAGCGGCCGACCCGCCATCTCGCCGCAGAGCGTCAGTGCGACCTTGTGCTTCTTCGTTGCCTTGGCGAGCAACTTGAGCGCCCGGAGCGGCGCGATCGAGAGCGAATCGTAGCGGCTGGCGACGCGGGCATTGGTTCGGTCCGCGGCAAACAGGAACTGCATCAGGTCATTGCTGCCGACCGAGACGAATTCGACCTTTGGCAGCAGCGCCTCGAGCTCGAACAGCACGCTCGGCACCTCGATCATGGCCCCGATGAGCAGGCTCTTGGGCGGCTCGATTCCTTTATGTTTGAGAAGCGCGCACTCCTTGTCGATCAGTGCCCGGATCGCATCCATCTCGTACGCGATCGAAACCATCGGGACCATGATCCTGAGCTCGCGCCCCGCGCCCGCCATCAGGAGCGCGCGCACCTGCGTGCGGAACAGCGCCGGCCGGTCGAGCGACATGCGGATCGCCCGCCAGCCGATGGCCGGGTTCTCCTCGTTGATCTGGCGGAGGTAGGGAAGCGCCTTGTCGCCGCCGATATCGAGCGCCCGGAACACGACCGGCTTGCCGCGCGCCTCCTCGATCACGGCGCGATAGGCCTGTTCCTGACGCTCGAGCTTGGGCAGACTGTGCGAGAGCATGAACATGAGCTCGGTGCGAAACAGCCCGACCCCGTCCGCGCCCGATTCCGCGAGATGGGGCATGTCGGCCAGGAGGCCGGCGTTCATCTGCAGTGCGATTCGCTGTCCGTCGGTCGTCACGGCCGGCACATCCCGGAGCGCCTCGTACTGCTTCTGGCGCCTGGCCCGGAACCGCACCTTGTCCGTATAAGCGGAGACGACCTCGCTCGAGGGCCTCACGTGCACCTCGCCCAGCACGGCGTCGACGACCGCAGCATCCCCGGCAACGACGCGCTCGACAATGCCCTCCGCCTGCCCTACGGCGGCAATGCCCAGCGCTTTGGCCACGACCGCGACGTGGCTTTGTCCGCTGCCGTCCTCGATGACGAGACCGCGCAGCTTCGTGCGGTCGTAGTCGATCAGCTCGGCAGGGCCCATTGTCCGTGCAACGAGGATCGTATCGACAGGCATCTCCGACGGATCGAGGATGCCCGTTTTTCGGCCCGCGAGGATGCGCAGCAGCCTGTCGGAGAGGTCATCGAGATCGCGCTGGCGCTCGCGCCAATAGGGGTCGCCCTGGCGCAGCATGCGCGCCCGCGTGCCGTTCTGGACGCGCTCGACGGCAGCGTCCGCCGTGAGCCCGCCCTGGACCGCTTCTCGCAGTCGCCGCTCCCAACCGCGATCATGAGCAAACATCCGGTAGGCCTCGAGCACCTCGCGGTGCTCGCCGGCCCCCGAGAGATGCTCGTGCCCCAGCATCTCGTCGAGCGAGCTGCGCAGCTCCGTGATGGCTCGCTCGAGCCGGCGCATCTCCTCCGCCGGATCGTCGGCGAGCAGCTTGTCGACGACGATCCTGGGCTCGTGCAGCATGATGTGGCCGAGCGCGATGCCCTCCGAGATCGGCTCGCCGCGCACGACCGTCGCCAGCGCGCGCGAGATTTCGATCGCAGCCCCGGAGCCAGCCACCGCACCCGAGACGAGATGCTCGGCGACCACCATGGCCGTCGCCTGCAGGACCTCGACGTCCTCGTCCGAATACTCTTTCGTTGTCTGGTTCTGCACCACGAGCACGCCGAGCACCTGCGCGCTTCGCTGGATCGGAACCGCGAGCAGCGAGTGATAGACCTCCTCCCCCGTCTCCGGCCGGTAGGAGAAGGCCGGGTGCTTCGGCGCATCGGGCTCGTTGATGGTGACATTGAGCTCGGCGCAGCGCCCGACCAGGCCCTCCCCGCGCTTGAGCATGGTGTTGTGCACGGCCCCGACGTTGAGGCCCTCGGTCGCGAACAGCTCGAGCGACCCGTCCTGGCGCTTGAGATAGATCGAGCACACGTCGGCGACCATGACGCCCGCGATCTGGCGCACGATCTTGTTGAGCCGCGTTTGCCCGTCGTCGGCTTCGCCCAAAATATCGCGCAGGCGCCGCATGATGACACGCAGCGCCGGCTCGGAAGGCATCACACGGGGCTCGTCGCCTCGTCTCGAGACCATTGACTTCAGCCGTTCAAACAACCGACTCTTAGCGTTGATTATACTGCAATACACGCGCCAGCGCGGAATTGCGGCCTGGAAACGGTTGTCCCCAGGGCCGGCACTCTCGGCAAGCGTGCCGCAGCCTACTCCGCGTCGAGGCCGTAAAGGGAATGAAGAGTCCTGATGGCAAGCTCGGCATAGGCGGCGTCGATCAAGACGCTGATCTTGATCTCCGACGTCGTAATCGCAAGGATATTGATGCCCTTGTCGGCAAGTGCCTTGAACATTTGCGCCGCCACGCCCGCGTGGCTCCGCATGCCGACGCCGATGACCGAGATCTTGGCGACGTCTGCTGAGCTTTGCAAATCGAAGTGGCCGATGTCGGCCTTGGCCGCCTTCAAAACCTCGAGCGCGCGTGGCAGCTCGGCTGCCTGAACGGTAAACGTCATGTCTGTATTCTTGCCGTCCGCCGCCACGTTCTGGACGATCATGTCGACGTTGATCGAGGCGTCCGCAAGCGGCCCGAAGATGCGGGCGGCGACGCCCGGCTTGTCCTCGACCTTGAGCATGGTGATTTTCGCCTCGTCCTTCGCGTAGGCGATGCCGCTGACGACTTGGTTCTCCACGATCTCATCCTCGTCGCAAACGATTGTGCCGATGTCTTCCAGGTTGTCGGCGCGCACGGGCGCCATCGCCTCAGGCGCCACGAAGCTCGACAGCACGCGCGTCCTGATGCGGTGCACCATGGCGAGCTCGACCGAGCGCGTCTGCAGCACCTTGGAGCCCGACGACGCCATCTCGAGCATCTCCTCATAGGAGACCTTGGGCAGGCGGCGCGCCTTGTGGACGATGCGCGGGTCCGTCGTGTAGACGCCGTCGACGTCGGTATAGATGTCGCACACGTCGGCGCCGAGGGCCACCGCGACCGCGACCGCGCTCGTGTCCGAGCCGCCCCGCCCGAGCGTCGAGATGCGGTTGTCCTTGGGCTCGACCCCCTGGAAGCCGGTTATCACGGCGACCTCGCCGCGATCGAGGCAGGCCTTGAGATTGGCGCCCGGGATCGCGGAGATGCGCGCCGACCCGTGCGCGGCCGAGGTCTCGACCGGAATCTGCCAGCCGGCCCACGAGCGCGCCTTGATGCCCATCGACTGCAGCACGATGGCGGTCAAGCCCGCCGTCACCTGCTCGCCGCTGGCCACGACCGCGTCGTACTCGCGCTTGTCGTGGAGCGGCGAGGCCTCGTTGACCCAGGCCACGAGCTGGTTCGTGGCCCCGGCCATGGCCGAGACGACGACGGCGACCTTGTTGCCGGCATCGACCTCGCGCTTGACGTGGCGCGCGACATTCTTGATGCGCTCGACGTTGGCGACCGACGTGCCGCCGAACTTCATCACCACAACAGCCATTCGTCCCCGCGCGGCTCCCCGGCCCAGTCTCGTTTGCATCCGACGGCGCGATCTCTAACGGGAACATTGCGTGATCGCAACAGTTGGCACTGTCTCAGTTTGTAGGTGGCCAAAGTTGACGATCACGCGCCGCTATGACCTAGCGTCAAACCTTCCTTTACGGCGTCCCGCCATCCTGTGTGACTGGGGGACGCCATCATGACCTATAATCCGCCGCTTGATCCCGGCATCGAGCCAGCCGTTCGCGCTCTCAACGCTGCTGGCATATCGACATTTGAATCATGCGAAGGGGGACACGGGCACGCCTATCCCGATCCAACGGTGCGGTTTCATGGAGATCAGGCGGAGGGCTTCCGAGCGCTAGCGGCTGCGATGCAAGCCGGGCTCAAGGTTGCCGAACTAAGGCGGGTCTGGCCCGTCCTTGAGGACGAGCCGACCGGGCCTTGGTGGGAACTCACGTTCGTTGCTACTTCCCGCGACGGCTGAGATCAGCACACTCTTTACATAGAGGCTTATTCCCGGTGCCGGGGCGCAGATACTCGCGCTCAATATTATTGCCGGTATTGCAGTTCGTATTGTTGTGATGGACCGGCTGAAGAATAGAGTTCCACGGATAGGTAGTGGGCATTTGGTTGCTCCTTAGGCGTTGCGTACAGGATGCAACCTCCGCGAGTCTCATGATGGCGTCCAGCGCGCGCCCGAGTTCTCCACAGGGTTCACGATCTGTGTTCGTTGACTGTCGTCACGAAGCAGTGAGTGTGCTATGCTTGCCGCTAAGCATAGCATGGGGGGTGTGATGATCCGCATCGCGTTGCGCGCAGCTTTATTGATTGGCAGCGTCGCGGCTGCCCCAGCGGCTAGCGCACAGGAAGACCCCAATTCGGGGAATTTCTGGCTCAGGCATTGTCAGGGCCAGACCCCGACGCCGTTGTGCGCAGGCTACCTGAACGGGTTCATCGACATGAATTGGGTTCTTTCGGCTTCGAATGACAATCCCCTTTGGTGTCCGCCTGAGACGGCGACACTGGAGCAAATGAGGAAAGTGGTGCTGGCCCGCCTGGACAGCAGGCCTCAGAATCTGCACCAGCCGTTCGCCATGCTTGTTGCGGGCGCTTTGATGTCCGCCTTCCCTTGCGCAGCCAGGGAACCGAAATAGATGCCCAAAGGCCCCAAAGGACAGAAGCGCCCTGCCGACGTGATCGGCAACGCCATCAAGGTCGCCCGTATCGCTACGGGTGAGGAAGTCGACGACGTTGAGGACGACGGAAAAGACCAAGCTGCCAAGTCGCTCGGCAAACGAGGCGGCATGGCGCGCGCAGAAGCTCTCAGCAAGAAACGGCGGACGGAGATAGCACGCAAGGCGGCGGCGTCGCGCTGGAAGAAATCCTAGGAAGCCTTCTTACCCTTCTTGGTCGGTTTAGCCGCTGCCGTCTTCGGCTCTTTCTTTGGTTTTGGCGCCTTCGGCGGGGCCAAGCGCTTCTTCACCTCAGAGATCGGTTCAGCGATCTTGATCTTCTCGGGCGGCGTTCCCCCAGCCGTCAAGACGGTCTTGCGCAGATCTTTTCCGATCTCGAGGTTGCGGCGGATGGCACGGGATTCGTCCTTAATTCCTTCCCTTCCGAGTACGTCGGCGGCAAGATTCATTTGAAACTCGTGCATGGAGAGCTCCAGTGCGCCGAAGTAATCGAACGGATTTGCACCTTCGGGAATTCCCTTGTCACGCCTAACTGCGGCGGCTGAGGTTGCGTCATAGATGCCCTGATAGCGGGCGTCATGAAATATCGCTTGATGGACGTTGGGGACACCCGCTTTCGTGGCGGACTTACTCACCAACTTGAAAGCGACCGTCACCTTCTCGCGTTCTTCGAGACGCTTCTCGTCCTCCGACTTTGCATCCTCCAGTTCCATACGCCTCGTCTGCACCGTGAAATAGGCCTGGGCTGCTGCGATCTCCGGTTTTGCAGGATCGCCGTTCATTGCGATCAAGTACGCGGCTGGGCGGCTGAGGAAATAGTCGCGCCCTGCACGCTCGGCGCCGCCTCCGATCACGAGCATTGCGGTGGTTTCAACAAAATGCTTGGCGACATCGATGCCCGTGCCTTCGCACGCCTCCTTGGCGCGGGTGATGGTGTTCTCAAAATTGCGCCACTCCTGATAGCCCAACGTCCGCATGATTTCCCTTGCCAACCAATAGGGTACACCCTTTGGCGAAATGTGCTTCTGCTGCTCCAAGAGTTCCATTGTGGCCTTGTAAGCCGGCTGCATCGTCAGATCGGAAGACATGCTCAAACCCCACTTTTTGCTTCTCTTCGCGCGAATCTAACATCATGATACATCATCGTCACATCAATTCAAAGAAGGTGTCGCTGATGACGGACCGCAAATTGATCGAGAGTCGTCTTAGGCAAAAAGATATTGAAATTCAATATCTTGAAGCGAGACTTCGTGAAGCGATGGGCTACGCTAGAGCATTACGCGAACTGTTGGGGTTGGAAGTTCCCACTGATAGAAGCATGGTCGAGCAGGCCCGTGACATCATTTTTGAGAAAGGACGTCCGGTTCACATCACCGAATTGCTCCGTGCCATGGGGAAGCAGGTTACGCGAGAGAACCGGGTTTCGCTCACCGGGGCGCTCGCCGCATACGTCCGGCGCGGCGATATCTTCACAAAGGTTGGCCCGAACCAGTTCAGCCTAATCGAGCTGAAGCATCGTCATCCGAAAGGCCCAAAGAGCGCCCCGCCTGATAATTTTGGTGAGTTGGAACCGATAGGGGAGGCGCCGAAACAAAAATCTGACGAGAATGCTTGACGCTAAGCATAAAAGTTCATATATAGGGGGCATGAACAAGCTGCCCCTGGAGAAGCGCGTCCAAATCTTGCAGATGCTCTGCGAGGGTTCGTCCATGCGCTCGATCTCGCGGGTCTGCGACGTCTCGATCAACACGGTTTCCAAGTTGCTGGTCGATGCCGGGCGCGCCTGCCTCGATTTCCACGACCGGAAAGTCACGGGCCTGACCTGCCAGCGCATCCAGTGCGATGAAATCTGGAGCTTCTGCTACGCCAAGGACAAGAACGTCCGCCGCGCGAAAGCGGCCCCCACGGACTCTGGCGATGTCTGGACGTGGACCTCGATCGATGCCGACACCAAGCTGATCTGCAATTGGGTTGTAGGTCAGCGCGACGCGGACTGGGCGCACGTCTTCATGCAGGACCTCAAGTCGCGCCTCACGAATCGTGTCCAGCTCACGTCGGACGGCTACAAGACGTATCTGCAGGCCGTTGATGACGCCTTCGGCGAGGAGATCGATTACGCCCAGCTTGTGAAGATTTACGGGGCAGTGGGCGAAGCGTCAGAGGCTCGCTACAGCCCCGCCGAGTGCATCGGGATCAAGAAACGGACAGTCACCGGAAACCCTGAGGAAACGCACATCTCGACGTCCTACGTGGAGCGCCAGAACCTCCAGATGCGCATGAGCATGAAGCGCTTCGCTCGGCTCACGAATGCCCACAGCAAGAAGCTGGCAAACCATCGCCATGCCCTGTCGCTCTACTTCGTGTTCTACAACTGGGTCCGCATCCACAAGACGCTTCGCGTCACCCCGGCCATGGCGGCAGGCCTCACAGATCGGCTGTTGGACTGGGATGAGGTTGTCGGCATGATCGACCAATTCGAGGCCACACGATTTATTGAGAAGGCAAACTGAGACAGTACCCAACAGTTGGCGTTGTTGACAAAATCCCGGGGGCGGTCTTGCTACCGGGAATGCCCATGAGCCCCTCCGAGCGCACCCTCGACACGGCCGAGGTCGACCGCTTCCAGCGCATCGCCCGCGAATGGTGGGACGCAGGCGGCAAATTCAGGCCGCTGCACCAGATCGGCCCCGCGCGCCTGGCCTTCATCCGCGACGAGCTGACCCGGCATTTCGCGCTCAAGGCTGGCGGCTTGAAACCCCTCGACGGCCTCAGGATCCTCGATGTCGGCTGCGGCGGCGGCCTCATATCCGAGCCGCTCACCCGCCTCGGCGCCCGCGTGGCCGGCATCGACCCCGGGCCTGAGAATATTGCCGTCGCCCGCGCCCACGCCGAGCCCCAGGGCCTTGCCATCGACTACCGCGTTGCGACGGTCGAGGAGCTGGCCGCCGCCGGCGAGAGCTTCGATGCCGTGGTCTGCCTCGAGGTGGTCGAGCACGTCCCCGACGTCGCGGCCTTCCTCAAGGCCTGCGCCGCGCTCGTGCGCCCCGGCGGACTGATGGTGCTCTCGACCCTCAACCGCACGCTCAAGGCGTATGGCCTCGCCATCGTTGCGGCGGAATACGTGCTCGGCTGGCTGCCGCGCGGCACGCACCAATGGGACAGATTCATAACGCCGGACGAGCTGGCTGCCCACCTCGCGGCAGCCGGCTGCGCTCCCCCGCGCTTCATGGGCTTCATCTACAATCCGCTGCGCGACGCCTGGAGCCTCGACCCGGACACGAGCGTGAACTATCTCGCCTCCGCGCCTCGGCACGACGCGTCTGCTACCGCGCCGACACCTGCTGCTGCTTCGTCATCTGGGTGACAAGGTTGCCGTAGGCATCAAGCATGGCCGCAGCCGCGGTCTTGCCGGCATCCGTCGTGGCATAAGCCGTGCCCGCCCCGAGAATGTTACCGAGGCCGGCATTCATGAACCCGATCTCGCTCGTTTGCGCGCTTCCCGACGCCGAGCCGACCTGCGTTCCGGTCGTGCCGTCGGTGAGCGTCAGGATGGTTTGTGCGGCCGTCATCGTAAGGTTCGTATTGCTGGCCACGGTCCCCATGGCAGCCGACATCTCATTCATCGGCAAGTAGCTCATGAGAGGCGAAAGCGCCGAGCCGATTGGCGTAGTCGATTGGTTCTGAAAAACAATCTGAGGTGTAATGAAATAACGCGCCGCGGCGAGCTTGGATTTCTTGCCATTGCCTGCGATTTTCTGCTCGGCCTCCATGGCCTGCAGCGCCGGACCGCGATCGACGATCGCAAAGCAGTTCGACTGTGTGATCATCATGCGCAGGATCGGCAAAGGCGACGTGAGACCGGCTGTGGCGAGCGTCCCATCGGTCGGCTCCACCAAGGCAACCGTATCGATTGGCTTCTTGCAGTGGGGAATTTCGACAGTCTTCGTTGCCTGCGCCGCCGGCGCACTGTTGGCCGGAGCCGCGGCGCTTGCCGACGCCGTTCCTGCGCCACCCGTGAGTTGCGCTGCAGGCTGCGCCGGCGCCACGGTCGCTAGCGGATTGATTGTGCCCGTGGTGATGGTTGAACAGGCGGCGAGAGAAACGCTGAATATGGCCCAGATGAAAGGAAAGCTGCCGGCAGGATGAAAATGCATTTCGACCCCCAACTAAAAATATGGGTGGACGATACCACTCGTCTTTGACGCTACAAGCGCTCCGTGCACAATCTATTCCGTAGGACTCTCCTTTTTGCCAGCTGCTTGCGAAAAAGCCACGCCCGCTGAATTGGCAATTGGTTTTCAATTCCCTGCAAAACCCAATGCCGAGCCAACTCGCTTCTCCTCGAGAAGGATTCGAGAAATTGCGAGCAATTCCGCGTCCTTGGAACGTGCGCCGACGAGCTGCACGCCGAGCGGCAGTCCGCCCGCTTCGAGCAGCGGCAGGCTGATCGCCGGCAGGCGAAGATAGGTCCAGAGGAAGTTGAAGGCCGGCGAGCCCGTCGAGCCGAGCCCCTTGGGCGCCGCGCCCGCCGCCGCCGGCGTAATGATGGCATCGAAGCGCTCGAAGACCGGCGCCAGCGCCGACGTGAGCGGCTCGCGCCGCGCGAGCGCGCGCTCATACTCGGTATCCGTCACGCCGCGTCCCCCGGCAATGACCTCGGCGAGCTTGGCGCTGATCCGGCCGGGATGCGCGTCCGCGATCGGTCCGAAGTTCTTCGCGATGTCGCGGAACTGGACTGCGCGCTGAAGCCCGCCCGTGTCCGCGAACGCGCCCGGCAGCTCGACCTCCTCGACGACGGCGGACCCGAGCCTCGCGACGAAGGCCGCGAACGCCTGCTGCATCGCCTCCTCGCCCTGCGGCCAGGCGGGCGACCTCACGAACGCGAGTCGCGGTTGGTGCTCAGGCGCTGTGCGCAGTCCCTCGATGAGCGCACCGGCGGGCCGCGACCCCATCCCGGCATCGCGCGGGTCTGCGCCCGATATCGCATCGGTCACGAGCGCGATGTCCTCGATCGAGCGCGCGAAGGCCCCGATCGTGTCCAGCGGCGGCGACTGCTCGAGCACGCCCGCCCGCGAGATGAGCCCGAACGTCGGCTTGAAGCCGATGCACCCGCAATAGGACGCTGGCCTCAAAATAGATCCCGCCGTCTGCGTGCCGAGTGCCAGCGGCACATGGAAATCCGCCACCGCCGCTGCCGAGCCTGACGACGAGCCGCCCGGCGTATGCTCGAGGTTCACCGGATTGCGCGTCTTTCCCGGCCCGAAGAAAGCGAGCTCCGTCGTCACCGTCTTGCCGAGGATGACGGCGCCCGCCGCTTTGAGCTGGCGGACGACGGAAGCATCCTCGGTGGGCCGGCGCCCGGCGAAGATCGCCGTGCCGTGCTCGGTCGGCAGCTCCGCCGTGTCGATGATGTCCTTGATGCCGACCGGCACGCCATGGAGCGGCCCGAGCGCCTGCCCCGATTGCTGCGCCGCATCCGCCGCCCGCGCCTGAGCCAGCGCGTAGGCCTCATCGAGATGCGCCCACGCCTGGACGTCGGGCTCACGCTCCGCGATCCGCCTGAGGCAAGCGACGACGAGCGCTTCCGACGTGAAACGCCCTTGCCGGATGCCCGTCGCCGCCTCGGCTGCCGTGAGCTTGTTGAGTTCCGTCATCGGTCCCTGGGTTAGAACGTCTTTGCGAATTCGTCGACTGTCCCGCACGCATTTTGCCCGGCAGTCTTGCCGCAACCGTCACGCCCTCAACGCCCTTGACGGCCTTGCGATTTCGAACCTATTAGGTGCCCACTTCGCGCCCGCGCTGACAATAAAACAGGCAGATCCCGAACCCCTGGGAGATAGCATCTCTCGGGACCGGGAAACCGCTACGCGGCGACAAGAGAATATAGGGGAACGACCCATGCCGAACGAGCCGCGCCAGCCCGGCCGCCACTTCCTGCAGATTCCGGGGCCGACCCCCGTGCCCGAGCGCATCCTGAACGCGATGAGCCAGCAGATTCTGGACCACCGCGGCCCGGAGTTCCAGAAGCTCGCCAAGCGGGTCCTCGCGAGCGTCAAGACGATCTTCAAGACGCAGAACCCGGTGATCATCTTCCCCTCGTCGGGGACCGGTGCCTGGGAGGCAGCCCTCGTCAACACGCTTTCCCCCGGCGACCGCGTGCTCATGGTCGAGACCGGCCAGTTCGCGGTTCTCTGGAAGGCCATGGCGGAAAAGCTCGGCCTCCTCGCGGAGTTCCTGCCGACCGACTGGCGCATCGGCGCCGACGCCAATCTCATCGGAGAGCGCTTGAAGCAGGACAAGGCGCACGACATCAAGGCCGTCTGCGTCGTCCACAACGAGACCTCGACCGGCTGCCGCAGCTGGATCGAGGAGATCAGGAAGGCGATCGACACAGCCAAGCACCCGGCGCTCTTGATGGTCGACACCATCTCCTCGCTCGGCGTCATGGATTTGCGCCACGACGAATGGGGCATCGACGTCACCGTCGCGGGCTCACAGAAGGGCCTGATGCTGCCGCCCGCGCTCTCCTTCAACGCCGTGAGCCAGAAGGCGCTTGCCGCCTCGAAGACCGCCAAGCTCGCGAAGTCCTATTTCTCCTGGGACGACATGCTGGCCAACAACGCCAACGGCTTCTTCCCCTACACGCCGGCCACGGGGCTCCTCTACGGCCTCGCCGAAGCCATCGACATGCTGAACGAGGAAGGCCTCGACAACGTGTTCGCGCGCCATGAGCGCTTGGCCGAGGCAACGCGCCGCGCGGCTCAGGCCTGGGGCCTCGAGATCTGGTGCCGCGACCCGAAGTATTATTCGCCAGCCGTCACCGCGGTCACCATGCCGGAGGGCCACAACGCCGACGCCTACCGGAAGATCGTGCTCGACACGTTCAACATGTCGCTCGGCACGGGGCTGAACAAGCTCGCCGGCAAGGCCTTCCGCATCGGCCACCTGGGCGACACCAACGAGCTGACCGTGCTCGGCGCTCTTGCCGGCGTCGAGATGGGCTTCGATCTCGCGGGCGTGCCCTACAAGAAGGGCGGCGTGCAGGCGGCGATGGAATATCTCGCCGCGTGCGCCAAGCCCGCCTCCGCCAAGGCGGCGTAACCGATCGTTGGCAACCCTGATTCCGTCACCCCCGCGCAGGCGGGGGTCCATCCAAACATCAGGCTTGGACGGATCCCGGCCTTCGCCGGGATGACGACCTGTTTGCGGGACCACCGACTCGTTTCCATTGCGAAGCCATGCTCGGCATGGACGATACGGGCCGCCCAATTTTGAAGCTTGGCGCCCGCATCACACGCCCCGGTGCTTCTTGAGGAATTCAAGGAGCACGGGATAGTACGCCTGCGGCTCCTCGTAGAACGGCAAGTGGCTGCTGTTCGCAAACACGTGGAGCTCGGCATCCGGCAGATGAAGCTTCATCCGTAGTGCGCACGCCGGCGTCTGCTCATCGTGTTGGCCCACCGTGATCAGGACCGGTACCTTGATCCGGTGCAGGTCCGGAACCCGGTTCCAATCCTTGAGATTGCCGATGTAGAGGAACTCGTTCGGCCCCTGCATCGTCGTGTACGGCCCCATGTTCCAGTCGCCGAGCGAGCGCATGACCGGCGCCGGCCATTCGGCGAGCCGGCAGACGTGGCGATAGTTGAGCACGGTGATGGCGGCCGCATATTCCGGATGTGTGAACGTCCCCTGCGCCTCATGCCGCTGCATCATGGCAACCGTCTCCGGTCCCAGCGACCCGCGCAGCCTGTCCAGCTCCGAGCGCAAGTGCGGGATGTCCGCGACCGTGTTGTCCAAGATCAGGGTCTTCAGGGCGCCAGGGTGGGTCAGGGCATACTCGATCGCGAGCCAGCCGCCCCATGATTGGCCGAGCAGATGAACTTTGCCGAGGCCCAGCGCCTTGCGCACGGTCTCGGTCTCGGCGACATAGCGTTCGATCGTCCAGAGCTTGGGATCCGTCGGTCGGTCCGAGGCGCCGCAGCCGAGCTGATCGAAAGCCACCACGCGAAACCCATGATCCTTGAGGCAGGAGTGCGCGTCGCGCAGGTAGTCGCACGGCAATCCTGGTCCGCCGTTGAGACAGAAGACGGTCTCATCGCCCGCGCCGAAGCTGTAGGTGACGATCTTGTAGCCGTCGACCTCGACCTCGCGCCGCTCGTCCGGCGCCATCTCTCTCCACATCGCCATGCTCCACGCCGATTCATTGCCGCCATCCCACCGTCGCGAAGAATGCGCTCGCAGTGTTATGCAACGTTCTATTGCTTTCCGGCCAAGGCCTCCATCGCCGCCTGCGCCGGCTTGCCGAAATAACCGTAGATCGCACGGCCCGCCTGTCCTCGCTCCGCGCACTCAGGCTTGCCAGCGCGCCCAGGCTGTTGAAAGCGCCTCGCCCCGTCTTGTAGGCTGGCCCCGGGCGATCGCACGACTTGAGCCGGGAGATGCTGCTCATGCACAATTCGGATCGCGCTGCCCCATCGATGCGTCGGCCCGCTCGCTGCGCCGCGGCGCTCGCGATCGGGCTGGCATCGGCGCCGGCCCCTGTGTCCGCCGCCTCGCCACCTGAGCGCCTTTATCGCGACGCGACCGCGACCAACGTTCCCGCGGCCCCAAACCTCCATGCCCTCGACGCCACCTTTGTCGACGTGAACAAGGACGGCCATCTCGATGCGGCGATTGCCGTGGAAAGCGGCGCCAACAGGCTCTACCTCAACGACGGGCATGGCCGTCTGACCTGGCAGCGCGGGGCTTTCGGCTGGGCGAAGCACGACAACGAGCACGTGCGTGCGGCCGACTTCGACCGCGACGGTTTCGAGGACGTCGTCTTCGTCGCCGAGGACGATCGGGTCCACCAGCTTTTCCTCGGCGCCCCCGGCGGCAAGTTCGTCGATGTGAGCGAGCGGCTGCCGGCGCAAAGCGAAGGCAACGGCCTCGCGGTAGGTGACGTCAACGGCGACGGCCTGCCCGACATCGTGGTCGGCAACTCGGGCGAGGTCCGCGAAGACCAGGCCAAGGCCTCCGGCCAGGACTTCCTGTGGCTCAACGACCCGTCCCGGCCGGGCCACTTCATCGACGCGACCGCGACGCACCTCCCCTCGCGCGACGACGACACGCAGGACATCGCGCTCGCCGATCTCGACGGCGACGGCGATCTCGACATGGTGGTCGCGAACGAGACGCCCCCGAGCCGACTGCTGCTCAACGATGGGACGGGACGCTTCTCGGAGCACCCCGAGCGGCTCGAGCTGTCGGTGCCCATGGAGACGCGCCAGGCGCACGTCTTCGATGCCACGGGAGATGGCAAGCCCGACATTCTTCTCCTCAATCTGACGAGCAACAACAGGGGCTGGGTCAAGGACCCGCAGGCACGCCTCCTGGTCAACGACGGCCGGGGCTTCTTCAAGGATGAGACCACCGGCCGAATGCCGCCGAACAAATTTTCGGCCTATGGCGGGACAGTCGTCGACTTCAATCGTGACGGTCATATGGACATCATCGTGGGACCGATCGCCATCCCCGGCTTCGAGCCGCTTCAGGTTCGCGCCTACGCCAACGACGGCAAGGGCCACTTCCGCGACGTCACCGCCGACGTGATCCCGGAGGAAACGGTCGGCCGCAGCTGGGGCATGGCCGTTGGCGACCTCGACGGCGACGGCCACGACGACATCCTCATCGGCGGCTGGGGAACCCAGGCTCGCCTCCTGCTGACGACGCCGGCAGAGAAGAAATAGCTCCGACCGCAGTCGCGCGATTGGCCCGCCGACACGAGGCGCGGGCTTCAGGGCTTTCCCTCGAGCGTCTCCATCGCCGTGCTCATCGACTGGCCGAAATTGCCGTCGATGGCGCCTTTGTACGTCCCCTCGTCGCGCAACACCGTCTGCAGCCACTTGCGGTCCGCAAGCGACAGCGTCTCCGGGCTCCGCATCAGCTCGTTGATGAGATACTTGTCGCCCTTCTTGAAGGCTGCGGCGACCCAGCGCGCGCCCTCGGCGTCGCTCTGCGCGATCCCCTTTCCGGTGCGATAGATGATCCCGAGATTGAACATCGCGACCGCATTGCCTGCTTCCGCCGAAGCGCGCACCTGTCCGGCCGCGCGCTCGTGGAAGCGGCGCGCCTCATCCGCATCCTTCGGCACGCCCCGGCCCTGGGCATAATTGTCGGCGAGCTTTGATGAGGCATCGCTGAGCCCTTTGTCGGATGCTCTTTTGAGCAGCCGAACGGCCTCCGCATCGTCTTTCGCCACGCCACGTCCCGCCTCATACATCAGCGCCAGGCGATGCATGGCGATGACATTGCCGGCATCCGCGGCGCGGCGATACCAGCGCGCTGCCTCCCCCGCGTCCTTGGTGGCGCCACGCCCGGCGTCGTAGAAGCCGGCGAGATTCGTCATCGCTGCGTCGTTCCCGGCCTCGGCCGCCCTGAGAAACCATTTCGCGGCTTCGGTGTCGCTCTTCGCCACGCCAACGCCGTCCTTGGCGAGAAGCGCATAGTTGGTCATCGACCGCACATGCCCGGCCTCGGCCGCCTTGAGAAAGAGGCGCGCGGCCTCCCGCTCATCCCGGGCGAACAGGACACCGAGGAAGAGGAGGCGCGCGAGCCCGGCCGTCGCCCCGACATTCCCGGCGTCAGACTGCGAGACGAGAGTGCGCTTGAGATCCTCCGGCCCGTCGCCGGCTCGCACAATCTCGAGATCGACAGGCGTGCCGGCCGACGTACTCCTGAGCCGGGAGAGGAGGTCGTCATTGGAGGCAATCGCGCGTCCGTCGAGGCTCTGCAGAACATCGCCCGCGCGCAGCTGCGCCGCCTCGCCTGCGCCGCCGCGGGTCACCACCGTGACGAGCACGCCGCCGCCGACACCAAGCCCCTGCGCGAGATCCCGATCGACGGTGAAGGTCTTGACCCCGAGCGCGCCATGAGACCGCCCGTCCGTCGTCGCGCCCGCAAGCGTCGCCTTGAGCGCGAGCGTGACGAGCTTCGCCGGAGCTGCTCCCGGAGCAGCCGCCGCGGGTGCAGGAGCTCGATTCGGAGCGGGCTCAGCCTTTGGCGGCGGCTGAGGCTCGGGCTCTGCCTCGGGCCTCGTCGTGCCGTCGTCGGGGAGCGGGCCCGTGAGCGGAGTCCATCTCTGCTCCGCGAGGCGGATTGCATCCGCCCCGCCATCACCCGCCAACGCGCAATGGCTGCCGCAGAGCAGCCAGAGCGCCGCGAAGAGGAACCGCAACAAACGTGGCATGCGCCTCTTCTACCACGCGAGATCCGAAAAAAGCTTGCCTGGCCGAACCTCAGGCCTTGGCGGGAGGATCGACGAACAGCTCGCTCGAGAAGTAGCGCTCGGCGGACGACGGTGCAAACGTCACGACCGTCTTGCCGGCCATGTCCTCGCGCGAGGCGACCTCGATCGCAGCCGCGAGATTGGCGCCCGTCGAGATGCCGCCCGGGATGCCTTCGACCTTCGCCAGCATGCGCGATGTCTCGAACGCCTTGTCGTTCGAGACCTTGATCACCTCGTCGATGAACTTGGTGTCGAGCACGCCCGGTACGAATCCAGCGCCGATGCCCTGGATCTTGTGCGGGCCTCGGTTACCGCCGGAGAGCACCGGGCTCCCCTCGGGTTCCACGGCGAAGATCTTGAGGTCCGGCTTGCGCTTCTTGAGCACGCGCCCGCAGCCCGTGAGCGTGCCGCCGGTGCCGACGCCGATGACGAGCGCGTCGACCTTGCCCTTGGTGTCGTTCCAGATCTCCTCCGCCGTCGTCTTCTCGTGCACGAGCGGATTGGCGGGGTTCTCGAACTGGCTCGGCTGCACGGCGCCCGGCGTCGCGGCGAGAAGCTGATTGGCTTTCTCGATCGCGCCCGGCATGCCCCCGGCTGCCGGCGTCAGCACGAGCTCGGCGCCGAGATGCGACAGGATCTTGCGCCGCTCGATCGACATCGACTCGGGCATGACCAGCATCAGCTTGTAGCCGCGCGCGGCGGCGACGAACGCGAGGCCTATCCCAGTGTTGCCCGATGTCGGCTCGATCAGCACCGTCTTGCCCGGCTGGATCTTGCCCTCGGCCTCGAGCACGTCGATCATCGACACGCCGATGCGGTCCTTGACCGACGACAGCGGATTGAAGAATTCGAGCTTGATGAGGATGTCGGCCTTCGCGTTCGCCTGCTTGGCGACCTTGGAAAGCCGAACCAGCGGCGTATGCCCGATCGTTTCCGTGATGTCCTCATAGACCCGGCCGCGGCCCCAGCTCGTCGTCGCTTTCAACGTCTTGATGTCCACAACCTCGTTCATGGCGCGTGCCTCTCGCTCAGGGAATGCCGTTCAATCTGGCGTTGCTTGTTGCACACTTTCGCGGCCGACAAAAACGCCATCGAGGAAACCGTATACTACTGTCGGGCAGATTTCCGCGCGCGTGACGGTTTCGACTTCGCACGCTTGGATTTTGCTTTCTTGATAGGCGCACTTTCCGGATTCTTTTTTTTGGCTTTCTCTTTGTCACTCGTGGAGCCGAATCCGCCGGCCCCGCGCGCGGTCTGCGTCAACGCGTCCGAGATCTTGAGCTTCGCCCTGACAACGGACGCGACGACCAATTGCGCAACCCGTTCTCCGCGCCGGATTTCGAACGGGGCCTCCCCCAGATTGACGAGGATGATCTTCACTTCTCCCCGGTAGTCGCTGTCGATCGTACCCGGGCTGTTGAGCACGGTGACGCCGTGCTTGAGCGCGAGTCCCGAGCGCGGGCGCACCTGCGCCTCGTATCCTTCAGGTAGCTCAATGACCAGTCCAGTCGGGACCAACGCACGCGCACTCGGCACGAGCACGAGGGGCGCCGCCGCGTCGACAGCCGCGAGGAGGTCGAGCCCCGCTGCACCGTCCGACTGGTAGGCAGGGAGCGGCAAGCCCGCGCCATGAGCGAGGCGCACGATGCGAACCGTAACGTCGGCGCTCTTCTTCTTCTTTCGCATCAGACGGAGATCTGCGTCTTGGCGAGATGCTCGGCCGCGCGCATGACGAGCCGTTCGGCAACCTCGGCTTTCGTCATCTGCGGCCACGTCTCAGCGCCTCCGCCCGTGATGAGGTGCACAGTGTTGCGGTCGCCGCCGAACACACCTGCGGCCGGCGAGACGTCGTTGGCGACGATCCAGTCGGCGCCTTTCGCCCGGCGCTTGGCCGTAGCCTGCTCGACAACGCTCTCCGTCTCGGCTGCAAAGCCGATCACGAGCGCCGGGCGATGCGCATTGCGCGCCGCGATGGTCTTGAGGATGTCCGGGTTCTCGGTCAGCGCGAGCGATGGCGGCGAGGCCTTGGCGCCCTTCTTGATCTTGCCCGCCGCGGGCGCATCAATGCGCCAGTCGGCAACCGCCGCCGCGAGAATGGCAATGTCGGCGGGGAGCGCTTCTTTCACGGCTTCGAGCATCTCCTCTGCCGTCTCGATATGATGCACCGTGACGCCCACCGGATCGGCCAGCGCCACCGGTCCCGCGATGAGCGTGACGCGCGCCCCGAGCTTTGCAGCCGCCGCCGCAATCGCGTGCCCCTGCTTGCCCGAGGAGCGGTTGGCAATATAGCGCACGGGATCGATCGGCTCGTGCGTCGGCCCGCTCGTCACCAGCACGTGACGGCCCGAAAGAGGCAGGCGGCCTGCCGACAACTTGGACGAAAGCAACTTTTCGATTGCCGAAACCAGCTCCGGCACCTCCGCCATCCGCCCCGGACCCGCTTCGCCGCGCTCGGCCATCTCGCCCTCGTTGGGCCCTATGAAATGAATGCCGTCGCCCGCGAGGCGCGCCACGTTGCGCTGCGTCGCCGGATTGAGCCACATGCGCGGGTTCATCGCCGGTGCCGCGAGCACGGGCTTGTCGGCGGCGAGGATCACCGCCGTCGCGAGATCGTTGGCAATGCCGTTTGCCATGCGTGCCAGAAGATCGGCGGTAGCCGGCGCCACCACGATGAGATCGGCTTCGCGTGAAAGTCTGATGTGGCCGATCTCGCGCTCGTCATCGAGATCGAAGAGATCGGTGAACACGCGGTCGTTCGTGAGCGCGGAGACGGAAAGCGGCGTCACGAACTCCTGCGCCGCCTTGGTCAGCACGACGCGCACGGCCAGGTCCCGCTCCCGCAGACGGCGGATGAGGTCGAGGCACTTGTAAGCGGCAATGCCGCCGCCGATGATGAGAAGAACCCGCTTCACGAGAACTTTTGCCGCGTATGAATTGAACCGCACACCACTCTAGCATGGGAAGCGCGTGCGACGCCCCCGGACTCGCCGCTCTCCCTTAATCGTATCCAATGCCTCATTTGGGCTTTTCCGTCGTGCCTGGATTACCGAATATGGCAAATGCTCTCCAGCTGCCCCATGTGAGTGTGATGGTTGGCTGAGTGCAATGGTTAGCTGCGTGATCGCCAGGATGGCATGCATGAGACGCCTCGGCAGCCGGATGAGCTTTCTAGCGCTGACGGCGCTGCTCGGCATCGCCACTCCGGCGGCGGCCGACAGCATCAAGGACTGCTTCAGCGACGACAACACCCGCCGCATCGAAGGCTGCTCCGCCCTCATCGCCGTCCCCGGCCTCGACACCGGAGCCAAGAGCCTGGCCCATGCCATGCGGGCGCTCGCCTATTCGTTGCAGGGGATGTTCGAAAAGGCGCTTCCCGACCACGACCAGGCGGTCGCGCTCGATCCCGCCTCCGCGATGGCACTCAACAACCGCGCCTGGACACTCTTCAAGCTCGAGCAACCACGCCGCGCTCTCGACGACGTCGAGCGCTCGATCGCGCTGGCGCCCTTGAGCCCGCACGCGCACGACACACGCGCCCACATTCGCCAATCTCTGGGAGAAGCCGCCTCCGCGCTCGCCGACTACGAGCGCGCCATGCAGCTTGGCGGCGAGCGCCTTGTCAGGCTCTACCAGTGCGGCCTCCAGGCCCAGGGCATCTTTGCCGGGAGCACCGACGGCTCCTATTCGAGCGATATGCGCCAGGCCTTCCGGGCCTGCGTCAGGAACCGCACCTGCGAGCCGCTCCCACCCGACGAGGACTGCCGCTTCACGACATCGTAAGACGTCGCCGAGCCGTCAGATGTTCGGCGCCAGCCCCGTGAGCTTCCAGTCGCCGTCGATGAAGCTCATCTCGGCCGTGAGATCCGCCTGCCGCGCCTTGGGATCTTTCGCCACCCCGACGACCACGCTCAGCGGCCCGTTGAGACCGAGCCGCTTGATGTTCTCCGGACCGTAGCCGAGCGCCATCTTCTGGGGCCCCGCATCCATCATCGCGGGAGGAGCTGCGACAGGAACAGGCTCTGCGGCGGCCTTCTTGTTCGTGAAGCCGCCGAGCGCCTTGTCGGGATCGATGCCGAGCTTCTCCGCGATTTTGCCGAGACTGCCGAACCCGCCCTCGCTTCCGATTGCTCCCGGTGCTGCGACGATGAGATCGCCGAGACCGCCTGACACGGCCGCCCGCTCGGCGACGATCCCGTCGATCGCGTCCTTGAGATTGGTCCCGTCCGAATGGATGCGGATCAGCATCTCGGGCGTCACGAGCACCGCAAGCACGGCGTCGATGATGCCGGGCATGAGCTTCGCCCTGAGATCATCCGTGAGCGGCCCTGCGCCGGGCCCGGCTTTCTTGAGCGCGGTGGTGAGCGTCTTCTCGACCTTAGCGGCGACGGCCGGCCTGAGCGACGCCCGTATGCTGGGAAAGTCGATCTTCGCCGAGAGCCGCGCCGCATCCTTCGCGTCGAGCGAGGTCTTGATCTCGTAGCCCGAATAGGCGGGCCAGGCGACATAGAAGGCGATCGCCGCCAGGAACAAGAGAGAGCCGAGCGTCTTCTTCATGTGCGACATCCCCTTGGCGGCGGGCCGTCTCGCTCCGCCTATCCCCGATAGTGTGCGTACTGCCCCTTGGGCTTGAAGCGCTCGAGATAGGCAGGCACGACGGCGCTGATCGACTGCGGTTTCGCAATGCCGAGCGCGGCCAGGTTGCGCCCTTCCGCCTGTGCTCCGGCGCTCACCACATTGTCGCGCTTGAGCAGGCGCACCTGATCGACGGTGACCGGACGCAGGCTGTTCGGCAGCGGCCAGGTCGCGAGCGCCTGCAGCTTGGCAAGCCAGAACGGCATCGACAGATAGCCGCGCTTGCGGTCTGTATACTCGAGCGTGCGGTCGAGGAGCTCCCGGAACGAGAGCACCTCAGGGCCGCCGAGCTCGTAGACCGTCCCCGGCTTGCCGGCGCCGTCGACCACCGCCGCAATCGCCGCCGCGACATCGCCCACGAACACCGGCTGGAACTTCGTTCGTCCCCCGCCGATCAGCGGCAGCACCGGCGAGATCGTGGCCATCGACGCGAAGCGGTTGAAGAACTCGTCCTCGGGACCGAATACGATCGAGGGTCTGAGGATGATGGCGTCGGGAAACTCCTCGAGCACCGCGGCTTCTCCCAGCGCCTTGGTGCGGGCATAGCGTGCGGACGATTTGGGATCGGCGCCGATCGCCGACACATGCACGAAGCGCTTCACGCCCGCTTCGCGCGCCGCTTTGGCGACCGCCCGCGCACCCGCAATATGCACCGATTTGAACGTTTGCCTGCCGGTGCTGGCCAGAATGCCGATCGTGTTGATCACGGCATGCGCCCCGTCGACCGCCTGACGCAGAGAGTCCGGATAGCGGATATTCGCCTGCACGGCCTGGATCTGGCCGACGTCACCCATGGGCTGCAGGTGGCCGGCAAGATCCGGCCTGCGCGAGGCGGCGCGCACGCGCCATCCGTCCTTCGCCAGCGCCCTGACCGTATGCCGTCCGACGAACCCCGATCCGCCGAAAATCGTCACGAGGCCGCTGCCTCTTGTCGTCGAGCCCATCCCCGCCTCTCCATCGTTGCCGTCCGGCCGCACCCTGCCGAGAACAAGCGACGCATTGAGGCCCCTGTGTAGTCGTCCCCCATGCAATTGACAATGTTGGGCGGTGGTCCTAACTCATGCCCCCACTTGCCCAGATGGCGGAATTGGTAGACGCACTAGTTTCAGGTACTAGCGCCGCGAGGCGTGGAGGTTCGAGTCCTCTTCTGGGCACCACCATCAACACGCTCCCGCTCCGAAAAGCGCATGGCGCATATGGCCATGGCCCCCAGACCTGCATCAGGGGGCGACAGCATCCATGGAAGGAAGAGAAAAGCTGACGGCGATCAGGCAGCCGCCGCGGCGCGCTCGGCCTTGGCTTTCGCGATCTCTCGCTTGAGCTTCAGGCACTGCGCCGAAAGCTCCTCGTCACGCGCCTTCGCCAGGAAGGCGTCGAGACCGCCCCGGTGCTCGACCGACTTCAGGGCATAGGCCGAGATCCTGAGCTTCACCTGACGATCGAGCGCCTCGCTGATCAGCGTGACATTGACGAGGTTCGGCCGGAACTTGCGCCGCGTGGCGTTCTCGGCGTGGCTCCGGATATTTCCCGAGAGCGGCAGTTTGCCGGTGAGTTCGCAGCGCCTCGTCATGGGAAGGGCTCCTTGGCCGAATCGGACCCTGCACTGGGGCTCCGCGGCATCGTCTTGAGATCGATCGGGGATTTGCCCTGCGGCACCTCTGCCAGCGGGACAATCGCGCCCTCCTATAATGAGGAGGGCCATTTCCGTCAAGCCGCGCCAATTCCCCGGTGGATAGCGGGAACAAGAGCACATCCCCCGCGTTGTCCCGCTACGGCGCATGCATGAGGGAAATCTTTACTCTTCGGCGCCATCATGGGGGTGGGATCTTTCGATTGGAAAAGCCCAGTCGGCCCGCCAAGGCGTCGGTCCCGCATCGCGTGGGGAGTGAGTTGCATCATGTGCAAGTTATCGTCTCTGTTCACCCGTGTATGCGTTCTCGCCGTGGGTTCGGCCCTTCTCGTGACCACGCCGCCGGCGCCCTTCGCCGCCGCCGGCCCGGCCGAGATCGCCCCCGTCGAGGTCGATGCGTCCTACGAGGTCGCCATCAATGGCTTCGGCATCGGCACATTCAATTTCAGCTCCAACGTCGCGCACGGCCAGTACACGCTCGACACGAGTGTCGAGCTGTCGGCGCTCCTCGGCGTCTTCCACTGGAAGGGCAACATCCGCTCGTCCGGCATCATGGCCGCGAGCAAGCCCACTCCTGCCGGCTACCGCTTCGAATTCGAGAGCTCCTCGCGCCAGGGGAGCATCCAGGTGGGCTTCAACGAAGCCGGAGCGCAGAACGTCTCCGTGCGCCCAGGCCTCGTCACCGCGCCCGACACCGTTCCCTTGAAGGAGCAGCACGTGAAGGGCGTGCTCGATCCGCTGACCGCCATTCTGGCGCTGACGCACGTGCCGGACGTGAGCCCCTGCGCGCAGCGGCTGCCGGTATTTGACGGCGTGCAGCGCTTCGATCTCGTGCTGAGCTATCGCCGCCATGTTCCGATCGCAGAGGGGCAGCGCGAGATGGCGATCGTATGCCGTGTCAAGTATGTGCCCATCGCCGGCTATCGCGCCAACGACGAGACGCGGGCGCTTGCCAGCAACACCGGCATCGAGATCACCTTCCGGCCCATCCCCAGCGCCAAGCTGATGCTTCCCCAGTCGATCGTCGTGCCGACAATGGCGGGCGATGTCGAGCTGACATTGAGCAAGGTCGCCATCAAGACGCCTGATCGCGGCAAGGTCGCGCTCGTCGACAACTGAGCCGGGAGCTCGCCCCCGAATCCCGAGCCCTTCATCCTGAGCTTGTCGAAGGATGAGCTTGTCGAAGCACGAAGGGCAATGACCAAGCCTGTGGCAATCCTCAGGAAGCGCTCCGCGCACGCATTTGCCTCATGGTTCGACAAGCTCACCATGAGGCGCGCGGCCGAGAGAGACCAGCTCCACACCCGCTCCCTTCATCCTGAGCCTGTCGAAGGATGAGCCTGTCGTGGGAGAGATCGTCGCTTGGCAATTTGGATTTGTTACAATGCAGGCGCCGCTTTCGTGACCATGTCGCGCTCGCCGGACTGACGACTGCCGCAAAGAGGCGTCCACCTTCGCGCAGTCACATATTTGCTCCATAGCTAATGCACATGATGGATGGCCAGGTCGCGAAACGAAGCGCTTGATCTCGGCCGCTCCCAATGCAATGCCATGGGCACTTGTCAGGGGTATCTCACGCCATGGGCAGCGATCTCGAAGCGCGCATCCGCAATGTAACGGCCGTTCTCGGGCCGACCAACACCGGCAAGACGCACCTCGCGATCGAGCGCATGCTGGGTCACGACACCGGCATGATCGGCCTGCCGCTGCGTCTTCTCGCGCGCGAGGTCTACGACAAGATCGCGAGCCGCATCGGCGCCGACAAGGTGGCCCTCATCACGGGCGAGGAGAAGATCAAGCCCGAGCGCGCGCGCTTCTGGGTTGCGACGGTCGAGGCCATGCCGCGCGACGTCGACGTCGACTTCCTTGCCATCGACGAGGTTCAGCTCGCAGGCGACCCTGAGCGCGGCCATGTCTTCACCGATCGCATCCTCCATTCGCGCGGACGCCGGGAGACGCTGCTGCTCGGCGCACAAACGATGCGCGACGCCATCCAGGATCTCATCCCGGGCGCAAATTTCATTTCGCGCCCGCGGCTTTCCCGGCTCACCTACGCGGGCGAAAAGAAGATCACGCGCCTTCCCGCGCGCTCGGCCGTCGTCGCCTTCTCCGCCAACGACGTCTATTCCATCGCCGAGCTGATCAGGCGCCAGCGCGGCGGCACCGCCGTCGTCCTCGGCGCCTTGTCGCCCAGAACCCGCAACGCCCAGGTCGCCCTCTACCAGTCCGGCGACGTCGACTTCATCGTCGCGACCGATGCCATCGGCATGGGTCTCAACCTCGACGTCGACCACGTGGCCTTTTCCGCCGTGCGCAAGTTCGACGGCGAGAACTTCCGCAATCTGACGCCCTCCGAGGTCGGCCAGATCGCCGGGCGCGCCGGCCGCCACATGAACGACGGCACCTTCGGCGTCACGGGCAATGCCGAGCCGTTCGAAGCCGATCTCGTCGAGCGCCTCGAGACGCACACGTTTGACTCCGTCCGCACGCTCCAGTGGCGCAACCGCAGCCTCGAATTCGCGACGCTCGACCGGTTGCGCGATTCTCTGCGCGAAATGCCGCGCGAGCCGCGCCTCGCACGCGCCCGCATGGCCGACGACGTGATGGCGCTCGAGGCCGTCTCCCGCGACCACGAGGTCGCAGCATACGCAGCTTCGCCGGCCGCCGTCACCCGCCTCTGGGACGTCTGCCAGATCCCCGACTATCGCAAGATCTCCTCGCAGAACCACGCCGAGCTCGTGGCCACGATCTACAAGTTCCTCTGCGGGCCCGAGGAGCACGTGCCGGAGGACTGGTTCGCCAAGCAGGTTGCTTTCGCCGACCGTACCGACGGCGACATCGACACGCTCGCCAACCGCATTGCCCACATCCGCACCTGGACCTTCGTTTCCAATCGCCTCGATTGGCTGAAGGACCCGGCGCACTGGCAGGGGCGCACGCGCGCCATCGAGGACAGCCTTTCCGACGCGCTTCACGAGTGCCTGACGCAGCGCTTCGTCGACCGGCGCACGAGCGCGCTCATGAAGGGCCTGCGCGACAAGGAGGAGCTCACCGCCGAGATCGCCGACGACGGCGCGATCAACGTCGAGAACCACTATGTCGGCCGTCTCACCGGCTTCAGGTTCACGCCCGAGACGCAAAGCGAGGGCGTGCACGGCAAGGCCGCGCGCAACGCCGCAGCGCAGGTTCTCTCGCGCGAGTTTGCCTTGCGTGCGCGCCGCGTCGCCGCGGCGAAGTCCGACGCCTTCAAGATTTCGCGCACCGGCCGCGTGCTCTGGCGCGACGCCGAGATCGCCCGCCTCGACGCCGCAGATGATCCGCTGAAGCCGCAACTCACGCTCCTCGCCGACGAGCACCTTTCCGGACCTGACCGCGAGAAGGTCCAGGCGCGCCTCGATGCCTGGCTCGCCGAGACCATCGCCGAGAAGCTGAAGCCCTTGTCTGAAATTTCCAAGGCCGAGGACATATCGGGGCTCGCGCGTGGCATCGCCTTCCGCTTGAAGGAAAGCTTCGGCATCCTGAAGCGCGAGCTCGTCGCCGACGAGATGAAGCACCTCGACCAGACGGCGCGCGCTCAGCTGCGCAAGTACGGTGTCCGGTTCGGCGCCTTCAACATCTACTTCCCGCTGCTCTTGAAGCCTGCCGCGGCCGAGCTCGCCGCCACGCTCTGGGCGCTGCGCCAATCGGCCGCGAATGGGCTCAGCTTCGATGCCCTTCCCGAGCCGCCGCGCCCTGGCCTCACCTCTGTCGCCACGGATGCTGCCACGCCGGAGGCCTTCTATCGCGCCTGCGGCTTCCATGTCTGCGGGCCTCGCGCCGTCCGCCTCGACATCCTCGAGCGCCTTGCCGATCTCATTCGCCCGCTCCTCGCCTGGCGTCCCGGCCCCGATCCTGCAGCCACGCCGCCCAAGGGATCAACGGGCGACGGCGGCTTCACAGTAACGCCCGAGATGATGTCGATCCTCGGCTGCTCGCCCGACGAGCTCGGCAACGTGCTCAAAGCGCTTGGCTTCAAGCTCGAGCGCCAGCCGCAGAAGCCAGCCGGCCCACCTGCGAACGGCGAGGCCCAGGTCGCCGGCGCCGATGCTGCGGCTATCGAGGTCGCCGACCCTGGCGCACCTATCGCAACGAGCGTCGTCGAGGATCCCGCACCCGCGCAACCCGCCGCAGCACCCACGAACGGGGCAGCCGCAGGCGAAGATTCACCCGCGGCTCCTGTGGTCGACGCAGCAGAAGCAAAGGAAGCGGTAACAACACCCGAGCCTGCGTTCCTGGAGATCTGGCGCCCGCGCCGCCATCATCAAGGCGAGGGAAGAGAACGCCGCCGCAACCGCCATACCGGCGCGCCGCCGCGAAGGAGCGCCGAAGCCCCCACCGCTCCCCTCGAGCAGGGCGCAACGCAGGCTTCCGCCACCAGCGAACCCGCTCCGCGCGGAGCCGATCGCCAGGGCAAGCCTTCGGACGAGCACGGTCATCGTCGGCCGCGCGCCCACGAGCGCCATCGGGGGCGCTCCGACCGCGACGTGACGAGAGACGGCGCACGCGGCGATCGGCGCGGCCACGAGCGCCGCCGCTCGGATGAGCGCGCAACGCCGACGATGCTCTCTGCCAGCCCGCCGAAGAAGGCAGCCATCGATCCCGATTCTCCCTTTGCCTCCCTCGGCGCCCTGCGCGAGGCGCTCGAGAAGCAGGCCCGGGAGAAGAATTCGCCATGAGCGGCCCCGGCCGCGATGCGCCGGAAAGTGCTAGCCCCCAGCGTCTCGAGCAGCGTCTCGACAAGTGGCTCTGGTTCGCACGCGTCGCCAAATCGCGCACGCTGGCCGCAACCCTCGTCAGCGGTGGCAAAATTCGCGTCAATCGCGCCCGCGCCTCAAAGCCGAGTCAGCTCGTCAAGGTAGGCGACGTGATCACGGCAGGCACGTCGAGGGACGTGCGCGTCCTGCGCGTGAAAGCCCCGGGGTTGCGCCGCGGCCCCCCGGCGGAGGCACAAACGCTCTACGAGGAATTGACACCGACCCCATCCCGGCCCAGATCATCGGGGCACACCGCGGAGGTCGGTAATGGGGCGGCGGCCGAAGACCATGAGCAAGGCACGCGCATACCAGGCACCGGCCGCCCGACCAAGAGGGACCGCCGGCTGACCGACCTCCTCAAGGGGCGCGGCCCTTGAGCTGACTGCCGGCAGCGCATTGGCCCCGATCCGCGAGCTTGCTATAGGCAGTCGCCATCATCGCGCGCTTGCCCTGGCGCTGGCCGCCTTAAGGAACGGACCGGACGGAGACACATGACCTACGTCGTCAACGAGAAGTGCATAAAGTGCAAATACACCGATTGTGTCGAGGTCTGCCCCGTAGACTGCTTCTACGAAGGCGAGAACATGCTCGTCATTCACCCCGACGAGTGTATCGACTGCGGGGTCTGCGAGCCCGAATGTCCGGTCGAGGCCATCAAGCCGGATACGGAGCCCGGTCTTGAGAAATGGCTCGAGGTGAACCGCGAATACTCGGAGAAGTGGCCAAATATTACTGCCAAAAAACCATCGCCCACTGATGCCGACCAGTTCAAGGATGAAGACGGCAAGTTCGATAAATATTTTTCTTCAAACCCCGGGGCCGGTGACTGATACAAGTCTGACATAATCTCGGCCGCCACCTGGCCAGCGGGTGTGTATTAACCCTTACCTGTGGCCCAGCAACTTAATCATCTTCCTTAAGTCAGGGGACATCTTGAATCACCCTGGCCCTTCAATTCCCATGAAAATTGTGTTACATGTTAGCGGTTGCAGCAGATAGAACCGATAACGAACATCTATGAACATCAGGCGACCATTGTCGGAGGCGGCGTGGTCGTGGGAAAGCGCGCGACTCTACGCGGAGGCCGCGGATCGGGCTCTGCGGCGAGGCCCGAGGCCCTGGAAATGGGCCCGGAGTGGCTTATATGATGGGCCGCTCAGTTGACTGATCGATACCTGGAACGGCGGCAAAGGGACATGTCGGCGTGCCGGGTTTACGTGTGACCGCTGTGTAGGCGGTCTTCGACGCGCAATCCAACCTGGGGTTGTGCGAGTGTGATGCGAAAGAGTGAGACGAAGCCTATGGCTCAGAAGAACAAGGTGCACGCTAAGGTCCGTTCGGCGAAGACGGTTGCTTCCGCGACCAAGAAGGCGGCTCGGACCGCGGTGTCCAAGCCGGTGCGCAACGCTCGGCCCGCCGCCAAGGCTGTCAAGAAGCCGGCGGCAGTTGCCGTACAGGCCAAGAAGGCATCTCCCGCCAAGATTCCCGTGGCCAAGGCTCCCGCCGCCAAGGTCCACGACGCCAAGAAGACTGCAACGGCGACGGCGGCAACCGCCGCTCCGGCCAAAAAGCCTGTTGTCGTCGCGCCCGCCGGCGAACAGATTGCCGCCCAGCTTGCGCGCGGAGCCCAGCGGCCCATCACCGTCAACCCGGCGACGGCAGTTCGCGTTGCGGCGGCTCTCAACAAGTCGCCGGGCCAGAAGCTGACCGCCCCCGTCCAGCCTGCAACGCCCAAGGCGATTGCCGAAAAGACGGCTGCGGCGCGCCTCGCGATGGCTGCCCAGAAGAAGCCCGTGAGCCAGCGCCACGGCTTCAAGACCAACGAGTTCATCGTCTATCCGGCCCACGGTGTCGGCCGCATCATCGGCATCGAGGAGCAGGAGATCGCGGGCATGTCGCTCGAGCTCTTCGTCATCAACTTCGAGAAGGAGAAGCTGACGCTGCGCGTGCCGACCGGCAAGCTCGAGAGCGTCGGCATGAGGAAGCTCGCCGACGAGGCCGTCGTCAAGAAGGCCATGGAGACCTTGAAGGGTCGCGCCCGCGTCAAGCGCACCATGTGGAGCCGCCGCGCACAGGAGTACGTCGCCAAGATCAATTCGGGCGACCTCGTCTCCATCGCCGAGGTCGTGCGCGACCTCTATCGCTCCGAGGCACAGCCCGAGCAGTCCTATTCCGAGCGGCAGCTCTACGAGGACGCGCTCGACCGCATGGCGCGCGAGATTGCCGCAGTCGAGAAGCTCGACGAGCGCGGCGCCGTCCAGCGCATCACCGAGGTGCTCTCCAAGAGCGCCCGCGGCCGGCGCCTCGCCGATGGCACCGAGACGGCCGAGAATACGAAGGCCGCCTGAAGATCGGCCGAGAATGCACGCTTATCGAGGAGCGCCCGTGTCGCCAGCGACCGGGCGCTCTTCTTTTGCCGGGTCTCGCGGCTCGAGAACTTCGATCTCGCCGATCGCTGCGATCTCGACCGACGGCCCGTTGCGCCGCTCGATCCAGCCTCGAACCCTTGCCCGCTTGCCAAGCAGCGCCTTGAGGCGCACAGCCGTCTCCGGTGAGCCGGTGAGAAGCCGGGGCGGAACGACGGCAGTAAAATCCCGCCGCCAGTCTGGCCCGAAGTTGAGATAGGCGCGCCCGCCCGTGACGGCGACATTGCGGACAATGCCCTCCACGACCTCGAACCTGTTGCGACGGCGCAGAAGTTCGCGGACCTCGGTCACCTCGAGCACGCGATAAGCTGCCATGCCCCAGATGCCGCGCGCACCCTCGCGCGCGTCGCGTTCCACGGCAAGCATCGCGGAGAGGCACGCGCTGTTGCCATCGAGCGCGTAAGCCCGTGCGAGGCCCTGCGAAAGAAGATAGCCTTGAACCCATGTATTTTCGCTGTCGCTCATCACGAAGACATGCGCCAGCCAGCGCCCGTATCGGTCGCTCTGCCGCCCTGCAAGCTTGAGCGCGACATTGCGGCCGAGTAGCAGCCGTTCGAGCGCCTCGCGCGCCGCGCGTTCGGGCGGCCAATCCGCACCCTGATCGGGCGATCTGGGAGCAAGCGCGCCGATCAGGCGCACTTCGCTGCCGTCGTCGAGTACGATGGTCTCAGCGTCGGCGACGCGTGCCACAGTGTGCGACGCCTGCGACTCGAGCTGGCAGCGCTCGGCAGCCAGGGGCTCGTCCGCCGCTGCACCATTCCAGGCACACGCGAGCAGGGCCATGACAACCGGCAGCATGCGACCCGCGGCATGAGCCATAAGCCGCCCTCTCAGAATCCCGAGCTATGGCTATCGTCGACTCCCGCATTGCCGATCGATGCATCGCTGGGTGTACTTCCCGGCCATCCGTCGATAAGGCCATCGATCTGCGTTCCTGGCGGCAAGGTGCCTGCCAGAAGCTCGGCGTAGCTCGCGAAGGGAGAAGCCTCAGGAGCGAACATGTCATCTGCGGTTTCAGTCGCGTGCGCTTCGAGCGTTCCCACACGTATTCGATCGAATTGCGCTGCCTCGGATCTGAGCTCGGGCGTCACCGGCCGCTCGATGAGGCCGACGCCCTTGCCGAGCACGATGTGGTCGCTGCCCGGATCCCAGGCGATCTGCTCGATCGAATAGAGATGGTCGAGACCGCCCGCAATCGTCACGACGAAGCCGGGACGATAGTGGCGCACGGCATCCGGATTGACATCGATCCTGATCGTTCCCGCACCGGCATAGCTCACCTGATCGATGCCGTCGCTTTCATAGGCAAGGCCGGGCTGGCCGCCGTGGAGGATATTGAACCCCTTCGACCAGACAAGACGGTCGTTATCCTTGCCGCCATAGAGCTTGTCGATTTGGCTCGCTTCATCGCCGCCCTCGAGAACGTCGCGGCCCTCGCCGCCGACGATGGCCGTGAAGCTGTTCACGATCGAAAGATGATCGTCGCCCGAGGAGCCGAGCAGTGTCGTCGTCCCCGGCGACAGGCGTGCTCCGTACGGCATGACGGAGGCGATATCGACCCCTATGTAGTAAAGAAGCGAGCTGACCAGCGATGATGAATTGATGGTCGGGACCGGCGAGCCCGGCAAAGCGGCTGCAATGTAGGGAAAGCCCTGCGCCTCGATGTCGCCGGCAAACGACGACATCGTCACCCAGGCGCTGTGCTCATCGCCGAGGACCGCAACCACGCGGCTGCCGCGCCCGTATGGCGTATCGATTTTCGCCTTGAGGGCTTCGCCGAAAATACCGCCGTTGGCCTCGGCGAGCGTCGTGCGCCCCTCCCAGCCCTCGACGCTGAGGCGAACGCCCTCCGGCGTCCTTTCGCGCAAGCCTTCGATGAGGAACCATTCGTCCTGGGCTTCACTGTGTGGCGTCCCGTCTGGTTGATAGACCAGCTGCAGATGGTCGAATCCGAGGATGCCGAGATTGAAGGTCTGGACTGGGTATCTCTCGATGCGGATTCTTGGCATGGCGCGTAATAGGAGAACTGGGCTGCTCGCTAGTCTGACGGCGCAGCGCCCCACGATCCGTCGACCCGACGGCAGCGGCCCGCCAACGCGCTGCTATCTTAGATTGCAGGGCGTTTTCAACCAAAAGCTGCGATATTCAACGATAAATTGAATGTCCTTCTCGCGTGCCGACAGCGCGACAGTCTTTTTCCTGGGACCTGTGCGATCTCGCGCACGTGGCGTGCGACACGCTCTAGTAAATTGAAGTCACGAGTATATTTTGCGCCTCACGCCGCTGCGGCAAGACGGACCGCAACGGGCTTTGCCATGATTGCGCCCACCACGTTCGCGCCGCCCTTCGCGAGCTCGCGAATGAGGCTCAGAGGTCGATACCCCCTTGCCGTGCAGAACGGCATGGCGTTGAACGTCGCCGCGATCTGCACGACGTCAAATCCGCGCAGCGCGATTTCGCGCTCGAGCAGCCGCATGAGACGCGATCCGTACCCTTCCCGCGCGAAGCCGGGATCGACATGAAGGGATCGGATCCAGGCCGAACTTGGGCCAGCCTGATCGAGCGCCGCCCTGCCGCCCGGCAAATCTGCGGTCCAGCCGCCGCAGGCGATGATTTCGCCCCCGAGCTCAAGCACGAAGAGCGTACCGTCCCTGACCATCGCCGCGTCGCCGGCGCTTAAATCCCGTATGAGCATTCCGATCGCCGTCGCGTCATAAGCGTCGGCGGCAAGGACTCGCAGCGAGGCCTCTCGCAAATGCCCGAGAGTGACCAAGTCTCCGATGGCCGCTTTACGCTCCCGGACTTTCGAACGCGCGTGCATGACATTTCCCCATTCCACGGACGTGAACGCCACATTGCCGGCGGCCCGCAACCGGCAGCCTCTTCTATTGGGACGCGCTCGACTGTTCCGAACGGAACAGTCGCCGCCGCGGCCTCGCTCTGTGGGGCATTGGCGACACAGCGGTCTCCAAGGCGTCATGCAATGCTGCTAGGAGCCTTCCCAAGCTCGCGGGGAAACGCAATACTGCCCGGAAAAACGGCCGTTTAGGCCAGCAATGGGCTAGGGAGACGACAATGTCAGGGACCTCACTCAAGAGCATAATCTTCGGCTTCATTGCCGGCGCCCTCGCGACCGTGACGGTCCAGGCGCTGATCAATTACCTCTTGTCGCTGGGCGGCATCGGCGTGCCGTGGTCAGTGGAGCCGATCCCGGGATTCGACTTCCCGCCGATCGTGTTCAATGCCGCCCTGGGCGGGCTCTGGGGCATTGTCTTCGCCCTCATTCTTGGCGACGTGCCGAAGGGTTCCATGACGCTCAAGGGGGCTCTCCTCGGCATCCTCGGACCGGCGCTTGTGGGCGTCTTTGTCCTGGTGCCGATCCTGACCAGCAAGATCCCGCTGTTCTTCAACGGCGACGTGAACCTGATCTGGCCGATGGTTGTGATCCTGGCCGGCTTCGGCGCCGCGACCGCCTGGCTCTACGGCTTCATGACGTCGGGCTTCCGGCTCCCCTGAGCCGAGCGCAAGTCCCTACTTGCATGTGACGAACACCAGCTCGACCCGCCGGTTGAGCTGGCGTCCGTCCGGATTGTCGCCGCCGTCGGGATTTTCGTTTGCCGCCACCGGCTTCTTCTCGCCGTAGCCGACGACACTCGCTTGCGCTGGCAGGTATTGCTTCGCCGCGAGCCAATCTTTGACGGCGCGCGCACGCCGCTCGCTGAGCTTCTGGTTGTAGTCGTCGGCACCTTTGCCATCCGTGTGCCCTTCGAAGCGCACGCCCCAGATGGCCACCGCCTTGATCGACGGTCCGAGCTTCTCGAGTGCCGCAACAGCCTGAGGTGTGAGCGCATCCTTGTCGAACTCAAACAGCGTGTCCGCCGCGAGCACCAGGCGCTGCTCGCACTTTTCCTTCAGCACCTTGACGCCCTGGATGTCGCCCGGGACCTGAATGTCGCCCGGAACCTGGAACTCTCCAGGCACCTTCCACTGGTCTGCGGGCTTGACCTTGGGCCATTGGTCGAGCGGCTTTACCTGCGGCCACTCTTTGGACGGTTCCTGCGCCCGCGCCACACCGCTGCCGACAAGCGTCGTGCACGCCAGGATGGCGATGAGGGTCCGCTTCATGTGCGTGACCTCCCCGCTTCGATGGGAAACACTCCACCCGCTGCACAATAAGCGCTCCCCGGGACCCGCAAAGGCGATAGCGGGCCTTATCTAGGCCTTGTCCCCTGGTCGCTGAGAGACCGCGGCACCGACGCGAACGATCTTGGCGTCGAGCGCTCCGACGGCGGCGCTATCCTTCCCCGTATAATCGATCGCCGAGAGCACGAGCCTGATCGACTCGAGCCGCGCGCGGCGCTGATCGTTGGCGTTGATGGTCGTCCAGGGGCTGGTCGCGGTGTTGGTGAAGCGGAACATGTCCGCCTCCGCACGCGTGTAGTCATCCCACTTCTCGATCGCGGCGAGATCGATCTCGGTGATCTTCCATTGCTTGAACGGGTCGTGACGGCGCTCGTGGAAGCGCACGAGCTGCATCTCCCGCCCGACCGTAAGATAGATCTTGAAGAGCCGGATCCCGTCGCGGACCAGGAGCCCCTCGAACTCGGGCGCGTCTCTCAGGAAGTCCGCGACCTGGTCCTCCGTGCAAAATCCCATGACGCGCTCGACGCCGGCGCGATTGTACCAGGACCGGTCGAAGAGCAGGATGTCGCCACGGGTCGGAAGCTGCGCGACGTAGCGCTGGAAGTACCACTGTCCGCGCTCGGCCTCCGTCGGCTTTGAGAGCGCGACCGAGCGCGCATGGCGCGGATTGAGCCGCTCGAGAAAGCGCGCGATGCACCCGCCTTTGCCCGACGTATCGCGACCCTCGAACAGGACGACAACGCGCTCGCCCGCCTTCTGCACGTAGGCCTGGAGCTTGAGAAGCTCGAGCTGCAGCGCAAGCAGCTGCTCCTCGTAGACCGTGCGCTTGAGCTTCTTTTCGTATGGATAGCCGCCGGAACCGAACGCCTTTTCCTCGATGTCCTCGGGAAGCTTCGGATTCTCGAGATCGAAGCCGGGATAGGGATCTGAGGTCCCCTTGCCGTTACCCGCTTTCCTGTTCCCTTTGCCCATGATCACCGGCCCTCGGCGCGAGACCCATCTAGGGCCCGACGAGCTGTCACACATCTGTTGTTTAACAGTCGCGCGATCGAACCGCGGGCGCAAGTCTCGCCCCCGGTAACCATTTCACCGAAACCGGCATAAGCCGTCAGCGGCACATTCTTGAGGTTGAGACGTCCATGCGAACTGAGGCATTGTTGCCGCCCATGACGGCCACCAGGATGGCTCACCGCATTGCCGCCGCGGCGCGCGAGCGGATCGAGCCCAGAATTGCTTTCGTCCGCATTTTGAGGCGGCGCCTTGCCGGCTACCAGCAAACGCTGCTAGCCGCAGCGGTAATTTTTGCGATTCTGATGCTTTTCGCGGGCTTGAGGGCTTGGTGGGCGCTCGCCGCACTTGCCGCCTTCGGCGCAATTCTCGCGAGCCAGCCCGCCCCGGCCGATAGCGACGACGACGAGGAGCGCACTCGGGATCGAGGCGCGAGCGACACCCGGGGGCTGGCGCCGCGCGACGGCGAAAGCTGGCGCGCACTCGTTGACGCGATACCGGAAGCCGCAGTCGCACTCGACGGCAGCGGCAACGTCATGCATCACAATGCGCTCGTCCTCGAGCTCTTCCCCAAGGTGCGCAATGGCCAGCCGATCTCCCATATGTCGCGCAACCCCGAGCTCAATGAGTCCGTCGACAAGGCCTACGAAACCTCGGAGCCTGTCGTCGTCCAGATCTTCGAGCGTGTCCCGGTGGAGCGCCGTATTTCGGCGTCGATCTCACAGCTCGCGTCCGTCCGCTCCCGCCGGGGCCTGCCCGTGCTCCTCGTCACGTTTCGCGATCTCACCGAGCAGGATCGGCTCGCCCAGATGCGCGCTGACTTCATCGCCAATGCGAGCCACGAGCTGAGAACCCCCCTTGCCTCCCTGCGCGGCTTTGTCGAGACGCTCCAGGGGCCGGCGCGCGACGACCCCGAGGCGCGGCAGAAATTCCTGGCCATCATGGCAAGCCAGGCCGCGCGCATGACGCGCCTCATCGACGACCTCCTCTCACTGAGCCGCGTCGAGATGCGGGTCCATCTGCCGCCCAAGGGGGTCGTCGAGCTGAATGAGGTTGCGGCCTACGTCGCTCAGGCCCTCGAGCCGCTCGCCGCAGCCTCCAAGATGACGATTACCGTGAAGAAGCTCGACAGGCCGGTGCGCATTCGCGGCGAGCGCGAGGAAATCGTCCAGGTGCTGCAGAACCTCGTCCACAACGCTATCAAGTACGGACGCGAGGGCGGTCATGTGGAGGTCGCCGTGTCGCGTGTCATGGACGGCAAGCCGCCGGTGCCGAGACTGCTTCTCGCCGTGGCCGACGACGGCCCGGGCATTGCGCCCGAGCATCTGCCCCGCCTTACCGAGCGCTTTTACCGCGCCAATGTCGCCGCCAGCCGCGAGAAAGGCGGCACCGGCCTTGGCCTCGCGATCGTGAAGCACATCATCGTTCGCCATCGCGGCGAGCTTCGGATAGCGAGCAAGGTCGGCAAGGGCTCGACGTTCTCGGTGCTTTTCGAGGAGCTCGGCAGCACCCGCAGTGGTTAACCCTGAGCCCGACCGCCCGCTTTGAGCTCCAAGTCCTTGGAGTCGCTGCGGACTTGGCGGGCCATTTTCACTGCCACTCTGAGACCGCTGCAAGCGTCCGCACGCGCACGAAATCCAATCATGGCGCAATCTAGATTAAGGGAAGTGTATACTTGACAAAGCAAGTCTCCTCGCCTAGGTTAAACGCCAAGGAGAACTGCCATGGCGATCAATATCACGAACCCCATCTACAACGACGATGATGCGGCTCGCGCTCATTTGGAAGCGCAGCTTTGGCCCGATGGCCCCGTCTGCCCTCATTGCCGCTCCAAGGACACCACGGCACTCGCTGGGAAGGTCCACCGCAAGGGCCTCCACCAGTGCAACGAGTGCCGGGAGCAGTTCTCTGTGACGGTCGGTACCGTCTTCGAACGCTCCAAAATCCCCCTCGCCAAGTGGGTCTTAGCCACGCATCTCATGGCCGCGAGCAAGAAGGGCATCTCGTCCAAGCAGCTCGGGCGCATGCTCGGCGTGACCTACAAGTCAGCTTGGTTCATGAGCCATCGCATCCGCGAGGCTATGACCACGGGCCCTACTGATGGGCCCATTGGCGGCGACGAAAAGATCGTTGAGGCCGATGAGACCTTCGTTGGCGGTTGGGCACCCAACGCCAGGAAGGGAAAGCCCACGCCCAAGAAGTACCCCGTCGTCGCCCTTGTCGAGCGCCATGGACATGCCCGCGTTAAGGCCGTGCCCGATGTCACCGCCAAGAACGTCCGCGACGCGCTGGTTCGCAACGTCAGCCGCAAGTCCATGCTTATGACGGATGATGCTGCCGTTTACGTCGGCCTCGGCAAAGAGTTCTACGCGCATCAGGCGGTCAACCACTCGAAGCGCCAGTACACCGACCCCACAGGCTTCGCGCATACGAATACGGTCGAAAGCTTTTTCGGCCTTTTCAAGCGCGGTATCACCGGCAGTTTCCACTCGGTTTCCGAGCAGCATTTGCAGCGTTACGCCGAGGAATTCGCTTTCCGTTGGAACACGCGCTCAGGCGCCGGCATCGAAGATGCGGAGCGCGCCAATCTCATTCTGAAGGGCGCAAAGGGCAAGCGGTTGACGTATCGACCGAAAGCTAACGAAGCCCAAGACGCTTAAGCAAGAAGCGCGGCGCCTGATAGGGATGAGGAATCGACGACGCGCGGGATGAGTCGGTCGAGTCAATCCCCGCGCGAAAAAATCGTTTAATTGTTTATTGCTAGGACCCACTATATCTAGTGGGCCATGGAGGTGGTTCAGACCTCCATGGCCCTAGTATCCCACCGGGTAAAGAGCCGGCGGCGGGAATCCGTTTCAGGACAGCGCCAAGTTCCTTGCATTAGCGTGGGTCGTCAACCCGGCTCCCCAACTTAGTAGGGGAGCAAATTAGATGCTCAAGTTTCCCAAAGACACGCCGACGATGACGGCGGAGTTAGCGTCAAAAGCTAAGACCCTCATTCAACTCGGCCTCAAACAGCATCAAGCTGCGGCGGTTCTTGGCGTGAACCAAGGTCGCATCAGCGAAGTGATGACCGGCAAGCGCTTCATCGGCGTGACACCGTGCTCGACTGATCAGCTTTCTTTCGATCTCTGATTTGACTTTGCTCGGCTGGGCGTGCGGCTCGGCCGAGCATCTTTATGCCGCTTCTTGACCATCTCCTCGTGGGTCTTGGGCTTGGTCTGGAGCATGCGCTTCAGGATCGCGTCGCCGCCGCGCGGGTCAACTTCTGGAACGTTTTTGGGAGGCTTCGCCATGTCCAAGCTCTATGGGGAAGGGGTCAGTTGGCTAGATACGGGCCTGACAAATAAGCAACTTAGAGATGTCGGACTCATTACGATAGTATGGAACGCAAGCGAGTTCGACTTGCAAGAGTTGATCATCACGCTTGGTGGGTGGTCACCTTGGCAAGGATTCCTCGTCACGACTGATCTACAAAATGTCTCTAGGCTTCAGCTCGGTCTCAATCTGCTAAGGCACGGCTACAAGAACCAGCGCCTCTTCGACGACGTTGACAGAGCACTCCAATTTTTCGACGAATGCCGAAAGTGCCGAAACTCGCTCGTTCACGGCATTCCCGTGCTGGATGACGGTGGCAAACTATCTGGAAGGCTTGCTCGCTTCGATGCGAAACAGGCCAAGGGCAAGATAAAAATCTCCCACCTTTCTTGCACCAGTGAGCACCTTGAACAGCTAATCACGGACCTATGGCTCTGCCGCATGGCGCTCACAGACGCACGAAGAAAGGTTAGCCGCTACCGTGGTCTTGCCTCTGATGCGCAAGACCCTCTGCCCTCGCAACTGGAGAAAGAGATATTCGAGTACGCAGACCAGCCGCTCGATATAAAGCTTCTACAAAGCCGGCTAGATTTCCTACGTTCTCAACCTCCCACTCCGAGCAAATATCCATCCCGACCTGAATAAGCTCGGGCGTCACCTCAATGGCTTGAGGGACGCCCGCTTCTGTGTCGCTGCCCTGTCCAGAAGGGTATACCACGATTCTGCTTTCTTATGTATACACTTCCCTAGATTAATACAATAATATCATATAGATGAATTGTCATAAATCCATTGCGCCCCGGGACTACAAGAGGGGCGCCGGCGCGAGGGGCGCCGGGTGCCTGACGGTGGCGGAGGGCCGCGTCAGTTACATAGTCCCAGAGACAACAGGAGATTAGCGTGAACACCAAGTTCATCGCCTTCTCGGCGGCTGCGGCCGTCGGCATGGCTGCGTTTGCCGGTGCGGCATCGGCGCGCGACCAGATCCGCATCGTCGGCTCTTCGACGGTGTATCCGTTCACGACTGCCGTTGCTGAGCAGTTCGGCAAGGCCAATGGCGGCAAGACCCCGGTGGTCGAGTCGACCGGCACCGGCGGCGGCATGAAGATCTTCTGCGAGGGCGTTGGCGAGGACAAGGCTGACGCGACGAACGCCTCGCGCCGCATGAAGAAGAGCGAGTTCGAGCTCTGCGCCAAGAACGGCGTCAAGGACATCGTCGAGGTCAAGGTCGGCATCGACGGCCTGACGATTGCGCAGTCGAAGGATGGCGCACCCATCAAGCTGACGCGCAAGCAGGTGTTCCAGGCGCTTGCCGAGCAGGTCCCCGACAAGGACGGCAAGCTCGTCGCCAACCCCTACAAGAACTGGTCGGACATCGATCCCTCGCTGCCGAACGTCAAGATCGAGGTGCTCGGCCCGCCGCCGACCTCCGGCACGCGCGACAGCTTCCATGAGCTCTTCATGGAGAAGGGCGCTGAGGGCTTCGACTCGCTCAAGGCGATGAAGAAGGCCGATGAGGAGAATAAGACCAAGGACTTCGAGAAGGTCTGGAAGTCGATCCGCAAGGACGGCGCCTACGTCGAGGCTGGCGAGAACGACAACGTCATCGTCCAGAAGCTCGAGGCCAACAAGAATGCGTTCGGCATCTTCGGCTTCTCGTTCCTCGAAGAAAACACCGCCAAGCTCAAGGGCGTTTCGATCGAAGACGTCGAGCCGACCTACGACAATATCTCGGGCGGCAAGTACAAGGGCGCTCGCGACCTCTTCGTGTACGTCAAGAAGCAGCACGTCGGCGTGATCCCCGGCCTCGACAAGTTCGTTGCCGAGTATGTGTCCGACAAGGCGCTCGGCGCTGACGGCTACCTTGCCTCCAAGGGCCTCGTCGCTCTGCCGAAAGACGTGATCGAGAAGGTGAAGAAGTCTGCTCTCGCCATGGAGCCCATGAAGGGCGACGAGCTCAAGTAAGGACGGACGATCGGGGCCCGCGCCTTCTTCTGTGCGCGGTGCCCCGATCGGCTTCGCCCGCCATAGCTCCTGCGGGCTCGCATATGCGGGAAGTGGTGGCGGCGGACGGATTTCGGCAATAGGCTTGCCCGAGGGTTCGGTCGTCCCTCCCGGCACGACACCGCGTCAGGGCGACCACGAAATCTAGGCAGGATATGTAAGGTATGGCCGGCCAGTATTTTCTGCTCCTCGCGCTTCTGGTGATTGCGGCATACTTTTCCGGACGGCAACGCGCGCGCACCGTCGCAGGCGGCGATTTCGCCGAGATGCACTCCCTGCCCGCGTATCACGGCCTCTATATTGCCGCGCTCGTCCTCACCCCGATGCTGCTGGTTTTCGTGGTCGGCTCGCCGCTGGTGGCGAAGCTCGCGCAGTCCAACGCCCTGTCATTCTTCCCGGCTGACGTGCAGACGGACAGCCTGAAAAAAAGCGCCACGCTTCGTGACGTCGTCAACCTCGCCGCTGCCCAACATTTGGGAGACGCCGCTCCCGAGCTGCGTGATGCCGCCAACAGCTACGCCCGCACCATCAGCACCGGCAACTGGTCGATCCTCGGCCTTGGCCTCCTCAGCGGGCTCGCCGCGCTTGGCTGGGGCGTGAGCCGCGTTTCAATGAGCTTCCGGGCGCGCAACAGCTTCGAGCGCTTCGTCAACATCGTGCTCTTGATCGCAGCCTCCATTGCCGTGCTCACCACCATCGGCATCGTCTTCTCGGTCGTGGGCGAGACCTACCGCTTCTTCTTCGACCCCAATATCAAGGGCAAACCGGGAGTCTTCGACTTCCTTTTCGGCACCGAATGGAATCCGCAGGCCGCGATGCGGGCCGATCAAGGCGAGATCTCGACTGCCTATGGCTTCATTCCGCTGCTCACGGGCACGCTGCTCATCACATTGATCGCCATCTGCGTAGCTGGCCCGCTCGGGCTCTTCTCGGCGATCTACCTGGCTGAGTATGCTGGGCCGAAGGTACGCGCCGCGGTGAAGCCGATTCTCGAGATCCTGGCCGGCATTCCGACCGTCGTCCTCGGCTTCTTTGCAGCGCTGACGGTGGCGCCGCTAATCCGCGGCTGGGGCGCCTACTTCGGCCTCGATGTCGCCTCCGAATCGGCGCTCGCCGCTGGCCTCGTCATGGGTATGATGATCATACCCTTTATCTCTTCGCTCTCCGACGATGTGATCAACGCCGTCCCGCAATCGCTCCGCGACGGCGCCTATGCGCTCGGCGCGACCAAGTCCGAGACGATCAAGCAGGTGGTTCTGCCCGCAGCGTTGCCCGGCATAGTTTCCGCCTTCATGCTCGCCATCAGCCGTGCGATCGGCGAGACGATGATCGTCGTCATGGCGGCAGGACTCGCCGCCAACCTGACGTTCAATCCGCTCGAGGCCGTGACCACCATCACGGTTCAGATCAAGACTATCCTCGTCGGCGACCAGGAGTTCGACAGCGCCAAGACCCTCGCGGCCTTTGCACTGGGCTTCGTCCTCTTCTTTGTAACGCTGTTGCTCAATTTCATCGCCTTGCGCGTTGTGCAGAGATATCGGGAGCAATATGACTGATACAGCATTCCCCGAATTGGCCGGAGCAGCACAGCGGCGCCTTGATGTGACGTCCGATGCTGCGCTTGCGCGCATCAAGCGGCGCTACAGAAGCGAATCCAGGTTTCGTTGGTACGGCGTGGGCGCGCTGTCGCTGACAAGCGTGTTCCTCGTCGTGCTCATTGCCGACGTGCTTGTGAAGGGGCTCCCGGCATTCTGGCAGCACGTCCTTCTCGTCGATATCCCGCTGAGCGCCGAGAAGATCGACCCCGATGGAAAACGCGATTCCGCGACTCTTCGTGCGGCGGATTACAACGGCCTGGCGCGCGAGGCGCTCGCCGCCGCCATTCCGGGGATCGAAGGACGCACAGCCAAAAAGCAGCTTAATGAGCTGTTGAGCAGCGGCGCAGCAGACCGGCTGCGCGAGGAGGTCGTCGCCAATCCCAGCTTGATCGGTCAGACGGTCAAGTCGCAGCTCTTGCTCTCGGACAACGCCGACCTCTACCTCAAGGGTGAGGGCACGGATATCGTGACGCTGGCCACCACGCGCGGCATCGCTACGCCCAGCGCCAAGAGTGGTGAGGTGACGATATTGGTGGCGGCCAATGACTTCGCCGACGCCCTTCTCGTCATCAAACAGGACCTCAAGGCCCGCGCCGATGAGCTCGAGGTGGAGGCTAAGCGTCTCGAGCTGTTTGCGAGCGAGGCCGCGGCGGCTCGCATCAGCGAGTTGCGCTCGGAAGCCAAGGCGCTCGCAGACCGCTACTCGAAACCCAAAGTCGCGGAGATGCTCGACGCGCGCCTTCCGAGCATGCTCATCGCAATCAACGGCGGGCTCGTCAAAGTAACAAAGCTGTCGGATACCGAGGTGACGGGCGAGGCCTTGATCCCGCTCAGCTCCACCGATGAGGCAAAGCCGGGCACTTGGCAGATCGTCACTTACGCGACGCCGGAGAGCAATCGTAATGCCAATGATCGCATGGTCTCGTTTCTCGAGCGGCTCAAGGCCGAGGGCAAGGTTGAGCGCCACTTCAACTGGGCTTTCTTCACGTCCGGTGACAGCCGCGAGCCGGAGCTGGCGGGCATTCTCGGTTCGCTGGTCGGCTCCGCATTGCTCCTTCTCGTAACGCTTGCGCTCTGTCTTCCTATCGGCGTGATGGCTGCGATTTACCTCGAGGAGTTCGCACCCAAGAACTGGCTGACCGAGATCATCGAGATCAACATCAACAACCTCGCGGCAGTGCCCTCGATCGTCTTCGGCCTCCTGGGTCTCGCTGTGTTCCTGAACTTCTTCGGTTTGCCGCGCTCGGCCCCGCTCGTCGGCGGTCTCGTCATGGCCCTTCTCGTGCTTCCCACGATCATCATAGCCGCGCGAGCTGCCTTGAAAGCAGTTCCGCCTTCGATCAAGGAGGCGGCGCTTGGAGTAGGCGCCTCGAAGCAGCAGGCAATCTTCCACCACGTGCTGCCGCTGGCGATGCCGGGGATCATGACAGGCACCATCATCGGCATGGCGCACGCCCTCGGAGAAACGGCGCCGCTGCTGATGATCGGCATGATAGCGTTCATCGTCGATATACCGCAGGGCTTGACAGAGGCTGCGACTGCGCTGCCCGTCCAGATTTATCTTTGGTCTGACCTGCCGGAGCCGGCCTTCCAGGCCAAGACGGCAGCTGCGATCATCGTCCTGCTCGTGTTCCTGTTCCTCATGAACGGCACGGCAATCTGGCTCCGCAGGAAGTTTGAGAGACGTTGGTAGGATTCGTGGTTCAGAGGTCAGAAATGGATATGGCTGTCGCTACCGAGATGCAGCCGCACACGGCGGTCGCCTCCACTCAGAAGACGAAGGTTGTCGCCAAGAACACGAATGTATTCTACGGCGAGAAGCACGCCTTGAAGGACGTCTCCGTCAGTATTCCTGACAAGGGCGTGATGTCCTTTATCGGGCCGTCTGGCTGTGGCAAGTCGACGTTCCTGCGCTGCATCAACCGCATGAACGACACGATCCCCGTTTGCCGCGTCACCGGCAAGATCACGATCGACGACCAGGACATCTATGATCCGAAGCTTGATGTCGTGCAGCTCCGCGCCCGCGTCGGCATGGTATTCCAGAAGCCGAACCCATTCCCGAAGTCGATCTTCGAGAACGTGGCATACGGCCCCCGCATCCACGGCCTCGCCAAGTCGAAGTCCGACCTTGAGGCGATCGTGACGAGCAGCCTCGAGAAGGCCGGCCTCTGGAAGGAGGTCAAGGATCGTCTCCAGGATTCCGGCACCGGGCTCTCCGGCGGCCAGCAGCAGCGCCTTTGCATCGCCCGCGCCATTGCGGTCGGCCCAGAGGTGATCCTGATGGACGAGCCGTGCTCCGCGCTCGACCCGATCGCGACCGCGAAGGTCGAGGAGCTGATCGACGAGCTCAAGAAGAATTTCTGCATCATCATCGTGACCCACTCCATGCAGCAGGCCGCCCGCGTTTCCCAGCGAACGGCCTTCTTCCACCTCGGCCTCCTCGTCGAGGAGGGAGAGACGAGCCACATCTTCACCAATCCGAGTGACAAGCGCACCCAGGACTACATCACTGGTCGCTTCGGCTGACCCATGCTCACAGAGAAGAAGACTTTGCTGGGCGGTCTGCGCTTCTGGGACCGCAACCCCAAGCCTGAGGCCGCGGCATATCCGCTAGAGCGGAAGCCCGAAGGAGAGCCTATGAACGAGCAAGCCGTCAAATCCGCAGAGCACATCGTCCGGTCGTACGAAGAAGAGCTCGCGCTCCTCGACAAGAAGATCGCCCAGATGGGCGGGCTCGCCGAGCACATCCTCGGCAAGTCGTTCGATTCCATCGAGCGCCGTGATCCCATGCTCGCCGAGCTCGTCGTCAAATCCGACAAGCAGATCGACACCCTCGAGCGCGAGATCGAGGACCAGGTGATTTCCATGATCGCCCGCCGCCAGCCGATGGCGAACGACCTCCGCCATGTCATGGCTGCGCTCCGCATCACCGGCGATCTCGAGCGCATCGGCGACCTGGCGAAGAACATCGCCAAGCGCGCGCTCGCGATTGCCCACGAATCCCATCCCAAGCCGCTCATGACCGGCCTGCGCCACATGGGCGAGCTGGCGCTCGCCCAGCTCAAGGAGGTGCTCGACGCCTATGCCGAGCGCGACGCCGATCGGGCGCTGGCCGTCTGGCGCGACGATGAGAACATCGACGCCATGTACAATTCCCTGTTCCGCGAGCTCCTGACCTACATGATGGAGGATCCGCGCAACATCGGCCTCTCCACGCACCTCTTGTTCGGCGCCAAGAACATCGAGCGCGTCGGCGACCACACGACCAACATCGCCGAGACCGTGCACTTCCTGGTCCGCGGCGTGAACATCACCGACGATCGCCCCAAGGGCGACGACACGAGCTCGACGCTGTTTGCCAAGGAATGAGCGTAGCGTCTGGCACGCTAGGAGAATGACTGCAGAATGACTGCCAAAGTATTGATCGTCGAGGACGAATCTCCGCTCGCGGAAATGCTCCGCTACAATCTCGAGGCCGAAGGTTTTCGCGTCTCCCACGCCGGCACCGGCGAGGAAGCCGAGATCCTGGTCGCGGAGGAGAAGCCCGACCTCGTCGTGCTGGATTGGATGCTGCCCGGGGTCTCTGGTATAGAGATCTGCCGTCGCATGCGCTCGCGCATGGAGACGAAGTCGATCCCGATCGTCATGCTGACGGCGCGCGGCGAGGAAGGTGACCGCATCCGCGGCCTCTCGACCGGAGCCGACGACTATGTCGTGAAACCCTTCTCGCTGCCCGAGCTGATGGCGCGGGTCAAGGCCATCCTCCGCCGCGCCGCGCCAGACCGCCTGGCCGAGGTTCTTAGATTTGCCGACATCGAGCTCGACAAGGTGGCACATAGGGTTGTGCGGGGACTGCGAGAGGTCCACCTCGGGCCGACCGAGTTCCGCCTCCTCGAGTTCCTGATGGAAAGTCCGGGACGCGTGCTCTCCCGTTCGCAGCTGCTCGACGGCGTATGGGGCCGCGATGCCTTCGTCGACGAGCGCACCGTCGACGTTCACGTCGGACGCCTGCGCAAGGCGCTGATCCGCGGCAAGGAGCGCGATCCGATCCGCACCGTGCGCGGCGCAGGCTACGTCTTCGGCGAGCGCTCAGGCGCCTGAGCGGCAGATACCGTCATCTGGCGGCAATGACCGGCACGCCCCAAGATGAGGCCGTGAACCCGCCGCACTAGCGACAAAAATCTCGACTAATCTCACCTTGGATCACAACCGGGGCTGATCGGCTGTTTTTGCATGATCGCTGAGGGATCGAGCGCGGTGCCTTAATTTCCTGGGCGCCGACAACGACAAGAACCCCAGTCGGACGAGTTTGGCGGATCGACCCCAATGTACTTCGCGTCGGATGCGGGACCAACGCGCGGCCTAGCCGCGCGTGCTCTGAGAGCCAATCTCCTGCCGGATCCCGAATGGGCCGCGCCCGGTGAGCCCCCGCGCGATCTCAAGAAGGTTGTCCTCGTCGTCGGCCTCGGCGCTTTGTCCTGGGTGGCGACTTACGTTGGCATGCTCGAGCTCATCGAGGCCAACATGGGCGACCTGCCCCTCGTCCATAAGCTGATCGTCGGCTTCTCCGTCGCCATGCTGATGACGATGATCATCTGGCTTCTGGACCAGATGTTCGCCCCCATCGGCGCCTTTGCGCGGCTGTCCTACATTGCGGGCTACCTGTTCCTGTCGATCATCTCCGTCGGATTTGGCTTCGGCTTCTATTGGAAAGTGCTCGAAAGCCGCGCCGAATCGACCCGTTCCGCCGAAGCAGCCGTGACTGGCGTGCAGGCCTCGCTCCACGGCGCATCGACCCGCCTCGAGCAGCTCAACGCGACGCTCCTCCAACTCGCCGCCCTCTCGCGCGAGAAGGCCGAGCAGGAGCGCACGAAGGGCACGTCATGCCCGAACAGCAAGCCCGGCGATGGCCCTCGCCGCAAGATGCGCGACGACGACGCCGGCCGCTTCGCCTTCGCCTCCGAATTCGTCGGAGGTCGCGTCAGTGCCGTCAAGGCGGAGATGGCGGCTCTCGATGGCGACCTTGCCAAGATCGCCGCCGCCGACCCGACGACGATCGACGCAAAGAGCGGGACCCGCAACGAGTTCATGAAGGCGCTCGGCCGCAAACTCGACATGACGGTCACGGGCTTCAATGCGCTGCGCACCGACCCCCAGTTGAAGCAGCTCCGCATCGATCTCTCGGACCGCGCGGAAAAGACGACGTTCGGCGACCCAAAGAGCGGCGGCTTCCTTTGCCCCGATCAGCAGCTCGCAACCGCCTTGCGCGGCGCCGTCCGCGCCATCGACCAGCTCCCCGTTCTCGAAAGGCCGACCATCGCCGCGGTCGAAGGCTCGGAGGCGACCATCGAGGCGTTCCGTCGCCTGACGACGACATTCTATGGACTGTTGGCCTTCAAGCTTCCGCCCTCCGCCGAGGAGCTGCGCGAGCTGCAGAAGAAGGCCATTCAATCGGTCGAGGGAGGTGCGGGACCCGCGACCGTAAGCGACGGCGGGGGTCTCACGAAGCGGGATTACGTGCCCCTCGCCGTCGCCATTTTCGTCGATATTTGCCTCCTTCTCGTGTCCATGGGGCGGCCGATGAACCGTCTTCACGGCCTGGTCCCTAAGATGCGCGAGGCCGAGCGCGGCCCTGTGATCGAGATCCTCTCGCGCTTCAACGACATCCACCGCGACCGCCAGATCCGCGAGAACTTCGAGCTCTTCCGCCACGTCGTCTTCGATTTGAGCGGCGCCTATTACGTGGCCGTACCACTGGACGCTCCCGTGCGCACCAATCCGCGCGAGCGCGAGGAACTGCGCGTCGAAGCTCAGCTCTTGTCCAATCTCTTCACGAGCTTTGAGAAGGACCGGATTTTCAGGCGCAGCTGGTATCCGCCTGCCGGCACGATCAGGAAGAAGCTCCGCCGGCAGGGCTCAAAATTGGCCGAGGCCGCGGCGTTCCGCGTCTACCGGTTCCGCGACGGCGCGTGGCCCGAGATCATCCTGGGCGCGGTGATGGGCGCGGCCCGCCGCGCCGAAGCCGAGAAGATATTGCGGCGCATGGAGAGCGAGATCCCCGCCATGCACCTACCGTTTCCGGCCGCCGATCCGGCGACCACCGGCGCCACCGACGCCAGGGGACAACCTCCGGGCCGCCCGCGCGAGAGCACCACGAGCAGCCGAGCTTCTGACCGCGCGTGCGACCAAGACACACCGGACGTCGACCCGAGATACGTCGCTCGTTTCGGGGCCCACGCCAAGGGAGCACAAGCCGAGCTCACGCGAACCCGCCACGAAGAAGATGAGTGCGACGACACGGAACCTGTCGACAGCGCCACCGCGGACACCAATGCAAGAAGCGTCACCTCGCCGCACACGGTCGACGTCGTGCTGAAGCGCGAAACCGCCACCGTGACGATGCCTTTGAGCGAGGCGCGCGCGCCCGACGGCCTGATCGGACGCCTCGGGCAGGCGCTCGCCACCATCAAGGACACCGAGCCTGCCGCGGAAAATACCGACGTGGATGGCGATCTCGCGCTCGCCGACGCGGCCGACATCGCCGACCGCCTTCGCCCAATCATTCCAGCCAAATAGAGGAGCTGAGCCGCGACCAAATGCGAACACACAAGCCTCGGCAACGCCGCGTGGATTCTCGAATTTCGGTCCGCCGGCTCAACACTTGATTAACCGTCTGTGACGCTAAATGGGGGCGATGACAATGACGCGGGATCGACCAGGTCACGCCCGCCTGGCCCGCGCTGCAAGGAGCCGCAATATGCGCCTTAGTGCCTCTGCTCGTATGCACGTCGTCTTCCAAGAAGAGAAGGAAACACGCCTCAAGGAATTCATTCAAAACGATCTCGCGGCCCGCAAGGTCGCGGGCGAGAGCATGTTCGGGGTGTCCTACCGCCTGCTTGCGCGCTCGAGCGACAGTCCCGCCGCTTGCGCCTTGCTTGCTGTCGCCGACGAAGCCCTCGCTTTGGGTATCCAGATACGAACGCTGCTTGTGCAGCACGGCACCGTGATGAGATCGGCGTCGACCGGTCAGGGCTTTTCGGCAGGCGAGTGGCGCACGATCTCCGATCCGCGTCTCCTCGAGGCACACGAGCAGCTTGTTCTGAGCGACAAGAAAGTCTGGATCGGGGACTGCATGCGCCGCGATCCTGCACGACGCGACTCCTACGAATCATACTGCGACAGTTCCGATTCTAGGGCGCTCTGGGCCGCTCGCTCCTTCGAGCACATGTGGTTGTCGGCCGCTCCTGCCAATCTCGAAGGCGCCACCAGATCGTTGCCGACGGACGCCTTGATCGACGCATCGCTGATCGCCGTATCGGAAAGCGTGCCGAGCGCGACGGCGCTTCGCCACTGAGCACGGCCGCCTAAGCCTTCGCCAAGCGCTGAGGCCGGTCCCTCGGGACCGGCCTTTCTCTTGTCTGCGCCGCCTCCGATCGCAGCCCGCCTGCTTATCCACAGATCCCTCGGCTCTCCCTGGCAGAGCAAAAAGCCGCATCGGGCGGCATTTGCCGGGAAGTCCTTAATTGCCGCCAACGTTCCGTCAATCGCATCTGATGGGCTTCCGCTTAAAGCTCAGCAGGATCAATGATATTTGGGCGACGGCAGGAGGATTCCGGCCGTGTCTGCGGGAACATTCAAGGATGGCGGCGATGCGCTTTTTCGGCAGCGTTCTACTCGGTCTCTTTCTCTTTGTCGGCTCGGGAGTTGCATCCGCACAGGAGCACCCATTCTCCCACAAGGGCGTCGCCAAGGACGCCGAGCGCTATGAAATCTACGTCAAGGAGAACTGGAAGCCGGGAACGCGCAAGCCACCCGAGCTGCGCCTCGCAGCCGACAAGCTCGTCGCGACCGATGCCCGCGCCGCCTCGCGCACGTACGCCGCTGCCGTTGCCGCCGATCCCTCGAGTGCCGAGAGCTGGCTCGGCCTTGCCCGCGCCCTGCTCGCAATCCAGGCCGATCCCGAGAAGGGATCCGAGCGTTACGACCTGCCGGTGAACGCCTCGGGCGCCGCCTATCGCGCCTATGAGCGCGCCAAGGATCCCGCAATGAAGGCGCGCGCGCTCGCCGTGCTCGGCGATGCCATGCAGCGCCGCTCGTATTGGCGCCCCGCCATCGAGGCTTTGAAATCCTCGCTCTTGATCGTCGAGGTTGCCGACGTCCGCGCGGCCTACGAGAAGCTTCGCGCTGAGCACGGCTTCCGCATGACGGACTACTCCGCTGACGCCGAGTCTGCTTCGCCGCGCGTCTGCGTCCAGTTCTCGGAGAATCTTGGCCGCGGTCAGATCGACTTCGCCAAGTTCGTCTCCGTCGACGGCCACGACCCGCAGGGCGTATCGCCGGAAGGCCAGCAGCTCTGCATCGACGGCCTCGTCCACGGTCAGCGCTACGAAATCCAGATCCGCGCCGGCCTCCCCTCCGACGTCAACGAGCCGCTCGAGAAGCCCGTCACGCTGGCCGTCTATGTCCCGGACCGCAAGCCGTCCGTGCGCTTCACCGGCAAGAGCTATGTCCTGCCAACCCGCGGTCAGCAGGGCATTCCCCTCGTCACCATCAACACGAACAAAATCGGCATCGAGGTCTACCGCGTCGGCGACCGCAATCTCTCAACCGCCTTGAACAACGGCGATCTCGATCGCCAGCTTTCGGGCTACGAGATCGAGACCCTGAAGGATCGCACCGGCTCCCGCGTCTACGAAGGCGAGATGGATGTCGCAAGCAAGCTCAATGAGGAGGTCACGACTGCCTTCCCCGTGGGCGAAGCCGTGGGCGAGCTGAAGCCAGGCGCCTACGCGCTCGTGGCGCGCCCGACCGACAAGAAGCAGGACGACTGGCGTGATCTTTCCACGCAGTGGTTCATCGTCTCCGACCTTGGACTCACGGCCTTCTCTGGCGACGACGGCGTTCACGCCTTCGTGCGCTCGCTCGCCGAGGCGACGCCCGTCTCCGGCGCTAGCGTGCGCCTTGTCGCGCGCAACAACGAGGTGCTGGCGACCGCCAAGGCAGATGCCAGCGGCTACGTCCGCTTCGAAGCCGGCATTGCGCGCGGCAGCGGCGGCGCACAGCCGGCGATCCTCGTCGCCGAGAACGGCACCGGCGAGTATGCCTTCCTCGATCTCACGGCCAACGCCTTCGATCTCTCCGACCGCGGCGTAAAAGGCCGCGACGCGCCAGGCCCGCTCGACGCCTATCTCTACACCGAGCGCGGCGTCTACCGCCCCGGCGAGGAGGTCAACATCACCGCGCTCGTGCGCGACGCGGCGGGTATTGCCGCAACGCTGCCCACGACCCTGATCGTTCTCCGCCCAGACGGCGTCGAGCACGGCCGCTTCACCCTGACCGACGAAGGCCTGGGCGGACGCTCGTTCCACCTTGCGCTCGCCGGCTCTGCGATGACCGGAACCTGGCGCGCCAAGCTCCACGCCGATCCCAAGGACGACGCCATCACCCAGGTCTCCTTCATGGTCGAGGACTACGTTCCCGAGCGCCTTGATCTCACACTCAAGGAAGGCAGCGGCACGCTCGCACCCGACGAGACGAAGAAGATCGAGGTCTCGGGCCGCTATCTGTATGGGCCTCCGGCGGCCGGGCTCGCCATAGAAGGCGAGATCGTCGTCAAGGCCTCGTCAAAGGACATCGACGGCTACGCCGGCTATCGATTCGGCGACGCCGACGAGACCGTGAGTCCGGTGCGCCAGCCGCTCGAAGGTCTGCCCGTTACGGGAGCCGACGGCAACGCCGAGATCGCCATCGCGCTGCCCGCCGTCACCAAGACGGCACGTCCCCTCGAGGCCGACGTAACCGTGCGCCTGCGCGAGCCCGGCGGCCGCACCATCGAGCGCGCCATCACGCTTCCCGTGAACCTCGGCGAGCCGCGCCTCGGCATCAAGCCGCTGTTCGAGAGCCTTTCCGTCAAGGAGGGCGAGAAGCCGGCCTTCGAGGCCATCCTGCTCGACGCGGAAGGCAAGCGCACAGCCGGTCGCCTGAGCTGGGAGCTCGTTCGCCTCGACACCTCCTGGCAGTGGTACAGCCGCGACGGCTCGTGGAACTACGAAAGCCAGACCATCAGCCGCAAGATCGCGAGCGGCACGCTCGATGTCGGCACCGAGGCCCCCGCCACCATCTCGGCCGACGTCGACTACGGCCGCTATCGCCTGGAGGTGAGCTCCGCCGAGGCCGGCGGTCCCTCATCGAGCGTCGCCTTCAACGCCGGCTGGTACACGAGCGAGGAGACCGCCGATACGCCCGAGATGCTCGATGTGGCGCTCGACAAGGCCTCCTATGCTCCCGGAGACACGGCGAAACTGCGCATTGCCTCGAAGGCGGGCGGCAAGGCGCTCGTCGCCGTCCTCGGCAACGGCCTGCTGTCCACGCAGGAGATCGAGCTGCCGAAGGGTGGCGGCGACGTCGACATCAAGGTTGGCGACGCCTGGGGTCCCGGCGCCTACGCAACCGCGCTCCTCTACCGTCCGATGGACGAGAAGGCGAAGCGCATGCCTAGCCGTGCCATCGGCGTCAAGTGGATCGGCGTCGACCAGTCGCCGCGCACGCTCAAGGTCGAGCTGACGCCGGAATCCAAAATCAAGTCCGCAAGCACGCTGACCGTTCCCGTTAAGGTCTCCGGTCTCACGGCGGGCGAGGAGGCACGCGTCACTGTCGCTGCCGTGGATGTCGGCATCCTGAACCTCACCCGCTACCAGGTCCCGGCGCCCGAGCTCCACTTCTACGCCCAGCGCAAGCTCGCCCTCGAGATCCGCGACTTCTACGGCCGCCTGATCGACGGCATGCGCGCCGAGCGCGGCAAGATTCGCTCGGGCGGTGACGGCAGCGAGAGCATGGGGCTCCAGGGCAGCCCACCGGTCGAGGAGACGGTCGCTTTCTACTCCGGCATCGTCCGCGTCGAGGCCGACGGCACCGCGAACGTCGAGTTCGCGCTCCCGAGCTTCAACGGCACGGTTCGTGTCATGGCCGTCGCCTGGTCGAAAGACAAGCTGGGCCACGGCACGGCCGACGTGATCGTGCGCGACGCTATTGCGCTGACGGCCTCAGCCCCGCGCTTCCTCACGCTCGGCGACGAAGCCCGCTTCGATCTCTCGATCCACAACGTCGACGGGGCCGCAGGCGCCTACAAGACCGTCGTCTCCGACACGACGGGCGCATCGATCGTGCTCGCCGAGCGCTCGCTTGACTTGAAGAGCGGCGAGCGCAAGGCAGAGCGCGTCAACGTCAAGCCCGAGGAGGTCGGACTTCGCACCTACGATGTCCGCGTCACCGGACCCGACGGCATCGACGTCAACCGCCGTCTGACCTTCGACGTAAAACCTCCTGCGGGCGACATCAAGCGCACCACCGTGAGCCAGATCGCGCCCAAGGGCGGCAAGCTCACGCTGTCCAAGGATCTCCTCGCCGGGCTCATCGCCAGCCGCACGCGGGTCAATCTCTCCGTCGGCCCGAATGCCACGCTCGACGTGCCGGGCTTGCTGACTGCGCTCGACCGCTACCCCTATGGCTGCGCAGAGCAGACCGTCTCGCGGGCACTCCCGCTCGTCTACGCCAACGCCGTCGCCGCTCAAATCGGCATGGCCGCCGACAAGGAGATCAAGGAGCGCGTGCAAGGCGCAGTCGAGCGCGTCTTCGAGATGCAGGACTCTGGCGGCGCGTTCGGCAGCTGGGGCCCAGGCAACGCCGACCTCTGGCTCACGAGCTATGTCACCGACTTCCTGACGCGCGCCAAGGAGAAGGGCTATAACGTCCGCCAGATCCCCTTCTCACAGGCACTCGATCGCCTGCAGAACTTTGCGTTGAACGGCGAGGACTTCGAGCGCGGCGGCGAGGACCGGGCTTATGCCCTCTACGTGCTCGCCCGCAACGGCCGCGCGCCCATCGGCGAGCTCCGCTACTATGCCGACACGCGCCTGGACCGCTTCTCGACGCCGCTCGGCAAGGCCCAGCTCGGTGCTGCGCTCGCCATGGTCGGCGACAAGGAGCGGGCGGAAGCCGCCTTCAAGGCCGCGCTAACGGCTTTCAGCGAGCCGGACGGCGTGCCACTTGCCCGCGACGACTACGGCTCGACGCTGCGCGACGGCGCGGCGCTCGTGACGCTCGCGTCCGAGACTGGCATTGCCAAGGCCGAGGCGCCGAGCCTCGTCAACGTCGTCGCCAAGGCCTACTTGTCGAGGAAGTACACGTCGACACAAGAGCAGGCTTGGATGCTGCTTGCCGCCCATGCGCTCGGCGACGAGGCCAAGGGGACAAAGCTCGCGATTGGCGGCGCACCCGTCGAGGGCTCCGTCATCCGCTCGCTCTCGATCACCGATCTCGAGAAGGGCCTGACGGTCACCAACAACGGCGAGGCAGCGACTGACGCGGTCGTGACGGTCATCGGCGCTTCCCTCACCGCCGAGCCGCCGGTGTCCAAGGGCTTCAAGATCGAGCGCAGCTACTACACGTTCGACGGCAAGCCGGTGGATCTGAGCAAGATCACCTCCGGCACGGGCGGCGAGCTGCGCCAGAACGATCGCCTCGTCGTCGTCTTGAAGCTCGAGAGCGACGAGGACTCGGGCCGCGTGCTGCTCGTCGATCGCCTGCCCGCGGGCCTCGAGATCGAGAACCCGCACCTCGTCGACAGCGGCGACATCAAGACGCTCGATTGGTTGAAATCAACGCTGCGTCCCGAGCACACCGAGTTCCGTGACGATCGCTTTGTCGCCGCCTTCAACCTGTCGGGCAACACGTCGAGCAGCAGCGACAGCGAGGAAAGCGACAGCAGCGCGTCCACAGACGACACCCCCAAGGAAGCGGACCCGAATGCACCCGCCGCCTCCGCCACCGTGGCTTACATTGTCCGCGCCATCACGCCCGGCAAGTTCGTCTACCCGGCCGCGACCGTCGAGGACATGTATCGCCCCGAGCGCTATGCGCGCACGGCCTCGGGCAAGCTCACCGTGTCGGCACAGGAGTGAGGCGAAGAAGCATGAGCACCCGCTTCCTCGACAAGTTGCGGAACACGGCCTCCTCGCCCCCCCGCGAGGAGCATGCGCCAACGCCCGGCTCGACCTCGTCCCTCCGGCGCACTCCGCCGGAAGCCGGGGATGTGCCGGGCGTCAAGGCGCACGAGGTGGGGGTGCCGGATTCCCGACTTCCTCTCCCCCCGGACATCCCCACCTCTGATTTCGTTCGCGCACGTCTTGGTGCCGTTGGTCGCGCTTGGAGGTCCATTCCGCGAAGCGTCCGCTATGCGGCAGCGACCGCCGCGTGCATGAGCCTCTTGGGAGGCGGCGCCTATGCCAGCCTTCGCATCGCCGCCGCAACCATGGAGCCGGTCTCGCTCGAGGCCGCGAGCCAGGTCTCCGTCACGGTGCTCGATCGAGACGGCAAGCTGTTGCGCCCCTTCACGACACCGGACGGACGCTGGCGCCTGCCGCTCGAGCCGAGCGAGGTCGACCCGCGCTATCTATCGATCCTGATGGCCTTCGAGGACAAGCGCTTCTACGAGCACCACGGTGTCGATTTTCGCGCGTTCCTCAGGGCGGGTTATCTGCTTGCGCGCCACGGTCGCATCGTCTCCGGCGGCTCGACGCTTACGATGCAGGTCGCGCGCTTGCTCGACGGCCGCCACGAGCGCACCGGCCTGGGAAAGCTCCGCCAGATGGTTCGCGCTCTCAAGCTCGAGAACGAGCTGAGCAAGACCGAGATCCTGCGGCTTTACCTGCGACTTGCCCCGTTCGGCGGCAACATCGAGGGCGTGCGCGCCGCATCGCTCGCCTACTTCGGCAAGGAGCCTCGCCACCTTTCGGCCGGCGAAGCGGCGCTCCTTGTGGCGCTGCCCCAGTCGCCCGAGGTTCGTCGCCCCGATCGAAACGCCGAGGCCGCCCGCGTCGCTCGCAACCGTGTTCTCGATCGCGCCGTGGCCGCGGGCGTGATCCAGCCCGCCGAAGCCGAGCGCGGCAAAGCCGAGCGCATGCCCGCCGCACGCCTGCAGTTCCCGATGCTCGCGCCACACCTCTCGGAGTCGGAGGTCGCGGCAAACCCTGCCCAGTCCGTCCACCGCCTGACGCTCGATCGCGCGTTGCAGACGGAGATGGAGCGCCTGGCAGAAGAGCAGACCAAGCTTGTAGGCCAGAAGCTCTCCTCCGCGATCATGGTCGCTGATCATGCTTCGGGCGAGGTGCTGACCTATGTCGGCTCCGCCGGCTACTTCGAAACGAGCCGGCACGGCGCGATCGACATGGTCGAGGCCGTGCGCTCGCCGGGCTCGACCTTGAAGCCCTTCATCTACGGTCTCGCCTTCGAGGCGGGCCTCGCCCATCCCGAAACGCTGATCGAGGACCGTCCCACACGCTTCGGCACCTACAGCCCGGAGAACTTCGACGACGAGTTCCACGGCACCGTGACGATCCGCGAAGCGCTCGGTCAGTCGCTCAACGTCCCGGCGGTGAAGATCTTGAGTGCCGTCGGCCCGGGAAAGCTCATCGGCCGATTCCGCCGTGCAGGCATCAACCCCGCTCTGCCGGGCGGCGCCGAACCCTCACTTGCAGTCGCGCTCGGCGGCGTCGGTCTGACCCTGAAGGATTTGGTCGCGCTTTACTCGGGCCTGGCCCGCGGCGGCGAGCCGGTAACCCTCACATGGCATCGAGTGACGAAGCCGCGCTCCGGCATCGTCGCGCGCAACGACGCCCAGCGCCGTCGCCTTTTGTCACCCGTGGCGTCCTGGTACGTGACGGACATCCTGAAGGACGCGCCGCCGCCTCCCAACATGAAGGGCGGCCAGATCGCCTATAAGACCGGCACGTCCTACGGCTACCGCGACGCCTGGGCGATCGGCTACGACGGCAAATACACGATCGCGGTATGGGTCGGCCGCCCCGACGCAACGTCAACGCCCGGGCTAATGGGCCGGCTCGCCGCGGCCCCGATTCTGTTCGATGCCTTCGCCCGCGTCTCCGAGCGCCGCGCGCCGCTCCCCGCCGCCCCGCGCGGAGCACTCAGGGTCGACGGCGCGAGCCTCCCCCCGCCCTTGAAGCGCTTCAAGGACGGTCCCGAGGAGATCGCGACCGGCCCATATCTCGATCCTCCGGTGCTGATCTCGTTCCCCCCCGATCGCGCCGAGCTCGACGTCGAGGAGCGCGGTGACGAGCCGGTTATGCTCAAAGCCGACGGCGGTGCCCTCCCGCTGACTTGGCTCATCGACGGCACCCCGATCAACTCGGAGCCATCGAAGCGCGAGGTCGCCTGGCAGCCCGATGGACGTGGCTTCGTCAAGCTTTCCGTGGTCGACGCCAAGGGACGTGTCGATCGCGTCACCGTTCGTCTGCACTGAGCTCGCCGGAATTTTGCCCGTTATGGCGCCGTGACCCCTGAGCGCGTTCGCGCTAGACTTTGCTCGGACACGGTATTTCGAGAGACCTCATGTTCCCTGGCATCAGGCGCTCCATTTTCGCAGCTGCAGCTGTAGTCGCGCTCGCTACGCCGTCCTCGCTGGCCGCCGACGAAGAGCCAGCTACGCTGCCTGCGCTCCACGCCAACATCGCAGAAACCTCGGTCTCTGGAATTTCCGCCGGCGCCTACATGGCCGGCCAGTTCCAGATCGCGCATTCGGAGATTGTCGCTGGCGCCGCGATCATCGCCGGCGGTCCCTACGGCTGCGCCGAAAGCGTCTATGCCGACATGATGCTGGGACCTGGCGCCATCTTTCTCAATCTCTCGAAGGCGATCAACGGCTGCATGCTGAATGCGCTGGCACCCTGGGGCGTGCCGGACCCCGCGCACCTGGCAAGGAAAGCCGAAAAACTCGCTGTCGACGGACGCATCGATCCGCTCATTGGCCTCGCGAGCGACCGCGTCTATCTGTTTTCCGGCAGCTCGGACCACACGGTCGTCGAGCCCATCGTCGCCGCGGCCGCGAAGTTCTATGCCGAGCTCGACCTCGCGCCCGAGCAGATCAAGTTCGTCTCCAACTTGTCCGCCGGCCATGCGTTCGTGACCGACGACCACGGCGCCGCCTGCAATCGGTCCGCCGCGCCATTCATTGTCGATTGCGACTACGACCAGGCTGGCGAGGTGCTCGCCCACATCTATGGCAAGCTCAATCCTCGCGCGGCTGAAGCCACCGGCTCCTTCATAGAGTTCGATCAGAAGCCCTTCGCCAGGGACCTTCGCGATCACGGCCTCGCCAACCGTGGCGTCGTCTATGTGCCCGCCACCTGCGCGTCCTCGACAGTCTGCCGCGTCCACATCGCCTTTCATGGCTGCGCTCAAACCCGCTCTGCCACGGGTGATGCCTTCATTCGCGACACCGGCTTCGCCCGCTGGGCTGACACCAATGCTCTGATAGTCCTTTTCCCTCAGGTGGCAGGGAACCCCATCAACCCGCAGGGCTGCTGGGATTGGTGGGGCTACACGGGCCGCGACTACCTGACCCGCGACGCGCCGCAAATCCGCGCCGTATATCGTATGTTGGAACGGCTTTCCGCCCCCCGCTCGGCAACCTGACAGAGAACCTTCCCAGCATGCACCGTCCGACCGTAGCCGCGCCTCGGCTTCTGCGAACCGCGAACCGGCCGCACGTGTCAGCCGCGCTGTTCGAGATCCTCTCGTCTGTAGCCGCGATCTTGCTGCTGGCTGCGGCCGTGGCATTGCCGTGGATCGAGCAGACTGATCAACCGCGCGACGCCAAATCGTCCGCAGCGGATGCCGGGGGTACGGCTGCCTCAGTCTGGCCGCCAGCCGGCAAGGAGACGGTGGTCAGCGCCTACGTCGGCGCGCCCTTCTACTATCGCAGCGACGTCGAGCTTAAGCAGCCGGACGGCACCGACCTCGAGCTCAAGCGCCTCGGCTGGGACGGCGATGCGCTCTATTTCCCGATCGACGGCGGCGCGCGTGTCGTCCGCTGGTCCGGCGCGGTGGGTGTCATGGTCGACTTCCTGCACAACAAGGCGGTCGCTCGCCTCGGCAAAGGCGCGCACGGCCGCAAGATTGAGAACGGCGTCATTGAGGACGTCGAGGCTTCGGGCACAATCAAGGGACAGCCAACCCCGAACCCGCTGCATCTAACCGACCTCTTCGATCGCCTGGAGTTCACGCACGGCCACAACGTGCTGATCTTCACGGGCCTCGCACGGCTCGCCCCGCCCACCCCGCGCATTCGCCCCTATCTCGGAATCGGCGCCGGCGTCGCCGTGCCTCACGTCGAGATCTGGTTCAAGGGCGAGACCAAGAACGGAAGGACCAACGAGTATCAGTATGCAGGGCCGGCAGCGCAGCTCTTGGCCGGGCTCGAGCTGCGCGTCGGTCGGGGCTCCTACTACATCGAATACAAGTTCGTCTGGGCGGCGCTCAGCGGCGCGCTGACCGGCGATCATTCCTGGTCGTTGAAGAAGGTCGATACCGGGCTGCCGCGCTGGCTCATCGAGCCCTTCGCAGGCCTCATGGAGATGCCGGGAGACCTCTGGCGCCAGCTCTCGCGCTGGTGGACAGGCACAAGAGACCCCGGGGACGGCACATTCGCCACATCGCTATCGGCGCACCAGATCGTAGTGGGAGCCGGGTACGTCTGGCCTGGCGTCGCTCCGGCCGCACCCTGATCCGTCATCCTCGAACATGCGAGCCCACTTGCGAGCCTGTTCGGGGATGCAGCACAAGTCCGGTCGAAGACACGATCTTCTCTCAGAACCGCCTGAGCAGGCGCTCGAGGTAATCGAGCTCCGTCGGCCCGCGCGTGGCTTCGCCCGAGCGGCGCCGCAGCTCCTCGAGAATCTCGCGCGCACGCTGGATATCGATCTGGTCCGGCACCTTGACCGAGGTGCCGAGATCGGGCCCCTGCGAGCGCTGCGGCCGGCCCAGCGGATCGCGCGGCGTGTCGCCCGATTGCCCGTAGCGCTGCGGCATGTTGCGTAGCATCTCCTGCGCCATCGACTGTGCACCCTGGCGCATCTGCTCGAGCGCACGCGATTGCTCCTCGGTCGCCTCCCCGAGATTGCCCTGCTCGAGCGCCTGCTCTGCGCCTTCCATGGCATCTTGCGCTGAATCGAGCTGCTGCGAGGAGGCGCCGCCCTTCTCGCGCATCTCCTTCTGCAGCTTGCCGAGCCGCTCCTTGAGCTCGCGCTGGCGCTCGCGCAGCTGGCTCAGGCCATCCTGGCCTTGCCCCTGGCCGAACTGATCGCCGTGGCCCTGCTGCGCCTGGCCCTGTCCCTGCTGGCCGCGCTGCTGCCCGCGGCCCTGCTTCGGACGCTGACCCATTCCCGGCGGAGCGCCGCCCTGCTTGCCGTCGCCTTCCTCGGAGCCCATGCCCTTCATGCCGGGCGGAGGCTTCTGACCTTCTCCCTGCTGGCCACCCTCGCGCTGCTCCTCGAAGGTGTCGTCCATGAGCTTCTGCTGCTCGCCGACCATGTCGCCGAGCTCATCCATCATCTTCATCATCTCTTGGTTCTTCTTGGCCTGGGCCTCGTCCATGCGCCCAGACTGCATGCGCTCCATGATGTCGCGCATCTCCGAGAGAAGCTGCTGCGCCTGCTCGCGCGCGCCGCTCTTGGCCATGTCCTCGAGATTCTTCATCATGCGCTCGAGGTCGTCCTGGCTCAGCGTCTGTTGCTGCGGATCCTGACCGTTCGGCTGCTGGCCGTCCTCGCCTTGCTGGGCGAGCTGCTTCATGTAGTCCTGCAGCGCCTGCTTCAGCTCCTGCATGAGCTTCTGGATCTCTTCGTCCGAGGCCCCGCTCTCGAGCGCCTTGGCGAGACGCTCCTGAGCGTCCTTGAGCGCCCGCTCGGCATCGGACAGGCTGCCGTCCTCGATGCGCAGCGCGATATGCCAGAGTTGATCGACGGCGCTCTTGAGACCCGTGCGCGTCTGATCGTTGACGAGGCGATAGGCGACCGTACGCAGGCCGAGATAAACGCGCAAATCTTCGATGAAGCTCTCGGGCTCGATCGTCAGCGCATCGAGCGCGGTCACCACCTGCTCCCGGTAGCGCGGATCATCGAGCAGCTTGCGGCGCTGCTCGACCACCGCCCTTGCAAGCGGTTTCGTGAATTGGCGCTCGGGCAGGATCATCTCGAGGCTTTGGCTGTGCCCGGTCTGCCCGGCAACGTCCTTTGCCTCGAGTGTCATCACCACCCTGAGCCCGGCCCAGGGATGCGAGGCGACCTCGAGATAGGTGTGTGCCTGGCCTTCGACGACGCCCTCCTGCGCAGGAGCGCCGGGCTTGGGCAGCGTCAGCGGCAGCGCGGGAGGCCGCAAGAGCGGTGGCCGCGGACCTTTGGGCGGCTCGGGACGCGCCCACTCCTTCCCCGGATCGGCGGCACGCTGTTTCGCCTTCTCGAGCTTCACGTTTGCCGAGGAGAGACCGTAGTCGTCCTCGATCTTGTAGGTAAGCTTCATCGAGCCGCGCGGCGTGACCTCCGGCGGCTTCAGGAGCGTGATCGTCGGCAGCTTGTCCGGGGTGACCTCGAGCTGCCACTCGGCAAGCTGCGTCCGCCCTCCGAACACGCGCACGGTAGCCGACTTCTCGAGCTCGTAGCGGACTTCCTGGACGTCGTGCGCATCCGTGGTGCCCACGGGCTCGATCCGCTGCGGTGTCGCCTCACCTGTCGAAACTTCGATTGCGAGCCGCGCACTCCCCATGCCGCCAGAGCGCACGATCAGAATGCTCTTCTGCGGCACATCAGGCAGTTTGCCGGACGCAGTTCCCGCCTGAGCGGCCGTCGCTGCCCCATCAGCCAGCATGAGCGGCGGGCGGCCGGTATACGTCGGCGGAGCCACCCAGGCATCGAGCCGAGCTTCCGCCAAGCGCACGGATGATCCGAGATGGAAGGCCGAGCCGAGGCGTTCGTAAATTCTATCGCCGGCCAACGCGGTCAGCAGCACCACGAGCAGCACGAGGATGGCGCGCACCGCGAACGGGTCGAGGCGGTCCGTGCGCGGGCGCGGCTTGCCCACCTTGAGCCGCTTGAGAAGCGCCGCCATGCGCGCCCGATGGGCGTTCCACAGCGCGAGCGTTGCCGGATCCGACCCCGAGGCCGACAGCGTATCCTCATAGGAGGACGCCGGCCGGTGAGCCACGCCTGAGACGCGCTCGATACGCCGGATGGCTTCGTTCCGCGACGGCCACGGCACGCGAACCATGTGGACGATCGCGGCGACCGCAGCGGCACCAAAAAGCGCGAGCAGCGCGACATGCGCTGCGTCCCCGAGCAGGGGCCAAAGCCCCGCATATGAGACGAGAACGAAGAGCCCGGCTACTGCGGCAAGAACCCACAATCTGAGCCAAAGCTGCTCGAAGACGAGCGCCCACTTGGCGCGCCATATCTTGCTTTCGAGCATGCGATCGGAAACGGGCTGATGTCCCAATTCAGCTGTCATGGACTGACCGTAACATGGCGCTCGGAGCCGCTGCATTACAATCAGCTAACGTTCACCAGCCGGCTGGGTTCGCGGACGGCAAGAAATCCATTAGCGCCGCCGCCCATTCTAGGCGCCCTCGAGCCAGGGCGGCATCCGGTCGAGCGCGATCAGCGCGTCATGGTCGGGGCGCGGGCGAACAACGGCGTACTGCTCGCCGTTCACCAGGATTTCCGGGATCAGCGGCCGGGAATTGTACGTGGACGACATGACGGCGCCGTACGCACCCGCCGTCATGACGGCCATGAGATCGCCGGCCTCAAATGGCGGCAGATTGCGCCCGAGTGCCAGATAGTCGCCGGTCTCGCAGACCGGCCCCACCACGTCTTGCACGACGGGGGGCATCGCAGCCTTGGCTTCCGCGACCGGCCAGATCTCGTGATGCGCTTCATAGAGCGTCGGCCGGATGAGATCGTTCATCGCCGCATCGACGATCGTGAAGACGCGGTCCGCGCCCTGCTTGAGATAGATCACCCGGCTAACGAGGATGCCGGCATTGCCGACAATCATCCGACCCGGCTCGAGGAACAGCTTCACGCCGAGATCGCCTAAGGCTGCCTTGACCACGGCCGCATACTCGTCCGGGTGCGGCGGCACGTCGTTGCCGCCGTGGTAGGGCACGCCGAGACCGCCGCCGATGTCGAGATGGTGGATCTCATGCCCCTCGCGGCGCAATTCGAGCGTGAGATCGCGCATCAGGCGGAAGGCGTCGCGAAACGGAGCCAGGTCCGTGATCTGGCTGCCGATGTGCATGTGGATTCCGGTCGCCGCGATGCCGGGAAGACGGCGCGCTTCCGCATAAAGTTGCGGCGCCCTCAAGAACGGAATGCCGAACTTGTTCTCCGACTTGCCGGTGGAGATTTTCGCATGCGTCTTGGCGTCGACGTCCGGATTGACACGAATGGCAACGCGCGCGCGTGCCCGCACGCTCGACGCCATCTCGCTCAAGGCTTCGAGCTCGGGCTCGCTCTCGACATTGAAGCTCTGGATGCCGGCTTTAAGCGCGAATGCCATCTCCTCGCGGGTCTTGCCGACGCCCGCGAAAATGATCTTCACCGCCGGCACGCCTGCTGCGAGCGCGCGGCGCAGCTCGCCCTCCGAGACGACGTCCATGCCCGCGCCGAGCCGGGCCATGGTCCTGAGGACGGCCTGGTTCGAGTTCGCCTTGACCGCATAGCAGATGAGCGCGTCCTGCCCCCGGAACGCCTCCTCGAGCACCCGGTAGTGGCGCTCGAGCGTCGCCGTCGCATAGCAATAGAACGGCGTGCCGACCTCGGACGCGAGCCGTGCGAGGCTCACGCCCTCGGCGTGGAGGACGCCGCCCTTATAGGTGAAGTGATGCATGAGACGCGGGAATTCCGGAATTTGGCTTAGCCGAAGCACTAGAGCGTGGCAGGCCCCGATGGAAGCCATCCGGGCCCTGAAATGGGATCAATTTCGTAAATTTGCCGCGCCCTAGCGCAGGAGTCCGTCCAGGATGAAGCCCTTGTGCGGCTTGGGCGCCGCGCCCTCGGGCTTCCCCTGCCCGGAGTTGGCCTCGGCGGTCGCTTCGGACTTGGCTTCGGGTGGGGTCTCGAGCGACCCGCGAACGCCGCAGCCGCCGAGCGCAAACACCGCCACGGCCAGCAATCCGAAAACTGTACGAGCGTATGCCATATTGGCCCTTCGCGACCCTGAAATACGCGGTCCCGCCGCAGCCCGACACGCCGGACGGAACAACCCAGCCATCATCTACACCCTGGAATGTGGCTTTTCCAACCGCTTCAGCCAGGCGCGCGCCATTTTCGCGACGTTCTGTGGCGCAGTTCCCCCATAGCTCCTGCGCGTTTTCACAGACTTATCAACGGAAAGAACAGAATAGACGGCGTTGGTGATCCGCGGCTCCACCGCTTGCATGGCGCCAAGCGGCAGCTTGTCGAGCTCGACGCCCTGCGTCTCGGCTGCCTTGACGATCGCCCCCGTCACATGGTGGGCGTCGCGGAACGGCATTTTGAGCTCCCGGACCAGCCAGTCCGCGAGATCGGTCGCCGTCGCGAAGCCGCGCCCCGCCGCCGCCCGCATGGCCTCGGGCACGGGCTCGAGATCGTCGACCAAGCCTGCCATGACCGCGAGCGCCAGGCGCAGGGAGGCGAGCGCATCGAAGGTTGTCTCCTTATCCTCCTGCATGTCCTTGGAATAGGCGAGCGGCAGCCCCTTCATGACGATGAGGAGGCCCTGAAAGGCCCCGGCGATCCGCCCGACCTTGGCCCTGACCAGCTCGGCCGCGTCCGGATTGCGCTTCTGCGGCATGATCGAGGAGCCGGTCGTGAACCGGTCCGAGAGGTGGATGAAGCCGATCTGCGGCGTCATCCAGAGCACGATCTCCTCTGCGAACCGCGACAGGTGCACGGCCGCGATTGAGCCCGCCGCCAGCACCTCGAGCGCAAAGTCGCGATCCGAGACGCCGTCGAGCGAGTTCCCCATCGGCCGATCGAAACCGAGGTCGCGCGCCGTCTTGTGCCGGTCGATCGGAAAGGATGTGCCGGCGAGAGCCGCCGAGCCAAGCGGGCACTCGTTGAGGCGCCGCCGCGCGTCGGCGAACCGTCCCCGATCCCGCGCCAGCATCTCGACGTAGGCCAGGAGATGATGGCCGAACGTCACCGGCTGAGCGGGCTGGAGGTGCGTGAAGCCCGGCATGACGGTCGCAGCATGCGCTTCCGCTTTGCGCGCCAAGGCGAGCTGGAGCGCCGCGAGGCCCTTGTCGATGACGTCGACCGCGTCGCGGACATAGAGCCGGAAGTCGGTCGCGACCTGGTCGTTCCGCGATCGCGCCGTATGCAGCCGACCGGCGGCCGGCCCGATAAGGTCCTTGAGGCGGCTCTCGACGTTCATATGCACGTCTTCGAGCGCTCGCGAGAACGGAAACGTGCCCGCTTCGATCTCCGACAGGATCTGATCGAGACCGCGTATGATCTCCCGCGCATCCGCCTTCGTAATGATGCCGGCTTCCGCCAGCATCGCCGCGTGCGCTTTCGAGCCGCGAATGTCTTGGGGCGCCAGCGCCTTGTCGAAGCCGATGGAGGCGTTTATCTCCTGCATGACCTCGGCGGGCGAGGCGGCGAAGCGGCCGCCCCACATCTTGTTGGCTGATTTTTCAGTCACGGGAGGGGCCCTCCGGGCGGCCCTTGGAAACGGACGGGATGATGAGCGAGAAGCAGGTGACCGCTCCAGAGCGCACGACGTCTATCAAAGTCTTGATGGTGGCGGCGCTTTCCGCCGTCCTGGGCTTTGTCGCGGTATACGGCACCCTGGGCCGGCCTGACAACGGTGAGAGCACGGGTGTCGGCACCCCCCCCGCCGCCAAAGTGCAGGATGAAGTTAACAAAAGCGTATCGGGCGGTCAGGGCACGAAGGGTCTCAGCACCGGCGCCATGACCACTTTTGTGTTCAGGAAGGCGCCCGAGGAGCTGCCCGACATCGCATTTGTCGATGCCCAAGGAGTCGCCAAGTCGCTCAAGGACTTTCGCGGCAAGGCCATCCTCCTGAATCTCTGGGCGACCTGGTGCGCGCCCTGCCGCGAGGAGATGCCGTCCCTCGACCGGCTCCAGAAGGAGCTCGGCTCAGATACGTTCGAGGTCGTAGCGCTCGCCGTCGATCGCGGCGGCCTCGACGCGGCAAGAAAATTCCTTGATGGCATTAAGGTCTCGAACCTGAAGCTCTACGCCGACGCGACGACCCGCTCCGGCGGCGCTCTGAGAGTCGTCGGCATGCCGACGACGATCCTGATCGACAAGGACGGGCGCGAAATCGGCCGCCTTCCCGGGCCCGCGGCTTGGGATTCGGCTGAGGCCAAGCGCCTTATCGAGGCCTCGCTGAATTAGCTCCTGCGCCTCAGGCGAAGCGCGTCACGAGCTCCGCAGCGACAAGCAGCACCGAGCCGCAAAATAGCACCGCCGCGAGCTTCACGTTCCGCTGCACGGTCTCCATGCGCGATTGGAAGACATTCAACTCGGCGAGCTTCTTGTCGATCGCCTCGAAGCTCTTGTAGTTGAGACCGTTGAAGGTGGCACGCCCCCCCTCGATCTGGTCGAGCCGACCCTTGACGTCCTTCACACTCCGCAGAAGCTCGTCGATCTTGTACTCGCGCGAGTTGCGCAGGCTCTCCTCGAATGCCTGGAGCCGGTTCGCCTGGTGCGCATTGTCCATGAGCTCGGCCATGTGGTGCTTGACGAGCTCGCCCTGATGCTCGAGCCGCTCGAGCTTGGCCTGCAGACGGTCCAGCCTGACCGCCGTATCGGCGACGAACCCATCGCGCGCCACCCATGGGCCCGGCGTCACGACCCCACTTTGTTCGCCCGCAAGCACGCAACCCTCCGCAACCATTAACAACCGATGACCCCGCCAATGATGGCCGGAAGCCCGCTCAGCGCGTTGCCACCGTCCATCCCGCATCGAAACGCGGCGTCAGATAAAGTTAGCCGAGGCGCGTTAACGGGAGGTGTGCTTTACGCCGTTTCCTTTACCGTAAGATACGCAGCCGTCGGAGCTTTTTCCCATTTTTGACAATCTCGGCCCCGGGCGGGTCCCGTGCCCAGCATTGACAGCCTTGGCCCCACCCGCCACAACGCGACCGGCTCAGATTTGAGGATTGAGAACGCGGGGAGACGCATGTCACACGCCGAGCTCGAGAAGACGATCAACGCCGCCTGGGAAACCCGTGAGAGCATCAAGCCGACCAGCAAGGGCGGCGTGCGCAAGGCGGTGGAGAAGGCCCTCGACCTTCTCGATTCCGGCAAGGCGCGCGTCGCCGAGAAGACCAACGGCGAGTGGGTCGTCAATCAATGGCTGAAGAAGGCGGTCCTGCTCTCGTTCCGCCTGAACGACATGGCGCTGATCCCCGGCGGTCCCGCGAAAACGTTTTACTGGGACAAGGTCGAGCCCAAGTTCCAGGGTTGGAGGAAGACAGACTTCAAGAAGGCGGGCTTTCGCGTGCTTCCGGGTGCCCAAGTGCGCCGCTCGGCCTACATCGCCCCCGGCGTCGTCCTGCTCCCATCGTTCGTCAATCTCGGCGCTTACGTCGACGAGGGGACGATGGTCGACACCTGGGCTACCGTCGGGTCTTGTGCCCAGATCGGCAAAAACTGCCATATTTCAGGAGGCGCCGGCATCGGCGGCGTGCTCGAGCCGCTTCAGGCCGGCCCCGTGATCATCGAGGACAACTGCTTCATCGGCGCTCGCGCCGAGGTGGCCGAGGGCGTCATCGTGGGCGAGGGCTCGGTGCTGGCGATGGGCGTCTACCTCGGCGCCTCGACGACGATCATCGACCGTGCGACGGGCGAGAAGCACTTCGGCCGCGTCCCGCCCTATTCCGTCGTCGTTTCCGGCACCATGCCGGGCAAGCCGCTGCCGAACGGCGAGCCGGGCCCCAATCTCTATTGCGCCGTGATCGTGAAACGCGTCGACGAGAAGACGCGCTCGAAGACCTCGATCAACGAGCTCTTGCGGGACTAGGCCATGAACGCGGGGGTGTCTTATCAGGCTCTCGATCCGGAGAGGATCATTGCGACGCTCGAGACGCTCGAGCGTCGCATCGGCGAGCGCTTTCCGCATTCGGGCCTGGCCAAGATCAGCACTGAGCTCACGGCCATTGCCCGCCAAACAACAGAACGCATCACCGGCATTGCGCGCCCCTATGTCGGACTGAGGCTCCTGCTCGCCATCGTGCTGGCCGCCGGTCTCGCCTGCATCGCCTGGCTGGTGCTCTTTGCCATGAGAATGGAAGCCTCGAGCGAGCTGACGAATGTCATGCAGGGCGCGGACGCCGGCGTCAGCCTCCTGATCGTTCTCGGCGGCACAGCCCTCTACCTTTCGACGCTGGAAAGCCGCTGGCGCCGAGACCAGGCGTTGAAGGCGCTCCACGAGTTCCGATCGATCGTGCACGTCATCGACATGCACCAGCTGACCAAGGACCCCTCTGCCTTCGGCGCTCCACGCACCTCGTCCTCGCCCGACCGCAGCATGACGGTGCCCCAGCTCTTGCGCTACCTCGGCTACTGCTCCGAGCTGCTCTCTCTCGCCGCCAAGGTTGCGGCACTTTACGCCGACAAGCTCCGCGATCCCGTCGTCATCGACGCCGTGGGCGACATCGAGCGCCTCACGACCGACTTGAGCCAGAAGATCTGGCAGAAGATCGAGCTGTTCCAGCAGCGCATGCCGTCTAGACCGCCGAGCGATCTCCTGGGTCCCCACGCCTGACGCCAGCGGGGCCAAGCAATGCAGCTCTGGCGCCTTCTGAGCACGTTTCACGGCCGCATCAGCCGCAAGTCGTGGTGGCTCGCTTTCGCTCTAGTCGTTTCTGCGACCGCGGCCGGCTCGCTGGTGCTCGATCCCGGCATATGGATGGCTGACCCGCCCCGGCCCCCATCCCTGGCACTCGCGCTATGGAATCTGTTGCTCGTCGTTCCCATGTCCGCGGCTGCAGTGAAGCGCTTCAACGACGGCAACCGGCCGTGCTGGTTCGGCTTCGCCCTGGGAGTCCTCGGCGCAGCGTTGATCGTCGCGGAGCAGCTGGGATTCATGGTCGATCCGGCCACGTCCCCCGCTGTCCATCACGCGATCTTCTGGTGCGTCGCCGCGATCTTCGTTCTTGCTTTTGTCGACAATGGCTTCGTCCGCGGCACGGACGGTCCGAACCGCCACGGCCCAGACCCCCTCGCAGACCGGGCTCCATAGGCCTGACAGGCCCGCTCCAAGCGGCCTTTCTTGCGATCAGGATGCCGAGCGTCTATGTCTCGCGCTGCCTTCGCAACCGCAACGTCATATGTCGATCAAAGCCACCGACCCCGTCGCCCTCACCCAGGCTCTCGTCCGCTGCCCGAGCGTCACGCCGGCCGAGGGTGGTGCACTCTCATTGCTCGAGGGCCTATTGAAACCGGTAGGCTTCACCTGTCACCGCATGGCCTTCACCGAGCCCGGCACGCCCGACGTCGAAAACCTCTATGCGCGCTTGGGCTCGACGGGCCCACACCTCTGCTTTGCCGGACACACCGACGTCGTGCCGCCCGGCGACGAGAAGGCCTGGAGCCTGCCGCCGTTCAGCGCCGAGATTCGGGATGGCAATCTCTACGGCCGTGGCTCAGTCGACATGAAGGGTGGCATCGCCGCCTTCCTCGCCGCCACCGTGCGCCATCTCGATGCATCAGGCGGGAAGCCCAGGGGCTCGATCTCCTTCCTGATCACGGGCGACGAGGAAGGCCCCTCGATCAATGGCACCATGAAGGTGCTCGACTGGCTCAAGGCGAGGGGAGAGACGCTCGACGCCTGCATCGTCGGCGAGCCGTCGAACCCAGAGCAGCTCGGCGACGAGATCAAGGTCGGCAGGCGCGGATCGCTCACTGTGGATATCGTCGTCTTCGGCAAGCAGGGGCACGCGGCCTATCCGCGGAAAGCCGAGAACCCCGTGCCGAAGCTCGCGCGCATCATCGACCGCTTGTCGAGCGCCGCGATCGACACCGGCTCGGCGGATTTCGAGCCCTCCAATCTGCAGGTGACGGTTATCTCCGTCCCGAACACCGCCGCCAACGTCATTCCCGGCGAAGCGCGCGCCACCTTCAACATCCGCTACAACGATATCTGGAGAAGGCCCCGCATCGAGGACTGGGTGCGCCTTCAGTGCGAGGCGGCAGCCGGCGGCATCGGCGCGCGCTACGAGCTCGCCTTCTCCGGCACCGGAGATGTCTTCCTGACCAGGCCCGGCCCCCTCGTCGACAAGATGCGCGGCGCGATCAAGGCCGTCACGGGCCGCACCCCCGCGCTCACAACCGGCGGCGGCACATCCGACGCCCGCTTCATAAAGGACCTTTGCCCGGTCATTGAGTTCGGCCTCGTCAACAAGACGATCCATGCCGTCGACGAGCGAGTCCCCGTCGCCGACCTCGAAACGCTGACGAAGATCTACGAGCGCTTTATCGCCGACTACTTCGCGTAAGGGGGACCGCGGTGTCTGACCCCGATCGCCAGACACCGCCCTGCTCGATTATCCGAACGTCAGCGCCGTACCGCCGGTCGCCTCGATCACCTGGCCCGTAACCCAGCGCGCGCTGTCGCTGGCGAGGAAGCCGACGACGTCGGCGATATCGCCCGGCTGGCCGATGCGCTTCAGAGCCTGCTTGCTCTTGGCAAACTCCTGGCCCTCGGCCGAGCGCGTGAATGCCGCCGCCATGTCGGTATCGATGACGCCCGGCGCCACGACGTTGACCGTGATGTTGCGCGGGCCGAACTCGACCGCGAGGCTCTTCGTGAGATTATCGAGCGGGGCCTTGAGCGCCGAATAGGCGGCGACTGCCGGGAGCGGCGTGCGCACCGCCCCTGTCGATGTGCTGACGATACGCCCGCCGTCACGCAAACGCTTCGAGGCTTCCTGGGTCACGAAGAAAAGCGACTTGAAATTGACCGTGTAGATCTCGTCCAGCACTTCCTCCGTCGTGTCCGCGAAGCCGATGAACGGCGCGATGCCCGCATTGTTGACGAGGATGTCGAGCTTGGTATCGCCCGTGCGGGTATTGAGCTCCTTGTCGAGCGCCGCGAACAATGTCTTCACGCCTCCCTTGGAGGCGAGATCGGCACCGACCGCGAAGGCATCGCCGCCGTTCGCCTTGATCTTTTCCACGACCTCGGCCGCGGCCTTGCTGTTCTTGCCGTAGTGCACGGCGACCCTCGCACCCTCGGAGGCGAGCTTCTCTGCAATTGCACGGCCGATGCCGCGGCTGGCGCCGGTCACAAGTGCCGTCTTGCCGGTTAATGTCTTGCCCATCGTGGTTCTCCAGGTTTGCGATCCCGTTCGACCCGCCTGCCAGGCAGCACGGTGTCGGGGTCACCCACCCATATAGATCACAAGTTCCGTAGTTCAAGATATTCGAACTATTGAACACAAGGGGAACGAGGCGCATATAACGGATATGCAAAGACCCTTCCTGCATCCCCCAATTGCCGAAATTGGCCTCGAGAGCATCCTCTACGCCCTCGCCGATCCCGTGCGCTTGGGGATCGTGCGCAAGCTCGCTGCCCGCAACTGCCCCATGAACTGCATGTCCGCCGCGCCGGAGGATCTGCCGAAATCCACCCAGTCGCATCATTATCAGATACTTCGCGAGGCCGGCCTCATCCGCTCCGAGCGCCGGGGCACCGAGGTCGTCAACTCGCTGCGGTGTGCCGAGATCGAGGAGAAGTTCCCCGGCCTCATTGCGAAGATCCTGGAGTCCGCTGCGGCGAGCGAGTCATCGCGCCGCGGCAGCAGGCGGACCTGATGGCGCCATGCAGCACCTATCGCCGGCCGAATTGAAACTCTGAGGCCTTCCCGGCGTAGCCATCTTGCCGGCGGGCCATGTTACGGAGATTGAGCATGCAGCACGATGTCGTGAAGGAGTATTACGGCAAGGTCCTGAAGACGAACGCCGATCTCAAGACGAGCGCCTGCTGCGGCCCGGAGGCCCTGCCACCTCATATTCGACCCCTTGCCGCGAATGTGCATCCCGACGTCGCGGCGAAGTATTATGGCTGCGGGCTCATCGCGCCGGCCGCCCTCAAGGGCCGCCGCATCCTCGATCTCGGATCCGGGTCGGGACGCGACGTCTTCATCCTGGCCCAGCTCGCCGGTCCCGAGGGCGAGGTCGTGGGCGTCGACATGACCCACGAGCAGCTCGCGACTGCGCGAGATCATACCGGCTGGCACATGGAGCGCTTCGGGTATTCTCGCGCCAACGTGCGCTTCCTTCAGGGCTATATCGAGGAGCTAGGCGCCCTGGGTCTCGAGCCCGCGAGCTTCGATGTCATTGTCTCGAACTGCGTGGTCAATCTCTCGCTCGACAAGCCTGCCGTCCTGAGGGGCGCCTTCGACCTCTTGAAGCCCGGTGGCGAACTCTACTTTTCCGATGTTTACGCAGACCGGCGTCTGCCCAAGGCGCTGAGCCAGGACCCCGAGCTCTACGGCGAATGCCTCGGCGGCGCCCTCTACTGGAACGACTTCCTGCCGATCGCCAGGCAGGCCGGCTTCCTCGATCCGCGCCTCGTGACGAGCCGACCGCTCGACATCACCAATGAGGCACTTCTGCCCAAGCTCGGCGCCGCCAGGTTCTTCTCGGCGACCTACCGCCTGTTCAAGCTCGAAGGCCTGGAGACCGCCTGCGAGGACTACGGCCAGGCCGTGATCTACAAGGGCACGCTCCCCGAGCAGCCCAACGCGTTTGAGCTTGACGGACACCATTTGATCGAGCGCGGCAAGGTCTTCACAGTCTGCGGCAACACGTGGCGCATGCTGGCCGACACGCGCTTTGCCCCACACTTCGACTTCATCGGTGATTTCTCAACTCACTATGGCATCTTCCCCGGCTGCGGCACGTCGATCCCATTTGCAGTATCAACCGCGTCGTCAAGCGGTGGTAGCTGCTGCTGATCCGAACGACGTCTGGGGGAAGTAGAAATGACGACATCGATGGTCCGCCGGCTCGCGGCGGAGGCTCTCGGCACGGGGCTTCTTGTCGCCGCCGTCGTCGGCTCCGGCATCATGGCAGCGAAGCTTGCGGGCGGCAACGGCGCCGTCGCGCTTCTGTGCAACACGCTGCCGACTGGCGCCATACTGTTCGTGCTGATCACGATCATGGGCCCGATCTCGGGCGCTCACTTCAATCCTGCCGTGACGCTCGCCATGCGCACGCGCGCCGAGATCGATAGCGCCTTGGCGGCGAGCTACGTTGCTGCACAGATAGCCGGCGGCTGCCTCGGCACGCTCGCGGCGCATGCGATGTTCGACCTCAGCATCCTTCAATACTCGACCACATCGCGAACCGGCACGGCTCAGTGGTTTTCGGAGTTCGTCGCCGCGTTCGGACTTCTGCTCACGATCTTCGGCTGTCTCCGCCACAAGCCCGAGACCATCCCGACGGCCGTCGCCCTCTACATCACCTCGGCCTACTGGTTCACAGCTTCGACCTCGTTCGCCAACCCCGCCGTCACCATCGCGCGCGCTTTGAGCGATACCTTCGCCGGGATTGCTCCGGCACACGTCCTGGCCTTCATCGTCGCCCAGATTGCCGGCGCGCTGACCGCAACCTGGCTTTCCGCCTGGCTCTTTGCCCGCGAAAGCTAGTGCAGCCGTAGCCCCCGCCCGCGGCACACCGAAACACAGTTCCCGCCGGTACTGACGAAGGCAATTATGCCGTGGCCCAACGTTCACAATAGGCCCTCGCAGACTATCGCCGGCGGCGGCCCGACTATCATTTTGGGTCCGGGCCCGGAACGTATATCCTTGCCTTGCTGATCCGCCGGAACCCGGAGTTCGTCCCAATGATTGCGCTATGGCGCGGCGACACTCTGCAGAGACTGAGGCTCGTCTCCGGGCTCATACTCTTCACGTTCGCGCTGACCCACTTCCTGAACCACTCCATCGGTCTTTTCAGCATCGACCTCATGCAGGACGTGCAGCAATGGCGATGGGTGGTGACGCGCTCGTGGCCCGGCACGATCATCCTGGCCGCGGCCCTCGTCACGCACATCTCGCTCGCCTTCTACAAGCTCGCATCGCGCTCGACGCTGCAGCTTCCCCGATGGGAGGCGATCCAGCTCGGCTTCGGCATCCTCATTCCCTTCCTGCTGTTCCCGCACATCGTCAACACGCGCTTTGCCCATGTGCTCTTCGGCGTGAACGACATCTATCTCTACGAGCTTTTGAAGCTGTGGCCCGATAGCGCCGTCACCCAAAGCCTGCTTCTGCTGCTGGTCTGGGTTCACAGCTGCATCGGCATCCACTTCTGGCTCCGCCTCTACGCGCCCTACCGGCGCCTTGCCCCGCTGCTCCTGGGGCTCGCGATTATCATCCCGGCCGCTGCTCTCGGCGGGTTCATGGTCGGAGGCCGTGCCGCCAACGCGATTGCGACTGATCCCCGGATTCTCACCAGCATCAAGTCCATGACGCATTGGCCGAGCGACGCCCACGCGGACCAGCTTGCCGGAATGCGAACGCTCATCCGCTTCGAGTACGCGGCCCTGCTCGCGATCGTCGCCACCTATGTGATTTGGACCCGGCTCGAGCGTCGCTTCGGACCCAGGGTGGCGATCACCTACACCGGCGGCCCGACGATCAAGACCCCGCGCGGTCCGACCCTGCTCGAGATCTCACGCATGGCCAGGGTGCCTCACGCCGCGATCTGCGGCGGCCGCGCGCGCTGCTCGACGTGCCGCGTGCGCATCGAGCGCGGCTCGGGCTCGCTTCCCCCGCCGGTATTTCCCGAAAGCGTCACTCTCGGCAGCATCAAGGCCCCGCAGAACGTGCGCCTCGCATGCCAGATTCGCCCCGAGTCGAACCTCGTCGTCACGCGGCTTCTGCGCGCGGGAACCGCGGGGCCTGAGGACGCCGACCCGCCGCAAGAAGGCTCGGAGGGTGTCGAGCGCCCGCTTGCCGTCATGTTCGTCGACCTGCGCGGCTTCACCCGTCTCTCGGAGAAGCGCCTGCCGTTCGACGTCGTCTTCATCCTGAATGAGTTTTTCGGTGTCGTCGGTGCCGCCATCACCGACCAGGGTGGCCGCATAGACAAGTACCTCGGCGACGGCCTCCTCGCCGTGTTCGGGGAAAGCGCGGGGCTCGAGGCCGGATGCCGCCAGGCGCTGCGCACCGTGCGCGCCATCGATATTGCTCTCGACCATGTCAATGCCTCGCTCGAGGCCGAGCTCGGCCAGAAGCTCGAGGTCGGCATCGGCATCGACGCCGGGCCGCTGGTTCTCGGCCGCATCGGCTTCGGTGACGCGGCCGATTTCACGGTCATCGGCAATCCGGTGAATGTCGCGAGCCGCCTCGAAGCGCTCGCCAAGGAGAAGGGCTACCAGATGATGCTCTCGCGCGAGGTTGCCGCGCGTGCCGGCTGGGAGCCGGCCAACGAGTTCACGACGACGATCACGGTGCGCGGCGTCGCCGAGCCCGTCGAGGTGATCGGCTTTCCGCGCGGCCGCGACCTGCCGGCAAGCATCCTCGCTGCTGTCGACGATGCCGAGATGATGGCGATGACCGCCGGCCGCAAGAGCGGACGCACAGGCACTTAGCAATCCACAACCAATGGAACCATCTGCTTGCGCCGGCCGTTTCCCTCCCGAGTGCGCCGCCACGCGCCGCACAGGAGATCGTTCCCATGACGAGAAATGCATTGGCAATTGCAGCCGCGGCCTCCGCCGTCGCGCTTGCCGCTTCCGCCGCTTCAGCAGCACCCGCATCGATCGCGGCAAATAACGACGTCGCGGGCCTCGTGCATAAGGCAGGCAGCGTCTACATCGACATCGGCCCGCCCCGCTATTATCGCTTTGGCGGCTACGACGGCGACTATTTCGACCGGCCTTACTACCCATCCTACGGCTACTATGGCCCGCGGCGCTACTACGGGTCCGACTATGAGTATCGGCCCTACAAGCACTCGCGCCGTTGGGTGAAGGAGCGTTTCGAGCATCCCCTAGGCCGCCGCTGAGGCGGATAGCTTTCTAGGATTTCTATGGGGCGCCGCCTTCAGCCGGCGCCCGTCTCGCGCGCGATATACTCGCGCTGCAGGTCGGTGACGTAGTCGCGCACGATCGGCGCCGCATCGCGCTTTTTCGCGAGCTGCATGTGGAACACGAGCTGGCTCCCGGTGCGGAACATCATCTCCGCGCTGATGAGATAGAACTCCCACATGCGGCAGAAGCGCTCGTCGTACATCTTCGCGACCTGCGCCCGGTTCGCCTGGAAGCGACTGTCCCAGTGCGCCAGCGTCTTAGCATAGTGAAGGCGCAGGAACTCGCAGTCCGTCACCCAAAGGCTGTTCTGCTCGACGGCCCTGAACACTTCCGACAGCGCGGGCGAGTAGGCGCCGGGAAAGATGTACTTCCGAAGCCACGGGCTCGCCGTCCCGGGCGGGCTCATGTGCCCGATCGAATGCAGCAGCATGAGCCCGTCCGCGGTCATGAGCTCGTTCACCTTGGCGAAGAACTCGTTGTAGTGCGCGACGCCCACGTGCTCGAACATGCCGACCGAGACAATGCGGTCGAACTTCTCATCCACTTTGCGATAGTCGAGCAGCTTGAACCGCACGCGATCGGCAAGGCCTTGCTGCTTGGCTTTCTCGTTCGCAAGCGCGCACTGCTCTTTCGACAGCGTGACCCCTGTCACGTCCACGTCTGCCATGCGGCCGAGATAGAGCGCGAGATCGCCCCAGCCGCTGCCGATATCGAGGATGCGGAGCCCCGGCTTCATGTTGAGCTTGGCCGCGATCAGCCGGAGCTTGTTCTGCTGCGCTTCCTCGAGCGTGTCGTTGTCGGAGAGGAAGTAGGCGCACGAGTACTGCATGCCGCGGTCGAGGAAGAGCTTATAGAAGTCGTTGCCGATGTCGTAGTGGTGGGCGACGTTCTGCTGCGCTTTGCCGATCGGGTTTGCCTGCTGGAAACGCTTCAACGCGATCGAGACGCGCTTGAGCACTTTCTGCAGCGGATAGGAGCCGAGCGACAGCCGGTTGACGGAGAAGAGCGTGAGAAAATCGCGTAGCGTCGAGTTCTCGAAGCTCATCCGCCCGTCCATGTAGGCTTCGCCCGCCGCGAGCTCTGGATTGAAGAAAAGCGTCCGGTAGAGCGTCGGGTCCGTGAGCCGCATGGTCGCCTCGGGCCCTGGCTCCGTGCCGCCGAAGATGTGCACCTTGCCTTCCGCATCGATGACGGTCAGCTTGCCGCGGCGCACGAACGACTTCAGCATGTGCTGCAATGGAAACATCGGACCTCACATCGAGCGCGGTGAAGGGCTTGATCTTCGCAGAGACGGACGCCCATCGCCACGGGCTCGTTTACTTGAAATGCTTCGAAAGCTTGAGGCCCTGCGCCTGGTAGTGGCTGCCGAGGCCGGTGCCATAGAGCGTCTCCGGCACTTCCGTCAGGCGCTCGTAGACGAGCCGGCCCACGATCTGCCCATCCTCGAGAATGAACGGCACCTTGTGCGAGCGCACCTCGAGCACGACGCGCGAGCCGCGCCCACCCGCCGCCACGTGCCCGAATCCAGGGTCCATGAAGCCCGCGTAGTGGACGCGGAACTCGCCCACCAGCGGATTGAACGGCATCATCTCGGCCGCATGCGTCGGCGGAATGTGCACCGCCTCTTTCGAGGCGAGAATGTAGAATTGGTCCGGATCGAGGATGAGGCGCCGCTTCTGGTCCGCGGAGACCGGCTCCCAGTAGTCGAGGATGGCGCACGAGCCCGGAGCGTCAACGTCCACCACGCCCGTATGCCGCTTGGCGCGGTAGCCCACCGGCCCACCCTTCTCGCCCGCAAGATCGACGGAAAGCGCAATGCCGTCCTGGATGTCGGCCGCGCCTCCCGAGACGAGCGTCTCGCGTCGGTGCAGCGCGGTGAGCGCTTCATCGCTCTCCCTCGGCTCGCCGATGCGAAAGCGCACTTGCGAGAGTTTGGAGCCCTTGCGCACGATGATCGGAAATGTCTGCGGACAGATCTCGGCGTAGAGCGGGCCTTTGTACCCCGCCGGAATCGTGTCGAAAGCCGAGACGCCGTCGGCGATCACCCGCGTGAAGACGTCGAGCCGCCCCGTCGAGCTTTTCGGGTTCGTCGATGCCGAGATGGCGTCGGGCAGAGCCAGGCTCTCGAGCAGCGGCACCACGTAGACGCATCCTGTCTCGAGCACCGCGCTCGTCTCGAGATCGATCTCGTGCAGCTTGAGGTCGGCAAGCTTGTCGGCGACCTTCGCCGCCGGCCCCGGCAGGAAGCTTGCGCGCACGCGATACGCTTTGGGCCCGAGCCTCAGATCGACGCTCGCGGGTTGAAGCTGGCCAGCGGCAAGCGGCTCGGCAAGCTTCAGCACGCCCGCCGAGACGAGCGCGCGGATCGCCTGCCCCGGAAGAATGCCGTCGGTCACGGCTTGACCGAGCTTCGGGTTCGCATCAGGAGCCTTCTTCGTGGCACTCTTCGCCATTGACATCCCTCAAGTGGGCATCGGGCATGCCCGCTCTAGACTAGCCGCCTCTTGACGCCAAGAGGCATGAGGCGCTAATCCCCGAGCCGGACGTCGTGGTGATTTGGCCGGCCGGCTTGCAGCCACGTTAAACAACTCGCTAAAAGGGCCGTGCGCTGACCCGGTACCTGGTCGCCCGGCTTTCTATGGCGGGGCAAGCAGAGCCGGGTTTATTGTTGGGCGAAGGGTCAGTTAGGCCCGAGCCGAGGAGAGCGCATGACCAAGAAGAAAACGACCCCGGCCGATCCCGCAAGCTGGCACCCCGACACCCAGCTCGTCCACGGCGGGGTGCTCCGCTCGCAGTTCGCCGAGACCTCCGAAGCCCTCTTCCTCACCCAGGGCTACGTCTATTCGAGCGCCGAGCAGGCCGAGGCCCGCTTCAAGAACGAGGACCCGGGCTACCAGTACACGCGCTTCGGCAATCCGACCGTCACCATGTTCGAGGAGCGCCTTCGCCTCCTCGAAGGCGCCGAGGTCGCACGCGCGACTGCAACCGGCATGGCGGCCGTGACGGCCTCGCTCTTGGCCTTCCTCAAGGCGGGCGACCACGTCATCGCCGCGCGCGCCATGTTCGGCTCCTGCCGCTACATCGTCGAGACGCTCTGTCCGCGCTTCGGCATCGCCTCGACCTTGATCGACGGCCGCGACAACGAGGCCTGGCGCAAGGCCGTGCGTCCCAACACCAAGGCGCTCTTCTTCGAGACGCCCGCCAACCCGACGCTCGACCTCGTCGATATCGCAGCCGTCGCCAAGCTCGGCCGTGAGATCGGCGCGCTGACTATTGTCGACAACGTCTTCGCGACGCCGCTGCTGCAACGCCCCCTCGCTCACGGCGCCGACATCGTCGTCTACTCGGCGACCAAGCACATCGACGGCCAGGGGCGCTGTCTCGGCGGCGCCGTGCTCTGCACGGAGAAGTTCCTGACCGATCACCTTCAGGATTTCATCCGCCAGACCGGCCCCTCGCTGAGCCCGTTCAATGCCTGGGTGATGCTGAAGGGCCTCGAGACGCTCCCCGTGCGCGTCCGCGCCCAATGCGAGACCGCGGCCGTCCTTGCCAACCACCTCGCCAAATCACCCGGCGTGACCAAGGTCATCTACTGCGGCCGCCCCGATCATCCCCAGGCAGCGCTCGCCAAGCGCCAGATGACCGGCGGCGGCCAGGTCGTGACCTTCGAGCTCGAGGGCGGCAAGGACGCGGCCTTCCGCTTCCAGAATACGCTGAGCCTCGTCAAGATTTCGAACAACCTCGGCGACGCCAAGAGCCTCATCACCCACCCCACGACGACCACCCACTATCGCATCGGCGCGCCGGCCCGCGCCGAGCTCGGCATCACGGACGGCATGCTGCGCCTGTCGGTCGGCCTAGAGGCGCCCGAGGATCTGGCCGCCGACCTCGACGCCGCCCTTGCCGCTGCACGCAAATGAGACCCCTGGCCTCGGCATTGACGGGAGTTCGCCAATCCATGGTATGCGTCAAGTGACAGATGAGCCGGACCAAGCCGTGGCCAACGACACGCCCTACGAGCAGGTGACGCGCGGTATTCGCATTCGCGTCTTCCCGCAGTATTCCGACGACCAGTCGACGCCCGACGAGGGCTATTACTTCTGGACCTACACCGTCGACATCACCAACGAAAGCGAGGAGACGGTCCAGCTCAAGAGCCGTCTCTGGCGCATCACCGACGCCAACGGCCGCACCGAGGAAGTGCGCGGCCCCGGCGTCATCGGCCAGACGCCGGTGATCCCGCCGGGTCAGTCCTTCACCTACACATCGGGCTGCCCGCTGCCCACGCCGTCCGGCATCATGGTGGGCAGCTACCAGATGACCGATGAAGAGGGCGAGCTGTTCGACGTGACGATCCCCGCGTTCTCGCTCGACAGTCCTTACGCGGTGCGGAGCGTGAACTGACATGGCGTCCGCTCCGAGACGCGCTTGGCCGTTGCCGCGCTTTGCTCCGATCGTGAGATCGCCTGAATGAAGGGCCCCCGCTACTCCATCAAGGAGCTGCTCGCGCGCCTCGTCGCCTTCGACACGACGAGCCACAAGTCCAACATGGAGCTCGTCCTCTTCGTCGAGGACTACCTCGCGCAGCACGGCATCGCGTCGACGCGCGTTGCCTCGAGCGACGGCAAGAAGGCTTCGATTTGCGCCACCATTGGTCCGTCGGGCATTCCCGGCATCGGGCTCTCCGGGCACACGGATGTCGTCCCCGCGGACCGGGCGTCCTGGGAGGCGGACCCCTTCACGCTCACCGAGCGCAACGGCCGGCTGTACGGGCGCGGCACGGCCGACATGAAAGGCTTCCTCGCCTGCGTGCTGGCTTCCGTGCCGGACTTCCAGAGCCGCAGGCTCAAAGTGCCGATCCACCTTCTCTTTTCCTACGACGAGGAAGTGGGCTGCCTCGGCGTGCGCCCGATGATCGCCGAGATGGGCACCAGGCTGACACGCCCACGGATGGTCTTCGTCGGCGAGCCCACATCTATGGCCGTCGTCGATGCGCACAAAGGCCCCGTGCGCTGGCAGGTCGAGGTCACCGGCCGCGCAGCGCATTCGAGCATGGCCCATCTAGGCGTCAACGCCGTCACCTATGCCGGCCGAATGCTGGGCGAGCTAAGTCGCATCGAGGAGGAGCTCAAGGCATCGCCGCCGGATGAGCGCTTCGATCCGCCCTATCCCACCCTGCAGGTGACGCTGATCGACGGCGGCGCCGCGACCAACATCGTGCCCCTCTCATGCCGCTTCACGTTCGATGTGCGCGCGCTGCCCGGCCTCGACATTGGCGCGATCGAGCAGCGACTGACGGATTTCGCCGCGGCACGCTGCCTGCCCGAGATGCGCCGCGTCGCGCCCGAGGCCGCGATCACGATCCACCAGGTGAACCAGGTGCCGCCGTTCCAGGCCGATCCGCGATCGGAAGCGGTCGCGCTGGCCTTGAAGCTCATCGGTCAAAACGAGACCCACGCGGTCTCGTATGCCACGGAGGCCGGCCTGTTCCAGGTCGCGGGAGCGCCCGCCGTCGTATGCGGGCCGGGCGACATCGCCCAGGCGCATACGGCCAACGAGTGGATCGCCCTCGCTCAGCTCGAGGCCTGCCAGGCATTTCTAGGCCGCCTCGCCGACTGGGCGGAAAGCTGAGCCAGGACCCTCACCTCACCTCACCTGGGCAAAACAAAAAAAGGCCGCTTGGGGAGCGGCCTGAAGTTCTCTTGGTTCTAGGTTCTAGGCGGAACTGACTCTAGTGCAGGGTAGTCTGGACGTCCGTGTCGTGGGAATAGAACGCCATCACTTGCTCGCTCAACGCTGCTTGCTGCCCGATCGCCGATGCGATCTCGGGTACACTCAGAAAGCCTTCGAATGCCGCCATCTGTGCCTCGACCGTCATCGAGAAGGCATAAAGACCGAGAGCGCACCAGGCTTGCATCCAGGAGACGCCGACGTCTCTGCGCGCCCCGCGCGGAGCCGGCATCTGCGCCTCGACGCCGGCGGTCATCGCGATTGCCGCCGGCGACTCTGCACCTTTCGGAAATGGGGCCACGAAACGCTGCGCCGCATTGACGACGCCGCCGGCTCTGTGCATTCCACCCGCTGCCCCGCGGTCGGATTTCACGGAAGTGCAATTCGCTCCGTCCTCGCCTGTGCTGCGCAGCTTGTCGCGCAAGCGGCGGATCGTCGACGGATCGCTGATTCCGATTGCCTTGATTGCCGTCGTTGGTTTCAATTTCGGGTCCGCCTCGAGCATACGGGCGACGCGCCTGATGTAGTCCGTGTCGTCGAGACCGCTGCCTTTCGGGCGGCCGCGGCGGGCTTGGTCGGCGGGCATTCGATCAATCCCTCGAGACGCGATTCAATGACTGAAGGATGGTGCCGAAGCCCATGTTTGCCAAGGATAAAAAATGGGATAACCGGCGAATTCAGCCGGCCTGGCGCCCATTGTTGCGGAAAAGCAATTTCGACTTGTATAGCTTCAGAACAAAGCGTGCATTTCTTTGCACGACGAAATTTGAAAATTTCTCACACTATATACAGGCGAAAATGGAGATTCACGCGAGCAAGCCGCGCATGCGTGCCAGGTGCGAGAATCGCGCCTCCGGCCGCGCTCCCATATGCCCGATGATCTCGCCCGCCGCGAAGCTGCCGAGCCGTCCGGCGGTCGTGAGATCGTACCCGCGCGCAAGACCGAACAGGAAGCCCGCCGCATACATGTCTCCGGCCCCCGTCGTATCGACGACCTTTACGGGCTCGATCGGTATGACGATCGGCTCGCCCTCCGAGACGATGACCGAGCCCTTCTCGCTCCGCGTAAGAACGGCGAGGTGCGTATCCTCGCCCGCGCGGCGCATGGCCTCATCGAAGCTCTCAGTTTGATAAAGCGCCAGGATCTCGCTTTCGTTCGCGAACAGGATGCCGATGCCGGACCGGATGAGGTCCAGGAACTCATCTCTATGCCGGTTGACGCAGAAGGAGTCCGACAGCGTCAGCGCCACGCGCCGCCGTGCTGCGGTCGCGATCGCCACGGCCTGGCGAAATGCTGCCTTTGCTTCGGGACGATCGAACAGATAGCCCTCGAGATAGACGATGTTCGAATGCTTAATTATTTCCGGATCGACCTCTCCGTGATCGAGATCGGTGCTGACGCCGAGAAATGTATTCATGGTCCGCTGGCCGTCCGGCGTCACCAGGATCAGCGATCGCGAGGTCGGCGTCTTCCCGACGACCGGCACGGAATTGAAGCTCACGCCGGCGGCGCGGATGTCGTGGCGGAAGATGCGGCCGAATTCATCCTCGGCCACCTTGCCGATGAAGGCGGCGCGCGCACCGAAGGAAGCAAGGCCCACCATCGTATTGGCCGCCGATCCGCCCGAGATCTCGACCGCTGGTCCCATCGCACTGTAAAGTCGCGACACGGTATCCGCGTCCACCAGCTGCATATGGCCCTTGATCGCGCCGTGCTTCGAGAGAAAGGCGTCGTCGCAGCGTCCCATGATGTCGACGATCGCATTGCCGATGGCGACAACATCGTACTGCGTCGCTGTCATGGAAGTCTCCCCGCTCATCCGCGAATTGTGCGCGCCCCAATAATAGGCCTGCCGCTCACCAGCGCAATCGGAGCTTACGTCCGCGCGCTGACCAGTTATCGCGAGCGGCCCAGAGCGCCCTGAGATCGCGCCAGCATCGACAGGCTCAGAAGAAGGCGCTCAGCCACGGCGTCCTCCAGCGAGCTCGATAGCCGAGCCGCTTTTGCCGCCGCTGCAATGCGTTGCGTGGCATCAGCAAGCCGCTCCGAGGTCCAAGCCCGGCACTGGCCGGCAAACGCATCCTTTTGCTTGAAATGGATCGGTGGCCGCATCTGGCGCAGCGCCTCATCGAGCGATTGCCCCCGCTCAATCGCCGCCCTGACCCGGTGCAGCCGCTGAAAGTGGCGTTGGGTTGCCGAGATGATGGCCTGCGGGCTTTCGCCCGACGACACGGCGCGCCCGCACTCGGTGACGGCCCGCGTTCCCTCTCCCGAGGCCGCAGCGTAGTAGACTCGCTCAAGAGCAAGCTCCGAGACGTCACCGACGACGGCCTCCACGTCGCCGACGTCGATCTGCCCCTTGCCTTGTGCAAAGAGCGCAAGCTTCTCGATTTCCCCGCGCGACAGGGCCCGGTCCGCGCCGAGCCGCGCGACCAGTGCGTCGCGCGCCTCGGGTGTGATCGCGAGCTGTGCCCCTTTCAAGACGTCGCGGATGAGAGTCTCGAGGTCTTGCACGCTGTCGCCATAGCAGGCCACCGCCGCCGCGCGGTCTGACTTCTCGAACAGCGCTCTAAGCGAATCATCGGCTTTCAGATTGCCGGCCTCGACGATCAGCACGCCCTCGAGGCGGGCTTCCTCCAAGAGCGGCTTCAGCGCGGCTGCCGTGACGCGCCGACCCGCCGCGGCGCGGACGACCTTTCGGCCGCCGAACATGGCGATCGTTCTGAGTTCCACGGCGAGCCTGTCCGGATCACCCTCGAGGTCGGCGTCGTCGAGCCGCAGCACCTCGCCCGCGGGCTGGCTGCGCTCCGCGCAGGCCTTGGCGAGCGCCTGCGCCCGTTCCAGTACCAGCCCCGCGTCCGGTCCATAGAGCAGCACCGCGCCGTAGCGCGGATCGGGGGAAGCGAGAAATGCCTGGGCTTGGTGGGCCTTGACGGCAGCCATGCCGGCTTAGACGGGCTTGGCGAGATAGGCCACGAGGCGGGACTTGAGATCGTCGCCGAGCGTCCTGGCCGCCCGGTTCTCGGCATCCTCGCGTGCGCGCACGTTGGAGAAGATCGATTCGAAACGCTCGAAGCCGGCGCGCGCGAAGCTCGACCCCTTGAGCACCACAGTATTGTCCGAGATGCGGACCAAGTTGAACTGAGCTTCGAGCCCGTAGACCTGGGCATCGGCATTGCCGTCCACCTGAACTAGTGTGGACGTCACGCTCTCGCGGATGGCGACCTCGAGGCGAAGCGTTGGCGGCGGTGGCGCGCCACCGCCCGTCGACTGAAAGATGAGCTCGTTGCGGATGCGCTGCCCCACCCGGCCCGGGATCTGCGCCACGTCGACCTGCGCGAGGCGCTCATCGACATTGGCGCCAATGCCGGAGGATCCGTAGAGCGGCCGGAAGCCGGTGTCGCCGCATGCGTTGAGCAAGGGCAGGGCGGCCAGAAGCAATGCCGCAGCCAGAATTGGGCGCCTGCCGGCACCTCGATCAAGACCGATAGCTCTGCCTTTTGAACGCATTATGCCTGCCTCAGGCAACGACATTCACAATCCTTTGCGGCACAACAATGATCTTCTTTGCTGGCCGTCCTTCGAGGGCTCGAATCACGGTTTCGAGCCGCAGGGCGGCAGCCTCGATGTCCTCCCTGGCCGCATCGCGGGCGATGACAAGTTCGTCCCGCCGCTTGCCATTCACCTGTACGGCAATGGTGATCTTATCGTCAACGAGCAACGCCGGATCAGCCGCAGGCCAGGGCTGATTGGCGAGCAAAGTGTTGTATCCGAGCCTCGCCCAGCATTCCTCGGCCAGATGCGGCATCATGGGGCCGATCATCTCCACGTAGAACTCGGCCGCTTCCCTGAGCGCCCAGGCGAAATCTTGGCTATACTTCGCCGCCGCGCCGGAGTTTGGCTCAGATTTGGCCAAAGCCGCCGAAAGCGTGTTTGTGAACTCGTAGATCTGGGCGACGGCGACATTAAACCTGAGCCCCTCGATATTCTGGCCCACGGCGTGAAGCGCCTTGTGCGCCGCCCGCCGCAATTCCATCGCCTCGGAATTGAAGGCATCCGGCATTGGCATGCCCCTGGGCGCGGCCTTCTCAGCCAGCTCTTCGACGAGCCGCCAGGCGCGCTGCATGAACCGCCCCGCACCCTGAACGCCGGCCTCCGTCCAGATCACGTCGCGCTCGGGCGGGCTGTCCGACAGCATGAACCACCGGGCGCAGTCGGCACCGGAATGCGCGATGATGTCGTCGGGATCGACGAGGTTCTTCTTCGACTTCGACATCTTCTCGATTGCGCCGATCTCGGCGGGCCTCCCCGTTGCGATCTCGATCGCGCGGCGCCCGTCCCCATCGCCTTCAAAGCGGATTTCCGTCGGCAAGAGCCAGCCGCCGGCAGCCGACCTATAGGTCTCGTGCGTGACCATGCCCTGCGTGAAGAGCGCCGCGAACGGCTCGCGCAGGTTCTTGGTCACGTGCCCGGTGTCGGCCATGGCACGGTAGAAGAAGCGCGAATAGAGAAGGTGCAGGATCGCGTGCTCGATGCCGCCGATGTACTGGTCGACGGGGAGCCAGTAGGCCGCAGCCTTCTTGTCGACCGGCGTCTTGGCGTCGGGCGCCGTGAAGCGCACGAAGTACCACGAGCTGTCGACGAAGGTGTCCATGGTGTCCGATTCGCGCGTCGCGGCCTTCCCGCAGGTGGGGCATTTGACGTGCTTCCACGTCGGATGCCGGTCGAGCGGGTTGCCCGGCTTGTCGAACGTGGCATCGTCCGGCAGCCTAACCGGCAGATCCTTCTCCGGCACCGGCACCACGCCGCAGTCCTTGCAATGGATGACCGGGATCGGGCAGCCCCAGTAGCGCTGGCGCGAGATGCCCCAGTCGCGCAGCCGGTAGTTGACCTTGCGCTGGCCGACGGGCTTGCTGCCGAGCTTCGCCGCCTCGAGACGCTTGGCGACCGCCTCGAATGCGTTCTCCGTCGAGAGATCGTCGAGGAACTGCGAGTTGATCATCGTCCCGGGGCCAGTGTAGGCCGTATCCGTGATCTTGAAGCCCTCGATGCTCTCGTCCGGCGGCAGGATGACGGGCACGACGGGAAGATCGTATTTGCGCGCGAAATCGAGGTCGCGCTGGTCACCAGAAGGGCAGCCGAAAATCGCGCCCGTGCCGTAGTCCATGAGAATGAAGTTCGCGACATAGACCGGCACCAGCCAGTCCTTGTCGAAGGGATGCACGGCCCGTATGCCGGTATCGAAGCCGCGCTTCTCCGCCGTCTCGAGCTCGGCAACAGACGTCCCCATGCGCCGGCATTCGGCCGCAAACTCGGCCAGCGCCGGATTGGTCTCGGCCGCGGCCTTGGCGAGCGGATGATCCGGCGCGATCGCCATGAAGGACGCGCCGAACAGCGTGTCCGGCCGCGTCGTGTAGATCTCGAGCTCGCTATGCCCCTTGGGCGCGGTCTTCTTGTCGAGCGCCCAGCGGACCAGCATGCCTTCCGAGCGACCGATCCAGTTGGCCTGCATAAGGCGCACTTTCTCCGGCCACTTGTCGAGCGTATAGAGCGCCTCGAGAAGCTCGTCCGAGTAGGCGGTGATCTTGAAGAACCATTGCGTGAGCTCGCGCTGCTCGACGAGCGCACCCGAGCGCCAGCCGCGCCCGTCGATGACCTGTTCGTTGGCGAGCACCGTGTTGTCGACCGGGTCCCAGTTGACCTTCGACGAGCGCCGGTAGGCGAGGCCCTTCTTCAAGAGGTCGAGAAAGATGCGCTGCTGCTGCTCGTAGTAGTCGGGATTGCAGGTCGCGATCTCGCGGCTCCAGTCGAGGGAGAGCCCCATCGAGCGGAGCTGGCCCTTCATGGCGTCGATATTGGCGTAGGTCCACGTCGCGGGATCGGTCTTGCGCTCGATGGCCGCGTTCTCGGCCGGCATGCCGAACGCATCCCAGCCCATGGGATGGAGCACGTTGAAGCCCTTCGCGCGCTTGTAGCGAGCGAACACATCGCCCATTGTGTAGTTGCGCACGTGCCCCATGTGGATACGCCCCGACGGGTAGGGGAACATCTCGAGCACGTAGCATTTGGCCCGCTGATCGTCGTTAGATGCCGAGAATATCTCGGCTTTTTCCCACACCTGCTGCCAGTGCTTTTCGCGTGCGGGCGCGTTGTAGCGTTCGGAGGCCATGGGCCAGATCTCTTTGCGTTCCTGGGCGCTTGGTAAATGACCGAGCCACCGCTGACGGTCAAGAACAGTGCGTTCGAGGCCCAAAATCGACGGCGCAAGCCATTGCGGTGGATATGTCGTCAAAATTCCGTTTTAACGACATATATTTGTTGACATGTCGGAAGTGACGACATATCTATGAAAACATGTCGTAGAAAATAGATTATGGCGACATATAATCGAAGATATGTCGGCCAGCCCGACATTATTACCATAAAATGTCGGCAAAACGCAATTTCGACGATATATTCGAGCGCCGTATGGACCCTCGCCAACCGTACAACGACCTACCCCTGCTGCCACCGAGAGTGGACGTCGAAACGCGCGACGTACTGAAAAAATGTGTGGGTGCCCGCACCGCGCTAGCAGAGTTGCGTCTCGCAGGTCGCCTGATCCCCGACCAAAGCGTGCTCATCAATTCCATTCCGCTCCTCGAAGCCAAGGACAGCTCCGAGATCGAAAACATCGTCACCACCAACGATGCACTCTTTCGCGAGGCAAGCCTGGGCGACAATGACGGAGATCCCTCAGCCAAGGAAGCTTTGCGCTATCGCACCGCGCTCTATCACGGACTCGAAGCCCTAAAGGCGAGACCGCTCTCGTCTCGAACAGCGACCGAAATTTGTCGGCTGCTTACGGGCGTCGACTTGGATGTGCGCACAATCCCGGTCACGCTTACAAACCGCCACACCGGCGAAATTATCTACACACCTCCCCAAGAGGAAGCTCGCCTGCGCGATCTGCTGACGAACTGGGAAAAATTCGCCAATGCCCGCACGGAAATTGATCCGCTCGTGCGCATGGCGGTGCTCCACTACCAGTTCGAAGCGATTCACCCGTTCCCAGACGGCAACGGTCGAACGGGTCGAATCCTCAATGTTCTAGGCCTCATTCAGGACGGTCTGCTTGACCTGCCGACACTGTACTTGAGCCGGTACATTTTGCGCTCGCGCGGCACCTACTATCGACTTCTCGAGCGCGTTACCGCCCACCAAGAATGGGAGCCCTGGATTCTCTACGTACTCGCAGCCGTCGAGGAGACATCCGTGTGGACGACACAGAAGATCACTGCAGTGAAGGCACTCATGGACGAAACCGTGTCCTACACGCGCTCCTCCGCACCGAAGCTGCCACATTCCGTTGTCGAATTGATCTTCAAGCGTCCATACGTCCGCATAGCCAATGTCGTCGAGAACAACATCGTCGGGCGCGAAGCAGCTTCAAAGTATCTCAAGGAGCTGGCCGCACTGGGCGTTCTGGAGCAGGAGAAAGTCGGGCGCGATAAGATCTTCCTGCACCGCAAATATCTGGATGTGCTCTTTAGTGATGGGCACACGTTCCAGCCTTATCCGCGCTCATCCGGAAAGGCCAGTCAACCGAGTGGCAATCGCGCCGGCACAAAGAGCAATCGTCGGCAGCCCGCCGCAAATGGGTAGAATATCGCAATCTCTACCCATATCGCCGCGATGCGGGTAGAGCGTACCCATGTCTAAGCCCATGCCAAATACTTACTCCTCCGCCGCCCTCGCCGCCGTCCGAGCCCGCATAGCCGCGGCCGCGCACGCCGCAAACCGCGATCCCGCCTCCGTCAACCTGATCGCCGTCTCGAAGACCTTCGGCCCCGACGACATCTTGCCCGCCCTCGACGCCGGCCACCGCCTCTTCGGCGAGAACCGCGTGCAGGAGGCGAAAGCCAAGTGGCCCGATCTGCGCACCCGCTTTCCGGACGTCGGGCTGCACCTCATCGGCCCGCTGCAGTCGAACAAGACCAAGGAGGCCGTCCAGCTGTTCGACGCCATCCACACCGTCGATCGGCCCAAGATCGCTCGCGCCATCGCCGAGGAGCAGGCGAAGCAGGGCAAGCGCCTCAAGCTCTTCATCGAGGTCAACACCGGCGAGGAGCCACAGAAGGCCGGCATCATGCCGCGCGAGACCGAGGCGTTCGTTCGCCAATGTCGCGAGGAGTTCGGGCTCGAGATCGCGGGCCTGATGTGCATTCCGCCGACGAGCGAGGAGCCGGCCGTCCACTTCGCGTTCCTCGCCAAGCTTGCCCGCGAGGCGGGGGTGAAGGAGCTCAGCATGGGCATGAGCTCCGACTTCGAGACGGCGATCCAATTCGGCGCCACATATGTTCGCGTCGGCTCGGCGATTTTCGGCTCCCGCGGGCACTAGCAGCCCGGCACACCAAGGTTTTCCAAAGGCGATTTGGCCGTCTCCCCATCCCCGGGCGGGCCCCGATGCTACCGTTCACCGAGCAACTGATTCGGGCGCATTGAAACGGGAGGCGAGCATGACGGCACCCGCGCTGAAAGTGGTGGATAGAGCGGCCGACGCGGCCGCAAGCGAAGCCGCGCGCGAGGCGCGGGCCGAGGCCCGGGAACAGGCAACGAAGGGCGTGCCTCCTAAGAAGACGTCCAAGGCTCCCTCGGACGGCTGGCACCGCTTCGTCGTCGACGTCTGGATCACGAACTTCAACTTCACCGAGTTCGGCATCTACAAGCGCTCGCGCAATCGCGCCAAGTCGCGCCAGTTCACCTCCGACATGGATATCTTCGCCGAGATCATCGAGAACGGCGAGCGCACGGGGCTGATCGGCTACCGCGAGGAGCTTTGGGAGAAGGCCCAGGGCATGGAGAAGCGCCTCGTGTTCAAGCTCTTCAACGAGACCGTCAACTGGCGCGCGACGATGGATCTCATGCTCGGCCGCTCGCTGCAGCAGACGATCGGCGCCCGCGGCCTGCCCGTGATGACCTATTCGATCAATACCGCCGACGACAACTACATCGTCTATCTCGAGCGCTCGGCCAACAAATGGCCGTTCATGCCCGAGAACTTCTCGTTCTTCCTAGTCGACGACAAGGGCAAGCCCGAGTTCTACCGACTGCGGCGCGACTTCATCAATCTCGGCGGCGACTACACGCTCTACGACCACAAGGGCGAGATCGTCGGCGCCCTCGACGGCAAGGTGTTCTCGATCGGCGGCAAATGGAAGGGCAAGGTCAAGGCCGGCCACGCAGACAGGCGCCTCCTGACGGTGCTCAAGATGTTCGGCGGCATGATGATCTTCAATTCCGACTGCCGCCGCCACATGCGCCGCCTGTGGAAGGACGTCATGCGTGGCAAGGTCGAGCCCAAGCTCGATCGCCAGGAGGCCGAGCTCTACATGAACCCGCGCCGCGTCCGCTAGACACGCAGCAAAAAACGGCATCCGAAATAAAAAGGCCGGAGCGCTCACCCGCTCCGGCCTTTCTTGCGATGAGAATGCATCTCGCGTTCAGCCCGCGTGAGACATCGGCACGCGCCGCTCGTCCGCCGTGCCGAACATGCGCTCGATCCCCTTGAACCCCTCGACGAACTCCGTGAGGCGCCCCGTGATCTTGGCGATGAAATGCTCGGCGATGGTCGGATCTTCGACCATCTGCTGTTGAAGCTGCGCGCGCGAGATCCTGAGCGCACGCACCGTCGTGCGCGCAAACACGATGAGATTGAGCTCCGTCTCGATGAGCATTGCCATCTCGTTCAGCAGCGACCCGGCCGGTATGGGGATGCTCGTATCGTTCATGTAGCCTCTCGCGCCCGCGATCACAGCTTCACCCGACGCGATGAGCACGGCGCCGTCGCCTGAGAAGTTGCCGTTGACGATCACATCGCCGGGCCGGAATACGAGGCGCTCCGCGCGACGCGCGATCTCCTCGATCTGGCGCAATTCCAGTCCCTGAAAGATCTCCACCCTGAGAAAGGGTGCAACGAGCGCATCGATTGCCATGAGCAGATCCCCGCAAACTTGAGCGCAGCCCCGCGCTCTGTCTCGAAGACTCGGACGATTCGCCCGCGCGGGTAAAGGGCAGGCAGACCATCTGTGGGCGGCCCTTGGACAACCAGTGGAAAGGCCGCGGCAAAGATCAGGCAACCAGCTTGTAGCCGCCGGTCTCCGTCAGCAGGATTTCCGCGTTCGACGGATCCTTCTCGATCTTCTGGCGCAGACGGTAGATGTGCGTCTCGAGCGTATGCGTGGTGACGCCCGCATTGTAGCCCCAGACCTCGTGCAGCAGCGTCTCGCGCGAGACGACCTTTTCACCTGTCCGATACAGGTACTTGAGGATCGCGGTCTCCTTTTCCGTGAGCCGGATCTTGCCGCCCTTCTCGTCGAGCAGGAGCTTCGAAGCGGGCTTGAAGGTGTAGGGTCCGATGGCGAAGACCGCATCTTCGCTCTGCTCGTGCTGGCGCAATTGCGCACGAATGCGCGCGAGCAGCACCGCGAACTTGAACGGCTTGGTGACGTAGTCGTTGGCCCCCGCGTCGAGGCCGAGGATCTGGTCGGCGTCGGAATCGTTCGCCGTCAACATGATGATCGGGCTTCTGAACCCCGTCTTGCGCAAGACCTTGACCGCCTCGCGCCCATCCATATCCGGCAGGCCGACGTCGAATACGACGAGGTCGTGATGCTCGGCCTTCGCCGATTCGATTCCCTTCGACGCCGTGCCGGCAACCGACACCTCGAACTCCTCGTGAAGTGCGAGCTGGTCCCTCAGGGATCCGCGGAGATCCTCGTCGTCGTCGACGAGCAGGATCTTGCGAGCGGTCGACATTCTTGAGTGCTCCAGGAGCTTATTGGTTTGCGCTATCCTCTTAGCACGCCGCGTGCCCTGAGGTAGGGTACCGGACCCTAGGGCAAAGAGAATGAGCTGGCGCAAGCAGCAGAAGGGTTAAAGGACATCCTTATTCGTCAATTGTTCGTGAGGGTTCGCTCCCACCGGCACGCGACGGGAACGCTCACCGCCGGCAATCTCCGCTTTCCGTGCGCTCTCGGCCGCGCCGGCTGTAAGCCCTTGAAACGCGAAGGAGACGGAGCGACACCCATCGGCCAATTCCGCCTTCGCTGCATCTATTTTCGCGCCGATCGGCTAGCCCGGCCCATCGTAGGGCTGCCGTTGCGCCCGATTCGCGCCAGAGACGGCTGGTGCGACGCGCCTGCCGATCGCAACTACAATCGCCCCGTGTCCCACCCTTATCCGGGGAGCGCCGAGCACATGTGGCGCGCGGACGACCTCTACGACGTCGTCGTCGTCCTCGGCTACAACGACCGCCCCCGACTCCGCGGCCGTGGCAGCGCCATCTTCATGCATATCGCACGCGGCACCCTCGAGCCAACCGAAGGCTGCATCGCCCTGCGCCGCTCAGACTTCGTGAAGCTGCTTCCGCTCCTTGGAGCAAGAACCACGATCTGCATCGGAGCCTGAGCGGGGCTTGCCCAGCCGATAATGAAAAAGGCCCGGAGCGCGAAGGCCCCGGGCCAGTTGGGAGCACGTCTAGGGGAAGACGCGTGCTCGGGAGAGAATAATCGGAGCCCGCCAGCCGCTCGAGCCGGCGGGCCCATCCAGCCTCAGTAGTTGTAGGCCCGCTCGCCGTGGTCGGTGATGTCGAGACCCTCGCGCTCCTTGTCCGTCACCGGACGCAGGCCGACGATGATGTCGACGAGCTTGAACAGGATCGCAGAGCCGATGCCCGACCAGAGCAGCGTCATGAGCACGGCTTTGCCCTGTGCGGTGAGCTGGAACATCATGTCGTAGGGAGCGACGATGAGCTCACCCGGCTTCGAGACGTAGTCGGGAATGCCGGCCCCACCCCAATCCGGATTGACGAGCAAGCCGGTTCCGAGTGCGCCGATGATGCCGCCGATGCAGTGCACCGAGAACACATCGAGGCTGTCGTCGAAGCCGAGAGCGTTTTTCACGCCCGTGGCAAAGACGAAGCACACGATGCCAGCGACGATGCCGAGAATGACCGCGCCCATCGGACCCGAGAAGCCGCAAGCAGGAGTTACAGCGACGAGGCCCGCAACGACGCCGGAGGCAAGGCCGAGAGCCGAAGGCTTACCCTTGACCACCCACTCGATGAGCATCCAGGCAAGACCGGCCGCCGCCGTGGCAACGAAGGTGTTGACCATGGCGAGCACAGCCGTCCCGTTGGCCTCGAGGTTCGAGCCGACATTGAAGCCGAACCAGCCGACCCACAGCAGTGCAGCGCCGATCATGGTCATGGTGAGCGAGTGCGGAGGCATTTGCTCGCGGCCGAAACCGACGCGCTTGCCGATGAGGAGCGCACCGACAAGGCCGGCAATACCAGCGTTGATGTGCACGACAGTGCCGCCTGCGAAGTCGAGCGCGCCCCACTGGAAGACCTTGCCGGAGTCGAGCATGGCGAGATCGAACGCCGCCTTGGCCTCGGCGTTGTCTGGGCCGCCGGCTTCTGCGAGCGCCTTGGCAGCTGCCGCCCATGCATCGGGGCCGCCCCAATACCAAACCATGTGTGCGATCGGGAAATAGATGCACGTGACCCACAGCGCGATGAACAGCATCACGGCGGAGAACTTCGCGCGCTCGGCGAAGCCGCCGACGATGAGCGCCGGAGTGATGGCAGCAAAGGTCATCTGGAAGACGATGTAGACCATCTCCGGCAGATAGACCCCGTTCGAGAACGTCGCGACCGGCGAGGATGGCGTGACGCCCGCCAAGAGGACTTTCGAGAACCCTCCGATGTAGTCATTGAGAGCGCCGCCGTTGGTGAAGGTCATGCTGTAGCCGTAGAGGACCCAAAGGATCATGACCATGCACATCGACGCATAGACCTGCATCATGATCGACAGCATGTTCTTCGTACGCACGAGGCCGCCGTAGAAGAGGGCGAGACCCGGGGCGGTCATCAGGAGCACGAGCACCGTCGCGGTCATCATCCACGTCACGTCGCCCTTGAAGCCCGAATATTGGTTGCCGGCAGCGTCGACGAGCGTAAGGTCGCCCGCGGCATATGCCGTCCCTGCAAGGCATGCTAGCGCCGCAGCGATCCCCAAGACGCCGGCACTTCGCATAGTTGAACTTAGCTTCATTTCCGATACTCCCTCGTTTTCCCTTTGATTGCTTTTGAGACGCATGTCACAGCGCGGCGTCGTCGGATTCACCCGTGCGGATGCGCAGGGTGTGATCGACCGGCGAGACGAAGATCTTGCCGTCTCCGATCTGACCGGTCTTGGCAGCCTTGACGATCGCCTCCACCGCCTTGTCGGTCTGGGTCGAAGCGACGACGACCTCGATCTTGATTTTGGGCAGGAAGCTCACGGCGTATTCCGCGCCGCGATAGATTTCCGTATGGCCCTTCTGGCGCCCGTAACCTTTGACCTCGGTGACGGTCATGCCTTGAAGCCCGATATCGGTCAGCGCCTGGCGGACCTCCTCGAGCTTGAAGGGCTTGATGATTGCGGTGATTAGCTTCATGCGCGCACCCCCTTGTTGTGTCCCGCCCCTTATCGCGGTCGAGACAGACCTCCAGACCTCGCCGCTGCACGATTTGCCAGGCGGCTGCCGGGTAGGGGAGAGTCAAGAGCTGTGCCAAGTCGGTAACGAATTAGTAAGACTTTGATATAGCACTCGAATATCCCAGACCTGCCACAATTGCCGCCGCATTGATGGCTGTTCACTGCATAAAAAGAGTGCATTGAGCGCCATTTGCCCACTATTTGAGCGCAAAAGCGGTCTCGCGGCGGCGCATCAGGCCTTCTTGGACTGCCGATGCAACGAGACGGCCATCGCGCGCAAAAAAGCTCCCGCGGCAGAAGCCCCGCGCCCCTGAGGCGCTCGGGCTGTCCTGCACATAGAGCAGCCAGTCGTCGGCCCTGAACGGGCGGTGAAACCACAGCGCATGATCGAGGCTGGCAAGCTGGATATCGACGTCAAAGAGCAGCTTCCCGTGCGCGATGAGTGCGGTGTCGAGAAGCGTGAAGTCCGAGGCATAGGCAAGCACCGACTGATGCAGCTTGGGATCGTCGGGCAGGGTTCCATTGGCGCGCATCCAGATCTGCTGCACCGGCAGCCGCTTGTCGCGGCCGAGATAGCGTGACACGTCCACCGGACGCATATCGACTGGCCGGTCGCGCATCCAGTAGCTGCGCATGTTCTCGGGCAGCTTGTCGATCAGCTGATTCATGAGGTCGGTGGCACTCGGCAGCGATTCCGGCGCAGGCACGCTGGGCATCTCCGCCTGGTGGTCAAAGCCTTCCTCTGGCCTGTGAAAAGACACGCCCATCGTGAAGATCGCTCGCCCGTTCTGGATCGCCTTGACCCAGCGCGTCGTGAAGCTTGCCCCGTCGCGCGTACGCTCCACCTCGTAGATGATGGGATGGGCTGGATCCCCGGGAAGAATGAAGTAGCCGTGGAGCGAATGAGCCAGGCGCGGCTCCTCCACCGTCCGCGTGGCCGCGACGAGGGCCTGGCCGAGCACTTGCCCGCCATAGACCCGCTGCCAGCCATCAGTTGGGCTCAAGCCACGAAAGAGGTTCTGATCGAGCGGCTCGAGATCGAGTATCGACATGAGCGCGGCAAGCGCCGGTGCCGGCGCCCGGGTAACGTTTGCCATGACGGATGCCGAGCTCCCTTGTGCAGCTTCGCCGCCCGAGTTTGTAGAGGCTCCTCGCCCGGCTCGCCACCCGATTGCGCCATCGCCACCCCTTGAGCCGTGCTATCCGGTGCGCCATGGTCGGTGCCGATCCGCGGCCAGGCACCGGAAAAGGCGACATGACCGTGTCCGCAAGCGACAAGACGTTCGACATAATCATCTCCGGAGCGAGCTTCGCCGGACTCGCGCTCGCGCGCGCATTGAGCACGGCGTTGGGCCAGGGCACCCGCATCGCGGTTCTCGATCGAAACGCGCCATCGGACAGTCCGACAACAGACGTTCGCGCCTTCGCTCTCTCCGCCGCGACGAGGCGCATGCTGACGGCGCTCAGCATTTGGGATCGCCTTGCCCCGGTCGCCCAGGAGGTGGCCGGGATCGAGATCACGGATTCGAGCCTCGAGGCGGGCGTGCGCCCGGTGCTGCTCGAGTACGACAATCACCTCGCGGATGGCGAGCCAGCGACATTCATTGTCCCCGCGAGCGCTCTCGCCCGTGTACTAAGAGAAGAAGTTCTCTCCGATCCAGCCGTCAGCCTGATTGCCCCTGCGGATGCGACGAGCTTCAAGCCCGGCGACGCCGGCATCGATCTCCCGCTTGCCGGCGGCGGCCATCTCATTGCCCCCCTGCTCGTTGCCGCCGACGGCCGCCGCTCGCCTTTGCGCGAGGCGGCAGGCATCAAGATCATCGGCTGGGGGTACGGCCAGACGGGCATTGTCACCACCATCGCTCACTCCCGCTCGCACGGAGCGCGCGCCGTCCAGCACTTCCTGCCCGGCGGGCCGTTCGCGATTCTGCCGCTGCCGGAGAACCGTTCCTGCATCACCTGGAGCGAGGATGCCGCCGAGGCGCAGCGCATCCTGGCGCTCGACGACATGGCGTTCCTTGCCGAGGTCGAGAAGCGGGTCGGCGGCCGGCTAGGCACGCTCGATCTCGCCGGACCGCGGCAATCCTGGCCGCTCGAGATGCATCTTGCGCGGAGCTACGTCGCGCGCCGGTTCGTCGTCATCGGCGACGCAGCGCACGGCGTGCACCCCATCGCCGGCCAGGGTCTCAATCTCGCTTTCCGCGACGTCGCCGCCCTGACCGAGGTTCTGGCGGACGCCGCCCGTCTCGGTCTCGACCTCGGCAACGGCGAGGTGCTCGCGCGCTACGAACGCTGGCGGCGATTCGATTCCGCCGTGTCTGCGGCAACCTTTGACGGCCTGAACCGGCTCTTTTCCAATGATTGGACGCTGGTGCGGGCTGCACGCGATTTCGGCCTCGGCCTCGTCGACCGCATGCCGGGCCTCAAGGCATTCTTCGTGCGCGAGGCGGCGGGGCTTTCGGGCGAGCTGCCCCGTCTGCTCAAGGGCGAGCCCGTCTAGTCGGCAGCGTCTGTCTCGTCCCGACCCTCTTCACCGTCCGCGCTCTCGGCCGGCATGGCAATCACGATACGCCGCCCCGCAAGATCAACTTCACGGATGAACGCCTCCGTGAACGCCACGAGCTCCGTTGTGCGCGCTCCGGCGCGCCGGATTTCGAGGATGTCGCTCGCTCCATAATTCACAACGGCCGCGACCTCGCCGATCGCCGCCCCCGATTCGTCGAACACGGCGAGCCCAACTAGGTCTGCATGATAGAACTCGCCCTCGGCCGCCTCGGGGAGCTGCGCGCGCGGAACATAGAGCTTGCGGCCCTTGAGCTTCTCCGCTGCAGTCCGATCGTCCACGCCCTCGACGTGGCCGACGACGCCTTTGGAGGTCACGCGCTCGACCGTAATCGTGAGCGGTCTCATTCCCGCTTCGTCGACGAGCGGACCGTAAGCCGCGATGTCCGAAGGCTCGGCGGCGTAGCTCCTGATGAGAACCAGGCCACGCACACCGTGTGCCCCTGTGATCTCTCCGAGAAGCACATGCTGCGTCGCGGCCATCTTGCGTTCCGTCATGGCGAGAGCATTTTCCGACGAAAGTCTGCCCCGGACGTCATGGCGTCTTGGCGAAGCCAAGCTCCGCTTGGACGCCATGCTACGCATGGACGATCCGGGGTGGGCTCCGGTTCGTCGCAGATAATGCGATAAACCAAGAACCTAGAGCGCGCTTCCTATTCCGTAGGAACGGAACGCGCCCGAGAGGTTTCGCACGCTCTATCCCCGGCTTCAATTCGGCAGAGGCCCGAGATAGGTAAGTTCGATCGCGACTTGCGTCCCGGCGATTTCCACCACCGTCGAGGAAACCGGCGCCGCCCGCTCGAACGCGGCAACGATATCCACCGTCGCTCCGTCCGGACCAGAGGAGAAGCCGGTCACCAGCATCGCGTCGGGCGGCATTTCGAGACGTACATGGACGTTGTTCGTCCTGTTCACCGGGTCATATTCGTGGCTGCCGGCAAAGACTCCGCCCCACCGGTCGGAGCCGAGGATTTTGCCATTTCTGAGCACCGCAAGTCCGTTCCCGTGGTCGACCTCGCCTTCATGCTCGCCGGTATAGCTGAGGCCATAGATCCCTTCATCGAGCATTCTGCCCCTCCCTTCGAGGCGCCGCAGCTCCGAGCTCACCACCGAGGGGTCGGAATGCTGCAGAAGTCCAAGGTAGGCGGCCACCGGACCGGGGAGGGGCGCTTCCCCCGTCGCCCAGACGCTGACCGTGCGCGGGCTGACATCGAGAAGCCTGGCAAGCTCGGCCTGGCGCAGGCCAAGGCGCTCCAATACGTCCCTGAGGTTTCCTCGCGCCATGAATCTGTAGCAAAAAACTCAATAAATGATGCAATCACTACGTGTAGTCGTTAATTTTACAATCGTACTGCGTGCAATTGAAATGGAAAACGGCCCGGACAGGTCCCAGGCCGCAAGAGCACGGTGCGAATGCTTCAGAGAGCCGTCAGGCCGTTCGCCAAAGACTGTTCCGGAGCGAGATCAGTTGATCTGCTCAAGCCGCCGCCCGATCGCGACCGCGTAGCTCCACAGTCGCCGCTCCTGGTCGGTCCAATCCTCGTAGTCAGGCTTCTCGTCGATCAACTGCGACATCGCTTCGAGGGCCGCGTTGCGCCGGTCCCAGATCGCGCCAGCGGCCCCCGTCATGGCCGCGCCCTTCAACGTCATCTCTTCCCCCAAGCACCCCGATGCTTCGGCGTCTGCCCGCGCGCGACTCGACCCCCAACGCTCGCGAACACTGCAGAGCCTACTGAAACGGAAAGGCGTGCAAAGGGGGGACGACCGATCTTTGTAGAGGGGAGGCATTTCGAGCACACACATCGTGTTCCGCTCTAATTTGCCACACGGAACGCAAACGAAAGCGGCATCCCCCGGCGAGCGGCGGCCTGGAGTGGAACCACCGCGCCGACCCCGCGTTGCTGGTGCATGACCACCCGCAAGATCATGCGCGAAGCAGAAGCCTGCGCACGGATTCTCGCCGGCGCCGAGATCGAGCTGAAGTCGATCCGCGCCGCATTCTCATTGGTGTCGCTTGAGGCAGCGCAGAAGCGGGCCGCTGCAGCAGCGATCCGGCCGACCCGACCCCTGCGGGAGAGAACCGCCGGCGAGCCGCCTCCGCTGCCGCGCGCCAGCACCGCATGCGATGCGCCGCGGCGCACATTGATCGAGCGGCTTCGAAGTGCGGTGAAACCCTAGGCGGCAGCTCCGCCGGCCTCAGCGTCGGCCTTCGCCTTCTCGGCTGCCGCGGCACGCTCCTGGGCCTTCTTCTTGGGCTTCGCCTTCTCTGGGTTGTTGCGCGCCTCGCGCTTCAAGAGACCTGCCGCGTCGAGCAGGCGCTGCACCCGGTCCGTCGGCTGCGCGCCGACCGAGAGCCAATGCTTGCACCGCTCGAGGTTGAGCTTCACCCGATCCGGGCTGTCCTTTTTGAGCATCGGATCGAAGGTGCCGATCTGCTCGATATAGCGCCCGTCGCGCGGCGAGGCGTGGTGGGCGACGACGACGTAGTAGTAGGGGCGCTTCTTGGCGCCGCCGCGGGAGAGTCTGATCTTCGCTGCCATTTCTCTTTTCCTTGTCCTTCGTTCTTGACGTTCTCGTTTGCGTGCTTGATTTGGGCTCTACTTCTTCTTGCCCGGTAGTCCCGGAAACCGGGGCAGGGCGCCGCCCAGCCCCGGGAGCGCGCTCCCCAGACCCGAAAGACCCTTCGGCAATCCGCCGCCGAGACCGGGAAGCCCCTTGGGCAGAGCGTCCTTCAAATCCGCGGGCAATTGCTCGAGCGCCTTCGGATCGAGCTTCGCCAGCTCGCCCTGCATGCGGGCCATTTCTTCCTCGGAGGGCGCTGCGCCTCCGCCCATGCCGAGCATCCTCGACATCATGCCGCGGTTCTTACCCATGGCCTTCATCATGTCGGCCATCTGCCGGTGCATTTTGATGAGCTTGTTGACGTCCTCGACCTTTGTGCCCGAGCCCGCCGCGATACGCCGCTTGCGCTTGGCGTCGAGGATCTTCGGCGCCCGCCGCTCCTTGGGCGTCATCGACGTGATGATCGCGTGCTGGCGCTTGATAACGCGGTCGTCGAGCCGCGCGTCGGCAATCTGCGATTTGATCTTGCCCATGCCGGGCAGCATGCCGAGCACGCCCGACATGCCGCCGATCTTCTGCATCTGCTTCAACTGCTCGGCGAGGTCGTCGAGGTCGAACGCGCCCTTGCGCATCTTCTCGGCGATCGAGCGCGCCTTGTCCGCATCGATCGTCTGCGCGGCGCGCTCGACGAGGCCGACGATGTCGCCCATGCCGAGGATGCGCCCCGCGATGCGGGCGGGATCGAAATCCTCGAGCGCGTCCCACTTCTCGCCGACGCCGAGGAGCTTGATGGGCTTGCCCGTGACCGCCCGCATGGAAAGCGCGGCGCCCCCGCGCCCGTCGCCGTCGGCGCGCGTCAGAACAATCCCGGTGATTCCGACGCGGCCGTCGAATGCCTTCGCCGTGTTGACTGCGTCTTGGCCGGTAAGGCTGTCGGCGACGAGCAAGATTTCGTGTGGAGACGTCGAGACCTTGACCTCGGCGACCTCCGCCATCAGCTCTTCGTCGATGGTGACGCGCCCGGCCGTATCGAGCAGCACCACGTCGAAGCCGCCGAGCCGGGCCGCGTCGAGCGCACGCCGCGCGATCTGAACCGGCGTCTGGCCGGCGACGATCGGCAGCGTGTCGGTCTCGGTCTGCTCGCCGAGCACGCGCAGCTGTTCTTGAGCGGCCGGGCGCCGCGTGTCGAGCGACGCCATCAGCACTTTCTTCTTGTCGCGCGTCTTGAGCCGCCAGGCGATCTTGGCCGTGGTCGTCGTCTTGCCGGAGCCCTGGAGCCCGACCATGAGGATCGCGACCGGCGGCGCCGCGTGAAGATCGATCGGCTCGGCCTCGGAGCCCAGTGTGCGCACGAGCTCGTCGTTGACGATCTTGACGACCATCTGGCCCGGCGTGACCGACTTGAGAACCTCCTGGCCGACCGCCTTGGCGCGCACCCGTTCCGTGAAGTCCCGCACGACGTCGAGCGCCACGTCGGCTTCGAGCAGCGCGCGCCGCACCTCGCGCATCGCCTCCCCGACGTCGCTCTCGGAAAGCGCACCGCGCTTGGTGAGCTTGTCGAGGACGCTCGAAAGCCGATCGGATAGCGACTGGAACATCGAACCTATCTATCTTGAGGCCGCGACCGCGGCCCGGTGGTCTTGGCGAAGCCAAGCTTCGCTTGGACTTGTGCCGCCCCGGCGGAGGGCCCGCGCGCGCTGCTGACTTGCCAGTGCAGCTCACAAGACCGCAGCGCGCGGATCAGCCCGTGAGCCAAAATGAAAAGCACCCGCGGGCGAAACTCGCTGGCGGGTGTGGACCCCCTGGCCCCGGCTGGAGCCGGGCAGGGTGGCGGCTCGGTTGATCGAACCGTCGAGATTGGCCGGCACCATGGTCGAAGGGGGAGCGCCTGTCAACGACCTGATTCGCGTCGGCTGCCAGTCGCAGTAACTCCGTTTGCTCCGGAAAAATGTTTGAATTCAGAGTGTTAAAGTTGCCACTCTCCACCGCATTGCAAAGGCTCTGCCTCGCGCACCATAATTGGGCGCCCATTCATGCACATAAGCAGATGGGCAATAAAGACGGGGAGAGCGCGATGCGGGCATCGCATATGAGGGGGCTGGCGTTGGCGGCGCACTGTTTGCCCGTGGTAGCGCTGTTGCTTTGCGCGTGTACGTCGACGCCGTTCAGCTCCACCTCCGATTTCGACCGCACATTCATCGGTGCCGCCCAGACCTGGGACTTGAACAAGGATGGCTCGGTGAGCTGTGACGAGTGGAAGCAGTATGCCACGACGTCGTTCCGCGAATTCGACGCCAATGGCGATGGCGTGCTCGATCAGCAGGAATTCCCGAAGCTCGCCAACAGCGACCGGCTGTTCGAGGTCGCGGACCTCTCCTATTACGACGCGAACTCCGACAGCAAGGTCACCGCACAGGAGCTCGCCGACAAGCCCAACGTCGCCTTCAAGCTTCTCGACAAGAACGGTGATTGCAGGATCGATCGCAACGAATCGGTCCAGGTCTACAACGTCGACAAGCCGAAGGAGAAGGAGGTCGATCAGACCATCCCGAAACCGGGCAGATAGTCGCCGCCACAGTGCTTACTTGGCTGGCACAATCCGCAGTACCTTGCCCGCCGCGTCGTCTGTCAGGATCCAAAGCGCTCCGTCAGGTCCCTGGCGCACGTCGCGGATGCGCGCGCCGAGATCACCCAGGAGTTTTTCGTGCGCGACCACCTTTTCGCCCTCGAGCACGAGCCGTTCGAGCTGAGTGCCCCTGAGACCGCCGACGAACGCATTCCCCTTCCAGCCCGCAAAGAGATCGCCGGTATAGAAGGCGAGGCCTGAGACGGCGATCGAGGGATCCCAATAGTAGACCGGTTGCTCCATGCCCTCCTTCGCAGGGCCCTCGCCGATCTTGAGGCCCGTATAGTCGCGCCCGTAGGTGATGATCGGCCATCCGTAGTTTTTTCCGGGCTCTGGATGATTGAGCTCGTCGCCGCCGCGCGCGCCATGCTCGACCGTCCACAGCTTGCCTGTCGCCGGATTGAGCGCCGCGCCCTGCATATTGCGATGGCCGATCGACCACACCTTGGGATCCCAGCCATCGCGCTTCGGATTGCCCGCAGCCGGCGCGCCGTCAGGCGTAATGTGGATCACCTTGCCGATATGATTTGCGGCATTCTGGGCCTCGGCGCGACCGTGGTTGCGCTCGCCCGTCGTCACGAACAGCGATCCATCGCGATCGAAAACGAGCCGTGATCCGAAGTGATATGTACTCTTCCAGGCGGGCTCCTGCCGGAAGATGACGGCGACGTCCTCGAGCCGCCCTGCGCCCCCTTCGAGAATGAGCTTGGCGCGCGCGACGCTGGTGCCGTTCTTCCCGTCCCCGCGCGGCTCCGAAAACGAAAAGTAGATGAGACCACTGACAGCGAAATCCGGCGCCAGCTCGACATCGAGAAGTCCTCCCTGCCCCTCGGCAGCCACCTCGGGAATGCCGGCGAGCGGCTCCGACAGCTTTCCGCCCTGGGTCACGAGCCGCATGCGTCCCGGCCGCTCGGTCACGAGCAAGCGGCCATCCGGCAGGAATTGCATTCCCCAGGGGTGCTCGAGCCCCTTCGCGACGGTTTCGACCTTGATATTGGTCGCCGGCGCGGGAGGAGCGTTCGTTTGCGCTGCACCGGCGGCGCCCGGTGAAAGAGCAGCGCCGGCGAGCACGAGCAGACGCAGAGCGGAGTTCATCTGACCTCCTTTGAGAGAGGATCGAATTGTCAGCGACAATGTAGGGATCGTTCCGCCACGGAACGAGGGGCCTCCTCCACGGGGCGCATGAGCGAATTGTGTTTTCGGGTCCGCTCGCCATATAACGGCGCATGACCCTGCCCGCCCGCCTCGGCTATACGAAGATGAACGGCCTCGGCAACGAGATCGTCGTCGTCGACCTGCGGACCAGCAAGGCCGTCATGAGTGCCGCCGACGCGCGTTCGATCGCTGCAGCGTCGCGAACGCATTTCGACCAGATGATGGTTCTCCACGACGCCAAGACCCAGGGCACCGACGCCTACGTTCTCATATTCAATTCCGACGGCTCGGAATCGTCTGCATGCGGCAACGGCACGCGCTGCATCGGCTGGCTCGAAAGCGAGAGAACGCACCGCAAGCGCGTGAGGTTCGAGACCAAGGCCGGCATTCTCGATGTCGCGGTCGAAGGCATCGGCGCGATCACCGTCGACATGGGGGAGCCACATTTTGAGTGGGACAGGATCCCGCTTGCCGAGCCCTTCCACGACACGCGCGCAATCGAGCTCCAGATCGGCCCCTTGGACAAACCGATCCTGCACTCGCCTTCGGTCGTCAACGTCGGCAATCCGCATGCGGTATTCTGGGTCAACGACGTCAACGCCTACGATCTTGGTCGCATCGGCCCGCTCCTGGAGAACCATCCGATTTTCCCGCAGCGCGCCAACATCAGCCTGGCGCATGTGACATCTCGTACCACCATCACGGTCAGAACCTGGGAGCGCGGGACCGGGCTTACCAAGGCGTGTGGAACGGCTGCCTGTGCGGCCGCGGTCGCGGCCATGCGTAAGGGGCTGGTGGATCGGAGAGTTACGGTAACCCTGCCGGGCGGCCCTCTTGTCATCGATTGGACGCCAAACAACCATATTCTGATGACGGGCCCGGTCGAGCTCGAGTACGAAGGCCGTCTCGAGGCAGAATTCCCGACCGGCGCGAACGCCTAGCGGATGCCTGGGTTGTCAGCTATCAGGGGTCTCCGGCGCGCCCTTCCTTCTGAGAAAAACGGTCAGCGCGTTGGTCATATCTCGCCGGCGGTATGCGCGCGTCATGCCCGCGGCGGCCACTTGCACCAGGATGCGATGTCTGAGCCCTTGATCATAACCCTCGGCTGCCGTCTCAACGCCTACGAGTCCGAGGTCATGCGCCAGCACGCGAAGGATGCCGGAATCGCGGATTGCGTCATCGTCAACACCTGCGCCGTAACGGGCGAAGCCGTGCGCCAGGCCGCGCAGACAATTCGCAAGCTGCGCCGCGAGCAACCCGAAGCCCGCATCGTCGTGACCGGCTGCGCGGCTCAAGTTGAGCCCGAGCGTTTCTCGGAGATGCCCGAGGTCGACCACGTCATCGGCAACGGCGAGAAGACCGAGCCCGAGACATTCCGCGCGCTCTCCGTCGACGGCCTCGATCGCGTCGTCGTCAACGACATCATGAGCGTCAAGGAAACCGCACGCCACATGATCGCGGGCTTCGGCACGCGCGCGCGCGCCTACGTCCAGATCCAGAACGGCTGCGATCATCGCTGCACGTTTTGCATCATTCCCTTCGGCCGCGGTCCATCGCGATCGGTCGCCGCGGGCGAGGTCGTGACGCAGGTTCGCCGACTCGTCGAGCTGGGCTACGGCGAGATCGTGCTCACCGGTGTCGACATCACATCCTACGGTGGCGATCTTCCCGGCAACATGTCGCTCGGCCGCCTCGTGAGGCAAATCTTGAAGCTCGTCCCCGACCTCGGCCGCCTGCGCCTCTCCTCGATCGATCAGGTCGAGGCGGACGCAGAGCTCCTCGACGCAGTTGCCTCCGAGCCACGTCTCATGCCCCACCTTCATCTCTCGCTTCAGGCCGGCGACGATCTCGTCTTGAAGCGCATGAAGCGTCGCCACCTGCGCTCGGACGCGATTCGCTTTTGCGACGAGATGCGCCGCCGTCGCCCCGACATCGTCTTCGGCGCCGATCTCATCGCCGGCTTCCCCACCGAGACCGACGAGATGTTCGCCAATACGCTCGATCTCGTCGACGAATGCGGACTGACCTATCTTCACGTCTTTCCGTTTTCGCCACGGAGCGGCACGCCGGCCGCGCGCATGCCCCAGGTCGCAAGAGCGCGGGTAAAGGAGCGCGCTGCGCGCCTGCGCGCCAAGGGCGACTTGGCGCTTTCCCGCTATCTGGACCGCCAGCAAGGCTCCGAGGCCGAGATCCTGATGGAGCAGGACGGCGCGGGCCGGACCATGCAATTCGCCGAGGTCCTGGTGGAGCCGGGCGCTCCGGTGGGCTCGCTCCAGCGTGCAAAGATTTGCGCCCACGACGGTCGCCGCCTCACGGGCAGGGTGGTCGCGTGACCGGAGCTGAAGCGAAGAAACCGAAGGGACTGCTCGGCCGCTTCCTCGGCGGCAGGTCCGGCGACGACGCTCCCAATGGTCCGGCGCCGGCGTCAGAGCCTCAAGCCACCGAAAGTGCTCCTAAAAGCTGGTTCCAGCGCCTCAAGGCCGGCCTCGCCAAGACATCCTCGCGCCTGAGCGAAGGCATCACCAGCATCGTGAGCAAGCGCAAGCTCGACGACGCGACGCTCGAGGAGCTCGAGGAGTTGTTGATCGGCGCTGATCTCGGCCTCGAGACGTCGTCGCGCATTACTGACGCGCTCGCCAAGCGGCGCCTCGAGAAGGGCATATCGTCGGCCGACGTGCGCGAGGTATTGGCGTCCGAGATAACGCGCGTGCTCGAGCCGGTCGCTGAGCCGCTCGTCGTCGAAGGAAATTTCAAGCCGCAGGTGATCCTGGTCGTCGGCGTGAACGGTACCGGCAAGACGACGACCATCGGCAAGCTCGCTGCCAAGCTCGCACGCGACGGCAAGAAAGTGATGCTTGCCGCCGGCGACACGTTCCGCGCCGCGGCCATCGATCAGCTCAAGATCTGGGGCGAGCGCACCGGCGCGCCAGTCGTGGCCCGCGCCGTCGGCTCGGATGCGTCCGCTCTCGCCTTCGACGCGCTGACGCAAGCGCGCGACGGCGCCTTCGACGTCCTTCTTCTCGACACCGCGGGCCGCCTTCAGAACAAGGAAGCGCTGATGGGCGAGCTCGAGAAGATCGTGCGAGTCATAAAGAAGCTCGATCCCACCGCACCCCACAACGTCCTCCTCGTCCTCGACGCGACGACGGGCCAGAACGCACTGTCCCAGGTCGAGGTGTTCCGCGAGAAGGCAGGAGTGACCGGCATCGTCATGACCAAGCTCGACGGCACCGCCCGCGGCGGCATCCTCGTGGCCATAGCCGCCAAGCACCGGCTCCCGGTTCACGCGATCGGAGTGGGCGAGGGTGTGGACGATCTGCAGCCATTCGAAGCCGCAGAATTCTCAACCGCAATCGTAGCGGACTAGACCAGCATGCAGGAAAGAGCGCGCGAAGCAGACGTCCATGCGCAGCAAATCAAAACCGAAGGTCGCCAGGAGATCATGAGCCCACGTCGCAAGCTCTACCCGTTCAATGCCGAGCAGACGGTCAACATCCTGAGCGAGTTCGGGCCGCTCGTGACCATGTTCGTCGTCAACGCCATGTACGGGATCAACGCGGGCACCTGGGCCCTGATCAGCACGACCGTGCTGGCGATCATCGCCATGATCTACATGTTCGGTCGCCCGCCAGTCTTTCCCCTCATCGCCTCGACCGTCACCATCGTCTTCGGCACGTTGACGCTGATCACACACGACCCCATGTGGGTCCAGATCAAGGTGACCATCTTCAACGCGCTCTTTGCGGGCTTTCTCTTTCTCGGTCTGTGGCTCGACCGGAACTTCTTCCAGTACGTCTTCGAGAAGACCTTCCACTACACCAAGGAGGGCTGGAACACGTTCACGCGCAGCTTCGCGTGGTTCTTCCTGTTTACCGCCGTGCTGAACGAGTTCGTCCGCCTGACCTTCAAGGACGACGCGGTCTACGAGATCCTCGGCTACACCATGAACGGGGTGGACATCTGGATCGCCTTCAAGCTGTTCTTCGTCCTGCCGGTGAGCGCCTTCTACGCCTGGCTGCTCACCAAATGGATGAGCAGGCACCACCTGTGAAATCAGAACTCGGGATAAGCCGTCGCTGTCACCTTTGCCCGGACGAGCAGGGTCTTGGCACAATTGAACGGTGTGTCTGTAGAGTCACGTTTTCCCGAGAGTACGCGCCCCGCAGGAGTCATGGCCTTGCAATATTGCGTCTGACGATTTGAAGTGGGTCATGCCGCAAATCGATCATGACAAGGGGGAGAGCGCCGAGCCGGTAGGCCCGCAGTTGCTGAAGCTGGCCGTCGAGCTTGGACCACTGCTCGTCTTCTTCCTGACCAATGCGCGCGCTGGCATCTTCTGGGGCACGGCAACCTTCATCGCGGCCACCCTCGCCTCGCTCGTCGCCTCGCGCGCCCTGTTCGGCCGCATTCCAACGATGCCGCTCGTCTCGGGCATCTTCGTGATCGTCTTCGGCGGCCTAACGCTCTATCTCCACGATGAGCTCTTCATCAAGCTGAAGCCCACCATCGTCAATTCGATCTTCGCCGCCATCCTGTTCGGTGGGCTGGCCGCCGGCCATTCGCTCTTGAAGCACATCTTCGGTGACGTCTTTCGCCTGACCGACGAGGGCTGGCGCAAGCTGACGCTGCGCTGGGCATGCTTCTTTGTCGTCCTCGCCGGCTTGAACGAGATCGTCTGGCGTCACTTCTCGACGGACGCTTGGGTGAGCTTCAAAGTCTTCGCGATCATGCCGATTACCATGTTATTCGCACTAATGCAGGTGGGATTACTGAAGAAACACGAGATGAATAAGCATTAACGAGCTATAAATAAGCATTCATTAGACATCAGGGCAAATTGCGACCAGGGCGGATTTTCAGACGTCTGTTGCAAATCTCGGGACTACTTGCAAGTACCCATGAACTATTCGGGGAGCGAGGAAATTTTTCGCTAGACGAACCCAGAAAAGTCGTATTTTCTCCTTTTCGGAGTTTCACTTTCCTTCAATCGACTCAGATGCTGCGGGCACGTTGGGAAGAAGAGGGCGTTCGGCAAATTCCTCATCATCAAGAAATTCGCAATCGGCCATGGCACGAGATACGAACCTGCAAGACATCACTGCGAACCGCCTTGAGCAATCACCCATCCATCTCCTGCACCGTGCCGGACAGTGCGCTGGCGAGATCTTCTTGTCCGAGATGGGTGCGGCTGATCTCACCCCGCGCCAGTACGCGGTGCTCGTGACCGTTTCGATCTGGGAAGGCTTGAGCCAGACCGAGCTTGTCGAAAAGACGGGCATCGATCGCTCGACGCTCGCCGACATCGTGCGCCGCATGCTGAAGAAGGGCTACCTGCAGCGCCGCCGCACCAAAGAGGATGCGCGCGCTTACGCCGTGAAGCTCACCGACGAAGGCTGGAGCGCGCTCAAGGCAGCCGATCCGCTCGTCAAACGCGTCGACGACAAGATCCTTTCGACTTTGGCAAGTCCGCAGCAGCGCGACCGCTTCCTCGAGGACTTGAACACCATCGTCAACGCTCTGAGCAAGCTCGAGAGCGACGCCAACGCTGCCAAGGCCTGAGCGGCGCGCTCAACGTTGGGCGGGCTCAATCCGCGAACGAGAGACAGCGGCCGGCACCTTCCAGGGGCGCCCAGCCGCGCCTCTCGCTACGCCGCCGACTTGAGCAGCTTGCGGTTGATCAGCGTCTCGGCAATCTGCACCGCATTGAGCGCCGCGCCCTTGAGGAGATTGTCGGCGACGATCCACAGCGCCAGGCCGTTCTCGACGGTGGCATCCTCGCGGATGCGCGAGACGTAGGTTGCGTACTCGCCTGCCGCCTCGACCGGCGTCACGTAACCGCCGGCCTCGCGCTTGTCGACCACCATGACGCCGGGCGCACCCCGCAAAATCTCCCGCGCCTCGTCGGCCGTGATCGGCCGCTCGAACTCGATGTTGACCGACTCGGAGTGTCCGACGAACACCGGCACGCGCACGCACGTCGCCGTGAGCCGGATCTTGGGATCGAGAATCTTCTTCGTCTCCGCCAGCATCTTCCACTCTTCCTTCGTGTAGCCGTCCTCCATGAACACGTCGATGTGAGGAATGCAGTTGAAGGCGATCTGCTTCGGAAACTTCTTGGGCTCGATCTCCGTGCCCGGCACGTACTTGCTCTTGGTCTGGGCCCAGAGCTCGTCCATCGCCTCCTTGCCGGCGCCCGAGACCGATTGATACGTCGAGACGACGACACGCGTGATCGTCGCTGCATCGTGCAGCGGCTTCAAGGCCACCACCATCTGCGCCGTCGAGCAGTTGGGATTGGCGATGATGTTCTTCTTCGTGTAGCCGGCAACCGCGTCGGCATTGACCTCCGGCACCACGAGCGGCACGTCCTGGTCGTAGCGCCAGCACGACGAGTTATCGATGACGACGCAGCCCTTGGCGCCGATCTTGGGACTCCACACCTTGGACACGGCCGAGCCCGCCGACATCAGGCAGATGTCGGCCTTCCCGAAGTCGAACTGCTCGAGGTCCTGGCATTTGAGCGTCGTGTCGCCGAACGACACCTCGGTGCCGACCGAGCGACGCGAGGCGATCGCGTACACCTCGTCGACCGGAAACTCGCGCTCGGTGAGCACGTTCATCATCTCCCGGCCCACATTGCCGGTTGCGCCCACGACAGCGACTTTGTAGCCCATTGTTCAGGTCCTTGAGGCTCGTAGCGGAGGCCGGCGGCGCCGATCGCCGCGCTCGGGTATTGCACCCCGCGCGCGATCACTTACGCGTGCCGGGCCGCCCTTTCAAGGCTCTTCCCCGATTGCAGAGGTCATCCCGCGGCTAAAAAGCTGCTCTGCTTCGATCGGGAATCCGCCCGAGGTCAAAATCCCCGCAATACTGGCTCTCGGACCGTCATCCCCGCGGAGGCGGGGACGCCTGCTCTGCCCAGCGTGCCCTCCTCCGCCTTGAGCCGAGGAACACACAGAGCAACTACGCCGCAAGCTTCCCAAGCTCGTCGACGATCGCGCTCCCCATCTCACGCGTGCCGACCTGGCGCATGCCGGGCTGCATGATATCGCCCGTCCGGTAGCCCGCCGCGAGCACGTTTGCGATCGCGCGGTCGATGAGAGCGGCTTCACGCCCCATGTCGCAGGAGTAGCGCAGCGCCATGCCGAAGCTGGCGATGGTCGCGATCGGATTGGCGAGGCCCTTGCCTGCGATATCGGGCGCCGAGCCGTGAACGGGCTCGTAGAGCGCGAGGCGGCGGCCCGTCTTCGCATCCGGCGCCCCGAGCGAGGCCGACGGCAGCATGCCGAGCGACCCTGTCGCCATCGCCGCCTCGTCCGAGAGCACGTCGCCGAACAGGTTGTCAGTCACGATGACGTCGAACTGCTTCGGATTGCGAATCAGCTGCATGGCGCAGTTGTCGGCCAGGATGTGCTCGAGCTTAACCTCGGGGGCATAAGCTTTGTGCGTCGCCGTGACGACCTCGTTCCAGAGCACGCCGGTGCGCATCACGTTGCGCTTCTCGGCCGAATGCACCTTGTTGCCCCGCTTGCGCGCGAGATCGAACGCGACCTTGGCGATGCGCTCGATCTCGTGCGTGGTATAGACCTGCGTGTCGACCGCGCGCTTCTCGCCGTTCTCGAGCGTCACGATCTCCTTCGGCTCGCCGAAGTAGACGCCGCCCGTGAGCTCGCGCACGATCATGATGTCGAGGCCCTCGACCAGCTCGCGCTTGAGCGACGACGCATCCGCAAGCGCCGGATAGCAGACCGCAGGACGAAGATTCGCGAAGAGACCGAGATCCTTTCTGAGCCGCAGGAGCCCCGCCTCGGGCCTGATCGCATACGCCACCTTGTCCCACTTGGGACCACCGACGGCGCCGAAGATCACGGCGTCGGCGGCCATCGCCTTGGCCATGGTCGCGTCGGTGACCGGCACGCCCTCGGCGTCGATGGCCGCCCCCCCGACAAGAGCAGTCTCCGTCTCGAACTTGGCGCCCTTCCCCCGCTTGTTGAAGAAGGCGATCACGTGCTCGACCTCGGCCATCGCTTCGACGCCGATGCCGTCGCCAGGAAGGAGGAGCAGCTTATGCGTGGTCATGATCTCGCGCTTCCCGTAGCGTTGTTGTGAATTGCGAGGCGGTACTAGCCCGTCGACAGGGACCCGGCAAGCGCGGCGGAAAAAATTCTGGAAGCGAGCGGCCCGTCAGCCGAGGAACGGCACGCTCACCGCCAGCGTGAAGCCGTTCAGGGTTAGGAGGGCACCGGCCGCACCCATGACGGCACTTGTCGCGAGCAGCATCGTGCCGCCCGAGATGATGGCGACACCCGCGAGCACGATGGAGATTTGAAGCAGGGCCTCCGCGTAGTCGAAGTAGGGGTCGCGCCGCAGCGCGAGATCGCGCTGCGCCTCGAGCGCCTTGCCCCTGGCGAACAGCTCATCGAGACCTTCCCCGGTGGCCGGGTCGGAGCTGAGCTGCTTCTCCTGCTCGCGGTAGGACGCGATCTTGGCGTCGATCGCCGCTTTCGCCGGCTCGGAGAGCTCCGGCTGATTGGTCCTGAGGATCTCGAGCTCGTCCGCCTGCATCCTGATCACATGACGGCGCATGTTCTTGGCCTGGAAGAAGGACCAGGTGTTCGTCGCCGCAATCGTCTTGAGCGTCGCGTCCTTCGCCGCGTTCCCGCCACCCATGCTGCAGATCGCAAGGATCATGGCGAGCATGCCGATATAGACGCCGATCAGGCGGTCGCGATCGCGCTGGTTCTCTTCCTCGGCCCCGCGCCCGAGCGCCTCAAATACCATCGTCGCGCCCCTCGGAGCGGACCAGCTCGAGATGGTCTCCGACCTCTCCCGAGCTCGACAGGCGATAAACCTGCGGGGACCCCGTCGCCAGCTCACGATCGAGGATCTGCTCCTCGGAAAGGCGCTCGAGGCCCATGATGAGCGCGCGCAGCGAGTTGCCGTGCGCCGATACGAGAACGTTCAGGCCTCCCTTCACACGCGGCCAGATATGCTGCTCGTAGTAGGGCAGAACGCGAGCCGCCGTGTCCTTCAGGCTTTCGCCTCCGGGCGGCGGGACATCGAAGCTCCGGCGCCAGGTACGCACCTGCTCCTCGCCCCACCTCGCACGCGCTTCTTGTTTGTTGAGCCCCGACAGCTCGCCGTAGTCGCGCTCGTTGAGCGCGGCATCCTCGATGACCTCGATGTCCGATTGCCCAAGCTCGCCCAGGATGATGTCGAGCGTATGCTGCGCGCGCTTGAGCTTGCTCGTGAACGCGATGTCGAAGCGAAGACCGCGGTCTCTCAGCACACGTCCGGCCCAGCGGGCCTCGATCACGCCCTTGTCGGTCAAGTCAGGATTGCGAATACCCGTGAAGATGTTCTTCTGGTTCCACTCGCTCTCGCCGTGGCGCACGAGCACGAGCGTATTTTTCATGGCATCGGCCCGTTGCGTTCTCTTGAGCGTCGACATCTAGAGTCCCAGTACATCAACCATCGAGTAAAGGCCCGGTCCCTGGCCGCGACCCCAGAGTGCTGCCTTGACTGCGCCCCGTGCAAAAATCCCGCGATCGCCAGCCCGATGCGTGATCTCGACCCGTTCTCCGTCGCCTGCAAAGATGACCGTGTGGTCGCCGACGACCGTCCCCCCCCGTAGCGAAGAAAAACCGATGTCACCGCGCTTGCGCGGGCCCGTATGTCCATCCCTGCTTCGCACGCTGTGAGTCTTGAGATCGATCCCGCGGCCCTTGGCTGCTGCCGCTCCGAGCATGAGCGCCGTCCCCGAAGGCGCATCGACCTTTTGCCCGTGGTGCATCTCGACGATCTCGATGTCATAATCGGCATCAAGCGCCTGGGCAACCCGCCCCACGAGCGCAGCCAACACATTGGCGCCGAGGCTCATGTTGCCCGCCTTGATGACCGTGGCATGACGCGCGGCTGCCTTGATTGCCGCTTCGTCAGCTTCCGAGAGCCCCGTCGTGCCGATCACGTGGACAATGCGCGCATTTGCCGCCAGGGCGGCCAGATCGACGCTCGTTTGCGGCGTTGTGAAATCGATTATGCCATCGACACTGGCCGCAAGCTCGATCGGATCGCCGGTCAGCTTGACGCCCAGCGGTTCGAGCCCGGCCAGGACGCCGAGGTCCGCGCCGATGGCAGAGGAGCTCGGCGCCTCCGTGCCTCCCGCCACCACGCATCCGGGAGTCGCATGAATAGCGCGGACGAGCTCCCGGCCCATTCGGCCAGCCGCACCCATAACCGCGATCCTCATGTCGCTCATCGTCTCTCCCAGAGCTGAAATGACGGCCGATATAGCAATGCCCTCGAGCAAGCGAAAGGGCGCCGTGACGTCAGGCTTATTTGTGCACTGCGGCGCTCAACCTTTTCCCTGAATTTGGCCAAGATGCAGGATAAATTTCCCTCGGAGAGCGGGTGGCAGCGAGAAAAAGGCCAATGAGGCCGGCGGCGGCGCCCAGGGAGCACACAATGAAGAAGAAATGGGCGCCGCTCACGGCGCTTTTGCTTACCGTCCCGACGCTTGAAGCCCACGCCATTCAGCAGGTCAAGAGCCTCTACACCGTCATCGACCTCGACAAGTGCAAGACAGCCGCGGCGCACCCGGACGGGAACCAATGGCTTTGCGAAGGCTTGCCGGGCTATCCAGTCTACATCGCCGAGGGCGATCTCAGAATATACTTGAGCGCCGGGCCCAAGGCTGCCGAAACGCGCGCCGCAAAGCAGACGCTCGCCCCATTCAACACCGTGTTCGAGGGCAACTCCAATCGCACCACCGTCGAATGGCGCTACATCATCCGCAACGAGAGCCCCGTCCCCTACGCGGCCATTGTCCGCTACTTCACGACCAGCGACGAGAAGCAAGGCCAGGTGCTCGTCGTGACGCGCATAACCAACACCGAAGCCTGCCACGTCGCCTACATTGATGCCCTCGCCAATCCCGACGCGATTGTGATGGCGCGACGCATCGCCGACGAGCAAGCGCGCGCATTCGATTGCTCGTCTGAGCCGGCGAGGATTGGTGCGTCGGGAAAGAGCCCGATGTAGCGCTGCGTGCGCCGCGGATCGCGAGCTTGGCTGCCGGCCCTTCAGGCTCGGACGGGTTCAGGACCACGCAAAAGCGATCTTCTCGAGCTTGGCTCCACCGATCAGCTCGAAGGTTTGCCCGACGGGCCGTCCGCCGCGGCGCCAGTAGAAGTCTGTCGCCATTGTATTGTCGACCAGCGCCCACACGATGAGCCCATTGAGCCGCCGCTGATCGAGCCCATGGCGGCACGCCTCGAAGAGATGCTCGCCGAGGCCGATCCCCTGGTAGGTGGGTGCGACATAGAGCTCGTAGATCTCGCCCTGGTATGGCCCGCGCGTGCGCGCGAATCCGATCGTCGCGTAGCCGGCGACTTTCCCGGCGTGCTCGAGGACCAGAAGGCTGTCGCCCGAGCGCACGACGCCTGACCACCACTCCGGGCCCCGCCGCCCGATCATGTTCTGCAGATGCAGGTGCGGAATGATCCCGCGGTAGGCCTGGGTCCACGACTGCCGGAAGGTGTCCGCAAGCGGCTTCGCGTCGGCGAGCTTCCCCTTGCGTATTTTGATCTCGGAACGCGAACCCAGCATGAGGCAAGTATAGCCGATATCTGCTCGCGCGAAACTTTCATAATTGATGGAGATGCAATTCGCGAAAGCGAACGCATGTGCAAAAGAAATCGCCCGGAGCCGATGCGGCTCCGGGCGAGGGGTGGAGAGCTGACGAGAGAGCTACAGAGGCCTCGCAATTGCGGCCTCTCCTCCGGTGCGTACGATCAGGAAGCCTTCTTGATCTGCTCGAAGGTCTTCGTCGCAGCGCTGTTCATGCTCTCGAACGTCTGCTGGGCAACCTTCGCCGAAAGCTCGAAGAGCTCCTTCGACTGGGCGCCGGCGGCAGCAAACTGCTGCTGCAGGAAGCTCGTCTGAAGGCGGAGCGCCTCGGGCAGCGTCTTGGCGCGCGCAATCGCCTGGGCGGCCTCGAAGGCGGCCTCCGTGTTCACTTCCGTGTTGCGCAGCACCTTCTCGCCGATCGACTTGGCGCCGGCGTGAGCGGCGACCATGACGTCCTCGAGCACCTTCACGCCATCCTTGGCGACGGTGTTGAACTTGCCGTAGGTCTCGCGGGCCTTGGTGACGCCGTCCTCGGCGATAGCCTGCAGCTGCTCGGGAATGCGGGCGTCCTTGGCGGCGGCGAACATTTCTTGTGTCTGGCGTGCGAAGTCGTTCACGATCGTAACTCCATTCGGGGGTTCATGGGCGGGGGCGGACTTTGAACAAACAAAAAACCTGTGTTGACGGTCGCCCGGGCTTCAAGGGCCCGGCGCCCTTCGACATCCCCAATATATGCCGGTCTCTTCGCATTGCAACATAAAAAATATTGCTCTGCGTCAGAGGCGTGGGATCATCCCGGAATCATTGACCTTTCAGGCAGAGAAAGACTTCTTCCCAGGAGTAACAGCACCGTATACGCAGCACTTTTCTTCGCACATGCGAAATTGACATGAAATTCCATCCGCTTGCGCCCTATCGGTCAAATCCGATGAAAGAGGTCGCGATAGCCCATGGCGCTCCGATCGAAAAGAATATCCCTGGGTTGTAGCCGCCTCGCGAGCGCCAGCCCCTCGAGCGTCCGGCACCGCGACAAAGCGACATAGGCCTGCCCGTGGGCAAACGTCCCGCGGCCGAGGTCGATGTAGACGTGCTCCAGGGTAAGCCCCTGCGATTTGTGGATCGTGAGCGCCCACGCCAGTCTCAGCGGGAACTGCTTGAACGTCCCCGCAACCGTGCCGATGATTTTCTCTGCCTCTTTGTCGTAGGCGTATCGGCGCGCCTCCCAGGATGTCTGCTCGAGCTCGTGCTCCTTGCCCGCGACCTCGATCCACACCCGCTTGTCGTCGAGACGCGAGACGCGCGCGACCGTGCCGTTGACCCAGCGCCGGTCCGGATCGTTTCTGAGAAGAATGACCTTGGCTCCTGGCTTGAGCACGAGCGCCGTGTCGGTCGGATGCGCGCTCTCGCTGAAGTCGCCGGTGATACCCGCTTCGTAGGTACGCGCGGCGCCGGCAAGCGCGTCGAGGTAGGCCATATTGATGCGCTGCGCGGCGGCGTTCGTCGGCGTAAGGATCACGTAGCGCTCGCCCTCGGACAGCGTCCGCACCGGCGCCACGCGCTCGTTCAGGATGGCGAGATCCTCTTCCTCCACGTCGCCGTCGCGCACCCGGTTCAGCACCTTGACCAGCGTCTCGTCGCTCTGGCGGAAGACGTGCGTGAGCTCGATCAGCGAGCTGCCCGCGCCTTCGCGCAGCGCCGGTACTGAGAAGAAGAACGGCCCACCGAAGCTCGACTCGAGATGCTCCGCGACCTCTGCCTCCTGAACCACGGGTGGCAGCTGATGCAGATCGCCGAACATGATGAGTCGCACACCGCCGAACGCCTCGCGCGCACGCCCGCGATTGATGCGCAGCGACTGGTCGATGCCATGCATGAGGTCCGAGCGCACCATCGACACCTCGTCGATGACGAGCAGTTTGAGGCGGCGCATGATCGCCCCGTTGCGGCTGCGCCGGATATCTTCTGAGCGGATGAGGCGCGGCGGAAACCCGAAGAAGGAGTGGATCGTCTGCCCGCCGACATTGACGGCCGCGAGGCCCGTCGGCGCGACAACCGCGACCTCATCATCGATCATCTCGCGCAGTGCGCGCAAGAGCGTCGACTTGCCGGTTCCCGCCCGCCCCGTGATGAAAAGGTGCCCGTCGCCGCGCCGCACGAAATCCAGCGCCGCCTCGTATTCCGGCGTCGGCGTCACGCCGCCTGGCCATGCGAGCACGGAGTCGGAGTTACGGGATTGCGGAACGGGCGGCGTTGCCAAACGGGGCCTCCTGCACCGCCCGTGCTTAGAGTGCTTCCGGAAAAGTGGGAACCGGTTTTCCGATAAGAAGCACGACAAAGGAAGGAACTGGGGACTTTCCGCGATTCAACTAGAGCCGGAAAGACCCATAGTGATGTGGGCTGCGCCTGTCAAAGACGCATCAAAAACAATCGGCGGCTCCCTGAGGAGCCGCCGTTCCTTGCCATCGATCCATCGGGACCAAGAGCAACCGTCAGTCCTTGGTGATCACGAACACCTTGAAGTCCTTGTCGAGGCGCACGTCGTACTGACCGCCCTTGCACTTCACGTCCTCGGCCTCGAAGACGCCCGTGCCCTCGGTCTCCTTCTCGTAGGTGCCGCCCTCGCAGCCCCAGGCCGCCACCGCCTCTTTGATCTTCGCGGCCTCGGCGTCGCTGACCTTCTCGTCTGCCATGGCTGCCGTGCCGAGGAACGCCAGTGCCACGGCCGTCGCTATCGTACGCTTCATGGTGAATTCTCCTGCCATTGGGAAATAGACCCGGCAGAGATTACCACGCCGCCTTGCTGCGGTGCACCAATTATCCACTCAAGTCTTTGAAATCGGGAATAATTCCCGCACAAAACAGGAATTAATCCTACACTTCGACGTCGGCAAATCGACGCATCGAAATTGACGTTGGTTCGGTTCTCAAAGCTTGCGCAAAGCGACCGAGTTGACCCGGTGATCCGCCGTCTTGCGCAAGATGAGCCGCGCCCGCTGACGCGTCGGCAGGATGTTCTCTTCGAGGTTCTTGAGGTTGATGGTGCGCCAGATCTCGAGCGCGCGCGCAATCGCGTGATCATGCGACAGCGTGATGTAGCGGTGGAAGAACGACGCCGGATCGCGGAACGCCGTGCTTCTGAGCCGCATGAACCGCGTCACGTACCAGTCCTGGATCACGTCGGCATCGGCATCGATGTAGATCGAGAAGTCGAAGAAATCCGAGACGAACGGAATCGCCTGCCCGTCGCGCGGCAGGCCTGCCGGCTGCAGCACGTTGAGCCCCTCGACGATCAGGATGTCGGGGCGCTCGATCACCGTCTTCTGTCCGGGCAGGATATCGTAGTGGAAGTGAGAGTAGACGGGTGCTTCTGCGCGCTCCTTGCCCGACTTCACGTCATTGAGGAAGTTGAGCAGACGCGCCGTATCGAAGCTTTCAGGAAAGCCCTTGCGCTCCGTCAGGCCGCGCGCCTCGAGCTCGCGGTTCGGATAGAGGAAGCCGTCGGTCGTGATCTGATCGACGCGCGGATGGTCGGGCCAGCGTGCAAGCAGCGCTTTCAGCACACGGGCCGTCGTGCTCTTTCCCGCCGCCACCGAGCCCGCGACGCCGATGATGAACGGCACCTTGCAGTCCGTGCGCCCAAGGAATGTCGATGTCACCGCGTGCAGCTTCTGCGCCGCCGCCACGTAGAGATTGAGCAGGCGCGACAGGGGCAGATAGATCTCCTCGACCTCGTCGACCGACAGCTCCTCGATAAGGCCCGACAGCTGCTCGAGCTCGTTGGGCAAGAGCGTCATCGGCGTGTCGGCGCGCAATCGCGCCCAGTCGACTCGCTCAAAAACGCGATAAGGCGAGAACTGCAGCTCGGGCGACCGGCTGATGATGTCGAGCCGCGGCGCCTCTCGCGCGCCCTTGATCGGTATCGGCTTGGTGCTCATCGCGGTTCCCAACCCCTTTGCCGTGCCGCGGCTAGCTCGCGGGCCGCGCAGCCTTCTCCGCGAGCCCCGACTGCGCCGTCCGCCTGTCGAGCTCGGCCAGCACGTCGGCGAACGCGACGCCCCGCGCCTCGAGAAGCACAAGGAGATGATACATGAGATCGGCCGCTTCCGCCCGCAATGCGTCGTCGCTCTGGCTGGCGCCCGCGATCACCGTCTCGACCGCCTCCTCGCCGAGCTTCTTGGCGCAATGGACCGGCCCCGCGTCGAGAAGCTGGCGCGTGTAGGACTTCGAGTTCCGCTCCGACCGGCGGGAGTGAATTGTCGCCGCGAGCCGCGTTAGTACGTCGTTGGTCATGGGACACCTGGGAGCGCATGAAACAAAGCGCCTGCCCCAGGGGAGCAAGCGCCGCTTCGTCCGTCAAGCGGAGGCCGTCAGACCGGTAAAGCCGGTTAATCTCTTAGCCCGTCATCCCCACCAGCCGGTTCCGGATGTACTCGAGCTGGTCGAAGTTGCCGTACTTGATGACCAAGTTCCCGGTCTCGCCCGAGCCGCGCTTGATCTCGACCTTGAGCCCGAGCGAATCGGCAAGCTCCTTCTCGAACGCCTTCGTATCGGGGTCCTTCTCCTTGGCCTTCCGTGCGCCGGTCGATCCCTGCTGGCCGATCGGGCCGCCGGACTGAACCAGCGCCTCGACCGCGCGCACATTCAATTCCTGCTCGACGATTTGCCTGGCGAGCGTCTCCGCATCCTCACGCCCGACGAGCGCGCGCGCATGCCCCGCCGTGAGCTTTCCCTCCTGCACCAGCCCTCGCACCGACTCCGGCAGCTTCAGGAGCCTCAGCGTGTTCGCGACATGGCTCCGGCTCTTGCCGATGATCTCGGACACCTGCTCCTGGCTGTAGCTGAATCGCTCGATGAGATCGCGGTAGCCGGTCGCCTCCTCGATCGCGTTGAGATCGGCCCGCTGCACGTTCTCGATGATCGCGAGCTCGAGCACTTCCTTGTCGGAAAGCTCGCGCACGATGACCGGCACGCTGTGCAGGCCCGCTTTCTGCGACGCACGCCAGCGCCGCTCGCCGGCAACGATCTCGAACGCGTTCGCATCCTCAGGATGGCTGCGCACGATGATCGGCTGCACGACACCCTTGGCGCGAATCGAATCGGCAAGCTCAGCCAGCTCGTCGTTGGCAAAATCCTTGCGCGGATTGAACCGCCCCGAGCGCAGCTGCTCGATCGGCACGAGGCGCTGCTCGCCCTCGGCAGGGATTCGCGGCTGCGCCGACGGCGTCTCGCCGATGAGAGAGGCGAGACCCCGGCCGAGACGGCTCTTCTGAAGTGGTACTGGCGCGTTCATGTCGTCCTCTGTCCCCCGCTGCTGTCCCTTTGCCGCGCGTTATGCGGCTTTATTCTGCTTTTCGCGCTCGATGATCTCGGTGGCGAGGCGGATATAGGCTTGGCTCCCTGCGCAATCGTAATCGTAGAGCAGGATCGGCTTGCCGTGCGACGGCGCCTCCGCGACCCGCGTGTTTCGCGGGATCACCGATTCGTAGACCTTGGGTCCGAAGAAGGCGCGCACCTCGTCAGCGACTTCGCGCGAGAGCGTCGTGCGCGCGTCGTGCATGGTGAGCACCACGCCCTGGATCTCGAGTCCCGGATTTAGCGTGCCGCGGATCTGATCGATCGTTTCTTTCAGCTGCGAGATTCCTTCGAGTGCGAAGAACTCGCACTGCACGGGCACGAGCACGGCGTGCGCCGCCGCCATCGCGTTGAGCGTCAGAAGATTGAGCGATGGCGGGCAGTCGATCAGCACGTACTTGAACTGCTGATCCGCGGATTTCGTCTTCATCTGTGCGACGAGCTGCGCAATCGCATCGCGCAGCTTGTAGGGCCGCGTCGGCTCGTTGACGAGATTGGCTTCGAGTCCCACGAGATCCTGGTTCGCCGGCACGACTGAGAGACCCGGAATTGCGGTCGGCACCGCCGCGTCGAGCAGTGTCGCGTTGCCGATCAACGCGTCGTAGGCCGTCTTGCCTCGGTTCTCGATCGGCACGCCGAGCCCCGTCGAGGCGTTGCCCTGCGGATCGAAATCGATGACGAGCACGCGCTCGCCGATGGCCGCCAGCGCCGTGCCGAGATTGATCGCCGTCGTCGTCTTGCCGACGCCCCCCTTCTGGTTGGCGATCGCCAGCACCCTCAAGTTTGAAGCTCCGATACCGGGTCCAGTCACGGGGTCAACCCTCCGTTTTGACTTGCAAATTTCGGATCGCAGCCACCCGCGCCTCGCTCTCTGTGAGGCTCGGCGTGAGCGCGTAGTCGAACGACCAGGCTTTCTGCGCCTCTTCTATCTCAAGGAGCGCGTCCCGTCCCTTGAGCAGCAGTGCCGTCGTGTTGGCAGAGAACATGGGAGCAACGAGTTCCAACAACTTATCCAAGGGCGCGAGTGCCCGCGCCGACAGGACGTCGATTGAGCCAAACTTATCTTGAGTCGCAATTTTTTCGATTCGCGCCGCCACGATCTCCACAGCCACGCCGGTTTTGCGGGCGACCTCGGAGAGGAACGCCGCCTTGCGCGTATCGCTTTCGACGAGGGCCACCCGGCATTGGCCTTTCTCGGCAAGTAGCATTGCGCAAACAAGGCCAGGAAATCCCGCGCCCGAGCCGACATCGACCCAAATCCTAGCATCGGCAGGCGCCAGAGGGACAAGTTGGGCCGAATCGGCGAAATGGCGGTGCCAGACATCCTCCAAAGTGCTTGGCGCGACGAGGTTTATGGTCCTCTGCCAGGTCTTGAGCAAAGTCTCGTAAGTGGCCAACCGGTCGAGCGTTTCACGTGAAACACCAAAGGCTTCGGCAAACGCTTCCGGAGTAGAGATGCGCCTTGCCGCCCCGCCCGCCATCAGGCCGTCTTCCGGACGGCCTGCTTCTTGAGACCCGCGAGCAGCAGCATGAGGGCCGCCGGCGTCATGCCTTCGATTCGCGCCGCCTGCGCGAGCGTGGCGGGCCGATGCAACTCGAGCTTCTGGCGCACTTCCGACGACAGGCTCGCCAGAGTTGTATAGTCGAAATCGCCTGGAATCGCGGCCTTTTCGTCCTTTCTCAGTGTCGCGATATCGATGTCCTGCCGCCGCAGGTAGGCCACATAGCGTGCGTCGATCTGGACTTGGGCGCCGATCTTGGGGTCAAGCGCCCCAATCTCCGGCCAAACCGCCTCGAGCCGCGCCAAATCGATATCCGGATAGGCCAGAAGCTCGAAAGCCGTCCGCCGCCGCCCGTCCTTGTTGATCTCGAACCCGTGTCGCCCGGCCTCGGTGGGCGTAAGTGTGAGCCCCTCGATCAATCGAGTTGCCTCTGCAAGCGCATCGGATTTGGCGGCAAATGTTGCAGCCCGGGCCCGGCCCACGCATCCGAGCTCTATTCCGAGCGGCGTCAGCCGCTGGTCTGCGTTGTCGGCGCGGAGCCGCAGCCGGAACTCGGCCCTGGACGTAAACATGCGGTAGGGCTCGGTCACGCCGCGCGTCACGAGATCGTCGATCATGACGCCGAGATAGCCGTCCGCCCGCGAGACCACGAATTCACGGCCCCCGCCACCCGAAGCCAGCGCGGCGTTGATTCCCGCGGCGATCCCCTGCGCGCCAGCCTCCTCGTAGCCCGTCGTGCCGTTGATCTGGCCGGCGAGAAACAGCCCGGCGAGCCGCTTCACCTCGAGCGTGGGCTTGAGCTCCCGCGGATCGACATAGTCGTATTCGATCGCATAGCCCGGCCGCCTGATTCGCACGGCCTCGAGGCCCGGCATGGTGCGCAGAAACGCCTGCTGCACCTCGGCCGGCAGCGAGGTCGAGACGCCGTTCGGATAAATCGTGTCGTCGTCGAGCCCCTCTGGCTCGAGAAAAACCTGATGCGCCGCGCGATCCGCGAATCGCACCACCTTGTCCTCGATCGACGGGCAATAGCGCGGACCGCGGCTCTCAATCTGCCCGGAATACATGGGCGAGCGCGCGAGGTTGGCGCGGATGATCTCGTGCGTCGCTTCCGTCGTCGCCGTGATCCCGCACGAGATCTGCGGGGTCGTGATTCGCTCAGTCATGAACGAGAACGGCACCGGTTCGTCGTCGCCGGGCTGCATTTCGAGCGCGGCCCAGTCGATCGAGCCGCCGTCGAGCCGCGCAGGCGTTCCCGTCTTGAGCCGGCCCATCCTGAGGCCCAGCCCATAAAGGCGCTCCGACAGCTTGAGGGCCGGCTGCTCGCCGTGCCGCCCCGCCGGAACCCGCGTCTCGCCCATATGAATGAGCCCGTTGAGGAATGTTCCCGTGGTCAGAACCACGGCCCCGGCACGAAGTGATGCGCCCGAGGCCAGTGTGATCCCTACAACTCGACCCTCTTCAACAAGGAGATCCTCGACCCCGCCCTCGATCACGTCGAGATTTGCCGTCTCGCGCACAGCCGCCTGCATCGCCTGGCGGTAGAGCTTGCGGTCCGCCTGCGCGCGCGGCCCCTGCACGGCCGGCCCCTTGGAACGGTTGAGCAGCCGGAACTGGATGCCGGCCGCATCCGCGACCCGCCCCATGAGCCCGTCGAGCGCATCGATCTCGCGCACGAGATGCCCCTTGCCGAGGCCGCCGATCGCTGGGTTGCACGACATCTCGCCGATGGTGGCGAACGAATGCGTGACGAGCGCGGTACGCGCACCCATGCGCGCGGCCGCGGCACCTGCCTCCGTGCCGGCGTGACCGCCGCCCACAACGATGACGTCGAAAGTCCTGTCGAGCATTTTGAAGTCTAGCGCTTGTTTCGCGGCCAGAGATACAGGACCCGGCCCGCGGGGTCAAAAGCGGTGGTTTGGCGAGTCATCCCAACCGTTTCGATGATTCACGTGAAACATTGGATGATCCGCGCCGGAGGATCGTCATCCTCGGCCGAAGCGAGGCCACTTCGCCGAGCGAAGCCGGGGATCCAGCATAAGGCGCGCCGAAGGCCCTATATCTTTTGTGTCTTTGACGAGTCTTGCGCTGGATCCCCCGCCTTCACGCGCCTGCGGCGCGCTCGGCCGAGGATGACGGCCGCAATGACGGTGATTCACGTGAAACACAACGCTGTGCATTTCGCAGAAGATATTCCGCTCCTTGGAATATCCCGCGGTTCACTGCGTTATTGCGCTAACCCGTGAGACTTCATCCTACCCCCTCACGGGACAAACTTAGCCCCCTGGCTTCGCGCCCGGGGGTTTTTTCTTTTTCCTTCCCATTTCCTTCGATGTCATTTCCCGATGCAATCGGCATTCTGATTCACGTGAACATGAACGCAAATAGAGCGCGCTATGAAAATGATTCACGTGAAACAGTGACGATGCGCGCCAGGCCCTTCATCCTGAGCTCGTCGAAGAGCCTGCCCCGGACTTGATCCGGGGATGAAGGGCGAGCGATCCAGCGCATGCCTCATGGTTCGACAAGCTCACCATGAGGCTATTGCCATTTCAGGAGATGCCTTCATTCCGTTCCCTCATGCTGAGCCTGTCGAAGCACGAGGGAACAGCCACTACGGAGATCGGTGTCTGACCCTCAGGATCAGAGACCTCTATTATTGCCACGTTGATTCACGTGAAACAGCGATCTCACTTTCAGTGCTATATCACAGCCTCATGGTTCACCCCTCGACAAGCTCGGGGTGAAGCTCACCATGAGGCTGTCCTCATTTCAGGTGACCCGTTCCTCCGTTCCCTCATGCTGAGCCTGTCGAAGCACGAGGGAACGGCCGCGCTGATTCACGTGAAACACGCGCCACTCGCGCGCGCTTCGCCACGACCTACTTCCCAACGCAGAAGCGCGCGAAGATCTGATCCAGCACGTCCTCGACATCGACGCGCCCCGTCACCCGCCCGAGCGCAGCCGCCGCGCGGCGCAGATCCTCGGCGCGCAACTCCACCTGGCCCGCGCTCCCGTGAAGAAAAGCAGACAGGCTCTCCGCACATTGCTCGATGAGCTGGCGGTGGCGCACCTGCGTGATCGCCGGCTCCTCGCGCACGCCGATCCGCTCCGCCGCGATCGCCGACAGACGGCCGACCAGATCGGACAGGCCGAAACCGTCCTTCGCCGAGATCGCGATCATGTCGTCGGGCATCGTCGCCGACGCGTCGCCCGGCAGCAGGTCGACCTTGTTCAACACATAGAGTGTGCGCTCCGCGAGGGCTGCGATCTCGGCCGGCGGCGCAGCCTGCGGCGCATGCGCATCCATGAGCCAGATGACGAGATCGGCGTCGCGCGCCGCGGCGAGGCTGCGCTTGATCCCCTCCTGCTCGATCCGCCCCGCCGCTTCCCGGATGCCGGCAGTATCCGATACTACGACGGCGAGCCCGCCGAGATCGAGCCGCACCTCGATCACGTCGCGCGTCGTGCCCGCTTCCTCCGACACGATCGCCGCCTCGCGCCGCGCGAGCGCATTGAGGAGGGAGGACTTGCCGACGTTGGGAGGCCCCGTGAGCGCGACCCGGAACCCGCTGCGCACGATCTCGCCGCGGTGACCATCATTGAGGTGATGGTTCACCGCTGAGGCGAGCATGGTGACGATGCCGCGCGCCTCCGCGAACGTCGTCTGTCCGACGTCGCCTTCATCCGAGAAGTCGATCGCCGCCTCGGTGAGCGCGGCGGCCTCGATCAGCATGCCGCGCCAGCCTTCGTAGAGCTCGGAGAGCGCGCCCGACGCTTGGGCAAGGGCCTGGCGGCGCTGGCCCTCGGTCTCCGCATCGACGAGATCGGCAAGGCCTTCCACCTCGGCGAGATCCAGTTTGCCGTTCTCGAATGCGCGCCGCACAAACTCGCCAGGCTCCGCGAGCCGCGTGCCCGCCACCTTGCCCAGCGCCTCGAGCACCGATTTGACGACCGCGCGCCCGCCATGGAGATGGAGCTCGGCCATGTCCTCGCCGGTCTCGCTCTTCGGTGCCGGAAAGAAGAGAGCGAGTGCATGGTCGAGAACGTCGCCCGTCACCGGGTGACGGATGCGGCGCAGGACCGCCACCCGGGGTGAAGGTCTGCGCCCGGCCATGAGATCGAGCGCCTTCCCCGCCTGCGGCCCCGAGATGCGCACGACCGCGACGCCGGCGCGGCCCGGCGCGCTGGAGAGGGCGTAGATAGTTGGCTCTTCCGCCATCTGAAATCGACCTGCAAGGCCTCAGGTTGATGGGATTGAGGTATTGTTGATAAAAACCTTCCGGCCTTCAGCCCTATGAGAGTGGAGCGATATGGCCAACATAATTCTACTGAGAACACACCCCGAGAACCTGAAACGGGTCGTCGAGGTCCAAAAGCACGCGCTTAAGGGGCAACTGACAAGAGCGCAGCCCGGCGACCTTCTCCTCCTCGCTGAGATGCGTACTTCTGGCCCCGCTCTCGCAACCCACGCAATGTGGTTTCGCAACCAGCGCCTCGCCAAACCCGGCGAAACAGAGATGCTCTGGGGTAAGTCCTGGAGGTACGTGATTGAGGGTGAGGACTGCCGCACCTTGGACAATCCTTTCTCACCACAAGAAGCCAAGGTGTCCTCAGAAAACTACGGTCGAGGCGGCGGGGTTGTTTATTTAGCTGTCGAGGACGCGGACGAATTCTGTCGACGTGGTCTCTTGCGTCCGCTCCTTTAGCCTGCGACCACAGGTCCATATGCCATCGGAACCCTGTGGGTGGCCTTGGGCACGGCCTATAGTGTGCCGTCCGCGCGGACCAGTCGCACAATGGAGCCCCAACCCAAGATGAGCGAAAACCGCCTCGGCGCGGAGACGAGCCCCTATCTCCTCCAGCACAAGGACAACCCCGTCCACTGGCGCGCATGGGGACCCGAGGCGCTGAAGGAAGCTAAGGAGACCGGCAAGCCCATCCTGCTCTCCGTCGGCTACGCCGCCTGCCACTGGTGCCACGTGATGGCGCACGAGAGCTTCGAGGACGAGGCGACGGCGGCGGTGATGAACGAGCTGTTCGTGAACATCAAGGTCGACCGCGAGGAGCGCCCCGACATCGACGCTATCTACATGGGCGCCCTCCACCGCCTCGGCCAGCAGGGCGGCTGGCCGCTCACCATGTTCCTCGACGGCGACGCGCGCCCCTTCTGGGGCGGCACCTATTTTCCGAAGACGAGCCAGTGGGGGCGCCCCGCGTTCGTCGACGTGCTGCGCCAGGTCGAGAAGGTCTATCGCGCTGAGCCCGGGAAGGTGGCGGGCAACGCGACGGCGATCATCGCCTCTCTCTCGGAGATTGCACCCGCGGCCGACGGCCTCGATGTGGGCGACGCGCTCCTGCGTGACCTGACGGGGCGCATGGTGCGCGCCGTCGATCCAGTGCACGGGGGAATACAAGGCGCGCCGAAGTTTCCGCAGTGGAGCTTCTTCTGGCTGCTCTGGCGCGGCGGCATTCGCTACGACCACGAGCCCGCGCGCGCCGCGATCATCACCACGCTGGCGAACATCTGCCAGGGCGGCATCTACGATCACCTGGGTGGCGGCTTCGCGCGCTACTCGGTGGACGAGCGTTGGCTCGCCCCGCACTTTGAAAAGATGCTCTACGACAACGCGCTCCTGGTCGATATCCTGACCGAGGTCTGGCGCGAGACGCAGGACCCGCTGTTCAAGGTGCGGGTCGAGGAGACTGTGGGTTGGCTCCTGCGCGAGATGGTGGCCGAGGGCGGAGCCTTTGCCGCCTCCTATGACGCCGACTCGGAGGGCGAGGAAGGCAAGTTCTACGTCTGGTCGGCGGCCGAGATCGAGAAGGTGCTCGGTCCCGAGGACGCGGCGTTCTTCGCCCGTGTCTATGACGTGACGCCCGAGGGAAACTGGGAAGGCCACAACATCCTGAACCGCCTCGGATCGATGGCGATGCTCTCCGATGACGATGAGCATCGCCTGTCATCACTCCGCGCGAAATTGGTGAAGGCTCGCGTTGCTCGCGTTCACCCGGGATGGGACGACAAGGTGCTGGCCGACTGGAACGGCCTCATGATCGCGGCCCTCGCCCGGGCGTCCCAGGTTTTCGACTGTCCGGATTGGCTCCAGGCCGCCGAGCGCGCCTTTGCCTTCATCGAGACCTCGATGACCGTCGAAGGCCGGCTGCTCCACTCTTTTCGCAATGGCCGCGCCTCAGCCCCCGCGACGGCATCTGACTACGCCAACATGATCTGGGCGGCGCTACGCCTCTATCAGGCGACGGCGCGGGAGAGCTACCTCGCCACCGCCCGCCGCTGGACCGAAACTCTCGACCGCCACTACTGGATCGCCGATCGAGGGGGCTACGCTACGACCGCCGACGACACAGAGGACGTGATCGTCCGCCTGCGTGCTGGCTCAGACGATGCGACCCCGAACGCCAACGCCATCATGGTCTCGAACCTGGCCGCGCTCTCGCAACTGACCGGGGTCACATCCTACGCGGACCGCGCGGCGGCGATCTTGCGTGCCTTCTCAGGCGAGCTCGCAAAGAACCTCGTCAATCACGCAGGCCTCCTGGCGGCTGCGATCGATATCATCGCCCCGCAGATCGTCGTCATCGTCAGTTCCTCGGGGGATGGAACCAATGAGCTGGGTTCAGTATTGGAACGCCATTCAATGCCCGGCGCTCTCGAATTCAGCCTTTCGGGTGCGTCAATCGGGTTACAAGCGCCGGCACTTGCCGGAAAGTCGACAATCGACGGGAAATCAACAGCTTACCTATGCATCGGCCCCCAATGCTCACCCCCCCTGTGCGACCCCGTCGCGCTCGCGGCCGCCTTGAAGCGGGGCCGAATTGGACTATAACCCAGCAAACACCTGTTCTCGGCGGAACAGTAACGGCAAGAAACCTCGCGGCCACAATCGTTTACCTCAGTAGAATTCCGTTCACTCGAGAGTGCGGATTTGACTGTAACGAAGGCAACGGTAACGCCCGCCTGGAATAGAGCATGACAGAGCTGCTTCGCCCTACCGTCCGCTACGGCTACGCGCCGTTCATGATCCTCGGCCTCAATGGCGCCGCCTATTTCGTCGTGGCCAAAGGCCACTCATACGCCTGGCTGATTCCCCTGCTTGCGATCGCCTTTGGGCTCGCACACCTCGCCGAGCACGTCTCGCCCTGGTACGAGGAATGGAACGTGCCGCATGGCGACGACACGGCCAATATCTGGCACGTGATCGTCTACGAGATACAGAATATCAACGGCGTTCTCTTCATCCCGCTGATCGCGTGGCTCACCCCCTGGGAGCCGATCTGGCCCACCGAATGGCCACTCTGGGCTCAGCTTCTTCTGGGCCTCGTGATCGCCGACTTCGGCTTCATGTTCATCCACTATCTGAGCCACCGCTATCCGCTGTTGTGGCGGCTCCATGCCGTCCACCACGGCGTCTCGCGTCTCTACGGCTTCAACGGATTGGTTCGCCACCCCCTGCACCAGGTGGTCGACATGGTTCTGGCGACGGGACCCCTTGCGCTTGCCGGGATGCCGGTGAACGTCGCCGTGCTGCTCGGCTTCGCAATCTCGGTACAGCTCATCGTCCAGCATTCGAACGTCGCCTACGAGCTTGGGCCGTTCCGCAATCACCTGTCGATCGGACGCATTCATCACCTCCACCACGTCAACTGGGGCAAGGAAGGGGACTGCAATTTCGGCCTGTTCCTGACGCTCTGGGATCGCCTGTTCGGCACCTTCCACGCCGAGCCGCCGCGGCCTATCACGGCGAGCGATATGGGAATCGATGAGGTGCCGAACTTCCCGAGATCCTATCTGGCGCAGCTCATCTTCCCGTTTGCCTATAAGCCCGGGGCAGGCGTGCAGGATCCAACCGCCGAATGGGAGAAGCGCCACCGCAGAAGCACGCTTCACCCGGCCGAGTAGCTGCCGGCGTACATGAGGGAAATCTCCAAATGAAAACGGGCCGTCTCGATGACGGCCCGTTTTCTTGTGTTCACCCTCGGTGAAGGATCGCCGATCAGGTGTTCATCGACTGGAAGAACTCGCCGTTGGTCTTGGTCGACTTGAGCTTGTCGATGAGGAACTCGATCGCATCCATGGTGCCCATCGGATTGAGGATGCGCCGGAGCACGTAGACCTTCTTGAGCTGATCCTTGGGAACCAAGAGGTCCTCCTTGCGCGTGCCGGAGCGAGCGACGTCGATCGCCGGAAACACGCGCTTGTCGGAGACCTTGCGGTCGAGGATGATTTCCGAGTTACCGGTGCCCTTGAACTCTTCGAAGATCACCTCGTCCATGCGGCTGCCCGTATCGACGAGCGCGGTCGCGATGATGGTGAGCGAGCCGCCTTCCTCGATGTTGCGCGCCGCACCGAAGAAGCGCTTCGGCCTCTGCAGAGCGTTGGAATCGACACCGCCCGTCAGCACCTTGCCGGAGGACGGCACCACCGTGTTGTAGGCACGGCCGAGGCGGGTGATGGAATCGAGCAGGATCACGACGTCGCGCTTGTGCTCGACGAGGCGCTTCGCCTTCTCGATGACCATCTCGGAGACCTGCACGTGGCGCGAGGCCGGCTCGTCGAACGTCGAGGAGATCACTTCGCCTTTCACCGAGCGCTGCATGTCGGTGACCTCTTCCGGCCGCTCGTCGATGAGCAGCACGATGAGATAGCACTCGGGGTGATTGGCCGTGATCGCGTGCGCAATGTTCTGCAGCAGCACCGTCTTGCCGGTCCGCGGCGGAGCGACGATGAGCGCACGCTGGCCCTTGCCGAGCGGCACCACGACGTCGATGACGCGCGCCGAAAGATCCTTGATGGTTGGATCTTCGATTTCCATCTTGAGCCACTTGGTCGGATAGAGCGGCGTCAAGTTATCGAAGTGAATTTTGTGCTTTGTGGCTTCGGGATCTTCAAAGTTGATCCTGTTGACCTTGAGTAGGGCGAAGTATCTCTCGCCTTCCTTCGGGCTCCTGATCTGGCCCTCGACTGTATCTCCCGTGCGCAATGCAAACCGCCGGATTTGCGAAGGCGAGATATAGATGTCGTCGGGGCCGGGAAGATAGTTGGCGTCCGGCGATCTCAGAAAGCCGAAGCCGTCCTGCAGCACCTCGACCACACCGATGCCGGTGATTTCGATCTCTTTCGCCGCGAGCTGCTTCAGCGTCGCGAACATGAGCTCCTGCTTTCGCATCGTGCTCGCGTTCTCGACGCCGTTCTCCTCGGCAAAACTCAACAACTCGGTCGGTGACTTGAGCTTCAAGTCCTCGAGCTTCATTTCAGTCATTAAACAGCTCCAGAACGGCCTCGGCTATGGGCGGGAGAAGATGTGCCGGGCCTTAAGGTGGGGAGTCAGGATTGCGTGGAGTGAGGCACCACGCTTGGGCGACCTGCGCCATTGATCGGCGCCAAGCAGCCTACTCATGAGCCTGAGAGGCCCCGAGCCGATTCGGAATTGGCCGTTTATAGCAGAGCTTTTGCGGAAGCGAAAGCACCTAAAGATCGCCGCCAGAAGAATTTAGAAGGGCTTCAGCACCACGAGCAGCACAATCCCGATCATGAGAACGGTCGGGACCTCGTTCCAGATCCGCCAGGTCCGCTGAGAGATTGTATTGGCATCGGCGCCAAATTTGCGCACGGCGGCCGAGAGGTACCCGTGAACCCCCGACAGCGCGATCACGAGCGCAAGCTTGGCGTGCATCCACCCGGCCGCGAAGAAACCACCCTGCCAGGCGAGCCAAAGCCCCAGCACCCAGGTGAGCACCATGGCCGGGTTGATGATGACGGTCAGAAGGCGCCGCTCCATGACCTTGAACGTCTCGGATTGCGCCGATCCGGGGGGCGCATCGCAGTGATAAATGAACAACCGCGGCAGATAGAGCATACCCGCCATCCAGGCGATGACGGCGATGATATGCAGGGCCTTCACCCAGAGATAGGCGCCCTCACCGAAAAGCGCCCAGGCACCGACGAGCAACGCAACCGTCACGACAATCGCAATCGCGGCCCGCACGCCTGGAGATCCCGCGCCGTGAGAAAGACCCGCCATGGGTCAAGGGCCAGAGCGGATCGAGCGCACGAGCTCGACCAGGCGGGCCACGTTCTCGGGTGGTGTTTCCGGCACGATGCCGTGACCGAGGTTGAAGATGAACGGCACACCGCGAAGTGCCTCGACTATTTCGCCGACCCTCCGCTCGAGCGCCGCACCGCCTGCCACGAGTAGAAGGGGATCGAGATTCCCCTGCATAACCCGTCGCGAGCTGCGGCCAAGTTCCGCCATGACGTTGAGCGGCATCGCCGTATCGCAGGACATCCCGTCCACACCCGTCTCCGCAATGAAGCTCGCCGCATTGCCGCCCGCACCGCGCGGAAAGCCGATCACCGGAACATGCCTGTGTCGCGACTTGAGAGCTCGCACGATTCGGATCGTCGGCGCCACCACCCAGCGTGCGAACTGATCATCCGGAAGAATCCCGGCCCAGCTGTCGAAGATCTGCAGCACATTGGCGCCGGCCTTCACTTGGCCATCGAGATATTCGATCGACACCTCGACCAGGAGATCGATCAGCGCGGCAAAACCCTCGGGATCGCGGTAGGCCCAGCTCCGCGCCTCGGCATGATCCGACGAGCCGCCGCCCTCGACCATGTACGTCGCGACCGTCCACGGCGCGCCGCAAAATCCAATGAGCGCGGTCTCAGGCGCCAGATCCTGCCTCAAGCGCGCAACGGTCTCGAACACGATCCCGAATTTCCGATTTACGCCACTCGCGTCGAGCCGCTTGAGCTCGTCCCTCGAGCGGATGGGCTCGAGCCTCGGCCCCTCGCCTTCCAGAAATTCCAGCCGCTGGCCGAGCGCGTCGGGCACAACGAGAATATCCGAGAACAGAATGGCCGCATCGAAACCGTAGCGCCGGATCGGCTGCAGCGTGACTTCCGCGGCGAGAGCCGGATTGTAGCAAAGCTCGAGAAAGCTTCCGGCCTCGGCCCGCGTGGCGCGATACTCCGGCAGATAGCGCCCGGCCTGGCGCATGAGCCAGATCGGCGGCGGCGCCAATGCCCGCCCCATGAACGGCTCGAGAAACCTCTGCCGGGCACTGACACCCGATGGACGCGGCACAGCGGCGCTCATAAGCCTCTCTTCAAATCAATAAAGAAGACTCTGATTGTTGTTACTATTATTACCCCATTGGATTTCGGTAATTCTCGCATTCTCCCCAGCCTATCCCCAGCCTCTCGGCTGCACACATCCATGGATACAATACGCCGTAGATCTGTCTCGACCGATGCCACTAGGCGCGACCAAAGCCGCCCGAGTCAATGACTTGCCCCCCACCCCGACCCCCTGGTCCGTTAAGGACAACATGTTGAAGGTCGTGTGCAGCCCCTGGAGAGCCCCGTTGTCACCAGGGAGGGAGTTTGCTTGACAAGAGAGGCCCACATCGGCGCCAATGGGAACAACCCCGTGGACAACGAGCTCGAGCGCTTAAGCCGCCGACCGGGCCCGGCTCTCGGAGCGGAATAACCCGGGCATCTATCCACATATGGCCAACAGTCAGCCCAGCTTCTTTCACTTGCATCTTCTGTCCGATGCAACCGGTGAGACGCTCACCACAATCGCCAAGGCCGCTGCCGTGCAGTACGCCGAGGTCCGCCCGATCGAGCACGTCCACCCCCTCGTGCGCACGCCGCGCCAGATGAAGCGCGTCCTGCAGGAGATCGAACAGGCTCCGGGCATCGTGCTCTATACGATCGTCAACAAGACGCTGACCGCCGAGCTCGAGCAGCGCTGCCGCGAGCTAAAAGTGCCGTGTCTGGCGGTTCTGCAGCCGATCATGCAGGTGTTCGAATCATATCTCGGCGCGCCGCAAACGCCGACGGTTGCCGGCCAGCACGTGCTCGACGCCGACTACTTCCGCCGCATCGATGCGTTGAATTTCACCATGGCGCACGATGACGGCCGCCTGCCGGATAACCTGAACGACGCCGACATCATCCTGCTCGGCATCTCGCGCACGTCGAAGACCCCGACCAGCATCTATCTGGCGCAGCGCGGCTACAAGACGGCCAATGTCCCGATCGTCCCGTCGTTGCCGTTTCCTGAGGAGCTCGGCGGCGACCACAAGGCATTCGTCGTCTGCCTCGTCGCCAGCCCTGAGCGCATCGCCGAGGTAAGGCGCAATCGCGCAATTCTGCTCGGCGACCGCAACCTGGACGATTACGTCGATCGCGGTCAGATCGCGAGCGAGATCGCCTACTCGCGCAAGCTGTGCGCCAAGTATGGCTGGCCGATCATCGACGTCAGCCGGCGCTCCGTCGAGGAGACGGCAGCGACAATCATCCGCCTGATGCAGGATCTCAAGGCCGACAAGGCCGAGGCCTCGCAGCTGGCGCTGGAGGAAGGACCGGGCGATGGCGGAAAAGGATGACCGTCCGGGCTTGATCCTCGCTTCCGGAAGTCGAACGCGCCGCGAGATGCTTCAGGCCGCAGGTTTGGCGTTTACCGTCGTGCCGGCCGACATCGACGAGGCCGCACTGCGCGCGCAGTTGCTTGCGTCGAATCCTGCCATCAAGCCTGCGCAAATCGCCGAGGAGCTTGCGCGAGCCAAGGCCGAGACCGTGAGCAGGGATCACCCCCACGCTCTCGTCATCGGCTGCGATCAGGTGCTTGCGCATGAAGGCGAGATCTTCGCCAAGCCGCGCGACCTGAGTGACGCGCGCGATTGTCTCATGAAGCTCCGTGGCGTCGAGCATGAGCTGCATTCCGCCGCCGCGCTCGCTGTGGCTGGCCTCGTGTCATGGTCGCATACGGATACTGCGCGTCTGGTGATGCGCCGTTTCTCGCCTGCCGCAGTCGACGAGTATCTCGCGCGCGACGGAATAGATGTCTGCCGCTCCGTCGGCGCCTATCAGATCGAAGGCCACGCGATCCAGCTGTTCGAGAGGATCGACGGCGACTACTTCACGATCCTCGGCGTCCCGCTCCTTCCTCTGCTCGCCGAGCTGCGCGCACGAAAGGTCCTCGTTCTATGAGGCGCGCCTGCGTGATCGGTTGGCCCATCGAGCATTCCCGGTCGCCGGCGATTCACGGCTACTGGTTGAAGCACTATGGAATCGACGGCATCTACACCAAGGAGGCCGTGCCGCCGGAGGCTCTCGACGGGTTTTTGAGGTCGCTGTCTGACAAGGGCTTCGCCGGCTGCAACGTCACCGTCCCTCATAAGGAGGCAGCCTTCGCGATCGCTGCCGAGCGGGATGCGTCCGCCCGCGCCGTCGGCGCCGCGAATACGCTATGGCTCGAGGGTGGCCGCCTTCACGCAGCGAACACCGACACCTACGGCTATCTGACGTATCTCAGCCTCAAGGCGCCGGCCTGGCAGCGGCGCGACGCGCCGGTCTCCGTTCTTGGAGCTGGCGGAGCCGCGCGCGCCATCGTCTTCGGATTCCTCGAGGCCGGCGTGGGCGAGATTCGCATCTTCAATCGCACGCGCGAGCGCACAGAAGCGCTCTCTCGCCAGTTCGGAGGCCGGATCAAGGTCTGCGACTGGAGTGAGCGCTCGGAGCTGTCGCGCGATTCCGCCGTGCTCGTCAACACGACGTCACTGGGCCTCAAAGGCGAAGGCACGCTCGGCATCGACTTCTCCGGCTTTCATCCCGACTGCATCGTCTCCGATATCGTCTACGTTCCTCTCGTCACCGGATTGATCGCGGACGCGCGGGCACACGGACTGCGCACGGTGGACGGGCTCGGCATGTTGCTGCACCAGGCCGTGCCGGGCTTCGAGAAATGGTTCGGCAGACGTCCCGAGGTGACCGACGAGCTCTACAACCTCGTCGCCTCCGACATCGAGGCCCGCTGATGCTGGTGGTCGGCCTCACAGGCTCCATGGGCATGGGAAAGTCCACCGTCGCCGCGATGTTGCGCGCGCGAGGCATCGCCGTGTTCGACGCCGACGCCGAGGTGCACCGTCTCTATGACGGCGCGGCCGTTGATCTGATCGAGGCGGCATTTCCCGGCACGACAACCGCGGGCCGCGTCGATCGCGCCAGGCTTGCGGCCGCAATCGTAAAGGTTCCAAAATTGATCGAGCGGCTCGAAGAGCTCATTCATCCTCTCGTGCGCCGGGCCGAGAAGGCGTTTCTGCACGCCGAGGCGGCACGCGCAGCGGCCCTCGCCGTGCTCGAGATCCCACTTCTGTATGAGACCGGCGCAGATGCCGGCGTCGATGCCGTGATTGTCGTCAGCGCGACGCCGGAAACTCAGCGTGCGCGCCTTCGGCTGCGGCCTGGCATGGATGAGGAGCGGCTCAACATACTGCTTGCCCGTCAGACAGCCGACTCAGAAAAACGTCGCCGCGCGGATTTCGTTGTGGACACAAACGGCACGCATGAGGAGAGCGAGCGACAGCTTGATGCTATCGTCGCCGCGCTCATGCGGCGCAAAGCCGAAGCATTCGAGCGCGACTGGAGGTAGCTCACTGTTCCCGCAGGCGGGAAGCGGGTTAGGTGGGGGAATGAGATAATGCGCGAGATCGTCCTCGATACCGAGACGACGGGGCTCGACCCGAAAAAGGGCGACCGCCTGATCGAGATCGGCTGCGTCGAGCTCTATAACCGCATTCCGACGGGCCGCGAGTTCCATCGCTACATCAACCCCGAGCGTGCCGTGCCCGCAGAGGCAGAGGCGGTCCATGGTCTGTCGACCACCTTCCTCATCGACAAGCCGCTCTTTGCGTCCTTGGCCGACGAGTTCTTGGATTTCCTCGGCGAGGACATGCTCGTCATTCACAACGCGGCGTTCGACGTCGGATTTCTCAACGCCGAGCTGGCAAGGCTGGGCAAGGCGGCGATCTCCTTTGCGCGCGTCGTCGACACCCTGCAACTTGCCCGCCGCAAGCATCCGGCCGGGCCCAACAGCCTCGACTCGCTCTGCAAGCGCTACGGCATCGACAACTCGAAGCGCATCAAGCACGGCGCTCTGATGGACTCGCTGCTCCTGGCCGAGGTTTATGTTGAGCTCTTGGGCGAGCGTCAGGCGACGCTCGAATTGGCCAAGGGAGCGGACCGCGCGATCACGAACGGTCAGCGTATCGGTGAGCACCGACAAGCTGGCCGACCTGCACCGCTGCCAAGTCGCCTGTCACAGGCAGCCGAGCTTGCGCATCGCATGTTCGTGGAAACGCTGGGACCGAAGGCCATTTGGCGCCGCTACCTGCCGCCATCCGAAGGCACCTGACAGATCAGTTCGGCGCCCCGCCCGGCGCCGCGGCTTGCTCCTGCTGGCGGCGCATGAAGAGAGCCGCAAAATCGATTGGGTCGAGCAGCAGCGGCGGGAAACCGCCCTCGCGCGTAAGGTCGGCGACGAGTCGGCGCAGGAATGGGAAGATCAGCGTCGGACAGTTGATGAGCAGGAAAGGCTCGAGCGCGGGCTCGGGAATGTTCCTGATCCTGAAGAGCCCGGCATACACGAGCTCGAGATCGTAGATTGTTCCTTCCTTGTTGGTCGCGAGCGCCTTGAAGTCGATGCCACTCTCGTAGATGTCCTCTCCGCGCCGCGCCGCTTGAACGTTAACCTCGACTTTGAGATTGGGACTCTCGCCGGGCCCGTCCAGGAGCTTGCCGACGCTCGGGTTCTCGAACGAGAGGTCCTTGATGAATTGCCCAAGCACCTGCGCTTGAATAGGTGGCGGCGCCGTCGTGCCGCCGGGATTGCCGTTCTTGCCTTTGCTGGCTTCCGCCATGGTCCGCTCTCTAAGCTCGAGGATTGCCGTGCGCTCGCGGGGTGGCTAACACGGCCCCTGGATGGCCGCAATCGGGCCCCTGGGACGGACGAGGACTGTTGCACCACGCACGACTGTAGCGTTACCGGGGTTAAGGCCCAAGCCGGCTGTCAATAAGGTTGGCTTCTCTCGCGTTGTGGCCTAAGTTGAAGGCCATCATGCGCGCCGAGTTCGAGCGAACGGCGACGCCGGCAATCGACATTACTTCTGTCCAAATCATCGCATCTGGACTAGGCGTGAAGCGACATTACATACCAAGCCACACCGCCTCAGTGAGGGCACTGCTGGGAAAGCTGGCGATATGATAGGTAGCGATATCAATCTGTTGACGCTCCTGACGCTGATTGTCGCGGTGGTGGCGATCGTGAAGCTCAGAAGCGTGCTCGGGCGTCGCACGGGCGATGAGGAGACGCGCGTCGAGCAGCGACGCCGCGAGGCGAGCCTGCAGAAAAACGCCGCAAGCACGCCTGTATCGGACAAAGTCGTTTCCCTCCCGCGGCGCGAGCGCGACGACCAGCCTGGCGAGCAGGCGACCGCGGTCTCGGTGGCCGAGGTCGAGGCGCGCATCAAATCGTTTGCCGGCGGCGACACCACGCTCGCCACGCGCCTCATGGACATCTTGAAGCTCGACCGCAATTTCGACCCCGAGCAATTCCTGCGCGGCGCACGCCAAGCCTACGAGATGATCGTCACCGCCTTCGCCGAAGGCAACCGCAAGATCCTGCGCGACCTCCTGAAGGCCGACGTCTTCGACAGCTTCAGCCGTGCGATCGGCGAGCGCGAGGCCCGCGGCGAGCAGATCGATCAGAGCTTCGTCGGCATCAACAAGGCCGACATGCTCGAAGCCGACGTCAGCCCGAAAGGCATCGCGAGCGTCACCGTGCGCTTCGTCAGCCAGCTCATCACCGCGACGCGCGACAAGGCGGGCGTGATCATCGACGGCGATTCGGTGCGCATCAAGGAAGTGACCGACATCTGGACCTTCGAGCGGGATATCTCGACCAAGGACGCACGGCGCGACCTGAACTGGAAGCTCGCCGGCACTCAGTCGCCCAACTGACAGATCAGCGCCGGCGTTGGCCAGAATGCCTCTCGGAGTGACCGCGCCGGAAATGCCGAAGCTGAGCGTTGCCTTCGAACCCGTGCCCTATGCGGCGCTCCCGGGCTGGGAGGAGGACGACCACCTCGCGGCGCTAAAGGCTTTCATCAGGTCCGCTTCCCGCGTTCTCGCATCCGCCGAGACCTCGAGCACGAAAACGGCAAGACCCTCGCCCGAGCTGCTTGCCGCCTGCCGCGCGGCATTGGCGCTGCCCGCCGCATCGCTCACGCCGGCTGCGGCAAAGGCCTTCTTCGAGACGCGCTTTGCACCTCATTGCGTCGTCCACACCGGCGCGCAGGGGCTCTTGACCGGCTACTACGAGCCGCTCCTCGAGGGCTCGCGCACGCAAAGCGGCGCCTTTGACATCCCCATCTACCGGCGTCCTCCGGACCTCGTGAACCTGGTGGCCGAATCCGAGCGCGGCGCACTCGCTCATGCGCTCACCCACGCGCGGAAGACCTCAACGGGCACGGAGCCTTACACGGTTCGCTCCGAGATCGAGACCGGCGCCTTGCAGGGGCAGGGTCTCGAGCTCTTGTGGCTCAAGGATCCGGTCGACGCCTTCTTCATGCACATCCAGGGCTCGGGCCGCATCCGCTTCCCTGACGGCCGGATGATCCGCATTACCTACGACGGCAAGAACGGGCATCCCTACACGTCGATCGGCCGCTATCTGATCGATGCGGGAGTTCTCTCGGCCGAAGAGATGTCGCTCGACGCTCTGAAGGACTGGCTCAAGGCCGATGCCGACCGTGGCCGCAAGGCGATGTGGCAGAACGCGTCCTTCGTGTTCTTCCGCGAGATCGAAGAGGACGGCGCGGACAGTCCGCTCGGCGTGCTCGAGATCGCACTTTCGACAGGGCGCAGCCTGGCCGTCGACACGAACTTCCACACCATCGGCACGCCGATCTATGTGTCGTCGCCCTCCCTCACCCATGCGCCCGGCCAGCCGGCGGGCTTCCGCCGGCTCATGATCGCCCAGGACGTAGGCTCCGCCATCCGTGGCCCCGAGCGCGGCGACATCTATTTCGGGTCGGGTGATGAGGCAGGAGAGCTCGCCGGAATCACCAAGCATCCCGGAACCTTCTTCGCCCTCCTTCCGCGCCGCGGAGACGAGCCGTGAAGAAGCCGCCGCAGCCGCCTGACCCGCGCCGGCGGCATCTCTCCAAGGAGGACAAGGCGCTCTGGGAGCACACCGCCGAAACCTTGAAGCCGTTGAAGCGCGCCAAGGCGCGTGTCCATCCCCGATCGGACGATTCCCCGAGTGATCGCCCGCCCCCGTTGTCTGAGAAGCAGGCATCCCAGGCAGCCGACAAGTTCGTCGCTCAAGAGGCCACAAAGCATGCAAAGCCGATGCAGCCCGAGGTCCGACCAGCCAAGGCCCCGCCGCTCAGTGATTTTGATCGCAAGGCGGCGCGTAGACTGAGAGGCGGCCGCATCGAGATCGAGGCCCGCGTCGATCTGCACGGGCTGCGCCAGAGCGAGGCGCACTTGGCGTTGCGACGGTTCCTGATGTCGTGCCACGCGCGCGGCCTGCGCTGGGTGCTCGTCATCACGGGAAAGGGCGGCCAGCGTCGACGCGACGATGACGAAGACGCATTGAGCTACGACGGCCAGGAGCGCGGCGTCTTGAAGCGCAACGTGCCGATGTGGCTCGCCGAGCCCGCCCTGCGCGCAATCGTCGTGAGCTTCACGACGGCTGCAATCCAGCATGGCGGCGAAGGCGCGCTCTACGTGCAGCTTCGCAATCCCGAGCGCACGCGAGGACAGGACTAGGGGCAGCCTGCAGCCAAGGCTTGCAGCGCCTGCGAGAGGCCCGCCAGCGAGTAGGTGTCAGTGGTGGCCGTGCCGCGCTCGCTCGTCGCCTGCACCGTGAGCTTCGCGCCCTTCTTCATGGCCTCGATCAGCTTGAGCTCCTCCGTCGCGTCCGCGACGTAGGCTCTCTCCTCCTTGGGAAAGAGCGTGAACGCATCATTCCCGACCGTCACAGTGACATCGCTGTCGGTCTTGATGCGATAGCCGAGCTTGACGCTGACTTCGGCCTTTACTCCCTCCTTGGGCCACGCGGAAATATAGAACAGCGTCCTGGCGCGATTGGCGCCCGCGGGCTCCTTCGCCGTCGGCTGCGTTGCGGCGAAGCAGATCTTGGAGGCTGGGTCCGCACTTTGGTGCATGATCCAGGCGCCGTAGCGTCCCGTCTCCACGGCTCCCTGTGCCGCAGCTGTGAGCGGGCTGGCGGCTGTGAGCGAGAGGACGCCTAGGATCAGTTGGGTTCTTGGGATCATGGGAAGGGATAGCGGACTTGAACGCAGGTCAACGAGCAGCCTTGGTATACGAAGAAACGGATCGCGCTGTCACTTGTCCCGTCGTTCCGCGTGCTGCATGCGGGCCTTGCCGGCGCCGGAAGCCTCATTCGGGCCTCCTTCCGTGAGCGGCCGTTCCGCAAAGCTCGCCAGGCTCTTCACCCGGTCGTACATGACGATGGCGCCAGCCATGGCGACGTTGACGCAGAAAGTCGTCGGGATCTTGACCGTGTAGTCGCAACGCGCGAGCAGCGCCGGCGAAAGCGAGCCCCGCTCGGGTCCGAGCACGTAGGCCGCGCGCAGCGGATGGCGGAAGCTCGGCAGCGGTATGGCCTCATCGACGAGCTCGATGCCGACCAGCTTGCAGCCCTTGGGTAGCGCGATGTCATCGATTGTCGACCACTCGTAGTGCGGCAGGTGCAGTTGCCCCTTGGAGGTATCCGCACGTGCTTCTAGAGCCTGATACGTTGCCCCGATCGTGAACGTGAAGCTCGCGCCGAAGGCGTGCGCGGAGCGCATGAGATTGCCGAGATTGAGGGCTTTCGACATGCGCTCGGCGCCGATGGCGAAATAGCCGCGCGGCCTGGGCGGCCAGATGTCGGATGTCGCGCCGTCGAAGGACATCGAATTTCGCCTTATGAGTGGGTTGAGCGCAGGCTTGCCGTGCAGCTAAGAAGGCCTCGCGGGACGTTTCACGTGAATCCCATTCTAAACCCTCGGGCTTCGGGTTTGGCGTTCCCCGCCGTTCGTTAACGATCCCGTCGGGTCTCGGCCCGCATGAAGCACGGGACTGGAGGTCTCACATGAGAGCCGCGCTCTGCAAGAGCCTCGACGGCCCTGATGGCATCGCCATCGAGGACGTTCCCGAGCCGGCCGCCGGCGCGGGCGAGGTCGTCATCCGGGTGCGCGCGGCGGCCCTCAACTTCTTCGACACGCTGATCACGCGGGGAAAATACCAGTCGAGGCCCGCTCTGCCCTTTTCTCCCTCGGGTGAGGTCGCAGGCGTCGTCGACAGCCTTGGACCCGGCGTAGTCGGGCTCGTGCAGGGCGCGCGTGTCGCGGCCGTCGTCGGCTGGGGCGGCGCGCGCGAGAAAGTTGCTGCTCCGGCCGCCTCCGTCGTTCGCATACCCGATAGCGTCAGCGACGAGGTGGCTTCCGGCGTCGCGGTGACCTACGGCACGGCCATCCATGGGCTCAAGGACCGTGGCCGCGTCGCGCCCGGAGAAACCGTCGCCGTGCTCGGCGCCTCCGGGGGCGCCGGCCTCGCCGCGGTCGAGATCGCCAAGCTCCTCGGCGCGCGCGTCATCGCGGTCGCGTCCTCCGACCACAAGCTCGCCATCTGCCGCGAGCACGGGGCGGACGAGCTCTTGAACTACGCCTTGATCGACCTCAAGGAAGGGCTGCGCAGCCTGACCGGCGGCAACGGGGTCGATGTCGTCTACGACTGCGTCGGCGGGCCCTACGCCGAGCCCGCAATCCGGGCGCTTGCCTGGCAGGGACGATTTCTCGTCGTCGGCTTTGCCGCGGGAGAGATCCCGAAGATTCCGCTCAATCTCCTTATGCTGCGCGGAGCCGAGGCGGTCGGTGTCTTCTGGGGCGAATCGGTGAAGCGCGATCCCTTGGGCAACCGCCGCAACATGGAGGAAGTCCTCGCCTGGGTCGCGTCCGGCAGGCTCAAGCCCCGCATCCACGCCACCTACCCGCTCGCCGACACGGCCGAAGCGATCCGCGTCCTCGACCGGCGCGAGGCGACCGGCAAGGTCGTGCTCACCCTCTAGCTCATCCCATACAGGCCCCGCTTTACGGCGGCGCTCAGCCTCCTTATGAGAGCGTGCGGCAAAAAGCAGAAAACACGGGGAAACGCATGCAACTCGGCAAGGCAATCGCGGCGGTCGTGACCGGCGGCGGATCGGGGCTAGGCGCGGCAACGGCACGCGCTCTCGCGGCCAAAGGCGTCAAGGTCGCGGTCTTCGATGTGAACGAAGCCGAGGGCAAACGCGTCGCCAAGGAGATCGGTGGCCACTTCTGGAAGTGCGACGTGGCGAGCGAGGCGAGCGCCGAGGCCGCGCTTGCCGCTGCCCGCGTTGCTCACGGCCAGGAGCGTATTCTCGTCAATTGCGCAGGCATCGCGGCCGGCAAGCGCACGGTCCGCCGCGTCCGCGAGACAGGCGCCATCGAGCCGCACGACCTCGCGACCTTTGCCAGGTGCGTCGAGGTCAATCTCGTCGGCACCTTCAACATGATCGCCAAGTGCGCGGCCGGCATGATGGCGACCAAGCCACTCGATGCCGACGGCGAGCGCGGCGTGATCATCAACACGTCGTCGGTCGCGGCCGAGGACGGCCAATTGGGCCAGGTGGCCTACGCCGCGTCCAAGGGTGGAGTGCTGGCGCTGACCTTGCCTGTCGCCCGCGACCTCGCGAAAGAGGGCATCCGCGTCGCGACCATACTGCCCGGCCTCTTCGAGACGCCGATGTTCAACGGGCTTCCCGATGACGCGCGCCAGGCTCTTGCGGCACAGGTGCCGTTTCCGTCGCGCCTCGGCTACCCGGCCGAATACGCGATGCTGGCGATTCAGATTTGCGAGAATCCCATGCTGAACGGTTGCGCGATCCGGCTCGACGGCGCGATCCGCCTGGCTCCGCGCTAGCGACCTCCTTTTTTTCAGCAGGCGGCGCGCACGTCTTCAGGAAAAATTTGCCTAACCTCGTGCACTCTGCGGTTGCGGGGGCGTATGCCCGTGACAGCCGCGCGCGCGGACCTGTCCCAAGTGGTTGATTAAGGGGACCGGCGTTCCAGGCGCCCTCATCGGTATGCGTCGCAGTAGCGTCACACTACGCGTGCTTTTGGCGCTCGCGGCCACCGCCGCGGGCGCCCCTGCCGCCCACGCGCAATCCTTCTTCGAGAAACTGTTTGGAAGCGGGGCTCAGTCCCGGCCTGTGTCGGGCCCGGAAACGCTAGCGGCGGCTCCGACGCCCGAGCAGGATCAAGTCGGTTTCTATCCCAGCGAGAGCGACGGCGCCTATTCCCTCCCCTACGATCAATCCGAGCGCAGCCTGAGAAAGGCCGGAACCTATCGCACGTTGTGCGTGCGCATGTGCGACGGCTACTATTGGCCGATTAGCAGCGCCGCAGAGCGCGGCCGATTCTACAGCGACGCCAAGGTCTGCCAGACAAGCTGCGATATGGAGGCCCGCCTCTTCTATCTGCCGCGCGCGAGCGACGACATCGCCGCCATGCGCGATCTCTCGGGCCGGGTCTACGGGAGCCTTCCCACCGCGTTCGCCTATCGCAAGGCCATGGACAGCGCGTGCCTGTGCAAGCCGGAGCCGTGGTCGGAGGCGGCAGCACTTCGCCATCAGGCCTACGCGGCCGCGAGCGCCGATGCCGGGCCGCCGCCTGCAACGTCCGTTGAAACGTCGTCCATCGACGCTGATTCGACAGTGCAGCGCCAATTCGCGACGCGCGCGTCGTCCTATGCGCCCCAGCGCAATTCTTCGCCCTGGTGACAAGCTAAAGTGCTTCCGGAAAAAGCCTGTCCCGGCGTCATGGCGTCTTGGCGAAGCCAAGCTCCGCTTGGACGCCATGCTTCGCGTCACGGCGAAGCCGTGCTCCGCACGGACGACGGCCGGGATGGGAACCGGTTTTCCGATAAGAAGCACGACAAAGCAAAGAACTAGGGACTTTCCGCGATTCAACTAAGGCCGGAAAGACCCTAGCGCGGCGCATCCGTCTCTCGCAGAGCATCGAACCCGAAGCCCGAGAGCAGAAACTCCTCCTCGACGACATAGGGCCCGCCACCGGATTGCGGCCGCGCCGAAAAGAGCACGAAGCGGTCGACGAAGAACGGTTCGGTTCGAAACGCCCCGCCGCGCTCGAGGAATCTGGCAACGGCGTCCGGTCGCGAGTTCTGCAGGCGCGCCAGCGTGACGTGCGCATAAAAAGCTCGCTTTTCCGGCGCCAGACCCGCGCTGCGGGCCGCACGCTCGTTCGCGCGCGCCAGTGCTTCGAGCTCGGGGCCTGCCTTGACGCCGGCCCACAAGATTCGCGGCGAGTTGCCGCCGAAGGCCCCGAGCCCCGCGATGCTGACCTCGAACGCGGCTTCGTCGATCGCGGCGAGGCCATCGACGAATTCACGCGCAACGATATTATCCACGTCGCCAGCAAATCGGAGCGTAATGTGCAGATTCTCAGGATCGATCCATCGTGCGCCCGGGAGCGGCGCCTTGAGGCTAGCCAGGCGCTCGCGCACCTCCTCTGGGATCTCGATACCGGTGAACAGACGCGGCATGGTTGCTGCAACTCGTCATGACTTGCTGGCTGCAAGGCGGCGCGCCTCGACACGCGAGAGGAGCTCCTCGACCGACGGCATGATGCGCTCGACGATGCGCGCCACACCCTTGCCTGAGGGATGCATGCCGTCCGAGAGATTGAGCGCGGGATCCATGGCGACGCCGTCGAGGAAGAAGGGATAGTAGACGAGGCCGTACTTGGTCGCGAGATCGGAGAATATGGGATTGTACTCGCGCTCGTAGTCGCTGCCCATGTTCTTGGGCGCGATCATTCCGATGAGCAGCACCTCGATGTTCCGCCCCCGCAGCGCCTCTATGATCTTATCGAGATTGGCGCGGGCCTTCTTGGGTGCGAGCCCGCGTAGCGCATCATTTGCGCCAAGCTCGAGGATCACGGCTTCCGTCCCGGCAGGGATCGCCCAATCCAGTCGCTCGAGACCGTTTGCGGTCGTATCTCCCGAGACACCCGCGTTGGCAACGTCGACGGCATGGCCCTTGTCCTTGAGCGCTTTGGCAAGCTGCGCCGGAAACGACTGCGGCGGCGGCAGCATGTAGCCTGCGGTCAGGCTGTCGCCGAATGCGACCAGGCGGACGGGGCGCGTAGCATCGGCAGCCTTGACCGGCAAATGGGCAGTCATCAAGCACGCAGCGAGGAGGAGGTTGACGAGAACGGCGCGTCTTCCCACTTGATCCGGAATGGGGTGTATCAAAGCCCGTAGCAACATCGAGCTTTCGCATACCTTCATTTTTCCGCCTCACCAATCGGCCAAAGCGCCACCTTCGCGTAGATATGCGCGAAAGTGAGGCATGGGGAGACCCTGCGTCCATTCTCTTTTCGGAGCACGCTCAACGTGGCCCAGCCGATCATCTCCCTCAACGATGTGCGCTTGACGCTTTCGAGCCGCGCCGGCCCGGTCGAAATACTGCGTGGAGTGAGCCTCGAGGTCGCGCGCGGGCAGGCCATGGCGGTCGTCGGGCCCTCCGGCTCCGGCAAGACCTCGCTTCTGATGGTGCTCGCCGGCCTCGAGCGGGCGACGAGTGGCAAGGTCACCATCGCTGGTCGCGACTTCACCGCGCTCGACGAGGATGAGCTGGCGCTCGTCAGGGGCGCCGACATCGGCATCGTCTTCCAGTCATTCCATCTTGTGCCGACCATGACCGCGCTCGAGAACGTGGCGCTCCCGCTCGAGTTCGCGGGCCGCGCCAACGCGGCCGCCGTCGCGCGCGAGCATCTGGAGGAGGTCGGGCTCGGCGCTCGCATGGATCATTTCCCGGCCCAGCTCTCGGGCGGCGAGCAGCAGCGCGTCGCGCTTGCCCGCGCGCTGGCACCCAAGCCTAAGCTCCTCCTGGCCGACGAGCCGACGGGAAATCTCGACGGCAAGACCGGACGCCACGTCATCGATCTACTTTTCGGGCTCCAGAAGCGGCGCGAAGCCACCCTCGTGCTCGTCACGCACGACGAGCGCCTCGCCGCCGAATGTGCGCGCACCATCCGCATGGCGGACGGACGCATCGTCGCCGACCAGAAGGCGGCAGCGGCATGAGCGCGCTCGGAGCAGCCGACGCACTTCCCGGCCGGGGCCGGATCCCGTTTGGCCGGGTGCTGGCGCTGGCCATGCGCGAGCTGCGCAGCGGCCTGCGTGGCTTCTATGTCTTCATCGCCTGCGTCGCGCTCGGTGTTGCGGTCATCACCAGCGTTGGCGCCCTTTCCGATGCGCTGAAGGGCGGGTTCGAGCGCCAGGGCGAGGCAATCCTCGGCGGCGACGTGACGTTCGCGCGCATGCATGCGCGAGCCGATGGCACAAATCGCGAGTGGATCCTGGCTCAAGGCCGCATGAGCGAGACGGCGACGCTGCGCGCCATGGCGCGCCGCCTCGACGGCGAGGACCAGGCACTCATCGAGCTCAAGGGGGTCGACGAGCTCTATCCGCTCGCGGGCGAGCTGAAGGTCGCCGGCGCCGCCTTCGGCGAAGCGATTCGCGACGGCGTGGTCGCCGATCCCGTGCTCCTCGAGCGCCTCGGACTGAAGCCTGGTGACACGATGAGGATCGGCGACGCCGAGGTGGCCGTCCGCGCCACGATCGTCGCCGAGCCCGACGCCATCGCCGACCGCCTCACATACGGTCCGCGCGTATTCGTATCGCTGGCAACTCTCGAGAGGACCGGGCTCGTCCAGCCCGGCACGCTCGTGCGTTGGCGCTATGCGCTGAAGTTGCCGGATGAGGCCGGAGAAAGCTCGGCCGCTCTAAGCGATTTCCGGGAGCGCGCCAAGGCGGCGCTCACCGACGCCGGCTTCACCATCGCCGACCGCCGCGATCCCTCGCCCCAGGTGAGCCGCACGCTCGAGCGCCTCCGGCAGTTTCTCACTTTTCTCGGGCTCACGGCCTTGCTCGTCGGCGGCGTGGGCGTCGCCAATGCCGTCGCCACCTTCATCGATCGCCGCCGCAACGTGATCGCGACCATGAAAAGTCTCGGCGCGACGAGCCGGATGGTATTTTCGATATTCCTCGTGCAGGTCCTCGTCATGGCCGCGCTCGGCGTGCTCATCGGCCTTGCCGTGGGCCTCGCGGTGCCAGTCCTTCTAACGAACCTCTACGGCGACATGCTGCCGATCAAGGCCGAGATGTCGCTGTCGGTGCGCAGCATCGTGACCGGCTCGGCATACGGAATCCTGGTCGCTTTGCTCTTCACGCTCTGGCCGCTGGGCCGCGCCGAGCTCGTGAGCGCGAGCGTCCTTTTTCGCGACGAGGTGGCACCCGAGCGTGTCTGGCCGCGCCGCCGCATCATGCTGCTCACGCTATTGGTCGCAGCTTTGTTGATCGCGTTCGCGGTCTTGATGGCCGAGTCTCAGCGCATAGCCCTTTATTTCTGCCTCGGGCTGCTGTTCGTCTTCGTCTTCTTCTCGGGCCTCGGCATGGTCGTGAATTGGGCCGCGCGGCGCGTGCCGCGGCCGAGGATCCCGGAGTTCGCGCTCGCGATCGGCAATCTGGGCGCCCCCGGCGGCCTCACGCGATCCGTCGTGCTTTCCCTAGGCGCGGGGCTGTCTCTGTTGGTCGCCGTGGCGCTCGCGAACGCGTCCCTCGTCCAGGAGCTCACGGGGCGCATCCCCACCCAGTCGCCGAACTACTTCGTGCTCGACATCCCGAAGGGCGACTACCCGGATGTTGCGGCTCTCGTCGCCCGCGAGGTGCCGGGCTCTGCGCTCGTCGAAGCGCCGATGCTGCGCGGCCGCCTCATCGAGATCAAGGGCAGAAGTGTCGATACCATCAAGCCACCACCCGAGGCCCAGTGGGTGTTGAACGGCGATCGCGGCCTGACCTACTCCGACACGGTCCCCGAAGGATCGAAGCTGGTCGAAGGCGAATGGTGGGCGAAGGACTACGCGGGCGAGCCGCTGGTCTCGTTCGAGCAGCAGCTTGCGCACCATCTTGGGCTCGCCATTGGCGACACCGTCACGGTCAACGTACTTGGCCGCAACATCACGGGACGCATCGCCAACCTGCGCGAGGTGAAATGGGAGAGCCTGGCCCTGAATTTCGTGATGGTGTTCTCGCCGAACACGCTGCAGGGTGCCCCCCACAATCTGCTGGCGACGATCACCCTGCCTCGCCAGGCTTCGCTCGAGGCGGACGCCCGCCTTGCGCGCGTTTTGGGACGCACCTTCCCCTCGATCACGGTCATCCGCGTCAAGGACGCGCTCGAGGCGTTCGGCAAGGTCTTCACCAAGGTCATGCTCGCGGTCCAGGTCGCGGGCGGCGTCACGCTCCTCGCCGGAGCGTTGGTGCTCGCCGGTGCTCTCGCCACCGCCCAGCGCCGCCGCATCCTCGAGGCCGTGATCCTGAAGGTGCTCGGCGCAACGCGCCGGCGCATCCTCGTCTCGCATTTTGCAGAGTATCTGATGCTGGCGGCCGCGACCGCCCTGTTTGCCGTCGCGCTCGGCGCGCTCGCAGCCTATGTTGCGGTGCGCCACGTCATGGACATCGAGTTCAACTTCGCCTGGATGCCCGTCGCCCAGGCGCTTGTCTTGGCGCTCGGCCTGGTGGCGGTCTTTGGCGGTTTCGGCACGTGGGCAGTGCTGCGCGCCCGCCCGGTTCCGCATTTGCGATCCGAGTAAGCATAACAAGGTTTTAACCTGCCTCGAAAAATGCCCGAAGTTCTGCTATTCTGTGTACTTGGGGATTTGCCCCGGGGTCCTTGAAAGACCACCACTCCGGGGTCATATTCCGATCGGCAAACCCGTGTTTGCAGAGAGCTTCCAAGGGGACTTTTGATGGCACAGCTAGACAGCAGATTTCCGCAGCCTGGGACGGTCGCCCGTGGCGGCGTCGCCGTGGATGAGGGCCTGCGCGCCTATATGCTCGGCGTTTACAACTACATGGCGGGCGGCATCGCCCTGACCGGCCTGGTCGCGTACCTTGTCTCGACATTGGCAGTCGCCGAGCGGGTCGGCGGACAGATCGCCTTCACACCCTTCGGCCAGGCGCTCTACCAGGCGCCGCTGAGCTTCGTCGTGATGCTCGCTCCGTTGGCCTTCGTCTTCTACCTGTCGTTCAGGGTCCAGCAGATGAGCATCGGCGCCGCTCAGGTCGCCTTTTGGCTCTTTGCGGCCGTGATGGGCCTGTCGCTGTCGTCGATCTTCCTCGTCTACACGCACCAGTCGATCGCTCAGGTGTTCTTCGTCACCGCAGCCGCTTTCGCGGGCTTGAGCCTCTACGGCTACACCACGCGCAAGGATCTTTCGGGCTGGGGCTCGTTCCTGGTGATGGGCGTCATCGGCATCGTGATCGCCGCGCTCGTCAACTATTTCCTGCAGTCGACCGCGCTCCAGTTTGCCATCTCGGTTGTGGGCGTGCTCGTGTTCGCCGGCCTCACCGCCTACGACACGCAGCGCATCAAGGAGACGTATTTCGAGCTGCGCGGCAATGCCGAGCTGGTGGCCAAGAGCGCCATCATGGGTGCGCTCTCGCTCTACCTCGACTTCATCAACATGTTCGTTTCGCTGCTGCAGCTCTTCGGCAACCGCGAATAAGCGAGCGAGTAGGTTGAGCGGCGCTGAGACCACGTGCTTCACGAAGGGCCCCTTCCGGGGCCCTTCGCATATCTGAGTGCCGAGGCTGAAACGGCGACGCGGGCTAGCCTCTATCTGTCGACCAGCCGCATGCCGTCGATGGCCGCGAGCACCCGGCGCAGGTCCGGGCCGCGCTTCACGATCAGCCCAGTCGCCGCGACAACGCTGTAGGCGCCCTGCTTGCGCGCAAGCTTTGGGTTCTTCTCGACGCGGTAGAGCGGAAATTCGCTGGATCGGCGGAAGATCGAGAACACGGCCTTCTCGCGGCCCATCTCGAGGGCATAGTCGCGCCACTCACCGGCCGCCACCTTGCGGGCGTATACAGCGAGGATGGCGTCGAGCTCGTCGCGGCTGAAGGCTGTCGTCGGCGGGGCTCGTCTCTGGGTACCCAGTGCACCAGCACCGAAGGACCCGCCCGCATTGCGCGGGCGCAAGCGTATCGGCTCGGATTCGTTCAAAGGCGCCTCCCTTTCACGAAGCAGTCATGATCAACCGAAGCGCGCGCTCTTTCAAGGGCCGAGGATCAAGAAGGTCACGCCACGATTAGGGCATGGATCGAAGGCCATCAAACTTCATGTGGCGGCCACAAAGCCTCCCACTGCCAGCCGTATTGGCGGGTAGAATGAGCAGCATCGACTTGCGGCCCGGTCCATTCGACTGTCTCGGATTCAGCCCCCCAACCCCCTCCGAGCGTTGGCTTTCTGGACCGGGCCAATTTTTCGGCAAGCAACGGGGCTCGAGCATTTCCCTCATATCACCGCGTCCCGCGCAACAATGCGCCAACGGAATACCCTTTCTTCGACAGAATGGCGTCGCTGTGGAGCCGCCGATACGCCCCAAACGCATGCGAGCCTGATCATGTTGCCTGGGCGGCCCGGTCCTATTGCAGGTGGCTCCTGGAACCTCAGCCCCCAGCCCCCAGCCCCCAGGATGATCTTGTGCCAGGCCGGGCCGATCGGGCAGCTCCCCCAGGTGTAACTCCCTGGTCTCTGGGCAAAGGGTCGGCTAGCGCCGGCCCTTTGTCTTTGCCGGCAAGCCAAGCGTCGTATAATTCTCGCCCTTCGAATTGAAATGAGCGAGGGTCGCCCGCGATGGCACGAACGAAGCCTGCCCGTGCAAAGAAGCCGGCGCCGAAGCGCCAGACAAACCCGTTCTTCGAGAGCTGGCGCACGCCGTTTCGGTCGCCGCCCTTCAGCCGCATCAAGCCCGAGCACTTCGCCCCCACGTTCTCGCGGGCTCTCAGGGAGCACAAGGCGGAGATGCGCGCGATCGCCGGCAAGTCCGCGAAGCCGACATTCGCCAACACGCTCCTGGCCCTGGAAAAGAGCGGCGATCTCCTGAACAAGGTCGCCGAGGTCTTCTTCAATCTCGCCAGCGCCGATTCGAGCGAGGCCCTGCGGGCGATCGAGCGCGACATCTCGCCGAAGCTCGCCGCCCACCAGAGCGCGATCTTTCTCGATCGCAAGCTCTTCCAGCGCGTCGCCGATCTCCATGAGCGCCGCGACCGTCTCGGCCTCGATGCCGAGCAGGCGCGCGTTCTCGAGCGCACCTACACCGCCTTTGTGCGCGCCGGCGCCAGGCTCGGCCCCAAGGCCAAGAAGCGCGTCGCCGAGATCAACACGCGCATGGCGACGCTCGGCACCCAATTCTCGCAAAACGTGCTTGCGGACGAGCAGGCCTGGCGCTTGGTTCTCAAGGATGAAAAGGACCTCGCAGGCCTGCCGCAGACGGTGCGCGCCGCGGCCGCACGCGCTGCCGAGTCTGCCGGCCTGCCCGGCGCATATCTCATTACCTTGGCCCGCTCGAGCGTCGAGACGTTCCTCCAGTTCTCGGCCCGCCGCGATCTGCGCGAGGAGGCGTTCAAGGCCTGGGTTCGCCGCGGGGAAAACGGGGGCAAAACTGACAATCGTGCCATTGCTGCTGAGATGATGGCGCTGCGGGCCGAGCTGGCGCGTCTACTCGGTTATCAGTCCTTCGCCGACTATGCCCTCGAGGATACGATGGCAAAGACGCCGCGGGCCGTTCGCGATCTTCTGGATCAGGTCTGGCCGGCGGCGGTCCGGCGCGCCGGCGGCGAGAGAGACGCGCTGCAAGCACTTGCGCGCGCCGAGGGCGGGAACTTCGAGATCGCACCCTGGGATTGGCGCTACTACGCCGAGAAGGAGCGCAAGGCGAGCTACGATCTCGACGAGGCCGAGGTGCGCAGCTACCTCTCGCTCGACAACATGATCGCGGCGGCCTTCGACACCGCCTCGCGGCTCTTCTCCCTCAAGTTCGAGGAGCGCCGCGACATCGAGGTCTATCATCCCGACGTCCGCGTCTGGGAGGTCCGCACCAAGGGCGGCGAGCACGTCGGCCTGTTCTACGGCGACTACATGGGTCGCCCCTCGAAGCGCTCCGGCGCCTGGATGTCGGCTTTCCGCACTCAACACAAGCTGAAAGGCAGCGTCCGCCCGCTCGTGACCAACGTCATGAGCTGCGCCCGCGGCGCCGACGGCGAGCCGACGCTCCTGTCGTTCGACGATGCGCGCACGCTGTTCCACGAGTTCGGCCATGGCCTGCATGGCCTGCTGTCAGACGTGACCTACCCGTCGCTCGCCATGACGAACGTGCTGCGCGACTTCGTCGAGCTTCCCTCGCAACTCTATGAGCACTGGCTGTCCGAGCCCGAGGTGCTGCAGAGATTTGCCCTGCACTACAAGACCGGCAAGCCCATGCCGAAAAAACTGATCGGACGCCTCGCGGCGGCGCGCACCTTCAACCAGGGCTTCCAGACCGTCGAGTACACGGCCTCGACCCTCCTCGATCTCGAGCTGCACGCGCTCGAGGAGGCCCGGCCGCTCGATGTCGGCAAGTTCGAGACCGAGCTCATGGCCAAGATCGGCATGCCGTCCGAGATCGTGCCGCGCCATCGCGTGCCGCACTTCCAGCACATCATTGGCGGGTACGCGGCGGGCTACTACAGCTATCTCTGGTCTGAGGTCATGGATGCCGACGCGTTCGAGGCGTTCAAGGAAGCCCGCAACATCTTCGATCGAATGACTGCGGCGAAATTGAAGAAGTTCATCTATGCGGCCGGCAACCGCCAAGACGCGCTCGAGGCTTATGTCGCATTCCGCGGCCGGCCGCCACAGATCGAGGGACTGTTGAAGAAGCGCGGCCTCGAAGCGTGACGCGTGGGCTGCGCACTCACTGCTAAAGGCCGAGCCGCGCCGCGCCGATGATTGGGCCGTTGCCCTCTTGGATGAGAACGATCAGGTCCTCGGTTTCGGGCCGCATGATCGCGGCCTGAGCGAGCTGGATGGTGAGCGGCTTGCCGTTCCACAGCCCGACGGGCGTGAGCTGGCGTACGATGTTGGTGTAGGTCAGCGACTTGCCGCTGTTCTCGCCGCGCTTGATGGGCAGGCTCCCTGATTTCTGCACGACGGCGAGCCAGATTGTCGCCTCCTTGACCTCGGCACCATCCGGCGCGCCTCCCGTGGCAATGATGATGTTGCTCGACTGGCGCAGGAACCGCACCGGAACACGGCGAGCGTCGAGCGCGGCCGCCGTCTCCTCGATCGCCTCGTCGATGTCTTTCTTGCTCGAGCCAAGCGCCTGGCTCATGCCGCTGATCACCGCCTGCGGCGTATACACAGGACCGATTCCGAGAGCCTTGGCATAGGCTCTTTGCCGCTCGGTATTGCCCGGCGAGGCGAACGTGTCCTTCCAGCCGAGATAGTCCCAATAGTCGATCGGTAGCGAGAGAGCGAGGACGTCCTTGTTTTCGGCGTAAGTCTTGAGGAGTTCGTCAGCCGGCGGGCACGACGAGCAGCCTTGGCTGGTGAAAAGCTCGATCACCGCGCGAATTGGGGGCGCGCCGTTTGCCTGTCCGGCGCCCGATGCATCAAGCTCGGTTTGCGCCTGAGCGGAAACCGGAAACCACAGGACCAAGAGTGCGAGGAGACGCCGTAGACGCATAGAAACCATGACCCAATCTGCACTGCATATATTGGCAGATACGTCTCTATTTGCCAGCCGGACCTACTTCACGGATTGGTGACGCCGGCTGCATTACCGAGGTTTAACGAACCCGGAAATGAGCGGCCACGACCACCTAGGGTACGAGCGCTTACGCGGCAAGGTTTCGCAGCACGTACTGCAGGATGCCGCCGTTCTTGAAATACTCGATCTCGTCGAGCGTATCGATCCGGCAGATGAGGGGCAGGGTAAACACCGTGCCGTCCCCGCGCGTGATCTTGGCCTCCACGATCTTGCGCGGCCTGAGGTCCTTGAGCCCGGCCAGCGTTACCTTTTCGTCACCTTTGAGGCCGATCGATTGCCACGTCGTCCCGCTCTCGAAGGTGAACGGGATCACGCCCATGCCGACGAGGTTCGAGCGATGGATGCGCTCGAAGGACTGCGCGATGACGGCCTTCACCCCGAGCAGGTTCGTGCCCTTGGCCGCCCAGTCGCGCGACGAGCCGTTGCCGTACTCGACGCCCGCGAAGACGACGAGCGGCACGCCCTCCTCCGCGTAGCGCTTCGCGGCGTCGTAAATCGCCATCCGCTCTCCCGAGGGATGATGGATGGTGTAGCCGCCTTCGACGACGTTGCCCGCATCATCGCGCACCATGTGGTTCTTGATGCGGATATTGGCGAACGTGCCGCGCATCATCACCTCGTGATTGCCGCGCCGCGTCCCGTATTGATTGAAGTCGGCAGGGGCCACGCCCTCCGCGATCAGATACTTGCCCGCGGGCGACGCGGCCTTGATGGAGCCGGCAGGCGAGATGTGGTCGGTCGTGATCTTGTCGCCGAAGAGCGCCAGCACGCGCGCGTTCTCGATGTCGGTGATCGGTTTCGCCGTTTTGCTGATACCTTCGAAGTAGGGCGGATTCTGCACGTAGGTCGACTTGCTATTCCAGCCATACGTCAGGCTTTCGCCGGACATGATCCCGCGCCAGCGATCATCGCCGCGGAATACGTCGGCATACTTCGACTTGAACAGATCGCGCGAGATGTTGTCGGCGATGAAGCGTTGGATCTCGTGGTTCGAGGGCCAGATATCCTTGAGATAGACCGGCCGGGCATCCTTGCCCATGCCGAGGGGCTCGCTCGCGAGATCCTTCGTCACGGTGCCCGCGAGCGCGTAGGCGACGACGAGCGGCGGCGAGGCAAGGTAGTTCGCCTGCACGTCCGGGCTGACGCGCCCCTCGAAATTGCGATTGCCGGAAAGCACAGCCGCGGCAACGAGGCCGTTTTCGTTGATGGTCTTCGAGATTTCGGGCGGGAGCGGCCCCGAGTTCCCGATGCACGTCGTGCAGCCGAATCCGACCAGATTGAATCCGACCTTGTCGAGTTGGCTCTGCAGGCCCGCCTTCTCGAGATAGGCGGCGACGACCTGGCTCCCCGGCGCAAGCGAGGTCTTGACCCACGGCTTGGCCTTGAGCCCCTTGGCGGCCGCGTTGCGTGCCAGCAGGCCCGCGGCGATCAGCACGGAGGGATTGGACGTGTTCGTGCAGCTCGTGATCGCCGCAATTACCACGTCCCCATGGCCGAGATCGAAATTGCGCCCCTCGACCTTGTAGCGCTTTCCCGACCCGCCGGATTTCTTGTATTCGCCCTCGAGCGCGGCGGCGAAGCCGCTCTTGACGTCGGTGAGTGCAATCCGCCCCTCCGGCCGTTTCGGCCCCGCAAGCGACGGGACGACCGTGCCGAGGTCGAGCTCGAGCGTGTCCGTGAAGACGGGGTCGGGTGAGCTGGCGAGACGGAACAGGCCTTGCGCCTTCGCATAGGCCTCGACGAGCGCAATGCGATCCGCCTCGCGCCCCGACATGGTGAGATAGTTGAGCGTCTCGCCGTCGACGGGAAAGAAACCGCAGGTCGCGCCGTACTCGGGCGCCATGTTGGCGATGGTCGCGCGGTCGGCGAGCGTCAGGTGATCGAGCCCCGGCCCGAAGAACTCGACGAATTTGTTGACCACGCCCTTCCGGCGCAGCATCTGCGTCACGGTGAGCACGAGGTCGGTCGCCGTCACCCCTTCCTTGAGCGCGCCCGTGAGCTTGAAGCCGATCACCTCCGGGATCAGCATCGACTGCGGCTGGCCGAGCATGGCGGCTTCCGCCTCGATGCCGCCGACGCCCCAGCCAAGGACCGAGAGCCCGTTGACCATGGTCGTGTGGCTGTCGGTGCCGACCAGCGTGTCCGGGTAGGCGAGCGTCTCACCGCCCGAACCCTTGGCCGTCCACACAGTCTGCGCCAGATATTCGAGGTTGACCTGATGGCAGATGCCCGTGCCGGGCGGGACGACGCGGAAATTCGCGAACGCGTCCTGGCCCCACTTGAGGAAGATGTAGCGCTCGCCATTGCGCTCGTACTCGAGCTCGACGTTCTTGGCGAGCGCGCTCGGGCTCCCGAACTCGTCGACGATGACCGAGTGGTCGATGACGAGATCGACGGGGACGAGCGGGTTGATCTTCTTGGCATCGCCCCCGAGCGCCAGCATGCCGTCGCGCATGGCTGCGAGATCGACCACCGCGGGCACGCCCGTGAAGTCCTGCATCAGGACGCGTGCCGGGCGAAAGCCGATCTCCTTCTCGGCTTTGCCCTTGTTGTCGAGCCATTGCGAGATGGCCACGATGTCGTCCCGGGTGACGGTGCGCCCATCCTCGTGGCGCAGCAGGTTCTCGAGCAGCACCTTCATCGAGTAGGGCAGCTTCGAGATGCCTGGCAGCCCGTTCTTCTCGGCGTCCGGAAGGGAGAAGTAGGTGTAGGTCTTGCCGCTGGCCTGAAGCGTCTTGCGGCACTTGAAGCTGTCGAGGGACGCGGGATGAGACATGCCGTTCGGGTTTGCGTCCAAGGATAGATCTCCCGTTTATCGTCGCCGCCGTTGTGGGGCAGAGCAGAGCGCTTGAACCCTTTTTGTACTGGCGAAATATGAAGCAAGGCTTTTATATATGCCGCCGCGGCTGAGAGCCAGCAGTGCCCTTGGCGGAATTTTCAGCAATCCACCCATCTTGTAAGCCGGTCCGCGGCGCACACACTCGGTCTCATCCCGTGCATCTTGTCGCCGAAAACCTGAACGTCATTCGCGGCACGCGCACGGTCATCGCCGATGTGTCGTTCGCCGTCGCGGCTGGCGAGTCCCTGCTGCTCACGGGTCCGAACGGCTCCGGCAAGACGACGCTCATTCGCACCATCGCTGGCTTCTTGAAGCCCGAATCGGGCGCCGTTCGCTTGGATGGCGGCGACAGCGAGCTCGATCTCGGCCAGCAATGCCATTACGTCGGTCATCTCACCGGCACGAAGGCGAGCCTCTCGGTTGCCGCCAATCTCGCGTTCTGGGCCGAGTATCTGGGCGACCGCGATCCGCTCGTGCCGACGCAGGATCGCGTTGCCGGCGCACTCGAGCGCTTCGGTCTCGCGGCACTCGCGGACATACCCGCGGGGTTTCTTTCTGCCGGGCAAAGGCGGCGCCTCGGCCTGGCGCGCATTTTGATCGCGAAGCGGCCCATCTGGCTCCTCGACGAGCCGACGGTCTCCCTCGACGCCGCGTCGACGACGCTCCTTGCCGAGGTCGTCTCTGAGCACGTTGCCGGCGGCGGCATCCTCGTCGCCGCCACCCACCTGCCGCTCGGCATTGAAGGTGCCAAGTACCTTCGGCTTGGCGGCGCGGCGGCGGAGGCCGCATGACCGGCTTCTGGACGCTCGTTCGACGCGAACTCGCCCTTGCGCTCCGCGAGGGCTCGGCCGTCGGCACCGCGCTCGGCTTCTACCTTCTCGTCGTCGCCTTGATGCCTTTGGGGCTCGGGCCCGACTTGAAGCTGCTCGCCCGCATCGCGCCGGGCGTGCTCTGGATCGCGCTCCTGCTCGCGGCGCTGCTCTCCTTGCCGCGCATGTTCGAGGCCGACCACGAGGACGGCTCGCTCGAGGTCATGGCAACGGCACCGCTCCCGCTCGAGCTGGCCGCAGCGGCGAAAGCGCTAGCGCACTGGATCTCGACCGGAATCCCGCTCGCCGTTCTGGCGCCGGTGCTCGGAATTCTCCTCAATCTCGACCTTGCGGCTTATCCGGCGCTCGTTGCGACGATGCTCGCCGGCACACCCGCCATCAGCTTTCTCGGCGCTGCGGGCGCCGCGCTGACGCTCTCCGCGCGCCGCGGCGGCCTCCTGCTCGCGCTTCTCGTGCTGCCTCTTTACGTTCCGACCTTGATCTTCGGCATCTCGGCCATGAGCTCTGCCGCTCTTGGCCTCGACGGCTTCGAGGCGTCCTTCCTGATCCTCTGCGCGATTTCGCTGGCCTCGGTGGTCTTGGGCCCGCTCGCCGCGGCTGCGGCACTTCGCCTGCAGATGCAGTGAAGCAGCCAATTAACGCTGCCGCGTCACCTTTGAGCCGCCGCAATGCCTCATTGATCATTGGTAATGTTCAATCATTTGCTCTTCGGAGCCGGACGCCTTAGATCAATTCCAATGCAGACTCTGACCCAGCGCCTCGCCAATCCGACCCGCTTCATGGACCTTTCCGGCCGCCTTCTGCCGTGGGTGGCCGCGACCGGAGCGGTATGGATCGCCTACGCCATGTACCTGGTGTTCTTCGTCGCCCCGCCCGACTACCAGCAGGGCGAGACGGTGAAGATCATGTACATCCACGTGCCCGCGGCCTGGCTCGCCATGATGGCCTATGCCTTGATTGCGATCTCGAGCTTCGGCCTGCTCGTGTTCCGCCATCCTTTGGCCGACGTCTCCGCCAAGGCCGCAGCCCCGATCGGAGCGGCTTTCACGCTGGCAGCGCTCATCACCGGCTCGCTGTGGGGCAAGCCCATGTGGGGCACCTACTGGGTATGGGATGCCCGCCTCACCTCGGTGCTCCTCCTGTTTTTCCTCTATCTCGGGCTCATCGCCTTGCGCTCGTCGATCGAGGACGAGACGCTCGCCGGTAAGCTCACCGCCGTGCTTGCCCTGGTCGGCGTCGCCATCCTTCCCGTGATCAAGTTCTCGGTCGAGTGGTGGAACACGCTGCATCAGTCCTCCACCGCGTTCACCTCGACCGTGGACCCATCCATGCGCACGCCCCTCCTGATCTCGGCGGTGGGCTTCAGCTTGCTGTTCTTCGCGCTTCACATGAAGGCGATGCGCAACGAGATCCTCCGCCGGCGCGTCAAGGCGCTCACGTTGTCCGAGGTCGAGCGCAGCGAGCGCCTGTCCGCCTCCGCAGTCGCAGAATAGCTCCCATGGATCCCGTACCCCACACCGCATTCATTATCGCCGCCTACGTCGCGATGGCCGTCGTGCTTGCCGGCCTCATCGCCTGGCTGCTGTTCGACGGCTGGCGCCAGGCCCGCGCGCTTGAGGCGCTCGAGGCGCGCGGCGTGAAGCGGCGCTCGGCCAAAGACGGCGCTTCATGACCGGGCTCCCCACCGTCGCCGATGGAAAAGCCGCCGCCCGTCGCCCGATCGGCTGGGTGGTGTCGCCGCTCCTGATTTTCGTTGTCATCGCCGGGATGTTCGCCTTCGCGCTGACGTCGGGCGATCCGAGGAAGCTGCCCTCGGCCCTCATAGGCCGCCCGGTCCCGGCGACCGATTTTCCGGCGCTCGAGGGGCTCGTCGAGGACGGCCGCCCCGTCTCGGGCTTCACCAGCGCCGACCTCGCCCGCGGCAAGGTGACGGTCGTCAACTTCTGGGCCTCCTGGTGCACGGAATGCATCGTCGAGCATCCCCTGCTCAAGGATCTCGCGAGCCGCACGGGTGTCGAGATCTATGGCGTGAACTACAAGGATCAGACAGCCGCCGCGCGCCGCTTCCTCGGCCGCTACGGCAATCCCTATGCCGCCGTCGGCGTCGATGGCAGCGGCCGCAACGCCATCGAGTGGGGCGTCTACGGCATGCCCGAGACGTTCATCATCGATGGCCAAGGCAAGATCGCCTACAAGCACGTCGGTGCTATCTCCGAGGAAAGCGTCGAGAAGCAGCTGATCCCGGCCATCGAGAAGGCGCGCTCCGGGGCCGCTGCAAAGAGCTGAGCCAAGGCGCTCGCTGGCGTTGGATCATGATGCTGCGCTGATGCTCGCCCTTCATCCTTCGACAAGCTCAGGATGAAGGAGGGCCGATCCTGTCATCGAAAACGCTAGCAGAGCCCTCATGGTGAGCTTGTCGAACCATGAGGCGGCAATTGCGCTCAAAGCGGAAAGAACTCGCCGCGCGAGTGGTTGAGCACCGACAGCGTGCCGGAGGCGATGTCGAAATAGGCCCCATGCAGGTTGAGCCGGCCCTTGTCTTCGAGCTCGCTCACGAAGGGAAATGTCCTCAGATTCTTGATCGAGGTCTTGATGCCTTCCTTCTCGAGCAACGCCAGCTTGGTCGCCGTGGGCGCCATTTGATTGGCGGCAACGACGCGCAGCCGCGCGTCATCGAGCATCGACATCCAGCGCGAGATGAATTGCGCCTCCGTCTGGATGGCGGCGCTCTGGTCGAGAGCGGCTTTCACGCCGCCGCAGCCGGAATGACCCATGATGATGAGATGCCTTACCCTCAAGTTCATCACCGCGAACTCGATCGCCGTGCTGACGCCATGGTACAGGCCGCCCGTCTCGTAGGGTGGCACCAGGTTGGCGACGTTGCGCACCACGAACAGCTCGCCCGGCATGGCGCTGAATATGGTTTCTGGGTCGACGCGGCTGTCGCAGCACGAGATGACCATGACCTCGGGGCTCTGCCCGTAGGTCGCAAGCTCCTCGTAGTGGTCGGCATTGGGAACGAAATGGCGGTGCTTGAAGCGGCGGAAGCGGTCGGTGAGGTTCTCGGGAAAGCTGCTCATTATGGGCTCGGTTCTGGGGGTGATGCACGAGGCGCGCCGGCGCGCAGCCGCGGCGACTGGCCAGGACCCATAGAAAACATGCGGGCGCCCCTCAGCCAATATGAATCCGCGCCGCACACCCGTTCACATAAAGGCCTGAAAAGTCGCGGCCTCGGGATGCCGACCCCCGTTGCGGCTCGGGAGCATAGTGTCTATCGTCCCGGCCGTTTTGGGGGCGAGGAAGCGGCCGGGCCGCGAGAGATGAACGGGGCGGATGGGAAACAAGATGGCTTCCACGCAATCGACGGCGACTGACGCCTCGTCCACCTATGGGCGCGACCTCCTGGCCTCCGTCGTCGTCTTCTTGGTCGCTCTGCCCCTTTGCATGGGCATCTCGATCGCGTCCGGCATGCCGCCCACGGCGGGCATCATAACCGGCATCATCGGCGGCCTCGTTGTTGGCTTTCTGGCGGGTTCGCCGCTCCAGGTCAGCGGCCCGGCCGCGGGCCTGAGCGTTCTCGTCCTGCAGCTCGTGCAGGAGCAAGGTCCCGAGATGCTGGGCGTCATCGTGCTGTTTGCCGGTCTTCTGCAGCTCGCGGCCGGCATCTTCAAGCTCGGCCAATGGTTCCGCGCCGTCTCGCCAGCAGTGATCCACGGCATGCTGGCCGGCATCGGCGTCTTGATTCTTGCATCGCAATTCCACGTCATGCTGGACAACAAGCCGATCGGCACCGGCGTCGAGAACCTCCTCGGCATCCCCGGCTCCCTCTGGGGCGCGATAGAAGCCCGCGACTCACACCTCACGGCCGCTGGCGTGGGCCTGCTCACCATCGTCACGATCGCGCTCTGGGGGTCCGCGACGCCAAAGAGCTGGCGCATGGTCCCAGCACCGCTGGTCGGCGTGATTGTCGCCATCGTCGCGGCGGCGGCGGCTGGCCTCGATTCCATCAAATACGTCGACGTGCCTGACAACATCTGGTCGACGACGGTGTTCCCGACGCCGGAGCGCCTGATGCGCATTCTCGAGCCGTCGATCCTGATCGGCGCGATCTCGATCGCGTTCATCGCCAGCGCCGAGACGCTTCTGTGCGCGACCGCGGTCGATCAGATGCACAGTGGGCCGCGCACCAAATACGACAGGGAGCTCAGCGCCCAAGGCGTCGGCAACACGATCTGCGGCCTGCTCGGCGTGCTCCCCATGACAGGCGTCATCGTACGCTCGAGCGCCAACGTCGAAGCTGGCGCCCAGACGCGTGCTTCCGCAATTCTGCATGGCGTCTGGCTGCTTCTATTCGCAAGCGTGCTTCCCTTTACGCTGCGCTACATCCCCGTCTCTGCCCTCGCGGCCGTGCTCGTGTTCACGGGCTACAAGCTCGCCTATCCGAAGATCGTGCCGACGCTGCTCAAGTTCGGCAAGGGCGAGGTGTTCATCTACTTCGTCACCATCGTCACCATCGTGCTGACCAACCTGCTCGAGGGCGTGCTCGTCGGCCTTGCGCTGTCGCTGATCAAGCTGCTCTACGCCTTCTCGCACCTTGAGCTGCGCAAGGTCGAGAATGCCGCCGAGAAGCGGGTCGATCTCTACCTCAAGGGCTCGGCGACCCTGATCCGTCTGCCGATGCTCGCCGCCGCGCTGGAGGAGTTCAAGCCCAACACGCACGTGCATGTGCACATCGACGAGCTCGACTACATCGATCACGCCTGCATCGATCTCCTGACCAATTGGGATCGCCAGCATCGCGCGATCGGCGGCTCGCTCGAGATCGAGTGGGAGGGCCTCTCGAAGAAATATCAGCAGCGCAGCGGCCTGCGGCTCAGGGCCGAGGCGACGGGCCGTTAGCAGCCGTCGCCCGTCTCAGGATCGCGTATCCGAGCACGGCCGACAGGACCGACCCGCTGAGCACGCCGATGCGGATGTCCGCCGCGTATTGCGGCTCCGGGAACGCCAGCATGCCGATGAAGAGGCTCATCGTGAAGCCGATGCCGGCGAGAACTGCCGCGCCAAGAAGCTGAGTCCACCCTGTTCCTTCGGGCCGCGTGGCGAGCCTGAGCTGGATCGCCGCCCACGAGAAGCAGAACACGCCGATCGGCTTGCCGAGGAAGAGGCCCGCCGCGATCCCGAGCGGGATCGGACTTGCGAGCTGCGCGAACGTCACGCCCGCGAGCGACACGCCGGCATTGGCGTAGGCGAACGCCGGTAGCACGCAGAAATTGACCCACGGGTGCAGGCTCTCCTGCAGGTGAGCGGCGGGTGAATGTCCGTTCGCATCGCGGCCGCTACCCCCCGAAATCGGCACGGCAAACGCGGTGACGACACCGGCGAGCGTCGCATGCACGCCCGACTTCAGCACGCAGACCCAGATGAAGATGCCCGTCAGCACATAGGGCGCGATCCGCGTCACGCCGCCCCTGTTGAGCATCGCCAGCATCGCCACGCCGATCGCCGCGAGCGCCAAGGCTTCAAACGAGAGGTGGTATGTGTAGAAGATCGCGATGATCACGATGGCGCCGATATCGTCGATGATGGCGAGCGCCAGCAGGAAAACCTTGAGCGCCGGCGGCACGCGCGAGCCGACGAGGGCAAGCACGCCAACGGCGAAGGCGATGTCGGTTGCCGTGGGAATCGCCCAGCCTCCGAGCGCGCGCGCATCGTTCGCATTGATGGTGACGTAGATGAGGGCCGGGACGATCATCCCGCCGAGGGCCCCAATGACGGGCAGCGAGGCCTGTTTCACGCTCGACAGCTCGCCGACCAGGAGCTCGCGTTTGATCTCGAGCCCGACGTGGAAAAAGAAGATGGCCATCAGGCCGTCGTTGACCCAGTGCAGGAGGTTCTTGTCGAGCGCGAGCGCGCCGACCCTGACGCTGACCGGCGTGTCGAGCACCGCGCCATAGAGATAGGCGAGCGGCGAGTTGGCGAGAAACAGGGCAAACAGCGCTGCTGCGAGCAGCATGACACCGCCGGACGCCTCGTGCTGGACGAAATCCAGCGCCCCCTTGAGTCGTTTCGATTTGCCGGGTGCGGCCTTGCCAGATGCCATCGTACCTATCCTGAATTCGAGTCCGTTCGCCCTGCGGTCCTACAGCATTTTCACCTCGAGCGGCTGGACCTTCGGCCATGACTCCTGCGCTGCCACAGGATCAAGCTCGTCTTGTCCAAGGCTCGCTTCGATGATGCACGCCACGGCGGCCGTCGCGCGAGCCAGGCTCTCCTTATCCGACGCGCCCTTGAGGCAATAGCCCACGAACAGAGCCGCGAACAGGTCCCCGGTCCCATGAGGCACGACGGCCTCCCGCGGCACGACGCACTGCATCGCATAGTCCTGCCCGATCAGAAGATTTGCCAGACTATCGCTCGCCGCTGGTACGGACGTAGCGAGTGTGGAAGCAACAGGAAGCGCCCGCGCCGCTCCTATGGCGGAGGCGACATCCTGCACGGGTCTCCTCGCAAGCCAGGCGAGCTCGAACCGGTTGGGCGTGGCGACGTTGGCGATCGCCAGAAGCTCGTCGCGCACGGCTTCGGCCACGTCGCGTGCAACATAGAGACCCTTGGGATCGTCTCCGAGCACGGGATCGCAGAAGTAGCGCGCGTCGTCCCTGTGGCGTCGGATGCGCTCGACGAGGCTCACCGCGAAGTCGACATGCGCCGCGCTCGGCAGATAGCCCGTGAGCACGCCGTCCACGTCTCCGAGCCAGCCGTTGGCGTCGAGCGCTTCGCACATCTTGAACAGCGTCTCCGCCGGCACCGGCATGCCGGCCGCATGTGCGTGACCCAGATGGTTCGAGAGCATGACCGTCGGCAGCGCGATGACGTCGTGACCGAGCCGCTGCAGCGCCGGCACGATGGCCGAGAGGCCCACATGGCCGCGAGCGACCAGTGATGAGAGTGCGATGACACGTGCCATGTGGCCCATCCGAGCGAGTTTGCGCACAGGAACCTGAACCCCGTCGCGTGCGCCAATAGGCCAATTGGTCCAGGCTTGCCTTTCGCCTAATGTTGCAATGCACGAGACATCGGAGGCAACCCATGAACCAGCCGAGACCACGCCGCAGCGTGCTCTACATGCCGGGAGCCAACGAGCGCGCGCTTGAGAAAGCCAAGTCCCTGCCGGCCGATGCACTGATCCTCGACCTCGAGGATTCGGTCGCGCCCGACGCCAAGCCCGAGGCCCGCGCCAAGGTCGCAGCCGTGGTCAAGGAAGGCGGCTACGGTCGACGCGAGATCGTGATTCGCCCCAACGCCCTCGAGACCGCGTGGGGTACTGCCGACATCCTCTCTGCAGCCGAGGCCGCGCCCGACGCCATTCTCGTGCCCAAGGTCGCCCATCCCGGCGACATCATCAGCGCCGCAAAGATCCTGAAATCCGTCCACGCGCCCGAGAAGACCAAGCTCTGGGCGATGATGGAGACGCCGATGGCGATGCTCAATGCCCGCGAGATCGCCGCCGCCGGCGCCGATCCCGAGAACCGGCTGGTGTGCCTCGTCATGGGCACCAACGATCTCTTGAAGGAATCGCGCGCCCGTGCGCTCCACAACCGCTTCGCCGTCGTGCCCTGGCTCGCCATGACAGTGGTCGCGGCGCGCGCCTACGGCCTCGACATCATCGACGGCGTCTACAACGACTTCAAGGATGAGCCGGGCTTTCGCGAGGAATGCGAGCACGGGCGCACGCTCGGCATGGACGGCAAGACCTTGATCCACCCGGCGCAGGTGGCACCCTGCAACGAGATCTTCTCGCCGAGCGACGAGGAGGTCGAGTGGTCCCGCAAGATTATTGTCGCTTTCGATCAGCCGGAGAACGCCAGGAAAGGCGTCATCACGGTCGAGGGCAAGATGGTGGAGCGGCTCCATCTCGTCCAGGCCAGGCGTACGGTCACGATCGCCAACTCGGTGAAGCAGATCGAAGAGTGGTTTTGACCCGCGCCGCCCTTGAGGCGGCCAACCCTTATCCTTTAGCCCCCAATTGCGACGATCCGGCCTGCTCTGGTCTCTCGCGTCCGGCGTCTAGAAATGGCATACCGACCCCACCTGGACGCAGGCGGTAGAGGCACGATGACCACGACCAAGACCAACCCCGGCAACTTCTTCGAGGACTTCCGCCACGGCCAGGTGATCCGCCACGCCACCCCGCGGACCATCAACGAAGGCGACGTCGCGCTCTACATGAGCCTCTATGGGCCCCGCTTCGCCGTCCAATCGTCCGATGAGTTTGCCCGCGCCATCGGCTACCCCCGCTCCCCCGTCGACGACCTGCTCCTGTTCCACGTCGTCTTCGGCAAGACGGTGCCTGATATCTCGCTCAATGCCATCGCCAATCTCGGCTACGCAGGCGGCCGCTTCCTGAAGCCCGCCTATCCCGGCGACACGCTCACGACCGTCTCCGAGGTCATCGGCCTCAAGGAAAACTCGAACCGCGAGACCGGGACCGTCTACGTGCGCTCGACGGGGCGCAACCAGAGGAACGAGATTGTCCTCGAGTACACGCGCTGGGTGATGGTGAGAAAGCGCGACAAGGACGCGCCCACCCCTGAAGCCGTGGTCCCCAAGCTGCCCGATCGTGTGGACCCCAAGGATATCGGCGCCGCGGTACCGAAGCTCGACGTTGCGGCCTATGACTATGACCTCGCCGGCTCGCCCTACCGCTGGGGCGACTACGAGGTGGGCGAGCGCATCGACCACGTCGACGGCATGACGCTCGAGGAGGCCGAGCACCAGATCGCGACGCGCCTCTACCAGAACACCGCCAAGGTGCACTTCAACCAGCACACCGAGGCCAAGGGCCGCTTCGGCAAGCGCATCGTCTACGGCGGCGTCATGATCTCGCTCGCCCGTGCCCTCTCCTTCAACGGCTTGAACAACGCCTTCCACATCGCCGCCATCAACGGCGGCCGCCACGTCGCGCCGCTGTTTGCCGGCGATACCGTCTATGCCTGGTCCGAGATCTTGGAGAAGGCGGAGCTGCCGGGCCGCACGGATGTCGGCGCGCTCCGCACCCGCCTCGTCGCCGTGAAGAACCAGGATGCAAGCGCATTTCCGCTCAAGAAAGAGGGCGGCGAGTATGCGGACGGCGTGATCCTCGATCTCGACGCCTGGCTCGTCCTGCCGCGATGATCCTCATCGTGGCCGGCGCTCCACCCTTCCTCGGCTGGCGCGATCGGGCCGCCGCGCTATAGTCGCGCCGCTTTTGCGGGCGAGTAATCCACCCCCAGCGAGGGCCTGTGTCTCTGCGTTCCGAGGGAATGTCACATGCGAAATTGGTGGTCGGGCGCGACGGCCTTGGTGGCCGTCGCCCTTGTGTTCAGCCTCACTCTCAATCCGGTGTCGGCCGCCGGTGAAAAGGTGACCGGCGAGATCAAGGATAAGGACGGCAAGAGCCTGGGCACCGCCGAGATCATGGCAACATCCGCCGGCGCGCTGATCAAGCTCAAGCTCGCCGGTCTGCCCCCCGGGCCCCACGCGATCCACTTCCATGAGACGGGAAAATGCGATGGCGATCTCTCGAGCGCCGGCGCGATCTACAACCCGTTGGGTGCCGCGCATGGGCTTCTGTCCGAGGAAGGGCCCATGGCGGGCGATCTGACCAACATTTACGCCGATGCCACAGGTCAGGTCGAGGCGGAGCTCCTGAGTCCGTTCGTCAGCCTGAGCAAGGACGCGGAGGAATCGATCTTCGACGCCGATGGCGCCGCACTCGTCATCTTCGAAAAGGCCGACGATCACCAGACGGACCCCGAAGGCGGCGCCGGCGCCCGCATCGCTTGCGGCGCCATGACGCTCGCGAAATAGGGTATCACGCTTCCGCGCGAGATCGGCCCGCCTGAGCCGATGCGAGCGCCTGCGCGTGCGACGCCGGCCTTCATTGGCGAATTGCCGCCCCGTCCCGAGCGCGCTACAAGGCGGAACACGCTGCTGGGAGGGACGACATCCGATGGCCGAGGCCAGATCGGAGCGGGGCAACAAGATCGAGCGCCCGCTCTCGCCACACTTGATGATCCATACGCCGCACATCAACATGGTGATGTCGATCCTGCATCGCATGACCGGGGCGGCGCTCTACTTCGGCATGGTCCTTCTCGCCTGGTGGCTGACGGCCGCGGCGACCGGCCCCGAATATTTCGCGTTCGTCCAAAGCGTCTTTGCCACCTGGCCGATGCAGCTCGTGCTCTTCGGCTACACCTGGGCGCTGATCCACCACATGGTTGGCGGCGTCCGCCATTTCATCTGGGACACTGGCGCCGGCTTCGACATCAGGACCATCGATCTCCTCTCCTGGGGCAGTATCGTCGTCTCCGCAATCGCGGCGCTGGCAATCTGGGCCTATGTGCTGAACGGCGGCGGGGTCGCCCTATGATGATGCGTACGCCGCTCAAGAACGTCCGCGGTCTCGGCTCCGCCAAGGAAGGCGCCGATCACTTCTGGAAGCAGCGCCTGACGGGTGCCGCGAATCTCGTTCTTTCGATTTTCCTCCTCGGCCTCCTGATCTGCCTTGCCGGCGCCGACTACGCGACGGTCAAGGCGACGCTCGCGCGCCCCTTCGTCGCGCTGCCGCTCCTGCTTCTCGTCGTCTCTGCGGCGGTCCACATGCGCATCGGCATGGCGGTGATCATCGAGGACTACGTGCACGGCGAGGCGATGAAGATCGCCCTCCTCATGCTCAACTCGTTCTTCTCAATTCTTGTCGGCGCCGCCTCCGCGCTCGCCGTTCTGAAGCTTTCCTTCGGGGGCTAGCACGATGGCCAAGGCGAACGGTAAGGATAGCGCGCCAGTAGGAGCGCCCACGGTGAACGGCAGGGCCTATCCCCTCGTCGACCACATCTACGACGTGGTGGTGGTCGGCGCCGGCGGCGCAGGGCTGCGCGCGACGCTGGGTTGCGCCGAGGCGGGCTTGAAGACGGCCTGCATCACCAAGGTGTTCCCGACGCGCTCGCACACGGTCGCGGCGCAGGGCGGCGTCGCCGCAGCGCTCGGCAACATGGGACCCGACGACTGGCGCTGGCACATGTACGACACCGTCAAGGGCGCCGACTGGCTCGGCGACCAGGACGCGATCGAATATCTCTGCCGCAACGCGCCCGAGTCCGTCTTCGAGCTCGAGCACTACGGCGTGCCCTTCTCGCGCACCGAGGACGGCAAGATTTATCAGCGCCCCTTCGGCGGCATGACGACGCTATTCGGCGAGGGGCCGCCTGCGCAGCGCACCTGCGCCGCCGCCGACCGCACCGGCCACGCCATGCTGCACACCCTTTATGGCCAGTCGCTGCGCCACTCGGCCGAATTCTTCATCGAGTATTTCGCCCTCGATCTCCTGATGGATGATGAAGGCGCCTGCCACGGCGTGATCGCGCTCTCGATGGAAGACGGCACCATCCACCGCTTTCGCGCCAAGCGCACGATCCTGGCCACTGGCGGCTACGGCCGCGCCTATTTCTCCTGCACATCGGCCCACACCTGCACCGGCGACGGCAATGCCATGGTGCTGCGCGCCGGGCTGCCGCTGCAGGACATGGAGTTCGTCCAGTTCCACCCGACGGGCATCTACGGCGCGGGCGTCTTGATCACCGAGGGCGCGCGCGGCGAAGGCGGCTATCTGACCAACGGCGCAGGCGAGCGCTTCATGGAGCGCTATGCGCCGCACGCGAAGGACCTCGCCTCCCGCGATGTCGTCTCGCGCTCGATGACCATCGAGATCCGCGAAGGGCGCGGCGTCGGTCCCGACAAGGACCACATCTACCTGCACCTCGACCACCTGGACCCCAAGATCCTGGCCGAGCGCCTCCCCGGCATCACCGAGAGCGCCAAGGTGTTCGCCGGCGTCGACTTGACGCGCCAGGCGATCCCGGTGCTGCCGACCGTCCACTACAACATGGGCGGCATCCCGACCAACTTCCACGGCGAGGTTCTGACGCTCAAGGACGGCAACCCGGACCACGTCGTGCCGGGGCTCATGGCCATCGGCGAGGCGGCCTGCGTCTCCGTGCACGGCGCCAACCGGCTCGGCTCGAACTCGCTCATCGATCTCGTGGTCTTCGGCCGCGCCTCCGCGCTCCGTTGTGCCGCGACCGTCGAGAAGCGCTCGTCGCATGTCGAGCTGCCGAAAAGCGCGACTGACGCTATTCTCTCGCGCCTCGACCGCTTCCGCCATGCGAGCGGCAAGCAGCCGACCTCCGCCCTGCGTCTCAAGATGCAGAGGGTCATGCAGACCAATTGCGCGGTCTTCCGCGACGGGCCGGTGCTGAAAGAGGGCGTCGAGAAGATCCTTTCCATCTGGAAGGAGATGCCCGACATCCGTGTCACCGACCGGTCGCTGATCTGGAACTCGGACCTGATCGAGACGCTCGAGTACGACAACCTGATCGCCCAGGCCGCGGTCACTGTGGTTGGCGCCGAGCACAGGAAGGAGAGCCGCGGCGCGCACGCGCGCGAGGATTTCCCCAAGCGCGACGACGTGAGCTGGATGAAGCACACGCTTGCCTTCGCCGACTACGGTACTCAGTCCGTACGCCTCGACTTCCGCCCCGTGCACACGCGCACGCTGACCAATGAGGTGAAGTATATTGAGCCTAAGGCGCGTGTGTATTGAGCTGCCGAAGGCTCGTATTGCCTGCTGATGCTGGCCGCCAGCCGCCGGCCAAGCACGTAGGCCTCACGAGCGATCACTTCCCGCGATCGCTGCCATCGCTGTCCGTATGGCAGTAGTCGCTGATGCGGATGTCGCTGCTGATGAAGCGGCAAACTTCGTCCTTGCTCGCGGGATTGTTGCGGATCTCTTCGTTCGAAACCTTGAATCCATGCTGCCGCGCCACTTCCGCCAGGTAGTTGTCGCCGCAGTAGGGGGTCGCGATCTCGCGGCCGCCCGACATTTGAAAGCCTTCCTTGCATTGAATTGCCGCTTCGGCCCTCGAGCCGGCAAGGAGGAGCAGCATGAGCGTTCCCGCCCGCGCAATCGCATGTGACATGACCTTACTCCAATTCCGATGGGACCATGTTGGCAACGTCGTATCGCCGCAGGCGGACCACAAGAGGCGATATCTGCACATATCGGTGTCGCGCTATTCGCCTGCCGCATGGTTCGCGAGCGGCGGCGAAGCACAACCTGGTCAGAGTGATTCGCGCGTTGCGTCCCGTACGGCGTACTTATCTACGCTGCAGAGATATTTGGAGCCAAATCTGCATTCGCGAAAAAGGCGCGCATTTCGCCTATTTTGATCGCAAATCGCCAAATGCCGAAGGTCAATAACGAGCTTGAAGACTCGTTATTCCCGAGCATAAGCGATATTTTTCGCATTAAGAGGTCATTAATTTCGTGCTCGCCATTCTCAATCACCGGGGCGTTTCCTCACATTCCACGCGTCCCGGACCTGGGAGGTGGTCTCGGTTCGTACCCCGCATCCGGGGCCACCTCTTCCAATGATTACGGGCCTTTCTGGCCGTCTCGCAGTCACCGGGCCACCGCGCGAAATTTGACGCGTGCCGAGCATCGCTCTCCGCGTCCCGGCGCGCGATTGCCATATACATCAGATGCGCCCTGCGGGACACGCGGCCTGCCTTTGAAAAAAATGGCAGGTGACGACCGCATTTCCAGCCGGAAAAAATGGCGAAATAGCTCCAGCAAGTGATTCGGCAAAAACGAGATAATGGGGGCATCAATGTCCAGACTGATTGAGCACATCGAGAAGGTGCGGATGCGGCTGACGGAGATTTCTGTCAGTGAGCTGCATCTGGTCCGCGCGCTCGGCGACGCGTTGAGCCGGGTCGACGAGAAGCTTCTGCGTGACGTGCGCGCCGTCACCGCCGAGCACGAGGCCCGCCGCGGCGAGATCCTGAACGAGCTGCAGGTGCTTGCGACGCGCGTGGGCTCGTTCCCCGCGCCCGCTGAGCCCTACACGGCCATCGGGTCCGAGGAGGCCCACGAAGGCACCAACGGCTATGCGGCGCTCGGCGCCGGCGATTGGCGCCAGGCAGCCAAGAATATCGAGGACGATTTGGACTTCCTTGACTGGGAGCTCGGCCGCGAGACCCGCGCGGCAGCCAATGGCAAGCACCACCACAACGGCGACATTCGCCTGGATCACCAGTAAGTGGCGCGCGAACCCTTGCGGTGAGCAGGAAAGCCCCGTCCGGTTCCCTCGGCGGGGCTTTCCGTTTTCTCGGCGCTACGCGAGATGCGCCGCGGCGACCATCGCGAACGTCACCGGTAGCGCGAGCATGAGATTGAGCCGCGCGTAAAGCTTGAGCGCTTGGCGCGCCTGGGCCCGCGCCCCCTCGTCGGCCGCCGTCTCCCCGAGAGCGATCTTGAGCTTGGGCCAGATCGCGAAGTGCACGATCCCCCACATGCCGAGCCCGCCGAGCACGCCTGCCCACAGCATCGTCGCGCGCGCCGAGGGCAAATAGACGGCCGACGAAAAGACCCACTCGCCGAGGAGATAGCCCGAGGCAACGAGCAGCAAAGCGCCCGAGAGCACGACGAGGTGCGACGCGTGCCGGTAGCCCTGGGCGGCGCGCGGCACGATCCAGCGCTGAATGGCGCCGCGACCCGCGTCGTCCGCCTCTGCCAGCGCGCCGATCTGGACGAAGTTAACGAAGAAGATGAGGCCGACCCACGCCATCGCCGCGACCACATGGATGAAGCGCAGGAGCACCGAGACGAGCCCCGTGCCATCGGCCGGGCTGCCCGCGAGCCAGGCGACTAGCATAATCGCCGTGATCGCGATCCCGGCCAGAAGCGCGCGCCCCGCCGTCTCGAGGAGTGTGTTCATCGCTCCGCCTTTCCCGACCGGCCCGCTCGGTCGCCGAGGAGCATAGCAGCAACTCGGGTCATCCCAAATTATCCCCGCCGCTTCGCTCCGCGTATGCGTGCATGAGCCAGCAGCGAGCATTGCACATGCATGCCGCCGGCGCTGAATTCTGAGGCCGGCCAGGCCGTCGCGACGCCGTTCGCGACATCTCCTTGTCGAATTGACTGTGTAGTCGCATTTTGCTGTTGGGCCTGGGCGTACGTCTCTTGTATGGCAGCAGGTGGTTGTAGGAGCATGCGTGATCGGCGCCGGCTGGTCCGTGACCATCACGCTAAGGGGTACGCACGCCGTGGCCAAAGAGCAGCGCAAGCAAGCCCCGGTGGAAACCGATAGCCGCATTGCACCCGACCCCTTCGCCGCCGTCCTCCCCGCCATCGCCGCGCTCGGGGCGATCGCCTCCATCGCCACCATCAACTGGGCCGCGCGCGAGCGCACGGCAGACCGCGCCCGTCCGCGGCGCAAGGCGGGCACCGCGCTTCGCGAGCTCGAGACCTGCTGTCTGCACCTGTCCGAGATCTTCCGCCGCTTCCAGCGCAATGCAAAGCTTTTTGCCCCTGAGGGCGGGCAGGGCGCTTCGCCGCTCAAGTTCGGCGTCCACGGTCCGCGCGTGACCACGGACATGGCCCGCCTCTATCAGCACGTCGTCAACGACATCGCATCCATGCTCGTCCTTGCTGCGCAGAACTCCTTCGAGGTCATGTGCGCCGTCGAGGACGGCACCATCGAGGCCCCCGAGCAGATCTTCTTCGGCTTCGGCGAATGCCAGGACCAGCTGAACAAGCTGATCCAGAACCGCGCGACGCTAAAGGCCACCGTCGACACTGGCCTCGAGGTCGCGGAGCGTCTTGTCACGCTCGTGCGCGAGCTCAAGAAATACCGTCACGACTGAGCGGGAAGGACGCCCGCACCGGTCAAACCAACGCATCCTGCGCGCCAAGCGTTGACAGGGACGCCGCCTCATTTCATGTGTGGGTGAGGAGCCATCGGGACTGAGCCCGCAAAGGCCAGAGCTCACAAAGGAATGCCGCCACATGGTCCAGCTCACGTTGCCGAAGAACTCCAGGGTCCAGCAGGGCAAGACCTGGAACGCGCCCGATATCAAGGGCAAGTGGCGCGAGTTCCGCATCTATCGCTGGAATCCCGACGACGGCGCCAATCCGCGCCTCGACACCTATTGGGTGAACGAGGAGAGCTGCGGCCCCATGGTCCTCGATGCCCTGATCAAGATCAAGAACGAGGTCGACCCGACGCTCACCTTCCGCCGCTCCTGCCGCGAGGGCATCTGCGGCTCCTGCGCCATGAACATCGACGGCACGAACGACCTCGCTTGCCTCAAGGGTCTCGACGAGGTTGAAGGCCCGATCCGCATCTACCCGCTGCCGCACATGACGGTCGTGAAGGATCTCGTGCCCGATCTCACGAACTTCTATGCCCAGCACCGCTCGATCGAGCCCTGGCTCAAGACCGACACCGCCGCGCCTCCCAAGGAATGGAAGCAGTCGCGCGAGGATCGCGAGAAGCTCGACGGGCTCTACGAATGCATCCTGTGCGCCTGCTGCTCGACGTCGTGCCCGAGCTACTGGTGGAATTCCGACCGCTATCTTGGGCCGGCCGCGCTGCTCCAGGCCTACCGCTGGGTCATCGATTCGCGCGATGAAGCGACCGGCGAGCGTCTCGACAATCTCGAGGACCCGTTCCGGCTCTACCGGTGTCACACGATCATGAATTGCGTCAAAGCCTGCCCCAAGAGCCTGAGCCCGGCCAAGGCCATTGCCGAATTGAAGAAGCTCATGGTGCAGCGGCGCGTCTGAGAGCCGGCAGCGCCGTAAGAGCCGCTGAAGCAGCACGCCAGGCAAAATGCATAAGTGTAAGGAGTAGCATTCCCGTGCTCGACCACATCGGATTTCCAGTCGCCGACTTCGAGCGTTCGAAGGCTTTCTACATGAAGGTTCTCGAGCCGCTCGGCTACGGCCTCATCATGAGTGTCGACTTGTCGGACGAGACCGGCCCCGGCGGATATGCCGGCTTCGGCAAGGAGCGGCCCCAGTTCTGGATTGGCACCGGCAAGCCGATGACGGGCCGGCTCCACGTGGCCTTCGTGGCCAACGACCGCGCGTGCGTGCGCAAATTCTATGATGCGGCCATCGCGGCTGGCGCCAAGGACAACGGTCCCCCGGGGCTCAGGCCGCATTATCATGCGAATTATTATGGGGCTTTCGTTCTCGATCCGGACGGCCACAATATCGAGGCCGTATCCCATTTGCCTGAGGCCTAGCCGCCGCGCGAAAGCCGCCGAGAAAAGAAAAGACCGATGGCGCGTCCCGCTGCCATCGGTCTTTTGAAACGTATAATGGGTGCTTGTCTTTGAAAGCACCCGCCATCCACGCTCCAGGTGCCCAGCCCGGAGCGGGTTGGCCGCCGCCTTACGCGGCGCGACGCTTCTTCGCGCGCGTGGCGGGCTTCCGGCGAGCCGCAGTCTTGCGGGCCGGCTTCTTCGCCGTCTTGCGAGCGGTAGACTTCTTCTTCACAGCTTTAGCCATAGGTATCTCTCCCTCTAGGGTTCGAATCATTTCGAACAAAAAAAATCATGAGGAAGTTCGCGCAATTTGTTGACAGGTAAAGTTGATTCTGTCCGCGCATTTATTCTCATTCCCACATAAGTGTTGCGTGGAGGCCTCATTTTCGTTGGTATTCGAGGGCCCTAGCGTCAAGTTTGGATATGAAGAGTCAATGTTAGCCTTCAATCCGCAGCGCAATAATAGAAACCCGAGTCTACCTGCAGAGCGTCGCGACGCCATTCCCGCCGCAAAGCGAACGCGACGCCGCAGGCATGGAATGAAAGGATCTAGGATCCGCTCGGCAGGGGCCTCCGCGAGAGCGGATTTTGCAGTCCCCGGATCGTCACGACGAAAGCTTAGGCCGCCTTGACGGAGCGTCGCTGCAGGTCGAGCACCGTCATCATGAAGCCGACCCGGTCCTCCACCGCCTCGGCAAGGATCGAGAAGTAGTTCGGCTCCTCCGGCACGATCTCGCCCACGACCTCGCCATACTCGAAGTGCAGCTCGGCTTCGTATTTGCGCGCGATCGCCTGCATTTTCGCGTTCTCCGCGAGGCAGCTCATATAGATGAGCTGCACGCCGCGGTTGCGCGCCGCGCGAATGACTCGGCCCATGAGCTCCGTGCCGATCCCCTGCTCCTGATAGGCAGCCTCGACCGAGAATGCAGCCTCGGCCTCCTGCCCCCACGTGTCACCGAGCTTCTTGAGCTCGGCGGCGCCCCTCACCTCGCCGTCCTCGACGTAGGCGAACACGATCGAGCCGAGCTCGCCCATGCGCTCTGCGTAGTCGACGACGAAGCTGTCGGAAACGCCGTGCGCAAAGCGCATGCGCCGGCTGGCCTTGTCGAGCCGCAGGAGATGGTCGCGGAACTTCGCAGCCTCCTTGGGCCAAAGCTTCCGATAGATGCCACTGGGGCTCTGATTCCCGCTCATGCTTCGAACTCCGCATCAGTCCCTCTGTGGATAGCGTCCAAAGCCGAGTGCCGGCCGAGAGCCCTATCCTGGAGGCGACGATTAGCACAGCCACCTATGCCGGAGGGTAATATTTTTGCAATGCACAAATATCCAACTAAGTGGCTATAATACCGACATATTGTCACGAAATGAGAGGCAACAAGATGACCCCGTTGTTGCAGCGCAGAAAATGCGTTTCAGCCCTGCGCTCCCGGCAGAGGTGAGAAGCCGAAATTGCTCAGGATTGGCCCTCGAGCAGCGGCAATGGGTCACGCTGCTCTTGCGCTTTGGTGCGACGTTTGGCCCAGTCCTCTGAGGGTCGCGAGGGCAGAGCGGGAATGAGCGGGCGGGTTCTCGAGCACTATGAGCGTCGCTTGTCGCTGGGCGAGATCGGGCCGGACGAGGCGCAGCGGCGAGCTGCGGTCCGCCTCGACAAGCTTGCGGCCGAGCTTGCCGGCTGGCGGCCGCCGCGGCCGGGCTTTCTCGCGCGCATGTTGCGCAATGGCGCCACGGCACCGCGCGGCGTTTACATGCATGGCGCCGTCGGCCGCGGCAAGACCATGCTCATGGACCTGTTCTACGAGGCGACTGATTTCGCTCCGAAACGCCGGCTCCATTTCCACGAGTTCATGGCCGAGGTGCATGAACGCATTGCTCGTGGGCGGGCAACGACCGACGGCGACCCGATCCCCTTTGTCGCCGCCGAGCTCGCGGCCGACGCGGGCCTCCTCTGCTTCGACGAGCTGCACGTCACCGACATTGCTGACGCGATGATCCTCGCCAGACTCTTCAAGGTGCTGTTCGAGCGCGATGTCGTCCTCGTCGCGACCTCGAATGCACACCCGGAGAGGCTCTACTGGAACGGCCTCAACCGGCAGCTCTTCCTGCCCTTCATCGAGATGCTCGAGCGCGAGTTGGACGTCATCGAGCTCAAGGCGGCCAAGGACTTCCGCCTCGAAAAGCTCGCTGGCCGGCAGCTCTATTTCTGGCCATGCGACGCGCGCGCCGGCGCCGCCATCGAGGACCACTGGCAGCGCTTGACGGGCCACCATCCGGCAGCCCCTGCAACTCTCGAGTTCAAGGGCCGCTCGCTTCGCGTGCCGCTGGCCTCGATGGGCGTCGCGCGCTTCACCTTTGCCGACCTGTGCGAAAGGCCCTTGGGGGCGGCTGACTATCTCCACATCGCCCACGCCTTCCACACCGTCCTCATCGAAGGAATTCCGGTCCTTGGACCCGCGCAGCGCAACGAGGCGCGCCGCCTGATCAATCTGGTCGATACGCTCTACGACAATCGCGTTTGCCTCATTGCCTCCGCCGCCGCCGAGCCCCGCCGGCTCTATCCTGCGGGCGATGGGGCGAGCCTCTTCGAACGCACGGCCTCGCGCCTCATGGAGATGCGCAGCGAAGCCTACCTGGCCGGCCGCGCGACGCGTGTCGCGACTGCCGTGGCCCCTGCCTAACCGCAGGGCACGCCGGGACCGAATTATCGGCTTGCGGCCGCCTTCGGCCCGCGATCAACTTTAGTCACTGGCAAACGCTGCAGGCTTGAGCGCATTGTCGTTTCGTCTTACGAGAGGCCCTGTTGTCGAATTTCCCTCGTGCGCGACGAGTTCCTCTCAGGTCGCAGGGAATCTGTCCGTTACCAAACCGAGGCCCGCCGAAGGGCCTGTGACCCTAGGGAGAATGCTCGAATGGCGCGCACCAAAATCGCATTGATCGGCGGCGGCATGATTGGCGGCACGCTGGCCCACTTGATTGGGCTCAAGGAGCTCGGCGACGTCGTGCTGTTCGACATCATGGAAGGTCTGCCCCAGGGCAAGTCGCTCGACCTCGCCCAGTCCGGCGCCGTCGAAGGTTTCGACTGCAACCTCAAAGGCACCAACGCCTACGCCGATATCGAGGGCGCCCAGGTCTGCATCGTCACCGCCGGCGTGCCGAGAAAGCCCGGCATGAGCCGCGACGACCTCATCGGCATCAACTTGAAGGTGATGGAGCAGGTCGGCGCCGGCATCAGGAAATACGCGCCGGGCGCCTTCGTCATCGTCATCACCAACCCGCTCGACGCCATGGTCTGGGCGCTGCAGAAGTCGTCGGGCCTGCCTCGCAACATGGTGATCGGCATGGCCGGCGTGCTCGACACGGCGCGCTTCCGCCACTTCCTCTCCGAGGAGTTCCGGGTTTCCGTCGAGGATGTCTCGGCCTTCGTTTTGGGCGGCCACGGCGACGACATGGTCCCGCTCGTGCGCTATTCGTCGGTCGGCGGCATCCCGCTTCCCGATCTCGTCAAGATGGGTTGGATTCGCCAGGACCGCCTCGACCAGATCGTCGATCGCACCCGCAAGGGCGGCGGTGAGATCGTCGCACTTCTGAAAACCGGCTCGGCCTATTATGCGCCGGCATCCTCGGCGATCGCCATGGCCGAGAGCTTCCTGAAGGACAAGAAGCGCGTGCTGCCCTGCGCCGCCTATCTCAACGGCGAGTACGGCGTCAAAGGCCTCTACGTCGGCGTGCCGGTGATCATCGGCTCGGGCGGCGCCGAGCGCGTGGTCGAGATCGATTTGAACTCGGCCGAGCGTGGCATGCTCATGAAGTCGATTGAATCCGTCAAAGGCCTGGTCGATGCCTGTGTGAAGATCAACCCGCAGCTCGCGGCATAGCAGATTGCCTCTCCCCGCAATGCGGGGAGAGGTCCAGAGCTTGCCCCGGGCTTGATCCGGGGCTTGCCCCGGACTTGATCCGGGGATGAGGGGCGACACCGGACATGAACATCCACGAGTACCAGGCAAAAGAGCTTCTGGGCCAATACGGCATCCCGACCTCGGGCGGCGCTCCCGCCTTCACCGTCGAGGAGGCCGTCAAGATTGCGGGCGCGATCAGGACGCCCGTCAAGGTCGTCAAGGCGCAGATCCATGCCGGCGGGCGCGGCAAGGGCCGGTTCAAGGAGAAAGAGGCGGGCGAGAAGGGCGGCGTACGCCTCGCCAAATCGATCGACGAGGTGAAGGCCTTCGCCGAGCAGATGCTCGGCCATACACTCGTCACCATACAGACGGGACCTGCAGGGCGCACCGTGCGCCGCCTCTACATCTCGGAAAGCGTCGACATCGCCCGCGAGCTCTATCTCTCGGCCCTCGTCGACCGAGCGACCTCGCGCGTCGCCTTCATCGCCTCGACGGAAGGCGGTGTCGATATCGAGAAGGTGGCGCATGAGACGCCCGAGAAGATCCTGACCCTCACCGTCGATCCCGCGACCGGCTATCAGCCGTTTCACGGGCGCAAGATCGCCTTCGCGCTGGGTCTCAAGGGCGATCAGGTCAAGCAATGCGGCAAGCTCGTCGCCGATCTCTATCGCATGGTGGTCGAGAAGGACATGAGCCTGCTCGAGATCAATCCGCTCGTCGTCACCAAGGCCGGCAGTCTCACTTGCCTCGACGCCAAGATGAACTTCGATGCCAACGCCCTCTTTCGTCATCCCGAGATCGCAGCGCTGCGCGACGAGAGCGAGGAGGACCCGATGGAGATCGAGGCCTCCAAGCACGACCTCTCTTATGTGAAGCTCGACGGCACCATCGGCTGCATGGTGAACGGCGCCGGCCTCGCCATGGCGACCATGGACATCATCAAGCTCTATGGCTGCGAGCCCGCCAACTTCCTCGACGTCGGCGGCGGCGCATCAAAGGAGAAGGTCGAGGCCGCCTTCAAGATCATTCTCTCCGACCCGGCCGTCAAAGGCATCCTGGTCAACATCTTCGGCGGCATCATGCGCTGTGACATCATCGCCGAGGGCATCATCGCCGCGGCCAAGGAGATGCACATCGAGGTGCCGCTCGTCGTTCGCCTCGAAGGCACCAACGTCGAGCTCGGCAAGGAGCTGCTGGCGAAGAGCGGCTTGAAGATCACCGCTGCCGACGACCTCGCCGACGCGGCAGCCAAGATCACCTCTGCGATCAAGAAGGCGGCTTGAGCGCCGTAGGCCGGCCGGCCGAGACATAGGACGGAAAATGTCAATTCTCGTCGACAAGAGCACGATCACGATCTGCCAGGGCATCACCGGCAGCCAGGGCACGTTCCACACCAAGCAGGCGCGCGCCTACGGCACGATCGTCGCTGGCGGCGTGACGCCCGGCAAGGGCGGCACGAAGCACACCGACCCCGAGCTCGCCGATCTGCCGCTCTACGACACCGTGCTCGATGCCAAGAAGGCGACCGGCGCCAGGGCGACCGCAATCTACGTGCCGCCGCCCTTTGCCGCCGACGCCATCCTGGAGGCGGTCGACGCCGAGATGCCGCTCATCGTGGCCATCACCGAGGGCATTCCCGTGATGGACATGGTCAAGGTGAAGCGCGCGCTGCAGGGCTCCGCGTCGCGCCTCGTCGGCCCCAACTGCCCGGGCGTGCTCACGCCTGGCGAATGCAAGATCGGCATCATGCCGGGCAACATCTTCAAGAAGGGCACGGTCGGCATTGTCTCGCGCTCGGGCACCCTGACCTATGAGGCCGTGAAACAGACCACCGACGCCGGACTCGGTCAGACGACGGCAGTCGGCATCGGCGGCGACCCGGTCAAGGGAACCGAGTTCATCGACGTTCTCGACCTCTTCCTGTCCGACCCCGCGACCAAGTCGATCATCATGATCGGCGAGATCGGCGGCTCGGCCGAGGAGGAGGCCTCCGACTACCTGATCAGCGAGGCCAAGAAGGGCCGCAAAAAGCCGATGGCGGGGTTCATCGCCGGCATGACGGCACCGCCCGGACGGCGCATGGGGCACGCCGGCGCGATAATTTCTGGGGGTAAAGGGCGCGCGGAGGACAAGCTCGAGGCCATGCGGCGGGCGGGGATCGCCATCGCCGACAGCCCAGCTTCGCTGGGGACGACGCTCTCCAAGGTCTTAAAGACGTTATGACGACGCATTAGTTTGTTCTTGCAAAAAGCGCGGGCAACAGCGCTTCCCAGGGGAGAAAGTCGCTCTCTAGTGAGTCGGCCGTTTGGCCGGGAGGAATGGGATTTCGCATGTCACGCCAAACGCGCAACGAGCAGTTCCTTCGCACATCTTTCTTGAACGGGGTCAACGCGCCCTACATCGAGGAGATGCAGGCCCAGTACGAAAAGAACCCCGGTTCCGTCTCGGACGAGTGGCGCCACTTCTTCGAGAGTCTCAACGAGGAGCATGCGCGCTGGGCGGCTGACGACAGGCTGGAGCGCCGCACTGGCTCATCGCACGAGCCCTCCTGGGCCACGCCGTTGAATGAGCTTCAAAGCGTCAATGGCGAGCTGGTCGCGGCCCTGACCGGCGACTACGGCGAGACCGAGCGCACCGTGCGCGACAAGCTCCAGGCCCGCGCATACGCCGCGGGCTACGAGATGTCGCCTGCCGCGTCCCTGCGCGCCACCCAAGACAGCATCCGTATGATCATGATGATCCGCGCCTACCGCGTCATGGGTCATCTCGCTGCCGACCTTGATCCCCTGGGTCTCGCCGAGCGCAAGGTCCACAAGGAGCTCAAGGCCGAGACCTATGGCTTCACCGACGCGGATCTCGATCGCCCGATCTTCATCGATCGTTACATGGGCCTCGAGACGGCGACCGTGCGTCAGATCCTGAAGCTCTTGCGCCGCACGTACTGCCGCAAGATCGGCTTTCAGTTCATGCACATCACGTCGCCCGCGCAGAAATCCTGGATCCAGCAGCGCATTGAGGGCGAGGAGAAGGACATCCGCTTCACGGTGCAGGGCAAGCGCGCCATCCTGAACAAGCTCATCGAGGCGGAGTTCTTCGAGAAGTTCGCCGACGTGAAGTACACCGGCACCAAGCGCTTCGGCCTCGACGGCGCTGAGTCGATGATCCCGGCGCTCGAGCAGATCATCAAGCGCGGCGGCCATCTCGGCGTCAAAGAGATCATCATCGGCATGGCGCATCGCGGGCGCCTGAACGTGCTCGCCAACGTCATGGCCAAGCCATTCCGCGCCATCTTCAACGAGTTCAAGGGCGGCTCCTGGAAGCCCGACGACGTCGAAGGCTCGGGCGACGTGAAATATCATCTCGGCGCCTCCTCAGACCGCTCATTCGACGGCAACAACGTCCACCTGTCGCTCACTGCCAACCCCTCCCACCTCGAGATCGTCGATCCCGTCGTGCTGGGCAAGGTGCGCGCCAAGCAGGATCAGCACGGGTGCGGGCCGGACGAGCGCACGCCGGTGATGCCGCTGCTCATTCACGGCGACGCGGCGTTCGCCGGCCAGGGTGTCGTGGCCGAGTGCTTCGGCCTCTCGGGCCTCAAAGGCCACCGCACCGGCGGCTCGATCCACTTCATCATCAACAACCAGATCGGCTTCACGACCAACCCGCGCTACTCGCGCTCCTCGCCCTACTGTTCCGACGTGGCGCGCATGATCGAGGCGCCGATCTTCCACGTGAACGGCGACGACCCGGAGGCCGTTGTCCACGTCGCCAAGGTTGCGACCGAGTTTCGCCAGAAGTTCCAGAAGCCGGTCGTCATCGACATGTTCTGCTACCGCCGCTTCGGCCACAACGAGAGCGACGAACCGGCCTTCACTCAGCCCCTGATGTACAAGACCATCAAGGGCCACCCGACCGCGGTCGAGATCTACTCGACGCAGCTCATCGACGAGGGCGTCGTCACGTCCGCGGAAGTCGATGAGATGAAGACGGCGTTCCGCAATTCGCTCGAGACCGAGCTCAAGGCGGCCGAAGGCTATAGGCCCAATAAAGCGGACTGGCTGGACGGCCGCTGGTCGAAAATGGGTCACGCCCAGGATGACGAGCGTCGCGGCAATTCGGGCGTGGCGCTGGACACCTTGCGCGAGATCGGCCGCCGCATCACGACGCTGCCCGCCGACTTCAACGCCCACAAGACCATCGTCAAGCTGTTCGAGCGCCGCCGCGAGATGGTGGCCGGCGGGGAGGGCATCGACTGGTCGATGGGCGAGCATTTGGCCTTCGGCACCCTTGTCAGCGAAGGATACGCGGTCCGTCTCTCTGGCCAGGACTGCGAGCGTGGCACGTTCTCGCAGCGCCACTCCGTGATCATCGACCAGGAGACGGAGCGCCGCTACACGCCCTTACGCCACATCTCGCCCGACCAGGGCCGCTTCGAGGTCGTGAACTCCATGCTCTCGGAGGAGGCGGTGCTCGGCTTCGAGTACGGCTATTCGCTTGCCGAGCCCAATGCCTTGACCATGTGGGAGGCCCAGTTCGGCGACTTCGCCAACGGCGCGCAGGTCGTGTTCGATCAGTTCATCTCGTCCGGCGAGCGCAAGTGGCTCCGCATGTCGGGCCTCGTATGCCTCTTGCCGCACGGCTATGAGGGCCAGGGCCCCGAGCATTCGTCTGCTCGCCTCGAGCGCTTCCTTCAACTCTGCGCCGAGGACAACTGGCAGGTAGCCAATTGCACGACGCCGGCGAACTACTTCCACATCCTGCGCCGCCAGCTGCACCGCCAATTCAGGAAGCCGCTGATCCTCATGACGCCGAAGTCCCTCCTGCGTCACAAGCGGGTCGTCTCGCGGCTCGACGAGCTGGGCCCCGGGACGAGCTTCCACCGCGTGCTCTGGGACGACAGCTTCAGCAGGCCGGAAGCCGAGATCCGGCGCGTCGTGCTCTGCACGGGCAAGGTCTACTATGATCTGGCAGACGCTCGCGACGCCGGGAAGCTGGATGACGTCTACATCCTGCGCGTGGAGCAGCTCTACCCGTTCCCGGCGCGCGCTTTGATCACTGAGCTTGGGCGCTTCCCGAATGCCGATGTCGTCTGGTGTCAGGAGGAGCCCAAGAACATGGGCGCCTGGACCTTCATCGAGCCGAACCTGGCTTGGGTGCTGGATCACGTGACGCCGAAGGGCCGTCGCGCCCGCTATGCGGGACGCCCGTCATCTGCGTCGACGGCCACCGGCCTTCTGTCCAAGCACATCCACGAGCAGAAGACTTTGGTCGACGACGCGTTGAAAGGTTGAGGCTCTGCTGAGCCTGCCGGAAGCATGAGATCGCGAGCCGCGGGCGCCGCGGCGCAACTGAGAGAGAAGGCGAGCCCGCTATGGCGACAGAGATCCGCGTGCCGACGCTCGGTGAATCCGTAACCGAGGCCACCGTCGGCAAATGGCTGAAGAAAGCCGGCGACACGGTGAAGGCCGACGAGCCGCTCGTCGAGCTCGAGACCGACAAGGTAACGGTCGAGGTTCCGGCGCCTGCCGCGGGCCAGCTGGCCGAGATCAAGGTGGCCGAAGGAACGACGGTTGCCATCGGCGCTCTGCTCGGCGCCATCAATGAGAGTGCGGCTGGGGTCGTGGCATCGGTCGGCGCTCAGAAGGAGGCGCCCGCAAGACCCGCTCCCGCCGCGCAGCCCGAGCCCCCGCCGCGTGCCGCTCCCGTAAGCAACGTCATCGCTGCCGTCATGCCCGCCAGCCCGGCAGCGAGGAAGCAGATGGCCGAAGCAGGTCTGCAGCCCGGCGACGTCACCGGCTCGGGACGGCGCGGACAGGTTCTGAAAGGCGATGTCGCCGCCGCGGTGAAGCTCGAGCCGCAGGCGCAGCCGGCGCGTCAGCCGCGCCAAGAGGAGGAGCCTGCCTCGCCCCCTGCCACCCGCGGTCCCATGCCGGTCCCGGCACGCGACCTGCGCATTCCGGCGACGCTGAGCGAAGACTCGCGCGAGGAGCGTGTGAAGATGACGCGCCTTCGCCAGACGATCGCCCTGCGCCTCAAGGAGGCTCAGAACAACGCGGCCATGCTGACGACCTTCAACGACGCCGACATGACCGCCGTCATGGCCATGCGCACCCAGTACAAGGAGCTTTTCGAGCGCCGCCACGGCGTCAAGCTCGGCTTCATGGGCTTCTTCGTCAAAGCCTGCATCCAGGCCTTGCGCGAGATCCCGGCGGTCAACGCCGAGATCGACGGCGACGAGATCATCTACAAGAACTACTATCACATCGGCGTCGCGGTCGGCACCGACCGCGGCCTCGTGGTGCCGATTCTGCGCGAAGCCGACCGCATGTCGATCGCCGAGATTGAGGGCGCGATATCCGACTTCGGCAAGCGTGCGCGCGAGGGCAAGCTCTCGATCACCGACATGCAGGGCGGCACGTTCACGATCTCGAACGGCGGCGTCTACGGCTCGATGCTCTCGACGCCGATTCTCAACGCACCGCAATCGGGCATCCTCGGCATGCACCGCATCGAGGAGCGCCCCGTCGTTCGCAACGGCCAGATCGTTGCGCGGCCCATGATGTACCTCGCGCTCTCCTATGATCACCGCATCGTCGACGGCAAGGAGGCGGTGACATTCCTCGCCCGCGTCAAGGAATGCCTCGAGGACCCGCAGCGCTTCATACTGGAGATTTGAGAGCGCATGGCAGGACCTTACGATCTGATCGTCATCGGCACCGGGCCGGGCGGATATGTGTGCGCGATCCGCGCCGCACAGCTTGGGCTGAAGGTGGCCGTGGTCGAAAAGCGCGCGACCCACGGCGGCACCTGCCTCAACGTCGGCTGCATTCCGTCGAAAGCGCTGCTCCACGCCTCCGAGCTCTATGAGGAAGCGGGCCACGGATTTGCCGCCATGGGCATCAACGTCAAGCCGACGTTGGATCTAGCCCGCATGCTGGCGTTCAAGGACGAGGGCGTGAAGGGCAACGTCGATGGCGTGGCCTTCCTCCTGAAGAAGAACAAGATTGATCACGTGCACGGCACCGGACGCATCCTCGGGCCCGGCAAGGTCGGCGTCACCTTCATCAACGGCGAGAAGTCCGAGCTGGAAGCCCCCGCGATCGTCATCGCCACCGGCTCGGACGTGGCGAAGCTGCCCGGCATCGACATCGACGAGAAGGAGATCGTCTCCTCGACGGGGGCGCTATCGCTTCCCAAGGTCCCCGAGCGTCTGCTCGTCGTCGGCGCCGGCGTCATCGGCCTCGAGCTTGGCTCCGTCTGGCGCCGGCTGGGCTCGAAGGTGACCGTCGTCGAGTTCCTGGATCGCATTCTCCCCGGCATGGACAGCGAGGTTGCACGCAGCCTCGAGCGCATCCTGATCAAGCAGGGCATGACCTTCCGCCTGGGGTCCAAGGTCGCAAGCGTGGAGAAAGCGGGCGGCGCGCTCAAGGTTTCCGTCGAGCCCGCGAAGGGCGGCACTGCCGATATCATCGAGACGGACGTCGTCCTCGTCGCCATCGGCCGTGTGCCCTTTACGGACGGGCTCGGGCTTGCCGAAGCCGGCATCGCCCTCGACGCCAGGAAACGCATCATCGTCAACGGCCGCTTCGAGACCAACGTCTCCGGCGTCTACGCCATCGGCGACGTGATCGTGGGCCCCATGCTCGCGCACAAGGCCGAGGACGAGGGCATGGCGGTTGCCGAGATCCTCGCCGGGCAGGCGGGCCAGGTGAATCACGACGTCATCCCGAACGTCATCTACACGTTCCCGGAGGTGGCTTCAGTCGGCAAATCGGAGGAGGAGCTCAAGGCCGCCGGCATCGCCTTTAACGTCGGCAAGTTCCCCTTCACCGCCAACGGCCGCGCCAAGGTCAATCGCACGACCGACGGGTTCGTGAAGATTCTCGCCGACGCCGAGGCGGATCGCATCCTCGGCGTGCACATCGTCGGCGCGGTTGCGAGCGAGATAATCGCCGAGGCCGCCGTGATCATGGAGTTCGGTGGCTCGGCCGAGGATCTCGCGCGCACCTGCCACGCGCACCCGACGCTAACCGAGGCCGTGAAAGAAGCAGCCCTCGCCGTCGCCAAGCGCGCGATTCACATGTGATCAGCCGGAAGCGGCAGAACCTGAGGCCCGCACGCGCCAGCGATAGACCGCGACGAGCGCCCAAATGGCCTCGACGACGCCGAACGGCCACGCTCCCTGCAGAAAGCCGTAGACCGAGCCCATCGCGCACGCGGCGGCGAACGCCAGGATGAACCACGGGCTCTTGTCCTCGAGCGCGTAAGTGACGAGCATCGCCGTCACCGCGAACAGCCCGAAGATCGTTAGATTGTCCATGTCCGCGCCGGCTCTCCCGCCCGCTACTCGACCGCGATTGCGGTGTAGCCCGCCTCACGCATAAGCGCGATGAGACCTGTCGTCCCCGGCAGATGCATCGCGCCGACCGCGATGAACGCCCCGCCCTTCTCGAGGAACGGCAGCGCCCCCTTGAGCATCTTTCGGTTGCGGTCGACGATGAGCTTCTGCTTGAAGCCGGCGAAGGAGTCCTCGCTGACGCCGGCCTGCGCCGCGAGCGCGAGCTGGAAGTCCCACGTCGCCCCGATGCGCCGGTCGACATAGAGACGCACCATGGTCTCGACCAGATCGTCGGTGCGGTCGACGTACTTGAGGCTCGCGCGCAGCATTCCGATCTGCTGGTCGTCCGGCACCGATGTCATCGCGTTGAGCTGCTCCTCGATCGTCTCGAGCCCCGCGACCTCGATGCCGCGCGACTTGGCCTCCGCCGCGATCTTCATGTCGAGGACGAGCTCGCCGTTCTGGATCTTGCGCCGCTCGCAATCCGACGCCGCGATCAGCATCGTGATGACCCACGGCCGGTAGACCCGGGCCGTTTCCGTGGGAACCCCGGCGCGATGCAGCGTTGCGCGCACCTTTTCGAATTCGTCGGCTCGGAGCATGTGCTCGAGGCTGCGCCCGTCCGCATACGTCGTGGCCATTGTCGCCGCGGCGAGGGCGTGTGCTGTCGCTTCGGCGGAGAGATCGGCGGCCTCGAGGACGACCGCGCGCGACTGCTCCAGCGCGGCCCTGATCTTGTCCGTGAAGGTCGTGACGCGGCTGTCCGTGAGATGCACAGTGCCGAGCACGTAGGAATGTGGAAGGCCCGCGCGCTCGAGCCGCCACAGGACGGCGCTGCCGTTTTCGGCGGTGGCACCCTCGCGCTCGAGGCGGGCGTACGCCTTGGGATCGGCCGCCTTGATCTCCGGCAGCATGTCGGTCCCGCGGCATTCGATGGGCTGCGGTTGCGCGGGCGCCTGCGCCGCGTCGGCGGGCTTCGCTTGCGGCTCTTGCGGCCACGCAAGGTGACACGGTGTCGATATCAGGAGAGCCGCAAGGCAAGCGGCTTTGAAATGCCCACGCAAGACGAAAGCTCCATGGCGGTGGCGCCCATCGGGACTAGTAGCCGAGTTCATGAACGGGAGCAAAACAACGAGACGCGAAGAGTGGAGGCGCCGTCTCATGCCCGCGGATGCGCCGCATCATAGACCGCGAGCAGGCGCTCGCGATCGACTTCCGTGTACACCTGTGTCGTCGAAAGCGAGGCGTGACCCAGAAGCTCCTGGATTTGACGCAGATCAGCTCCCGCGGATAGCAGGTGGGTCGCGAACGAATGCCTGAGCGCGTGTGGCGTCGCCGTATCCGGAAGCCCAAGCCCCCCCCTGAGCCGCTCGATCGCGAGCTGGATGATGCGCGCCGAGAGCGGACCGCCTTTGGCGCCGACGAACAGCGGGCCCTCCGGCTCGAGAATATAGGGACACGCCTCGATGTAGCCCACGATCCCCTCCTGGATGACGGGGAGCACCGGCACGAGGCGCTCCTTGTTGCCCTTGCCCATGACCCGCAACGTGTCGCGCCCGCGTGTCGGCGCATCGGCGCGCCTGAGGCCGAGGGCTTCGGAGATGCGCAGGCCCGAGCCGTAGAGCAGCAGCAACACGGCCGTATCGCGGACTGCGATCCAGTCGCCGCCCGCGCCGTCCTCGACCAGGGCCCGGGCCTTCTCGACCGTCAGCGGCTTTGGGACCGAATGAGGAACGCGCGGGAGCGCCACCTGGCGCACCGCGTGCGCCTTATGCGGGGAGGAGTTCTCGAGCCAGCGGAAGAACGTGCGCAGCGCCGACATGGTCCTGGCGAGCGACCGGCTCGTGGCGCCATTGCGCCGCCGCGCGGCCATGAAGCTACGGAACGTCTTGACCTCGAGCGGCGCCAGGTCGGCAAGGCACGGCGCATGGCCGAGCTCGCTCTTGAGGAAGGCCAGGAATTGGCGCAGATCGCGCTCGTAGGCTTCGAGCGTGGCCGGCGAATAGCCGCGCTCCTGGCCGAGATAGGCGAGCCATTGGCCGGCGGCGTCCTTGAGGTCCTCCGCGAGCGGCAGCGCTCCGTCGTCGAGGACGTCGGCGATCATCGAGGTGTCGTTCATGACCCTGAGCTTCGCGTCACGATCCTTAACAAGTTGTAAACGGCGGATCAGCGGCAGAGCATGTTGCGGCCGTGGCACATAACGCTACGCCATGGCACATGTTGTTGTGAAACTGTCATAAAATGCCGCCATAGCGGCACGTTAAGTTGCATCCCTGGCACCAGACGTGGCGCTGCCCGGCACGCGACGCGACCGGTGGCAATGGCAAGCGGCATAAGATGTTGCCGGGCGTGGGCCGCGGGGAGCAGAATTCCCCTGCCACGTTGGATGCCGTGATGGCCACATTTCGTACCAGGACGCGCACTTTGAATGCCGCAGCCCGGTTGGCAGCACAAGCCGGGGAACACCGCTCATGACGGTCTCGCCGCTGGGGGACCGCCCCGGAGTGGAGCTTGCGAGCAACGACTCGCGCGCCGGCAGCGCCTCGGCATGGAGCGCCAGGAGTGGGTTGCTCGTCGCCGCCAACGCCCTGTCAGGCTTCGTCGCCTCACTGCTGACGATCGCATATTGCCTCTCCTTCAGCGCGCTGCTGTTTCAGGGGCAACTCGGCGCCGGCCTCGGACCAGGGCTCTGGGCACTCCTCGTCGGCTCTGCCGTCGCCGGTCTTTATGTCTCGCTCACGACCTCGCTCCCGCCGGCTGAGGCCGGCCCCGACAATCCTGCCGTCGCCGTTCTCTCCGTTCTCGCCGCAACCGTTGCGGCTCAAGTCTTCGCGGGGGGCGGCGACGCCGCGCTCGCCATCGACTACGTGCTGCTCTCCTTCAGCCTGGCGACGCTCGTGACCGGGCTCGTCCTCTATCTGTTGGGAAGCCTCAAGCTCGGCAAGTTCGTGCGCTTCATCCCCTACCCCGTCATCGCCGGCTTTCTCGGCGCCTCGGGCTGGTTCCTGATTCAAGGCGGTGTCGAGGTGATGACGGGCACCGACATCACGTTCGCGAATCTCTCCGCGGCGATCCCGGCCGACAGGTTGCCGATGCTCCTGCTCGGCGTTGTATTTGCGCTCGCCGTCTATGCCCTCAAGAGCTGGACCGGCAGCACATACATCCTGCCCATCGCTTTCATCGGCGGAGCGGCCATCCTCGACGTCGCCCTGGCTCGCATGGGTCTCGTGCACGGCGAGAGCCACTGGTACCTGGGCAGCGCGTTCGAGATCAAGCCGTGGGTCCCTCTCGCCGCAATCTATGACCGCGCTATCGATTGGACGATCTTTCTCAATGCGGCAACCGAGATCGGCGCCGTCGCCGGCGTGACCGTCATCGCGCTCCTGCTCGATGTGACGGGCCTCGAGGTCGCGCGCACGAAGTCTGCGGATCTCGATTGGGAATTCCGCACCAACGGCATCGCCAACGTGATCGCCGCGCCGGCGGGCGGCATCATGGGCAATCTCTCGTTCAACGGCTCGCGCTTGCTCGAGGCGACCGGCGGCATGTCCCGAATTTCGGGCGTGTTTGCGTCTCTCGTCCTCGTCCTCATCGTGGTGACGGGCATCGATCTGCCTGGCTACGTGCCGAAGCCCATTCTGGCAGGGCTTCTCATGTACCTCGGCCTCGTCGTGCTGACCGAGGTCATGTTGCGATCGCCCGCCCATCGCGCCTGGACCGACTTCGGCCTCGCGCTTGCGATCATGGTGGCGATCGTCACGCTGGGCTACCTCGCCGGCATAGTCTTCGGCGTCGTCGCGGCCTGCCTCATGTTCGCGCTGAGCTACAGCCGCATTGCCGTCATCCGCCGCCATCTGACGCGCGCCGTGCTCGCCTCTAACGTGGTTCGCTCCGCGGCCGCCGCGCATCTTCTGGAGCGGGAAGGCGACCGCATTCACGTCTTCTGGCTTTCGGGCTTCATTTTCTTTGGCTCGTCGAACGGCGTGTTCGAGAGCATTCGCGACTCGATCAGCACCGCAAGCGATCGCAGGCGGCGCTTCGCCGTGCTCGATTTTTCCGATGTTTCCGGCTTCGATACCTCTGCCGTGCTGTCTCTCGTCAAGCTCCGCAACTTTGCCGATCAGCAATGCGTGGCGCTCGCATTCGCAGGACTGTCGGATCGCATGTCGGCCGCGCTCGAGCGCGGCCGCCTCTTCGATGCGCACGGTGCGCATCGCCGCTTCGCGACACGAAACGAAGCCTTCGAGTGGTGCGAGAACGAGATCCTAGGCGAGAGCGAGACGGAGAGCGCACCCGTCGCGGTATCCGACAATCTCGAGAACTGGCTCGCAGCCGAGCTTGGCAGCAGGGACAAGGCGCACCGTCTGTCGCGCTATTTGGAGCGCCGCGATCTTGCGCCGGGCACCGTGATCTATGCTCAGGGCTCGCCCGCAGATACGATCGACCTCGTCGTCACCGGCACGGTCGCAGTGACGGTGATGTCGGAGCTGGGACCTGCCGTTCTGGTGCGGCGCATCTCGACACACACGGTCGTCGGCGAGATGGGCTTCTTCCGCGGCGCGATGCGGACCGCGACCGTTTCCGCCGAGCAGCCGGCGGCCGTCTATACGTTGACCCGGTCTGGATACGAGCGAATGAAGGCGGAGGACGCCGAGATCGCCGCGTCGTTCCTTGAATTCATTGCGCGCACGCTATCGGATCGCCTCGAATTCGCTACCCAAGGCATCGCGGCTTTGAGCTAAAAGAGAGGACACCGCGGCTAGTAAGGGAGAACGTCCATGCATTACGCCGTCGGCTTGAAGTCGAAGAGTAGATCGAGCCACATCGTGGTCGATGCGGAGGACGCCCTCGTCGCGGCGCTCAAGGTGAAGGCCGAGAATCCCGAGGCGCTGATCACGTATGTGAGGCGCGAGAATCGCCGCGGTGACGCGCGACACCCCCCGCACCATCCCGCCAAAGAGAGTGGCTAGGTCCAGCCCTCAACTGATCACCGTTGCCTTTGCAAGCGTTGCCGAATCTCCAGTCCGAGGCAAAAAAGCATAGGCATTTGAATTCAATACGGTTGTTCTTTGAGAGTTGTTGTATGTTTCTGCGGGTCGAATCATCATCACTGAGGGAACACCAATGGCAACCAAACCAGCCGCAGCTAAAGTTGACACCGTAACCCTGAAGCACATCGGCAACGCACTTTCGGAAGCTCACGATCTCCCGAAGAAGCAGGCGAACGCCGTGCTCGAGGACATGATCGCCATGATCGCCAAGCACTTGAAGAAGGGCGATCGCATCCGCATCGGCGGCCTCGGCATCCTCCAGGTCAGGAAGCGCCCGGCACGCATGGGCCGCAATCCCGCGACCGGCGAGCCGATCAAGATCAAGGCGTCGAAGAAGATCGCTTTCCGCGCCGCGAAAGACCTGAAAGAATCGATCTGAAGAAGCGATGCGGGCGGGTCTGTCGCGAGGCTACCCCCCGCCCTTCGGGGCGCGCGAGAAGCGCCGCCTGACGCCGCGCGAGGCTCCGACGCGCCTGCGCCTCCACCTCTTCACGCGCGCTAAACGATCGTCTGTCCTGTCTTTTTCCAGTCGGCGAGGAAGGTCGCGAGCCCGGCGTCCGTGAGCGGATGCTTGACGAGTGCCTTCAGGATCGATGGTGGGATCGTCGCCACGTCGGCACCGATCAGCGCTGCCTCCTTGACATGGTTCACGGTCCTGATGGACGCCGCGAGGATGTCTGTCGTGAGGTCCTGATAGTTGTCGTAGATGGTCCGGATCTCGCGGATCACGTCCATGCCGTTAAGCCCGATGTCGTCGAGGCGTCCGACGAACGGTGAAACGAACGTGGCGCCTGCCTTGGCCGCCAGCAGCGCCTGATTTGCCGAGAAGCACAGCGTGACATTGACCATCGTTCCCTCGGACGAGAGCGCCTTGCACGCCTTGAGCCCCTCCAGCGTGAGCGGCACCTTGACGGTGACGTTCTTGGCGATTTCGGCCAGCGCACGGCCCTCCTTGAGCATGCCCGCGTAGTCGGTCGCTGCAACTTCGGCCGACACCGGTCCCGGCACGATGGCCGCAATCTCAGCGATGATCTCCTTGAAGTCGCGGCCCGCCTTCGCGACGAGTGATGGATTCGTCGTGACGCCGTCGAGCAGCCCCGTGGCCGCCAGCTCCTTGATCTCGGTAACGTCCGCCGTATCGACGAAGAATTTCATGCTTCCGCCCTGTTACGTGTCTGCACTTTCCTCTGTCTATAGAGGAAAGGGGCCGTCTTGCGCCTGCCCTCGGCTCGTCCCAAGTTGGCGCTTAGGTTATGGGAAATTTCGTCTTCGATCCAAACTTCTAGACTGGCAGCGGCCCATTTGGATAGCCTTCTCGGCTTTAACGTCGATCACGCACGAGAGACACGGCCGCTTGTGCCCGTGCTCCTTCCGGTCGCGCTTGATCAGACCTACGACTATCTCGCCCCCGAGGGTCTCCTCCTCGCGCCGGGCGCGTTTGTGGTCGTGCCATTCGGCCCTCAGAGCCGAGTGGGAGTGGTCTGGGACACCGCCACGACCGAGCAGGGAAAGGCCGCGCCGCGCCCCGTCGACCCCAAGAAGTTGAAGGCGGTGACCGAGCGCCTCGACATGCCGCCGCTGCCGATTGCCTCGTTGCGGCTGGCGGAGTGGATCGCGAAGTACACCCTGACGCCGCTCGGCATGGTGCTGCGCATGATGATGAGCGCCCAGTCCGCATTCGATCCGCCTGCTCCGCGCTTCGGCGTGCGCCTGGTCGAAGGGGCGGCGCCCCCGCCGCGCATGACGCCCGCACGCACCCGTGCGCTCGAGATCGCCGGAGACGGCTTGATCAGGGCCAAGTCCGCGCTTGCCGCGGAGGCGGGCTGCACGACGGGCGTCGTCGACGGGCTGGTCGCTGCGGGCAACCTGGTCGAGGTGGCAATTCCCGAGAAGCGCTACCCCGTTCCGGACCCCGATCACAGCACGACAGAGTTCACGGACGATCAGGCGCGCGCCGTCCACGCCCTGGTCTCGGCCGTCGACGGCGCCAATTTCTCGGTCTCGCTCCTCGACGGCGTCACGGGCTCGGGCAAGACCGAGGTCTACTACGAGGCCGTGGCCCAGACACTGCGCCGCGGGCATCAGGCGCTCATCATGCTGCCCGAGATCGCGCTCACGGGCCAGTTCATGAACCGCTTCGCAGCCCGCTTCGGATGCGCCCCCGTCGAGTGGCACTCGGCGCTGTCCAGCGTCGAGCGCGGCCGAGCCTGGCGCGCTGCGGCGACCGGCGAAGCCCGCGTTGTCGTCGGCGCACGCTCTGCGCTCTTCCTGCCCTTCAATGACCTGGGTCTCATCGTCGTCGACGAGGAGCACGATCAGGGCTTCAAGCAGGACGATCGCGTCCACTATCAGGCGCGCGACATGAGCGTGGTCCGCGCGAGCCTCGCCAAGTTCCCGGTGATCCTGGCTTCCGCGACGCCGTCGATCGAGAGCCACGTCAATGCGCGCACCGGCCGCTATCGTCACGTCGTACTCCCCGGTCGCTTCACCGGCGTCGAGCTTCCCGATGTCGAAGCGATCGACCTGCGCAAGGACGCACCCGAGAAGGGCCGCTGGCTGTCGCCTGTGCTCGTCGCCGCGCTCGGCGAAACGCTCGCCCAACGCCAGCAGTCGCTCCTGTTTCTCAATCGCCGCGGCTACGCGCCGCTCACTCTGTGCCGCAGCTGCGGCCATCGCTTCGAATGTCCGCAGTGCACGGCCTGGCTGGTCGAGCACCGCTTTCGCCATCGCTTGAACTGCCACCACTGCGGCTTCTCGCTGCCGATCCCCGAGAAGTGCCCGAAGTGCGGCGAGGAAGGCTCGCTTGTCGCCTGCGGCCCGGGCGTCGAGCGCGTCGCCGAGGAGGTCGCCGAGCGTTTCCCGGAGGCCAGGCTCGCCCTTCTTTCTTCGGATCTCATTCCGGGCCTGACCGAGATGCGCGAGATCATCGGCAGGATCGAGAGCGGCGAGATCGATATCATCATCGGCACGCAGATCGTGGCCAAGGGTCACAACTTCCCGCTCCTCGCCACCGTCGGCATCGTCGACGGCGACCTCGGCCTCTCGATGGGTGCCGATCCGCGCGCCGGCGAGCGCACGTTCCAGCTCCTGCATCAGGTGACGGGACGCGCCGGGCGCGTCTTCGCCAAGGGAAAGGGCTACGTCCAGACCCACATGCCCGAGCACCCGGTCATGCAGTCGATTCTGTCTGGCAACCGAGAGGAATTTCTCGAGCGCGAGATCGACTATCGCCGGCGCGGTCTTCTCCCGCCGTTCGGGCGCCTGGCCGCGCTCGTCGTCTCGGCCCGCGACAAGGAGCTCGCCGAGACGTTCGCGCGCGAGGTGGCGCGCCGCCGCCCGCCCGCCGGCCAGATTGAGGTGCTGGGCCCCGCTGAGGCGCCGCTCGCCATCGTGCGCGGCCGCCATCGCTGGCGGCTTCTCGTCAAGGCGCCGCGCGAGATCGATGTTCAGAGCTATTTGCGCGCCTGGCTCGATGCGCTGCCCGCGATCAAGGGCGACCTGCGCCTCACCGTCGACATCGACCCCTACAGCTTCCTCTAGTGGCCGAATCTTGCCGTCCCCTCATCCTGAGCTTGTCGAAGGATGGGGACGCCCGAGATCGCCGCCTCATGGTTCGACAGGCTCACCATGAGGTGGCGGGACGCCCGATTTGCGAGCTGCCAAACAAAAAAGGGCCGTCCCCCTTGGGGAACGGCCCGGGCGCGCTGGGATCGGTGGGGCCTCGCCCGCGCGCCGTTATCGGTGGTTGGCTTCCGACGCCAGGATCGAGCCGATCAGCAGCACGCCGAGCCCGATGGCGATCCCGCGCGCGAGCTTCTTGTCGGACTTGTCCTTCTTGTAGTGCGCGCGGCCGCGGTCATAGCCATAGCGCCGTCCGCCGCCATCCCAGTCGCGGTCCGAGCGGTACTGGCTGGGACCGTTGCGCTGCCAGCTCTCGGCCTGTGCGGCCCCCGCGAAGGCGGTGACATTGGCGCCAATGAGCGCCGTGCCGGCGATAGCGGCGGTGAAAACCTTCTTGAAAGACATGGTCGCGATCCCCTTGACCCACTGCGCACCGGGACGATCCCAGGCGCGTTGTGAGGGAACCTACGGCTTCGGGCCTGAACCCCCTTTGAACGCTGCTTGCAGCCGCCGTTCATATTGGTGACCGGTTTGGTGACGTAGCCCCTGGCGCGGGTCGGGCGCGCCCCTTGAGAATTCTGCGGCAATCCGGCCAGTGATCACTGGTTGATGCTCCGTGGCGCGCATGTTACAGAACCGCGGATTTCAAGAGGGGGCTCGGCTGTTTGGGGACGCTCCCGCCTCTTGGCGAGAGACCGTATCTCCAAAAGGGCTGTGGCTTCGGCCGCGGGGCTTCTTCAACCCCTTGAGCACGCGAGAGCATTTGACGTGGCGACAGATGAACCCATCGCTTCTGGTGTAGCCGGGCGCTACGCGTCCGCTCTTTTTGATCTCGCACGCGAAGAGAACAAGATCTCCGAGGTCGAAGAGGACCTCGGCAAATTCCAGCGCATGTACGACGAGAGCGCGGACCTCGTCCGCCTCATCAGAAGCCCGGTTATCCCTGCCGAAGAGCAGAGCCGCGCCTTGACCGCCATCCTCGAACGCGCGGGCACGAGCGCGCTCGCACAGAATTTCTTCAAGCTTCTCGCGCGCAATCGCCGCCTCTTCGCGGCGCCTGACATGGTGCGCGCCTATCGCGCATTTGCCGCGCGGTCGCGCGGCGAGGTGGCCGCCGAGGTGACGAGCGCTCATCCGCTGAGCGATGCGCTGGCCCAAGAGCTCCGCGATGTCCTCAAGGCTTCGGTCGGCAAGGACGTGCGCCTCTCGACCAAGGTCGAACCGTCGCTTCTCGGCGGTCTCATTGTGAAGCTCGGCAGCCGCATGGTCGACACGTCGCTGCGCACGAAGCTGACAAGCCTCAAGCTCTCCTTGAAGGGAGGCGTTTGAAGGCAAGGCTTGCGCACGCGGGCTTAAGCCCGGTGACCCTGACGAGCGGCCGGACAGAAATTTCGAAATAGGCAAGACTTCCAAGAACGCCCCCGCGGAAACGCCGAAAGACACGAGGTCAAGTGATGGAAATCCGGGCTGCAGAGATCTCCTCGATTCTGAAGGATCAGATCAAGAATTTCGGCAAGGAGGCCGAAGTCTCAGAGATCGGCCAGGTGTTGTCGGTGGGTGACGGCATCGCCCGCGTCTATGGCCTCGACAACGTCCAGGCGGGCGAGATGGTCGAGTTCCCGGGCGGCATCCGCGGCATGGCGCTGAACCTCGAGGCCGACAACGTCGGCGTCGTGATCTTCGGCGACGACCGCTCCATCAAGGAAGGCGACACCGTCAAGCGCACCGGCGCCATCGTCGAGGTCCCCGTCGGCAAGGGTCTGCTCGGCCGCGTCGTGGATGGCCTCGGCAACCCGATCGACGGCAAGGGCCCGATCAAGTCCGACAAGCGCATGCGCGTCGACGTCAAGGCACCGGGCATCCTGCCGAGGAAGTCGGTGCACGAGCCGATGGCGACCGGCCTCAAGGCCGTCGACAGTCTCATCCCCATCGGCCGCGGCCAGCGCGAGCTCATCATCGGCGATCGCCAGACCGGCAAGACCGCCATCATCCTCGACACGTTCCTCAACCAGAAGCCGATCAACGCCGGCAACGACGAGAGCGCCAAGCTCTACTGCGTCTATGTCGCCATCGGCCAGAAGCGCTCGACCGTCGCCCAGTTCGTCAAGGTCCTCGAGGAGCGCGGTGCGCTCGAGTATTCGATCGTCGTCGCCGCCACCGCCTCCGACCCCGCACCCATGCAGTACCTGGCGCCGTTCACCGGCTGCACCATGGGCGAGTACTTCCGCGACAACGGCATGCATGCCGTGATCGCCTACGACGATCTCTCCAAGCAGGCCGTCGCTTACCGCCAGATGTCGCTGCTGCTGCGCCGTCCGCCGGGCCGCGAAGCCTATCCGGGCGACGTGTTCTATCTCCACTCGCGCCTGCTCGAGCGCGCCGCCAAGCTCGGCGACGCCGCCGGCAAGGGCTCTCTCACGGCGCTCCCCGTCATCGAGACCCAGGCCAACGACGTCTCGGCCTACATTCCGACCAACGTCATCTCGATCACCGACGGCCAGATCTTCCTCGAGACGGATCTTTTCTATCAGGGCATCCGCCCGGCGGTGAACGTCGGCCTCTCGGTCTCTCGCGTCGGCTCGTCCGCGCAGACCAAGGCGATGAAGCAGGTCGCCGGCAAGATCAAGGGCGAGCTCGCCCAGTACCGCGAGATGGCGGCCTTCGCCCAGTTCGGCTCCGACCTCGATGCCGCGACGCAGAAGATGCTCGCCCGCGGCGCGCGCCTGACCGAGCTCCTGAAGCAGCCGCAGTTCTCGCCGCTCAAGATGGAAGAGCAGGTCGCCGTGATCTTCTCTGGTACGCGCGGCTATCTCGATCCGCTGCCGGTTTCCGCCATCAACAAGTTTGAGCAGGGCCTCCTGGCGTCGCTGCGCGAGGAGAAATCGATCCTCGCGTCTGTCGCCGCCGAGAAGGCCCTGTCGCCCGAGACCGAGAAAAAGCTCGTCGAGTTCCTCGACAAGTTCTCGAAGGGCTTCGCCGCTTGAGGTTCCTTCTCCCCGCACTTCACGGGGAGAAGGGTCCATGCGGAGCTTGGCTCCGCCAAGACGTATGAGGGGCAGAGGCCCGCGCTGCGGTTCGTGGTTGCCCCTCACCCCGACCCTCTCCCCGCTAACGGGGAGAGGGAGTTAGGCCACTAGGGACTTAGGTGCTCGAATGCCGAGCTTAAAAGACCTCAGGAACCGCATCGCCTCGGTGAAGGCGACGCGCAAGATCACAAAGGCCATGCAGATGGTGGCCGCGGCGAAGCTCAGGCGCGCGCAGGAGGCGGCCACCGCCGCACGCCCCTACGCTGAGCGCATGGATACCGTTCTCGCCAACCTGAACCGGCGCGCTAACCGCGAGGGCGCCTCACCCCTGCTTGTCGGCAACGGCCGCGATCAGGTGCACTTGCTTGTGGTGATGACCGCCGAGCGCGGTCTGTGCGGCGGCTTCAACACCAACATCGCCAAGCTGGCGCGCGCCGACGCCCAGCGTCTTCTCGCGGCCGGCAAGACGGTGAAGATCATAACCGTCGGCCGCAAGGGCGCCGACAACCTGCGCCGCGATCTCGGCCGCAACATCGTCGAGCGCGTCGATCTGCGCGGCATCCGCCAGGTCGGCTTCGCCAACGCTGAGGAGATCGGCGGCAAGCTGCTCGCCATGTTCGAAGCCGGCGCGTTCGACGTGGCCACGCTCTACTTTGCCGAGTTCAAGTCCGTGATTGCGCAGAAGCCGACGGCCTTGCAGCTGATCCCGGCCAAGCTCCCCGAGGAGAAGGCGGCCGACGCGAAAGCTGGTGGCGGTGCCGAGGCGATCTACGAGTACGAGCCGGAGGAAGAGACCGTCCTCTCCTTCCTGCTCAAGCGCAACATCACGACACAGATTTTCCGCGGCTTGCTTGAGAACGCCGCGTCCGAGCAGGGCGCACGCATGAGCGCCATGGACAGCGCGACCCGCAACGCAGGCGATATGATTAACAAGCTGACGATCAAGTACAATCGTCAACGTCAGGCCAACATCACCAAAGAGCTCATCGAGATCATCTCGGGTGCAGAAGCCCTCTGACGCTCGGAGACGGAGCATGGCTTACAAGACATCAGCGACGACGAAGGGTGGCCGCGACGGGCGCGCCATTCTCGAGGGTGGCAAGCTCGCGCTCGCCATGGCGTTGCCAAAGGATCTCGGCGGATCGGGCGAGGGCCACAACCCCGAGCAGCTCTTCGCGCTCGGCTGGTCGTCCTGCTTCGGGCAGGCGATCCTGGTGCTGGCGAAGAAGCACGGACTCGACGGCCAGGCGGCGAAGGTGACCTGCGACGTCACTCTCAACACCGAGGGCGGCGCCTTCTCGCTCGCGGCCGACATCAAGGTTTCGCTTCCCGGTGCCGACCCGGCCGCGCTCAGGGCGCTGGTCGACGAAGCCCATCAGATTTGTCCCTATTCCAAGGCGACGCGCGGGAACATTCCCGTGAACTTGACGGTCGCCTGAAGAACACTGGCTGGAGAGGAAAATGACAGGCAAGGTTGGTAAGATCCGTCAGGTGATGGGTGCCGTCGTCGACGTACAGTTCGACGGGCATCTCCCCGAGATCTTGAATTCGCTCGAGACCACGAACCACGGCCAGCGCCTGGTGCTCGAGGTCGCGCAGCACTTGGGCGAGAACACGGTCCGCACCATCGCCATGGACTCTTCCGAAGGCCTCGTGCGCGGCCAGGAGGTGGTCGACACCGGCGCGCCGATCACGGTGCCGGTCGGCGACGAGACACTGGGCCGCATCATCAACGTCATCGGCGAGCCGGTGGACGAGGCTGGCCCCGTCAACACCAACGCCCGGCGCGCCATCCATCAGCCGTCTCCGAGCTTCGCCGATCAGGCAGCCGAGGCGCAAATTCTCGTCACCGGCATCAAGGTCGTCGACCTTTTGGCGCCCTACGCCAAGGGCGGCAAGATCGGCCTCTTCGGCGGCGCCGGCGTCGGCAAGACCGTGCTCATCATGGAGCTGATCAACAACATCGCCAAGGTGCACGGCGGCTATTCGGTGTTCGCCGGCGTCGGCGAGCGTACGCGCGAGGGCAACGACCTCTATCACGAGATGATCGAGTCCAAGGTCAACCTCGACCCCAAGAAGAACAACGGCTCGACCAAGGGCTCGAAATGCGCCCTCGTCTACGGCCAGATGAACGAGCCGCCGGGCGCCCGCATGCGCGTCGCGCTCTCGGGCCTGACGGTCGCGGAGGACTTCCGCGACAAGGGCCAGGACGTGCTGTTCTTCATCGACAACATCTTCCGCTTCACGCAGGCGGGCTCCGAGGTTTCGGCGCTCCTCGGCCGCATTCCCTCGGCGGTCGGCTATCAGCCAACGCTTGCGACCGACATGGGCGCGCTCCAGGAGCGCATCACGACCACCCAGAAGGGCTCGATCACCTCGGTGCAGGCCATTTACGTGCCCGCCGACGACCTGACCGACCCGGCGCCCGCGACCTCGTTCGCCCACTTGGATGCCACGACCGTGCTCTCGCGCGGCATCGCCGAGAAGGGCATCTATCCGGCCGTCGACCCGCTCGATAGCACCTCGCGCATGCTCGACCCGCGCATCGTCGGCGAGGAGCACTATCAGGTCGCGCGCCGCGTTCAGTCGATCCTGCAGAAATACAAATCACTGCAGGACATCATCGCCATTCTCGGCATGGACGAGCTCTCGGAAGATGACAAGCTGACGGTCGCCCGCGCCCGCAAGATCGAGCGCTTCATGTCGCAGCCGTTCTCGGTCGCCGAGGTGTTCACGGGCTCGCCCGGCAAGCAGGTGCCGCTCGCCGACACCATTAAGGCCTTCAAGGGCCTCTGCGATGGCGATTACGACCACCTGCCGGAGCCCGCGTTCTACATGGTGGGCACCATCGAGGAGGCGATAGCCAAGGCGGAGAAGCTCGCCGAGGCGGCCTGATCGGGCTGAAGCATTCGAAGCGGGTGACGGAAAGTCATGGCAGCGGACGAACCATCGGGCGGCGGGGCGCCATCGGCAGAGTTCGGCTCCTGTTGCAAGGAGCTGCGCGAGGCGATGAGCGGCAACGAGTTCGAGCCGCTGATCTCGGTCGGCGAGGACGGCGTGCTCTACATGTCGGTTGGCCTGCTCGAGCTCGAGAACGACGAGCCGGGCATGGTCGATCATCCGCTCTTCTTCTGCCCCTTCTGCGGCAAGCGCGTGCAGACGGCGGCGGAGGTTCATGCCAAAGCCGGCGGCGGCGAGGCTGTGGACTAGACTATGTTGAATGGGAATTGCGGAGCGCGGTAGCGCACCCCGGAACGGAAGCTGAGGACGGCGCGAGATGGCATCGACGTTGAGATTCGAGCTTGTGAGCCCGGAGAGGATTCTCCTCTCGGGCGAGGCGGAGCAGGTGCTGCTGCCCGGCTCCGAGGGCGACATGACCATTCTTCCCGGCCACGCACCTGTCATCTCGACGCTCCGCCCCGGCGTGCTCGACGTGACGATGAACGGCGCCAAGTCGCGCCTCTTCGTCAAGTCGGCATTCGCGGAGGTTGGCCCCGACCGCGTGACGGTGCTGGCCGAGAAGGCCTACAATGTCGCCGAGCTCGACGCCGCAACCGTTGCAGCTGAGCTCGCCACGGCCGAGGCCGAACTCTCCGGCGCCAAGGATGACGCCGCGCGCCTTGCCGCCAACGAGGCCGTCTCGTCGCTCTCCCGTCTCAAAGGCGCCCACTGACGGGCCCACGTAGCATTCCTGGATAGTTACCGACAAAGCCTCATGGTGAGCCTGTCGAACCATGAGCCTGTCGAACCACGAGGCGATGCGGCCAACCCTCGCCCTTCACGCTTCGACAAGCTCAGCATGAAGGGCCTGGGCACGAGGCAAGCTATTTGCGCCGTGGAGCCCTACAGTGCTTCCGGAAAAGTGGGAACCGCTTTTCCGATAAGAAGCACGGCAAGACAAGGAGCTAGGGTCTTTCCGCGATTCAACTAAGGCCGGAAAGACCCTAAGGCGTGGGCTGGCACAGCGCTCCGCCGCACTTGGGAACGGACAGCTAAGCCTGGAATTCCACCTCAGCCCTGCGGAGCATCCGCCTTGCCGCGTGCCACACGGCGCAGGAGCTGGCCGATGTTGGCGATCATCGAGTTCTGGATGGCGAAGTAGATGCGCTCGCCCTTGAACAGCCGGCGCTCGCGGTCCCAGGGGAACAGCAGCACGACGTCGAACTCGATCGCATGCCCGGTTGCCGGAATGCCGAACAGCTCGCCGCCCGTGTTTACGCCGTTGAAGTGGGCTTCCTCGACCACGCCCTGCGGCCCGATGAAGGCGTTGACCACCGAGAAGCAGTTCTCGGGGAATGCCGCCAGAAATGCCTCGTAGAATTTGGTCGCGCCCTCGTGCCCGTTCCAGACCTTGCCGTTGTTGAGGGCCGTATAGACGCAGTCCGGCGTCAACGTCGCCATCAATCCGGGAATATCTCCGCGATGCTCGGCGGCGATGTGGTCGAGCCACAGCTCCTTGATTTCACTATATTCCTTGGCATCGAAGGGCCGGCCTGACTGCTCGTCTGCGCCGTCGTTGAAGGGGGGAAGAACGCGGGTCTCTCTGGTCGCTTTGGTCAGCATTGTCCACTCTCACACCACACGGGCCCCACATGGGGCCCGCCGCTCATCCTTTTTTCAGGATTGCGCCAAATGCGCAAACGCGGCGACGACCGTTTGGTAAATCGGGCGCTTGAACGGCACAATGAGATCGATCAATTCTTCCGGCCGCCGCCATTTCCAGCGATCGAACTCCGCTTTGCCCCCGTCATGGGGCAGAATGTCGATCTCGCTGTCGTCGCCCCAGAAGCGCATGGCGAACCAGCGCTGCCGCTGCCCGCGATATTTGCCTTTGAGGGCGACGCCAAGTAGCTCTTCAGGCAGGTCATAAGTGAGCCACTGCGGGATCTCGGCCACGATGTCCGCGCTCGTGACGCTGGTCTCCTCTGCAAGCTCGCGAACGGCCGCTTCGCGCGGCGTCTCGCCCTTGTCGATGCCGCCTTGCGGCATCTGCCAGATGTAGGCCGATCTGTCGCCCGACCATTTCGGCAGTCGCCGCCCGGTCCACACCAGCCCTTCCCGGTTGAGCAGCATGATGCCGACGCACGGCCTGTAGGGCAGGACCGGGAGCGGAAAATCAGCTGTCTTGAGAGGCTTCATGACCATGGAAAACAAGTTGCGAGTGAGAAGGTTCAGGACTTGTTCGGATTCGCGAGCTGCGAATCGAACTTCATCTTACTGAAAGACCTGGATGAATTTAAGACATACCCAGACAGACAATCAAAATTGCCTGCGCCGAGCGGCATTTGGGCCGTCAGGCCGGCAGCGCCAGCGGGCCGAATTCGCCCATCACTGCCGCGTAGACCGGACGCTTGAACGGCACGACCAGCTCGAGCAGCTCGCCTGCGGGCGCCCACCTCCAAGTATCGAACTCCCGCTCGTGGCCGGGCGCCGGGAGGATGTTGATCTCGCTCTCGGGGCCGTTGAATCGCATGAGAAACCAGCGCTGCTTTTGCCCCCGGTAGCGTCCGCCCCAGGCCTTGCCCTGAAGCTGCGGCGGCAGGTCGTAGGTGAGCCACGACGCTATGCTGGCCACGACCTTGACGGTCCTCATGCCCGTCTCCTCGTAGAGCTCGCGGTAGGCCGCGCGTTCCGGATCCTCGCCCTCGTCGATGCCGCCCTGCGGCATCTGCCACCAGGCACCCCGGCCCTCGGCATCGCCCGGCGTATCCGATCGCTGCCCGACCCAGACCAGTCCGCCGGCATTGAGCACCATGATGCCGACGCAGGGCCGGTACCCACGTTCGCTGCCCGGCGCAGCGCTCTCATCCGCCTCATCCTTGGTCATGCGCCCTGCTCCCAAAGAATGAAGGGCGCCGGCAGGGCGCCCTTCGAAGCTGCTCTCGGCTGCCCGTCCGGGCCCGTCAGTTCGGCACCGTGCTCTTGTCGGGCGCCGGATCCGTGGACGGCTGGTCGGCCGGCTTGGCGACGGTCGGCCCGGTTGCGGTGCCGCGCAGGAAGCTCAAGGCATACTGGAGCTGGGTGTCCTTCTCGGGTTCCTTCGGCACGTACGCCGACGATCCCGAGACCTCCTTCTCCTCCTTCGGCTCTGCGGCGGCTTCGCCTTCCTTGCCGGGCTCACCCTTGTCTTCGCCCTTCAAGTGGCCCCTGAGGCTCGCCTCGCCGCGCGGCTTCTCGGCCGAGACCTTGCTCTTGAGCTCTTCCGGCAGCTCCTGCTCGATGACGATGTCCGGATCGATGCCCTTGGCCTGGATCGACCGGTTAGACGGCGTGTAGTAGCGCGCCGTCGTCAGCCGGATCGCACCGTTGGCGCCGAGCGGAATGATCGTCTGCACCGAGCCCTTGCCGAACGAGCGCGTGCCGATGATCGTTGCGCGCTTGTGGTCCTTGAGCGCGCCGGCGACGATTTCCGACGCCGAGGCCGATCCGCCATTGATGAGAACCACCACGGGCTTGCCGTCCGTGCTGTCGCCGGGACGAGCCTGCGCCCGCTGCGTTTCCTCGTTGTTGCGGCCCTTCGTCAGCACGATCGCGCCGCGGTCGAGGAAGTCGTCGGAGACGGCAATCGCCTGATCCAGGAGGCCGCCCGGATTGTTGCGCAGGTCGATGATATAGCCCTTGAGCTTGTCGCCGATCTCCTTCTTCAAGGCATCCATCGACTTGACGAGGTTGGCGTGCGTCTGCTCGTTGAACGTGGTCACTTTGATGTAGGCGATGTCGCCTTCCGTGCGCGCCTTGACCGCGTTGATGCGGATGACGTCGCGAACGATCTTCACGTCGAACGGCTCATCCTTGCCCTTGCGCACGATCGTGAGCGTGATCGGCGTGTTGACGGGCCCCCGCATCTTCTCGACGGCCTGCTCGAGCGTAAGGCCCGAAATCTGGTCGTTGTCGAGGTGTGTGATGAGGTCGTTGGCCTGCACGCCGGCCTTGGCCGCGGGCGTGTCGTCGATCGGCGCCACCACCTTCACGACGCCGTTCTCCATCGTCACCTCGATGCCGAGGCCGCCGAACTCGCCCCGCGTCTGCACTTGCATGTCGCGATAGTTCTTCGGGCTCATGTAGGACGAATGGGGATCGAGCGCGGCGAGCATGCCGTTGATCGCACTCTCGACCAGCATCGTGTCGTCGGGCTTCTCGACATAGTCGGAGCGCACTCGCTCGAACACGTCGCCGAACAGGTCGAGCTGCCTGTAGAGCTCCGAATTGGGCGAGTTCGCCGAGTAGGTGCGCGATACGTTGAGCACGGTCGTGGCGCCGGCCAGACCCGTCATCAGGAGAAAAGTCCAGAATACGAAATCGGTCTTGCGCATCATTCCTGCACCTTCTGATGACCGGCGACCCACCACGGGTCGGGGTCGATTGGCTGGCCGTCCTTTCGGAACTCCACGTAAAGAACGGGCGAACTCGTTTGCGCACTATCTTGCGCGGAGACTTGAGTAGTGATTTGCGCCGTTCGCGGCACGCCGCTCATGGTTCCGACCGGCTCTGCCGCCAGGACGAATTGGCCGGGCTGAACGTCGATCTGCGACAGGCCGGCGACCAGGACATGATACCCGCCGCCTGCATTAATGATCAAGAGTTGCCCATAGCTCCGAAATTCACCAGCGTAAACAATCCACCCGTCACAAGGCGAAGTAACCTGTGCGTTGTGCCGCGTCTCGATGACGAGGCCCTTGGATTGCCCCCCATATTGCGTCTTTTCGCTAAAGGACAAGACCCTGCGGCCCTGCGCCGGCATCGGCAGCTTGCCCTTGGCGAGGTTGAATGCGATGGCCGGCTTGATGCGCCCGGGGCTTCCCGGAACAAGGGAGACGCCGGGCGCCAGCTCGACGATCGAGGATGGTGAGCCGGGCGTGGGCGCCGGACTGAGAGACGCGACCTCCGTGGGCCGCTGCTCGGCCGCGGGGGGTGCCGACTGGGCGGCGCTCCCTGGAGGAGCCGACGGCGCGACCGCCTGCTGGCGATCGCTTTCCTTCTCGAAGGCGGCGAACTCGCTGCTCTTTCTGACCTCCTGGTCGAGCTTGACGATGAGATCGTTGAGGTCGTTGACGCTATTGGCGATATCCGACGCCGCCTTGCGGACGTTCTTGAGCTCGGCCTCACGCTCCGACTGGCTCTGCTTCTTCGTCTCGAGCAGGCCCGAAAGCCGGATCCTCATATCGCTCAGTCGTGCGGTTTCCGTCTTGAGTCTCTCGCCTTCGGTGCGAATGTCGTCCATCACGCGCACGAGCTGGTCGACCTTGTTCTTGAGCTCGATGGCCTGCCCGTGCATTTCCGGAAATGCCGTGGCGAGCAGCATGGCGCTTCTCACCATTTTGAGTGCATCTTCCCGTCTCGTGATCATGACGGGCGGCGGGTTGCGGCCCATGCGCTGCAGCGCTCCGAGAAGCCGGGCGATATGGTCGTACCGCTGGGCGAGCGAGACGCGCACGACCTTTTCCTGCGCCTCGAGCTGGGCGAGCCGTGATTCTGAAGCCGTGAGCTGCGCCTCGCTCTTCTGCACGAGGGCCGCGGTCTCGAGCAGGCGCGCGTTGATCTGCTCGCGCTCGGCGGCGATGCTGGCCACCGCCTTCTGCAGCTCGCGCCCCCGGATTTCCGTGCTTTCGAGCTCATTGCGCCGCGATTCGAGCTTCTTTTCGGCCTCCTTGACATCGGCTGGAGCGACGATGGCCTTGGCCTCTTGGGCAGAGGCGGCCGGCGTGGTGGTGAGCAGCGCCAACGCCACGGCTATCTGCGCTGCCGAGAGAAAGAGCGCAGTCATTCTGGTGCTGGAACGGTTCACGCCCTCGATCTCACCCTTACCTGCACGTCTTGCTGTTGGAGGACGCCCAGCCCGATCCTCGGCCATGAGGTCTCTGGTTGTGCGCGCTGGCAACCATACCTCGCCGCGAGAAGTGGCTAGAATTAGGGCGACCTTATAGTATGAGCCCTTACCAAAGCCCATATATCCGGTTGGGGACCGGGCGCCGCGGTCGCCGTCCCGGCTCTCCGATTGCCGGAAACTCGCCCAGGCCATAGTGTCTGGGTCTCGTTTCAGAGGTCGCGAACCGATGCAGCCCATTCTTTACCATCTCACGACGATAGCCGTGGCGGCTGTCTTTGTGGTTCTGCTCCTCGGGCTCTGGAACATGATGCGCGGCGGCAGCCCCAACCTCAGCCAGAGGCTCATGCGCTGGCGCGTGGGCCTGCAATTCGTGGCCATCGTCGTCATCATGGCCTACATCATCCTGCAGCATTCCAACTTCTGAACGCATTCGCCTTGATTTGGCGGCGTCCGCCACTAGGGTGTGCCCGCGGAGGGGATGCCGACGTCCATGGTCAAGCTGAACAAGATCTACACCCGGACGGGGGATGCCGGCACGACGGGCCTCGGCACCGGAGAGCGGGTCGCCAAGGATGCCCCGCGCATCGCCGCCTTCGGCGCGGTCGACGAGACCAACGCCACCATTGGCCTTGCCCGTGTGCACCTCTCCGGCCAGCCGGGTCTCGACACCAAGCTTGCGCGCATTCAGAACGATCTTTTCGATCTCGGCGCCGATCTGTGCATCCCTGCCAAAGCCGGCGAGGAGGCGGGCAGCGCTTTGCGCATGTCCGACGACCAGGTGACCCGTCTCGAGAACGAGATCGACGAGATGAACACCGAGCTCAATCCCTTGAAGTCTTTCGTCCTTCCGGGTGGATCCCCTGCCGCCGCCGCCCTTCATCTGGCGCGCACCGTCTGCCGTCGCGCCGAGCGCGAGATGGTGAGCCTGGCCGTCCTGCGCGACGAGCACGTGAGCCCCGCCGCACTCAAATACATCAACCGGTTGTCGGATTTCCTCTTCGTCGCCAGCCGCTACGCCAACGACCGCGGCAAGAGCGATGTGCTCTGGGTGCCGGGCCAGAACCGATGACTATGAAGACTGGAATCGGATTGAGTGGGGGACACGAAGCGCCATGTTTGTTCCGTTGCACGATGAGAACACGCTGAAATCCATTCGATTTCAGTTCGTGACCATCGCCCTGATCGCCATCAACGTGGCGGTCTATCTGTTTGAGGTCTCTGGCATCGACGACGCCGTGGTCGCGAGTTTCGCGGTCATTCCCAAGGAGCTGTTCGACACGAGCTTGCTGCCGTTCGAGGCGCCTGTGCCCTTGCACGTCCCTGCGGTCCCCGAGCGCTTCACGCTCCTCACCTACATGTTCTTCCACGGCGACATTCTACATCTTGCGGGCAACATGCTGTTCCTGTGGGTGTTCGGCGACAACGTCGAGGACGCCATGGGCCACGTTCGCTTCCTCATCTTCTATCTCGCGTGCGGCGTCTTCGCCGGCCTGACGCATGCCTGGATGGTCCCCGACTCGGAGAGCCCGCTCATTGGGGCGAGCGGCGCCGTCGCAGGCGTCATCGCGGCCTATCTGATGCTCCACCCGAGGGTTCGCGTATGGGTCCTGGCGCTGAAGGCCATTCCGCTGCGGATCTCCGCGGCCTTTGCGCTCGGCCTGTGGATCCTGATCCAGATCGTCATGGTACTGCTGCCGCAGGTGGGACCGGTGGCCTGGTGGGCCCATATCGGCGGCTTGGTCGCGGGCGCCGTCCTGGTCGTGTTCTTCAGGCGCTCGGGTGTGCCTTTGTTCGACCGCCGTATCGGCGCGGCCTAGGCCCCGTCGAGCCTGGGGGTTATCAACTTGGAGGGACTGTTTTTCCTAGGTCGCATTGACTTGGCAGGGGCGCGACCGTAGGCTGCTGTTTCGCACTTGCGAAACAGTCGCGGAAGGGCAGCAGGCTTGGAATTTGTGCCCGGGAGCGGCGTTGGACAATCGCGCTGCACAATTCACCAGTCCATGGCAAATGTGAAAAGAATAAGAAGGCGTGCCGGAGAGCACGGCGGGAGATGAAGTTACTTGTGGCCGTAAAGCGCGTGGTCGACTACGCGGTGAAGATTCGCGTCAAAGCGGATAGCTCGGCGGTCGAGCTCGCCAACGTCAAGATGTCGATGAACCCCTTCGACGAGATTGCGGTCGAGGAGGCCGTGCGTCTGAAGGAGAAGGGCGTGGCGACCGAGGTAATCGCCGTCTCGGTTGGCCCGGCCAAGTCGCAGGAGACCATCCGCACCGCACTTGCCATCGGCGCCGATCGAGGCATCCTGGTCGAGACGCCGGAAGGCGCTGCGATCGAGCCGCTCGCCGTTGCCAAGCTCTTGGCCGCCGTCTCCGCCGCCGAGAAGCCCGATCTCGTCATTCTCGGCAAGCAGGCCATCGACGACGACTGCAATCAAACGGGCCAGATGTTGGCGGCGCTGCTCGGCTGGCCGCAGGGAACGTTCGCCTCCAAGGTCGTGCCCGAGGCGGGCGCGGTTTCCGTGACGCGCGAGGTCGATGGCGGCCTCGAGACAGTGAAGCTCAAGCTGCCGGCAATCGTCACGACCGATCTGCGCTTGAACGAGCCGCGCTACCCGTCGCTCCCGAACATCATGAAGGCCAAGAAGAAGCCATTGGATGTGAAGAAGCCCGAGGACCTGGGCGTCGACATCGCCCCGCGCCTGAAAGTCGTGAAGACGTCTGAGCCGCCTGTGCGCAAGGCCGGCGTCAAGGTCGCGGATGTGGCCGAGCTGGTCCATAAGCTCAAGACCGAGGCGGGAGTGATCTGATGGCGCTCCTCCTCCTCGCTGAGCACACGAATGCCACGTTGAGCGGCGCCACCGCCAAGGCCCTGACTGCAGCCAAGGAGATCGGCGGAGAAGTCCACGTCCTTGTCGCCGGACAGCAGTGCCGCCCAGCCGCGGAGGCCGCAGCAAAGCTCGACGGCGTCTCGAAGGTCTTGCTCGCAGATGCGCCGCACCTCGCCAACGCTCTTGCCGAGGAGCTGGCGGCGCTCATCGTTCCCCTGATGAAATCCTATGATGCGGTCGTCGCGCCCGCGACGGCCACCGGCAAGAATGTCATGCCGCGCGTCGCCGCGCTCCTCGACGTCATGCAGATCTCCGACATCACGAAGGTCGTGGCGCCCGATACCTTCGAACGCCCGATCTATGCCGGCAATGCGTTGCAGACCGTGCAGTCGGCCGAGGCCAAGAAGGTCATCACGGTGCGCACGGCCGCCTTCGCCGCCGCAGATGAGGGCGGCTCGGCAACGATCGAGACGATTTCGCCGCCACCCGCGCTGGGGCTCTCGAGCTTCGTCGGCGCCGAGCTCACGAAATCTGATCGGCCCGAGCTGACCGCCGCCAAGATTATCATCTCGGGCGGCCGCGGGATGGGCAACGGCGAGAACTTCAAGAAATATATCGAGCCGATCGCCGAGCGCCTCGGAGCCGCGATGGGAGCGTCGCGCGCCGCGGTCGACGCGGGCTTCGTCCCCAACGATCTCCAGGTCGGCCAGACGGGCAAGGTCGTGGCGCCCGAGCTCTACGTTGCCGTCGGCATCTCCGGCGCAATCCAGCATCTCGCCGGCATGAAGGACTCGAAAATCATCGTCGCCATCAACAAGGACGCCGAGGCACCGATCTTTCAGGTTGCGGACTACGGTCTCGTCGCCGACCTCTTCCAGGCTCTGCCCGAGCTCGAGGCAGAGCTCACCAAAGCAGGTCGCTGATGCTGGCTCGCGCTCGGGACAGGAAGGACATTCAACATGGATGTTGCAGTGAAAGCCGATAGCAAGGCCAAATCAGAAGCAAGGCCCGTCCCGGTCATCAGGAAAGTCGGCGTCATCGGCGCCGGGCAGATGGGCACCGGCATTGCCCACGTCATCGCGCTTGGCGGCTACGATGTCCTCTTGAACGATCTCAAGAAGGAAGCGGTCGACAAGTCGATCGCCACCATCGAGAAGAACATGGGGCGCCAAGTCTCTAAGGGCATCGTCAAGGAGGCCGACATGAAGGCTGCCTTGAAGCGCCTCAAGTACGCGCCGGCCTTCGACGCCTTCTCGGATTGCGACATGGTGATCGAGGCCGCGACCGAGGACGAGGCGATCAAGCGCAAGATCTTCGTCGAGCTCTGCCCGAATCTGAAGAATTCCTCGCTCGTCGCCACCAACACCTCGTCGATCTCGATTACCCGCCTCGCCGCCACGACGGATCGGCCCGAGCACTTCATCGGCATGCACTTCATGAACCCGGTGCCGCTGATGGAGCTCGTGGAGCTCATCCGCGGCATAGCCACCGAGGACGACATGTTCGCCACCGTGCGCACATTCGTCGAGAGCCTCGGCAAGACCCCCGCCGTGTCCGAGGATTTCCCGGCCTTTATCGTCAACCGCATCCTGCTGCCGATGATCAACGAGGCCGTCTACACGCTCTACGAGGGTGTCGGTACGGTGGAGATGATCGACAAGGCGATGCGGCTCGGCGCCCACCATCCCATGGGTCCGCTCGAGCTGGCTGACTTCATCGGCCTCGATACCTGCCTTGCGGTCATGCAGGTGCTCTACGAGGGTCTGTCGGATTCCAAATACCGCCCCTGCCCGCTGCTGGTGAAATACGTCGAGGCCGGTTGGCTCGGCCGCAAGACGCAGCGCGGCTTCTATGACTACCGCGGCGAGAAGCCGGTTCCCACGCGCTAGACCGTTCCGGCACGGGAGCGACGTATCGCTTGAGCTTGTCGAGCGCTCCGCCCGAACTGCAGGGGCACGCGCCGCCAATCTCACTTCCAGCTTAAGCATCCCGGCAGAAAGAGTGAGGACAGCTGGCCCGCGACATGCGGCATCGGCTAGCCTGCCGTGGCGCGAGTTTTAAAGTTGAGAGGGACACCAGGCATGGCGGGGATCTCCAAGGTTGCGCTCGTGACCGGCGCCGGCAGCGGCATTGGCCGCGCGGTTGCGCTCCGGCTGCAGGGCGCGGGCTACGACGTCGTGCTTGCGGGGCGGCGCGTTGCCGAGCTCGAGAAGACCACATCGATGGCGAAAGCGGGCGGCGGGATTGTCATGGTGCCGGCCGATGTCTCCGATCCGGCCTCTGTGGCGACGCTCTTCGACCGGACGAAGAATGCATTCGGCAGGCTTGATGTCCTGTTCAACAATGCCGGCATCTCCGCGCCGCCCGTGCCGCTCGAGGAGCTGACCTTCGAGCAATGGAAAACCGTCGTCGATGTGAACCTCAATGGCGCGTTCCTGTGCGCCCAGGCCGCGATCCGGATGATGAAAGCCCAGTCACCCAAGGGCGGCCGCATCATCAACAACGGCTCGATCTCGGCGACGTCTCCGCGCCCCTTCTCCGCGCCCTACACGGCGACCAAGCACGCCATCACCGGTCTCACCAAGTCGATTTCGCTCGACGGGCGCGCCGACGACATCGCCTGCTCGCAGATCGACATCGGCAACGCGGCGACGGAGCTCACCGAGCCGATGGCCAAGGGCGCGCGCCAGGCCGACGGGAGCCTGCGGCCCGAGCCGCGCATCGACGTGTGCCACGTGGCGGACGCCGTGCTCTACATGGCAAGCCTGCCGCTCGAAGCCAACGTCCAGTTCATGACGCTGATGGCGACGAAGATGCCCCTCGTCGGCCGCGGATGATGGTGGGCCGGTCGACCGGCTTTACGAACGCCTCGAAAATGCCGCCGCGCCCGATTGTAGAGCATCGGAAGCAGAATCTCTCGCGCGCTTGACTCGCATCGATGAGTTGATCACCGAAGCGGACGGGGCTTCGCAGCCCCGTCCGCAGCAGGTGTTCGCAGCATGCAGCTGAGATCGGATAGAGCGTACGACGGCCCGATAGAGCGTACGACGGCCCGCTCCCGCCTGTTGCGCTCAGAGCGAGTTCGCGATTCCAGACATCTGCTGCACGCACTGTGGTACGGGAACGCCGGTGCTGTCTTCGACTTTGGTGATGTAGTTCCGGCCGGCGTCGACCTGAACGGCAGCAGTCATCGTTTCCGTACTGTCCGGATTGAGCACATTGTCGAGGTGATACCACTCGCTGCGGGCGCGGGTGCGATCGATATCGATCACGACGTAGCCATTCTTCTCGAGATCGACGAAGCGCGTATGCGGGTTGGTCGCCCGCGCGACGCACTCGAAGCCCTTGACGATCTGCGGATTGGGATCGGTGAAGAATGGCGAGGAAATTCCCGGGCAGACGAACTCGACCGCGAGCGAGTCCCTGGCGGGGTTGTAGTCGGCCGCGTAGGGATTGCGCGCGATGTCGTTGGCCCACGACGAGTGGATGTCGCCGGTCAGGACGATGACGTTCTTGATGCCGTTGGCCTGGATGAACTGCAGCAGCCGCTCGCGCGCACCCGCATAGCCATCCCACTGGTCGGGATTGAGCGGCAGGCGAATTCCGGGCAGCGCCGCATTGGAGACCGAGAGCTGTCCCATCATCACCTGCTGGCCGAGCACGTGCCATTTGGTTCGCCGGGAGGAGGGCTCGAGCAGCTGCTGGGCGAGCCACTTCTCTTGCTCTTTGCCGAGCAGCTGGCGCTCGGGATTGTTGTAGCCGGCGACGCGACGGGAGATTTCCGCGAATACCTGCTCCGGCGTGCCTTCGAGCGGCACCAGGTTCAGCGTGTTGAGGTCGATCAGGCCGGGAATCTGCTGCTCGCGCCCCGCGTTCCTCGTATCGAGCATGTCGAGAGTGACAAGATCGCCGAACTGGAAGCTGCGGTAGATGCGCCCCGGCGCATCCCAGAACCGCTGCGGATCACGAACCGGCAGCCATTCGTACCAAGCGCGGGTGGCGCTGCGCTTGCGCGCCTGCCAGTCGCCTTCGCCGGGATTGTGGTTCTCGGCGCCGCCCGACCAGGCGTCGTTGGCGATCTCGTGGTCGTCCCACAAGACGATCCAGGGATGCTGGCGATGAGCCGCCTGCAGATGAACGTCGGTGCGGTACTGGGCATAGCGCGTGCGGTAGTCGTTGAGGCTCACGATCTCCTTGTTCGGCGCGGGAACGCGCCCGAGAGGCGTGCCGTTGCCGTATTGCTCGTTGGCGTACTCGTAGATGTAGTCTCCGACATGGAGGACCGCGTCGATGTCATGCTTCTTGGCAAGGTGCCCGTAGGCGGCGAAGAATCCCGCTGGCCAGTTGGAGCAGGACGCGAGAGCAAAGCGCACACGGTCGGTGCGCTGCGGCAGAGTTCGCGTGCGGCCGATCGGAGACGCCTCACGCATGGCGATGAACTGATAGTAGTAGGTCTGGTCCGGCTTCAGGCCATAGGCGTCGAACTTGACGGTGAAATCTCGATCCGAGCCCGTGGTGCCCCTGTAGCGGGCGACCACGCGGCGCATGTTGGGGTCGGTCGCGACTGCGCATTCGACGGGAACTGACACATTGTGCTTTGGCGTGATGCGCGTCCACAGAATGACCCGGTCCTTGAGCGGATCGCCGCTGGCGACGCCATGGCGGAAGACCTTGCCGGGGACCAAATCCGTCGGCCGAGGTGTCCAGGTATCGCTGTGCGATTGACCGAGCCCGCCATGGGCAATCGCCGGCGTGGCAGCGCCGACGATCGCTCCGGCCAGCGCAAGTTCCAGAAATTCTCTGCGTTTGATAGTCATCCTTACCCCCCTCATTCGCGCGGGTACAGCCGCGGATCATTCTCTTAGCGAGGGGGTGTTGCAGGCAGATGTCTCCCCGCAGGCCTGCAAACACTCTCGAAATTGTCCGGGACCAATGCGCGAGCGCGAGCCAGAGCCCGATCGGACGCCCGCCTTTGAACGCCGCCCGCTTGAGCAGGCCCTCCCGGACCTATACATTGTGGCGGACGCTGCCGGCGCAGCTCGGACCGCTCGGCATGGACGAAACGCTCAAACTGAAGATCCTCGAGGTGCTTGCCTCTCAGCATCTGATGATGCTCGCCACCATTCGCCCCGACGGGTTCCCGCAGGCAACGATCGTCAACTATGTCCATGACGATCTCGCATTATATTTTGCGACCGATGCGGCCTCGCAGAAGGCCGGCAACATAGGTTTGAACAACAAGGTCTCGGCAGCGATCGCGTGCGAGACTCAGGACTTCAACAAGCTGCGCGGTTTGTCTCTGTCCGGGATTGCGACCAGACTCCTCGAGAAGGATTTGAAAGCGGTGCTGGCGTTGAGCCTTTTTCGCAGGCTGCCGCAGTCCAGGCGGTTTGTTCCCCACGACGAGAAACAGCTCGCCATATTCTCGATCATGCCGGTCGCGATCTCGCTCGTCGACTACTCGGAGGGCTTCGGCAAGAGCCATTTGCTCATGCTATGAGCCCGCCGCAGTGATTGCGCTTGTCGAGGGCAGCGAAACCTTGCAGCGATCACAACGCCACGGGCGACCGCGCGATTGTGTTGCGAATGCAGCCCCTGAGGACGACGATCAGCTGGGGCTCTCCAACGATAGCAAACCTCTATCTGCCGAGGCCCGAGTGGGCCTACGTAACGACGACGTCGGGTCTTGTGGCCGGCAACACCGATGGTCTCTCCGACACATATCTCAAGAACATCATCACCGGCGGATTTTTCCCAGGTCTCGACGACATCCGCGCTGATCGCGGGCGACACCGACGGCAAGAGCGACATCCACTTGAACTCCCTCCACCGGCAAGGTGCTGGCGTTCGACGTTGTCGCAGATGGCTTGAGCGGTGACGGCTCAAGAAGTGGCCCTCATGCCTGATCACAAGACCATCGCCGATTCCCGCAAGGACAACGGCCTGCGCTGCGCAAGCTTTGCGCGCGCTACGTCGATCTCTGCCGCGAGATGGGGCTGCTTTCGGCCACGAGCGTCGCCATTCGCGTACACTGAGATGAGCGTTCACCTCAGCTTGAAGTGGATGGTGGTACGCCGGCCCTGCGCGCCTGACGGGGACGGCTTAAATCGCCACTGCTGGACAGCGGCGACCGTAACACCGTTGAAGAGGCCGGGAGGATTGGCCGATACGACGCGCACGTTCGACACCGCGCCCGAGGCGGAGACGGAATAGCTGACGACGACATAGCCCTCGATCTTGGCGGCTCGCGCACTGGCCGGGTAGGCCGGCTTCGCGCGATAGATCGGATTGGGATCGAACCTGCCTTTGGCGGAGGCGGCTGCCTGTTGTTGTTGTTGTTGTTGTTGCCTGCTTTCTGCCTTCTGCGCGGTCTTGGCCGGCGTCTTCTCCTTGGGCCGTGCCTCGATCTGCTTCTCTGGCTCGTCCTTCTTCTTCTCGACTTCCGGCGCTGCCTCCTTGGGAAGCGTGACCTCGGGATCGGGAGCAAGCGGGGCCTCCTCGACCGGCGGCGTCTCTTTCACGGGCTCCGGAAGCGGTTCGGCAACCGGCGTCGGCGGCGTCACCTCCTGAGCCTCAGCAACTTTCTCCGGCGGCGGCTCTGTGGCGGTCGGCGTCTCCTCGACGTCGTCGGCCGGCGATGGCGGGGGCGCAGACTTCTCGAACTGGGGCTGCTCCGACAGATCCGGCTGATCGGACGGCGATTCCGCCGCGAGCGCCGGGAGCTCGATCATGATGGCCCCGGGCCGCTCGTCGTCGTGGGGCTCCTCGTTCGGCCAGAAGAGGAACGCAAACGCAACCGCGCCGAGATGCAGCGCGGCGACCATGCCCGCCGCTCCTGTCCAGCGCGCGAACCGCTGTACGGGGGGCTCGAGATATGCGCGCGCAAGCATCATGGGCTCGCGATAGCCCTCGGCGCTCCCGCAACAGCGGGGACCTCCTCGAGCCCCACGAGCGCGACCTTGAGATACCCGGCCGAGCGCAGGAGGTTCATCACGACCATCAGATCGCCGTAGGCCACGGTTTTGTCCGCACGCAGGAAGATGCGCTGCTCGCGATCGGCCTTCGTTGCCGCATCGAGGCTCTGGGCGAGAGTTTCACGGGCGACCGCGTCGTTGCCGAGGGCAAGGGACAGATCCGCCTTGACGGTGAGGTAGAGCGGCTTGTCGGGGCGCGGCTCGGGCTTCGCGCGCGCCGCAGGCAGGTCGACGACGACGTCGACGGTGGAAAGCGGCGCCGCCACCATGAAGATGATCAAGAGCACCAGCATCACGTCGATGAACGGCGTGACGTTGATCTCGTGGTTCTCGGCGAGATCATCGCCATCGCTTTCGAGCCCGCCCGCCATCGTTTGCGCTCACTCCGCTGCCTGGGCCGTGATGGTCTTGACGCCGCGATCGAGATCACGCGAGACGAGCCGCTGCACCTCCGCCGAGGCTTCCGCGATCTGGGCCTTGTAGGCGCCGATCGCTCGCGCGAACTGATTGTAGATGATGACGGCAGGGATGGCTGCGACGAGACCCACGGCGGTCGCGAGCAGCGCCTCGGCGATGCCGGGCGCGACGACGGCCAAATTCGTGGTCTGCGCCTCCGAGATGCCGATGAAGCTGTTCATGATTCCCCATACCGTGCCGAACAGCCCCACGAAAGGCGCCGTGGAACCGATGGTGGCGAGAAAGCCGGTGCCCTTGTTCATGTCCCGGCCCGCGGCCGCTGCAAGTCCATCGAGCCGCGAAGCGACGCGCTGCTTGATGCCGGCCTTGTCAGGGGCGTCCGAGGAGAGGCGCAGCTCAAGCATTGCGAGCTCGATCAGGCCGGCGATAATGCCTCGCTTTTGCGTAAGCCTTTGCGCCGCTTCCGCGAGCGACGAGGTTGCATTGATGGCGCGGAACCCCCGTCGGAGCTTGCGTTTCGCAAACTCCAGCTCGAGCGACTTCGCGAGCCACACCGTCCAGGTAACTATCGAAGCAAACGCAAGCCCGATCATCACGGCTTTCACCACGATGTCAGCCGACTGGAACATGTTCCATGGCGAGAGATTGCGCGGAAGCTCCGCCGCTGTGACGCCGGATACCGCCTCGGCGGAGCCGGCAGCTGCATTCTGTGGCGCTACCGTTGCTTCGTGAGAGGCTGCTTCCGGGACGGCAGTCGCGGCCGGCGTTTGCGCCGGCGCCTCGGGCAAAGTCGCCGGCTGCGCCGGGCCGGCGGCCGGCAATGCAGCCGGAGCGGGCGCTGGGGGAGGGGGCTCCTGAGCCCGTGACGGATCTGGCACCGAAAGGAGGGAGCTCGCCGCCATCACCACGAGCGCCAAAACGGGCGGGCGAAAGATATGAGCGGGCTTCGTCATAGCGGTCATTGCGTCAACTCTCGTTGTTGTCTGCCGAAATGCGCTACGCCACCAACAACTTCGCGGCCCCGGCGATGCGCCAGGGCCGAAAAGCTGTCACGCCACTCAGTTGCGGCGCCTGTGCGCCCCGTGAACCGTCACGCGCTTAGAACGCCTGGCGGAGCGTCATGAGAAACAGCCGCCCGCTCTTCTCGCGCTCGACCTCGTAGCCGTCCTTGTCGCCGGAGATGTCGGGATTGTAGGCCTGCACGTGCTCGTACTTCTCGGCGTCCAGCAGGTTGGCGCCGGTAAAGCGGAGCACCGTCGACTTCGAAAGCCGCGTCTCCCAGAACGCCTCGAGGTTGCCTTCATACCGGAGCGTCTGGATCTCGCCGTAGTCGAAGGAATTGGACTCGCCGCGCTTCTGGTAGCTGGCGCCGAACGCCGAGTTCCACATCGGAAGGTTATGGATGAAACCGATGTTGAAGATGTAGTCGGGCTGATCACGGAAGGCGCGCTTCTCGCCCGTGACCGGGTCGACGAGCTCGGATCTCAGCCACGTGTAGTTAGCGAAGATGCTCGTGTCGGGAAGCCCAAGGGCGGTCAGTGGCGTATCGATATCCACCTCGATGCCCCAAGCGCGCGCCTTGCCGAGGTTGTTATACTCGAGAATATCGCACGGCTCGTCATCTTCGCAGTCGTCGTCATCCGTCTTGAGACCGGTGGGACGCAGCTCGATCTTGTCGCGGATGTCGCGATTGAAGAAGTTGAAGCCGAAGATGCCGCGCTCGCCGAGCTTCTGGTCGAAGCCCGCGTCGATCCCCCAGGCGGTCTCCTGCTCGAGATTGGGATTGCCGCGCGTCGCTGTATAGTCGGTCGGCTCCTCCGTAAGGACGGCTGGCGTCAGCATGTCGAAGCCCGGACGCAGCACAGTGCGGGCGACCGAGAAGCGCAGCAGGGTCGTATCCGTCAAGGAGTAGCGGATGTGGGCCGACGGATTGAGCTGGTCCTCGGTCGTCTCGCCCGTCAACCCGTCGAGATCGTCGAACTCGCGATCCGTGTGCTCGTAGCGCAAGCCTGTCTCGATGGAGAGCGCAGGCAGAAGATTCCACGTCGCTTTGACGTAGGGATCGACGCGCCGCTCTTCGATGTTGAAGAGACCGCCGTCGGCGACATCGCCATCCTCGGTCAGGCGGAAATCTCGCGTCTTGATGCGGCCGTCGACACCGACTTTCACTGAGACGATGCTGGCAATGTTCGCCGTGTACGCCAGCGTGCCGAACCAGTCCTCATCGAGCGTATCGACCGTTTCGAGCGCGCTTGGCTCAAGCGCAAACGGGTCCGGAATGATATCAATCGTGTCGTCGGGATCAGCAGAATCGGGATCATCGACCTCGACCTCGATGCTGGCGTGCTCGTTGGTGTCGAGGTTGTCTAAGAAGCGGTTATAGCCGAACAGCACCTGCGCTTCGCCGTTGGCCACGGGAGCCTTGTACTCGCCGACGATGCTCATGTTCTGCTGCACGATGCCCTCGTGCTGCTTCTCGATGTTGATGATGTCCCTGGTCGGGACGCCGCCAGACAGGTCGAACTCGGGTGTGTACTCGTCCTCGGTACGGTCGGTCAGAACATAGTAGCCGTACACCCGGAGCAGGCCGTCGCCGATCTTCTGCGCCACCTCGCCGTTCAAGGCATAGTCCGTGCCGTCGCGCGTATCGTGTTGCTCGGAATAGTTGTCGAGCTCGCCGTCTTGCTTGAATTCCTCCGTCGTCTTGAACTTGGGGTTGCGGCGCTGCTGCACGTCGGCCGAGAAGAGGTAGGACGTATCGCCGATCGTGTTGCCGTAGCCCACGGAGCCCGCGCCACGCAGCTCGTCGTCCTCGACGCCGAACCCGCTGCCGCGCACCCAGCCGCCCTGGATCTGCCCGGCGCGCTTGAGCTTCGCATTCACCGTGCCGCCGATGCCTTCCGATGACTGGTCAGCCGACGGGCTGCGGATGATCTCTATGCCGTCGATGAGCTCGGCCGGAATGCGATCGACGAAGAACACGCGGTCGTTGCCGGCCCCCGTCATGTTCTGGCCGTTGACCTGTACCTGCGCGTAGGTCGAAGGCAGGCCGCGCAGCTGCACCTGATCGTATTCCAGCATGTCGCTCGAGAAGCTGACGCCCGGCACGCGCTTCAGCGCGTCGCCGGCCGAGATCGGCTCGAAGCGCTGAAAGTATTCGAGGTCATAAGAGAGCGTCGGCGCGATGGTATCGGTCCGGTTCCGGGTCACGACCGTTCCGTAGACGATGAGCTCATCGGACGTCTGCGCGCCTGAGATTTCTTGAGCTGATGCCGCACCGCTCTGCATGAGAGCGCACAACGAGACCCCCAACAGCAAGCTGCGCTTGCTGCACGCATACACTCTACGCATAGTCCCCCAACACAACGCCACCGAGGCCAGTACGCAGGCCCCGCTACACACAACGCTCCTCGCCGGTCGCGACACGAATCGCGGCAGGATTTTTTCCTCTCACCTGCCGGCTCGCACGGACCGCGCATGACGCGTCGCACCCCAACGTCATGCTCTCATGACAGTCTCTTAATTCGCGCCTGAAACGAGCGTGGATGTTGCGTGCTTAGCACCAGTGGGCGGACTAAATCGCACAGAGCGGCAGACGCGGCAGCAACGATTCAATCGTCATCCGATTGTTGCAGAGCGTGTGCTAGACGGCGCGTCTTTCAAGTCGCGCTCGAGAGCACGCTCCTATGCTGACTGATCGTCTTCGACGCATTTACCTGCCGATCGCCGCGTGCCTTTGCGTGTCTTCGGCCGCTTTCGCTGACGCCTCAAGAATTCAAGTGTTCGACGTACCAGCCTTTGCAGAGACCGACGCCGCGCAGCAACAAGGCGATGCTGCCGACGACGCGGAGATCTGGCGCAACGCGGCGCAGCCCGAGAAGAGCCGCATTTTCGCTACCGACAAGAAGAGCGGACTCATGGTGCTCGACCTCTCGGGCAAGATGGTCGAGTTCTTCCCCATCGGCCGCTTGAATAATGTCGACGTGCGCGATCGCTGGACTATCGACGGCGAGGATAAAGTCCTCATCGCCGCGAGCGACCGCACCAAGCTCGGCATAAGCTTCTTCATTCTCGATCCGAGATCGCTCTCTATCTCTCACTTGGCAGACTCATTCATCCCCGCCGGCCTCGGCGATCCCTATGGCCTTTGCCTCTATCGGAGCCGCAAGGAGGGCCGCCTCCATGCCTTCGTCATCGGCAAGGATGGCGAGGTTCGCCAGTTCGCCCTTGAACCCGGTGCCGCGGGCGAGGTCCGGAGCAGCCTCGTGCGCAGCTTCACCGTTGGATCGATTGCCGAAGGCTGTGTCGCGGACGACCGCACAGGCTCTCTCTACATCGCCGAGGAGATGCGCGGCATCTGGCGCTACGGCGCAGAGCCTAGTGACAGCCCCGATGGCCGCAGCCTCATCGCCGCGGTCAACGGAACGGATCTCATCGCCGATATCGAGGGGCTGACGCTTGCGCCCGCGGGAGAAAGCGGCGGCTACCTGGTCGCGTCCGTCCAAGGCAACAGCACCTTCGCGCTCCTCACGTTGCCCGAGGGCAAGCTTGCGGCGAGATTTCGCGTCCCCGCCGATCCGGATCGGGGCATCGATGCCGTCACCGGGACCGACGGCGTGGCGCTGACGCTCGGCGATTTCGGCTCAAGCCTGCCGGCCGGCCTCCTTGTCGTCCAGGACGACGACAACGACGGCGCGGCACAGAACTTCAAGCTCGTCTCATGGTCGGACGTGATGCGCGGACTCAATGCGGGGCAGTGAAAGCACCCATCGGCTCCTGAACCCGCACTAGGACCGTTCGCTGCAACGCTCGTCAGTGTCCGCCACTTGTCCGATTTGCCGATCGGCGATGAGAGATACTTCTAATCTTCCGCGCCGACAGGGTGCGCCGCCGGCGCGTCGATGCCTGCCCTCTGAGCCGCGACCTTGGCCGTGTTGGCGGGAGAGAGCAAGAGGCATGAAATGCATGATTGGCGCGCCCGGAAGGATTCGAACCTCCGGCCCCTAGATTCGAAGTCTAGTGCTCTATCCAGCTGAGCTACGGGCGCGTTGCCACTTGTCGTCCGAGCCCGACCTTGGCCGCCTTGAGCGGAGAGAGCAAGCGTCATGAGTGAATTGGCGCTCCAGAGAGAAGCCGCCTGCGTGCACCATGTTGCGAAAAAGCGCGTCACGGGTGGACCGGCTTGTCAGGCGCTCGTTCGCGGCCGGCATGAGACCGCCACATCCGCCGCCGCCAGTACCGATAGAATGCTCTCTTGACGATTTCCGTTAGCGCCAGATAGGCGCCGACCGCCGCGATCAGGAAGACGAAGAAGAGTGCCGGGGGCTCGACGAACCCGAACCAGGGGCCCATCGGAGAGAGCGGGATCAGTAGTCCCGCAAGGACAACACCGACAGAAAGTGTCGCAAGCACGGGATGAGGCCGGCTCGCCCAAGGTCGCCTGCGCGTGCGGATGACGAAAATGACGAGAGACTGGGTCGCGAGCGACTCGATGAACCATCCCGTCTGAAACATCGGCTCGCTCGCCCCGAACAGCTGGATCAGGGCGTAGAAGGTCAGAAAATCGAACAAGGAGCTCACAGGCCCCAGCACGAGCATGAACCGCTCGATGAACTTGAGATCCCAGTTGGCCGGCCTTCGCACCGCTTCGGCGTCGACATTGTCGAACGGCACGCCCACCTCCGAAAGATCGTAGAGCAGGTTGTTCAGCAAGACCTGTGTCGGCAACATCGGCAGGAACGGCAGAAACAGCGCCGCGCCGGCCATGGAGAACATGTTGCCGAGGTTCGAGCTGGCCCCCATCAGGATGTACTTCGTGACGTTCTCCACGGTGCGGCGGCCTTCGAGCACGCCATCGTGGAGCACGCCGAGGTCATGCTCGAGAAGAACGAGGTCGGCCGCTTCCTTGGCGACGTCTGCTGCGCTGTCCACGGAGATGCCGACATCGGCGGCATGAAGCGCAGAGGCATCGTTGATCCCGTCGCCGAGAAATCCGACCGTGCGGCCCGACCGCTTGAGAGCCAGCAGGATCCGCTCCTTCTGCTGCGGCGTCACGCGGCAGAAGAGATTGACCAACGGCAGCTGGGCCCGCAGCGCCTCCTCGCCGAGCGCGTTGATGTCGTGGCCCGTGAGGACGCCCCGCACAGGGACGCCGATGCGGTTGCAGATGTTCTGCGTGATGCGCTCGTTGTCGCCGGTCAGGATCTTGACGTCGACGTGAGCGGCGGCGAGAGCTTCGATGGCGGCCGCGGCATCAGCCTTTGGCGGATCGACGAAGGCGAGGAACCCGGCAAACGTCAAGTCGGTCTCGTCGCCGACGATGGCATCGTCGTGGGTAGGGTCCAACTGGCGCGAGCCGACCGCGAGCACGCGATAGCCTTCCGAGCCGAGATGATCGAAATCGCGGACGAGACGCGCGCGGACCTCCTCGTCGAGGCTCTGGATGGAACCGTCCGTCGCCTCGAAGTGCGTCGCCAGATCGATGATGCTCTCCGGCGCACCCTTGACAACGAGGAGACGCGACGCGCCGTTATCGACGAGCACGGAGACGCGCCGACGCTCGAAATCGAAGGGAACCTCGTCGATCTTGCGCCACGCGCCGGGATCGACCGTCCGGTGGGCCAGTATGGCCTCGTCGAGCGGGCTCTTGATGCCGCTCTCGAAGACGCTGTTGAGATGGGCAAGCTCGAACACCCGCCCGCTGTCGGCCCCCGATGCATCGACATGCCGGACGAGCTTGATGCGCGATTCGGTGAGCGTCCCGGTCTTGTCGGTGCACAGCACGTCCATGGCACCGAGGTCGTGAATTGCGGCGAGCCGCTTGACGATGACACGACGATCCGCGAGCCGGCGCGCGCCTTTCGCAAGCGTGACGGTCACGACCATCGGCAGCAGTTCAGGCGTGAGCCCGACGGCGAGCGCCAGCGCGAATAGCAGCGTCTCGAGCCAGGGGCGCTGGAAGATGACGTTGGCAGCCAGCACGAACAGCACGAGAAAGATGGTGAAGCGCAGCATGAGGTAGCCGAAGCTCCGGATGCCTTGCTCGAACGCGTCGGGAGGCCTTTGCGCCGCAAGTCCGCCCGCAAGGCTGCCGAGCTCGGTCGCCCGCCCTGTCCGGCAGATGATCGCCGTTGCGGTTCCGGAGATGGCGGAGGTTCCCATGAAGAGCGTGTTGAGAGCTTCCGTCGCGTCGTCGCTCGCCTCGGCGAGATCGCCGGTGCGCTTCTCGACCGGATAGGCCTCCCCGGTGAGCAGCGCCTGATTGACGAAGAAGTCGTGTGCGGCGATGAGCCGGCAGTCCGCCGGGATCACGTCTCCTGCAATGAGCTTGACGACATCGCCGGGCACGAGTCTCTCGACCGGTATCTCCCGCGCTACCCCGTCCCGGAGGACAGTCGCGCGCAGTCCGACCGAGCGGCGCAGCGCGTCGACGGCGTTCTCGGCCCGCAACTGCTGCGTGAGATCGAGCACGACGCTGAGCAGAATGATGACGACGATGATCACGAAGCTCGCGACCTCGCCGGTCCATGCCGAGAGCCCGCTTGCGAAGAGGAGAATGAGTATGAGCGGATTGGCAAATCGGTCGGCGAACTGCAACCACAGGGGCCGGCGCCGCTGCATCAGCGCGTCGTTCGGTCCGTGCTGCACGAGACGCCTTTCGGCATCCGCCTGAGCAAGTCCGGCCCTCGAGCCCGTGAGCTCTCCGAGAAGCTCCTCGAGGGGGATATTCCAGATCCGGCTATCGGCCATGACTCGCGCCGCTCTCCAACCCGCCGAGTTGAACAAGACGGCGGCCGGTAACAGTCAAGTACCTAGGTTTGGCGAGCAGCGAGGGCTTTGATGGCGATCAAGCGGCCTCCTTCCCAGCGGAAGGCGCGCCGTATTGGTCCTGGCCTGGCATGGTGAAAGCTGGCGCGCCCGGAACGATTCGAACGTCCGACCCTCAGATTCGTAGTCTGATGCTCTATCCAGCTGAGCTACGGGCGCTTTTGCTTGCCGACAATGGGGTCGAGCGAGGCAGCGCGGATCTGATCCGACGCCGCAGACCTAGCAAGCCCGCCACTACTAATGGCTGAGGCGGGCGAGTGCAAGGGTCTTAGACGCCGTCCCGGCAGCCTGGTATCGGCCGCACCCGTGCCCCGCGGCACGCGCCTATTTGACGACGCGATCCGGCAGCGCAATCAGGAATGTCGCGCCTTTGTCGCGGTCGAGCAGCTCGAGCCGGCCGCCGTGCACGGCAACGAGCTCAGCCGCAATCGCGAGCCCGAGGCCCGTGCCGCCCTTGCGCGTCGAGACCTGGAAGGCGCGGAAGATGTTGGCGCGCGCCTTCTCCGGCACGCCGGGACCGTTGTCGGAGACTTCGATGAAGGTCTTGCGCCCGTCGCGCCACGCCTTGATGCGTATCTCGCCGTCCTTGCCCTCGCCCTGCTGCTCGATCGCCTGCACGGCGTTGCGCACGAGGTTGCTCAGAATGCGGAAAAGGTGCTCGTGGTCGGCGTCGATGAGGAGCTGGTCCTCCATGTCGAGCACCCACGCGATTTTCCCCTCGCGCGGCAGGCCGAGACCGTCGCCCACCTCCTCGACCAGCGGCTTGAGCCGCATGAGCTCGCGCCTGGGCTCCGCCTCCTCGGCGCGGCCGAACTTGAGCGAGTCGGTGCAGAAGTTAATGGCCCGGTCGAGCGATGCGATGAGCTTCGGCGCGAACTGCTGCACGGTCGGATCCGCAATAGTCGTCAGTCGGTCCGAGATGAGCTGCGCATTGGCGAGCATGTTGCGCAGGTCGTGACTGATCTTGCTCACCGCCATCCCGAGCTGAGCGAGCCGGTTTTTCTGAATGAGAAGCTGCGCGAGCTCGCGCTGCATCTGTGAAAGCTCGCGCTCGGCCGTGCCAATCTCGTCCATGCGTCCCGACGGCGTGATGATCCGGCTCGCATCCTCGGGATCCTCGCTGAAGCGCTGCATATTGCGCGAGAGGCGCATCATCGGCCGCACGAGCAGCGCGCTGATCGCGAAATAGACGAGCGCTGCAGTCATGAGCGAGATCAGGACGGACAGCCAGACGATATTGAGCCCGTAGCGCACCATGGCGCGCCGCAAGGGCTCCTCTGGCAGCACGATCTCGATCACGTCGTCGAACCGGGGCCCGATCAGACCGACGACGCGGATGGTGCGGTCGTCGGGCGCGAAGAAGACGGCGATGGCATCACTGATCTGCGAGAGCTTTTGCGAAAGCTCTTGGCTCAGCGTCAAGTCCGGGCGCTCGCGCAGGTCGTAGTGCGAATCGATGCTGATTTCCGACACCGGCGGCAGGATCAGCCTCCGCGCGCCACCACGACGGAGCGCCACCGCCCGCACCAGCGCGGTGCGCAAGAGCTCGTTGCGCAGCGCGGGCGGGACGTTCCGCCCCGGCACCGCTTCGGCCGCGAGCGCCGCGACGTTCGCCGCCGTCAGGCGATCATTGAGCCAGCTGATACGGTAGCTCGCGATAGATGGCAGGAAGATCAGGATTTGCGCGAGCATCACGAACAGCGCCGTGAGGAAGAGAAGCTTCGCAGGCAAGCCGAGTCGCAGCCAGCCCGACTTGAGAACGGCCGGAGCGCCAGTGAGCAATTTCCAAGCCGGCATGCTGTCCGGCTTCGCGGTTTCGTTGACGCGCTTGTCCATATCGCGGGCTATACATCTTTCCTGCCTAGCCGACGCGATTCTGGCACTTCGGCGGCCCCCTGTCAGCTAGCTGTCCAGAAGATAAGGAACGTTTATCGGGCTGATAAGTTCGCCGTTAGCCAAGCCGGGCGAGAAAGCCGATTACGCGACGCACAAAGGGGCTCGCCGCCGCTGTTGCATAGTAGCGGTAGGCGGCGCGCTTGTTGATCTCGCCCAGCGTCGGGTAGGGCGAGATCCAATCGGTCATCGCCTTGATCCTCAAGCCCTGCGAGATCGCGAGTGACCACATCTGGATGGCCTCCCCGGCATGGAGGCCGACGATCGTTGCGCCCAGTATGCGCCCCTTCTTGTCGGTCAGCACCTTGATGTGCCCCTCCGTTGCCCGCTCGGCCTGGGCGCGATCGTTCTCATGGTAGGGCCACCGCAGCACATTGACGGCAATCTGCTGCTTTTCCGCCTGCTGCTCGGAAAGGCCCACGTGCGCGAGCTCGGGCTCGGTGAAGGTCACCCACGGCACGATTGCCGTGTTCACCTTCGCCGGCAGCTTGAAGAGCGCGCGCCGGATGACGATGCCGGCGTGGTAGTTCGCCATATGCGTGAACTGGAGCCCGCCGGTCACGTCGCCGATCGCGAACACGCGCCAGTTCGACGTCTTGAGGCCTTTGTCGACGATGATGCCCCGCTTGTCGTACTTGACCCGGCCGGCCTCGAGATTGAGGTCGCCGACGTTGGGCCGGCGCCCGGCGGCGACGAGAAGGTGCGTTCCTTCGACCACGTCCATCCGGTCGCCGATCGAGACATGCACGCGCAGATACCCCGGCAGGCTCTCGACCCGCTCGGCTTTCGTCCCTTCGCGGATGTCGATGCGCTCGGCGCGCAAGTGCTTGAGGACTACGGCCGTGAGCTCGGGATCGTCCTTCGGCAACGCCGTCTCTGCCTCGAGCACCGTGACCCGGCTGCCGAGACGGGCATGCGCCTGCGCCATCTCCATGCCGATCGGGCCGCCGCCGATCACGATCAGGTGGTCGAGCTTGCGCTCATTGTCGAAGATGGTCTCGTTGGTGAAGAAGGGCACCGTGTCGAGACCCGGGATTGGCGGAACCAGCGGCGACGAGCCGGTCGCAATGACGAAGCGCCGCGCGCTGATGCGATAGTCGCCGGCCGCCACCGTCCGCTTGTCGAGGAAGCGGCCGGCGCCCTGGATGACCCGCACGCCGAGGCCCGTGAACCGTTCGACAGAATCATTCGGCTCGATCGCCGCGATCACTCCTTTGACGTGGTCGTGCACCGCGCGATAGTCGATCTGCGGCTCGACTCCGACGATCCCGAATTCGCCTGCGGTGCGCATCATGTGCGCGCGCTTGGCGGCCGCGATCAGGGCCTTCGAGGGCACGCAGCCGTAGTTGAGGCAGTCGCCGCCCATCTTGTGCTTCTCGATCAGCACGACTTTCCGGCCGAAGGCGGCCGCCGCTGCCGCGACCGAGAGACCGCCGGAGCCCGCACCGATGATGCAGATGTCGGCCGAGATCGGCTCGCCTGCCGTCTGAGCCCCGCTGCCGCTCTTGCTCTTCGCCGCACGCTCCCTCTCGCCGCCTTCAGCCGTGGCCGTCTCCTGCACGCGGAGTGTCGCGGATCCGTTCTGCTGCATGGCGCTTGCTCCAGGTTTTGTAGGCGACGGGTATCAAGGCAACGAGGCCGAGTAGGGCAAAGGCGAGTAGCAGCTCGCTCGTCACGAGCGTCCCGGGATCGATGCTATATGTACAGCGGGATTCCGCATTGTCCCCATTGCTGGCAACGCACTCATTGTAGATCGCGTTCTGAGCTTCGACGATGCTGCCGAGGCTCGACCCCGCGACCGAGAAGGCAATCGTGCCGGGGATGATGCCGAGAGCCGTGCCGAGGACGAACGTTCCGACCGGCACGCCGAGCAGGGCTGGTGCCAGGTTGACCACGAAGAAGGGAAATGCCGGCACGAGGCGCAGAAACAGGAGATAGCTCAGTGCATTCTCCTTGAAGCCGTCTTGCAGTCTCGTGAGCCAGGGCCCTGCCCGTTGCGCAAGCGCCTCTCCGAACGACGTGCGGGCAACGAGAAATATGATGGTTGCTCCTATGGTCGCCGCGACGACCGTCGCCGGTGCGCCGATTTGCCATCCGAACAGGAGCCCGCCGGCAAGCGTCATGACCAGCGCGCCCGGTAGCGACAGGGCGACCACCGCGACGTAGGTGGCGACATAGACGAGGAGCGCGACAACTACGTTGTCGGCGATGAAGCCCCTCAGCATCTCGTAGTTGAGGCCGATCGTCTTGAAGGTGAGGAGCTTGTGCCAGCCCATGCCGAAAACGAGCGCCATGAGCCCGGCGAGCACCAGGAGCGGTCCCCATTGCCTGAGCGCACGCTTGCCGGGGCTCTCTGCCGGCGACGTCTCAACCCGCGGTTTTTCGCTCGGTGCCATTGGCGGTGATCTCGGATCTTCTATGGCCTCAGCGGCGGAAACGAGCACTCGCACCCCCCTCCGAGGCAACATTCTGAGGGCCGTCCGAACGCTAATGATCACCCGGGATTACGTAACAACCCGGCGCCGGTTTCGGCAACCTGGATCGGCCGCATTTTCCGCGCTTCTCTGGCGGTCGAGCGCCGGCCGCTCCATGGCTCGCACACCCGGAAAGTCTCTGATTTCGCCGCCTCAATTGACTTGGACCCCGCTTGCCCCGTATAAGCGCCGCTCAATCCGGCAAAATCGGCAGATGACGGCCATGCGAGGGCGTATCTGCGCGATCCCTGATTTACGGACCGCCAGCGGAGACTTTGGCCGTGAAACGCACTTATCAACCCAGCAAGCTCGTTCGCAAGCGTCGCCATGGCTTTCGCAAGCGGATGCAGACGGCGGGCGGCGCCAAGGTTATTGCGCGCCGCCGCGCGAAGGGCCGCAAGCGCCTCTCGGCTTAGGGCATGGCGCTGGGGCGGCCACGGGCCGCCTCCTGAAGCAGCCGGAACCAGCGGCCGTCCCGACGGCCTCTCGTATGAGGGGATCAGACGAGTTGGCGAGGCCGGGACCCGTGGCGCTGGTCACACTCAAGAAGCGGGCGGAATTTCTGCGGCTCAGAGGCGGAGCGCGGTGTCCGACAGCCGCGTTTGTGCTTGAGACGAAGCCGCGCGCGGCTGGTCCAGGGCCAAAGGCCGGCGCGAGGTTCGGCTTTACCGCGACCAAGGCGATCGGCGGCGCCGTTGACAGAAACCGTATCCGCAGGCGCCTGCGCGCTCTGGTCGCGGCGCTTGCCCCGGACATGGCCCGCGAGGATCATGATTATGTGCTGATCGCGCGCCGGCCCGCCCTCGAGCGCCCGTTCGCCGACCTCAAGAAAGACCTTGAACGAGCCTTCCAACGCGTGCATCACCCTGCGGGACCACAGCGGCAGGCGAGATAAACGTGTGGCATACGCGGAAGTCTTGCCGCCGCAGGCACGAAATTCGCCCGTTCCGTGCGAGCGCTAACTAGGGACTGCCGGCACTCGCCCCCGAGGGTTTGAGACGGCGCCGAAACCGAGGCCTTCATGAGCCAACAATCCGACAACCAGAACAACCTGATGATCGCCGTGGTCCTGTCCATGGCGGTCATGCTTGGCTGGCAGTATTTCTATGCCGGGCCGCAGATGAAGGCCCAGCAGGAGAAGGCCGCGCGCGAAAAGCAGGAGCAGGCGGAGAAGCTGGGAACGCCGGGCGTCACGGCACCGCCGGCTGCCGACCGCGCCGCTCCAGCCGCGCCGCCCGCTCTCGCACCCGCCGCGACCCGCGAGGAAGCAATTGCGCGCTCGCCGCGCATTCCGATCGAGACGCCGTCGCTCAAGGGGTCGGTTGCACTCAAGGGCGGGTTCATCGACGACCTGACGCTCAAGGGCTATCGCCAGACGGTCGACCCCGCGAGCCCCAACGTCACGCTCTTGTCGCCGCTCGACGGCCCTGACGCATACTTCGCGGAATTCGGCTGGAGCGCGCCGCGCAACGGTGCCCAAAACGTACCCGACGGCGAGACGCTCTGGACCGTCGAAGGCAGTGCGACCGGCCTCACGCCCGCCGCGCCCCTGACTCTCTCATGGAACAACGGCCAGGGCCTGGTCTTCCGGCGCACGATCGCTGTCGACGATCACTACATGTTCACCGTCACCGACGAGGTCGAGAACACGACCACGGGCGATGTCGCGGTGGCGCCGTTCGCGCGCATCTATCGTGTCGGCAAGCCGAAGACTCAAGTCATCGGCGTGCTGCACGAGGGTTTGATCGGCGTCCCCGGCGACGAGGGCTTGGTTGAGATCACCTACGACAGTGCGCTCAAGGAAGGCGCCCACAAATTCGACAACAAGACCGCGGGTTGGCTCGGCATCACTGATCACTACTGGGCCACTGCCCTGGTCCCGGATCAGAAACGCCCCTTCGCCGCGACCTTCGAGGGACGCACTTCTGCGGGCGGCAAGGAGCTGTTCACGGTCGACTACGCCCGTCCCTCCGTCATCGTTCCGGGCGGCAAGACCGAGCGCGTCGACGGACACTTCTATGCGGGCGCCAAGCAGGTGAAGCTCGTCGAAGCCTACGAGAAGGACCTCGGCATCCTCAAATTCGAGCTCCTGATCGACTGGGGCTGGTTCTATTTTATCACGAAGCCGCTCTACTACCTGATCGACTTCCTCTACGGCATTCTCGGCAACTTCGGCCTCGCGATCCTTGCCGTCACCGTGCTCGTCAAGGCGGCCTTCTTCCCGCTCGCCAACAAGTCCTACGAGGCGATGGCAAAGATGAAGAAGCTGCAGCCACAGATGGAGCAGCTCCGCGAGCGCTACAAGGACGACAAGGCCAAGCAGCAGCAGGAGCTGATGGCGCTCTACCAGAAGGAAAAGATCAATCCGCTCGCCGGCTGCCTGCCGATCCTCGTTCAGATCCCGGTCTTCTTCGCGCTCTACAAGGTGCTGTACGTCTCGATCGACATGCGCCACGCGCCCTTCTTTGGCTGGATCAAGGACCTCTCTGCGGCCGATCCGACCTCGCTCTTCAATCTGTTCGGGCTACTCCCCTTCGCTGTCCCCGAGTTTCTCCACATCGGCATCTGGCCGATTATCATGGGGATCACGATGTGGCTGCAGATGCAGCTCAATCCGCCTCAGCCCGACCCCGTACAGCAGCAGATCTTCGCCTGGATGCCGCTCCTGTTCACGTTCTTGCTCGCGACGTTCCCGGCTGGTCTCGTCATCTACTGGGCCTGGAACAACATCCTTTCGATTGCGCAGCAGTGGTTCATCTCCCACAAGCAGGGCGCGGACGTGCACTTGATAAAAAATCTGGAGAAGACGTTCGCACCCGTGCGCCGCTTGCTCGGCGGAAAGACGGACACGAAGACCTGAGGTATTGCCGCGGTCGGGCGCATCACTCTCGAGGCACTTGTTGTGAATGCTGCGGCCATGACCGAAAGCCAATTCACGCTCGCTGAGCTGGCCGCAGGCGAGCAGCTCTTCCTGCGCCCCTGGAAGTTCATCAAAGGCGTCGTAGGACTTGAGACGCTTCCGGTTGACGGACGTCCTGAAATCGCGCTCGCGGGGCGTTCCAATGTCGGCAAGTCGAGCCTCATCAACGCTCTTGTGCGCAACGGCAATCTCGCGCGCACGTCCAACACGCCGGGGCGCACGCAGGAGCTCAACTTCTTCGCCCCCGCTGACGACAGCCTCTACCTTGTCGACATGCCGGGCTACGGTTTCGCGCGTGCCCCGAAAGAGAAGGTCGAGGCATGGACCGCGCTCGTGCGCGCCTACCTCGGCGGCCGGCCGCGGCTGCGGCGCGTCTTTCTTCTGATCGACAGCCGGCATGGCCTGAAGCCGCCCGACCTCGAGATCATGGGCATGCTCGACACGGCCGCGGTCTCCTATCAGATCGTGCTCACGAAAGCCGACAAGCCGCCCCCGCGCGCGCTTGCCGAGTTCGCCGCTGCGACCGAGAAAGCGCTCGCGCACCATCCCGCGGCTTTCCCGTCCGTGCTCGTCACCTCGTCGGAGAAGGGAACTGGCATTGCCGAGCTGCGCGCGGCCGTCGCGGCTATCGCTGCTGAGTAGCCGCTGCGCAAACGACAGCACCCCGGCGATTGCGCCAGGGTGCTGCAGCGAAACCTAGGCCGGTCGGATCACCAATCGCGCCGGCGACGGTCGCCATCACGCCGATCATAGTCGCGCGACGACCAATCACGCCCATGATGGCGCTTCCACCACCAGGGCTTCTTGTGCCAGCGGTAATCGTTGTCGTAGCGGCGCGAGTACGACCACCACGGGCGGTGACCGCGATAGTCGTCGTATCGTACCGTCTGGATGTCGCTTGTCTGCTTCGCGCCCATGAGCCCCGATACCGGAGCCGCCTCGGCCGACGAGACAGCGACGCCTCCGGCCACCGCGGCAAGCGCGGCGGCCAACACCATCTTGTGCTTCATTCTTTCTCTCCCATGAGTTGCCGCGGGAGACTGTCCCCCGCACCGCCTGAGAGCGTCTGCGCGATCCTTCCTCCACGAAAGATGCAGGCTCTCGGCCGATGGTCCCATTGGGCGCGGCGCGCGCTTAATTGGCGCTGAACGCTTCGTTCACGCGCCCTTCATCAATGTGGCGGCGCTCTCGCAGCCTCATGGTTCGACAGGCTCACCATGAGGCTTATGTCAGTCGCATATCCGGCACGACGAGCCCTTCATCCTGAGCCCGTCGAAGGGTGAAGGGCGAGAAACAGACGAGTTGATTGAGTGACAAGAATTAGCCTGAGGTGAGCTTGGCGATGATCTCGCGCCCCTGCTCGAATGCGCCCTCGCCGAAGCGCGCCAGCACGCCGCCGATGATCGCCGCCGCGATCCAGCCGACCCAGCGTCCCATCGTGCGGCCCAGGTTGATGCCGACGCGCACGTCGATCACCTGATCAGGCAGCGCCGTCTCTGCGGTGAGGCCGTCGGCGCCCACGGTTCGCGCCGAGACGATGAGCTGCAGCTGCTTGCGGCCACGCTCGCGTGGCGTGACCGTCCACCGCCAGCTCGCATAGTCGTCCGAGGACAGACCGAGCACGTTCTCGATCCACTGCGTCTCGGGCGATCGCGTCTCGATCCAGAATCCGCCGTCCGGCGCCCTGAGCCTGACCGACATCGCTTTCGTCACCACGATCTCGTGGCGATAGGCGGCGCCGCCACCCTGCAGACCCTCGGCGAGGGCCTTGACGTCGGCCTTCGCGACACGTGCCTCGACCACGACCGGAATTCCAGCCCGCATTCGCCGTGGAATGTTCTCGATCAGCTGCCCGGACTCGACCAGCGGCCACGAGCCGACGAAGCCTCCCGATGAGGGCCGGGGGGGACCGGCCTCCTGGCGCCGCGCACGCGCGTCCGGCGCATATGCGGCTGGCGGCGGCCTCTGACCGGTTGCCTCCGGGCCGAAGGGCGGCGCTCCCTGCGGACGCGCGAGCGGCGGGCCGCCCTGAGGGAGCGGAAAGCCGGTCGGTATCGGTGGCGGCCCTCCTGCGGCACCGACGCCCGGAGGCCGGGCCGCGGGGCGCATGGGCGGTGATGGCGGAGCGGCTCCGGCCCCTCCAGACCCGACGCCTCTTGGCATCTGTAGCTCGGGCTCTACGGAAAGTGGCTCCATGGCTGGTTCAGGCGGAGGCACCCATTGCCTTTGCGGCGGCCCCGCCGGCGCGGCACGAGGAAAATCGAAGGCTGGCTGGCCTTGCGGGGCCGGCGCAGGCGGAGCGGGCGGCGGAGACGCCGCTGCCGGCTGAGCAGCCGGGCTCGCGGGAGCGGGCGCTGGCCGGCTGGCGAGGGGCTCGAACGGGGGCGATGTGACGGCTGGCTGTTCGCGCGGAGCGCCGGCACCGGGCAGCGAAGAGAGACCTCGCTCTGCGGGCGCAGGCTCTGGTGGCGGGCTCGGAAACGCTGGCGCCTCCTCCGCATCGCGCGCGGCCCTGGACGCCTCCTCCGCCACGGTACGCGCGCCGAACATCGAGTCGCTGCGCGCCGGCGCGGACCGGCTCTGCACACGCTCGCGTGCCGCGGCGAGGATGTCTTCGGTGGTGGCAGCAATCCCGCCTGCGGCAGGCGGCGCAGGCGCAGCCGGCCCTTGCTTGCCGAGGGCCTGGTTCGCCGACGCCCGCTGTAGCGCGCGGATCGCCGCCTCGAACGTCAGGCCCTGCGCGCGCAGGAGATGCGCCGCCGTGCTCTTGCCGTCGCCGACGATGGCCGCCAGCACGATCGCGCCGTTGATCTCGCGTCGGCGGCCCTGCTGCGCCGCGGCCGCCGCCGCCTCGAGAATGCGTTTCAGGTCCTGGGAGATGACGACGCTGCCGCCGCTCTCCGGAGAGACTCGATCCTCCGCGCGGCCGAGGAACCCGGAGACGTCGCTGAGCAGGCGCGCGATGTCGACGTTGCTCGACTTGAGGACGATGCTGGCCTCGGGATCCTCCGCGAGCGCGAGCAGCAAGTGCTCGAGCGTCACCTCCCGGTGCGCTTGCGCGGTCGCATAGTCGGCGGCGCGCGTGAGCGTTGCCGTGAGGAACGGCGACATGGGGATACGGCCCAACTCGTCGTCGATCATGGTGGTCATTGCCGCTCCCGCCCTGCCGCGACGGACACGCCGCCGCGGAACACCAGATGCACAGGCAATCCTGCGCGCATCCGAACCGAATCTCTATTGCCGGATATGACGTTATCCAATTGTGGCCCGCAAGGGCTGGGAACCCCCTGAATGCTGAGGCGAATTTGTCCTAGCACCCGAATATGTGGGAATTCCGTTGAGGGCGCCGGTTGATCATTATATGTGCTGCGGACGCATGGGGATTATCCGACCGGTGCGTACAATATTGCGGCGGCGCTGAGGGCCCGGCTTGCGGGCGCGTGAGGCACGATGGCGAAAGTGACGGAAATTCTGGCTAGAGCGCGCGAGGCCTCGGATACTGCCGAGATCTCCGCCCACGTTAAGGCGCACATTCTCGCCGAAGCGCTGCCCAACATGCTGCGCTATGACGAGCAGACGGTGGTCATCAAGTTCGGTGGCCACGCGATGGGCGACAGCGCCCTTGCACGCGCCTTCGCCCAGGACGTGGTCTACCTCAAGCAGTCCGGCGTCAATCCGATCGTTGTCCACGGCGGCGGACCGCAGATCGCCGAGATGCTGAAAAAGCTCGCCCTTAAATCGGAGTTCGTGCACGGACTGAGGGTGACCGACAAGCCGACCGTCGAGATCGTCGAGATGGTGCTCGCGGGCGCCATCAACAAGGAGATCGTGACCGCCATCAACAGCGAGGGCGGCAAGGCGGTCGGCATCTGCGGCAAGGATGCGAACCTGATGATTGCGCGCCGCATCACCGAGATGCCGGACCCGCAGACGAACGAGATCAAGCCGGTCGACATCGGCTTTGTCGGCGAGCCGCTCCAGGTCAATCCGCACATCGTCGAGGTCATCTCCAATTCCGACCTGATACCGGTCATCGCCCCCGTCGGCCTTTCGCGCGAAGGCGAGACCTTGAACATCAACGCCGACACCTTCGCCTCCGCGCTCGCCGCACGCATGAAGGCCAAGCGCCTGCTGCTGCTCACCGACGTCGAGGGCGTGCTCGACAAGGACGGGAGTCTGGTCGAGGAGCTCTCCATCGACGAGGCGCGCGAGCTCATTCGCAACGGCACCATCACCGGCGGCATGATCCCCAAGATCGAGGGTTGTATCGAGGTCGTGGAGGCGGGCGTCGAGGCCGTGGTCATCATCAATGGCCGGGTCGCCCACAGCGTCCTGCTCGAGCTCCTGACCGATCACGGCGCGGGCACGCTGGTCGGGCGGCGCAAGCCGAAACCCAAGAAGGTCTAGATGGCAGGCAACGCCGCGAGTTCGGTCAGCGCTCCGATGTCGACCTCCTGGTCGGAGAGGCTCGGGCACAAGCCCTCGCGCGGGTTCGAGACCACGGCGACCTGGATCTTCGATCTCGACAACACGCTCTACCCGGCCGAATGCAACCTCTTCGCCGAGGTTGACCACCGCATGAGCGCCTACATCGCCAAGATGCTGGGCGTTCCCGCACCCTATGCGCGTCATCTGCAGAAGAGCTACTACCGTCAGTTCGGCACCACGCTCTCGGGGTTGATGCAGGTCCACAAGATGGACCCTCACGCGTTCCTCGAGTACGTGCACGACATCGATCTTTCCGTCGTTCCCGATGCCCCCGAGCTGAGACGAGAGATCGAGCGTCTCCCCGGCCGCAAGCTCATCTTCACCAACGGCTCGCACCGCCACGCCGAGCGCGTCGCAGAAAAGCTCGGCGTGCTCGATCTCTTCGAGGGTATCTGCGACATCGCCGCCTGCGAGTTCGTTCCGAAGCCTGAGGCCGAGGCGTTCGACCGCATGGTGCGCCGTCACGGTGTGACCCCGCGCGAGGCCGCCATGTTCGACGACATGCCGATGAACCTCGGGGCGCCACATGCGCTCGGCATGACGACCGTGCTCGTTCACTCGAGCTATATGGATCACCCGGTGCAGGAGGCGATGAAGCGTTGGACCAGCGTGCCTGAGCACATCCACCACCTGACTGAGAACCTGCAGGTCTTTCTCGAAGGCATCGGGCCTCGATAGCCACGAAGGTGTGTGGGCTAAGCCTGCTTCTCCCAGCGGCCCGCTTCCGTCTGACGCCAGAACGTGACGCTCGAGCCGGCCGCCTTCGCCGCCTGCCACTGCCGCCGCGCGCCCTCGGTCGCCTGCGGGTCGCGCCCGTCGAAGAGATAGACGAGGCGCGAGATACCTTCGAAGCCTTGCGCCTCGGCCCCGTCGACGAGGAATCGCACGCCGGCCCCGTTCGGGTTGTCGTCGCTCGTTGTGAGGTACACAGGCTGTTCGGCGGGATTGCCGTCCTTGCGCGTGCCGTGCGGCAGAAAGCTTTCCTCCGCGTAGGTCCAGAGCGCGAGATCGAGCGCCTCGAGACGCTCCTCGCTTCCCGACTGCACGACCGCGCGCCATCCGCGCTCGAGAGTCTTCTCGAGCAGGCTCGGCAGCACGCGCTCGAGCGGCTGGCGTTCGAGCTGATAGAAGAGCACCTCGGGCTTCTGCTCGGCCAAGAGAACTTACCTCTTGATATGCGCCTCGCGACGCACTATCTCCCGCGATCCGGTGTGGCGCCTTCCTTGGGTGACGCCCGTGCGGGCGGTGAGCGCGGCGGCATCTTCGGGTTCGCTGCCGTGCTCCCGCCCGCTGCGATTCTACTTCCTATATTTGCGCGGCACGTCGCCGGCGTCGATCAGCGCGTCGAGGCAGCGCGGCGTCAGCGCGCGCCGCCGTCCCGCCTGCGCCATGCAGTGCTTGAGCTGCGGCGTGCCGACCTCGTATTTCGGGCAAAAGCGGTAGTAGTCCTTCTCGCACGCCGCACGCACGCGCGAGCTGACGGCATTTGCTTCGCCGGCAAAGAGCGCAAAGGTTGCGAACGCGACTGTCGCGGCCAGGGCTGCGGGCGCCAGCTTTGCATAGAGCGCGGCGGGTGATTTCGACGGCATTTCCTCGATCCTCATGTCTTGACGTTGGTGACTGTCCCCGGGCGCGGCTCTAGACCATGATCGCTTCGGACCTTATCAGTCCGAAGCGTGAATCATTGTCTCATCAAAGAGCTGGAGCGTGATTGCGATTCAATCAAAAACAATCGCGCTCTAGCGCGGCCGGAAACTAGCCGGTCGCGACTTGCGGCGCCAGCGTGCGGGACCAAACGGCACTCCGGCGGCCGAGGTTCACCTTCTCTTGTCTCGCCGCGATCCTCGCTTGCCCTTGGATTCAAACGGGTTGTCGCCCTTGCGCAGATTGATCCGCAGCGGCACGCCCGCGAGATCGAAGGCCTCCCGCAGGCTGTTCGACAGGTACTTCAGGTAGGACTTCGGCAGGTCCGCGGGCTTTGAGCAGAAGGCGACGAAGGTCGGCGGGCGCGTCGACGGCTGCGTGATGTAGCGCAGCTTGATGCGCCGCCCGGATGCCGCGGGCGGCGCGTGCCGTCCGAGCGCCTCGGCGAGCCAGCGGTTGAGCTCTGGCGTCGAGATGCGCCGGTTCCAGGTCTCTGCCGCCTTGAAGACGGCCTGCATCAGCTTGTCGAGACCCTTCTCGCTCAAGGCCGAGATCGGAACGACGGCAACGCCGGGAACCTGCGCGAGACTTTGCGCGACCATCTCGCGGATCTCGCGCAGGCGCTTCTGCTTCTCCTCGATGAGATCCCATTTGTTGACCGCGATCACGAACGCCCGGCCCTCCTCCGTCACGAGGCTGCCGATCGTGAGATCCTGATGCTCGAGCGGCCGCTCGGCGTCGACGAGCAGCACGACCACCTCGGCGAAGCGGATTGCGCGCACGGCATCGCTCGCCGAGAGCTTCTCCGCGAGATCCGTAATCTTCGCCTTGCGCCTGAGCCCCGCGGTATCGAAAAGGCGCACCAGCCGCCCACCCCAAGTGAGATCGCTCGAGACGGCGTCGCGCGTGAGCCCCGGCTCGGGCCCCGTGATCATGCGCTCCTCGCCGAGCAGCGTGTTGACGAGCGTCGACTTGCCCGAGTTCGGCCGTCCGACGATGGCGACGCGCAGCGGGCGCTGGGCCTCGGGCTCCGCATCATCGTCGTTCTCGGCTTGCTTCTTCTGCTTGAGCCCGAGCGCCGCCATGGCGTCGCGCACGAGATCGCCGAGGCCAAGTCCGTGCTCGGCAGAGATCGCGACCGGCTCGCCGAGGCCGAGCTTGAAGGCCTCATAGAAGCCTTCGTCGGCCGCGCGCCCCTCGCACTTGTTGGCGACCAGCACCACGGGATGCCCCGAGGCACGCACGGTGCGCGCGAAGATCTCGTCGGTCGCCGTCACCCCGTCCTTGGCGTCGATGACGAACAGCACGAGATCGGCAGTCTTGATCGCCGCCTCCGTCTGCTGGCGCATGCGCCCGGCGATCGTCGCCGGCGCGGCATCCTCGAGGCCCGCCGTATCGACGACCTGCACCGCGTGCCCTCCGAGGTCGCCCTCGCCCTCGCGCCGGTCGCGCGTCAGCCCCGGGATGTCCGAGACCAGCGCGGCGCGCGTCCCCGTGAGCCGGTTGAAGAGCGTCGACTTGCCGACGTTGGGCCTGCCGACGATGGCGATCTGTGGAGCCTGAGACATGGCTTTCATGATTTCCGGACGCCGGGTCGTGCGCAAGAGCGCGCGGCGAACATGCAGCTCATAGCGATGATATTCGCCGAGGGCCAGCCTCAGGGGATAAGAAGGCTAAGCCCCGCTCTGCCTCGGTGCCCCGAAATAGGGTTAGTTGAGAGCGATGAGCTTTGCGGTGTCGGTCAGCACGAACATCTTGCCCTGCGCAACTACCGGGGCGATGTAGACGGCGCTGCCGAGATCCATGGGCGTGCCGGCCCGCCCCGTCGTCGCGTCGACCCCGATGAGCTGCCCCTTGCTCGACGCGAGCCAGAGTGCTCCCCCCGCGAGCGTCGGCCCGGACCAGGTGGTTGCGTCGGGCAGCTTCGCGGTCCATTGCACCTTCCCGTCGCGGCGCGTGATCGCCATCAGCTGGCCGGACGTGTCGACGACGAAGACGGCATCGCCCGCAACCCAGGGCGTCTGCGTTCCCGGCACGTTCAACGACCAGAGCCGCTCGCCCGTCTTGGCCTGGGTGGCGACCATGCGCCCGCCGTGGCCGACGGCAAACACGGTGTCGCCATCGATGGCGGGGCGCGCCGCATCGCTCATCGACGCGAGCTGTGACGTCGTTCGCGTGCGTGAAAGATTCTCCGACCAGATTGCAGAGCCGTCCGAGATCTTGAGAGCGACGAGATCTCCCGAGGGATAGGGAACGACGACGATGTCGCCCTCGACCGCCGGGCTCGAGTTCAAGCCCAGGCTCGCCGTCTGCGGCAGGCCGCGCGCCGCCCAAAGCTCCGTGCCGTCGATCCCGGAGAGACAGTAGAACCGCCCTTCCGTCGTGACCAAGAAGACGCGTTCTGAGACGGCAGTCGGCGAGGCGCGCACGGGCGCCCCGACCGATTTCTCCCACAGCCGCTTGCCCGACGCTGGGTCGAGCGCAACGACGTTGCCGTAGCCGCTCGCGGCATAGATGCGCCCGCCGTCCGCGGCGATCCCGCCGCCGTAAGCGCCGCCGTCGGTGCCGCCGAGCGACAGGAGCCCGCTGGCGCTGAATGAGGAGCCCTTGGCCTCGGTCGAGGGTTCGAGTGATGCCTTCCACACGGCTGCCCCGCCGGTGATCGCGAATGCGCTCACGTTGCCGTCGGCGTCGAGCGTATAGACGCGCCCGTCGTAGACGATCGGGCTTGCAGAGATGCGTCCGTTCTTGCTCGAGCCTGTCCCCGCGTCTGCGCTCCACGCCTCGCGCACCGAGCCCCCGAGCTCGAGATGCCCAGGCGCGTTGGTCGGCTCTCCGCCTGGCTGCGTCCAGCTGTCGTTTGCGTGCGGCGGCGGCAGCGTGATCGGGCTCGAGCCATCGGCGAGCTCGCCCCGAATTTTGTCCTGGGACGGGATCACCGGAATTCGCTTGCCCGGCAGCGGCGGGGTCTTCTCCTTGAAGGGATTGAGCTCGCTGACCTTGGGCAGGCTCGGCATGCTGTCGGCGCACCCCGAAAGCAGGGCGGCGGTCAGGAGACCAGTTGCGACGGCCTTAAGTCCGAGCCTCCTGCCAACAGGCATGCGGGCTGTCTCCTATTTCGTCTCCGGTGCCGGCTTGGCCGCATCCGCCGCGGCGGGTGCCGGTGCCGGCGTCGACTTGACCTCGCCCGCCGCGATCTCCGCCATCACCCTTTGCACCCGCTCTCGCGTCGTCTCGGGAACCAGTGGATCGGCCAATAGCGGCGAAAGAGCGGACCGCGCCTCGTCGAGCTTGCCGGCCTTTACTGCCGCGAGCCCCAGAAGCTCGCGCGCGTTGGTGCGCCACGGGCTCTTGTCGCCTGCGAGAGGGTTGAGCCGATTCTGCATCTCCGTAAAGTCGGCGTCCCCGAGCCTGAGCGATGCGGCCTGCACGGCTGCGAAGCCCGCGAGCAGCGAATCGGCGCTGGGGTCCTTGGCGAGCTTCTCGAAAATCGCCAGCGCGTCCTGAGGCCTGCCGGCTTTGAGCTGAGACCCTGCGAGCGTGAGCTCGGCGAGCGCCCTGTAGCCCGCCTGACCGCTTTGCGTGATGGCTTCGAAAGCCTTCGTCGCCTCGTCCGACTTGCCGGAGCTGGAAAGCTGGACCGCCGCCTCGTAGTCCTTTCCGCCCGCTTCCGCGAGCGAGAGCTGGCGGCTCTCCCAGAATTTGAAACCGCCGACGAAGGCAACGATGAGCGAGGCAGCTCCGATTACGTAGATGCCGTACTTCTCCCACAGCTTCGCCACCTGCTCGCGGCGAAGCTCCTCGTCGACTTCTCGGAATAGCGGGTCGTTTTTGTCGACCATCAGGCGTCTGGCCCCTTATTGTTGTGCGCTTCATGGCGGGCGGAAGCCTCGCCGGGATGCCAGTTGATAGCCGAGCGCACCCGCTGCGCGCAAATCGCCTCAACCGCCCATCGCAGATATATGTGTACGCTGGCGTTTCCCCAGACGGTTAGGTGCTGGTCGTTTTCGGCTTTTTCGTGGCCCTGACAGGGAGTTGCTCGTCTGGCAGCGGTTGCGGGCCCCCCGCAGCCTTCATGGCGTAGGTGTGCTCCCGGGCAGGGAAATTCTTGCCCCTGACCGCTTCCGCGTATCCGCGGATGGCCGTGTCGATGGCCGCCCCGATCTGCCCGAACTGCTTGACGAATTTCGGCACCTGCGGCGAAAGGCCCAGCATGTCCTCCATGACCAGGATCTGGCCGTCGCAGGCGGCCGACGCTCCGATGCCGATGGTCGGGATCGTGATCGCCTCGGTGATCTTGGCGGCCAGCGGCTCGGCGATGGCCTCGAGCACGACCGCGAACGCGCCGGCTTCCGCAATGAGCCGGGCGTCCTCCTCGAGTGCGGCCCACTCCGCGTGCGTGCGGCCCTGGGTCTTGAAGCCGCCGAGCACGTTGACCGACTGCGGCGTGAGCCCGATGTGGGCCATAACGGGAATGCCGCGCTCGACGAGATAGCGCGTCGTCTCTGCCATCCGCCGCCCGCCTTCGAGCTTCACGGCGCCGCAGTCCGTTTCTTTCATCACGCGCGCCGCATTGCGAAAGGCCACCGACGGGCTTTCCTCATAGGTCCCGAACGGCATGTCGACGACGACGAGCGCGCGCTTCGCGCCCCTCACCACCGCCTTCCCGTGAACGATCATCAATTCGAGCGGCACCGGCACGGTCGTCTCGTAGCCGTGCATCACCATGCCGAGGCTGTCGCCGACCAGGAGGAAGTCGCAATAGTTGTCGGCGATCGCGGCCGTATGCGCGTGATAGGAGGTGAGCGCCACGATCGGCCTCGCGCCTTTGAGCGCGGCGATGTCCGGCGCCATCAGGCGATTGCGTTTTGCGTGGATGGACATTGGTCCGTCTGTGGGCGTTGCATCCGGGGTACAGGGCGACCCTAATCGCAGCCGCGGGGCGGCGCCAGCTATGCCTTGGTGCAGCCTCAACGCCTATGTTTTCTGGGTGTTGCGGCAACTCGGCGACCCGGCCAAGAGTTGCCCATGCCTCATTCTGAAACACGGAGTTGCACTCTGATAACCAATAGTTAGCTCACGTCAGTTAAACCAATAACACCACTGTGGGACCAGCCAACGACGACGGAGTGGGGACGAGCCGTGTCTGTCATCACCGAGAAGAGAGTTACCGCATTGGCCGGCGCGAGCCTCGTGAGTGCTCTGGCGCTGAGCTCTGGTGTTGCGATTGCAACTTTGACGCTCGCTTCCGCGGAAGCAAAGGCCCAGGGCTTCTTCAGCTTCTGGGATGCCCCTGCGAAGCCGCGCCGCGTGAAGCGCCCGCGCCCCGTCACCATGCCGGACGACGACGAGGTCGCGAGCACCGAGCCCGCGAAGCCGACCAGCGGCCCCTTGGTCATCAACGTCTCGATCAAGCGCCAGCGCGTTTCGATCTATGACGCCAACGGCCTTGTCACCGAGGCTCCCATTTCTTCTGGCCGCGTCGGCTATGCTACGCCGACAGGCGTCTTCTCGATCCTCGAGAAGAACAGGGTCCACTTCTCGAACCTTTACGACTCGGCGCCCATGCCCAACATGCAGCGCATCACGTGGTCGGGTGTCGCGCTTCATGCAGGCGCGCTCCCCGGCTATCCGGCGTCTCACGGCTGCATCCGGCTCCCCCACGGATTCTCGAAGAAGCTTTTCGGCATGACGAAGCTCGGCACGCGCGTGATCGTCTCGCGCGATCCTGCCCCTCCCGTCGCCATCGACAATGATCGCCTTTTTGGCGCCTATCCGGCTGAGCCCGCGATTTCGACGGCCTCGATCTCGACCGAGCTCGAGGCCACGAAGGTCGTGGACGCGTCGAATCAGATGGTCGGCTCCGCTGCCGCACCAGAGACGACCAGCGTCGCCGCCGTGAGCGAAAGCACGCCGATACCCTCTCCGAACGAGGCCCGCATTCTGGCCTATCGCGAGCGCCGCACTGCGGAGCTTGGGCTCCTCTCCGGCGCTGTCAGAGAGGCCGGCTACAAGAAAATGGAGCTGTCGGTTCGCTTGCAGCCGGCCAGCAAGGCTGCCGCCGATACGCGTGCCGCACTGAGCAAGGCGAAGGCGGAAGCCGAGAAGGTTGGCCGCATCGCAAGGAAGGCCGCCGCCGCCAAGGAAGCAGCCGAGAAGGAGTTCTCGAAGTTCGCCAAGAAGCTCACCGCGTCCCAGAAGATGTCCGATGAGCAGGTTCACAAGGCGCCGCAGAAGTGGGATGAGCTCGAGGCCAAGGTGAAGAAGCTCACCGAGGCCGCCGAGGTGTCCGCGAGAGCTGCAGCGCAGGCCAATGAAGCTGTGAAGGCTGTCGAGCCGGCCGCGTTCGAGGCCGAAATGCTCCGGCGCACCGTCGTCAGCGAATACACGAGGGCCGCCGCCGCGCTTGCCGCTGCCGTGAGCGCGGAAGAGGCCGCCAAGCGCCGCGAGGCCAAGCGCGCGCTTCCCGTCTCGGTCTTCATCTCCCGCGCGACCCAGCGCCTCTACGTGCGTCAGGGCTACGAGCCGATCCTCGACGTTCCCGTCACCATTGACCGCGCCGATCAGCCGGTCGGCACGCATGTGTTCACTGCGCTCGATTACAAGCCGAGCAAGACCGAGATGGTCTGGAACGTCTCTTCGATCGGCTACACGCCGGCTGCGCAGAGCCTGACCAAGAAGAAGCGGCGCGATGAAGCCGCCAAGACCCCGACCGCATCGGTGGTCGACAGCTCGCTGCAGACGGCCTCCGCCGCCCTCGATCGCATCACCATTCCCGAGGATGTTCGCGATGCCATCGTCGACGTGATGAAGCCTGGCTCCTCGCTCATGATCTCCGATCACGCCATCAGCAACGAGACCGGCAAGTTCACCGACTTCATCGTGCTGACGCGCTGACCCCTCCGTAGGCAATTGCACCGGCTCCCCGGTTCAGCCTGGGAGCCGGATTTGCTTCTCGGGCGGCGATGCGACGATCTCGACCACATCCCCCACGTGCACCCGCCCGCCTTCGAGGACGCGCGCCGTAATCCCGCCGCGCCAATCGGGGTGGAGCGCCTTGAGCAGCCCAGGATAGGCCTCCTCCATGCGCCGGCAGGGTTGCGTCGGGTACGTCACCTCGAGCAGCACCGGCCCGATGCGCACGCTGCCGCCGCGGGCCTTGGGCAGCGCCGCATCCTCGACAAAGAGATTGGCGCGCCGCACGGTCCACGGCAGCGCCACGGGGTCGTCGGACCCTTCGAGCTCTGCGAGCGCCGCCTCCCAGGCCTCTCGCGCCAGCACCGTGATGCCGCGCAAGGGAAACTTCCGGCCCTTATGGTCGCCCTCGAGCCCGCCGCCGGCTGCGATCACACCCTCGTCGATCTCTTCCATTGAGATCCGCGGAGCATGCCGCCTGGCGATGCCGATGAGCCGGCCGGTCAAATGCTTTCCTCACGGAGCAGCGTTGATATGGAGCAGCGGCACGCCGATCAGCGCACCGTGACCCCAGACGATCATCAAAGCATAAAGCGCAAGCCCGAGGACAACCACGATCACGTCGTTGACCGGCGCGCCCGTTTGCGCGCCGAGCCTCCCGGCAAAGGCCCGCCGCTTGACGGAGATGCGGTCATAGACGGCAAAAGCGAGAAACCCTCCGAAAAGGAGCAGCGAGGCGAGATCGCCGTTGGCAAGCAGGTGCGCGAGCGCCCAGAGCTTGATCGCCGCCAGCATGGGATGCTTGGCAGCCGTCCGGATGCGCGAGGGGATCTGGGACGCAACGAGCAGGATCATCGCCGGAATCATGAGCAGCATGGCGAGATGCCGCGTCCACGTCGGCGGATCCCAAAGAACGACGTTCTTTCCCGGATTGAGCTGCAGCTTCTGAAAGCCCACGACGATCAGCACCAGCCCCACGAGCGACAGCACGCTGAAGACGGCCTTGAAGGCGCCCTCGCCGAACCGTGCGACGAGCCCCTGGCGCAGCCCGGGCGACGTCGGAATCAGGTGAACGGCGAAGAATATGATGAGCCCCAGCACCAACGGCAGCATTGCCAACCCTCTCCCCTCGGCCGCGATTGAAACACGGCGACATAGCCGATTTTTTTTGCCCGCCGTCCAAAATTCGTCCGTATCCCGTTGTAAGCGCAATCCGTGCGGGTCTTAGCTTGTTAGCATACCAATGTCGTTGCGTGAGGTGTCCATTGGGACTGTGGAGCAAAGCGAAATCTACCGAGGGGTCCGCGCCGCAAAAGGCTTCGCGCCCGCATCTCTATCTGGTTCCGAAGGAGCCGCGCGCCAGCGGCTCGCTCCGCGACGCCCTGCTCGCAGCCGGCCTCGACCCCGGTCCCGCGCCGGCAAAGCCGGTCGTGCCTCCGGAGGTGATCGAGGCCCAGCTCGAGGGTGAACGGGCGCGCGAGCTCGCCCAGCGCTATGCGCCCGACCGCACTGGCCCCGCGCTCCCGGCCTATTGGAAGTCCGCCCGCCGCGAGCGTCGGCGCGGGCGCCTGCGCGAGGCCATCGCGTGGCTGGCAACGGTGTTCGTCATCGGCGGCATCATTGCCGGAGCAGCCATCGCGCTCGTCGGCCCGGCCCTGCGCGGCGAGAAGCCGTTCATCGCGCAGCAGTAGATCGGCGAGGCGGTAGCAAGACGTGCCGGGACAACCGGCGCTGTGGCCGCCTTGGCGCACTCCGTACACGCGCGAATCAGCTAATCCGGTTTCGGGCCGCCTCTCGCCAGAGCTCGATCGCTGATGTTTCTTGCCGCCGACAATCGACGACCCCAGGCTGCATCCGCCGCCCCGCGCGAGATGTATGTGGTCGAGCGCGCCATCAGCGGCCCGGCTCAATCCGATCCGCGTCTCGTGAGCTACTCGGAGGCGCCCGCCGCCGATCAGCTCGCGGCCACCATGCGCCTCGTCAAGGCAGCGCGCTTCAATGCCGCCGAGCGCTTGGAAAGCAAGCAGGCCGCCTCGCTGTTCACCCAATCGATGGTCGCGCTCTATTTCGTCGGGCTCGCGGTCTGGCAGGCTGTCTACACCGGCCAGATCGATGATGCGACGGGCCGCCTCATGACCTTCATTCAGCTCGTGTCCTCGGTCTTCACGCTGATGCTCGGCCTGCTCGAGGCGATGAACGACTACAAGATGAAGGCACATCACCTGCACAATTGCGCCCTCGCCGTCTCCGAGCTCGCCCAGGAGCTCAGGATCGCGCGCCCCGCTGATCCGATCGCCGTGCAGGAGTTCCGGCGCCGCTACAGCGACGCCTTGAAGGCCTGCCCCGTCAACCATTCGCGCCTCGACTACCTCTTGGCCAAGCACGACGGGACTTCGGACCGAGCAACCTGGATCTCCATGAGAGCGAGATACGTGCTCGACGTCTATGGCCTCTACGCGTTGTTCCTCACCGTGCCGCCGCTGCTCTGGTGGATTCACCAATAGGCACAGCCCTGCTCCCGAAGCTGCCGCCTCTTCCGTCATCCTCGGTCGGCGACGGCGCAAGCCGGAGCCAGACCGGGGATCCAGCGCAAAGCTCGTCGAAGACGCAAAATGCGCTGAGCCTCCTGGAAATTTTTGCCGCTTCATGCCATGTTAAAGGTTGGGCAAGGCCGCAACGCACCGTCGGCTGTGGCGAGTGCGGTGCCGCAGGCCCCAGGTCTGCTTCCGTCACTGCCAGCCGCGACACACGAACGACCAGCCGCGACCTTGCCGAGTATCAACCTTGGCCTTCCGCAGTCCCATTCCGGACGCGCGAAACATGAGGCGTGTGCCATGCCGTCTTCCCTCGGAACCATTGAAGCCGTCGTCCTCGTCGGAGCCGGCACCGCCGCCGTCGGTTTTCTCGCCTACTCCCTCATCAACGGCGAGAGCGCGAACGCGATCGTGGGCCTGGTCGCCTATCTTGGCGTGTGGGTCTACGGCCTCCTGAGAGCGAGCTACGTCGAAGCCCCTCCCGGCAGCCCGCATTGATCCCGCGGCGCTGAGCGCCCGAGGTTATGGATTGGTGGGGAAACGGGGCGCGACGGCACCTCGGTCATCCGAATATTTGTAACGTGGCGCTGTGGCGCCCCGCTTTTCCGAGCTTTGCGCCGGAGGAAGCCAAGTTCCGGCGTCGCTTGCCCCGCTGAGCCGCAGCTTCGTCGGCACCGGCGTTGCCGCCGGCCGTGGACAGCAGCTCCGGAGGGAGACGGATCGCGTAACCCGCGCATCCCTCAGGACTCGGATCCGCCCCTCGCATTCAAGACGCCTCTAGAAGACGACCCCGGCGGAGCGGATGGTTACGACTTTACGAAGGAAATTGCAGACGGGGATTAGTTTTGTGCACTTTGGCGCTCTGGGCTCTGTCCGCGACTTGAATTGCGAATGCGGTGGGGCACGGCTTTTCATGAAGCCGCTCGGCATATCACCACGAGGGCGAAACGGCTTGGCTGCCGGAGCGCCAAATTCCTCGGCGTGCCGACTCCATCTCGCCGGCCACCTCGGATGTCGATGCCCTCACATTCTGCGATCAGCGTCACGCCTTCCCAAGGCGGCGCCTGAATGATAGTCGTCAAATCAGTGTTCGTCGTACCGCCAGGACATTATGCGTAAGGTCTCGGTTTCAGCAGTAACGGCCGTTTCGGCTCTCATTCTGTTTTGCTGGCCCCTCATACTTAACGGATTCCCGATTTTCTGGTTCGATACCGACCATCTCATGCGGCAGGGCTGGCAGGTGACCGGCGCCCTCAAGAGGATGGTTCTGGGTGAGCCCCAAATTCCGATAACGTATTTGGACGCGCGCTCGGGAATCTTTGGCACCTATTTGCTGATGACGGTGCGTATCGCCGGATTCTCGGCGGTGGCAATTCTGCAATCTGCCATATATGCGTGGCTCATTTTCCGCACCGCACGTGCATTCGATCTCAGCCCTCGGAGCGCATTGCTGCTTTGTGCCGCCATGGCAGCGGCGACCTCTGCCGCGATCTTCTCCAATCTGCTGCTGTCCGATGCGTTCACTGGGATTATGCTTCTGGCAGGCGCGCTCTTCGCCTTCAGGATGGAGCGGCTCTCTTCGATCGAGCGAATAGTTGTCTTGCTCGTCATCGCTCTTGCGGTCGCAGCCCATCGCTCGCACGCGGTCTCGATCCTCGCGCTCCTGATTTTCGCCGCCGTCTTGCTCAAGAGACTGGGGTTCTCCACCCGCGACACCGCCATGCGGATAGCGATCCCTCTGGGAGCAGTTGCGATGGGGATCCTCGCCACGGAAGGTCTCCAGGCGGCCTTCGGCGATCCCCTGCGGGGCCCGCCGTTCCTGTCGGCTCGCCTGATCGCCGACGGACCGGGACGCGAATATCTACGAGAGGCCTGTGCGAGCGATCCCGGTGCCTACGCCATGTGCGCTTTTGCGGATCGGCCGCTCGACAACGCAGACCAGATCCTCTGGGAGGAGGAGCCGAACGGCGTGTGGCTGGTCGCGGACCACGCGACGCAATTGCGTCTATTGAGCGAGCAACCGAGGTTCGTCGCAGGAGTGCTCATGCACGACCCGATGTCGGTCGTGACGGGAGCTGCCAGGAATTTTGCGCGCCAGCTCGCGACCTTCAGGGTTCAGCCGGACTTTGACACGCAGCCTGCGGTCCTCGCTCACTTTGGCGAGTGGGCTGGCTTGGAAAAAAGCGCAGCGAGCGGCATCCAAAGCGCCTTGGCCTATCGCAAGGCCTTTCCGTTTGCCGCGCTCGACATCGTCTCCCTGGTGGCGATGGTGGCGGCGCTCTTCTTTCTTGCCTGGAAGCTCGTGCAGGCGCGAATGCACCCTGCCGAACCTGACAGGGAGCAGCAGATCCTCACGGCTTTCGCACTCGCATTGCTCATGGGAATTCTCGCGAATGCCGCCGTTTGTGCGGGCGTCTCCGGTGTCGTCGACCGCTATCAGGCGCGCGTCATCTGGCTCGTCCCGCTTGTGGCGCTCTTGTTCTTCTTGCGCTTCGGCTGGGACGATCAGCGCAAACAGTAGGCCGCGAGCGCACCCCTCGGAGAGGTCTGGCGTTGGGGCCTGCTCACCCTCGATGTCACAGCGCGCCCTTCCTCTGCTGGATCATCATGTAGGTGTCGCTCGTGTGCTCGGCGAGCTGGAACCAGAGGAACTCTTCGGCGCGCACAGCCGTCATGGCGTCGTAGACGCGCTTGAAGTCAGCGTTCTTGGCCGACAGCTCCGCATAGACCTCGTTCGAAGCCTTGAAGCAGGCGTCGAGCACCGCCTCGGGAAAGGGCTTCAGTACTGCGCCATTGCGGACGAGACGCCTCAAAGCCGCCGGATTGAGAATGTCGTAGCGCGCCATCATCACTGTGTTTGCCGTCTGCGCTGCCGCGCGGATGATCGCCTGGTAGTTCTTCGGTAGGCTGTTCCACTTGTCGAGGTTGAAGAAGAAGTGCAGCGTCGCCTGCCCCTCCCACCATCCCGGGTAGTAGTAGTTCTTGGCCACGCGATAGAACCCGAGCTTCTCGTCGTCATAGGGCCCGACCCATTCCGCCGCGTCGATCGTGCCCTTCTCGAGCGCAGGATAGATGTCGCCGCCCGCGAGCTGCTGCGGCACCGCGCCGAGCCGGGCCATGATCGCGCCCCCGAAGCCGCCGATGCGGATCTTGAGGCCGCGCCAGTCCTCCGGCGTGTTGATCTCCTTCCTGTACCAGCCGCCCATCTGCGCGCCGGAGTTGCCGGAGAGGAGCCCATAGAGATTGTACTTCTTGTAGAACTCGTTCATGAGCTCGATGCCGCCGCCCTCGTACATCCAGGCGTTCTGCATGCGGCAGTTGAGACCGAACGGGATGCCGGTCGCGATCGCGAACGTCGGGTCCTTGCCCCAGTAGTAGTAGGACGCCGTGTGGCACATCTCGACCGTGCCGCGCCCGACCTCCTCGGCCGCCTGCAGCCCGCCCACGATCTCGCCCGCCGCGAACACCTGGATGATGAACCGGTTGTCGGTCATCTCGGCGACGACCTTGGCGAACACCTCCGCCGCGCCGTGGATGGTGTCGAGCGACTTGGGAAAGCTCGAGGTGAGCCGCCACCGGATCTCCGGCATCGTCTGCGCGATGGCCGGCGCCGCGAGCGACGAAGCCGCAAGAGCGCCGGCGCCGCTTGCACCCGCGCCCGCAGTCTTGAGGAATCTGCGGCGATCGACTTTCGCCATGATGCGTGGCTCCCTGTGCCTGCCGAATTCGGCGCGACTATAGTCAGGCGCGCCGGCCTTAACAAACGCCGGAGATGGTCCAGTCGTCCGTGCTAGAGGGGGAAGCGTCAGCCGGTCGTGAGAGCCCGCCCATGAGCGAAATCAAGAGCGCGCACAAGACTCCGGTCATCGGCTTTGCCGGCTGGAAGAGCTCGGGCAAGACCACGCTCGTCGAGCGCCTGGTCGCGGAGCTAGTGCACCGCGGCCTCCGCGTGGCGACCGTGAAGCACGCCCACCACGAGGCTCGGATCGACGACGCGGCAACCGACAGCGCCCGCCACCGCCGCGCAGGTGCCTCCGAGGTTGCGCTCGTCTCGAGCGCACGCTGGGCCATTATCCATGAGCTGCGCGAGGAGGACGAGCCGACGCTCGATGAGGTCCTGGCACGGCTGTCACCGGCCGATATCGTGATCGTCGAAGGCTATAAGCGTGCACCGATCCCAAAGATAGAAGTGCGCCGGGCCGAGCAGGCCACGAAGGAGCCGCTTGCCGCCCGCGATCCTAACGTCATAGCCATCGCCGCCGACCACGCCGTCGCCGAGACGAATCTTCCGGTCTTTGCCTTGGACGACGTCGCCGCCATCGCCGACTTCATCACCGCACGCTTTGCGAAACCGGCGTGATGTGGCGCGCCGCGCTACTGAAACAGCACGATCGCCTTCTGCACCGTATTCCAGACCCCCCATCCGAGCGGCACGCCGACGAGCAGCCAGAACAGCGCCGCCTTGAAATCGAGGCCGCCCTTGCCGATGCCGAACGACCCAGTCTGCACGGTAGTGGCTTCGTGCAGCTTCGCGTGCTCGGCCGCGAGCTCCGCCTCGCTCATGTGCCACTTGGGATTGACCGGGCGCACGAGCAGGTTGGCGATGAAGCCCACGACCAGCATGGCGGCGAGGATGTAGAAGATCGGTCCGTAGATCTGGTCGGGCGCGATACCTTCGGCCGCGCGCGTATCGTGGAAATAGTTGACGACCACGGGGCCGAGGATGCCCGCCGTCGACCACGCCGTGAGCAGGCGCCCATGGATCGCGCCCACGAACTGCGTGCCGAACATGTCCGCGAGATAGGCGGGAATGGTGGCAAACCCGCCTCCGTACATCGACGCGATGATGCAGAAGGCCCCGACGAACAGCGCCAGGATTTTCCATTCCGCGGCGGACGCGGCGAGCACGTAGAGCGCAGCGCCGAGCACGAAGAATATGAAATAGGTGACCTTGCGCCCCAGCGCGTCCGACGACGACGCCCACGCGATGCGCCCGAAGATGTTGAACAGCGAGATGAGCCCGACAAAGCCCGCACCGACCGCCGCGGCCGTGGCGAGCAGCGCCGCGTCCTTCTTGACGTCGAGATAGCCGAGCTCAGGCCGGCTCACGAGCTGGCCGCCGAACGTCTCCTGCAGCATCGGCGAGGCCGCGCCGATGATGCCGATGCCGGCCGATACGTTCATCGTGAGGATGATCCACAGGAGCCAGAACTGCGGCGTCTTGTGCGCGTTCTTGAGATGCACGTGGTTGGACGTGATCATCGCATTGCCCTTGGCGGGTGGCGTCCAGCCCTCGGGCTTCCAGCCGACGGGCGGCAGCCGGTAGCCGAACGAGCCGACCAGCATGAACACGTAGTAGATCCCGGCCATGGCGATGAACGTGCTCCAGACGCCGGGATCGGTCGGCGTCTTGAAGTGGCCCATGAGCAGCGTCGCGAGTGGCGATCCGATCATGGCTCCGCCGCCGAAGCCCATGATCGCCATGCCGGTCGCCATGCCGCGCCGGTCCGGGAACCACTTGATGAGCGTCGAGACTGGCGAGATGTAGCCGAGGCCGAGTCCGATGCCGCCGATGATCCCCGAGCCGATCCAGAGCAGCCACAATTGGTGGATGTAGACGCCGAGCGCCGAGATGATGAGGCCGCCGCACCAGCACAGCGTCGAGACGAGACCGGCTTTGCGCGGGCCTGCGCGCTCGAGCCAGCCGCCCCAAATCGCCGCCGAGACGCCAAGCAGCACGAAGAAGAACGTATACATCCAGCCGAGATCGAACTGGCTCCAGTTGCAGTCGGTGGCGGTGAGCGCCTTGAGCGTCCCGACGGCCTTTTCGCCGAACGTCACCGCGCCCGCCGAGCACTCTGGAATGGCTTTTCCGTCCGGACCGAGAAGCGCGCCCTGTAGAGGCTTCCAGAACACCGAGAAGCCGTAGGCCATGCCGATGCAGAGATGGATGCAGAGCGCCGCCGGCGGCACCAGCCATCGGTTGAACCCCGGCTTGGCGATGATGCGCTCGCGGTCGAAAAGACCTGGCCCCCCAGCGCGGCCGCTCGTCGCGGCTCCGCCCATACTCGTCATGTTGCGTTCCCTCGATTTCAGCCTTTTTTGCCAAGGCTTTGATGCGTTTTGTCTCAGGCTACGAGTAGCCTGAGCAGCGCCCAAGGACAAGTTATAAGCCTGGGCCGCTGAAGCAGCCTGTGTGGGCTTGCGCTTGACCTTGGTTGTTGCGGTCTCGTCCCCGCTCGCTACCTTATCCAGTCTGGCGCGACAGTCTTGCGACAGGCCGGACCTGAAGCTCCTGGGCTTGGGGACTGGCGAAATGCACGGGCAGAAGGCATATAGCCATCATGAACATGATGACCCCGCCACCGTCCCTCATCGACCCGTTCGGCAGGCAGGTCAGCTACCTGCGCGTGTCCGTGACCGACCGCTGCGACTTTCGCTGCGTCTACTGCATGTCGGAGCACATGACGTTCCTGCCCAAGCGGGACCTGCTGACGCTCGAGGAGCTCGATCGGCTTTGTTCTGCTTTTATAGCGAGCGGCGTCAGTAAATTGCGCATAACCGGTGGCGAGCCGCTCGTGCGCAAGAACATCATGTGGCTCATGCGGGCGCTTTCCCGCCATCTCGAGAGCGGCGCTTTGGACGAGCTGACGCTCACCACCAACGCCAGCCAGCTCGCCAAATACGCCGCCGATCTCAAGGCCTGCGGCGTGCGCCGCATCAACGTCTCGCTCGACACGCTCGACGCCACGAAGTTCAAGGCCATCACCCGCTGGGGCGAGCTTTCGACAGTGGTGGACGGGATCGCCGCAGCCGAGCGGGCGGGCCTCGCCATCAAGATCAACGCGGTCGCCTTGAAGGGCGTGAACGAGGACGAGATCGACGACCTGATCCGCTTCGCGCACGGGCGCGGCTTCGACCTGACGCTGATCGAGACCATGCCGTTGGGTGAGATCGAGGACGATCGCACCGATCAGTATCTCCCGCTCTCGGTCGTCCGCGCGAGACTCATGGATCGCTGGACGCTCGATGACATCCCCTATTCCTCGGGCGGACCGGCGCGCTACGTGCGCGTCAAGGAAACCGGCGGGCGGCTCGGATTCATCACGCCGCTCTCCCACAACTTCTGCGAAAGCTGCAACCGCGTGCGCCTCACCTGCACCGGCACGCTCTACATGTGCCTGGGCCAGGAGGATGCGGCCGATCTGCGCGCGCCTTTGCGCGCGAGCGCGGACGACGCGCTTCTTCAGGAGGCGATCGACGCCGCGATTGCGCGGAAGCCCAGGGGCCATGATTTCGTGATAGATCGCCGTTCGCAGCGCCCCGCCGTCTCGCGCCACATGAGCGTGACGGGCGGCTGAGAGCTGGGACTGCATGAGGGGGGTGTTACGTGGCAAAGCCTCGCGTTGGCGGCAGCGGATTGTTGCGATACGCGCGCTTGACGCGCCGCCAGCTCATCGTCTTTGCCCTCGCCTCGGCCGCCATCAACGGCGTCGTGACGGCCTCGGTCGGCGCCTGGCTCGCGCAGACCTACGCCACATACCAGACGCGCCGCCAGTCGATCGAGAACATCGCCCATCTCGTCTACGAGCGCCGCACGCGCGCCGGCATGGTAGCCTCCGCCATTCGCCGCAATGCCGAGTTGGACGAGGTGCGCCACAGGAAGCAGGCCTACGACGAGGCCTACGTCGACTGGAACAAGAACGTGCTTCTGAACCTGTTCGCGATCCGAGAGGCGGCGGGCGAGCTCAAGATCTCCGCGCTCGAGCCCTTCTTCGAGGACGGCCTCGTCGCCGGCATGGCCGACGTCGACCGCTGCATAACCCAGGCCTACGACAAGCGCGTCGCGGGCGAGGATGCCAAGGCGGTGCTTGAGGCCTGCCGGATGTCGCAAGTCCACCAGTTCGTGCTCGATTGCGGCGCGACCTTCACCAACGAGCTTTATAAGCTGACGCAGCTTTCGTTTTCGCCCTTCGGCAACGAGCGCGCAACGATGCGTGCGGCGGCAGAGGCGAACATCCGCGACAACTGCGTGCGCAAGGAGCCACCGCCGGCGGCCAAGCCTGGGGAGGCCGCCCCGCCGGCCACGACCTCGTCAACCACGCCGCCTCCCGCCTCCGCCGCCGGGTCGCCGCCGCCTCCGAAACAGTAGCCCGGCGCGCGCCCCTCAGGTGAGAAGCGCACGCACGGCTGCGCGGATCTGCTCGAGAGTGAAAGGCTTCGTGAGCACACCGAGGCGGACCGCCTTGAGCGCGCGCGCCCGTTCGAGCTGTTCGGGATAGGCCGACATGAGCAGCACCCTGAGCTTCGGTTGCGCCTCGATGGCCTGTCCGGCCAGCTGAATTCCATCGACGCCTGGCATCTGGACGTCCGAGACGAGAACGTCGGTTGATCCTGGCTGCGACTTGAGCTTCTCGAGCGCCTCCGTGCCGTCCTGGGTCGCATCGACGCTGTGCCCGTCCGCTTCCAGCGCCCGCTTGACGAGATCGCGCGTTGCTCCGTCGTCGTCGGCCAGAAGAATGCGTGCCATGGCTCTCCCTCGAAACGTATGTGACGCGATCCCATGAACCTTCGCGACATCAATCCTTGATGACGCGTCCGACGAAGGGAAGCTCACGGTAGCGGTGCGCGACGTCCATGCCGTAGCCGACCACGAACTCGGCCCCACAGTCGAATGCCCGGAAGTCGGCGACGACATCGACCGCGCGCGCCACTTTCTTGTCGATGAGCACGCATGTCAGGATCTGCTGCGCACCGCGCGCCGCGATGAGATCCTTGGCGAAGGCGAGCGTGCGCCCCGAATCGAGCACGTCGTCGATGAGCAGCACGGTGCGTCCCTCGACGCCGAGGTCGAGATCGCGCAAGATCTCGACCTGCCCCGACGACACCTTGCTCTTCCTGTAGCTTGCAAGCGTGAGGAAATCGACCTCGGGTGCCATGCCGGCCTGATGCAGCGCCCGAATGAGATCGGCGGCAAACACGAAGCTGCCTTTGAGCACGGCAACCACAAGCAGCGGCTCGAGATTTCTTGCCTTGATTTCAGCCGCAAGCTCATTGAGCCGGGCGGCGATCATCTCGGCCGAGAACACGACCTCAACGTCGTTCTTGATTTCTGGTCTTGGCCCCATTTTGCCCTTCCTTGGCCTTGCCCGGCCCGCATTCGCGCGGCCCGGACCAGGGTGCCGGCTGGCGTCGTGATCCGATAACGACCCGCAAGATGGCTGCTCTGAGGCCATCCGGAGCTTTGGTGCCCGGTAAAGTGACCGTCGCACACGAGCCTGCCACATTCCTCCCCGATTGATCCGACTTCAAGCTTCCAGCATATAGGCGCTTCGAAACGCGAGGACCGTTAATCCCTTGAGAGCGGCAAGCATGACCACGGAGCCCCGGGCGCCCGCGCCCTTCCCGGGCGGCGGCCGTCCCGGGCTGTTCGCCGTCCCGTCGTCAGGCGATTTGGGGTGCTTGGAGCGGCTGTAGGGCGATCTGTGATCCGACTGTCCAACATTGGCCTGAAGTACGAGCGGGGGACCGAGGTCCTGTCCGACGTAACCTTTCATTTGCGCCCCGGTTCCTTTCACTTTCTGACCGGCCCGTCTGGCGCCGGCAAAACCTCGCTCTTGCGCCTGCTGTTCATGTCGATCCACCCGACACGGGGCAATATCCAGCTCTTTGGCCAGGACGTGAGCCGCATCAACACCTCAAAGCGCGCGCCCTTGCGCCGGCGCATCGGCATCGTGTTCCAGGATTTCCGCCTCCTCGAGCATCTGACCACCTGGGAGAATGTCGCGCTTCCCTTGCGCGTTATCGGCAAGAGAATTGACGACTATAAGGAGGACGTCACCGATCTCTTGCAGTGGGTCGGCCTCGGCGACCGCATGCACGGCTACCCCTCGGTGCTCTCGGGCGGAGAGAAGCAGCGCGCGGCCATCGCCCGCGCCGTGATCGGCAAGCCCGAGCTCCTGCTTGCCGACGAGCCGACCGGCAACGTCGACCCGCAGATGGCGCGCCGCCTTTTGCGTCTTTTCATCGAGCTCAATCGCCTCGGCACGTCCGTCCTGATCGCGACCCACGATCATCAGCTGATGCGCCAGTTCAAGGCCCCACGCCTGGAGTTGCACGACGGCCATGTCCGGATCGTATGACAGACCGACCGGGCGGCCCCAGCAGGCGCCGCCGCGGCCCCGGGGCTACGACCCCTATGACGATCTCGAGGCCGGCTACGTCACCGGCCCGGTGACCGGGCCGGTAACGGGTGCGCCGTCGCCGCACGACCGCTACGAGCACGAGCCGCCGCCGCTCGGCGACATGCGGGTGGCGGATACGACGCTGCGTCCCACTCACGAGACGACGGTACGGAGGGGAGAGATCTATGCCCCGACGCGCGCCTCGCGCAGAGGCCGCGCCAAGACGACCGCGCCGATTGTCCCGGCCGGCTCCGTCACCGGCCAGTCGCTGACCCTCGTCATCACCATCATGTGCTTCCTGGCCTGTCTGACGGCGGGTGCCGTCTACATGATCAGGCAGTCTGCCGACGCTTGGCTCAAGGACATCGCGAGCGAGGTCACGGTGCAGATCGAGGCCAGGGACAAGGTCGACACCGAGAAAGTGGTGGTCGAGGCGGCCGCGTTTCTCGGCCGCCAGCCCGGCATCAAGAATGTGAGGGCTATGTCCGTCGAGGAATCGGCCGCGCTCCTCGAGCCGTGGCTCGGCCAGGTCGATGCGCTGAAGGCGCTTCCCGTCCCGCGCCTGATCGCACTCGAGCTTGATCGCAGCTCGCCTCCGAACCTCGAGGCCATCAAGTCCGAGCTCGAGCGCCAGTTCGTCGGCGCCTCGCTCGATGACCATCGCCGCTGGCAGCAGCAGATCCGCACCATCACGAGGAGCTTTGCTCTTGGCGGGCTCGCGATCCTCCTCCTTGTCGCAGCCGCGACCACCGCCATCATCATATCCGCGACCAAGAGCTCGATGGCGTCGAACCGCGAGATCGTCGAGGTGCTGCATTTCGTGGGCGCGACCGACCGCTTCATCGCCCGCGAGTTCGAGAAGCACTTCCTCCAGCTTGGCATCCGCGCCGGCCTTGTGGGCGCCGGAAGTGCCCTGGCCGTGTTCGTCCTCATGCCGACCCTGATGGAGGTCCTGGGCGGCGGCACCGTGACCATCGCCGAGCTCAACCGCTTCATCGGCTCGGGCGCCCTCGACATGGCGGGCTATGTGCTCCTGGGGATCGTGGTCGTTGTTGTGGCTGCACTTTGCATGCTGACCTCTCGGTTCGGCGTTTTCCGAATTCTGAAGGGCAAGCACTGAAATCGCGCGCCGGCGCTGTATCTACTTGAAGTGGCAAATGAATCGCGGCTGGCGCGCTACGCAGATCTTTCCACTTGGTCAAGCATACGACCAATCAATGCCTCCTGAGCCTGTCACACGAGGGGCCAAATCGGCTAGTCTTGTCCGTCCTCTGAGCTGATCGCGTGGTCAGGCGTCCCGCGAGCGGTTGAGAGCAAAGCCGGTCGAGTGGAACCATGACAGTCTGGAAGCGCGTCATCATCGCAACGGCAGGCGCCGCGCTATGGCTGTTCGCGCTCGGCTTCGTCTTGTTCGCGACCTTGGCCATGCGTGATCCCGGCCGGCAGTCGCCGCGCGCAGAGGGCATCGTCGTCCTGACCGGCGGCCAGACGCGCATCGTCGAGGGCGCGCGGCTTCTGGAGGAGGGCCGCGGCACGCGCCTTCTCATTTCGGGGGTCAATCCGCAGATCCGCCGCGAATCCTTGCAGCGCCTCTCCGGGCTCGACGAGGAGAAATTCACCTGCTGCGTCGACATCGACCACGCGACCGACACGATCGGCAATGCAACCGAGACGCGGCGCTGGGCCGAGGCGCTCCACTACGACAGCCTGATCATCGTCACCGCGAGCTACCACATGCCAAGGAGCCTGGCCGAGCTCGCGCGCGCGATGCCGAACGTCAAGCTCATTCCCCATCCCGTCGTTCCCAAGGATCTGCGCCGCCACGTCTGGTGGCTCGATGCCACGGCGACGCGCATCCTCGTCTCCGAGTATCTGAAGTTCATCCCCGCCGCCGCGCGCCTCGGCGCGTCGCGCGCGCTTGGCCCCTGGCAGACAAGCTCGCTTGCCTCGGCGACTGCTGTCCACCGCCCGAAGTCCTAGATCACAATCCTAGATCGCTGGCCGCATGTTTCGCTCCCTCGTCTTCGCCGCTGTGTTCTATGTCACGACGGCTCTCTTCCTGGTGCTCGGATCGTGGCTCCTCTTCGGGCCGCGCTCATGGGCCATGGAGGGATTGCGCCTGCATGCGCTCGCCTCCTGCTGGCTCCTGGAGAAGATCGTCGGCACGAAGCTCGAGGTGCGCGGCGCCGAGAAGCTGCCCAAGGGCGCCTATCTCGTTGTCTCGAAGCACCAGTCGGCCTGGGACACATTTGGTCTCGTGCCGCTGTTCCGCGATCCGGCGATCGTCTTGAAGGACGAGCTCAAGTGGATTCCGTTCTACGGCTGGTTCTGCGTGAAGTTCGCCCACATCCTGGTGAAGCGTGACAAGGCGGCTTCCGCGCTCAAGGCCATGATCCGCGACGCCCGCGATCGCGCCGCAGCCGGGCGCGAAATCGTGATCTTCCCCGAGGGCACGCGGCGTCCGCCCGGTGCGCCGCCCGACTATAAGCCCGGCTACGTCGCGCTCTATGAGGGCCTGAAGCTCCCCTGCGTGCCGCTCGCCTTGAACTCCGGCCTCTACTGGCCGCGCCGCAGCCTCATGCGCTACCCCGGCACGATCGTCGTCGAGTTTCTCGATCCGCTGCCTGCAGGCATGGGGCGCAAGGAGTTCCGCGAGCAGCTCGAGGCCCGCCTCGAGGCCGCCTGCGACCGCCTGATTGCCGAAGCGAAGGCTCCCGCCCAGAACAAAAGCGAACATAGATAGAACATTTATTGACTGGAAAGCTCTCTGCGCCTATATTTACAAGGTAACTTCGGTCGAGCCGCCTCCGAGCCGCCTCTATGAGCGAACCCCAGTTCCTGGCCCCGATCTCCGAAGAGATCTGGAACGCAAAGTACCGGCTCAAGGCCGCGGACGGCGCACCCGTGGACGCGACGCTCGACGCCACCTTCTGGCGCATCGCAAGGGCCGCGGCGTCCGTCGAGAAGGGCGGCAAGCGGCCCCGTGAGCGCTGGGCCGCCCGCTTCCACGAGGCCTTGTCCGATTTCGGCTTCCTGCCTGGCGGGCGCATCATCGCCGGCGCCGGGACCGGGCGTGACGTGACGCTCTTCAACTGCTTCGTCATGGGTCGGATTGAGGACGACCTCGGCTCGATCTTCGAGAACGTCAAGGAAGCCGCCCTCACCATGCAGCAGGGCGGCGGCATCGGGCACGACTTCTCGACGCTGCGTCCCAAGGGCGCGCTCGTGCGCTCGATCGGCGCCGACGCCTCGGGTCCCGTGAGCTTCATGGACGTCTGGGACGCCATGTGCCGCACGATCATGTCGGCCGGCGCGCGCCGCGGCGCTATGATGGGGACGCTCCGCTGCGATCATCCCGACATCGAGATCTTCGTCGACGCCAAGTCCGACCCTGCGCGGCTCAGAAACTTCAATCTCTCGGTCCTCGCGACCGACGCCTTCATGGCCGCCGTCAAGGCGGATGCCCCCTGGGATCTCGTCTTCGACGGCAAGGTCTACCGCACGGTTGGCGCCCGCGCGTTATGGGACCGCATCATGCGCGCGGCTTACGATTATGCCGAGCCCGGCGTGATCTTCATCGATCGCGTGAACGCGCGAAACAACCTCGCCTACTGCGAGGAGATCAACGCCACCAATCCTTGCGGCGAGCAGCCGCTCCCGCCCTACGGCGCCTGCCTTCTAGGCTCGATCAACCTGGCGCAATTCGTCGCCAAGCCGTTTGCAGCCGCGGCCGCGATCGATCTGGCGAAGGTCGAGGAGCGGGTGCGTATCGCCGTGCGCTTCCTCGACAATGTGATCGACATCTCGAACTACCCCCTCCCCGCTCAGCGCCACGAGGCCAAAGCCAAGCGGCGCATCGGCCTCGGCGTCACCGGTCTCGCCGACGCGCTCATCATGCTGGGCGAGCGCTACGGTTCGGCGCGCGCGCAAGCCCTTGCCGGCGAGTGGATGAGGGTGATTGAGCGCGTGGCCTACGCGGCGAGCGCCGAGCTTGCGAGCGAGAAAGGCGCCTTCCCGCTCTTCGACGCCGAGCGCTTCCTTGCTGCGCCGGGCGTCGCCGCGCTGGGAAAGGACCTGCGTGCCGCCATTCGCCGCCACGGCATCCGCAACGGCTGCCTGATCTCGATCGCGCCGACCGGCACCATCTCTCTGCTCGCCGGCAACGTCTCCTCGGGCATCGAGCCCGTCTTTGATTACACCTTCACGCGCCGCGTGCTCGAGGCCGATGGCTCGGTGCGCGAGGAAGCGGTCGAGGACCGCGCCCACGCGCTCTATCGGCGCGAGTTTGGCCCAGATGCGGCGCTGACGGGCGCCTTCGTGCGCGCCGCCGATCTCACCCCGCGCGAGCATCTCGAGATGCAGGCCGCTCTCCAGCGCCACGTCGACAGCTCGATCTCGAAGACCATCAACTGCCCGGAGGACATTTCCTTCGACGCGTTCAAGGGCATCTACGCCGACGCCTACGATCTCGGTCTCAAGGGCTGCACGGTCTATCGCCCGAACGAGGTGACGGGGGCCGTGCTCAAGGCCTCTGCGCCCTCTATGCCAACGCCTGCGCCGAAAGCGGTGGCTGATGATGAGCCGCCATCAGGCGGCGTTGAGATTGTAGCGGTGTCCGCCGCGCCGCGTCCCTCACCCGAGCGCCAGGGCGACGTCGTCTACATGTCGAAGCCCCTCGAGCGCGAGCCCGTGCTTGCGGGCTTCACCTACAAGATCAAGTGGCCCGAGAGCGAGCACGCGCTCTACGTCACCATCAACGACATTGAGTGCGAGCCGGCCGCGCCCGGTACCGCGAAACGACGCCGCCCGTTCGAGATCTTCATCAACACGCGCAATCTCGAGCATTACGCCTGGACGGTCGCTCTCACCCGCATGATCAGCGCCGTGTTCCGTCGCGGCGGCGACGTGGCTTTCGTCGCCGAGGAGCTCAAGGCCGTCTTCGACCCTCAAGGCGGCCGCTGGATCGCCGGCCGCTACGTGCCGAGCCTGCTCGCGGCCATCGGCGAGGTGATCGAGGCCCACATGATCCGCATCGGCTTCCTCGCCGGCAAGGAGGCCCCCAATCTCTATGGCGGCACGGCCGCCGAGCCAAAGGATCGAGCCGACACCGAGCCGCCGCGGCCGGAGGCACGCCGCGTCCTGGGTGCGCGTCATTGCCCGCGCTGCTCCTCGGCATCCTACGTCAAGGAAGGTGCCTGCTGGGTCTGCCGCTCCTGCGGCTTCTCCCGCTGCGGCTAGCGAACGATTGTCCCGATTCCTTTGGCCCCTCATCCTTCGACAAGCTCAGGATGAGGAAGCTCAGGTGAGCCAGCCGCCGACCCTTTCCAAATCGTGACCAGGGCAAGGCAATGGACGGCGCGCTTCGATCGGCGGCCGATTGCGGAAGGCGCGCTAATGCTCTGACAATTGACGCTTCCTTGCCGCGTGCGTGCAAACGATCCTCACGCGCCCGCCCGCACAACCAATCATTCACCTTGCCCAAAAATGACTGAGATCGGGCCATATTTAAGTTAGAAATACCCCGCATGCTGAGGGCTAGTTGAGGTGCGTAGTCGGCCTTGCGGCCGGTAAGGGAAAGTCGTCATGGGAGCGCGTATCATTGAGCTCGCCGAGGTTCGTGCCCGCCGCGCAGGCATCGTGCACAAGCCGGCCAGGCTCGAGGACACAGCAGGCTTGACCGAGCGTTTTCACTTCTGGAGCGGAGCCTCTGGCCGCCGCTACGTCCACACGATCTACAACCTGGTCGAATGCCCGGCGCTGCCCCAGGGCAACTACGTTCTCGTCAACCGCGATGCTCTCGGCTCGCGCACCGCGCTCTCGGTCGGTCGCCTGACGCACGAAGCCTCGACCTTGAATCTCGCCGAGATCCGCCACCAGGGCTCCATGCTCGGCGCCAACGAGGTCCACGTCCATCTCCTCGCCGGCACGGCCAAGCAGAGTAAGCTCGTCGAGCATGACCTGCGCTCCTGCCAGGCGGAGCGTGCGAACGCCGAGCGCGTCAACGCCACTTGGCACTGAGCCGGCTCATCCCCGCCGCCACTCCCTCACGCCTCACCATCTCGCGCCGAGCTTGCCTCGGTAGCTGAAGCGCTTGTCGCGTGAAAGCCGCGGCACGGGCGGCAGCCGTCGCGACCATGCACGCGCGAGCGATCGCGCGCTCGCCCGCGCGCCGCCGGTCTGTGGGTCGCGCGCCGCAAGGGCGCCGGCAAGCGCGAGCAGGCGCTCGAGTGCGCGCTCGCGGATGCCGAGCTCGCCCAAGTGGGCGAGCGTGTTGATGAGATAGTCGAGGTTGGTGCCCGCGCTGCCTGATGCACCGCGGATCAGCGCGGCCTGCCTTGCGAGCGCCAGGCTGCCGGCATGTGATGGGTGCGCGCGCTCGGCAATGTAGGCCACGGCCAGCACCGGTGCCTCGGCGCCGGCGAGCTCGACCGGCACCAGTGCCTCCCGATAGACGCCATAGATGAGCTCGCGGCGCCTGAGATACGCGAGCGTCCCGGCCGTTCCTTCTGGCTCGAGCCGGAACGCCATGCCTTCGCACACTCCGCCCCGGTCGAGACCGAGCACCAGCCCCGGCCGTGATGGCGTGCCGCGGTAGTGAACCGAATAGACGCAGAAGGCGCGGTGATAGCCCGTGAGCTTGGCGTGGCGCGCCTCGGCGAAGGCAAATCCAGGCTGCCACATGAGCGACCCGTAGGCGAAGACCCAGACCTCGCGCGGCGCCTGCGCCATGCCCGGGCTCTGCTCCGCCTCAGGTTTTCTTATGCCCAGGCAAAGGCTTCGTCTTCGCGGCGCGGCCGAAATCCGGCGCCGCCGTATCCTGCCCCGCCTGGATGATTCCGCGCCGCACCGCGCGCGCGTCCGAGAACATCTTGAACAGCGTGTCGCCGTCGCCGAAGCGGATCGCGCGCTGGAGCGCCGTGAGGTCCTCGGCGAAGCGCCCGAGCATCTCGAGCACCGCCTCCTTGTTGTTGAGGAACACGTCGCGCCACATGGTGGGATCGGAGGCGGCGATGCGCGTGAAGTCGCGGAAGCCGCCGGCCGAGAACTTGATCACCTCGCTGTCGGTCACCCGCTCGAGATGCTCGGCCGTGTTGACGATGTTGTAGGCGATGAGGTGCGGCAGGTGGCTCGTGATGGCGAGCACCATGTCGTGATGCTCGGGCGTCATGAGCTCGACCTTGGCGCCGAGCGCCTGCCAGAACGCCGTGAGCTTCTCCACCGCACCCACGTCCGTGTGCGCTTCCGGCGTGAGGATGCACCAGCGTCCGTCGAAGAGCTCGGCAAAGCCGGATTCGGGCCCCGACTGCTCCGTACCGGCGATCGGATGGCCGGGCACGAAATGCACGTCCTTCGGGATGTGCGGCGCCATATCGCGCACGATCGCGGCCTTGACCGAGCCGACGTCGGTCACGATCGCGCCGGGCTTGAGCGACGGCCCGATCTCCTTCGCGATCGCCCCGCAGGCGCCGACCGGCACGCACAGAATGACGAGATCGGCATCCTCGACGGCCTGCTCCGCACGCGCGAAGCCCTGCTCGATGAGGCCGAGGCTCATGGCGGTCGCGACCGTCGCGGGTGTGCGCGCCGAGCCGACGATCGAGCGCACGAGCCCCGCGCGGCGGGCAGCCAAGCTGATCGACGAGCCGATGAGCCCGATTCCGATCAGTGCGATGCGGTCGAACATCGGGGCCGTCATGGCGCTGCCCGCCCCGCGAACTCTTGGAGCGCCGCCGCGACTTTCCGGTTCTCGTCCTCGGTGCCGATGGTGACGCGCAGCGCATCCGGCAGCCCGTAGCCCGCGACGCGCCGCACGATGATCCCGCGCGACTTCAGATGCTCGTCGCAGGCGACGGCACCCCGTGCCGCCTCCTTCGGGAAATGGATGAGCAGGAAGTTCGCCACGCTTGGCGTCACCTCGAGGCCGAGCTTCTCGACTTCCCCTGCCAGCCACGGCAGCCAGACCTCGTTGTGGCGCGCCGCCTGTTCCACGTGAATCTGGTCCTCGATCGCGGCCGCTCCGGCCGCGATTGCGGGCGCCGAGAGATTGAACGGGCCCCGGATGCGATTCAGCGCATCTGCGATGGCGGCCGGGCAGTAGGCCCAGCCGATCCTGAGGCCCGCCAACCCGAAGATCTTCGAGAACGTGCGCGTCATCACCGTGTTCTCGGTCGTCGCCACGAGCTCGAGGCCCGCCTCGTAGTCGTTGCGCCGCACGTACTCGGCATAGGCCGCATCGAGCACGAGCAGCACATGGCCCGGCAGCGCCTCGCGCAGGCGGCGCACCTCGTCGATGGCGAGATAGGTCCCCGTCGGATTGTTTGGGTTGGCGAGAAACACGATCTTCGTCTTCGCCGTCACCTTGGCGAGGATCGCGTCGACGTCGGCCTTGTAGGCGCGCTCCGGCGCCACCACCGGCGTCGCGCCGGCCGCCAGGATCACGATCCGGTAGAGCAGAAATCCGTGCTCGCTGAAGATGCCTTCGTCGCCCGGCGCGAGATAGGCGTGCGCGAGCAGGCTGATGAGCTCGTCCGAGCCCGCCCCGCAGACGATGCGCTCGGCGGCTAAGCCGTAGCGGCGCGCGATTGCCTGCCGGAGCGCCGTCGCCTGGCCGTCGGGGTAGCGCTCGAGATTTCCCGCCGCATTCCTGTAGGCCGCGATCGCCTGCGGGCTCGGGCCGAGCGGCGTCTCGTTGGATGACAGCTTGATGGGCCTGACCCCGCCCGCGACCGCGCTTTCGCCGGGCACGTAGGCCTCGATGTCGAGGACGCCGGATCTTGGTTTGGGTTGGGCAACAGCCATCGTCTTGGTCCAACAGGCCTTTGAATTGCGCTGGGGCGCGGAAGTGATAGACGAGCCGACCCGGGATAGAAAGGCGGAAAAGCGGCTTTCCGCCCGGTTACGCGGCGCCAAGGATAACTGCTGCCCGCCCTTGACCTTGCCGCGTAGCCTCCGATATGCAGGCAAGGTCCCGTGGTGATTTGGCCGGCCGGCTTGCAACCACGTTAAACAAATCGCTAAAAAAGGCCGCGCGCACCCGGTTTCCGGTGCCCCGGCCTCAGAGGCAGGGCAGACCGAGCCGGGTTTTCTGTTTCTGCCCTCAATGCGTTGCGGGCAAGGAGCGTCGCGCACAATGTCATTTACTCCGATCGGTCTCGCGAGCGGCGCCACCCGTGCGGATCCGGGGGCTGATGTCCGCCTTTCCGAGGCGCATCGCCCCTCGAGCAAGATCGTGCATTTTCCTGAAGGCGAGCCGTTGCGGCTCGATTGCGACCAGCTGCTCGCGCCGTTCTCCGTGGCCTATCAGACCTACGGCACGCTCAATGCCGAGAAGTCGAACGCGATCCTGATCTGTCACGCTCTGACCGGCGACCAGCACGTCGCCAACACGCACCCCGTGACCGGCAAGCCCGGCTGGTGGGACATCCTCGTCGGACCGGGCAAGCCCGTCGACACGAACCGCTTCTTCGTCATCTGCCCGAATATTCTGGGCGGGTGCATGGGATCGACCGGCCCGGCCTCCATCAACCCGAAGACCGGTCAACCCTACGGCATCGAATTCCCGGTCATCACCATCGCCGACATGGTGCGCGCGCAGGTTCGCCTCCTGGATCATCTCGGCATCGCCGAGCTATTCTCCGTGCTCGGCGGCTCGATGGGCGGCATGCAGGTGCTCGAGTGGGCGGCGCGCTACAAGGAGCGCGTCTTCACTGCGATCCCGATCGCGACCGCGCCCGGCCACTCGGCGCAGAACATCGCCTTCCACGAGGTGGGCCGCCAGGCCGTGATGGCCGATCCCGAATGGCGCGGCGGCAGCTACCACGCCCATGGCGTCGTGCCGAAGAACGGCCTCGCCGTGGCGCGCATGGCCGCGCACATCACCTACCTCTCGGAAATGGCGCTGCAGGAGAAGTTCGGGCGCAATCTGCAGGACCGCCAGGCGCGCTCGTTCTCCTTCGACGCCGACTTTAAGATCGAGAGCTACCTGCGCCACCAGGGCTCGACCTTCGTCGACCGCTTCGACGCCAACAGCTATCTCTACATCACGCGCGCCATGGACTATTTCGATCTCGAGGCCGAGCACGGAGGAAAGCTCGCCAATGCCTTCCGCGGCACCAGGACCCAGTTCCTCGTCGTCTCCTTCACCAGCGACTGGCTCTATCCCACGCGCGACAGCAAGGACATCGTGAAAGCGCTGAACGCGGTCGCCGCCAACGTTTCTTTCGTCGAGATCGAGAGCGACAAGGGCCACGACGCCTTCCTCATGGAGGAGCCCGTGTTCCACGACTCGGTGCGGGGCTTCCTCAACGCCGCGGCGTCCAAGCGCGGCCTCGCGCCGGCGGCGGAGTGAGGCCGATGCAGGACGTCGCAACCCCTGTCGTCAGCGCGCCGCGCGGCGATCACCTCCTGATCGCGGAGATGGTGGCGCCCGGCTCGCGCGTGCTCGACGTCGGCTGCGGCGACGGCGCGCTTCTGAAGCTCCTCGCCGAGACCAAGCAGGTGGACGGCCGCGGCGTCGAGCTCTCGCGCGAGAAGGTCAACGCCTGCGTGGCGCACGGCCTCTCCGTGATCCAGGGCGACGCCGACCGCGATCTTGCCGACTACCCGGATCAGGCCTTCGACTACGCCATCCTCTCGCTCACCGTGCAGGCGACGCGCTTCCCCAAGAGCGTGCTCGAGAACCTGCTGCGCATCGGCCGCCACGCCATCGTCTCGTTTCCGAATTTCGGCCACTGGCGCATCCGCGCCAAGCTTCTCCTCACCGGGCGCATGCCGATCACCGCGAACCTGCCCGAGCCCTGGTACACGAGTCTCGACGCGCATCTCTGCACCATTAAGGATTTCGTCGATCTCGTTGATCTCGTCGACGCCGAGGTCGAGGAAGCGGTCGCCTTCAACAGCGCCGGCAAGCGCCTGCCCATCAAGAACTCGCTCTCGGCACAGAACCTGCTCGGCGAGAAGGCCGTCTTTCTCCTCACCCGCAAGGCCAAAGTCTGATCCAGGTCGCTGCCTCGCCAGGCCCCCGATGAGAGTTCCCGCGAAGTTTGCTAGACTGGCGCCGCGGGATTGATCAACCCGGAGGGCGCTCGATGACGACGTTTGCAGGATTGAACTATGTAGCCGTTGTGCTCGCGGCCGCGGCGAGCTTCATCTTCGGCGGCCTCTGGTATGGCGTCTTCTCCAAGCAGTGGATGGCCGCCGCCAATATCTCCATTGACGACATAAAGGCCGCAAAAGGCCTCGCCGCGGCCGCGCCTTACGTCATTGCCTTCGTTGCTCAGCTCGTCATGGCCTATGTCCTGGCCGGCATTCTCGGGCATATCGGCACGGGCCAGGTGACGCTCCACAATGGTCTCATAGCCGGTGCGATCTGCTGGGCGGGCTTCGTCGCCACCTCTCTTGCCGTTAATCACGCCTTTCAGGGCGCAAGGCTCAAGCTGACCTTGATCGACGGCGGCCACTGGCTGGGCGTTCTCCTGATCCAGGGTGCGCTGATCGGCTGGATGGGGGTGGCCTGAGGACGCTCCCGCTGCGGCCTTGGCAATTAGACCAAGGATGAACAATTAGACCAAGGATGAAGTTGTGAGGAGGCTTGTCACAGGCGTACAAAAGCAAAAAACAGCCTACGGATTTGGGAGGAATAAGCCGATGTCGGACAAAATGTATCCTGTCCCATCCGCATGGGCGAGCCGGGCCTGGCTCGACGATGCGAAATACCAGGCCCTTTACAAACGCTCCGTCGAGGATCCGAGCGGCTTCTGGGGCGAGATCGGTCGCAGGCTCGATTGGATCAAGCCGTACACCAAGGTCAAGAATACCTCGTTCGACTACCACAACGTCTCGATCAAGTGGTTCGAGGACGGGACGCTGAACGTCTCCGCCAACTGCCTCGACCGGCACTTGAAGACGCGCGGCGATCAGGTCGCGATCATCTGGGAAGGCGACAACCCGAACGAGAGCGAGCGCATCACCTACCGCGAGCTCCACGAGCGCGTCTCGAAGTTCGCCAACGTCCTGAAGGCGCACGGCGTCAAGAAGGGCGATCGCGTCACCATCTACCTGCCGATGATTCCCGAGGCGGCCTACGCCATGCTGGCGTGCGCGCGCATCGGCGCAGTCCACTCTGTCGTCTTCGGCGGCTTCTCGCCCGACAGCCTGGCGGGACGCATCGAGGACGCAGCCTCGAAGTTCATCATCACCGCCGACGAAGGCCTGCGCGGCGGCAAGACCGTGCCCTTGAAGAAGAACGCCGACGAGGCGCTGTCGAAGGTCGCGAAGGGCGACGAGAAGGTGCTCGTCGTGCGGCGCACCGGCAACCCCGTGCCGTGGACGGCGGGCCGCGATCTCTGGCTGCATGAGGAGATCATCAGGGTGCCTGCCGATTGCCCGCCCGTCGAGGTGGGCGCCGAGGACCCGCTCTTCATCCTCTATACGTCGGGCTCGACCGGCAAGCCGAAGGGCGTGCTGCACACGTCGGGCGGCTACCTCGTCTACGTGGCGGTGTCGCACCAGTACGTCTTCGACTACCACGACGGCGACATCTACTGGTGCACCGCCGACGTCGGCTGGGTCACCGGCCACAGCTATATCGTCTACGGCCCTCTCGCCAACGGCGGCACGACCCTCATGTTCGAGGGCGTGCCGAACTACCCGAGCGCGTCGCGCTTCTGGGACGTCGTCGACAAATGGAAGGTCAACATCTTCTACACGGCGCCGACCGCGATCCGCGCGCTCATGGGCGCCGGCGACGATCTCGTGAAGCGCACGAGCCGGGCCTCTCTCCGCCTGCTTGGCAGCGTCGGCGAGCCGATCAATCCCGAGGCGTGGGAGTGGTACCACCGCATCGTCGGCGAAGGCCGCTGCCCGATCGTCGACACCTGGTGGCAGACCGAGACCGGCGGCGCTCTCATTACGCCGCTGCCCGGCGCGACGGCGCTCAAGCCGGGCTCGGCGACGAAGCCTTTCTTCGGCGTCATGCCGGCCCTTGTCGATGACAAGGGTGCAACGCTCGAAGGCGCGACACAGGGCAACCTAGTCCTGCTCGACAGCTGGCCCGGCCAGGCGCGCACGCTCTACGGCGACCACGAGCGCTTCGTGCAGACCTACTTCAGCACCTACAAAGGCACCTACTTCACCGGCGACGGTTGCCGGCGCGACGCGGACGGCTACTATTGGATCACGGGCCGCGTCGACGACGTGATCAACGTCTCGGGCCACCGCATGGGCACTGCCGAGGTCGAGAGCGCGCTCGTCGCCCACCCCAAGGTCGCCGAGGCTGCCGTCGTCGGCTACCCGCACGATCTCAAGGGACAGGGCATCTACTGCTACGTCACGCTCAATTCGGGAGAGACGCCGACCGAGGAGCTGAGAAAGGAGCTCGTCGCCCATGTGCGCCACGAGATCGGGCCCATCGCCTCGCCGGATCTGATCCAGTTCTCGCCCGGGCTGCCCAAGACGCGCTCGGGCAAGATCATGCGCCGCATCTTGAGGAAGATCGCCGAGGACGAGTTCTCGAGCTTGGGCGACACCTCGACGCTCGCCGATCCTGCCGTCGTCGACGACCTGATCACGAACCGGCAGAACAAGAAAGCTGGCTAGCGGCGTTTCGGAAGTCTCACTATTGTCGGGTGCTGGAACTCATGCGCCGGGCGGAGCGTTTTGTTGCCCGCAACCAGCACCCGTGCCTGTGAGAAATCATGAACGATCCCGCCCTGTTCAATACCAATCCGCCGCTGAGGCGCGTGCGCCAGGGCGCGATGATCGCCGGCGTCTGCGGCGGCCTGGCGCGCTGGCTCGGATGGGACGCGACGATCGTTCGCCTGCTCTACGTCCTCGCCTCGCTGGCGTCGGCCGCGTTTCCCGGCGTGCTCGTCTATCTCATTTTGTGGCTGATCATGCCGCGCGACTGATCCGCCGGCCACTCGGCGGTGCCCACACGAGCAGATCGCGCGATTTAGCCCTTCTGCCCCGCCTGCCCTGTCCTGGCTTCCAGCAGTCCCTTCTCGAACAGCGCGGCCTCCGCATCGCGGCGCTTTAGCAGGCCTGGCAAGGCCGGTGCGATATGTCTCTTCATTGCTCTTATCTGATCCGGCACTTTGTCGAATTGCCGTTGCGCCATCAGATCGCGTATCGCGGCCATCTCCTTGCGCCGCTCTCCGCTGAAGCTCACGCCTCGATTGAAGACGAGGGACACGAGCGCACCGAAGGAATCGGGCGGCAGCTCTTTTGCGTTTGGAAAATTGGCAACGACGAGTGCCCCGAACTTCGCCAGCGTCGTATTCATGAACACGTCGTACGCAGCGTCCCACGGGACCACGATGTCGCTGAGCGAAGGCAGTAGGTCCTTCGCCTCCTGGTCCTTTTTGCCAATCGCCGAAGCCAGGCGATCCACGTCATTGGCTGGAAGAAGAGCACCCCAGGTCGCCCTGAAATCCTTGTCGCTGAAATAGCCCAGATCATAGCCAAAGCCTATCGTGATCCCGGTGTTTCCGCCCGGCCAGATGGGCTTGGAGTACCTCCGCTCGTAGCTCGCGCGGCTGCCCACCTCGAAAGCGATCATGAGATCAATGGCGTCTTTGGAGATGAGGCGGCGCGTCTCATCGGGAGTGAGAGTCTCCGTCACAGCTCGAGCCGCTTCGTTTGCGGCGCGCGCAAGCTGCTCGCCGCCTTTGAGGTCGGTTGCCTTCGTCGCGGCCTTCTTGATCTCCGCGAGCTGCTTCTCATAGTCCTTGATCTGCTGCTGGCTCCTGGACAGCTCCTCGGCCGCGATCCGCTTCTCCTCCGAGTTCTTGAGCTCACGCCACGCGAACCCGGCGCCGAGCGCGCCGAGCAGCACGAGACCGACCAGCAGGATTCGTGTCTGCCGCCGCTGCTTCTCGAGCACCTCGAGACGCAGCTTGTTTGATTCCTGCTCGGCGCGGAGACGGTCGATCTCGGCGTTCTTCATCGCCGCGGCTTGCGCCTTCTCAAGCGCGATGCGCGCCTGCTCGGCCTTCTCGCTCTCGGCGATGAACTCGCGCTGAAGCAAGGTCGGCTCGGGCGCATCCTTGGGCCGCCGCTGAGCCCAGACTTTGGCGTTCGCGATCTCGTCGCCCCGCAACAAGAGCGCCTCGATGCGTCCCTTGCCCTGCCAGCGCGTTGCCAGCTCACCGATTGCCGTGTGCTCACGGATCCAATCGATATCGGTCTTGAGGGCCTGAACGAGCGCGGCGAGACCACGCGCGAAAGAGCGCCCCTCGCCGGAAAAGAAGACGTAGTTGAGCCGTTTCAGGCGCGCCGGAGTGTCCTGCTCAGCGACATCCCTCCAAACGACGGGGATCAGCCGCTTGCTGAGCTCCTCCGTGCGGCGGACCTCCCACTCGCAGCGCTCGGATCTGATCGAATCCGGGCTGATGACATAGACGACGGTATCGGCGGCCTGGATCAGCCGGTCGAGACGCGCCTCCCACGGCTCGCCGGGTACGATGTCGTGCTTGTCGAGATAGGGCTCGAAGCCGGCTGCCTCGAGGGCCAGCAGCAAATCCTCGGCAAAATCGCTGTCCTTGCGCGAATACGATATGAACGCCTTCAGGCGCTGCTGGTCCGCGCTCCCCACCATAATGCCCGCTTTGCACCCACCCCATGCCGCTGGACAGCCGGATTACATCATGTCCTGAGTTCGCCGGCAATTGCAGACCGATGCACAGAGACGTGCCTCGCGCCACTTGCACGTCACAGACGAATGTCTCTGCCTGAGCTCGAGCCTAGCTAGTCCGACCGCACTGCGGCGCGGCCTTGATCGATGCCGCTGTCGTCTTGCCACCATTGCCCGGCAATGAGCTCAATATTGCGAATGAGAAACATGCTGAGCAGCGGCAAGCTTTCGTAGCTATTTCTGAGCTCGCCCGGCATGGCAGCATAGATGACCAATGCAAGATGCGGGACGACCATCAACGCAGCGCGACGAAGGAACTCGGGCTTTTCGTTCCATCTGTAAGTCAGCAAGAAGCCGATCAGCAATACTATGAAATAATACCAGATTGGCTGCCGCAAGAAGTAGCCCGCCTGATGCTGTATCCACACGACCATGCTCGGACCCGGGTTGTCCGCGTATGCCATCCGCACCAGGGCGTAGGACAGGAGAAATATGGCGACCTGCGCGCCCAGCATCGCAATGTAGCGGCCAGTCGGCATCCGCTGGTAGAAGACCGCTGCATAAGCGAAACTTGCCAGAATGGTTGTTTCCTTGTTGAGGCAGCTGAGCGCGAACAGCAGCAAATAGAGCCCGTGTTTCTCGCTGCGCATCGCATTGAGAAGGAGGGCCATGAAGCAGAGAGCCGTGAAGTCATAGATATGCCCCACGCCTTGCTGCACGATCAGTAAAGGCGGCAACAGGGAAAGCGGCGCTGCAAAATGCCGCCAGCTCGCCGAAGGGAAAAGGCCTTTGTAAAGCGCTGCGCAAACGAACGCATATATGATGACCGCGGTCAATTGCAGCAAAAACAGCCAAAAAATTGCGCGCGGATACTGGAATTGCGTCGCGCTCGTCGCGGCGTCCGGGGCTGACCCGCGGAGCGAACCCAACGTCGCCACGCGCACACCCCAGCTATCCATCAGTTGGTCAGCCGACGCCGGCGTCATTGCGTCAATGGCGTTCAACGTCTTGGGCACCAGAATTCGGTACGCGAAGGGTTTGGACGCAGTGCCTTCGATTAATTTATCAATCGGCGCGTGCTCGTCATTCAGCATCCCGGTGCGCACGAGCTGGGCACGAACGAGAAGAAGTGCCAAAGCAAGCACTGACAAAATGCAGAATGCCTTGGTCAGGGTCGTGCAAATGGAGGCAGAGGATGTTTCCATTCCGCGATATGTCCGGCAATGAAATGGAAGTTTGATCGTTTTGCCGCCCAGAGCGCGGACCTGAGGTGCCGTCTTCGCCCCTATCTGCGCTGGTAAACTTTCGTTTTGGCACCTTGGCATTCCGGTCTGGAAGATGTCAATCTGTTCACGCTCGTCGACGCCATTGGCCAATATGGATTGCTGCGTTCTTCGCGCCGGCGGTTACGCCAATGGGCGGAGAAGCGACCAGACGTACGCGCAGCATCACTCTCCTCAGGCGCTGGTTCGTGCAATTCTCATACTGCCTTCACATTTGCGCCGGCAGGTGCCTCGCGCCTACTTGCACGTCCAGAGAAGACCGCGGTCGAAGTGGAAGTGGTTCTTGTGCGCTTCGTTGGCTTCCGGCCCCAGCGTCACGCGGAAATAGCGGCACGCGCGCCGGTGTGCCTCGTGCAGGAAGCGGCCCTCGGGCCCCTTGTCGCTCCAGTCGCGCAGCACGTTGATGTTGCGCCCGTCCTCGAGCGTGAAGCCCGAGATGTCGAGCGCGTTCGCTTTGGCGTGTTCGCTGCGCATGCCCTTCAAGAACGGATTTCGGCTGCCAATGATGTTGCGGCAGTCATAAGTGCCCATGTCTCCGAGCGCGACGACACGCTTACCGAACATCTCCATCGCCAGCGGCTGCACCTCGTGCTCGACCCACAGCGTCACCGCCGCGGCCATCTCGCAGGTGAGCGGATTGACGCCGATCTTGGCCCCGCCAGTGGTCGAGAAGCGCACCGCATTGGTCCAGCCGCAGCCGTTCTTGATCGGGCTGTCGGGAATGGGCGTGGCATCGATGTGCGGCGCCTTGAGCACGGATTGGCAGAGCTCGGGATCATGGCGCAGCGACGACAGTCTCGGCTCGACGAACCATTGCCGCGTCTCGAGCGAGATCGGGCTGAAGGGGGATAAGCGCTGCGGCACGAGCCCGAACCAGAACGCCGCAATGATGGCCAGAGCGACGAGCAGGACCAGGATGACGCGATAGAAAGTTCGGACCGGCCTGCTCATGCGCTGAATTCCCCCCTGCGAGCTTCGCGAACCCTACAGGATGGGTCTCGCGCCCGGAAGATGAGAGTTGCCACACGAACAAGAGCATATGGCAGCGGCTGCATGCGGCAGCACAACTCTCGAGCGGCTCAACGCCGATCAGAAGTCCGAGGCGATCCCGCCCTTCTCCCAGTCGCCGTAGCGTGTCGGCTCAGGCCCGTCCGGGCCGCCGACCTCAGGGACAGCTTGTGGCGTGCGAGCCGCCCGACGGCGCGCCTCGGCCTCGTCGAGCGCACGCCTTGCGGCGGCACTGAGGACGCGTTTCGTGTTTTCAGGAGAAGGCTTTACGTCGTTGGTCATCAACTGTCCCGCTGTCGGCCTCAACGCTGGTCCTTTGCGTTTCCCGTTCCTATATAGTGCGCGCAAAGAGTGTGCGCAGCCCCGGACGCGTGTCCTGTGGCCAAGCCACGCAGGGGAGCGGCAGTCCCCGAAGGGAGAGAAGAGGATGCCTTTCAACTACGCCAAGACGGCCTTGCTGCTGATCGCGCTGACGGCGATCTTCGTCGCCATGGGCGCCGTGGTCGGCGGCCAGTCCGGCATGGTCATCGCGTTCCTTATCGCGCTGGTGATGAACGTCATCAGCCTTTGGAACTCCGACACCGTCGTGCTCAAGATGTTCCGTGCACAGGAGGTCGACGCGCAATCCGCACCCGAGTACTACGGGATCGTGCGCGAGATGGCGCGCCGCGCCGAGCTTCCGATGCCGCGCGTCTACATCATGAACAACCCGCAGCCGAACGCGTTCGCGACCGGGAGAAGCCCCTCGCGCGCCGCCGTCGCCGCCTCGACCGGTCTTCTCGATACGCTTTCGCCAGAGGAGGTTGCGGGCGTCGTGGCGCACGAGCTCGCCCACATCAAGAACCGCGATACGCTCACCATGACGGTAGCCGCCACCATCGGCGGCGCGATCTCGATGCTGGCCCAGTACCTTCAATTCGGCATGCTGTTCGGCGGTGGCCAGCGCGATGACCGCGGCGGGCTGGGCTGGATCGCCGCACTGCTCGCCATGCTGGTTGCGCCCTTCGCCGCCATGATGGTGCAGATGGCCATCAGCCGCTCGCGCGAGTACGGCGCTGACCGCATGGGCGGGCTGATCTGCGGCAATCCGCTGTGGCTCGCCTCGGCGTTGCGCAAGATCCAGAACGCTGCCCACCGCATCCCGAACCAGGAGGCAGAGGAGGTGCCGGCCGCCGCGCACATGTTCATCATCAATCCGCTGACGGGGCGCGGCGTCGACAGCATGTTTTCGACGCACCCCAATACCGAGAACCGCATCGCCGAGCTCGAGGCGCTCGCGCGCGAGATGGGGAATCCCACCGCGAGCATCGGCATGGAGCGCGGCACAGCACGCGCCGGCAACGATGACTTTGCCGGGTCGCGGCCGGGTCCCTGGTCGGACGCCGGCGAACGGCGCTCCTCGCGCGGGCCGTGGGGATGACGCCAAGCCCGCCCCGCGCCTGATCAGCCATGCCGCAGTCCACCCGCGCCAGGCCCGCAACGCGCCGCCCGCCCAAGCGTTCGCACAAGAGCGATGGCGGCAAGCCCACCGATCAGAGCCGCCGCCCGCCGGGCTTCGATGCGCGCGAGCTTGCGGTGGCGTGCCTCGCGGCCGTGCTCGATCGCGGACGCAATCTCGAGGACGCGTTCGAAGCCGCAGCCGGCGCGCTTGTTTCTTCGCCGCTCGAGCCGCGCGACCGCGCCTTTGCCCGTCTCCTCGCAACGACGGTCCTGCGCCGCAAGGGCGAGCTCGATGCCGTCGTCGCCTCGTTTCTCGAGAAGCCGCTTCCCGAGAAGCGCGGTGTGCTCTCCCACATTCTGCTGGTCGGCGCGGCGCAGCTTCTTGTGCTCGCAACGCCGGCGCACGCCGCCATCAGCCTCGCCGTCGAGCAGACCCGCGCCGACAGACACGCCCGGCGCTTCGACCGCCTGACCAACGCGGTTCTGCGCCGCGTCGCGACCGACGGCGCGGCACGTCTCGCGGCCCTTGATGGCGTGAAGCTCAACATTCCCGCTTGGCGCTATGCGGGCTGGGAGGCGGCATACGGCGCCGAGACGGCGCGCAGGATTGCCGAGGCCTCGCTCGCCGAGGCGACGCTCGATCTCTCGGTCAAATCCGAGCCGGAAGCCTGGGCCGAGCGATTGGGCGGCAAGGTGCTTGCGACCGGATCGGTGCGCCTCGAAGCCTCGGGCCGCATCGAGGACCTGCCCGGCTTCGGCGACGGCGCATGGTGGGTGCAGGATGCCGCGGCGGCGCTGCCCGCGCGTCTTTTCGGCGACGTGCGCGGCAAGGAGATCGCCGATCTCTGCGCCGCGCCCGGCGGCAAAACTGCCCAGCTCGCAGCACGAGGCGCGCGTGTCACGGCACTCGATCTTTCGCCGGAGCGGCTCGATAGGCTCGCAGCCAATCTCGCGCGCTTGCAGCTCAAGGCCGATCTCGTCGCCGCTGACGCGCTCGCCTGGGCCCCCGGCCGCAGCTTCGACGGCGTGCTGCTCGATGCGCCCTGCACGTCGACTGGCACCATTCGCCGCCATCCCGATATCCTCTATCTCAAGCGCGAAGCGGACACGGCAGCGGCGGCCGCCCTCCAGACCCGCCTGCTTGACAGCGCCGCAAAACTCGTCAAGCCCGGCGGCCTGCTCGTCTACTGCACGTGCTCTCTCGAGCCCGAGGAGGGCGAGCTTGGGGTCGAGCGCTTCTTGCATGAGCACCCCGACTATCGCCGGGTGCCCATAACGCCGGCCGAGATCGGCGCCGATCCGGCCTGCATTACGCCCGCGGGCGATCTCAGGACACTCCCCTTTCACCTGGCCCTGGATCGGCCGGAAATGAGCGGCATGGACGGCTTCTTCGCCGCGCGGCTCATCCGCAACGCCTGAGCGGTGCCGGCCCAAGATGCGCACAGCTTGGGATGGCGCTCGCCTTGAGTTTGCACGCCTGCCAGAGTAGTCGGGCAATGGGCCAGAGAGCGTAGACGGGGCCAGATGACGCGGCTGAAGCTTTCCGAGCAGCTATGGGTCGCCCGCCTCGGCGCCGATCGTGCGCGCCGCTCGGCGGTCTCCCGCGTCCTCTATTCGCCGCCGTTCCGGTGGCGCTACGGCGCTGCCGTCGCCGACCAGCTCCTGATCGTCCCGCAGGATTTGCGCACCGCCGATCCCAGCTTCTGGGACGAGGTCGAGCTCGGCCAGTTCGGCCTTGCCGGCACCGTGGTTTCGATCGGCGAGGTCTCGCCGTTCGACATCACGCCCCCGAACGACGGCTGGGCGCGCGCGCTCCATGGCTTCGGATGGCTCCGCCATCTGCAGGCCGCAGGGCGTCCCGAGGCCCAGGAGACCGCGCGCCAGCTCGCCTCCGAGTGGGCCATGCGTCACAAGGCAGGCGGCGGGCTTCCCTGGGAGCCGGCGGTTGCCGGCCGCCGCCTGATATCGTGGGTCTCGCACGCCGGCCTCCTGCTCGAAGGCACGGACGCGCGCACCTACGAGACGATCACGCAGAGCCTCGGCATGCAGCTCATCCGGCTCGCGGCCGGCTGGCGCGACGGGCCGGGCGGCTACCCGCGCCTCGTAGCGCTCTCCGCGCTCGTGCTCGCCGATCTGAGCATCGCCGGCCACGAGGCGGCGCTTGGCGATGCAGAGCGCGCCTTCGCCCATGAGCTTTCGCATCAGATCCTGCCCGACGGCGGGCACCTGAGCCGCAATCCCGGAATGCTCGTCGAGCTCATGCTCGACCTGCTTCCGTTGCGCCAATGCTTCGCCGCGCGCAACCGCACGCCGCCCGCCGAGATTCCGGCCGCGATGCAGCGCATGCTCGCCATGCTGCGCTACATGCGCATGGGCGACGGCATGCTCGCACGCTTCAACGGCATGGGCGTTGCGTCTCCGGCCGGGCTGGCGACCGTCCTTGCCTATGAGGACAAGCCAGGCCTGAGCCCCGCGAAGATGACGGCCTCGCGCTACGTCCGTCTCGAGCGCTCGGACGCCGTGCTGATCATGGACGTGGGCTCGCCGCCGCCGCTCGAGTCCGCGGGCGAGGCCCATGCCGGATGCCTCTCCTTCGAGTTCAGCTCAGGCACGCGCCTCATCTTCGTCAATGGCGGCGCGCCGGGACCCGCCAACAGCCAGTGGCGGGCCGCCTCGCGCGCGACTGCGAGCCACAACACGCTCTGCCTGGGCGAGAAGTCGTCGTCGAAGCTCATTCGCCACAAGGCCCTCGAGGACCTCGTCGGCGCGGCTCCAATTCGCTTCCCCGACGCCGTCGGCGCGCGCGTCGAGAAGCATGGCGACAGCCTCGAGGTGACGGCCCACCACGACGGCTACGTGAAGCGCTTCGGCCTCGTCCATCGCCGCACAATTGCCCTCGCTGCCAATGGCCGCCGCCTCCTCGGCATCGACCGCCTCGAGCACCGCCGCACCAACACGCGGCTCAGGCAGGACATTCCCTACGCCATCTATTTTCATCTCCACCCCGCCGCCCAGTGCCGGCGCGGTGAGAGCGGCAACATCGCCGAGATCGTGCTTCCCGACGGCGCGGTATGGCGCTTCAGCCTGGAAGGGGCGAGACTGAGTCTAGAGGAAGGCACGTTTTTCGCTGATTCCGCGGGCCCGCGCAGCGCCATGCAGATCGTTGCCCGCGGCGCGACATTCGGCGCCAGCGAGGTGCGCTGGGTCGCCGAGGCGGTGGGTTGAGAGACTCACCTTATCGAGAGAGCGAATTCCAGAGCCCGATTGTGCGTGCTAAGCACTTCCCACGAGAAAAAGGGGCCAATCCCGAGCGATGACCAGCACCGAGACCAAGATCCGCCGCGCGCTTCTCTCCGTCTCCGACAAGACGGGCCTCGAGAAGCTTGCCCACGCGCTCTGCGAGCGCCGCATCGAGCTCGTCTCGACGGGGGGCACGGCGGCGGCGCTGAAGGGCATCGGCGTTCCCGTCCTCGACGTATCTGAGGTGACGGGATTTCCCGAGATGATGGACGGGCGCTTGAAGACGCTCCATCCCAAGGTGCATGGCGGCCTGCTCGCCATCCGCGGCGATGCGAGCCACGAGCAGGCGGCTGCGGCTCACGGCATCCACCCGATCGATCTTCTCGTCGTCAACCTCTATCCCTTCGAGTCGACCGTCGCCAGGGGCGCGCCGTTCGAGGACTGCGTCGAGAACATCGACATCGGCGGCCCGGCGATGATCCGCGCCGCGGCCAAGAACCACGCCGGCGTCGTCGCGATCGTCGACAGCGCGGATTACGAGGCGCTCCTCGACGAGATGACGGCGAACCACGGCGCGACGACGCTTGCGTTCAGGAAGCGCATGGCTGCCAAGGCGTTCGCCCGCACCGCGGCCTACGACGCGGCAATCGGCAACTGGTTCGCCGCCGAGGCGGGCGAGAAGAGCCCCGTCTGGCGCACCTTCGGCGGCCGTCTCGCGCAGGAGCTGCGCTACGGCGAGAACCCGCACCAGCAGGCCGCGTTCTACGTCTCGGGCGAGAAGCGCCCCGGCGTCGCCGGCGCGCGCCAGCTCCAGGGCAAGGAGCTCTCCTACAACAACCTGAACGACACCGACGCCGCCTTCGAGCTGGTGGCGGAGTTCGCCGCCTCCGAGGCCCCCGCCGTCGCCATCATCAAGCACGCGAACCCGTGCGGCGTCGCCATCGGCGAGACGCTCACGCAAGCCTATCTCAAGGCGCTTGCCTGCGATCCCGTGAGCGCCTTCGGCGGCATCATCGCCGCGAACCGACCGATCGACGCCGACGCGGCGGCCGAGATGACAAGGATCTTCACCGAGGTCGTGATCGCACCCGATGCCTCGGACGATGCGAAGGCCATTTTTGCTGCGAAGAAGAACCTGCGCCTGCTGACGACGGGAGGCCTTCCCGATCCCCACGCGGCCGGGCTCATGGTGCGCTCGCTCGCGGGCGGGCTTCTCGTGCAGTCGCGCGACAACGGCGTCGTCGACGCCTCGCATTTGAAGGTCGTGACGAAGCGCGCACCGACCGCGCACGAGCTGGCCGACCTGCGCTTTGCCTTCAAGGTCGCCAAGCATGTGAAGTCGAACGCCATCGTCTATGCCAAGGACGGCGCGACGGTGGGCATCGGTGCCGGCCAGATGAGCCGCGTGGATTCGACGCTCATCGCCGCCTGGAAATCGTCCGAGGCCGCCAAAGCCCAAGGCGCCTCCGAGCCGCTGACCAGGGGCTCGGTGGTGGCCTCCGACGCCTTCTTCCCGTTCGCCGATGGCCTGCTCGCGGCAGCGGAAGCCGGCGCGACGGCCGTCATTCAGCCGGGCGGCTCGATGCGCGACGAGGAGGTCATCAAGGCGGCCGATGAGAAGGGCCTCGCCATGGTCTTCACGGGCATGCGCCACTTCCGCCATTGAGGCGCAGCCGATGGGCGGCCAACGCTTCAGCACACATTTCCCGTCATCCCGGCGGTCATGGCGGAGCCATGCTTCGCTTAGACGGTCGGGACCCACGCAAGTCACCACATTTGATCGGCAAGGTGTCATGGATCCCGGCCTCCGCCGGGATGACGTTGATAGGGGGGCAACCGGCTGCCACAACCAAGCCGTCATCCCGCTGAAGAGCGGGACCCACGCAAGTCTCCGCGCGTTCGACGTTGCCGAGGAGCACAGGAAAGCAAAGCCTTCGCCACTTGCGTTTCCGGAAGCCACTCTCACGCGCGACTATCCGCGATTTGTCCCAAGAGGGATCGAGATTGTAGAAGCTGGCGTGGGTCCCGACCTTCGTCGGGATGACGTTGTCTTTGGGGCGACCGACTGCACATGATTGCGGGCGATGTCACATTGCGCCCCGCAACGCGCGGCGACTGGGACCTGATCCGCCGCTGGCTCGCGCGCCCCGAGATCGAGGAATGGTGGGGGCCGCTCTCGGCCACCGAGGCCGAGGTCAATATTGCGCTCAGCTCCGCTCACGCCATCTGCCGCATCATCGAGGCGGACGGCAGACCCGTCGGCTACGCGCACGCCATCGACGCCACCGTCTGGGGCGCCGACCTGCCGCAGGAGCTCGAGCCTGGCACCTGGGATCTCGATCTCTTCATCGCCTCCGAGGAGCATCGCGGCAAGGGCGTCGGCCAGGCAGCACTCGCGCTCCTGAAGGAGGAGGTGTTCGCAACCACGCTTGCAATGGCGGTGTGCATCTTCGCTTCCGTCAGGAACGAGCGCGCCGTGCGCGCTTACGAGAAGGCGGGCTTCCGCTGGAAGCGCGTCTGGCACGATCCCCACATGGGCCCCGAGTGGTTCATGGTCGCCGAGCGTGCGGGACGTCACTAGAACGGTGCTTTCAGGTCCGCACCCGGACCGGTAGCATGAGCATCATGCCGACGATGAGGAACAGCGCGATCGACGCCATGCCGAGACGCTGGTCGCCCGTTGCCGCCGTCACCGTCGCGACCGCGAACGGCGCCATGAACGCGGTCACCTTGCCCGAGAAGGCGAAGAGGCCGAAGTACTGCGTGATCTTGTCGGGCGGCGCGAGGCGGGCAAGAAGCGCCCGGCTCGCCGCCTGCACCGGCGCCGCCACGAGACCGACGACGACCGCGAAGGCGAGAAACACCCTTTCGCCGACCGACGAGAACGGCGTCGAGCCTGGAACCCGCGCCGCCACCTCGGTCGCATAAAGGACATGCGTCTTGTCGACCGAGAGGATGCCGAGCGCGCCCGCGAGCAGGAGCGCGAGCGAGACCATGATGACGGTCTTCGAGCCCACGCGGTCGTCGAGCACGCCGCCGATGACGGCACCGAACACACCGGCAAACGTCAGGATGATGCCGAACATGCCGAGCTCGAGCGCCCCCCAGCCGAATACGGCCGCCCCGTAGATGCCGCCGAACGCGAAGATCGCCGAGAGCCCGTCCGTGTAGAGCATGCGCGCGACGAGAAATAGCAGCATGTCGCGGTGCGCGGGCAGCGAGCGGATCGTGTCCCACAATTCGGCCGTGGCGGCACGCCGCCCACTTGCGCCGGTTCGCACGGCCGGCCGCGCGTCGGGAACAAAGAGAAAGAACGGGATCATGAAGACCACGTACCACAGCGCCGAGAACGGCCCGACGAGTCGGTCGCTTTCACGCATCGCGGCGTCGAGATGAAGCAGGGGATCGTAGCCGAGCACCGTCCTGCCAGTGGCGGGATTGACGACGATGAAGCCGGCCATGAGCGCGAGGCTCAGAAGCCCGCCCGCGTAGCCGACGCCCCAGCCGATTCCCGACAGCCGTCCGAGCTGGCTCGGAGGCACGAGGCTCGGCATGATCGCGTTGGTGAACACGGTCGTGAACTCGGCCGCCGCCGTCGCCGCGACGAAGGCCACGAGAATGAGCACGATCACCGCCGTCGACGCCCCAGGCGCCGCGAGCCACAGCGCCGAGAGACCTGCCACGAACAGGAGCGAGAAGAGCGCGATCCAGGGCTTCCTCGCCCCGCGCCCGTCCGCGAGCGCGCCGAGCAGCGGGCTGCCGATGGCGATCAGAACGCCGGCTGCGGCAGCCCCATAACCCCATAGCGCCTGACCCCATGCCGGGTCGCCGACGACCGCGTTGGCGAAGAAGGGCGCGAACAGGAACGTCAGCACCAGCGTGTAGTAGGGCTGCGCCGCCCAGTCGAAGAGCACCCACGAGGCGAGCGCCCGCATCGGCGCCCGCTCGGCTGTGACGCGGGATTGAGCAATCACTGCTGTCAATGGAGAAGGCTCCCTCTTGTGCCGCCAGACTTCCTAGCACGTGGCTCCGGTAGGCCGGCTCTGCCTGGACGCTTGAACAGCCGATTTGGACGCGGGCGCAGCGCCTGGGGCACACGGCGAGGCGGCACGCCTCGCTACGCGAGAATGATCAGGTGATCGGGGAGCTCGTTGTGGTCTGCCGAGCCGGGAGGAAAGTGCTTCGCGAGATGCTTGCCCACCGCAGCCACGGCGGAGACGAAGCCGTCCGCCGGCCGCCCCGAGCCGATCTGGCGCACGAGATCGTCGACGATCGCCTGCCATTCGCTCTTGGGGACGAGCGCGTTGATGCCCGAGTCGGCCAGGATCTCGGCGTAGCGCTCGGCCGCCGAGACGAAGATCAAAACGCCGGTCCGTCCCTCTGTGGTGTGCAGGTTCTGGGCGAGGAACTGCTCGACCGCGCGTCGGTGCGCCCGCGATTTCTTCACGCTTGCCGGCACGAGCATTGTGCGCACGCGCCGTGGCAGCAGCAGCGCCGCAGCCCCCGCGAACACGGCGAGCTGGATGAGATAGATCCAGTACACCGAAAGCCACGTGAACCAGATGAGCGGCCAGGGAACGAGAAGCGCGATCAGCGCCGCCCATAGAACGGGCGCATAGAGATAGGTGCTGCTCTCGGCGGCGATCACGGCGACGATCTCGCCCGAGGTCTCGCGCTCGGCGGCGGCAATCGCCTGCCCGATGCGCGCTTCGTCGCCTGGTGTCATGAGGAGCATGTCCGAACCTTCTCTCACTAGCCTGCTGCGCGCCATCCCGTCCGCCTACCAGCTTCCCGACGAGCCGCCGCCGCCGAAGTCTCCGCCGCCGCCCGACCAGCCGCCGCCGCCACTTCCGCCGCCCGACCAGCCGCCCCCGCCCCAGGTTCCGGACCCGACGCCGGGATCGGTGAGGATGGAGCGGTTGCGGCGGCCCCGCTGCCGGCCGACCGATTGCGGCGCCTGCTGGGCCTGGTTCATCTGCGCGTAGATCGCGAAGGCGATGATCGACAGCCAGAACAGGATGATGACGATCATCAGCCAGTCCGGCCCCTCGGCTTTGCCGATCGACTTCGCGCGCTCGCGCACCGCCTCCGCGTCGCCAAGCAGCACGTCCTTGACGTCGCGCGCCCCTGCCCGGATGCCGCCCGAGAAATTGCCGCGCCGGAACTCGGGCAGGATCGCGTTCTGGATGATGAGCGAGCTCATGAGGTCGGTGACGATGGGCTCGAGCCCGCGCCCGACCTCGATCCTCACCTTGCGCTCCTTCGGCGCCACGATCAGGAGCACGCCGTTGTTTTTCCCCGCCTGCCCGATGCCCCACTTGCGGCCGAGCTGGTAGCCGTAGTCCTCGATCTCGTAGCCGTCGAGCGACGGCACGGTCACGACGACGAGCTGATCCGTCGACTTCCCTTCAAGCGCTCTGAGGTCGGCTTCGATGGCCGTGCGATCCTCGACGCTGAGCAGCCCGGCGTTGTCGACGATTTGCCCCGTGAGCTCGGGGAACTGGGGCTCTGCACTAACAAGATGAGCTGACAAGAACAGCGCACAAACGAAAGCGATCACGAATGCAGAGATGCGATGTTCCCCTCCCCTTGACGGGGAGGGGCTAGGGGTGGGGTGAACGGCTCTGAGGGACGCTACTATTTCCTCGCCACGCACGTGGCTCGGGCTGGTGTCAAGCAAAGCAATTTCTCCCGCAATCGTCCCCCACCCCTTCCCCTCGCCGCGAAGGGGGAGGGGCAAAGAGGAGGGGATCGTCAGCTGAGTATTACTTGCCGGTGCCGAAATCGACCTTCGGCGTCTTGATCTCCTCAGGCGGGATGTCGAATGTCGCCATCGCCTGCGCGGACGGATAGAGAACCGATTTCCATATGCGGCCCGGGAACGTGGTGATCTCGGTATTGTACTGGCGCACCGCCTGGATGTAGTCGCGCCGCGCGATCGCGATACGGTTCTCCGTCCCCTCGATCTGGTTCTGGAGAGCGAGGAAGTTCGCGCCCGACTTGATGTCCGGGTAGCGTTCGACGACCGCGAGCAGCTGCCTGAGCGCGCCCCCGAGCGTGTTCTGCGCGTCCTGGAATTTCTGCATCGCCTCGGGGTTGGTCAGGATGTCGGCCGGAACCTGGACGCTCACCGCCTTGGCGCGCGCCTCCGTGACGTCCGTCAGCACTTTTCTCTCCTGTTCGGCGAAGCCTTTGACGCTTTCAACCAGATTGGGAATAAGGTCCGCGCGCCGCTTGTACTGGTTCAAGACCTCCGACCAGGCGGCTTTCGCGCTCTGCTCGTAGGTCGGGATGTTGTTGACGCCGCAGCCGCCGGCGGAGAGCGCCAGCACGAGAAGGGCGAGCAGTGCGAGCGGCTTCGGCAGTCGCGCTGAGAGCGGTTGCGCCGGGCTCGGGAGCAGCTGGATTTCACGGACCATGACCGCGTACACCTCTATCGATGAATACCCCCGAAGTCTTCCTCGTATGAGGCCGATGGCCGGGACGCAAGGTTAAAACCGGATTGTCGCACACCGGGCAAGATCGCATTCCTGCCGGCCCCTGGAAAAAGCACGTGATTGGCGACGATTCTTGCCATCATTTTCGCGAGACCGCCACATTCCCCGCGCACATCGTAGGAGCGGGCAGAGGATGATGGCCAGGGCGGATGTGACCTAGGCCAGGGGAGATCTATCGGGGCCATGCGTAATACGATCGCCGTGATGAACACCAAGGGTGGCGTCGGCAAATCCACGATGGTGCTGGCACTGGCCGAGACGCTTTCCGCCTATCACAGCAAGAACGTGCTCGTGATCGACAGCGACGCGCAGGCGACTGTCTCGAGCATGCTGATGACGGTCGCCAACCTGCACAAGCTTCAGAACGACGGGCTCACCATCGTCGACTATCTCGTCGCGCGCGTCCTTCAGAACGGCGAGAGCGAATGGCCGCGCTTCGTCGTCCGCAACGTCTCGGATGTGGACGACGCCCGAACCGTCTTCCTGATCCCCTCCGACATGCAGCTCACCCTCTTCGAGCGCGAGGTGTCGAAGGAGAGCCTGCATAGCCGCCTCCGCCTGGTCATCGGCGGCTTTCTTGCCGAGGCCCGCCGCGTGTTTGACGTCGTGCTGATCGACTGCCCGCCGGGCCTCTCGGTCCTGACGGAGAGCTGGCTGCGCGAGGCTGACTTTCATGTCTCCCCCACCAAGGCCGATTATGTCTCGGTGTGCGGCCTCGAGGTGTTCCGCCGCTTCAAGGCCCTGAACCCCGAGATGGGCTTTGCCCAGAACATGGGGGTCATCGTCAACATGAAGGACGCGAGCTCTGCCGCCGAGGACGACTATCACGGCTGGATCAGGGACAATGCCGAGAACAACTGCTTCACCCAGGTGGTCCCGCGTGCGGCCGCGCTGCAGGAGGCCGCTCGCTTCCATGCGCCAGACCGCTCGTATTTCGCCAAGTATCCCGGCCAGACCGGCCAGGCGATCCGCGCGCTGACCGAGGAGCTTCTCCAGCGCATGGCCGCCCCGCCCCGGGTCGAGATCGAGCCGCCGATCATCCCGGTCGCCGAGGCAACCGACGCCGCCTAGAGCATTTTCCGACGAAAGCCTGCCCCGGAGTCATGGCGTCGTCTTGGCGAAGCCGAGCTCCGCTCAGACGCGAAGCCAAGCTCCGCATGGACATCCGTGGTGGACACCGGTTCGTCGCAGAAAATGCGATAAAGCAAAATCCTAGAGCGCTTCCCATTCCGTAGGAACGGAACGCGCTCTAGGCGCACTGGCCTCGGCAACTCGACCGCCGCGCCCTTTGGGCTTGCGAATTCGCTTGTGCGGCAAGCCCGACTCATGCCGCCGTGCCCGCATGGCAAGGCACGTTCTCAATCTGAGCTACGACGGGCTGCGCGCCACGCGCGGCGAGCTTCGCACGGGCGTATCGAAGCAGGTCGTACAGGGCGCGCAGATGTTCCTCGGCGCCCACGGGCACTATTTCTTGAGCGGCGAGGTGCCGGATCGCATCTCGGATAGGGCGCCGGGGTTCGAGATCGTCGATCTCGCGCGCGAGCGCGGGTCGTGGGAAGCCGAGTTCGCCATCGACCTTCAGGCCAACGGCATTTGGGAGGCCGTGAAGTTCGGCTTCGGCGCCTTTCTGCACCAATCCTATCGCGCGTGGGCGGAGGGGCAGCTCTTCGAGGAGCCGCCAGTCGCACGCCGCGAGCCTGGCCTGTCAGCGCCGGGGGTGAGCGAGCCGCTGTTTGCGAGCATCTCCGCCCGGCAGTTTCAGGAGGAGCGCCTTGCGGTCCGCATCGGCCAGGCAGTCGTGCTGATGACGGCACCGCTCGGCACGTCGGCGTCGACGCTTGAGATGTCGCTCGACGGGCGACTGTTTGCGGTCTGGGACCGCCGCTATTTCACCGAGGACGACATCACGGATGCAGTGATGCAGTTCCGCCAGGGCCGCACGCTTGGGCGCCGCCTGAGCTGAGCCGGCCGCGCGGCGGCCGCCGACTCGAGATCGAACTGCGAGAAAATTTTGGAGCGGGCGATGAGTTTCGCACCTCTCCAATGCATACAGCTAAGATGTTGAATAGCAAGATGTTTTCAGGACGTCCTCCAGCGTAAGTTGGTCCATAAGTTAGCCGTTTGAACGGCTCTACAACTAGGGTGATTTGGGCTATTCCTTGGCCGCCCGCCCCGGGCCGCTGTCTATGGCATCAAAGACCAGCTTGGCTCCCCGCTTGAGCGGATCCAAAGCATCGATCTGCGAGTGAGCCCACTTTAGCCAGTCTGCAATGGCTCGATCTCCGACCCTCACCGTCAGGTCTGGAGTGCCCCTTTCGAGCGCACGTAGAAAGCGCCTCGCAAGCACCGCTCTTTCATACTGCCGAGTCAGCCGAATCAACGCCAGAATCCTCTGTTGTTCCTGTTTCTGGAGGGCCTGTTCTCGTTGACGGGAACGCTCAGCTTCGTAGGCTTTTCGCCCAGCCTCCTCTTTCTCACGCTGCCTGCGTGCAAGGGCCGGCCCCGCTTGAGCCAGCGCTGCGGCGATTTCAGCGACCCGTTCTTCCAATGGCCCGCAAGTTTTTTCTGACCACTCCCGAATGATTGGCGTATCCGACGGAAAGAAATGCTCGATCAAAAACCTTAGCTTTCCGTTCGGCTTCAGTTCGAAGGACGAGTAGCTGCGAAAAGCGCTAGGCGGCACTCGCTTTTGCGCTTCGCGCAACCGGCAAACTATCTTTTGCTGGAGATACTCAAAATGGAACCGGTTGGGGACCTCGGACACCACGCGCAGACCTTGCGCTTCAGCGGCTCGAAAGATTTTGCTTAGCAGCCGGTGCTTTCGCCGATCAAGGCGGCTGAATTCCCCGCTGAAGAACCCGCCCATCCCCAAACGCGCACGCCGAATGCCGTCATCGTGTTCTGCAATCCACGAAGCGACAATCGGGTGATGCCCAGACCGTCCTTTATTAGTTCCGGCGCGCTTGTCTGATGAGTGGGCTGAATACGATACAGGCTTAGCGCCGGCATCGAGTGAAGCCGCAGCCGAGGTGATCGTTACGGAATTCCGAATCGATGGATCCCCAGTGGCAAGGGGAGGAATCGCGGCCGAGGGCTTTCGTGTCCAGTAATCTTGTTCCGGCCACGTTAGTTTTAGTTGCCCACAGATGGCAGTGAGCCGACGCGTGGAGATGCCGAGCTCCTTCGCAAGCTCGCCGATGGGTGTCTGCCATAGCCGCTCATAGAGCTCCGCGCGAGTTATGGTTATTGGCTGCTTGGATGCCACAACGAGAGAACCCCTAGCGGGCTGGCAAACATCTGTTGAGAGCAGACTCGATCACCAAGTGTTTCACGCCAAGCGAGAGCTTTCAAAAAGGGACCCTTTTGACGGTTAATTGCAGGGGAGCCCGTCGCATGCTGTTTGGGCCCAATCTGGGGAGATTACCGCGTCCTAACCATCCCGCCATAGGGCTGCACAACAAACGTCCCTTTTTGATAGACCGGAAGTTGATGAGGGTTTGCCCTCGAGGCGCACGAAACAACAACGGAAAACGGCAGGGATGAAGGTCGGCTACGCCCGAGTATCGACCGATGATCAAAGCCTTGCCCTTCAACTCGATGCACTGAAGCTCGCCGGATGTGACCTCTTCTTTGAAGACCATGGAATCTCGGGATCGTCGACGAGCAGGCCCGCGCTCAATCGCGTGCTCAGTGTCCTCAAGCCCGGTGATACATTGGTGACCTGGAAGCTAGATCGACTCGGTCGCAGCCTGGCTCATCTGATCGCATTGACCTCCGAGCTAGAGCAGCGCGGGGTTAGTTTCGTCTCACTTTCGGAGGCAATCGACACCCGCACCGCAAGCGGGCGTCTCCTGTTTCATGTCATGGGTGCTCTCGCCGAATTTGAACGCTCACTTATCGCCGAGCGAACGCGAGCGGGCATCGCGGCGGCGCGCGGGCGAGGACGGTCGATAGGACGCCCTCCCAAGCTGTCACTTGATCAGGTCAAAGCCGCATTCGCTCAACTTGCGAGCGGACAAACCCGTCTCAAAGACCTAGCCGATCACTTCAATGTATCCCCACTAACCCTTAGCAGCGCTTTCTGCCGTATCTCCTAGCGGCCGCATCTATGGTCCGAGGACTGCTCGTTCAATGGGCTGCTTCTCCTGTCTGAGGCGGTGAGCCCCAGAGGCTAACCCGCCGTTCCGGGGAAGCAGCCGGTCCATCCCAGAAGCGGAAGTCAAGTGGTGCAGGCCTAGCCGGCCGCACGCGGCGGTTTGGAGGTCCGCATTTGAGGGGACTTCTGCCATCTGTCGGGTGGTCAGGCTGCGTGAGCCGTCACCACGGCCAGCGAACAGGAACTGACCCGGCTTTCGCCCGGTGAGTCTCAGGTACTCATCGATCGCCAGCCGCGTTTGGTCCGTCAGCTCGAACCGAACCGGACTGCCGGTCTTCCTCTGCCGGATGGTCGCGCGATCCATCGCATAGCCGCTCGGGGCCACGTCTACGTCACGAACGGCGACCACGTCGCAGCCGCGCAGCTTGCTGTCGATGGCCAGGTTGAACAACGCAAGGTCGCGCTTGCGGCCCTCCATCTGCAGCTTCGTCCTGATCGACCAGACGTGGCTTGGTCGTAGAGGCGGCTTGGCCCCGACGAGCTTGCCCTTGTTCCAAGGCTGGCGACGCGTGGACTTCTCAGCAGTAGGTGCGTGATCTCCTTCCATGGTCTGTGTCCTTTGTTGAGAGACAGACCAGATTGCGTCCATCTTGAGCTAGGCCACTGATACGACGCCTAGTTTCCGACTTTTTCTTCCGTCGCGTGGTTACCACCCGTCGATTTTGACCCGCTGCAGACATGCCCGCTGCAGCAGTGAACCACGGAGATCAAGTCCGCGCCAATCAGTCGATCCGATTCGCCGTGCGCCGCCAGGAACGCGCGGACGCTACTTCGCCTTGCCCTCCCCCATGCCTTGCCCGGGGCCCGTCGTATCAAGGGCGGTCTTGCATGCGGCAGTGACCTTATCCTTATTGGCTTCCAGACAGGCTCTCACTTCGCCTTGCCCGTGCTCCTTGCCCGCGCAGAATTTTTGGATGTCGTCCTTGCACGCAGTGGCGACCGGACCCTGTTGAGCCCATGCAAAGTTTGCGATTGCAGCTGCCGCAAAAAGAGCTGCGCTCAATACCTTGATTATTTTCATTGAAGAGTACTCCACATTGTTACTCACTCGGATTGGCGCTTGGCGAGGAGACACCAACCCACCACTAGCCCACCTACATGCCGCAAGGCCTGCGCACCTTGACCACCATCAACGGATTCGACGGCATAGCGTCACATAGGCTCAAGAGACACCGGCATAGGACGGTTCTGCGGAACACATTTCGATCAGCAAGGAAATTGGCGCCCGAACGTGTAGCCGCCCGCACCCCTACCTTCGCACCGTCCACCGCTCACGTGGCGATGCGGCACGTTGGAGCTGAAAGTCGCCCTCCGCATGCAGGGCCCCTTGGCACAATGCCCAAATCCAACCGTTCGTGACATGCCGGTACGCCATTGAATCTCATGACCGGAGGCGGAAGCGACCGAGGTGGCGAGAAGCGCGGCCACGACAGCCGTCATACGAGCAAAAAACATCATGCTGTTTCCTTTCGATTCCGAGATGAAGATTGGAGAGAGTTGGCTTTTGGGCCGGCGGGTCGGGAATCCGGACGAACTTCGGTCAACCGGCGGACGAGTTCTGACTGGGGATCGTGCTGGTTGAGCGCCCAGACAGCGACGGCCCATGCGCCAGTCGCAAACATGAGTGGCCAGAGCAGCGAAACGGCTTCACCCCAGCTGATGATGAAGCTCATGCCACGCCTCCCAGATTCTTGGGCAATAGGGGCGTGGGTTGCGCACGTGCGGGAATGCCTGCGCCTCGCATCAACTGGCCGAACTCGACCACAGGCTCGATCCAATAGGTGAGGTGCGGGATGGGAGCCTCTCGCCGGATCCGCTCGAGCAAGCCGTCGACTTCGGTCCGCCGGAGAACCGCGACGAGCACGCCGCGCTCGACCCGACCCCGCACCCGCTCGCTCACGGTGGCCTTGGCAAAGCCAAAGCCGTGGCCTTCCGCCGAAAAGGTGGTGAAGCCTGCAAGCGTCGGTTTAAGCCCAAGCATCAATTCGATGAGGCCATCGGCTGCACTCGGGGGATAGACGAGGGTGAGCTTGCAAAGGGGCTGGTCCATTGGAGACTCCGGGTTTCGTCGTTCGCGCGATCGGCAGCGACGCCGAACCTGCGGAACAGGATGGGAAGGAGGATGAGCGTGAGCGCTGTCGAGGTGATGAGGCCGCCAATGACAACGATGGCGAGCGGCCTCTGAATTTCCGAGCCTGGCCCGCTCGCAAACAACAGGGGCACGAGGCCAAAGGCTGCGATGCTGGCAGTCATCAGCACCGGCCGGAGCCGGCGCACGGAACCTTCCAGTACGACCTCAGAAATGTTCGTCCCGACGGCAATCAGCTGATTGAAGTGGCTGACCAGCACGAGTCCGTTCAACACAGCGATGCCGAGCAAGGCGATGAAGCCAACGGATGCAGGAACAGAGAGATATTCGCCAGAGATCCACAGGGCCAGGATGCCCCCGACCAGCGCAAACGGGACGTTCGCCAGGATCAAAACGGATTGACGGAATGAACGCAGCGTTGCGAACAGCACGGCGAAGATCAAGGCGATGGCGATGGGCACGACGATCGAGAGCCGGGTCGCCGCCCGCCGCTGATTTTCGAATTGTCCGCCCCAGACGAGCCGGTAGCCGAGCGGCAGCTTCACATTTTCCGCCACCGCCTTCTGTGCTTCCTCGACAAACCCGACTAGGTCGCGGCCCGCGACATACGCCTGGACGATCGCAAAACGCGACGCATTCTCGCGTTCGATCTTGACCGGGCCCGCTACGCGAACAAGCTTGGCAACATCGCCAACCCGCACAAGTCCGCCATCACCAGCAGCAAGCTGGGTTTGCGCAAAGAGCTCGGGCGCTTCCCGCACCCCTTCCGGCCCGCGGATCACGATGTTCGTCCGCCTGCCGGGCTCTGCGACAAGTCCGGCAGGAGCACCTTCCAAGAGCGCGCGCAACTCGTCCTGCAAGCCGGTTACAGAGAGCCCGGTCCGGCCCGCCGACAGACGGTCGACATTGATTTGCAGGTAATCGACGCTGTCGTTGGCGACCGTCGAAACTTCGGCAGCGCCCCGAACCTTGGTGAGAACGCCCTGCAACTGTCCGGAGAGATCGGCCAGCACATTCAGGTCCGGCCCGAAGATCTTGATGGCAAGGTCGCCGCGGGCGCCAGTGAGCATTTCTGCGGTGCGCATCTCGATCGGCTGCGTGAAAGCGAACTCAACACCCGGCAGATCGGCCATCGCTTCGCGCAACTGCTCGACGAGCCAAGTCTTGTCCGGCACGCGCCACTGGTCTTTCGGCTTCAGGACAAGGAACGTGTCGGTCTCGTTGGGGCCCATAGGGTCGAGACCCAACTCATCAGAGCCGACACGGGCAACGATGCGCTCGACCTCCGGCACCTTCTCCTTGAGGGCGCGCTGGATTAGGAGATCGCCATCGATGCTGGCTTTCAGGCTGATCGACGGCAGCTTGGTGATCTGCATGATCACCGAGCCCTCATCCATGGTGGGCATGAAAGCTTTGCCGACAGCGCCGTAGGCAACGACAACGAGACCGATACCCACGGCCGCAAGCAGGTAAGCGGGCAGCGGAAACGCAAGACACGATTTGAGCAGGGCTCGATAGCCGCGCGTCAGAAGGCGCATGAGCAGCGGTTCGCGGTGGTGACCTCCCCGCAAAAGAAAAGATGAAAGAACCGGGATAAGAGTGAGCGAGAGGGCGAGCGATCCGCTCAAGGCGAAGATGATGGTGAGTGCGACCGGTCCGAACAGTTTACCTTCGAGGCCCTGCAGCGATAGCAGCGGAAGAAATACGAGGCAGATGATCAGGATACCGGAGGCAACCGGTACTGCGACCTCGCTCGCGGCTTGATAGACCTGATGCAGCATCGGAACAGGGCTGTCGTCGGTGTGGTGCTGCAGCCGCTCGACGGTGTTCTCGACAACAACAACGGCCGCGTCGACGATGAGCCCGATTGCGATGGCAAGGCCCCCGAGGCTCATCAGGTTCGCCGACATGCCGAAGGCCTGCATCAGCACAAAGGTGACGAGAGCCGCGAATGGCAGGGTCACGGCGACAACCAGGGCCGCGCGAAGGTTTCCGAGAAAGGCCAGCAGCAGGATGACGACGAGGACGGTCGCCTCCATGAGCGCCTTGCTCACCGTGCCGACTGCCTTTTGAATTAGGTCCGAGCGGTCATAGAACACATCGAGGTGCACGCCCTCGGGAAGGCTAGGCTTCAATTCGTCCAACCGCTCACGAACGGCCTTGACGATGGCGCTGGCATCAGCGCCGCGGAGAGACAGGACGAGCCCCTGGACGGCTTCGCCTTTGCCGTCCTTGGTGACGGCCCCGTACCGCGTCAGGCTGCCGATGCGGACAGTTGCGACGTCGCGCAAGCGCAGGACCCGCGCGCCATTCATCTTCAGCACGATCTGTTCTAGGTCCGCAGGTGTTTGGATCGCGCCGGCGGCGCGAACCACGAGGGCCTTTTCGCCTTCGCTCAGGCGCCCTGCACCATCGTTGCGATTGCCTTCCTCGATGGCTGTGAGGAGATCGTCGACGCCCAACCCTGCGGCTGCCAATGCGGTGCTATTTGGCGAAATTTCGAACGTACGAACCATGCCGCCGAGCGCATTGACGTCGGCGACCCCCGGGATTGTTCTCAGCGCCGGACGGATGGTCCAATCGAGCAGGCTGCGGCGCTCTTCGAGCGAGAGGTTGCCCCCCTCGATCGTGAACATGAACACGTCGGACAACGGAGTGGAAACAGGCGCCAAGCCGCCCGTGATGGTCGCGGGCAGATCGCCGCGAACGCCCGCAAGACGCTCGGCCACTTGCTGCCGTGCCCAGTAGATGTCCGTGCCATCCACGAAATCGAGCGTGATGTCGGCAACCGCGTATTTGGCGGCGGAACGTAGAATGGTTTGGTTGGGTATGCCGAGCAGCTCCATCTCCAAGGGTGTGATGACCCTGGTCTCGACCTCCTCGGGCGTCATTCCCGGCGCCTTCAGGATCATCTTGACCTGGACCGGCGAGATGTTCGGGAACGCGTCGATCGGTATTGTTTTGAATGCGTATCCGCCGAACGCGGCTACCAGTCCCGTGACCAGCAGCATGAAGACGCGTTGCGTCAGCGAAAACGCGATGAGACCACGAAGCATGGCTTACTGCGCCGTCAGCATTTGTTCGAGTTGGGGAAGACCGCTTGTAGCGACCTGAGCGTCAGGCGCGACGTCTCCGGCAATCGTCGCACCGGACGGTGACCTGCCTCGGAGGGTCACGGGCACCAGCGTGAAGCCAGAGTTGTTGCGTACAAAGACGCCGTAGTGATCATTGATGCGCGAAACGGCCTGATACGGGACAGCCAGGCTGCCAGTCTCCGCTTGCCGCATGACGCTGAGCGTTACCATTTGCCCGGAAATGAGCCCCGAATCGACCGGTACGGTGACCAGCATCAACGCGGATCGCGTCATGCGATCGAGGGAGCCGCCAATCGAGACAACCTTGCTCTCGGGGCCATCTAGAACTTGAACCGGATCACCCGGCCGAATGCGGGACACGAGGTCCAATGGCACCTGAGCTTCGATCCAAAGCTCATTGCTGGTGTCGATCGTGACCGCGGCCGCCATGACGTCGAGCTTGCCGCCCGGCACGGCCAGCGTCTCGACAATGCGTCCTTCGGCGAGCGCCGGGATCGTGAACTGTCCGGATTCGCCCAAAGTTATGCCGCCGAGCGAGATGGCGCGCTTGTGCTGTTCCATGACAGCCTTGATCTTGGCGACCTGGGCCTCTGCTTCCTCTGCGACTGTCGCGTTCTGGAAATTCTTCTCCACAAGCGTGCGCTTGCGTCGAGCCAGCGCGTCGGCCATCTGCAATTCAGCTTCCGCCTGAGCGAGCTGGCTGATGGCGTCGAGCAGTTCACGGCTGGAAATCGTGACAAGCGGCATGCCCTTGGTCACGGATTGACCCGGCACGACGTGGACCTGAACAACGGTTCCGCCGAACGGTGTAGCTGCGACGACTCTTGAATTGAGCGCAGGAACCACGGTTCCCGGGAGCAGGGCCACGGTCTCCCGATTCGTTGGCCGGACTACCGAGAGCTTTATATCCATGCGCTCGACCTGTGCGGTCGAGACGGCCACGTCTTGCGCGCCTGCAGTGGTGACCGTGAGGGCACAAAAGCCGAGAGAAATCAGACTAATGACTGGCGGCCGACGCATGGCTTGAACTCCCACACCTGCGATTGTTGCTTGCGCTGTGGGATGTGCCGGGCCGACCTGAAAGGAACCTGAAACGAAGCTGCGCAAACCCTGAAGGGGGTTTTCAGGCCGCTTTCAGGTCACCCATGTTATGGGCTCTCGAGACGCAATGAGGAGGCTCCAATTCGCATCCTGCTGGTGGAGGACGACAATGAGATAGCTCAGCGGCTGATGGCCGGACTGGGCCAGGCAGGATTTGCGGTCGAGCGGGCCGACAACGGGTCAGATGGCTACAGCATGGGCACGGAGGAAAACTACGACGCAGTGATCCTCGATCTTGGACTCCCGCACATGCAGGGTCTCGACGTTTTGAGACGATGGCGGTCTGGGACGTGCAAAACTCCAGTGCTCATTCTCACGGCACGCGGCTCCTGGGCGGAAAAGGTGGACGGATTGAATGCCGGTGCGGACGACTACATCACCAAGCCGTTTCATATTCCCGAGGTTGCCGCGCGCCTCAAGGCTCTGATCCGGCGTTCGTCGGGATTGGCAAGTCCGGTGCTCTCACATCGAGGAATTCAGCTCGATACGGGCTCAGGTCAGGTCACGCTCAGCGGAGAGCCGGTCGACGTGACCGCTCGAGAGTTCAAGATGCTCAACTATTTCATGCATCGCATCGGCCGCGTTGTATCGCAGGCCGAGCTCACCGAGCACCTCTACACGCTCGATGAGAGCCGCGAATCCAATACGATAGAAGTCTACGTGAGCCGTCTCAGGCGCAAGCTCGGCGCCGATATCATCAAGACGCTACGCGGTCTCGGCTATCGGATGGATTAGAAATGTTGAGCTTACTCAGTCTCAAGCGCCGTCTGATTGCTGTCTCGACCGCATGGATCGTGTTCGGCATGATTGCTGCTTGGTTTGTGCTGTCGGCGATCTTCCAAAAGCACGTGACTGCCCAATTCTATGAAGAGCTTTATGTCCACCTCGACGAGCTGCAGCGGCTGGCCGCCATAGACGGCGACCGGGCGCTCATGCGTCACAATCTGAGCGACCCCCGCTACGATGTGGCGAGATCGGGATTCTATTGGGAGATCCAAAAATCTGGAACCGTGATTGCCAGGTCGCCATCGATGCAAGGAGCAAAGCTGCAAACGCCGCCAGACCAGCGAACGGACGTTGGCGTGCACACCCACCGAATTTCAGGTCCAACAGGAACGTTGCTCGTGGCGGAGAGGGCCGAATGGAAGAACCCGTCCGAACCTCCGGTATATTTCATTATCGGCACCGACCAGCGCCATCTCAATGCCGTTCTAGAGAGCTTCAACTCGACACTGTCATGGTCATTGGCCGGCTTCGGGCTGTCGATGGTCGCGGCAGCAACGTTGCTGATCCTCTACGCGATGCGGCCGCTCAATCAGCTGCGCGATGCGTTGTCGTTGGTGCGGTCTGGGTCAGCCAAAAATCTTCCGGGTAAGTTTCCCGGCGAGGTGCAGCCGCTCGTCGACGATCTCAATTCGCTTCTCTCTGCGACATCGGAATTGATACAGCGAGCACGGACGCAGGCCGGAAACATGGCTCATGGGCTCAAAACACCGCTCGCGATACTTACGGATGAAGCCTATCGCATAGGCGAACAAGGTCTCACCCAGGCCTCGGCGAAAATCCTTGAGCAATGCCGGCAGATGCAAGCGCAGATTGATTACCAGACGACACGCGCGAAAGCGGTCGCCACGCGCTTGGCACCTGGGACATCAACGTTGGCGCGTGAGGCTGCGGACGAGGTCATCAGTGCGGTGTCACGCCTCTACAGGGACCGCGGCATTACGTTTGAGAACCACATACCGGCTTCTCTTCGCGTTGCCTGCGACAGGCAGGACCTGAACGAAATGCTCGGCAACCTCGTCGATAACGCGAGCAAGCATGCGAAATCCTTGGTGCGGCTCTCGGTTGGAGCGCCCTCGACGAATTCCGCGCTGAGCATTGTGATTGAGGACGACGGCCCTGGCCTCCCGCCGGAGGCCTACGATGTCGTCTTCAACGTTGGGGAACAATGGGATTCTCAAGCCTCGGGCTCGGGCCTCGGCTTGGCGATCGTTCGCGACCTGGCAAAGCTTTATGACGGGGATGTCAGACTGTGCTCGTCAGCACTCGGTGGCCTCTCGGTGTCCCTCGAGTTGCCGTCTTTTGGACAGCGCGCCAGCTGATGGCCCAGGCCCTCGCATCCGGCTCGATTAGGTCACAAGAGCGACCCTGAGTGTGTAGATCCCAATCGCGATGATGGCCACGGCTGCTGCGCCTTGCAGAAGCCGCGCATTGCGTTCGAACAGGGGCAGTCGATGCGCGAAGGCGGTCCCCATTCTGCTGCGCGCCACAATTGCTAGAACTGCCACGATGCCGATTGTCGTTGTGATACCTAGCGTCAGCGACATCAGGACCAGCCCAACCATGGCCGCCGTGCCTTGTGCCCAGGCAAAGCCGAGCACCGAGATGGTTAGCGGACATGGCAGCAGACCGATGCCGGCAGTCAGTGCACTCGCCCCGTCATGCGTCGTGGAACTCGGCCTCAGCGCTTGGACCAGCATCACAGCACCTGCGATGACGATGAGTCCGTATCCGAACAGCATAAAAGTCGGAGAGCCGCGGCTGGTGATCGAAGGGGCCTGCCCGATGATGAAGCGGAGGACGAGGAAGACGGCGAAGCCCGAGAGCACATGCAGCAATGCCGCGGATAGGGCGACGCGGAGCCCCTTACCGACGCGCGCTTCAGTGCCAAGAAAGTACGCCGCGAGCGCCGCTTTGCCATGACCGGGCGTCAGCGCGTGAACAGCGCCAAGGACGAATGCCAGGGCAGCCGTGCCAAGACCTCCAGTGCGCAGTTCGGCCGCTAGGCTGCGGATGACACCGCCCTGAAACGAGCTTAGGTAGGTCATCAGCCAATCTGGCATCCTTCACACCGTCATTCTTTGATGGCCGATTGTCGCTGATTGTCTCGCGCCCCCGCAACGCGCTAGCCTCGCACCATGAGCCGCCATGCTGTCGCCCTCGCCGTGCTCTCGGCCGCGCTGTTCGGTGTCTCTACACCGGCAGCGAAAGCGCTTCTAGGTTCGATCGACCCGATCGTTCTCGCCGGCCTTCTCTACTGCGGTGCCGGTTTCGGTATCGCGATACTGCGGCGCCTCGGTCCTGCGGTTGTGTCATCTTTCGGGGCTCCGGAGGTTGCACTGAGCCGCAAAGAGCTGCCGTGGCTCGCAGCCGCCATTGCAGCGGGTGGCATCCTCGGTCCCATTCTGCTGATGGTCGGTTTGGCCAGGACAGAAGCCGCCACGGCGTCCCTTCTTCTCACGCTCGAAGGTGTCGCGACCGCGCTGATGGCTTGGTTCATTTTCCACGAGAACTTCGACCGTCGAATCGCTCTCGGCATGGGCTGCTTGGTTTCGGGAGCCATCGTGCTTTCGTGGAGCGGGCAGCCGACCCTGTCCGGCCTCTTGGGGCCGCTGGCGATCATCGGCGCCTGCATCGCGTGGGGTCTCGACAACAACTTGACGCGCAAGGTGTCGCTTGCCGATCCACTGCAAATCGTCGAGTTCAAGGGCTTAATCGCGGGGCCGTTCAGTCTCGTGCTTGGTCTCTCTACCGGCAGTCAGCTGCCGGGCCTCTCGGCGACGGCGATTGCCGGTGTGATCGGTTTTCTCGGCTACGGCGTCAGCCTAGCCCTGTTTGTCCTCGCCCTGCGGCATTTGGGGGCCGCGCGCACGGGTGCCTATTTCTCCACGGCTCCGTTTCTCGGCATGGTGGCAGCCGTCGTGTTTCTTCGCGAGCCGGTGACGCTGCAGCTCGTTATGGCCGGCTTGCTCATGGGGCTAGGTGTGTGGTTGCACCTCACCGAGAATCACGACCACGAGCACGAACATGCACCCATGGAGCATTCGCATCCGCACGTGCATGATGAGCATCATCAGCATGCCCATGCCCCCGGTGACCCACACGGCGGGTCGCACACCCATTGGCACCGTCACGAGCGGTTGCGTCATAAGCATTCACACGTTCCGGATATGCACCACACCCACACTCATTGATTGCAGGATTCTCTGAGGCGGTGACCGGGCGTGGCCGCCGTGCGCCGCTCTCTACCTCTGCAGCTGCGCGATGACGCGCCTGAGCTTCTCAGCGACTTGGGCCGCCGCCTCTTTGAGCCGCGGATTGTCGATTGCCTGCATCGAGGCGACCGGATCAATCGCCGCGACCTCGACGGCGCCGTCTTGAAGCTCCTGCACGACCACATTGCACGGCAACATGGTGCCGATCTTGTCCTCCAACTGGAGCGCTTCGTGGGCCAGCTTGGGGTTGCAGGCGCCGAGGATCCGATATTTGCGGAATGCCACGCCGATTTTCTCCTGCAGCGTCTTCTGCACGTCGATGTCGGTGAGGATGCCGAAGCCCTCCGCTTTCAGCGCGGCGGCAGTACGGGCAACGGCATCATCGAATGGTGCCGGCAGTGTCGTGTTGAAGTAGTACACCATCGTCAGGGTCCCGCGATGTCTTGTTTTCGCTTCAGATATTCATCGCGATCAATCTCTCCGCGCGCGTAGCGCTCGTCGAGGATGTCGCGCGCGCTGCGCAGGGGCCTCTCTGTCCCGCCAAGCCAGCGGACCAAGGCGACGACGAGGGCAACAAGCACCGCCAGCCACAGGATCATCGAAAGGGGGCCGAACCACATCCCACCGCCTCCCCACCACGTGGTCCAGTCGTGCATCATCTGCCATGTCCCACATTGGCCAGGCTTCGCCGTGCCTTGTGCCTGGGCCATCGACGATATGCCCGCCGAACCAACCAAGCCGGCGACGCAGGAGTCTGGCTCCATCACGTTGCTCGCCGCTTCCGCAAGCATCACCAGAGTCTCTGATTTTTTTTTGAGGCTACATCCGGGCTCGCAGCTCGATATTGCGCAAGATCAAGCTGATCGAGCTCGAGCGTCCCGCGCACCGATCAACTTTGGCCAGCAACTCACCATCGCAAATCCGTTCCTACAGGCGGTGGGAGCTGGCCCTTCGCTGCCGAGTGCGTTCGGTCGCATCATCCCAGAAGCTGACTTCGGCGAGAACGCGACCATGGACCGCTGGCGACCGATGCTGGATGTCTGCGGTTGGGTGATAAGCAGTTGAATGCGTGGCACGGCCCAAAGCCGAGTCTGACCCCGAGCCGACCTCGGCAAGCTCGTTCCACCCCGATGGGCCACCAGCCAACTACTTTGGACGCACCAGTTTCGCCATAAGCGCATCGAACAGCAATTCGCTTGAAGGCTTGATTTCAGCAACGGGCGCGCCTTGCATGAACATGGCCAGGACGCCGCTGGAAGCTGCCCAGATCGCTCGTGCCGCCGTGTCGACATCGGTCGTCAAACGGCCTTCGGTTGCCAGGCGCTCGACGATCGCCCGCATAATGATGAAAGCCTCTTGAACCGCGCCCGGGTCTGACCGCGTGCTCTCGACCATCAGGCGGAACAGTTTTGGGCGTTCGAGCGCGAACGCGATCCAGCCGTCCCAACCGCGCCGCAGATCGGCCATGGCATCCGCCGTCTGACGGTTGGCCCGTTTGTGCACCATGAACGTGTTGACGCCCCGAGCGACGACGGCGCGCAGCAGACCATCCTTATCGCCGAAGTGATGATAGAGCGTCGGCGCGGTGACCCCCGCCGCCTGACAGACCGCGCGCGTCGTGACAGCCTCGACGCCGCCTTTTTCCAGGAGACGTGCGGCAGCGGTCAGGATGTGGTCCTCGGTCTCCATCATCGCTCTCAAAAATGCATCTTGCAGGTTTCTATAGCGCCGCTATATTCCAGACTATAGCAACGCTATAGAGGTAGCATGAAAAACGCATTCGTGACAGGGGGCTCCGGCTTCGTCGGCGGGGCATTAATTCGGCGGCTCGTGGCACAAAACGTTCGTGTCGTGGCGCTGGCCCGCAGCGAGGCCGCTGCGGCGGCAGTCAGGAACGGGGGTGCAGACGCCTGTCGTGGTGACCTCTCGGACGAGCGGGCCATTACCGATGGCATGCGGGGCTGCGATACGGTGTTCCATGTGGCCGGGCACCTGAGCGAATGGGACCCTTATGAGGTCTTCCACAAAGCCAACGTCGTTGGCACCCGCACGATGCTCGCGGCGGCGAAGGCTGCCGGTGTGTCGGTATTCGTTGCTGCCGGGGCCTCTGCCGTCGTCATGGGCCGACCGCTGTCGATGAAGAACATATCGGAGGACCTGCCGCTCCAGGCGCCCTCATGGGGACCTTACATCAAAACGAAGGCGGGAGCTGACCTCCTGGTGCGGCAAGCGAATACGTCTGGGCTTCGCACGGTCGTGGTCCGGCCGCCACTGATCTGGGGCGCGGGGATGCCGATGCTCGAAGAGATGGTCGCTGCGGCCAAGGGCGGCCAGTTCGCGTTGCCAGATTCGGGGCGGCAGGTCATGACCACCAGTCACGTCGACAACGTCGTAGAATGCTTGATCTTGGCTGCTCAGAAAGGCCGGGGCGGCGAAGCCTATCATGTGACGGACGGCGACGTCACCACGCTCAAAGACGTTTTGGCGGACCTTCTCGGAACATGCGGCGTTCCTCCCATTAAGCGTAGTGTTCCCTTCGCAGTCGCTTGGCGCATGGCGGCCGTCGTGGAAGGCGTTTGGCGTACGTTTCGTTTTCGCTTAAAGCCACCAGTCACACGTCAGACTCTGCGCATGATCGGTCAGGACTTCACCCTCGACACCACCAAGGCACGCCGCGATCTCGGTTACGTACCGGTCATCAGCTGGGCTGACGGTATCTCGCGCATGCGCGGATAGTGCGGATAAATCAAGTCGCATCATCCAAGGCGAAAACACATGAGCGCGAATCTTCGCGCTATTGGCTCGGCTATGGCTCTCGCGGCTCTGATTTCAAGCGCGGATCAGGGACAATGGAGCGACATCATCTACAATGGGAAGTCTTAGCGGATAAAATGTGGTAGGCGGCTCATCTGCAAGTGGCCCTTCGCTGAAATCGGCACTTCGGCGGAAATATACAAAAGCGGACATCAGTCGAACTAACGTCGGCGACACAAAATTCGCCGTCGCCGATGTCCGCTGCTGAGGGAACTCCGGTCGCACTTCTCGTGTCGCGATCGGCAGCCATTGACCCACTGCCGACGAAGCAGGTCGCCAGCTCTCGTCATATCTGTTCGTCCGCTCCCGGAGACTGCTAACGAACCCAGGGCCGCCAATGATCGACGTCATGGGCCAGGGCACCAACTCCGAAAACAGCGGTGGCGGCACCACTTTCGCGATGTGTTCGTCACTCCCCCCAAAGCCAATCCCACTCACCGGCCGGTTTGGGCCGCCGGCTCGCGCGTTTTTCTTTTACCTTTGGTTGTCCCAGCTCGACTTCAACGGACCGCGCGGGTCCCGCTAGACCAGATGCCGAAGGTGGTACGGGTGATACCGCACGCGCTCCAATCGTCGCTGTCGAGTTGATGCCAGGCTCGGAGGCCCCTCCTTCTCCCACGACGACGAAAGGCGCCCAGTGAGCGGGATGTGTGTCGTTGCCGCCTTTGGAAATGAGCGCAACCATGGCGCGGCGCAGTGCCTCGGAGCGTCCAATGGCTGGGTTTGCCGCGAGCTCCGCGAGTGATTTCGTGACGAGCGCTACAGTGGCATTCGAATCCACGTACCAATGAGACACGAGTAGCGACCGAGCCCGCGCGTAGAAGAATGCTCGAGCAAGTCCAGACAGAGCCTCCGCATTGCCCTTTTCGCCGCTGGCCGCGGTGTTGCAGGCCGAGAGTAGCACCCAATCCGCATCGAGGTTCAACTGCGCGACCTCTGACGCCGTGAGCAGACCGTCGTCCTCCTCGCTCGCCGTCTCAGGCGGCGTGAGCAGCAACGCCGGTTCGGCGAGGGACTTGGCGAAGAGTTCCGTTTCTCCAGCAATCAGCCCGTGGGTCGCAAAATGGAGGATGCGGTGGGAGGCGAGAACTCCGTCCGTGCTCAGCTTCTTGATCGCGGTCTCGGTAGCTCGGGCGCCGAGATAAACGTCGGTCTCCTGCGCACCGAGCTGGCGCGCCACCGCACACAACTCGTCGGCCGTCTCCGGCAAGGGAGGCTGGCGGCGCAGAGCGGCAACGTCACCGATGCCCCGAATAAACAAAGAGGGGAGGGCAGTCGGGACCTCGAAGCCGGCGATGGTGATCGGCTTGGTCGCCCGAACCGACGGCGGACACGATTGCTTTTTCCTCGCCGCGACTGCCCGATCGGCCTGCATTGAATTGCTCGGACTGCCATCCAGGATCGGATTTCCGAAGCCGATATAAGGGCTCGACGCCGCGCTGGTCCTGGCGAACTTGCGCAAGGACTTGAGGCTCGCCACCGACGGCAGAACCATGATCGGATGTTGAGCGCCCAGCCATTTTGCCTGGGCATAGCCAGACACATTACGGGGAATGGCGGTGCCCGGCTGCTCTGTGACGAGTACGTGGAAAGGGATCTGGGCGAGCGGTCCCGAGGGCACGATCAAGAGGCTCTTGTCCTTGATCAGATCCTCGATCTGGCCGAACAGCGCTTGGTAGAGTTCGTGGGATCGTTTCAGATCAAACGGTAGCAGGGCGGTTGCTTTGACCTCCATGCCCATGTGCTCCCGGCACCATTCGCGCCGTGCGTCCTGAACGGCCTTGCGGCGCTTTCCGTCCTCTGTCGCCGTCGACCACTGCGCGGTGTCGATCCAGTTGGAAGAGTCGAGCCCACAGCGCAGTCTCTTCACGCGCTCGTTGTGTGCGCCGGTGCCAAATTTGCTCCTCACCCATCTGCTGTCGGTCTTGGTGACAGCCCAAATAAAGGTTTCTTCCGACACGGAGCCCAATCCCGGCGTGTCGAGAAAAAGCAAAAGAGCTTCATTGGGGCCGAGCTGGGCCTGCACCTCCTCTATGGATAAGGGTTCTGGATTGGCAAGTGCAGCGTATTCGGGAAAGTCCTTGATAATCGTCTTGTCGATTTCGCCGATGCGGGTGTCGATGGCGCTGAGACGCTCGCCTAGCGCCTGCTCAGCGGCGGGATCGCGTTTGTTCGGCGCCTCGGAGCGCGCAGCGATAAAGAGCTTATCCTTGCCCTGCCATTCGGCCACTAGGTCCTGGCGCTCGCGAATGAGACCGGCCATCGCACCGTCGCCCTTGGCCAGCCGCGCCGCCATCTGAGTAAGCGAGGTCGCCGCCTCTGATGCGAGCGCCCACTGTGCTGTGACAAATGTCGAGTGACCTGGCGGGGGCTTGCTCTGATCGTTTTCCATGCGGTACGCGGCAGTGAGGATACCCTGGAATTCCAACCTATTTCCCTCGGCCTCGCTCCTGGCCTTGCCAGCAACGGGTCGGCCGGTGGCCTCCTCCGTGCCGCGCCTGGTTCTCCGAATTGCTAAGTCCGCGCTCTTCCGGAAATAGCCTTCTGCTTTCACCCAATCCCGTTGCGCGAAGTAAAGAGCGCCGAAATTGCTGAAGGACTTACCAACGTCGGGGTGATCTGCCCCTAGGGCCGTCTCGCGAATAGCGAGCGCGCGCTTGAAGAGTGGCTCAGCCTCTGCGTAGCGGCCCTGGGCAAAATAGAACACAGCAAGATTCGTAAGACCCTTGGCCACAGAGGGGTGATCTGGCCCCAACGCCCTCTCATGAATAGCGAGTGCGCGCTTTAAGAGGGACTCTGCATCAACGTAGCGTCTTTCGAGGTCATATGTTTGAGCGAGATGGCTGAGTACCGTGCCGACATCGGGGTGATCGGGACCCAATGTCTTCTCAAAGATTGCTAATGTGCGTTCGAGGGGCGGCTTGGCGTCGGCATACCGGTCTTGGTCTAGGTAGAGGGTGCCAAGATTGTTCAGAGCATCGCCGATAGAGCGAGCGTTGGGACCCAACGCCTTTTCGCGAATCGCCAGGGAGCGCTTCAAGAGAGGTTCCGCCTCGGCGTATCGGCGTTGGGATTGGTACACACCCGCAAGGTTGTTGAGCGAGCCGGAGACATCTGGGTGGTCGGGACCCAACGCCTTTTCACGGACAGTGAGCGCCCGCCTGTGGAGCGTTTCGGCCTCGGCATACCGACCTTGTTCTTTATTGAGTTCGGCGAGATTGTTGAGGCTTTCGCCAACAAGGGGGTGGTCAGGCGTGAAGGCCTTCTCGCGGATCGCCAGCGAACGCTTCAAAAGAGATTCGGCCTCGGCGTACCGACCTTGGTGCCAATAGAGTTCGGCGAGATCGTTGAGGGCGATACTCACATCTGGGTGATCTGGCCCCGATGTCTTTTCATGGATAGCGAGAGAGCGCTTCAGGAGGGGCTCAGCGTGGGCATACCGACCTTGGGACTGGTGCAGACCAGCAAGATTGCTGAGACTTCGGCCCACATCGGGGTGGTCGGGACCCAACGCCTTCTCAAAAATTGAAAGGGCGCGTTCAGAGAGAGGCTCGGCGTCGGCATACCGGGTACGAATAGAGTAGAGCAGGGCGAGATTTATGAGACTGCGGCCGACATCGCGGTGGTTGGGTCCAAGCGCCCTTTCTTGGATAGCGAGAGAGCGCTTCAGGAGAGGCTCAGCCTCGGCGTACCGAGTTTGCACACTGTAGAGGCTGGCAAGATTTTCTAACGTCGCGCCGACATCCGGGTGGTCGGGACCGAGGGCCTTCTCGACGACCAGGAGCGAGCGCTTGTAAAGCGGCTCGGCCTCGGCGTACCGGCCCAGTGACTTATAAAGGACGGCGAGGCTGTTTAGGCTAGCGCCAACTTGATTGTGGTCGGGACCGAGGGCTTTCTCGTTGATCGCCAGCGAGCGCTTCAAGACCGGTTCTGCGTCGGCAAACTTGCCTAGGGATTCGTAGAGCGATCCAAGGGTGTTTAGGCTGTTTCCGACATCCGGGTGATCGGGTCCGAGGACATTCTCGTAGATCGTTAGCGAACGTTTCAAGAGAGGCTCGGCGTCGGCAAACTTGCCTAGAGATTCGTAAAGCAAGCCGAGGGTGTTTAAGCTGTTCCCGACCTCGGCGTGGTCGGGACCGAGCAACTTCTCATTGATCGCCAGCGAACGCTTCAAGAGCGGTTCTGCGTCGACGTACTTGCCTTGAGACTCATAGAGGAGCGCCAGGTTGGTGAGTGTGATGCCGACGTCGCGGTGGTTCGGGCCCAGTGCTTTTTCGCGGACGGAAAGTGCACGCACAAAGAACGTCTCGGCGTCCTCGTTTCGTCCAAGCTTCTGGTAAAGTTCCGCAAGGTTTGCGAGAACGGTGCCCGTCTCTCGGTGTTCCGGGCCCCAGGACCTTTCATTGATGGCCAGGGCCCGCTTATAGATCGGTTCCGCCGCCTCAAATCTCTTCTCGGCAACATGTATCAACGCCAGATTATTGAGCGAGACGGCGACGGCCCTGTGATCGGGCCCAAGCGCCTTCTCGCGAATGGACAGCGCGCGTTCCTGAAGCGGAAGGGCTTCTGCGGCCCGATTTTGCAGTCGGCAGGCCTCCGCAAGCATGTTGAGTATTGTCGCGGTATCCGGGCTATCGGGGCCTAAGGTTGCCTCGCGAATACTGAGCGCTCGTCGATAGAGTGGCTCGGCATCAGCCAACCGATCTTGCGACCAATAGAGATCAGCCAAGCGCACGAGGATGGACCCAACGGTCTTGTGATTAGCGCCAAGAGCCTTCTCGACAATCAGGAGGGAGCGATTGTAGAGCGGCTCCGCGTCCGCGCCACGCCCTTGTGCTTGATGAACGAGACCCAGAAGGAAAAGACGTATTCCAACGGACTGGTGTTCGGCGACGAGCGTCCGCTCGGCTTCCTCCAAAGCGCTCTTGGCAATGGCCAAGGCTTGAGTGCCGTTGCCTGACTTCTGAAGTTCGGTGATGCGCTTTTCAAGGGCGTAGTCATCGGCGGTCTGGGCATACGCCGCGCCACCGCTTGCGAATGAGACCAGTCCTGTAAGGAGAGCGATCCCTACCCAACGAAGGGTCATTAATACCCCCGACCCAAAATCGATGGGCCGAGTGTGTGCGCTCATTGTGCCAATGACAAGCCGGCAGCGCCTTGGAGTGGCAAAATGGAGCCAGACGTGCCGATTGCCCGTCTCTCTCTGACCTACCGCTATTTCATTCAGGAAGCTGCCGACCGGCAGATGCCACTCCATGGCAGGGCGCAATGCAAACTATTGGCCCTTCTCGCCCGTCAGCTGTTCGGCAGCGGCTATACATTTGCAGACATCGGGCTGAGACGACTGAAGCCCTCAGCGGGCGCGGCACTCATGTCCGGATGTGGAGGCTTACCCGACGCCGACGTGAAATCCCAGAAGCGGCCTTCGCATCGTTCCAGGCACTCGGCGCGGACGCGGCTACGTGGCCGGTCCGCAACCGAGATGAAAGCCGACATCGCGCTTGGTGGCGATAAAAACTGAGGATCTAGCTGGCTTGCGCCAGCGTCACAGCGTCGGGGCCCGCAGGATATCGCATCCGCGTGGACGCATCGTTTGCGGCACGCCAGACGACCTCCGCCACATCGCGCTCCGTGGTGACTGCCGTTGGCTGGCCGAACGCAGCAAGGATCGACCGGGCATACGACGCATAGGCTTCAGGGATCATATCCTCGATCGGCGTTTGCACGTTCTGGGTGAAGCGCGTCGACGGCCCATAGCCCGGCTCGACCAACTTGACGCGTATGCCGAAGCCCGCGAGCTCGTGCGCGAGCGATCCGGTGAAGCCTTCGATGGCGGTCTTGCTCGCCGTATACGCCGCGACAAGCGGCATCGGCGCCAGCGTTGCGCTCGACGTCACATTCACGATGACGCCCGACCGGCGCGTACGGAACTGCGGGAGCACCGCTTGCGTCATCGTCATCACGCCAAACGTGTTGGTCTCGAACAGGCTGCGTACGACCGACATGGGAGTCGCTTCGAAGGCCCCGAACATGCCGATGCCGGCGTTGTTGACGAGCACGTCGATCGGACCGCCGGCATCGAGAGCAGAGGCTATGCTCTCGGGTTTCGTCACGTCGAGCGCCAGCACGCGGAGCCGGTCGGTTGTCGGCAGGATGCCTTCGCGCGGCGCGCGCATCGTCGCGATGACGTTCCAGCCCTGAGCGTGAAAGTGGCGCGCCGTCTCCAGGCCATAGCCCGAAGAGCATCCGGTAATGAGCACGGTCTTCATCGTCGTCCTCCTGGTTTAAACAACCCGGACGATAGACGGTGCCTTCCGGACGATCTGCAATTGAGCGTCCGGATTTCATTTGTTAGCGTCCTGAAATGGTTGATCCCCTCTCGGAAGTCATCGCGCTGCTGCGGCCGCGCACCGTCGTCTCCAAGGTCATCAGCGGCGCTGGCCGGTGGGCCGTGCGCTATTCCGACTTCGGCCAGCCGAGCTTCTGCACCGTACTCGACGGGAGCTGTCGACTTTCTGTCGACGGGCAAGAGCCGCTGACGCTCGAAGAGGGAGATTTCCTGCTCCTGCCAAAGACACCCGGCTTCACCATGTCGGGTTTCGAGCCGGCCTCGGCGAAGCTCATCGATCCCACGGTGTCGCCGTCCCCGGCGCATGAGGTGCGCCATGGCACGCCCGAAGGGGACCCTGACGTGCGGCTGCTCGGCGGGTCATTCGTCTTCGATACAAGCGACGGCGGTCTCCTGGTATCACTGCTGCCGACGCTGGTGCACGTGCGCGGAGTAGAACGGCTCTCCACTCTCGTGCGCCTCGTTCGCGATGAAGCAATTTCCGAAAGACCAGGTCGCGACCTCGTCCTGGGACGCCTCGTCGAGGTCATGCTGATTGAGGCGCTGCGGACGATCCAAGGCGAGACGGCGCCAGCCGGACTCTTACGCGGCCTCGGCGACGGGCGCCTTGCGATTGCGATACGGGAGATGCATGCTGATCCCGCTCGCACCTGGACTGTCGAGGAGCTTGCCAAGAAAGCAGCGCTCTCGCGCTCGGTGTTCTTCGATCGCTTCACAGGTGCCGTCGGCGTGCCGCCCATGGAGTATCTCCTCGGTTGGCGCATGGCCATCGCCAAGGATCTCCTGCGCCAAAAGGACATCAGCCTCGCTGAGGTTGCAGAGCGTGTCGGTTATAGTTCTGCGAGCACCTTTAGCACCGCATTCAGCCGCTTTGTCGGGCGGCCCCCGAGCCGCTTCGCTCGCGAGAGTATCGCAGAAGTTTGATATGGGCAGCCCAATCCCAGAAGCCGACATCGGGGATTGCCAGATCTGGCGCGTCAGCCGGGACGACGCATTCGTCCGCATTCGGGTGTAAAGCAGCGGTCAGGCGCTCATCGCCGAAGACCGACCATGACCCGAGCCGGACATATTCGATCACCCTGATCAGTCCGGGGGATTGAGATCGCTCGCCGCTGACGGAGATCCAGGTTCTTTCACACGGGACGGAGCCGTGGCCGGAACCGGCTGAGGTACGCGCGACAGCGGGATTGCCTCGACGCCCTGGCGCGAATACTTGGCGAGGAACTTCTCGTAGGAGGCTTCAAGACGCTTTGCGAGGCTATCGTAGTGGTCGGTGTCGCCGGGTGTGCTATCGTAACAGATAGGTTCCCGCTCGAACGTCGCGCCGGGCGTCTGCATTAGCTCCGTCACGGTCGCGAAGCTATAGCCCATGCTTTTCAGCTTGGGCACAAGCAACCGCAAAGCCTTTGCCGTATGCCAGCCGCGCCCATTGGCATGGAACAACACGATCGAGCCCGGGCGAACGCGCCGCGTCACGTCCTCTGCCATGAGTTCGGCACTGGCGGATGGGGATGGGTCACCTGACGAGACGTCCCACTGTATAGGCGTCAGACCAAGCTCGCCCACGGCGTCCAACGACTCCTTGTTGCACGCCCCGAACGGGAAGCGGAACAGGGAAAGACGGCGGTTCGCATTGGTGGCAACCACTGCTTTGCCGTCGCGGCCAACGCACTTGCGGGCCAAGAGCGCGCCTATCTGCTGCTCGTAGGCGAGCTGCACCCAGCGGATCTCGTCGACGAGCTTCTGGCCGGACAAGAGCCGCAGATTGCGATGCTCCCAGGTATGGTTGCCGAACTCAAAGAGTGGATCCGCTATGAGCTGCTGCGCCTGGTCTTTATGCGTTCCGATCCATTTTCCGCCGGCGAAAAAGGTCGCGCGAAGCCCCTGCTCGCGCAGGTAATTGATGATGTCCGAGTCGTAGCCCGCCACCTCGTAGGGCTGTTCGCAGAGATCGAAGGTGAACGCGAGCTTCTTGATGCCCGGCGGCAGATCGATCCTGCGGATGGCTCCGCGGGCAGCGCGAGGAATGGGAGAGTATCGCACCATCTCTCCGACGGGAGGTTCCACGATCGCGAGCGGCGTATCCTTGCGCACGGTCTTGTCGACGGACCGGCCGCGAAGAGCCTCGGGCGACCAGCAGATGTTCGCGGCAGCACCCTTTTGCGCAGCCAGGGGACTACCGGAGGTTTCCGCGCTTAAGAGGCTTTGTGAAGAAAATGCCGCTAGCGAGATGATTATACATATGAACTTCTCGATCGCCGCATCTTCACTGGAAAAGGAAGTCAACATTGTCATCGCCCCAACCACGAAACGTGGACAGCTCAACGCGCAGATTTCAAATGTCTCTTTAAGCTCCCTCGCGGTCTTTCGTCTTGCTCATTCTTAGGACCCAGGTAGATTGTGATGAATACTGAACGTGGCGGTCTTTGGATACCACGACACTTGCCTTTATAGCTGACGATCGTCTCTTGATTTCAAGGGGGCGCAATGGGCACGAACGACTCCGCACACAAGCGTATGGCTCTCGTCATCGGTAATGGATCGTATCAATTTGCCCCTCCGCTCGCCAACACGATCAAGGACGCGGAGGCCGTCGCGCGCGCGTTCGAGCGCTTAGGCTTCTCGAAGGTGGTGCTGCGGCGCGACGCAGATCAGTCTCAGCTCTCCCAGGCGCTCGCGGATTTTAGTGAGAGCTCAGCGGATGCCGACATCGCGGTCGCTTATTTTGCAGGCCACGGGATAGAGGTCGACGGCGAAAGCTACCTGCTTCCGGTTGCGACCGAGATCAGTCACGTCAACCGCGTCAGGTTCGAAACGCAGCCACTGAGCAGCATCGTCTCGTCTGTGGCAGGAGCGAAAACGCTCGGTTTGGTCATCGTCGACGCTTGCAGGGACAATCCCTTTCGTTCGCGCATGAAGGGCATCGAAAATACCCGGTCAGCGTCGAGCCGCGGTCTCGCTCTGGTCGAGCCGCTCGGCAATACGCTAGTCGCCTACGCCGCGAAGCACGGGACGCTCGCCCGAGACGGGGACTCGCAAGCGCACAGTCCCTTCACAAAAGCTCTCCTCGACTATCTGGAGCGGCCAGATATCGAGCTCAGGCTGTTGTTTGGCAAGGTCCGAGACGCCGTTCTCGACGCGACCGCGCGGCAACAGGAGCCGCATCTCTATGGGTCGCTTGGCGGAAAGGAGATCTTTCTCAAGACATCAGCGGCGCCGAGCGTTGGCGGCGACGTCTTCATCAGCTACGCGCGCAAGGACAAGGATAGCGTCGCACGCATCGCGCAAATCCTGCAAAGCGAAGGCATGGACGTGTTCTGGGACCAGGACCTCGTGGTCGGAGACGACTGGCGCGACGTCATCAAAAGCCGGTTGAGCCGCGCCAAATGCGTTGTTGCCGTTTGGAGCGAACACTCGATCAATTCGGATTGGGTGAAGTGGGAGGCGGCTCGAGGCTATGACCGCGGCATCCTCATCCCCCTCACCATCGACGGCAAATCACCTGCGCGCGTGTTCGATGAAATTCAGACGGCCGATCTCAGCAATTGGGACGGGTCTCCAGGAGACGCGCGTGTCGCGCGGCTTCTGACCGGAATCCGCGCAATCCTCGAGCGGGCTAAGACCGCCGCCGCTCCCGAGCCTCGCGCGGTGATCACGACGAGCGCTGCGGAAACATTCCAAGCGCCCTTCCCGCAGCCAATGGTGAGTACGTCTGTCGTCGCTCCCAGCCAGCGCGGGATTTCGGCGGGAGTCATCGTAGGCACAGCAGCCATCGGCCTGATCGGCGTGGGTATCGCGGCCTTGGCAATTTCGGGCAGACTCGGGGATTTCCTCTCGTCGACAAGCCGGCCGGCCGAACCTCCAGTCGCGGTAGCTGCCGCATCTGCACCTCCCCCGCCACCGCAGGTGATCGAGAAGGTGATCGAAAAGCCGGTCTACATCGAGCGCCCTGCGCCTCCGCCGATCGTGATTGAGAAGCCCGTGTACATCGAGCGGCCGGCACCATCACCGCCACCCCAAACAGCGTCTGTGCCTGAACCGGCTACCCCAATTGGAGCAAGCAAACTTGAATTCAAGGATTGTGCGATCGTGCTCGAGGCCGTGAAGACATGCGAGACGCTGCGCGATTGCTCCGACAGCTCAATTCAAGACAACTTCACGACCGGCGAGCGCCAGCACTTCGACTCCATAAACGGCAGGGCGGTGTTCACGACCGCCAAATTCTACTCACACTGCAAGGACGTCTGCCGCCGGCATAACTATGCGCTGCATCCGGCCCGGGACATTTTGTGCGGGTACTAAGCGGCGCGAGATGCACCGGAGTGTGCGTCCGGCTTACTTAAGGACAACACTGCGCGGCCGCCGGGGATTCGTGACGGGTAGCCTTGCCTATGCCCGGGTGGAGGCGAGCACTTCCCACGCGGTTCGATCTCCGGCCACCTCTTCCTCATCGGAACCAACTTCCGCCTCACTGAGGGTGCCTGCGGGCAGCGTTGGAGCAGAGCCGGTTTGTTTCGCCGGCCATTGAAGGCGTTTGGCCCATGGAGGCTTACCCGACGCCGACGTGAAATCCCACTAGCGTCAACTGCTGCTCGTCGGGAAATAGCCGACCTAAAGGAAATGGTGCGGAACAATGCGAGTGTAGAGGCCGAAGATGTCTGCAAACTCTGCTATGCTGACATCGCTGCGTTTCGATCAGCAATGGCTGCACACAACAGCTGTTGACCTCGGCGGTGGCGGGCGTCTCGTCGGCTCCGGCTCGGAGGGGCAGCGGCTCGAGGTTGCAGCCAATTGCAGGTGCAGCAATCTCGCTCTGGCAAACACTCTCGATTGGAAGCCTGAGGGGAAGTTCTGCAAGCAGGTCGCTGCCGTGAAGCCGTTTCCAGACACTCCGGAATTCCTCGCTGCGGCTCGCCGCATCATCTGGTTCAAAAAGCCAGAAGAGTCGCTGCAGAATCCCATTGAGCTGATGGCCTACGCCATGAAGCACTCACTTGAGGAGGACATGGCGCTACTGCTCGATCACGTCAAACTTGAAGGCCTCCGGGAGGCGATCGAGAAAGCGCCTGCGGGCATCATTAGCGAGCAGGCTTGGTTACATTGGAATGGTAAGGCTGGCTTCAGTCCGCCGCTCCCGATGCCGAAGCGCACTCTGCCATCCTGATTGGATAACGAGCGCAGCAGTTTTCCAGACAGAAGACCGCGGCAGCTCCGTGAACTTGACAGGTTGAGACCAGCAGCTCTCCGCAGCACCGCAAATGGCCGCGTCTACGGTTACGGCATCTTGAAGACTTTGAACTCTGGCGACCGCCCAGGTGTGGATGGGCTGCTCACCTGTGGCACGACCTCTCGCGCCACACCTTCAATCGCTCAGCACGCAGGCATCGCTGGGATTTGATTCCGGCCCGTTCCTGCGGTAGCTCGAGCACGCGTTCCTGAAAAGAAATTCTCAGTAGGTTCTTGGTCTGTCCACAAGGCTCGAAGATCACATAAATTCGAGCGCGGCCGATAGCATTTATATGAATAATATCAATAAGTTACGTCAACTTCTTGGAGCGGGCGATGAGATTCGAACTCACGACCCTCACGTTGGCAACGTGATGCTCTACCCCTGAGCTACGCCCGCGTCCTATTGGGGTTACGGCCGCTTTTTGGGCGGCGCGGACCCGTCTTATTGCCCAACCGGGGACCGTTTGCAAGCACTCGCGCTTTTCCCGCCGCACCAATCTCCCTATAACCCCCCGGATGACCGCCCAGATCCCCGCCGAGCCCCCCGCAACCCGTGCTCAGCTGCTCCAACGCCTGGCCGAGCTCGGCATCGCCGTCCGCACCATCGAGCATGCGGCCGTGCACACCGTGGCCGAGAGCGCCGAGATCGAGCGCGCGCTCCCCGGCGGGCACACCAAGAACCTGTTTCTCAAGGATGCGAACGGCAAGCTTTTGCTCATTGTTGCGCTCGCGACGACGAAGATCGACCTCAAGGCGCTGCCCAAGAAGATTGGCTGCGGGCGCCTGAGCTTCGGCAAGCCCGAGCTGCTCCACGAGGTCTTGGGCGTTCCGCCGGGCTCCGTCACGGCGTTTGCAGTGATGAATGACACGGGCCAGCGCGTGAGCGTCATCGTCGACGCAGCACTCCACGCCCATGAGACCGTCAACTGCCATCCGCTTGAGAATACCGCGACCACCAACATTGCACGCGACGACCTTTTGCGGTTCATTCGCTCGACGGGCCACGAGCCGAAGATTGCGCGGCTCGCCGATGAGGCTGAGGGCTAGCCTGTGCCGCTTCTGACCCCATTTATGTGATAAGAGCCGGTGGATTTCGGCGCCCGCAAAGGCGCCTCACTTTGAGGAGGAAATATGGATCTGGGAGCACTGAGACCGGGCGGCGGCCGTGGTCAGGGCGGCGATGACATCGTGAAGGACTCGTCGACCTCGGGCTTCGCCAAGGATGTGCTCGACGCCTCGCGCGAGGCCCTCGTCCTCGTCGACTTCTGGGCCGCTTGGTGCGGCCCCTGCAAGCAGCTCACGCCCATCCTCGAGAAGGTCGTCCGCAGCTACGCCGGCAAGGTGCGGCTCGTAAAGATCAACACCGACGAGCACTCGGCCATCGCCGCGCAGCTGCGCATCCAGTCGCTGCCCACCGTCTACGCGTTCCGAGACGGCCGTCCGCTCGATGGCTTCATGGGTGCCCAGCCCGAGAGCACTGTGCGCGCCTTCATCGATCGTCTCTTGGGCGGTGAGGCCGAGGCCGATCTCGCCGGTGTCATCGAGGCTGCGGAGGCGGCACTCGAGGCGGGAGATCTCCAGGGCGCAGCCGAGGCATTTGCTGCCGTGCTCCAGGAGGATCAGCAGAACGCGCAGGCGCTTGCCGGTCTCGCCCGCTGCTATCTGAAGAGCGGCGACACGGCACGCGCCGAGCAGACGCTGGCGCTCGTTCCACCCGACAAGAGAACCATTGCCGCCGTGCAAAGTGCGCGCGCCGCCCTAGACCTCGCCAAGATGGCCGGCAAATCCGACAATCGCGCCGAGCTTGAGGCGCGTCTCGCCGCCAATCCGGCCGACCATGCGGCGCGCTTCGATCTTGCGGTCGCCTCTGCCGCCCGCGGACAGAACGCTGAGGCGCTCGATCATCTTCTCGAGATCGTCCGCCGCGACCGCAACTGGAACGATCAGGCGGCCCGCAAGCAGCTGGTGCAGCTTTTCGATGCCTGGGGTCCGAAGGATGCGCTGACCGTCGATGGCCGCCGGCGCTTGTCGTCGTTGCTCTTCTCGTGAAAGTCGTTTCGCGCGCACATGCGCGCCTTGAGAGGAATTAGGCCGTGGCCTTGGCAGAACGTTACCGGCGCCCCGCCGATCTACCGCCGCGCATTCCCATCTTTCCGCTTCGCGGCGCGATCCTCCTGCCGCGCTCGACGCTGCCGCTCAATGTCTTCGAGCCGCGCTATTTGGCGATGCTCGACGACGTCATGGCGAGCCACCGCATCATTGGCATCATTCAGCCCAAGGGCGGTGAGGGCAAGGGCGGCGAAGGGCGCGAGAGCCCCGAGGGCAAGTCCCCGGGACTGCGCCGCGTCGGCTGCGCGGGGCGTGTGACGTCCTACCAGGAGCTCGACGACGGCCGCCTCACGATCGGGATCACCGGCATCGCACGCTTCGAGATCGTAGGCGAAGCCGAGACGGATAAGCCCTATCGCACCGTGAGCGTCAGCTACGACCGCTTTGCCTCGGACTTGAGCCGCGGGCTGGGCGAGGAGCTGGTGGACCGCGACAAGCTGCTCGCGGCGCTGAAAGACTATCTCGAGCGCAGCCAGCTCAAGGCGGACTGGTCGGTCATCGAGCGCGCTTCGAGCGAGTTTCTGATCAATGCGCTTTGTGTCATGAGCCCTTACGGACCCGAGGAGAAGCAGGCGCTGCTGGAGGCCAACGATCTCAAGTCCCGCGCCGAGGTCCTGGTCGCGCTTGCCGAGATGGAGCTGGCCTCTCAGGGCGGCTCCGGCGGCACGCTGCAATAGGCCGCAATAGAGAGAGCCAACCCATGGGCGATCCTGCGCCAGGAATACCGGTCCCCGAGCAAGCCGATCCCAAGCTTCTCGAGCTTCTCGTCTGCCCGCTGACGAAGGGCCCCCTGACCTACGACGCCGCGGCTCAAGAGCTCATCAGCCCCAAGGCCCACGTTGCCTACCCGATCCGCGATGGCGTGCCTTTGATGACCGCCGAGGCGGCGCGTTCGCTCGACGAGGCCCCGCGCCGCGACTGAGCTCCTCCCCGCCGCCCATACCGGCAGCGTACCCGGGCAACCGTCGCAAATTTGTCTCGGAATCGTGGTTACATAGTCAATCGTCGGAAGACGCAGCTTCATGCTGCGCCGCCGCCCGGTTGGGCGCCTGTTGCGTTCTCTTATATACCAAGCCGGATGAGGCACATGAGCGACGAAAGAAGAGCGGCGATGAGGCACCTGAGCCAGCGGCTGGTTGGCAAGCTCACGCAGGCTCCCTTCATCCGCTCGGCCCCGAAGGGGCTGCTCGCGCTCAAGGCGCTCAACGCCAAGGCGCGCTCCGCTCCGATCCCCTTCACGCGCCGCCCACCGCCCAAGGTCTATGGCCGGATCGGCGATCTCGAGGTGCGCCTTGGTCAGACGCGCAAGGACGTCCTCAAGGCGCAGCGGCTCCGCTACGAGGTGTTCTACGAGGAGATGTCTGCCACGCCGTCGGTGATCGCGAGTGTGCGCCGCCTCGACCAGGATCCCTACGATGCCGTCTGCGATCACCTTCTCGTCGTCGATCGCGCCATGGGCACGGGTGCGCTCGAGGCTTGGTCCAACCGCGGGCGCCCCAAGGTCGTCGGCACCTATCGCGTGCTGCGCCAGGAGATGGCGCAGCGCCACCTCGGCTTCTATACGCAGGGCGAGTACGACATCGAGCCGCTGATGGCGGCGAAGTCTCCCCGCTACCGCTTCATGGAGCTCGGCCGCTCGTGCGTCCTGAAGCCCTACCGCAACAAGCGCACCGTTGAGCTCCTCTGGCACGGTCTGTGGACCTACGTGCGCGAGCACAAGGTCGACGTGATGATCGGCTGCGCCAGTTTCGAGGGCACGGATCCCGCGGCCCACGCGATGGCCCTGTCATTCCTTCACCACACTGCGCTCGCCCCGCCCGAGTGGCGCTGCCGCGCCCATCAGCACCTCTATGTGCCGATGGACCGCATGGGGATGGACAAGATCGACCCCAAGGCGGCGTTGAAGGCGATCCCTCCGCTCATCAAGGGCTATCTGCGGCTCGGCGCCTTTGTCGGCGACGGGGCGGTCATCGACCGCCAGTTCGGCACCACCGACGTTCTCATCATCATGCCGGTCGAGAAGATCGACCCGCGCTACTTCGAGCACTTCGGCGCCCCCGACGAGTTAAAGAGCCGCGTCGCTCTCGACGCGTAGCCGCATCCGCCGCGTTCCCCTGTACATCCCGCTACGCACCTCGTAGCGTGATGCTACGTGGTGAGATCTGGCGCGCCCCGGCAGCTTCGCATTTGAAACCGTGGAGATCAGCATGATTGGGCGAATGCGCGCGGCCCTAGCGCTCGGCGTTGCGTTGATCGCGAGCGTGGCAACGGTCGTCGTGCGTGCCCACGCGGAGGGCAACGCCGCCGTCGAGAGCCGGTTCGCCGACGTGAACGGAATAAAGCTCCATTATCTGATCGCCGGCAAAGGCGAGCCGATCATCCTCCTTCACGGCTACGCCCAGAACAGCCACATGTGGCTCCCGCTGATTGCGGAGCTCGCCAAAACAAACACCGTCGTCGCGCCCGATCTGCGCGGCTTCGGCGAGTCCGCTAAGCCTGAGCAGGGCTACGACAAGAAGACCATGGCGCAGGACATCCACGCGCTCACCGCCTCGCTCGGCTATCAGCATGTGCGCGTCGCCGGCCACGACATCGGGCTGATGGTCGCCTATGCCTACGCCGCGCAATATCCCGCCGAGGTCGACCGAATCGTGCTGATGGATGCGTTCCTACCGGGCGTCGGCGACTGGACGCGTGTTTGGCTGTTACGCGACCTCTGGCATTTCCACTTCTACGGCGAGACACCGCTCAAGCTGGTCGACGGCCGCGAGCGCATCTACTTCGAGCACTTCTGGAACGATTTCGCCGCCAACCCCAAGAAGTCGGTCTCCGAGAGCGATCGCGAGCTTTACGCGAAGGCCTATCACCAGCCCGGCGCCATGCGGGCCGGCTTCGAGGTGTTTCGTGCTTTCGAGCAGGACTCAAAAGACTTCGCCGAGTTCGCCAAGACCAAGCTGCCGATGCCCATGCTGGTGCTGTCGGGCGAGAAGGCCGGAGGCCAGTTCCTGATCGATCAGGGCCGCATGGTCGACGAAAACGTTGAGGGCGTCATCGTCACGGGCTCGGGACACTGGCTGGTCGACGAGGCGCCGGATCAGGTCATCCCGAAGCTTGTGACCTTCCTCACCCGCTGATCTGCAGTGCGGCTCAGCTCTTCTTCTCCGGCGCGACGACGCGGATCGAAAGCTCGCGCAGGTGTTTCGCCGGGGCTTCCGACGGCGCGCCCATGAGCAGGTCTGCCGCCTGCTGGTTCATCGGGAAGAGGGCCACCTCGCGCACGTTCTTGCTGCCGGTGAGCAGCATCACCATGCGTTCGATGCCGGCCGCCATGCCGCCGTGCGGCGGCGCGCCGTACTGGAACGCGCGATAGAGACCGCCGAAGCGCGCTTCCACCTCCTCGCGGCCGAGCCCCGTGATCTCGAAGGCCTTGACCATGGTCTCGGGGAGATGATTGCGCACCGAGCCGGACGCGATCTCGTAGCCGTTGCAGACGATGTCGTACTGGTTGGCCTTGAGCGAAAGGATTGCGTCGCGACCTTGCCTTTCGGCCGCTTCCAGCGCCTCGCGCCCGCCCTTCGGCATCGAGAACGGGTTGTGCGAGAAGTCGACCTTCTTCTCGTCCTCGTTCCACTCGTAGAACGGGAAGTCGACGATCCAGGCGAGCGCAAACTGGTTCTCGTCGACGAGCTTGAGCTCGGCGCCGATCTTGTCGCGCGCGGCGCCGGCGAATTTGTAGAAGTTGGCCGGATTACCGGCGACAAAGAACAGAGCGTCTTTATCCCCCATGTCGAACTGATCGCGCAGTTCTAGAGTCCGAATAGCTCCTAAGGCTTTCGCAATGGGCCCTGCGGCTTCCAAAAAGAGCTTTGGGTAGTGATCTATCTTCCCTTGGTGTTGAGAGAGATCCGCCTCTGCCTTGGCAAGGGAATCCTTCATGTCCGCGACGCGGTCGTTCAGTCCACGATTTTCGTAATCTTTGATCAGGCCTTGAATGGCCCTACGGCGTTCTTCCAGATCGAATTTCTCTGGGTCGCGCCAGAAGATGTAGCCGAGGCCCGGCTGGCCCTCGCCCTGCGCCCAGGCGTTCATGCGGTCGCAAAATGCGCGGCTGCCGCCCGTCGGTGCGGGGATAGCCCACACGCGCACTTTCGGATCCTTCTCGATCATGCCTGCGAACACCTTGAAGCCCGAGCCGCGGAAGTGCTCGGTGACGTCCGCCATCTCGATCGGGTTGCGCAGGTCCGGCTTGTCGGTGCCGTACTTCGCGATCGCCTCCTCGTGGGGAATGCGCGGCCAGCTCTTCGTCACGGGCTTGCCCTGACTGAACTCTTCGAACACCGCCGTGATGATCGGCTCCATGGTGCCGAAGATGTCCTCCTGCTCGACGAAGCTCATCTCGACGTCGAGCTGGTAGAACTCGCCGGGCAGCCGGTCGGCGCGCGGGTCCTCGTCGCGGAAGCACGGCGCGATCTGGAAGTAGCGGTCGAAGCCCGACACCATGAGCAGCTGCTTGTACTGCTGCGGCGCCTGCGGCAGTGCGTAGAATTTGCCCGGATGAATGCGCGAGGGCACGAGGAAGTCGCGCGCGCCCTCGGGAGAGGACGCGGTGAGGATCGGCGTCGGGAACTCGTTGAAGCCCGCGTCATGCATGCGCCGGCGGATCGCGCGCGTGATCTCGAGCCGCTTCATGATGATCGCGTGCAGGCTCTCGCGCCTCAAGTCGAGGAAGCGGTAGGTGAGACGCAGGTCCTCCGGATAGTCGGGCTCGCCGAACACCGGCACCGGCAGTTCCTTGGCTTGGGAGAGCACCTCGATCTCGGTCGCGAACACCTCGACTTCGCCCGTCGGCAGCTCGGCGTTGACCGTGCCCTCAGGGCGCGCGCGCACGTTGCCGTCGACCCGGATCACCCACTCCGAGCGCACGGCCTCGGCCGCCTTGAACGCCGGGCTCTCCGGATCGGCGACGACCTGCGTCAGGCCGTAGTGATCGCGCAGATCGATGAACAGCAGTCCGCCATGGTCGCGCACGCGGTGCACCCAGCCCGAGAGGCGCGCTTGCTTGCCGATGTCGGCCGATCGGAGCGCGCCGCAGGTATGCGAGCGGTACCGGTGCAGCGCCCCGGCCTTCGGGCCCGCCGCCGCCTTCACGTCCGTGGATTTCAGAGATTTCGTGTCAGCCATCGTCTCTTGTCGCCTGCCGCTTTGAATCGCGGAAAAGCGCATGCTGGCTGAGCAAAGTCAAGGCGGGCCGCAGCCGTTCCGCCCCGCTGAGCCGGGTCTGCCGCCACGCCGAAAACGACGCCCGTTCACGCCGGAAAAGACGCCTTGCGTGGAGCGAATTCCGAGCAACACGGGAGATGCGCCCCTGGCGCCCTGGTCAGCTCGACAGGAAGGTTACGAGCCAGAGCAGCACGGAGCCGCAGAAGAGCCCTGCGCAGTACTTGAGCTTGCGCGTTACGTCGCGGAACTGGCGCTGCAGAGCTGAGATCTCGGTCACGCGCTTGCTGAGCGCTTGAAGGCTTTCAAAAGAATGATAATCACCTTTGCCATTTCCGCTCATTGCATCGACGCGTTCTTTCAAAGTTCTAAAACGGCGGGAAATCTCCTCGAGTTTTTGCGCTCGCGCGCGCCCCTCATTGTCCTGAAATGACGCGAAACGGTCATTTCGCTCCGTATCCTCCCTGATTTCCGCAATCGATCTTTTTGCAGCCTCGACCTCGCGCGCCAGCGCTCTCACCTCGATCTGCGTCTGATTGAGCTTGATCGCCATCTCCGTGACGAAGGCGTCTCTGGCGATGAGCGGCACGGAAGGCGCTTCGGCGAGGCGTTCGAGCTCGGCAAATTTCCAATCAAAACCAGCAATAGCGGGAAGTTTGCTGCCGCCCGCCTTCGGCCTTCCAACTCGTAGCACCATCGACTTCTGTTGCCCCTGACGTGAATGCGAGAGCCGTATGCGCCGCCGCCCGGCCGCGCGGTGGCCCTCTGCGCCACGCCAGCCGGTCATCCGATTTCGAATTTTCGGTTTCATCATTTCAAGCGGTCGCCGCTCGAGAAATCTGCCGCATGTGCAGCAAATCCGCGAGAAACGAGGCCGCAGCCGCGAGCTCAAGTTTGACTGGGTTATCCTTCGCAATTCATACATCAATGCCCTGGGCTTGACTAGATGTCGCAGGGTCAAAATTTTTTCGTCTCGCGCGCCGCTTCTTGCACGCTTCGTTTTCGCGGTGTCGTGTGCTGCGCACGGATTGTGCCGGTGCTGTGGATATCGTCGCGGGATGCCCCAGGGCACGCCGCCGCGGCGCTTGGCGCTTTGAACATCGGCCGCAAGCCGCACTTGGGGCGCCTGCGATCCGCGCCCCAGCGCCGCCTTGCAAGGCTTAGGGCCCCGTGACAAAGATTGCCGCGTTTTTCAGGGCGCGCGGCTGCGCCACCCGCGGAGCGTCCGCGCCGGTGGCCGCGGAAAGGCAGAACTGGTGCAGGTTTCCGTCGTCATCCCGGTCTTCAACGAAGAGGACTGCATCGGCCCGCTGCTGGAAGAGATCGCGGCGGCGAAGGATGCGCTGCCGCTCAAGGAGGTCCTGGTCGTGGACGACGGCAGCGCCGACCAGACGGCGCGCGCGGTCTTGGGGATGAAGGGCAAGGTTCCGGGCCTGCGCCTCATCCGCCACCGCGAGCGCCGCGGCCAGAGCACCGCCATCCACACCGGCATCTCCCGCGCCACGGGTGATCTCATCGTCACCCTCGACGGCGACGGCCAGAACAATCCCGCCGACATGGGGCTCCTCTACAAGGCCTATCTGGCAGGCGCCGCGGACGGCCCGCGCGTGCTCGTCGCCGGCCAGCGCCAGAAGCGGCGCGACAACGCCCTCCGGCGCATCTCCTCGCGCGTGGCGAACGGCGTCCGCGCCTCCATTCTGGATGACGGCGTGCGCGACACAGGCTGCAGCCTCAAGCTCTTTCGCCGTGAGGACTTTCTGGCTTTGCCGTTCTTCGATCACATTCACAGGTTTATTCCGGCCCTGATGAAGGCGTCGGGGGTGCGGGTCATCCTGGTCGACGTCTCCCACCGCCCGCGCGAGCGCGGCACCTCGAAGTACGGGCTGTGGGATCGCCTTTGGGTCGGCATCCACGATCTGGTGGGCGTGAGCTGGCTCATTTCGCGGGGACGCAACGAGGTCGGGGTCGAGGAGCAGTGACGATGGGCAGCTTTCTGGATTCGGAGCACCTCTGGCTGGCGATTGGCTTTCTCGGCCAGATCCTGTTTGGCATGCGCTTCATTGTGCAGTGGATCGTGTCGGAGAAGCGCGGTGAGAGCGTCATTCCCATCGCCTTCTGGTACTTCAGCATCGCGGGCGGGCTCATTCTGTTCGCCTACTCGATCTACCGCATGGATCCGGTGTTCATCTTCGGCCAGTCGCTCGGCGTAGTCATTTACGGCCGCAACCTCTATCTGATCCACCGTCCGTCGGCGGCCAGCGCGACGACGTGATGTCGCCTCCCGGAGCGCTGCCCAACGCCGGCTGGATGGAGGATGAGCGAGCCCTCCTCGCCGCGGTGGCCCTTTGGCTGGCCGTGGCCCTCGTGATGATGGCGACGCTGCCGGCTCTCCCCGTCGACGAGACGCGCTACCTGACGGTGGCCTGGGAGATGAAGCTCTCGGGCAACTGGCTCCTGCCGACCCTCAATGGCGCACCCTACTCCCACAAGCCGCCGCTCTATTTCTGGCTGATCAATCTCGTCTGGGCCGTGGCGGGCTCGGAGGTCTGGGCCGCTCGCATCGTGTCCGTGGCCGCGACCGCGGGCGTAATCGCCATGACGTATCGCCTCGGTCGCGAGCTGTTTCCCGAGCGCGGGAGCGGCACGCCATCGCTGGCCGCTCTGATCCTCGTTGGCCCAGCGGTCTTCATCTACGGCGCGCTGCTGATGTTCGACCAGCTGCTCGCCGTGTGGATCCTCATGGGGCTCTGTGCCCTTTGGCGCGCCGCGGCGAGGCCGTCGTTGGGAGCCTGGATCGTGCTCGGCCTCGCGATCGGCCTCGGCCTCCTGACCAAGGGTCCGGTCGTGCTTCTGCATCTCATCCCGCCGGCCCTTCTTGCGCGCGTCTGGATGCCCCCGGACGCCAGGCTCTCTTTCAGAGGCTGGTTCGGCCCCCTGCTGGTCAGCGTCTTGATCGGCGCCGTGATGATCTTCGCCTGGGCCATCCCCGCGGCCATCGTCGGCGGACCAGAGTTCGCACACATGATCTTCTGGAAGCAGTCTGCGGGCCGCATGGTCGAGGCGTTCCATCATCGCCAGCCCGTCTGGTTCTACCTGCCTGTGCTCGCCGGATTTCTGCTCCCGCTGCTTTTCTGGCGGCCTCTGTGGCGCGCTCTAGCGTCGGCCCGGCGCGAGCCCTTGAGCCGGCCCGTCCGCTTCCTGCTCTCATGGCTCGGCCCGGCGTTCATCGCCTTCTGCCTCATCAGCGGCAAGCAGCCCCACTACATGCTGCCCCTCATGCCGGGCGTGGCGCTGATGGCGGCAAGCCTGCTCGGTCGGGCAGAGATACGCCCGGGCGACGCGCGGCTTCTCGCCCTCCTGTTCGCGGTCCTCTTCCTCGTGCTGACGCTCGGCCCGTCGATTGCCCTATGGGTGGGTCGCGACACGCCGAACGGCTTCGTGAGCCAGGGCCTCGGCGCCTTCCATCCCCTGCTGTCCCTTGCCGCAGGCGCGCTGGCGCTTCTGCTGCTGCTCCGCGCCAGGAGCATCCGCACCCAAGCGCTCGCGATGGCGGCGTCGAGCGCGCTGCTGCTGGCAACCGTCGCCATTCAGTGCAACCGCGGACTCTTCAAGCTTTACGATCTCGCCCCGCTCGCGAACGCGCTCGCGCCCTATGAGGCCGGGCCGATCGCCGTCTTTAACCAATACGCGGGAGAGATCGGGTTCATGGCGCGCCTGACGCACCCCGTCCAGACGAAGCACCGCGAGGAGCTCAAGGCCTGGCTCGACGAGCACCCGGACGGCACGGGAATTCTGCGTGACGACACGGGGGAGAAGCCCGAGGCGGGCACGGTCGTCCATGCGCAGCCCTTCCGGCCGAACAAGACGATCTCGGTGCTGAGGGCGAAATCAAACTGAATCCTGGGGCCCGCGCGGCCGGTAAACCGCGTCCCAAAGCCTCGCGACAAGCCTCAAGACGTGGGCTATAACACGCCCGCAATGCACGTTATCACCTCAAATTCCGATCTTTCCGATATCTGCGCACGCTTGGCCGACCGCGAATTCGTCGCCGTCGACACCGAGTTCATGCGCGAGCAGACTTTCTGGCCCGAGCTGTGCCTCATCCAGCTCGCCGGACCGGAGATCGAGGCAATCGTCGATCCGCTCGCGGCGGGGATCGAGCTCAGGCCCTTCTACGACCTCATGGCGAACGAGCGCGTCATGAAGGTGTTTCACGCCGCGCGCCAGGACATCGAAATCGTCTACTCGGAGGCGGGCCTCATCCCCAAGCCCGTGTTCGACACCCAGGTCGCGGCCATGGTGTGCGGCTTCGGCGAGAGCGTGAGCTACGTGAACCTGGTCAAGCGCGTCACCGGCCACGACCTCGACAAATCCTCGCGCTTCACCGATTGGAGCCGCCGCCCGCTCTCCGACAAGCAGCTCGTCTACGCGCTGGGCGACGTGACCCACCTGCGCGATATCTACAATCACCTGAAGAGCGAGCTCGAGGCGACCGACCGCGCTCACTGGCTCTCCGAGGAGATGGCCGAGCTTACGGCTCCGGGCACCTACGAGACGCACCCTGAGGACGCCTGGCAACGCCTCAAGATGCGCGTCAAGAACCGCAAATCGCTCGCCGTCCTGATCGAGCTTGCCGCCTGGCGCGAGCGTCTCGCCCAGGCCCAGGACGTGCCGCGCGGCCGTATTCTGCGCGACGAGGCGCTCTACGACATCGCCAACCAGGCGCCGACGAGCCCCGAGCAGCTTTCCGAGTTGAGGACGCTGAGCGAGGGCTTTTCACGCTCGCAGCGCGCGCGAGAGATCGTCGATGCCGTCAAGCGCGGGCTCGCGCGCGACCTGAAAACCGTGCCGCCGCTCAACCACACCCAGCCGCTCTCGGCCGAGGCCTCCGCCACGACCGAGCTGCTCAAGGTGCTGCTCAAGGCGGCGGCCGCCCGCCACCGCGTCGCCCCGCGCCTCATCGCCGACGCGAGCGAGCTCGAGCGCATCGCGACCGAGACCGAGCCGGATATTCCCGCTCTCAAGGGATGGCGGCGCCAGCTGTTCGGCGAGGACGCCCTGCGGCTCAAGCGCGGCGAGCTGGCGCTGACCCTCGCCAAGGGCGAGGTGGTCGCGATCGAGGCCAAGGCAGCGCTCGAGGCCGCGCTGAAGTAGGCAGATTGCACTGTCTAGCGCCGGCCGGGATCGTAGCGGTGTTTCTGGCGCCATTCGGAGAGGAAGTAGGACAGGCTGTCGTCGATCACGTCCGGGAGCACGATGCGCACCGTGACGAGCTCGTCGCCGACGATGCCCGTCGTGTTGTTCTTGACGCCCTTGCCCTTGAGACGCAGCACCTGGCCCGAGCTTGTCCCCTTGGGGATCGTGAGCTGGACGCGGCCGCCGACCGTCGGCACCTCGACCTTGGCCCCCAGCACCGCCTCGTCGATCGTGATCGGCAGCTCGACGAGAATGTCGTCGTCCTGGCGCTTGAAATCCCGGTGCGGCCGCACGCGGATCTCGACCAGCGCGTCGCCGGCTTCGCCGCCGGCGGGGCTCGGCTGCCCCCGCCCGCGCAGGCGCAGAACCTGGCCGTCGCTCATGCCTTCCGGCACGTTGAGATCGAGCACGCCCCCGTCCGGTAGCGTGACTCGTTTCTTTGCGCCTTGAACGCCTTCGACAAAATCGATTTCGAGCGTATAGCGCACGTCCCGGCCGCGCGGCACGAAGCCGCCGCGCTGGCCGGCGCGCGCGCCCGCGCCCGTGCCGCCCGAGAAGAGGTCGGAGAAGATATCGCCGAAATCCTCGAAGATCGGCCCGCGCCCGCGGGCGCCGCCGCGGCCCGCCCCGGCATGCTCACGTGCCGTGTAGCGGCGCGGCTCGCCCATGGCGTCGATCTCGCCAGCATCGAACTGCCGGCGCCGCTGCGGATCTCCCAGAATATCGTGGGCCGCCGTCACCTTTTTGAAGCGTTCCTCGGCGCCCCGCGCCGGATTGACGTCGGGATGCAGCTCCTTGACGAGCTTGAGATAGGCACGCCGGATGTCCTCGTCCGAGGCGCCTCGCGGGACGCCAAGGATCTGATACGGGTCATCGGACATGGATCGTGCGTCCTGCGGGTTTGCGGCGGTCGATGTGAGACTCTAGCAGGAATTGTGGCGGGATCGCATCCCCCTCGCCCCTGCATCAGCCATGATCCGCAATCCTCACCTCGGGTTCGTGCTCGAGGAGCGCCCCGAGAACGCTCATGCGCCGCCTCAGCCGCTCGCCGTCGAGCGCCGCATAGGCCTTGGGAAGCGTCAGCACGAGCTTTTTGCCGTCATAGCTGAGCGGTGTCTCGTCGATCACGCCCGGCATGCCGATCGACAGCATATGGGCGGTGCGGACGGCGGCACCAATGATGCGCGCGCGCTTTTGTGCCCTTTTGCTCACGGCCGCCTTGAGACGTTCGGAAAGATCGTCGCCTCCGCCATCGTCCTGGCCGTCGTGGCGGAAATAGACCGAGAGCGCGAGAAAGATGCGCCCCGGATGGTCGATGCCGGCGAGACCCGCGTGCGCGATGACGTTGAGGCTCTGCTCGCCCCGGTAGTCGGGGTGCGCGCGCCAGCCGATGTCGGAGATGAGGCAGGCAGCGTGCCGCAGCCGCCGCTCCTCGGGCGTTTCCTTGGGCCCGTCCCCCGAGAACAGGGCGTCGGTCCACGAGCAAAGCTCGTAGGCATGCTCGACCGAGCGCGACCTCAAGCGCGCGTAGTCCTCGCAGAAGCACAAGAGCGGGTCTTTCTTGCGCTCATGCTCCGGAAGCAGGCTGAACAGAAGGCCTTCGCGGATCCCGAAGACCGAGAACACCACCTCCGACGGGGCAAGCGACTCGAGCATGCGCTCGAGCACCAGCGCGCCGTAGGGCAGGACCTCGCGCCGAGCCCTGGCGACCTCCTCGATGCCGGCAAGCGACGACAGCTTCTTGGTTCTGCGCACGAGCTGACAGAACTCGATCGCCTCGCGCGTGGGGATGGCATAGCCGTGCATCACGCGCAGCGGATAGTCGATGTGCGCCATGTGCAGCTTCGCGAGCGCGCGCCATGTTCCGCCGACCGCATAGAAGGGCCGCCCCCGTCCCTTGACCAGCCAGTTGACGCGCGAGATCGCTTCGTCGACGAGCGGCAGCGCCTTGTCGAGCTTGTCCCCGGTCTGGTCGATCAGCCGGAGCCCGCCGAGCGGCAGCGTGGAGGCGTCATTGAGCCGGTCCTTGCTGATGTCGATGATCTCGAGGCTTCCGCCGCCGAGGTCGCCGGCGAGCCCGTCCGCGTCGACGAAGCCCATGCGGATGCCCTGGGCCGCGAACTCGGCTTCCTTCTCGCCCGAGAGAACCTCGACATGCGTGCCGCACGCCTTCTCGGCCTTGACGATGAAATCGCGCCCGTCGGCGGCATCGCGGACCGCCGCCGTGGCGATGGCGCGCAGATGCTTCACCTTGAGGATGCGGGCGATGGCGCGGAACCGGCGCAGGGCCTCGAGCGCTTTCTCGACGGCTTCCTCGCCGAGCCTGCCCGTGGTCGCGACCGCCCGGCCTAGGCCGCACAGCACTTTCTCGTTGAAAAGCGGTGTAGCGGTCCTGACCGCGCCTTCGTAGACGACGAGGCGCACGGAGTTCGACCCAATGTCGATCACACCGAGCGGCTCGAGTTCCGAGTACCGGCTCCGTCCGGAGAGCAGCTGTGCCAAGCTCGTCACGAAGTTTCCTGATCAGTCTTTTTGCAGGAAGTTGAACCGGGGCGGAAAATCCTCCTTGAGCGATTGACCGCGGCCCGAAAGACTGGGGTTGATCATGAAATACTGGTGCGCATTGAAGGGTTCCTCTCCCGGGGCCGGTTCGACGCGCGCTGACGAGCCATCCGAATTGATCAGCCAGCTCTGCTGGTTGTCCTTGAGGTTGGCAACCATGATCTGGTTGAGGACCTGTTCGTGAACGGTCGCATTCTTGATCGGCACCATGGCCTCGACGCGCCGGTCCAGGTTGCGCGGCATCATGTCCGCGGAGCTGATGTATACGGCGGCACTCGGTGACGGCAAGCCCTTGCCGCGGCCGAAGCAGTAGATGCGGGCGTGCTCGAGGAATCGGCCGATGATGCTCTTCACGCGGATGTTCTCGGAAAGCCCCGGGATGCCGGGCCTTAGGCAGCAGACGCCGCGGCAGACGAGATCGATCTCGACGCCTGCCTGGCTCGCCTCGTAGAGGCAGTCGATGATCTGGGCGTCGACCAGCGAGTTCATCTTCATCCAGATCGCGGCCGGGCGCCCCGCCTTCGCGTGCTCGATCTCCTCGCGGATATGCGAGACGATTCTGTCCCTGATCCCGTGCGGGGAGGCGGCCATGTTCTCGAGCTCGGCGGGCTCGCCGTACCCTGTCACGAAGTTCAAGATGCGCGTGACATCGCGCGCGATCGCCGGGTCGGTCGTGAACAGCGACAGGTCCGTATAGATGCGCGCCGTCTGCGCGTGATAGTTGCCCGTGCCGATGTGGCAGTAGGTGACGAGCTCCGAGTTCTCGCGCCTAACAATGAGCCCGAGCTTGGCGTGCGTCTTGAGCTCGATGAAGCCATAGACGACATGCACGCCCGCATTTTCCAAGTCACGTGCCCAGCGGATGTTGGCGGCTTCATCGAAGCGCGCCTTGAGCTCGACCACCGCCGTCACCGACTTGCCGGCCTCCACCGCTTCTTTCAGCGCGTGCACGATCGGGCTGTCGCGGCTGGTGCGGTAGAGCGTCCACTTGATTGCCATGACGTTGGGATCGGCCACCGCCTGGCGCAGGAACTGCACGACGACGTCGAAGCTCTCGTAGGGGTGATGGACGATTATGTCCTTCTTGACGATCGCCGCGAAGCAATCGCCGTTGAACTCGCGAATGCGCTCTGGGAAGCGTGGGTTGTACGGCTTGAAGAGAAGGTCCGGCCGGTCCGAGATGATGAGTTGCGAGATGTCGGACAAGCCCAAGAGGCCGTTCTTGATGAACACCTCCTGCTCGCCGACCTCAAGCTCCTCGACCACGAACTTCTTGAGCCGGTCGGGCATCTTGGAGTCGAGCTCGAGCCGGATCACGTGACCGCGCCGCCGTCTCTTGAGCAGCGTCTCGAATGAGCGCACGAGGTCTTCGGCTTCCTCCTGCAGCTCGACGTCGCTGTCGCGCAGCACACGGAACGCGCCCTGGCTCTTGATCTCGAACCCCGGGAACAATTCGTCGATGAAGAGCGAGATCACGTGTTCGAGCTGGATGAAGCGCTGCTCCAGAGGCTTGTCTTCGCTGACGCGCAGGCGAATGAAGCGCTCGAGCTGGCTCGGGATCGGAATGAGCCCGCTCATGCTCTTGCCGTCGCTCTTGCGCTGCATCCAGACGGCAAGCGTAAGCCCCTTGTTGAGAATGAACGGGAAGGGATGCGCCGGGTCGACCGCGATCGGCGTCAGGATCGGAAAGACGTGCGACATGAATAGCCGCGCGAGCCATTGGCGCTCGCTTTCATTGATGTTTCCCGGCTCGACGATGTCGATGCCCGCCGCAGCCATGTCCTTCTTGAGCGCGTTCCAGCACGCCTGCTTGTCGGCGACGAGGCTCGCTGCAAAGCGATTGATCTCTTGGAGCTGCTGCTTCGGCGTCAGCCCGTCCTGCGTCAGCGCGGTCACGCCGGCCACGATCTGGCCGTAGATGCCGGCCGCGCGAACCATATAGAACTCGTCGAGGTTCGAGGCGGAGATCGAAAGAAACCTGAGCCGTTCGAGGACCGGATGGCGCTTGTTCTGCGCTTCCTCGAGGACGCGCCTGTTGAACTGCAGCCACGACAGCTCGCGGTTGTAGAACCGTGCAGGGCCCTCGGGCACCGCGCTCACGGCCCTGACCTTCTCCTGCGCCTTGCCCTTCGCTGAGGCCATTGCTTGCTCCCGCTGCCGCTGCATCTGGCCGGATGTGGCGATGCCCGTGCGACAGGATAATGACATGAATCACAACTGTGGCTGCAACCGCAAGTACCCCTCCGGTCGGCGCTTGGGATGGATACGCGCAGGCCGCCTTATTCGCCTTCGCCGCGGGTGCCCACGCTGGCGAGCGCATCGGCGGCGATCGCGCGCGTCACCTTGCGCTGCATGGCGAGCGAGAGCCTGTCCGCCGCCGCGACGACCCCGTTCGCTGCCTCCATCGAGCGCTCCATGTGCAGCGCGAGATAGGCGATGACGTGCGGCTCGACTGCGAGCTGACGGTCGGCGAACAGCTTGACCAATACGGCCTTGAGCAGGCTTTCGTCGGGGGCCTCGATCTTGATGAGCGGCAGCGCCCTGAGACGCGATCTGAGGTCCGGAAGCGAGATGCTGATCTCGCCTGGCGCCTTCTCGGACGTGAGCAGGATCGAGTATCCCTTTTCGCGCGCGAGGTTGAGCAGATGGAATAGCGCCTGCTCGTTCGCGACGCCACGGTCGACATCTTCGACGATCAGCGCCTTCTGGCTCTCGAGCTGCCGGACCGCCTCATCCGAGATGCTAGCGGCGGCGACGCTCTCTGCACCCGACTTGAGCTGCCAGACATGCGCCAGGTGGCTCTTGCCCGCGCCCTTGGGCCCGGAGAGCAGCGCCGCAGGATGCGACCAGTCCGGCCACGCGTCGACCAGCGCCACGGCTGCGGCGTTCGAGCGGCTGACGAGGAAATCCTCGGCCCCGAGCGCCTGCCGGTGCGGGAGCTCGAGAACCAATTGCCTGGGGGATTGAGTGGCGTTCGCAGTCATTGTGCGTCGGCGCCCTGATAGACTTGGCTCTTGAGATAGACCGAGAGAGCAAATCGTATCAGCACGGCGATCGCTGCCGCGAGCGGCACAGCGACGAGCGCGCCCACGAATCCGAACAGGTAGCTGAAGACGAACAGGCTGAAGATCAGCCACACCGGATGCAGCCCGATCTTCGAGCCGACGATGTTCGGGCTGAGGAAGCCCGCGTCGAGCGCCTGCCCGCCGAGATAGACGCCCGCGACCAGCAGGATAGGCACCGCCTCGGGCCAGAACTGCACGACTGCCACGCCGATGGCAGTGAGGAAGCCGAGCGCCCAGCCGACAAAGGGAATGAAGGCGAGCACGCCGGTCGCGAGCCCGATCAAGAGGCCATAGTTGAGCCCGACTGCCGTCAGCGCCACGGCGTAGTAGACGCCGAGGATGATGCACACGGTCCCCTGGCCGCGGATGAAGGCGGCGACCGCGTCGTTCATGTCGGAAGCAAGCGCGCGGATCGACGGCGCCTGGCTGCGCGGCAGCCAGCCGTCGATCTTGGCGAGCATGGGATGCCAGTCGATCAGGATGTAGAACACGACCAGCGGTGTCACCAGCATCAAGGCCAGGAAGTTGAAGATCGCGAGGCTCCCGCTCCAGAGCGACGTCGCGGCCCAGCCCGCAAGGCTCGCCCAGTTCTGTGCCAGCTCGTCGGACGCGCGCGAGACCCCCTCCTCTATGCCCGGGAACGTCGGCCCCAAGTGCTCGCGCACCCACGCCTCTATGAGAGCCTGGAGCCGCTGCAGCTCTGCGGGCAGCGTCGCCGCGAGCTGCTGCGCCTGGGTCGTGATCACAGGCACGACGAGGACCAGCGCCACGATCAGCAGCACGGCCCCCGCCGCAACGATCAGGAGCGAGGCGACGACCCGGTTCACGCCCCAGGCAGAAAGGCGGTCGGCGATCGGGTTCAGGAAGTAGGCAAGCGTGATGCCGGCGACGAAGGGCAGCAGGATGTCGCTCAGGAGCGCGATCGTGAGGATGAGCAGCACCGCGGCCGTGAGCCAGAAGACGATCTGTCGCTCCGCGCGCATGGCTTGACCCTTCTGACCCAGTTTCGAAGATCGGCCCCCTCAGGGGCCGGACGCATTCGTGCCGCCCGTCCCCGATTCATAACCCGACATATGCCGATGCCAAGCACGGAGATAGGCCGCAAGCGAGGCAATCGTAAGGGCCAGGGTGACCCATACGAGCGCGGTTCGCGGCGCGGAGAGGCCAAGCCCGAAGCCCTCGTCGGCGAGCACGGTCGCTGCCAGCAGGATCTGCGCCACCGTGTTCGCCTTGCTGACGGCGAGCGGCTTGATGAGAACCGGATGGTCGAGCAGCCATGACAGGACGACAGCGGTCACGATGAGGATGTCGCGTGAGACGACGGCGATGACGAGCCACGAGGGGAGCTCGCCTCTGACGCCGAGCGCCACGAAGATCGAGACGATCAGGAGCTTGTCGGCAAGCGGGTCGAGATAGGCGCCGAGCTCTGTGGTCCAGCCGAAGCGCTTGGCAAGAAATCCGTCGATGCCGTCCGAGATGCCGGCGACGACGAACGCGAAGAATGCCGCCTGAGTCTGTCCCGAGACCAGGAGCCAGAAGACCACCGGCACCAGGATGACCCGTCCGAGAGTGATGAGATTGGGAATATTCAAGGCGGGGTCCGTTACGCTCCGTCACTGGGTCGATGCTAGCGGCGTTCTACGACGCTAAGGGCAGTCCGGACCATTCTTTTCTTGCAGTTGAGCATAGTGCAGCGCACTTCGGCGGCCCACCGCGCTGGGTGCGATCGAGCTTGCGGCAAGTTGCCCTGGTCTGGCGACGATCTTACTGAAAGCTCGCCCTGAGGAGCCAGCGCTCGCCCTCGCTGCGCAGGTTGATCCCCTGTCGCGCGAGCGTATTGGCGAGCGGCTGCCCGCCGCCGGGATAGCGCAGCGTGACCTCCGCGCTGCGCGCCGAGACCGCGCCGATCTGGACGTCGTCGACGCCAGGTGTGTCGACGATCTGGCGGCGCAGCTCGTTCCACTCGGCAAGGCTCGAGAATTCCACCTCGAGCGTGACCTCGGCGCCCGGACCCGCGAACGCCTCGACGCCTCCGAATGCCTCCGACTTGGCCGCCTTCCACCGCCCTTCGAGCACACCCAGCGTCACCACCGCGGCGAGTTCCATGGCATACGAGACGTCGTTGTCGGTGAGGCGATAGTCGCGCCGCCAGAGCAAGGGGCCGACGGCGTCATCGCCGGCGAGCGTCACGTGGAGTCGCTTCGTCGCCCTGTCGATCTCGGCCACTGCGACCAGGATGTTCTCCGATTTGTACTGGTCGGCAAGATCGTTCATCGCCCCCGGGCCACCGCTGAGCAGCGTCTTGATCACGTCGGGCGGCACGGCCGGCAGCAGCGGCTCGATCTTCAAGGGCGTGAGCGCATTGTCGAGATCGAGCCCTCGCCACGCCTCATTCCAGGGCGCGCTAGCGGCGCGAAATTCGCTCCCCCCTGAAGCTGGTTGCGCGCCGTCGGCGGCCCCGCTCGTCTCGCGCACGAGGGGAATGAGAATTGACTTCGGCGCCTGCTCGTCGATGAACGGCACGCCTTCGCGCCGCAGGAGATTGCGGACCGTGTCGGCCTGGAACGAGAAGTCGAGCGCGGCGATGTACTCCGTGCTCGAGTTGCGCTCCGAGCGCACGGCGACCCCGTCGATGAAGTCGCCGGCATTGGCGCTCTTGATTCGATCCATGCGATTGTAGGCTGTGACCGGCACGATGCGCTTGAGCAGAGAGCGGAACGCTGCCTGCTGCCCTTCGGCATGGGCCTTTTCCTTGGCCGCCACAGCGTTCTTGGCCTGCGCCTCGACGGGATAGTTGCCGACCGTGAAGGCCTTGTCGGCGGCAGGCGCGGCGCTCGCGGGGGCCCCGCAAAGCTCGAAGCCTGCGAGAAAGAGGCCCACGGCTGCGGCAAAGTTGATTTTGTTGGCGTTCACCCCGTTCATCCCTCGCCCTCGCTGCCTGGCCGGGTGATGCGGGCCCGCCGCCCCGTTGCCGGCAGTGCCCCGAGCTGATAGAGCCGAGTCCGCCCCCGATCCTGGGCGGACCGCTTCGCCCGCACTTGGACTTCTGGCAGACATTCGGGCGAAAGTTGGGTTTTGCTTCGCAATTGAGATCAGAGATCGCATGAGCCAGCCCGAGGAGAAGAGCGCCGCCCCGATCACCTACCGCGACTCCGGCGTCGACATCGCTGCGGGAAATGTGCTCGTTTCGGCCATAAAGGGGCTCGCCAAGTCGACGCGCCGACCCGGCGCCGACACGGATCTCGGCGGATTTGGCGGGCTTTTCGATCTGAAGAGCGCGGGCTTCCGCGACCCCATTCTCGTCGCCGCCAACGACGGCGTCGGCACCAAGCTCAGGATCGCCATCGACACCGGACGCCACGCCACGATCGGCATCGACCTCGTCGCCATGTGCGTCAACGACCTGATCGTCCAAGGTGCCGAGCCGCTTTTCTTTCTCGACTATTTTGCTGTGGGAAGGCTCGACGTCGAGGTCGCCCGCACTGTGATCGCTGGCATCGCTCAGGGCTGCCGGCAGGCTGGCTGTGCGCTGATCGGCGGCGAGACCGCCGAGATGCCGGGCCACTATCAGGGCCGGGACTACGACCTCGCGGGTTTTGCGGTCGGCGCCGTCGAGCGGGGCGAGATCCTGCCGCGCGATGATGTCGTCGAGGGCGACGTGCTGATCGGTCTGCCGTCGTCGGGCGTGCACTCGAACGGTTACTCTCTGGTGCGCCGCCTCGTCGCCGAGGAGAAGCTCGACTGGGACGCCATGGCGCCGTTCGATGCCTCGCGCACGCTTGCCGAGGCGCTGCTCGAGCCCACCCGCATCTATGTGAAACCTGTCCTCACGGCGCTCGAGGCGACCGGCGGCGCCGACGGCGCGATCAAGGCACTTGCGCACATTACCGGCGGCGGTCTCTCGGAGAACCTGCCGCGCGTGCTGCCGGGGAGCGTCGCGGCTCGCGTCGACCTCGCGAGCTGGCAGGCGCCCGCCGTCTTCGGCTGGCTCGCCCGCGCCGGACGCCTCGACGCCGCCGAGATGCTGGGCACGTTCAATTGCGGGATCGGGATGGTCATCGTCACCGCGAAGGCGGACGCCGACGGCCTCGTGCGCGTCCTGCAGGAGTGGGGCGAGGCCCCACACGTTATTGGCGAGATTGCGGCCCCGACGGGCGCCAGGAGCGCGGCCAAGGGCAAGGGCGAGGCCTGGGCGGTCGCCTACTCCGGGGCGCTGAAATACGAGGCATGAAGCTGTTTTGCGGCAAGTTTGCTCGCGCCGCCCGTGCCGCCGTGATAGCCTGCGAAGCGCCGGGAATCGACGGCCGAACAACGACAAACGCCATCCAATGGACACAGACGGGGAACAGCTTGGCCGCCAAATCGTTAACGCTCTGCGGGGCACGGATGGGACGCGAGAGACCTCCGGTCGGATCCTGCATCTCGAGGTCTCACCGATGATCTGCAGATTTCCGTCGAAGCGCACCGGCAAGCTGACACTCGCGCTTCTACTTGCGTCGTCCCTCGCCGCGACCGCCGCCTCGGCCGCCGCCGTAAGCGAGCGCAAGGCAGCGCCCGATGAGGGGCCCACTGATCAGTTCAACGGCAACGCCGTCATGGCCGTTGTCTCGCTCGCCTCGCAGCGCGTGACGCTTTACGACGCCGACGGCGGCTCCTTGCGCTCGCCTGTCTCGAGCGGCCAGACCGACTACGAGACACCGGTTGGCATCTACAGCGTGCTCCAGAAGAAGGAGGAGCACTATTCCAACATCTACGACGACGCCGAGATGCCCTTCATGCAGCGCATCACCTGGTCGGGCATCGCGCTTCACGCCGGCCAGCTACCGGGTTATCCGGCCTCCCACGGTTGCGTGCGCATGCCGAAGAGCTTCGCTGAGCGCATATTTCCCACGACGAGGATGGGCATGCGCGTGGTTGTCGCGCGCGACGACGTGGCGCCGGTCGCGATTTCTCACCCTCTCCTTTTCCAGCCCAAGCCGATCAGCGGCGGCGGCGAGGTCGCGATCGCGACGCCGACCGCCTATCACCTGGAAAGCTCGGATGAAGACGGCATCCACCCGCTCCTGCCTGACGTGCAGAATTGGCCTGCGCGCCAGAAGCTGCTCGATGAGCTGAAACCCGATGCCATTGCCAAGTCTCAGGAAGCCGCGGCGGCGACAGAACGTGCGAAGCCCTTCCAAGACGCGCTCAAGAAGACGACGCTCGAGAACAGCAAGGCCATGAAGAAGGTCCGCGCCGCCGAGGCCGCCAAGAAGAAGGCGGAGGCGAAGCTGGCGCGCATCGACAAGTGGCTCGCCTCGGCAAAGAAGCCGAAGGAGATCAAGAGCGCCGAGGAGGCGAAGGCAAAGGCCGCGACGGCATTGACCGCCGCGGACGCCGATTTCGCGGCGGCGAACCTCGCAGCCAAGCCTGCAATCGATGCGATCGCCAAAGCGACCGAGGAAGCGAACGCCGCCGAGGCCGCGCGCCTCGCCGCCGTCAACGCGGCCAAGGAAGCCGAGCGCAAGATGCTCCCCGTCTCGGTCTTCATCAGCCTGAATACGCAGCGCCTCTATATCCGCCAGGGCAACGAGCCGGTGCTCGACGTCCCGGTCACGATCAAGAATCCCGAGGAGCCCATCGGCACGCACATCTTCACTGCGATCGGCTACGCCAACAGCGGCAACGAGATGCAATGGAAGGCGGTTTCGCTCGCGAGACGAACGGATGTCGCCTCAGACGCCACCGAGGACGACAACTGGGGCTGGTATGACGACCGCCCGCGCCGAAAGAAGCTCCAGGTCGCCAGCAATGTGCCGACGCCGCCGACCGATTTGCGCGCCGCGACCGCGGCGCTCGACCGCGTGACCATACCGCCGGAGATACTCGCGCAGGTCTCTGAATACGTGTGGCCTGCCTCCTCTCTCATCATCTCGGATGAGCCGATGCACAAGGAGACGGGCAAGAACACGGACTTCGTGGTCCTCATCAGCGGCGAGCCGCAGGGCGGCATCAAGAAGCGGCCCAAGCCGCCTGCCGACTTCTATCCCTACGACGACTACTACTACTCCTACGGCCGCGATGACCGGCGGCGGCAATATCGCGGCAATCCGAAGTTCTTCTGGTGGTGAGCTCGAAGCCCGGGGGGCAAAAGCGCATTGGCAGAGTTGACGGCGATTGAGAGGTCGACAGCGGTCCTCGCCAGGGGGCTCGCAGCTTTCGCGTTGGTCGCGGCCGTCGCGTGCGCGAACGCCGTTGGAGCTCGCGCCGAACAGGCTGAGTCCGACCCTGCCGCCGCTGAACGGCTGGCGCGCAAGGCCGCCGCCAGGAAGGGAAGCCTGGAGCTGCCGCTGCCGGGCACGCCGGACCCGGCGACGCTTTACTATCGGCTCACGCTCGCGGGCCTGAAGCTCGGCTCGCCCGTGGTGATCCGCATATTCAAAGCCGAATCCACGCTCGAGATCTGGATGGAGAAGGACGGCACCTACGTCCCGTTCGCGGCCTACCCCGTCTGCTATTGGTCCGGGACGCTCGGGCCGAAGCTGCGCGAAGGCGACCGGCAGGCTCCGGAAGGTTTCTACACGATCACGATCCACCAGCTTCACGACGGCCGGCGCTGGACGCGCTCCCTAGACGTCGGCTATCCGAACGTGTTTGACGAGGCCAACCAGAGAAGCGGCTCCAATATACTGGTGCACGGTGGCTGCGACTCTGTGGGCTGCTTCGCCATGACCGACCGCGTCAACGCCGAGATCTACCAGCTCGTGTCCGCGGCCCTGAGTGCGGGCGTGGTCTGGGTGCCAGTGCACGTCTTCCCGTTCCGCATGACGGACGAGAACTTCGCCAGGCACTCTGCAAACAAGTGGAGCGGTTTCTGGGCCACGCTCAAGCAGGGCCATGATTCCTTCGAGCGCACAGGCCTGCCCCCGCGCATCGGCGTCTGCAACAAGTACTATACGGTTGCTGATGCGCGGCCCGGCACTGACATCGAGGCCGGCCCGGTCGCCTCATGTGAGCCCGCTCCCGGCGCGACGCGGCAAATGGTGGCCGAAAATCCCGCGGCTCCGCAGCAACCGTCCGCGCAAGTCGCCGATGCCTCGGGGACTGTCGTGCCCGCGGTGCTGCTTTCCGCCGCAGCCGTTGGTGCCCTTGAGGCTCCCAAGGCGCAGCCGGCCGAGACCAGGGACGTCTCTGCGGCGCCGAGGAAGAAGCGCGCGGCTGCCCGCGGCTGCTCGGCATCCCGCCCCAGCTGCCGGCGTTTCACCGCAATGCGCGCGAACCGCATGATGGTGGGCCGGCCCAGGCTCACGCCGCGCACGGTTGCCAATGTGCGCGTGAAGCGGCGCATGCGCTGACGGCGGCCTAGAGCATTTTCCGACGAAGTGGGCACCGGTTCGTCGCAGAAAATGCGATCAAACAAGAACCCAGAGCGCGCTTCCGATTCCGTAGGATAGGAGCGCGCTCTAGCGTCCACTGCAATCGACTCGCATGTTGTGCTAAGCCTCCCGCCATCACTGCGACGGAGACCGCCGACAACGCGCCGACGATCCCGCCGCTCCTTGACCAAGGAGTGGGACTAAGATGGATGCGTCAGCGTCACGCCCGATTGCGCGGCATCAGCCGACTTTCAAAGAGCTTTTCACGCCGAAGCTCGTCAACGTCCTGCGCGAGGGCTACGGCTGGCCGCAGTTTCATGCCGACGCGATCGCGGGCCTCACCGTCGCCATCGTCGCGTTGCCGCTGTCGATGGCGATTGCCATCGGGTCCGGACTTTCGCCGGATAAGGGCCTTTTCACCGCGATCATCGGCGGCTTCCTGATTTCCGCCCTCGGCGGCAGCCGGTTCCAGATCGGCGGACCGGCGGGCGCGTTCATCGTGCTGATCGCCGGGGTCGTCGAGCGCCACGGCTACGACGGCCTCGTGCTCGCAACCATGCTGGCCGGTCTCATGATGATCGCGATCGGGTTGCTCCGGCTCGGCACCTACATCAAGTACATACCCTTCCCGGTGACGGTGGGCTTCACGGCCGGCATCGCCGTCATCATCCTTGCGAGCCAGGTGAAGGAGCTGCTCGGGCTCGAGGTGGCCAAGGAGCCGGCGGCGTTGCTGCCGAAGCTCTCGGCCATCGCCGCGAGCATCGGGACGGTAAACCCCGCCGCCGTCGCGCTCTCTCTACTTGGCATCGCCGTGATCGTCGGGCTGCGCCGCGTGCGCCCGAAATGGCCTGGCTTTCTCATCGCCGTTACTTTGACGGCCCTCCTCACCTGGCTCTTCCACCTCGACGTGGCGACCGTCGGCTCGCGCTTCGGCAGCGTGCCGCACACGCTTCCGGCGCCGGCCTTGCCGCCGTTCGACCTCGCCAAGTTCCAGGCGGTCCTTCCGGATGCGATTGCGATCGCGCTCCTGGGCTCGATCGAGTCGCTGCTCTCGGCAGTAGTCGCCGACGGCATGACCGGGCGCCGGCACCGCTCCAATTGCGAGCTCGTCGCGCAGGGCACCGCCAACATCGCCGCGGTGGCCTTCGGCGGCATGTGCGTGACCGGCACCATCGCGCGCACGGCGACCAACGTCCGCGCCGGAGCGGTGAGTCCCATCTCGGGCATGCTGCATGCTCTTTACATTCTACTCTTCATGCTGGTCGCGGCGCCGCTCGCCGGCTTCATCCCGCTCGCCGCCCTCGGCGCCGTTCTCGCCGTTGTTGCCTGGAACATGGCCGAGAAAGACGAGTTCGTGGGCCTCCTGCGCTCGTCCCGCGGCGACGCGACCGTTCTCATGGCCACGTTCCTGCTCACGATATTCGTGGACCTGACGACCGCGATCGGCGTCGGCGTCACGCTCGGCGCCTTCCTGTTCCTGGATCGCATGGCCGAGGCCGTCGAGGTGGAAGGCGGCGGCCGGCTGGTCACCGAGGACGAGGCGGACGAGACCGGAGAAAAAAGAAGCGCCTACGAGCCCACGGCGCTCAAGGGCGATGCCATCGTCTACCGCATCAGGGGCGCGTTCTTTTTCGGCGCGACGGCGGCCGTCAACGCCGTGCTCGATCGCATCGGCGAGCACCCCAAAGTCTTCATCCTCGATCTCACCGACGTCCCCTTGATCGACAGCACCGCGGCGAAGGCTCTCGAGACCTTCGTCCACAAGCTGCAGCATTCGGGAACGCGGGTCTATTTTGTCGGTGCCGGCAAGACCGTGCGGCGAACGCTGCTCAAGGCGGGTCTGACGAAGCCGCGCGTCCGCTACGCTGCCACCGCCGACGACGCGCTGGCGCACTGGCGCTCCGCATCGGTCGACCCAAGCGCCGATCACGCGATGGACAACTGAGGGTCGCGTCCCGTTGCCGCCCCCCGCGACCGCGCGCCCCGCTAACGACGACCGATCGACGGCTGCACGGGCAGTGCGCCTCGTGCTAAGGCTCCCGCCATGACAGCCAAGAAACGCGTCGCCATCCTGATCTCCGGCCGCGGCTCGAACATGCGCTCTCTCGTCGAGGCCGCGCGCGCACCGGGCTACCCGGCCGAGATCGTGATCGTGGTCTCGAACCGCCCCGACGCCCCGGGGCTCGCCTGGGCCAAGGAGCAAGGCATCCCGACGCTCGGCCTCGACCACGGCCACTATGAGAGCCGTGAGCATTTCGAGGGCCAGCTCCACGCCGTCCTTACCGCCTCGCGCGTCGACATCGTGGCGCTTGCCGGCTTCATGCGGCTTCTGACGCCGGACTTTGTCGGCAAGTGGCTGAACCGGATGATCAACATCCACCCGTCATTGCTGCCTGCCTTCAAGGGGCTCAAGACGCACGAGCGTGTGCTCGCGGCTGGCGTCAGGATCGCCGGGTGCACCGTCCACCTTGTCCGCCCCGCGATGGACGAGGGTCCGATCCTGGCTCAGGCGGCAGTGCCGGTCTTCGACGGCGACACGCCTGATATGCTCGCTGCGCGCATCCTCAAGGCAGAGCATCAGATTTATCCCCAGGCGCTTGCGCTTTTTGCGTCAGATCAAATCAAGATTGATGGGGAAAGCATAAGGATATCAGGTTCGATTAACCAGGAACTCACGCTCTTCTCGCCGCCGCTATAGTTGCCGGATACTGAGGCGTTGCTTTCATAACGCGCCCGAAGTCAAAAGTGTCGCTGGGCCTTGTCGCCGCATGGACACGATCGATGCCGGGATCAATACTTGAGAATGACAAAAAGAGAGATCGCGGTACCGTAGGGAACATCCGCTGCCAATTCCGCATGTGATAGTTTTGAGCCGCCTAGAACGCCGACGCAGGGCAAGGCCTCGCGGGCCCCTGCACCCACCCACGCAGCGGCTCTGGATTTGATCGCATTGCCCTGAAGAACGAGCCCAAAGCAGGCAAGCCAGAGATACTCGGTATGACCGCACAGAGCACCGAAGAGTTTCAAGCCCAGGCCCAAGGTCTGGGCGAAGAGAACAGCATCTGGTTCAAGCTGACGCCTCTTCTCAAGGGCGATCCGAACAACCCCATGCGCACGGTCATGGCCATGGCCGAGCGCCATGGGCCGGTCCTCGCCGTGAACCTCGGGACGCAGCGCGTCGTGCTCCTGACCGAGCCCGAGCACTTCAAGCATGTGCTCGTCACCAAGGCGGACGACTACATCAAGTATTTCGACGGCCTGAAGCCCATCTTCGGCAAGAGCATGATCACCAACGACGGCGCTCTCTGGCAGAAGATCCGCATGCCTCAGCAGCCGGCGTTCCACCCTGACATGTTCGCCGAGTACATCCCCTACTTCCTCGCCGCGATCCGCTCGAAGATGGATCTCTGGGCCGGGCTCGCCAAGACGGGTGAGACCTTCGAGATGGTCGAGCAGACCTGGACGCTCGCCGCCGACATGATCTGCAAGGCGCTCTTCGACCGCGACATGCCCTTCAACCCGCACGTCGTCTTCAAGTGCGTGAAGAGCTACACCGACGTCATGAACCACAAGTCCATCCGGCTGAAGAAGGTGGCGGGCGAGGACTTCGAGATTACCGAGGAGGACGCCGCCAAGGCCATGGAGGTCTGGGCCGGGGTGCCGCCGATGGTGATCGCCGCCGATCCGCGCGAGGAGCGCGAGCGCACGCTCCTCAGCATGATCCAGGCCGCCGTTGCCGATCCCTCCGTTCCGGAGTTCGACCAGCAGCAGGCCATCGACGAGATGAAGCAGTATCTCTGGGCCGGCACCGAGACCACCGCTCTGACGCTCGCCTGGGCCATGTACCTCACCTCGAAGCACCCCGAGGCCGCCGAGCGCATCCGCCGCGAGGGCGAGACGGTCTACGGCGACCGCGAGCCCACCGCCGCCGACTATTCGGGCCTCGTCTACACGCGCTCCGTGATCCAGGAGACGATGCGTCTCTATCCGCCGGTCTGGGGCCTGATCCGCGTCGCGACCAAGCCCGACGTCATCGCCGGCAAGGAGATCAAGCCCGGCGACCGCATCGTCATTTTCGGCTACGGCGCTCATCACAATCCGAGGTTTTGGGACGACCCCGAGGCCTTCCAGCCCGAGCGCTGGATGGACAAGGGCAAGAAGCAGGTGAAGCTCTCCTACATCCCCTTCGGCGCCGGCAAGCGCTCGTGCATCGGCGGCGCCATGAGCCAGGTCGAGAACACGCTCGCGCTGTCGATCCTCCTGCGCCGCTTCCGGCCCGAGTACGTCGGCAAGGAGCCCCCTGGCATCAACGCCACGGTGACGCTGACGCCCAAGGGCGGCCTTCAGTTCAAGATCCGCGAGCTGAGCTGACGCGCTCCGACCGCCACGCGCTCGATGGCCTGCCCACCGTGGCCGCAAAGCCCTAGGCCCTGGGCGGGCCGCTCGCGCATAATGCGCCGTCAGTCTGCGTTCGGAACCCACCCCATGTTGTTCGGCGCCAGGGCGTTTGTCTTCATCGTCTATGTGATCCTCGGCGCCTCCTTCATCGCTGAGACGGCGCTCTTGGCCTGGGAGTTCTGGGATTCGGGCTGGCTCAAGCTCGCCACCCACGACAGCCACCTCTTCCTCTTCTTTCCGACCCTGGGCCTCGTCGCGCTGGCCGCGTTCTATCTACCGTCGTGCGCCTTCGTGGACATGTACTGGCGCTACATCCGCCTCGGCCGCCTGCGCTTCATCGTCGGCGTCGTGGTCGTGACCGCCATTTCCTATTTGATCGGCGCCGGTCTCGCTGCGAGCCCCTATCGCTCGGTCTGGGACCTGAGCCCGGCGACGCTCGCGGCCGACAAGAGCGAGCCGGCGGCCTGCGGCACCGCCACGCGTCCCTGCGAGAGGGTGGCGCTGCTCGTGGCCATTTCCAGCGTCGCCGAGGTGAGCGGCGCGCGCCTGGGCCTCAAGGAGTTCATCAGAAATTGCGAGGCGGAGCCTCTGTTCGAGGCCGAGCCTGCGGCCGAGCGCAAGCGCTTCTGCTTTGCCTCGACGCCACTCTCGGCGGCACCGAAGCTATCGACCGATGCCGAGTGCTGCCGCGCCCAGGAGCGCTTCAAGGGCGCGATTGCGAAGCTCTACGAGGCCCCGGCGCAGCGGTCGCTGACGGGAAAGGTGCACAACGCCCTCCTCCCGCTCAAGGTGTTCTTCCTGCTTGTGCTGCTCGCCATCAGCATCCTGCTCGCCCTGCGCCATGACGGCGTGGCGCGCCACTACCCGACCCTCGTCGGACGCATCGAGGTCGGCGTGCTCGTCGGCGCCATTGCCATGATCTTCTTCCCGCTCATGAGCCAGGGCTTCGTGCAGACGGCCGACGCGCTCTATGGCGTCCAGCAGGGCGAGGGCTTCAAGCCCATCGTCACCTTCATGAGCTTCATCTTCGGCGCCTGGGCGCTGCTGATCGTGCTGTTCTTCTTCCGCCGCCACACGCCCGAGGTGGAGCTCGCCGCCAAGCTGGCCGGTGTGGTCGCGAGTACGATCGCCGTCGTGAAATACGACCTGCTCGTCGCTCTGATCGTGCGCTATTTGGGTTCCGGTGCCGGGGAGATCGCGGTCGCCGCTTTGATCGCGCTGGCGGCAATATCCGTGATCATCCTCTTATCGCCGCTGGCACGGCGCACGATCGTGGCCCCGGAGGAGGATAGCGTCACCTGAGGCCTGTCACCTGAGTGCTGTCAGGGGCGGGATGATGGCCTTGGCTTCGCGCGAGCAGGCCGCGACCAGCCCCCGCTCTCTTCTACCGCTCGCGCTTGCAGACGTCAGTGCCGCACCTCGGCGTCGACTTCCTCCATGCGCGCCTTCATCACGCTTGCCGTCTCATCGGCGAGCTTCTGATTGAGGCGAGCGAAATACTGGAACTCGGCCTGGTATTGCTGCTGTGCGCGCTGGAAGAAATCCGAGTAGGCGGAAAAGACATCCTGGAGCGTCTTGCACTCCATGATCCGTTGCGAGGCCGCGATGTCCTCGTTTAGCCGGCGGTTGACGAAGCCGAGCCACTCGCTGTTCGCCTTCGAGACTTGCTCGATCCAGCGTCCGTTGAGCTCAGACATGGCCTCCATCACGGGGCGGTTGATGTTGATCCAGGATTCGAAGGCGGTCATGGCTGGGTTGTCGAATCGTGGTGAATCGACGATTGACCGCGATGTCTTGGCATTCATGGGTACGCTCCTCCTCACTTTATGACCCACTATCGAGCAATGCCTTAGGTCAACAGGGGTTTGATGTTTTGTGGCACGCCCGCATTGTGTTGGTGTTGATGCGTGTCAATGCACGAGGTGGTCGTTGAGCTTCTTGCTTCACAAGACGATGTTGGCGAAAAGGCCGCAGCTCAATTTCTCAGAAAAACGCAATCTCGACCTGATGACGCGAACTTGAATCCGGTGAACGTGATTTATCCACAGGTTCCTGCGCTCTGCGTGCGGCCGTATTGGGGCGCTGAGAGAGCGGGCAAACGCCAGTCAGCCAATGCTCACATGGAAAGTCTTCTCGCATGTACAAACACTTGCTGATCGCCGTCGACGGATCTGAGCTCTCCGACAAGGCCATGGGGCATGGCGCAGGCCTTGCCAAGGCGCTCGGCGCCAAGGTCACCATTGTTCATGTGACGCCGCCCTGGTCGAGCATCGCGGTGGGCGAGATCGCCGTGATGTTTCCGCCGGAGGAGTACGAGTCCAACATGGCGGAGGCCGCAAAGCAGCTCCTGGCGCGCATGACGAAGGCCGCCGATGCAGCGGGCGTCTCCGCGTCGGTGTTGCACGTCGTCGATCCCCACCCCGACCGGGCGATCCTCGCCACGGCTGACGAGAAGGGATGCGATCTCCTGGTCATGGGCTCGCACGGCCGGCGCGGGATCGCGGGGCTGCTGCTCGGCAGCGTGACCGCAAGGACTCTGACGCTGAGCAAGATCCCGGTCCTCGTCTACCGCCAGTGAGACGGCGCGCCCGTCTCCTCTCCCGACTACCTTCCGGCTGACGAGAGCTGTTCACGCGGACAATTCGCCGCCATGGTGGGCTGAGCTTCATGCCGCCCACCGTGCCCGATCGAGTATGCCGAACATCTTCCGCGCCGCCGTCGATGCCTGGATCAGCCGCCGCGCCCATCCGCGGCCCGAGGCGCTCGCCGCCGTGGCGAACCTTGCGCCTGCGACGGTCGTGACTGGCGCGTCCCGAGGCATCGGCCTCGCCATCGCGCGCCGCTTCGCCGAGGCGGGCTCCAACATCGTGCTCATCGCCCGCGATCGCGACCCGCTCGCGGAAGCCGCCGCCGCGATCGCCCGCGACTTCAAGGTGAAGGCGGTCCCTCTTGTCCTCGAGGTCACGGATGCCGCCGCCCCGCATGCGATCGACGCGAGCCTCGCCGAGCAAGGGCTCTACATGGACTGCCTCGTCAACAATGCCGGCATCGGGCTCTCTGGCTTTTTTCACGCCCACGATCCCCATGACATCGACGGGCTCGTTGCGCTCAACGTTGCGGCGCTCGCCCGCCTCATGCAACACGCGCTCGAGCCGATGCGCGCCCGCGGCCGCGGCGGCATCCTCAACGTCGCCTCTCTCGGCGGCTACGCGCCGGGCCCCTATCAGGCCGCCTACTACGCCAGCAAGGCGTTCGTCATTTCGTTGACCGAGGCGGTCGCATACGAGACGCGCGGCGAGGGCGTGCGCATCGCTGTCGTGGCGCCGGGTCCCGTCGAGACGAGCTTCCATCGCGACATGGGAGCCGACGCCGCGCTCTATCGCCTGCTCGTCCCGTCGTCCACGCCTGAGGGTGTTGCGCGCTCGGCGTATCGAGGTTTCATCGCTGGCCGCCGCGTCATCGTGCCCGGAATTCTCGCGACGATCTCGGCCTACGTCTTGCGCGTCCTGCCTCATCCCATCGCCGTCCCGCTGGTCGGCCTTCTGCTCGATCCGGGTCGAGGTAAATCAGACGTTGACGCGCGCCGCGACGATTAGTCGTTGAGCGGCGGGGATATGGGCAGCCCTGAGCAATTCTTCGCGTCGCGGCGTTTGCAGAAGTGAAACACTTTGTCGGTTAGATCGACGTCGAGCGCCGCGGCTCCAGGTTCCGCGTATCCCGGTGCCTCAGACGCGGCGGCGCGCCTCGCGACTTTCGACGCGAGGCGCGACCGCTGCAATCAACCGGCCGAGCGTCGTCCCGGATTGGGGCGCTCGCTAGGCGGATGTTAATCCGGGGTGGCGATGCCGAAGGTTCGCGGCAGCGAGAAAATACCCGAGCCGACCATCGACCCGACGACCATGCCGGTCAACGCGAAGAGCGACAGTTTCTGGACCGGCGACGGCGCCATTCAATCCTCCCGTATGCGAAGGGGGCTGGCCTTTGCTCAAGTCAGCAATCACAAGCCTCGGGTGGCTGCATCCGGGAATCTCACTCCGGACGCAGCCGGCTCGACCTCGTTCGCCGCGGGAGCGATTGCTATTTCTTGGTCGCGTCAGGACCGGTCATTTGCGGGACCGCACCACTCACGGTGCCCGTCGCCGGGAGCTTGCCCTGGTCACCCATTGTCACGGGCGGGCCTTTGACCGAGGTCGACTCACCGGTGGGAGCAGGAGCTGGCGCGGCGCCCATCTCCGGAACCTTGTTTGATATCGTGCCGGTCGCGGGCAGCTTGCCTTCGTCACCCATCGTGACAGGTGGGCCTTTTGTCGTCGGTGCATCCTCGGCGAACGCGGGAAGCGCCGTAGCGAGTAGAATCCCAGCAGCAATCTTGAATGAATGCTTCATCGAGCGTCTCCTCTTAGGAAGGCACAATCGCCTCTTCTCCTGCGGGCGGCGCGTCTTTGATGCGCGCTGATGCCCGTTGCAGGATGGCCTGAGAGTAGAGAACGCCGCTCTTTGCGTCGTGTCCCCCAATTGGGGGACTTGGAAAGAGCTCAACTTCTGCGATTAATGATGACGGTCCCCCTGGATAATCCCTCCATCGAGGCGGACCCCCCAACTTGGGATGCCCATCCCAAGCGCGTGCAGAGCCTCAAAGGAGAACCCCCCGTCTCCTTTGGGGCTCATGCTACTGGCATGCCCCTTCCAAATCAGTCGTCACCTTCAGATAGACGATAGCCGACCCCCGGCTCGGTGGTGATCAAGCGCGGCTCGTTGGGATCCGCTTCGAGCTTGTGGCGCAATTGTCCGATGAAGACGCGCAAATACTGGAGATCCTCGGCATGCGCCGGCCCCCACACGGAGGTCAGGATCTGGCGATGCGTGACGACACGGCCCGCGTTGCGCACCAAGAGCTCCAAGAGATCGAACTCCTTGGGCGTGAGGCGTACGGGCTCGCCGTCACGCGTCACTGTGTGCGCGAGCGCATCGACGAGCACGGGTCCCGCGCGGTACTGCGTCGTCTGGTTGGCCGATTGCGCCCCATGGCGTAGCGCGGCGCGCAAGCGTGCCATCAGCTCGCCGATGCCGAACGGCTTGTTCACGTAGTCGTCGGCACCGAGATCGAGCGCGGCGATCTTCTCCGTCTCTCGATCGCGCGCCGAGAGCACGATAATCGGAACCTTCGACCAGCTCCTGAGCTCGCGTATCACGTCCTTGCCGTCCATGTCCGGCAGGCCGAGATCGAGGACGACCGCATCGGGGGAGCTGGTTGCGGCAACTCTCAGGGCCTCGCGTCCGCTCGCGGCAGCGACCACCTCATAGCCTGCAGCCGTGAGGCTCGGCTTGAGGAAGCGCTGAATCTGCGGCTCGTCGTCGACGACGAGGATGCGATGTGAGGTCATTTCGCCCCGCCGCCGGATGGATCCTCGGCCGGCTGCGCCGGGATTGGCAATTCGACAACGATGCGCGTCCCCATGCCGCCGGAAGCCGGGCTCTCGACCCTGATGCTCCCACCCATTCCCTTCACGATTCCCTCGCAGATCGAGAGGCCGAGTCCCGTGCCCGGTGCGCGGCCGTCCCCGTGCCCGACGCGGTAGAATTTCTCGAACACTCGTCTCTGGGCATCGGGCGGGATCCCGGATCCCTGATCCGTCACCGAGAGCACCACGAGGTTCCCGGCTCGGGCAACGCTCACCTGCGTGACGGAGGCCGGGCCCGGGTATTTGTCGGCGTTGTCGAGCAGATTGAAGACGACCTGCTCGAGCAGCGCGGCGTCGCCGCGAATGAGCGGCAGACCGGCAGCAAGCTTGAGCTCGGTCCTGCGCTTGGGAAAGCTCTTCTGTGCCCGCGCCACCGCCCCGCGCGCGCAATCCGCGATGTCGACCCAGTCCTTGCGGATGTCGAGCGCGCCCGCTTCGAGCCGCGTCATGTCGAGCAGGTTCGAGACGAACCGTGACAGGCGCGAAGCCTCCTCCTCGATGGTCATCAGGAGATCGGCGCGATCTTCCTTCGGTATGCGCTCCCCGAGCGTGCGCAGGCTCGAGACCGAGCCCACGATCGAGGACAGCGGCGTGCGCAAGTCGTGCGAAATCGAAGAGAGCAGCGCGCTTCTGAGCCGTTCGCTTTCGATGGCTGCCTCGCTCTTGGCGGCCTCTTCCACCAGCAGCGTCCGCTCGAGTGCGATCGTCGCCTGATCGCTCAATGCCTGAAGCGCAGCCTCTGTTGCTCCAGGCAGATGATCGTCCTTGTCTTCCGGTTCGACGCCCATGACGCCACGCGGTCCGTCCGACGACCCGAGGGGACGGAAATGATAGCGCGCATTGGGCATCGTGCCGGTGAAGCGACCTGCGGGCTGGCCTTCCCTGAACGCCCAGCGTGCAGCAGCCCAGTCCGCCGTCGGCAGCGTGTCCTCCGGCGGCCAGCCCCCTCGGATCGCGAGGTCGCGGCCGTCGTGGAGGAGAATGATCGAGCTGCCCTTGACCGTCAGGGCGGCTTGCTTGGCGAGGGTCCAGATCACGTCGTCGAGCGTGCCCGCCCCGGAGAGCTTGCGTGAGAAATCGTAGAGCGCTTGCGTCTCGATCGCGCGCTCGAAGATGGCGTCGGTACGCTCGCGCAGCCGCCCCGCGAGCCCGCCGGCGATCATGGCAACCGCAAGAAGAACGAACAAGGATACCAGCTCGTGCGGCTTGGCGACGGTGAAGGTCAGCGTCGGCTCGATGAAGAAAAAGTTGTAGGCGAGGAACGACAGGACCGACGCGCTGATGGCAGATCCGGTGCCGAAGCGCAGGGCGCACCCCAGCACACCGAGTAAATAGAGCAGGGACACATTGGGCAGCGGCGTCAGACGCGATAGGCCTATCCCGGCCAATGTCGCCACTGCCACCGCCACCGACGACGAGAGGAACGCATTCGCCAGCGCAGGCAGTTCGGGCGGTCGCCACCAGCGCCACGCGCGCGGCTGGTCGGGTGCAATGACCGTGACCGCGATATCCTTGGCGTCGGCGATCAGCGCCTCCGACAGCGAGCGGCCTGCAAGCCGCGACAGCCAGCTGGATCCCGAGCGCCCCACCACGATCTGCGTGATGTTGTTGCGTCGCGCATAGCGCAGGATCTCCGCGACCATGTCCTTGCCGGTGACCCGCACGACGTCGGCCCCGAGCCGCTCGGCGAGCCGCAATGCCTTCTCCGAGCGCCGTCGCGCGTTCCGTCCACTGGCCTGCGGCTCGATGGTCTGGAGCTGGAGCGCAACCCAGGGCGATTTGAGCGCCGCCGCCATGCGGCTCGCCGTTCGGACCACCTTTTCGGAGAATTCGTCGCTGCCGACGCAGACCAGCAGGCGCTCTGCCGTCGGCCAGGCACCCTCGATCGCGCTCTGGCGCAAATGGGCGAGCATCTTCTCGTCGACGCGATCGGCCGTCCGTCTGAGCGCGAGCTCGCGCAGGGCCGTGAGATTGCCGGGCTTGAAGAATTGATCGATCGCGCGGCGCGCGTTCTCGGGCAGATAGACCTTGCCTTCGTGAAGTCGCTCGATGAGCTCGTCCGGGGGCAGGTCCACGACGACGATCTCGTCGGCACGCTCGATCACCTTGTCGGGAACCGTCTCGCGCACCGTGACGCCAGTGATGCGCTCGACGACGTCGGTCAGGCTCTCGAGATGCTGAATGTTGAGGGTCGTCCACACATCGACGCCCGCGCGCAGGATCTCCTCGACATCCTGATAGCGCTTGGCATGCAGCGATCCGGGTGCGTTCGTGTGGGCGAACTCGTCGACGAGCAGGAGCTCGGGCTTGCGTGCGAGGGCCGCATCGACGTCGAACTCCATGAGCGTGCGGTTGCGATAAGCCACCGGCCGCCGCGCGAGCACTTCGAGGCCCTCGAGCAGGGCTGCCGTTTCGCTGCGCCCGTGCGTCTCGACCACGCCGACAACGACGTCCACGCCCTCGGCCTTCTGCGCGCGTGCCGAACCGAGCATCGCGTACGTCTTGCCGACGCCCGGCGCGGCCCCAAGAAACACCTTGAGCTTGCCGGCGTTCTCCTTTCCGGCAAGCTCGAGAAGGGCTTTCGGCGACGGTCGGCGCTCGTCGGACGATTGGGAAGGCGCGGGCATACCCTATCCGGAGCGGCCGGCAGGCTCTGCGTCAAGGGCTAGATTTAGAAGCAGCACATTTACCCTCGGTTCGCCAAGTACACCCAGTCCACGGCCTCCGGTGTGCGCCATCACCAAGTCGCGGACTTTGTCCTCGGCAAGACCGCGGGCCTTGGCCACGCGCGCCACCTGGAGCAACGCCGTTTCCGGCGAGATGTCGGGATCGAGGCCGCTCGCCGAAGCCGTCACGGCATCGACAGGGACGGTCCCTTCGACACCCGCCTTGCGCAGTTCGTCCACGCTCTCTTTGACGCGGTCGAGAAGCTTCTGCGTGATCGGGCCGAGGTTGGAGCCGGACGAAGCCGAGGCGTCGTAGCCGTTGCCGGCAGCGGAGGGGCGGCCATGGAAGTATGCAGGGTCTGCAAAGGTCTGCCCGACCACGGCGGATCCCACGACCTTGTCGTCCTTCACGATCAGGCTGCCGTTTGCGGCACTCGGCATTGCCACCTGTGCGATGCCGGTGATCGCGAGGGGATAGGCAAGCCCCGTCAGCGCCGTAAAGGTGATGATCATGACGAGTGCGGGGCGAAGATGCTGAAACATGTTCCGATCCTCAAGCGAGGCCCAGGCCCGCGACCACGAGGTCGAGGAGCTTGATGCCGATGAACGGGACGACGAGACCGCCGAGCCCGTAGATGAGCAGGTTGCGCCGCAGCAGCGCCGCGGCACCGATGGGCTTGTAGGCGACGCCCTTGAGCGCGAGCGGGATCAGCGCGACGATGATCAGCGCGTTGAAGATCACGGCCGACAGGATGGCGCTCTGAGGCGTCGCGAGCCCCATGACGTTGAGCGCGCCGAGCTCGGGCAACGCCACCACGAAGAGGGCGGGGATGATCGCAAAATACTTGGCGACGTCATTGGCGATCGAGAACGTCGTCAGCGAGCCGCGCGTCATGAGCAGCTGCTTGCCGATCTCGACGATCTCGATCAGCTTGGTCGGGTTGCTGTCGAGATCGATCATGTTGCCGGCTTCGCGCGCCGCCTGTGTGCCCGATTGCATGCACACACCCACGTCGGCCTGCGCCAGCGCCGGGGCGTCGTTCGTGCCGTCGCCGCACATGGCGATGAGTCGGCCCTTCGCCTGCTCGGCGCGGATGTAGGCGAGCTTGTCCTGGGGCGTCGCTTCCGCAATGTAGTCGTCGACGCCGGCTTCGGACGCGATCGTCGCCGCGGTGACCGGGTTGTCGCCGGTCACCATGACGGTCTTGATGCCCATGGCGCGCAGCGCGGCGAAGCGCTGCTTGATGTCCGGTTTCACGACGTCCTTGAGGTGGATGACGCCGAGCAGCTTGCTTCCGTCCACGACGGCGAGAGGCGTGCCGCCAGAGCGGGCAATCGTGTCCACGGCCTTCCGGAACTGGTCGGGGGATTGCTCGAGCGTGATGCCGGCGTGCTTCAAGATGGAATCGACGGCGCCTTTGCGGATGCTGCGGCCATCGAGGTCGAGCCCCGAGATGCGCGTTTGAGCCGAAAACTCGATTGGCCTGGCGTTGAGCTTCGCCAAGTCCGGCTCCGTGAGTCCATGTGGATTCTTGGCCAGCGCAACGATCGAGCGGCCTTCCGGCGTCTCGTCGGCGAGCGAGGAGAGCAGGGCCGCCTCGGCGACGGCGCGCGCATCGACGCCCGGCACGGGGATGAACTCCGTCGCCAGCCGGTTGCCGTAGGTGATGGTGCCGGTCTTGTCGATGAGCAGCGTGTCGACGTCGCCGCCGGCTTCCACCGCGCGCCCCGACATGGCGAGCACGTTGAACTTGAGCAGCCGGTCCATGCCGGCAATGCCGATGGCCGATAGCAATCCGCCGATCGTCGTCGGAATCAGTGTGACGAGAAGTGCGACCAGCACCGGCACGGGCACGTTGGCACCCGCATAGGCCCCGAGCCCCGTCAGCGTTACGACGGCCACCAGGAATACGATCGTCATGCCGGCAAGCAGAATGTTGAGCGCGATCTCGTTCGGCGTCTTCTGCCGCTGGGCACCCTCGACGAGGGCAATCATGCGGTCGAGGAACGATGATCCCGGCTGCGAGGTGATGCGGACCACGATCCAGTCCGAGATCACCGTCGTGCCGCCGGTGACGGCCGAGCGGTCGCCGCCCGACTCGCGGATGACGGGCGCGGATTCACCCGTGATCGCCGATTCGTTCACCGACGCGATGCCCTCGATGACGTCGCCGTCGCCGGGCACGACATCGCCCGCTTCGATCAGGACCACGTCGCCAGGGCGGAGGTCGAGCGCGGAGACGGTCGTGAACTTGGCGCGATTGGCGCCATCCGCGAGCCGCTTCGCCATTGTCTCTGTGCGCGTCTTGCGCAAGCTATCAGCCTGCGCCCTCCCTCGCCCCTCTGCAACCGCTTCGGCGAGGTTGGCGAACAGCACCGTGAACCAGAGCCACGCCGCGATCTGCCCCGTGAACGCCGCCGGCTGGCCGGTCAGGAGATCGCGGACGAACAGCACCGTGACGAGTGCGGATACTGCCGCCGTGACGAACATGACCGGGTTCTTGATGAGCGAGTGCGGATCGAACTTGCGCAAGGCGTCACGAATGGCGCGTTCGAGGAATGCCCGGTCGGCAATGGCGGATGTGTAGCGTTTGCGGGTCATGTCTTGCTTGCTCCTTCGGGATCGCTGCTCAGAACGTCTTGCCGGCGAGCATCTGGAAGTGCTCGACGATCGGGCCGAGAGCGAGAGCGGGGAAGAATTCGAGACCTGAGAGGATCACGATCACGCCCGTGAGCAGCGCGACGAACAGTGGTCCGTCGGTCGGAAATGTGCCAGCGGAGGCCGCCAGCCTGGGCTTCGCCGCGAGCGAGCCGATGATCGCCATCACCGGCACGATGATGCCGAAGCGGCAGGCGAGCATCGCAATACCCATGGTGGTGTCGTACCAGGGCGCGTTGGCCGTGAGGCCAGCGAAGGCCGAGCCGTTGTTGCCCGCCGCCGACGAGAACGCGTAGAGGATCTCGGTGTAGCCGCGTGCGCCGGGGTTGGCGAGACCCGCGAGAGCCACCGGCAGCACAGTCGAGACGGCCGTGAACCCGAGGATGAAGATCGGCATGATGAGGACAGCAAGCATCGCCATCTTCACGTCCTTCGCCTCGAGCTTCTTGCCGAGATACTCGGGCGTGCGCCCGACCATGAGGCCGGCGACGAACATGGCGAGGATGGCGAACACGACGATGCCGTAGAGCCCCGAGCCGACGCCGCCCGGCACGATCTCGCCGATCTGGATCAGTGCCAGCGGCACCAGGCCACCGAGCGGCATATAGGAGTTGTGCATCGAGTTGACCGAGCCGTTCGAGGCGCCCGTCGTGAAGGTGGCCCAGGTCGCCGACTGCGCGAGGCCAAAGCGGACCTCCTTGCCCTCCATGTTGCCGCCCGTGACGCCCATGGCGTGCATGAGCGGGTTGCCCGACGCTTCGGCCCAGTAGGCGACAGAGCAGCCGACCACCATGAACAGCATCATGACGGCGAGCAGCGCCCAGCCCTCTCGCTCGCGGCCGATCATGCGACCGAAGGTGACGGCAAGACCCAGCGACAGAGCGAGGATCGCCCACACCGAGATGGTGTTGGTCCAGATGTTCGGATTCTCGTAGGGGTGCGAGGAGTTGACGTTGAAGAAGCCGCCGCCGTTGGTGCCGAGCATCTTGATGGCGATCTGGCTTGCGACCGGCCCCTGGGCCAGCGTCTGCTTCCCGCCTTCGAGCGTCGTGGCGTCGATGTAGGCAGAGAGGTTCTGCGGCATGCCGAGCGCGATATAGAGAAGCGCGACGACAATGGAGAGCGGCAGCAGCACATAGAGTGTCGTGCGCGTGAGATCGACCCAGAAGTTGCCGACCGTTGTGGCCTTCGTGCGTGCGAAGGCGCGCGCCAGCGGGACGACGATCGCCATGCCGGTCGCGGCCGAGACGAAGTTCTGTGTCGTGAGCCCCACCATCTGGCTGAAGTAGGAGAGCGTCGTCTCGCCGCCGTAGCTCTGCCAGTTGGTGTTGGTGACGAACGAGACCGCGGTGTTGAAGGCAAGATGCTCGCTCAAGGGGCCGAAGCCCTGCGGGTTCAACGGCAGGAGGTGCTGCAGCCTGAGAATTGCATAAAGCAGCACGAAGCCCGCGAGATTGAACATGAGGAGCGCCGCGACGTAGCCGAGCCAGCTCTGCTCGCGCTTCGCGTCGACGCCGGCGAGGCCATAGAAGCCGCGCTCGAGCGGGCGCAGGGCGGGATCGAGGAACGTCGGTTTGCCTTCGAAGACTGCGGCCATGTAGAGCCCGAGCGGGCGCGCCGTCGCGACGACGAGCCCGAGCATGAGCACGATTTGCAGCCAGCCGTTGAGTGTCATGGGGATTAACCGATCATAGGCGCGCAGGTGAGATGGCGCGCGGGAAAGGATCAGAGCTTTTCGGGGTGAAGCAGCGCGTAGAGGAGATAGAGCGCAAGGCCCGCTGCGACGGCGCCGCCAAGGATCAGGTCGAGCATCTGGGCCTCACGCGTTCGCGGCCCAGCGGGCGTAGAGACCCATGAGGCCAAAGAGGCCGACGCCGAGCGCCAAAAAGAGAATGTCGAGCATGATGCCGTCTCCTTTGATAGTGGAGACCCGCAACGTGCTCACGCCGGCATAAAATTGCTATGTCGATGATGGATAGGGGGAATAAAGAGGAAATAAAGACGGCGCCAGTTCCCCGCCGATCCCCCCCGAGAGGCCGGTTCCCGGGACTTTGGGCGAGCTGGAGGCCCAGTCTAACGGGCCAAATGGTGCAGGTTCGAGGACTTTCCTCGAACCGGAACCACAGCGCGCAGGGTTGGCGTGGCGGCTGCGCGCAAACAAAATTGGTGCCGCAAACAGGACTCGAACCTGTGACCCCGTCATTACGAATGACGTGCTCTACCAACTGAGCTATTGCGGCGGACCGAAGCACAAGGGATGTCCGAGGGGACATACCCTTTGCGCCCCACGAATGCAAGGTAGGTTGTCCCAAAGGCAGGTCCGAAGCGTGCCCCGAACGGCCCTCCCCTCACAGTCGCCAAACCGCCGTGTGCTTGATCTCCGCGTCCTCGAGCTCCCGCGTCACCGGAACCCGGTATTCGGCGGCGAGCGCGAACCGGCCGGCCGGAAAGTAGCTGCGCTTCGGGTCGCCGATGAGCACCAAGGCGCCTGCCCTCGCGGCCTCCTCGATGAAGGCGAGCACGCGCTCGGCGAGCAGGCGCTCGTAGAAGAGATCGCCGACGAGCACCACGTCGAAGCGCGCGGGCTTCGACGCGAGCACGTCGTCCTCCGTGGCCTCGATCCTGACGCCGTTGACTTGCGCGTTGAGGCGAAGCGCCGCAATCGCGATTCTGTCGATGTCCGCGGCCAGCACCGGCCCGGCCCCCGCAAGCTTGGCTGCGATCGCCGTGAGCCCCGAGCCCGAGCCGAGGTCGAGCACGGCTTTGCCGGCGACCGTCTCCGCGGTGTCGAGGATGTAGCGCGCGAGCGCCTGCCCGCCCGCCCACGCGAATGCCCAGTAGGGAGGCGGCACGTTGATGCGGCCGAGCTCCTCCTCGGTCTTGCGCCAGATCGGAAGCGACTCTTCCGCGAGATGCAGCTTGATCTCCGGCACCAGCGGCGGCGCGATCAGCTTCGTGTTGGCGCGGATGAAGGCCTCCGCGGCCTTGACGTCCGATGGATCGAGCCGCCGCGCATCTGGCGTAGCCGCTGACGGCTCCATCATTTGCCTGCCTTGCGCACGCTCTTCTTCGCGTCGAGACCTGCCGTCTTGCCGGAGGCAAGCCCTCCCGTCTTGCCGGAGGCAAGCCCTCCCATGCGGCACACCTCCGCCCACTCGTCGGCGCTCACCGGCTGCACGGAGAGGCGCGAGTTGTTGACGAGCACCATCTTCGCGAGCTTCGGATTGGCGCGGATGGCATCGAGCGTGACGGGCTTCGGCATGGGCGCGACGGCCTTTACGTCGACGCATTCCCATTTCCCCGTGTCGTCGGTGCGATCGGGATGGGCGAGCGCGATCACCTCCAGGATGCCGACAACCTCGAGCCCCTCGTTGGAGTGATAGAAGAAGCCCAGGTCGCCGGTCTTCATCGCCCGCATGTTGTTGCGCGCCTGATAGTTGCGCACGCCGTCCCATCCCTCGCCATTGGCCCCGCGCGAGACCAGGTTGTCCCAGGAGAACGCATCGGGCTCGGATTTCATCAGCCAATAGGCCATCTCGGCAGCCTCTCGCGGCAAGGATGCAAGCCTAGCACGTCTAGTCTTCCGCCTTGAACGGCCGGCGCATGAGCTGCGCGATGGCATCGTCCACCGTCACGCGCCCTTCGAGGATCGCGTTCACGGCTTCCGAGATCGGCATCTCGATGCCCTTGGCTGTTGCCAGACGCACCACCGCCGCCGCCGTGGTGACGCCCTCCGTCACCGACACGCGCGAGGCGAGCACATGCTCGAGCTTTTCGCCTGCGCCGAGTGCGCGCCCGAGGCTCATGTTGCGCGACTGCGGGCTGCCGCAGGTGAGGATGAGATCGCCGAGGCCTGACAGCCCCAGCATCGTCTCGGGCCGCGCGCCGAGCGCTTCGCCGAAGCGGCGCATCTCGGCGAACCCGCGTGTGACGAGCCCCGCATGTGCGCTCGGCCCCAGCCCCTTGCCATCGACGATGCCAGCCGCGATTGCGAGCACGTTCTTGAGCGCGCCGCCGAGCTCGACGCCGGTGATGTCATCTGACCAGTAGAGGCGGAACTGGCGATAGCCGAGCCTCTCCGCGAGCAGGCGGCCGACGTCCTTGTCGCGGCAGGCGATGGTGAGCGCGGCCGGGAGCCCGCGCGCCACGTCGGCGGCAAAGCTTGGCCCCGAGAGCACCGCGAGCGTCGCGCTGGGCAGTGTCTCACCGATGATTTCGCCCATGAGCTTGCCCGAGGCCTGCTCGATGCCCTTGGCGCACATGACGAGCGGCTTCCCGTCGCGCATGCCGGGCCCGAGCGCCTTGGCGATCGCGCGCACGTGCTGCGCGGGCGCGACCATGAGCACGGCGTCACGCTCCGCGACCTCGCCGAGCCTTCCGGTCGCCCTGAGCCCGGGGTCGAGCGAGATGCCCGGCAGAAACGTGCGGTTGACGTGGCGTGCGTTGATGTCGTCGACGGTCTCGCCTTCGTGCGCCCACAGGAGCACGTCACGCCCCGCGAGGCGAAGCGTCTGCGCCAGGGCCGTTCCCCAGGCGCCTCCGCCGATCACACCGACGCTGTCGAGCTTCATGGAGTCCCCTTTGCGGCTCTCCGGATCATATGTCTAGAGCATTTTCCGTTCTGATGGGCCCGCTCAGCCAGGCTTCCTCATCCTTCGACAGGCTCACCATGAGGAAGGTCTTGTGAGCCATGGTGACCTTTGGCCTCATCCTGAGCCTGTCGAAGGATGAGGGAGACGAAGCATCGGCGTTCCGCCCGATTGGCTGCTGCCCTAGCACGCCCTCGCGCATGCCAATGCGACGCGGTCATGCCTTCACCCCCGCGCCGATGGCGGGTGGCGCGTCCGGATCGAGCGGCCACCTCGGCCGCGAGGCAAAATCGAGCGGGTCGCAAAGACCAAGGGCGAGCCGCTCCGCGCCGGCCCACGCGATCATAGCGCCATTGTCGGTGCAGAGCGCCCCCGGCGGAACGTGCAGCGCATACCCGCGCTCGGCCGCGACACCGTGAAGCGCTGCCTTGAGCTGCTTGTTTGCGGCAACTCCGCCGGCAACCACCAGGTGCCGCGGCGCGCTGGGCCCGCCGATGTCTTCTGAGAGCTCCATGGCTCGGTGCACGCGGTCGACGATCTGATCCGAGACGGCGGCTTCGAACGCCGCGCAGAGATCGGCGACGTCCTGATCCTTGAGTGGTGCCGCGGCCTCGGCGCGGTGGCGTAGCGCCGTCTTGAGACCCGCAAATGAGAAATGTGCTTCCGGGCGCCCGATCATGGAGCGCGGCAGCTCGAAGCGCTTGGGATCGCCCTTGGCCGCCGCCTTTTCCACGGCCGGGCCGCCTGGATATCCGAGACCCAGCAGCTTGGCCGTCTTGTCGAACGCTTCGCCCACGGCGTCGTCGATCGTCGTGCCGAGACGCCGGTAGCGGCCGACCCCTTCGACATGAAGCAATTGCGTATGCCCGCCCGACACGAGGAGCAAGAGGTAGGGCGGCTTGAGCCCCTCCGTCAGCCCCACGGTCAGCGCGTGCGCCTCGAGATGATTGATGGCGAGGAAGGGGAGCCCGCGCGCGAGCGCGATCGCCTTCGCCGTGACGAGGCCGACGATCAGCCCGCTGGCGAGGCCCGGCCCGGCCGTGGCCGCCACCGCCGAGAGATCGGCGAAGCCGACGCCCGCCTCCTTCATCGCCGCGGCGACGATCTCGTCGAGGCACTCGACGTGTGCTCGCGCCGCAATCTCGGGCACGATGCCGCCGAACGGGCGATGCTCCTCCCATTGCGAGCGCACGACATTGGAGAGGATCTCGCCCCGCCCCGCGGCATCGCGCGCGACGACGGCGGCGGCGGTTTCGTCGCAGCTCGTCTCGATGCCGAGCACCAGCGTCCGCCCAACTGGGTCTGCGCCGTCCCGCTTCTCCCGATCGGGCCCCATCAACCAGCCTATTCCTCGGAATTTGCCTTCACTCGCGGGCAGAGGCATTAATGGCGCCGGCCCGGGCCTGAGGCCCTAACATCCGGAGAGCGACGCTTGCAAGCTGGCACGATCCGCATCGGCACACGGGGCTCGCCGCTTGCCCTCGCTCAGGCCCGCGAGGTTCGCGCGCGCCTTATGGCGGCCCACGGCCTTCCCGAGGCGGCCTTTGAGATCGTGGTCATCAAGACGACGGGAGATGCAATCCAGGACCGCCCGCTCGCCGAGGTCGGCGGCAAAGGCCTCTTTACCAAGGAGATCGAGGACGCGCTCATCTCTGGCAACATCCACCTCGCGGTGCATTCGATGAAGGACATGCAGACGGTGCTCCCTGCCGGCTTGGAGATCGGCGCCGTGCTGTTGCGTGAGGACCCGCGCGACGCCTTCATCAGCCTGAGGTACAATTCTCTCGACGAGATGCCAGCGGGCTCCATTGTCGGCACATCGTCGCTGAGGCGGCACGCGCAAGTGAAAAGCCTGCGCCCCGACCTCGAGGTCGTGGGCTTCCGCGGCAACGTCGAGACTCGCTTGCGTAAGCTTGCGGATGGCGTCGCGGACGCGACCTTTCTCGCCTGCGCCGGCCTGAACCGGCTCGGGCTGTCGGACCGGATCACGGCGCCTGTTCCCGTAGCAGCGATGCTGCCTGCGGTTGCGCAAGGCGCCGTCGCGGTCGAGATCAGGTCCGCCGACATCGAGACCGCCGCTCTCGTCGCGCCGCTCAACGACGAGACCACGGCCCTCTGCGTCACGGCCGAGCGCGCCTTTCTCGCCCGTCTCGAAGGTTCCTGCCGCACGCCAATTGCCGGTCACGCGACGCTCGACGTCGGAACGCTTTCCTTTCGCGGCATGACGTTTTCCCCTGACGGCAAGGAGTGCTTCGCCACTGAGGGCACCGGCCCTGCGAGCCATGCGTCCGCGCTCGGCACGGCGGCTGCCGACGAGCTTCTCGCGCGCGGCGCCGGCGCGCTCCTCGCCCGGCTCGCGTGATGCATCTTCTCGTCACGCGCCCCGAGCCCGATGCCACTGAAATGAAGACCCGTCTCGAAGCCATGGGCCATCGTGTGACTGTCTGCCCCTTGCTCGCAATCGACTTGGCGCCCGGCGCACCAATTCGCCTCGATGGCGTGCAGGCGCTGATCGCGACGAGCCGCAATGCCATAAGAAGTCTCGCTCGGAGCACGGCTATCGGCCAAGCGCGAACGCTGCCGCTTTTCGTTGTCGGAGCGGCAACCGCCGCGGAGGCGCGCGTGGCTGGGTTCACTCGCATCATCGAAGGCCCTGCCTCTGCGCGCGATCTGGTGCCGCTCATCGCCGGCAAGGCCGCGCCCGGGAAGGGGGCGCTACTCCACCTCGCGGGCGACACGCTTGCCTATGATCTCAAGGCGGCCCTGGGCACGGCAGGATTCGAGGTGCGGGAGGAAATAGTCTATCGCGCGCGGACGCTGGAAAAGCTTGAGTCCGGGGTCGCGGATGCCATACGCACAGGTTCGCTCGAGGGCGTCATCTTAATGTCACCGCGCACGGCAAGTGTCTTCGCCGGCCTCGTTACGGATGCCGGGCTCGCGGATGGGGCGCGCAAGCTCGGGTATTTTTGCCTGTCCGAGACGGTTGCGGAGGCCCTGAATTCGCTTGCTCCGCCGCGTGTGCGTATCGCCCCCCGGCCCAATACGGAAGAAGTGCTTGCCCTCCTCACCCAGCCTGCGCCAGAATCCAACTAGAGCCTATCAAGCGAGAGCCTGAAGCGCGCTCAATTCCTCGATCCCTGATCACAGCGGCCGCGGCTGCCGCGCAATTCCGATTTCGCGCATCAGGGCAAATGGCCGGAGACCACTATCGATGACCGATAAGAGCGAAGGCGCTGGGAAGGATGCAGGCCGGCCGGGCGACACTGCCGGCCAGAAGCGCCCCCACGCGACCCTGGATCTCAAGGCGACCGAGATCAAGGAGCCGCCGTCTCAGGAGCCGGCGAAGCCGGCCCCCGAAGCCGCAGCCAAGGCCAGCGCAACCACTTCGTCGGCGTCCGCATCTTCGGCCAAGAGCGAGGCTGCCGCAGCGGCAGGCAAGACGGCAGCAGCCGCCGCTTCGGCTCGGCCGCCGGCAAATCCGTCAAAGGCGGGCGCGTTCTTCACCCATCTCGCGGCCGGCATCATCGGCGGCGCGCTCGTCTTGGTGGGCAGCTATCTCGCGAGCACGCGCACCGCATACAACTCTCTCGACACCGCCTCCCTCAAGGTGAGAGCAGGCGAGCTCGAGGAGCGCGTCGGCGCGCTCGAAAAGGTGCCCAAGCCCGCCGCTCAGGATCCCGAGCTCGCGAAGAAGATCACCGACGCCGAAGGCCGCCTGGCCAAGCTCGAGGAAACGGCCGGTGCCATCCCCGCACTCCGTGACGCGCAGGAGAAGCAAGCGGCCGAGGCAAAGGGGCTCGCAGACACGCTCGCGCGCGAGAGCGCCGACACCGCCGATCGCGATCGCATCGGCAAGCTCGAAGAGCGCCTCAACATACTTGCGGCCGCCGATGCGGGACCGGAGGGCGGCCGCCTGCCGCAGCTCGCCGCGATCACCGGCAAGATCGCCGATCTCGAGGCATCTCTCGGCGCGCAGATCACGGCGCTCCGCAAGAGCATGCCGGCCGATGCCGCCGACCGACTCACCGAGGTCACCGAGGCGAGCGAGGCGGCGAAGTCGGCGACGCAGCGCTTCGACCGCGAGCTTGCCGCCGCAAAGACCGAGAACGCACGGGTTGGCCAGCGCGTCGAGGCCTCGAGAGCAGAGACTGAGCGCGTCACTGCGGCCCTCGAGGGCATTCAAGAGGATGCGCGCAAGCTCAATGCGGCCCTCGGCGAGCTCAAGAGCTCGGTCGGTGCCGAGCTGAAAGGCGTCGCCAAGCCAGCCGATATCTCGGCCGCGGTTGCTCCCGTGGCGAGCAAGATTGCGGCTCTCGAACAAGGCCTCCAAGGCGTGGTCAGGAGCGAGGAGGGCCGCAACGCCAACGCCGAGCGCATCGTGCTCTCGCTTGAGCTCGGCAGCCTGAAACGCGCGATCGACAGCGGCCGACCCTATGCCGCCGAGCTCGAGCTCGTGCGCAAGGCCGCGAACGGCTCGATCGACCTCACGGCGCTGGACCGCCACAAGGATACCGGGGTGCCATCGATTGCCGATCTCGAGCGTGCCTTCCGTCCCGTGATGAACGGGATCATCGACGCGGCCGCCGAGCCCGCCGAAGGCTCGGTCGTCGAGCGCCTGCTCGCCGGCGCCCGCTCCGTCGTGCGCGTGCGCAAGGTGAGCCACTCCGACGAGGATCAGAGCGCGGAGGCGGTCGTCGCTCGCATCGAGGCGGCATTGAAGGAAGGCCGCCTCGGCGCGGTGATCGAGCAGGCGAAGGCGATTCCGCCGCAGGCTGCCGGCCCGGCCGACGAATGGCTGCAGGCGGTCAAGGCGCGCTATGCCGTCGATCAGGCGATCGCCGGCGTCGAGGGCGAGCTCAAGGCCTCGCTGACCGAGGCCAAGACGTCACCGCTCCCGGCCGATGGCGCAAAACCGGCCGCCAAGGACAAAAACTGAGGAAGCCGCCCGATGTTGCGTGTCGTCCTTTTCCTGCTTGCCGTGCTCGCGCTCGCGGCCGGACTCGCCTGGCTCGCCGACCGGCCCGGCACTCTCCTCGTCACCTGGCAGGACTACGAGATGGAGACGAGCGTCTTCCGCGCCGTCGTCATCTTCGCAGCCGTCTTCGGTCTGGCGCTCTTGATCTGGTCGCTGATGCGCCAGATCTGGTCCGGCCCGGCCGCCTTCAGTCATTTTCTCACCAAGCGGCGCCAGCGTCGCGGGCTCGATGCGCTCTCCGCCGGCATGATCGCGATTGGCGCCGGCGATCGGGCCATGGCCACGCGTTACGCTCTTCAGGCAAGGAAATCGCTCCCCAACGAGCCGCTGACGCATCTCTTGCGCGCTCAGGCGGCGCAGCTCTCGGGCGACAAAACGACAGCGCGGCGCATCTTCGAGGCGATGCTGGCGACGCCCGACACCGAGCAGCTGGGCTTGCGCGGCCTGTTCCTCGAGGCCGGACGCGAGCACGAGGAGGAAGCCCAGCGCCAGTTCGCCGAGCGCGCCTTGCGCCTCAATCCCAAGCTCTCCTGGCCGAGCGAGGCGCTCTTCGGTCTGCAATGCAAGTCCGGCGACTGGCCGGGCGCGCAGGCGACGCTTGCTTCCGCGCGCCGCAACGGCCACCTGGATCGCCCGACGGCCGACCGTCGCCGTGCCGTGCTCCTCGCCGCCGAGGCGCAGGCATTGGAGGAGAGCGATCAGGAGAAGGCGCTGAGCCTGGCGCTCGAGGCGCACGCGCTCGCCCCGAGTCTCATACCTGCGGCCGCGATCGCGGGCCGGCTTCTCGCCTCGCGCGGCAACACACCGCGTGCGGCGAAGGTCATTCAGAAGACCTGGGCCAAGTCGCCGCATCCCGAGCTCGCGACCGCATATGCCTATGCCCGCATCGGCGACAGCCCGCGCGATCGGCTCGATCGCGTGCGGCAGCTCGCGGCGCTCAACCCATATTCCATAGAGAGCCCGATTGCCGTCGCCATCACCGCCATCGAGGCGCGCGAGTACGACGAGGCCCGCAACGCGCTCGCTCCATATCTGGAGGAGGGTCTCACGCGCCGCGTCGCGAGCCTCATGGCGCGCATCGAGGCCGAGGAGCACGGCGACAAGGGCCGCGTGCGCGAATGGTTGGCGCGCGCCGTCAATGCGCCGCGCGATCCCGCCTGGACTGCCGACGGCGTCGTAGCCGACAGATGGCTGCCGGTCTCGCCGGTCTCCGGCGCGCTCGACGCGTTCGAGTGGCGCGTTCCCGTTTCCGAGATCGAACCGAGCGACCGCAGCATGCTCGGCCAGGAGCTCGATGACCTGATCGCCTTGGGAGAGCCCGTGGCGCCGGAGGATGCGACCGTCGTCACTGAAGCCGCGAGCGTGCCGAAGCTCTCGCCGGATGCGGTCGATGTCGAGGCCGTGCCGGCGGAAGCGAGCAAGGACGTGGCCCCCCGCGCCGGAAGCGAGCCCGCCCCGCGGCCGGGTGTGCCGCTGCCTGAGCCGGTCTCGCAGGCGGCGCGCGATGCCACGAGAGCGACGCGTGCTCCCGGCTCCGCCCCGCCGAAGCCAGCCGAGCCCGCGCCTCGCAGCACGGAGGCGCCGGCAGCTGACGCAGACGAGACAGCGCCGCCGCGCAAGCCTGCCCCTCCACGCGCCCCGCGCATCTTCACAGCTCCGCACCCGCCCGATGATCCGGGAACGGAAGCCGACGACCCGAGCGAGCCAGCGTCACCGCTGCGGCCCTACGGCATTTGAGCGCGGGCTCGGGCAGCCTTCACCGCACTGTTACCAGCTCTCGTGTGGCGCGCGCGGTGAGCCCCCGCCCGACAGACGCCATCGTCTCTTTTCGCGCTTCCACGATCAGCACGCCGGCGAACGCGGGCCACAGGCGCGAGCCGATGCGCTCCAAGGCTGCGGCCGTCTTCAGGAACAGCATGGGCCGGCCGAGCGGCGGCAGGTGAAGCGCGCTGTCCCAATCGATGGGGCTGAAAAGCGCCTGCGTCAGCAGGCTCTCGAGCTGGGAGCGGCTGTAGGGCTGCCCGTGCCCAAATGGCGTCCTGTCGAGTCGCGCCCACACGCCGCGGCGGTTCGGGACCACGATCAGGAGGCGGCCCTCGGGTGCCAGCACCCGCCACAGCTCGCGCAGAAGCGGCCGTACACGCTCGCCGGCCTCGAGGCAGTGGACCACGAGCAGCCGGTCGACGGAGTTGTCGGCGAGCGGCAGCTGATCCTCCTCGACCAGCGCCGAAAGGATGCGCCCCGACTTCGGCCACACGAGCGCGCCCTGGCGCGACGGCATCAGAGCACCGATGCGGGTCGCCTCGCCGCGGAACGTGCCGAGATACGGAGTGCTGTAGCCGAGGCCGATCAGCGTCCCGCCGTTCAAGCCACGCCAGCGAGCACGGATGCGCTGCGACAGGATGCGCCGCGCCACCTGGCCGAGGGGCGTCGCATAGAAGTCTCTCAGGTCTGCGACGTCGAGCTGCATCGCTGCGCACCGTCCCTATAGTCCACTGGCTCCATTTTTGGCCCGCCAAGCGTTGAAATAGCAAGACGCCGCGGTTAGGTATTGGTCCCGCGCCCTTGGCCCGGACGCAGATACGGCGCCGCAATGAAACAGCTCGAGATCCATCAGTTCGCCTGTCTTAAGGATAACTATGGCGTTCTGATCCACGATCCCACGGCGGATATGACGGCGTCTATCGACGCCCCCGACCCAGCCGCTGTGCGAGCCGCCCTCGACGAGAAGGGGTGGCGCCTGACGCATATATTCACGACCCACCACCACGCCGACCACACCGCAGGCAATCTCCCCCTGAAGAAGGCGACCGGATGCACGGTCATCGGTCCAAAAAATGAGTCGGCGCGCATCCCCGGCCTCGATCATCCCGTCGGCGAGGGCGACACGGTCCCCTTCGGCAGCTACGAGGTCCGCGTGCTCGACACGCCGGGCCACACCATCGGCCACGTCAGCTATTGGATCCCGCGGGCCGGTGTTGCTTTCGTTGGCGATACCCTATTTGCGATGGGCTGCGGGCGCATCCTCGAGGGCAACGCCGAGATGATGTGGGCATCCCTCAAGAAGCTCGCCGCCCTGCCCATAGATACTGATCTCTATTGCGGTCATGAGTACACGCTCGCCAACGCCAGGTTCGGCCTCACCATCGAGCCCGAGAACGAGGCCCTCCAGCAGCGCACGGCTGCGGTGGAAGTGCTCCGTGCCGAAGGCAAGCCCACGCTCCCGACGCGCGTCGGCCTCGAGCTCGCGACCAACGTGTTTCTGCGCGCCCACAAAACGGCGATCCGCATACGGCTGGGCTTGCCCGCAGCGGCGGACTGGAAGGTATTCGCCGAGATTCGCGAGAGAAAGAACAGGGCGTGACTGAGAGAGACTGCGCTATCGACGCAGACACGATCATCGGCCTCCTCGGGCTCACGCCGCACCCCGAAGGCGGCCACTACCGCGAAACCTTCCGCGATCAGGCCTTGATCGCAGGTCGCGCGGGCTCGACCGCGATCTATTTCCTTTTGCGGAGCGGCGAGATCTCGCGCTGGCACCGCATCGACGCCGCGGAGGTCTGGCATTGGTATGCGGGCGCTCCGCTCGCCCTCGACATCGTCTCGCCCGCACGCGAGGTCCGGATCGAGCGCCTCGGCCCCGCGCTCGCCGTGGGTGAGCGGCCTCAAGCGGTCGTCCCCGCGGCTCACTGGCAGCAGGCCCAAAGCCTCGGTGCCTGGACGCTCGTCGGCTGCACGGTCGCCCCCGGCTTTGCCTTCGAGGGCTTCGAGATGGCGCCGGAGGATTTCGACCCTCGCTTCTGAACGGCGTCCTTTTTACGTCTCCCGATCACGATCCGTATTCGGCGCTTTCGCCTCATGGTTGCGTCGGCATCTCTGGGCGCAATCCACTGTTCAAACGAATTTCCTCTGCATTACCTGGGGATGGTGCCGCCCTACGCTTGCCGGTCGAACCCGACTCATCGATGAATGCAACCACTCGAAAAGTGTGGGGGTTAGCGGGGGTTGGTGATCATGAGGGGCCAGTCAACTGGACCGGTTTTGAGTACGGTTTTCGTCGACTACGACAACATTTACCTGTCCTTGAAGAGAAAAAATGAGGAAGCGGCCAAGCGCTTCGCCAAGGATGCTGGTCTCTGGCTGCGCGAGATCGAAAGCGGCCGCCTGATCACGGCCACCAATGGCTCGAGCTTCGCCATGCCGCGGCGCCTCGCCATGGTCCGCTGCTACGGCAACCCCGTGCCGCGCCGCAACGCCAACGACAACTCGACTGACATGAACTCGTTTCCCTTCGTGCGCCATCACTTCCTGCGCGCCGGGTTCGAGGTTATCGACTGCCCTCCGCTCACAGCACAGCTCAAGAATTCCGCTGATATCCGCATGGTGATGGACGTTCGCGACGTCCTCAATCACGACACGCAGTTCGACGAGTTCATCATTCTCTCAGGCGACGCCGACTTCACGCCGGTGCTGCATCGCCTTCGCGCCCATGCCCGGCGCACGGTGGTCTTTGCCAACGACCACACAGCCGCACCTTATACCGCCATCAGCGACGGCGAGATTCGCGACGCCGACCTCATGGCCCTCTTGCTCGAGGGCCGCATCCCGGGAGATGGCGAGGCCCGCAGCCCGGGCGAGCTGCGCCCGCCAAGTTCCGCCGAGCTCGAGGGCATGCGCAAGGACATCGTCGCCGAGGTCGTGGGCTCGGTCCGCTCCGCCGGTCAGCCGATGCCCCTCGAAGCGCTCGCCGACCGCGCTGTGCGCGCGCTCGGTCACGACAAGACTGTGGCCACAGCGTGGGGCGGCGCCGGGAGCTTCCGCGATCTCCTGAGCCGGGGCCTGCCCGGCGACGTGCGCATCTCCGATCAGCCGCCCTACTATGTCTTCGATGCCAGCCGCCAGATTGCCTCCGACGTGGAGGCGCGGCCAGAGGCGAGGCAAGAGCCGAGGCAGGAAGCGAGACCCGAGCCGCGCGAAAGACGTGCCGAGTATCGCGATCAGCGTTACGAGACCCGCCCCGAGGCGCCGCGCCCCGAGCCCATGCGGGAAGCGCGCGCCGATGCGCCGCGCTATGAGCGCGTGCCGGTGCCGCGAGCCGCCCCACCCGGACCTCAAGCCGGCCCGACCAGGACACCGGTGGCGGGACTGCCGCAGCGCCCCGCGCAGCCACCTCTCGGCGGAGCGCAGGGCAGCTATGGAATGGAGCGGCCGCCCCTGGCTCCCGCACCGCATGAGGCGATGCACGAGCCCGCCTACGATATCACTCCCCAGTCCCGCCAGCAGCCGGGAGCCCCGCAATCGGCGCGCGGGGCAGAGAATGCGACCCAGCTCCAGCAGTCGATTGCCCGCATCCACGACGCTTGCCAGGCCCCGCCCTTGTCGCCGCCAGAGTATCGCGTGCTGTTCGAGGTCATGGCCGAGGAGATCTCCACCAACAATCTCTCGGGCGTCCAGGTGCTTGTGAATATCGCTCAGCGCGCGGCCGAGATGGGTCTCGAAGTGAGCCACGACGACGTGCGCTTCGTGCTCGAGGTCGTGAGCGAAGCTGATCCCTGGTTCGAGCAGGGCGCCTCGGCGACGCTCTTTGCCAGCCGCTTCCGCAACTTCGTCGTCGCACGCTGTCGCAGCCAGGGGCTCAATCTCTCCGCCGACGAGATCGATCTCATCGATGCCTGGTTCGGCGCGCCCATGCCCGCACAGCGTCCCGCGCCGTCCTACGGGCAGGCACCTGCCGGTTCCCAGGCTTATTCTCAGGCGTCATCGCCGGCTGCAGCCCCGCAGGGAGCGCCGGCGGATCGCTGGGGCAATCTCGACGAGGGGCGCCAGCACGTCGCCGCCGGCCGCCCCCCCACGGGTCTCGCCGCCGAGCAGGAGGAGGAGTTTCCGCGCATCGTGAGATCGCGGATCCGGGGCTGACAGCAACGGCGCTATCGAATGGCGCCATGGAATCAAAGAGGCCGCGGCGATCTCGCCGCGGCCTCTTCGTTTGGAATCCGCTTCCGGAGGCGGTGCTTAGAGCGCGATGTAGTGCCCGCCGTTGATGTCGAAGCAGGCGCCCGTGATGAAGCCGGCGTCGTCGGCGGCGATGAAGGCCACGGCGCGCGCGATTTCCTCTGCCGTGCCGAGGCGCCCGACCGGGATCAGCGGCAGGATCTTCGTCTCGAGAACGTCCTTCGGCACCGCGGCGACCATCTCGGTGTTGATGTAGCCGGGCGCGATCGTGTTGACGGTGATGCCCTTGGCGGCGCCCTCGTAGGCGAGCGCCTTGGTGAAGCCGTGCATGCCGGCCTTGGCTGCCGAGTAGTTGGTCTGGCCCATTTGGCCCTTGCGGCCGTTGATCGACGAGATGTTGATGATGCGCCCGAAGTTGCGCGCCCGCATGCTGTCGATCACCAGCCGGCACATATTGAAGACCGAGTCGAGGTCGGTACGGATCACCGCGTCCCACTGCTCCTTCGTCATCCGGTGCAGCATCGCGTCCTTGGTGATGCCGGCGTTGTTGACGAGGATGTCGATCGGCCCCAGTGCCTTCGTGATCTCGGCGACGGCCTTCTCGCATTGGGCATAGTCACCGACGTCGAACTTGTAGACGGGAATGCCGTGCTCGGCCTGGAACTGCTGCGCGGCGGCATCGTTGCCGGCGTATGTCGCGGCGACGCGGTAGCCTTTGTGCTTGAGAGCAATGGAGATGGCGTGGCCGATGCCACGCGTGCCCCCGGTTACGACGGCGACCCGCGTCATGTGGTGTTTCTCCCTAGACAGCCGTTTGTTTGATTTGAACCTATAGAGGGGCCGTGCCCCTCATCCCTCGGAATCATCAAAAAAGGTGAACGCTCAGTCGCGCTCGACGCACATGGCGACACCCATGCCGCCGCCGATGCAGAGCGTAGCGAGTCCCTTCTTGGCATTGCGCCGGGCCATCTCGTAGAGCAGCGTCGTCAGGATGCGTGCACCCGAGGCGCCGATCGGATGACCGATAGCGATCGCCCCGCCGTTGACGTTGACCTTGTCGGCGTCCCAGCCGAGGCCCTTGTTGACCGAGATCGCCTGCGCCGCGAACGCTTCGTTGGCCTCGATGAGGTCGAGATCCTTGATGCTCCAGCCGGCCTTCTCGAGCGCCTTCTTCGAAGCCGGAATGGGCCCCGTGCCCATAATCGACGGATCGACGCCGGCCGTCGCCCACGACACGATGCGCGCGAGCGGCTTGATGCCGCGCTTCTTGGCTTCCGCCGCCGTCATCAGCACCACCACCGCCGCGCCGTCGTTGATGCCGCTGGCGTTCGCCGCCGTTACCGAGCCCTCCTTGGGATCAAACGCAGGCCTGAGCTTGGCGATGCCCTCGAGCGTCACGCCTTCCTTGATGTACTCGTCCTGATCGACGACCGTCTCGCCCTTCCTGGTCTTGATGACGACGGGTGCGATCTCGTCCTTGAACTTGCCGGCCTTCTTCGCGGCCTCGGCTTTGTTCTGCGAGGCAACGGCGAACTTGTCCTGCTCCTCGCGCGTGATCTGCCACTGCTTGGCGACGTTCTCGGCCGTCACTCCCATGTGGTAGTTGTTGAAGGCGTCCCACAGGCCGTCCTTCACCATCGTGTCGAGGAACTTGACGTCGCCCATCTTTGTGCCTTCGCGCATGTGCGCGGCGTGCATCGACTGGCTCATGCTCTCCTGGCCACCCGCGACGACAATCGCCGCGTCGCCCGTCTTGATCTGCTGCATGCCGAGCGCGACTGCCCTCAAGCCCGAGCCGCAGATCTGGTTTATGCCCCATGCGGGGGTGTCGACGGGGACGCCCGCCCCGATCGAGGCCTGGCGCGCCGGCCCCTGACCCTGCCCTGCGGTCAGGATCTGGCCGAGAATGACCTCGGAGACCTCACCCGGCTGAACGCCGGCGCGCTCGAGCGCCGCCTTGATGGCAACCTTACCGAGCTCGTGGGCAGGCAGGCCGGCCAGCGATCCGTTGAACGAGCCGACGGGCGTACGCGCCGCGCTGGCGATGACGATGGTGTTGTTGTCCGCACTCATAAAGTCCGTCTCCTTGGGGGAAATCCGGGGTTTTTTCGCCTTGGGATGAGAAAGCCGTCTTGATTTGGATCATGGTGCGACAGCCTATTTATCAAGATAGCAGGTCACGACGATTGCCCGCAATTGCGTCGTTCGGCGGCAAAATCGCCCAAGCCGCACGCACTTAGGTGTGGCACCCCGCGGTCCGCCTGTGTTACGATGCCGCAGTGCAAAATAAGGTCAGACTTGAATGGCTCAGCCGATGCTGAACAAAACCGACGCTCAGCCCGAGAAGAAAGAGGCGGTCGTCATCAAGAAGTACGCGAACCGGCGCCTCTACAATACCGAGACCAGCACCTACGTGACGCTGGAAGACTTGGCCCAAATGGTTCGCAACGACAAGGACTTCGTCGTCTACGACGCCAAGTCCGGCGACGACCTGACCCACGCGGTCCTGACCCAGATCATCGTCGAGCAGGAGAGCCGCCAGGGCGGCCATACGCTCCTCCCGATCCCCTTCCTGCGGCAGCTGATCCGCTTCTATGACGACAACATTGGTCGTCTTGTTCCGAGCTACCTTCAGTTCAGCCTCGAGAACCTGGTCAAGGAGCAGGAGAAGTTTCGCTCGCTGTTCGCCAATGCTTTCGCCAATCCCGCGGCGGCCTTCGACGCCTACCAGGAGCAGGCAAGGAAGAACATGGCCATGTTCGAGCAGGCCATGTCGATGTGGACGTCGTTCGGCGCGGCCGGGCCCTTGAGTGGGCGGAAAGTTGCCCTCGACGAGAGCGGTTCACCGGCTGAGAGCAGCGAGACGCCGCGCGAGGAGATCGACGAGCTCAAGTCCCAGCTTGCCGCCATGCAGCAGCGGCTCGAGCGCCTCGCCAAGGATCACGATTAATCGACTGATCATTCGCTGACATCCGAACAAGTGAAAACGGCAGCCCTCTAGGCTGCCGTTTCTGTTTCGGTGCCCATGCGCGGCGAGATGCGAAGGCTGCTTATTGGTCGCCCGAGCCGAAGCCGATGTCGCGCTTGGCGACGCGGATGCCGATCGTGAAGCCGGCGATGACGTCGATGAGCAGCGACACGAGGATCAGAAAGAAGACCGATGTCGCCGCCTGCGGCACGATCAGGAACTCGACGAGCGCGGCAATGAACACCACCATCGACAGGCCGTGGTCGACGAGCGAGGCGGTCGATGTGTAAGTGGCCTTGAGGATCTCGACGAAGAGGAACACCATCATCACGACCAGGATGAGATCGCCCCAGGTGAACACCCACTGTGCGTCTCCTCTGATCATGGGAATAGAGAAGATTTCGCTGGCGAGCAGATTGCGCGCAGCCTCAGCCCCATCCTTGACCGGGGCGGGAGCCCCTTCAACCACCGCGGCTTCCGGCGTCTTGGAAAAGAGCGTGAAAACCACGATGATATTGTAGAAAATGAACCCGAAGACCGTTAGCGGGATGGCCCTGAGCGACATGTGTTTCTCCCTACCTGGCCACTCTGCAGGCGTGGCCCCCCTAGTCTCACTCGGAATTCTAGTGACCTCAAGTGAGGTTGCCGCTCCAACCATCCAATCGAGCAGGTATTGGCGTCATCGTGGCAGTTGCGCCTCGCCCGATGCTCAGACCTCGGTCTTAGGCTCGAGGATCTGGCGCCCCCGGTACTTTCCCGTCTTGAGATCGATATGGTGCGGCCGGCGCCGCTCCCCGCTGTCCTTGTCCTCGACGTAGGCTGGGGCTGTCAGCGCGTCATGCGACTGGCGCTGCCTCTTCTTCATACGCGTCGTCTTTTTCCTCGGTACTGCCATGGTCTCTCTCCGGATAGTCTCGGCAGGCGGGTCTGGCGCTTGGCGCCCCTTGCTGCCGGCGTTGTTTGTCAGGCGGACGGGCCCAATGAGGCCAGCCGCAGTCGCGGCCTTATACTCACAATCCCGGCCCTGCGCTAGAGTGCTTGCGGAAAAGTGGGAACCGGTTTTCCGATAAGAAGCACGGCAAGACAAGGAGCTAGGGTCTTTCCGCGATTCAACTAAGGCCGGAAAGACCCTTGAGTATTTGGCCGGCTCTATCGGCCCCCCAGCACGCAGGCCGCGACCGGCCCCGAAACGTGCATGCGCGCCTGAATGACGCGCGCCTTGCTCGAGGTGCGCGGGCCCGGGTCGCCGGCGTCGCGGCGCACCGGATTGGGGAGCGCGGCCGCGAGCAGCGCCGCTTCGCGCTCGCCGAGCCGCGACGCCGGCCGGCGGAAATGATACCGAGCGGCTGCCTCCGCACCGAACACGCCCGGGCCCCATTCGGCGACGTTGAGATAGATTTCGAGGATCCGCCGCTTCGGCCAGACGAGCTCGATGAGGAGCGTTAAAGGCAGTTCGATCACTTTGCGCACGTAGCTCTTCGACGGCCACAGAAAGAGGTTCTTGGTCACCTGCATGGAGATCGTGCTCGCCCCGCGCGGCGTGCCGTCGCCGGAGCGACGGATCGCCTCCTGGATGGCCTCGAAGTCGATGCCCCAATGCTCGCAGAAGCGGCCGTCCTCCGCGACGATGACGGCGCGCACCAGGTTCGGCGAGATGCGCTCGAGCGGCACCCACGTGCGATCGATCGCCGTGCCGCCGAGCAATCGGATCAGCATCAGCGTCGAGCCCGGCGGATCGATGAGGCGATAGGCGAAAATGAGGAATACGACGAGGGCGAGGTATCCGGCGATGCCGATGGCCGCATAGCGCGCGCCCTTCTTGAGTAGGCGCAGCGCTTCGCCTTTTCGCCGCTCGAAATCCGACACCGCGATCGGCGGCACGTCAGCCTCAACAGAGGCTTGCGAGACCTGAGGCTCGACGTTCGCCAACGCTTCGGCACTCTCTTGCGGGGCCGGCCCTGCCTCATGAGGCTCGACTGTGAGCTGTTCGACCGAGAGCGCTACTGCTTCCGCCTGTTCGGGAAGCCCAGGCTCCCCGCTCTCGATGATCTCGCTGAGCGGAGCCTCCTCGCCGGCCATCTCCGTGCTTGCATTGGCCGCCGCGTCGACCGGCTCATCGACAGTCGGTGCGTCGTCGCCCGAGGCGACCGCGGGCGCGAGATCGACCGGCGCATCGTGCGCCTTCTCGCCCGTGCCATCTCCTCGCATGGATCCGCCCCCGGCCGCGCGACCCTCGGTGCGCGGGTGATCGGCCGCGCGCCCCTCAGTATCGCTTTCCGTCCCGTCCTGGCTATCCTTCTGCGCCACGGATGCTATATCCCGCCCGTAAACCCGCCACTCGGCCCGTGAAAGGCCCTAGGTAAGCTCTTAATGACGTTTGCGCAAAGGCTCGACGAGATTGCGCGCCTGGTGGACGCCAGGCTCGCGCACTTGCTCGACGGCCTTTTCCGGGACGGCAATGGGCCCCGTTCATCCGAGCGCCTGGCTCATGCACTGCGCCACGCCACGCTCGGCGGCGGCAAGCGGGTGCGCCCGTTTCTCGTCGTCGAGTCCGCTGCCTTGTTCGGCATTGAGCCCGGTGCTGCCATCGACGCCGCCGCGGCGGTCGAATGCGTTCACTGCTACTCGCTTGCCCATGATGATCTGCCCGCGATGGATAACGACGCGCTACGGCGCGGAAGCCCGACCGTCTGGAAGGCGTTCGACGAGTGGACCGCGATCCTCGCCGGCGACGCCCTCCTCACGTTTGCGTTCGAGGTCCTGAGCCGTCCTGAGGTGCATCACGACCCGAGCATTCGCCTCGACCTCGTGTCGGGCCTCGCGCGTGCGGCCGGCGCGGCGGGCATGGTCGGCGGCCAGGCACTTGATCTCGAAGCCGGGAAGCTCGCCGACCAGGACGCGCAAACAGTTGCCCGCATCCGCCGCATGCAGGGCATGAAGACCGGCGCGCTGATCTCTTTCTCATGCGAAGCCGGCGCCATCCTCGGCGCCGCCGCTGCCCAAGAGCGCGCGGCGCTGCGCAGCTACGGCGACGCGCTCGGGCTCGCCTTTCAGATTGCCGATGATCTCCTCGACGCGGAGGGAGACGCCGCGATGGCGGGCAAGCGCGTCGCCAAGGATGCGGCAGCCGGCAAAGCCACGCTCGTGTCGCTGCTTGGGATCGATGGCGCCCGCGCCGAGCTTGCGCAAGCCGCGGCGCAGGCTGTCGCGGCGCTGGCTCCGTTCGGAGCCCGAGGCGAAATACTGGCGGAGGCCGCCGGTTTCGTTGCCCGCCGTGAGCGTTAAATGCCGTAAGCTGACGGACGCAAAGGCACGGAAATCGGCTCGTTTTTTGAGACAGCTCAAATTTCCGATGGTTGACGGCGTCAAATATTCGCGATGTCTGCAATAGAAAATGATGACCGGCTTGCAAATCGCGGACATTTTCGCCAACCTGTGGCCGCTCGCCCACAGGGGAGTAGGGTGGCGACAATCAAGATCGTTGGGCGTGAGCAGTCACGCGGGCGAGGGGCACCATGAATTTCTATTATAACGAGCGGACCGCTCTCTTCATCGACGGCGCGGATTTGGACGCGACGTGCAAGGCACTCGGCTTTCACGTCGATTTCAAGAAGGTCCTCGAGCTTTTCCGCTCGACGACGAGGCTTATTCGCGCGACCTACTACGCGCTTTATTCGGAGCAGCAGGAATACTCGCCCGTGCGCCCGCTCGTCGATTGGCTCGGCTACAACGGCTATATGACGGTCAGCAAGCCCGCCAAGGAAATCTCCGACTCGACCGGGCGCTACTTCGTGGCCAACAGCATCGCCGTCGAGCTGACGATCGATGCGATCCAGCTCGCTCCAAGCGTGGATCATATCATCCTGTTCTCGGGCTCGGCCGATTTCCGCAGCCTGCTTGCCGCGCTGCAGAAATCGGGAAGGCGGGTGACGGTCATCTCGAGCCGCAAAGCGGCAGAGCGATCCGTCTCCGACGACCTGCGCCGCCAATGCGATCAATTCATCGATCTCGATGACCTCCAAGATCAGATTGCGCTCGATGTGCCCTCGGCGGCAGTGATCGAGCGCCCGCGGGCGCGCCCGGCGGCAAAGACGAAACTTCGCGCTGCCGCCATCCGCAGCGGTGACGACGACACGCTCCTCTAGAGCATTTTCCGACGAAGTGGGCTTCGGCTCGTCGCAGAAAATGCGATAAGACAAGAACCTAGAGCGCGCTACCAGTTCCGTAGGAACGGGACGCGCTCTAGGATCTCTGCCGAGGTCATGCCACTGCTTCGTGCAAGATTGAATGCGGGACTGAGCGGGGTCTGGATTTCTGGTCGCGCATCACGCGCGGAAGGCTTGCCATGAAGTTGGGCCGCGCCGTGGAGGCAAGAGCGCTGGACGTGGTTCCGGTCAAGAGCCCGGACGGTTCCTTTCAGCCGCGAGCGTGCTTCGAGTACTGGCAGATCGCGCTTGCGGCCGCTGCAGCGGTCCTCTCGTTTCTGGCTGCGAAGTTTGGTCTGGCCCTCCTGGCCCAGCCAGGCGGTGTGGCTCTGTTCTGGCCGTCCTCGGGGCTGACCGTCGGCGCGCTTCTTGCGCTGGGCCGGCGCGCCGAGCTCCCGTTGTCAGCCGGTGTCGCGTCAGGCGTCTTTGTTGCCAACGCGATCGGCGACAGGAGCCTGCCGCTTGCATTGGTATTTGCGGCGGTGAATGTCCTGGAGTTCGTCCTTGTCGCCCGTCTGGCGGAGACGTATTTCGGTCGCCCCTTCCAGCTCGATACGCTGAGGCGCGTCGGCGGCTTCTTCCTCGCGACCTGCGTTGGCGCTGCAGCCGCCGCGCTATTGGCCACGGTCGCGATCGTCGCTCTGGTTGAGAAGCCCTCTCCCTTCTTCGACATCTGGCACGAGTGGTTCCGCTCGGACGTGATCGGCATCATCGGCATCGCGCCGCTTCTCATCGGCTTGCGCAGCGAGACGGAAGCGAGACGTCCGGCGCGCGTTCACATCGAGGGCGCTCTGACCCTTGTGGTCGTTGCTGTCGGCTCCTACCTGCTTTTCTCCGTCACCCCGGCGCCGGACCGCATCTGGACACACATTCCGCCGGTCGCGGCGCTCTTCCCCATGCTTCTCCTCGTCGCCGCGCGCCTGCCTCTCGCATATGCGTCGGCAACGGTTGCTATCGTTACGCTCGTCGTCGTCGTCACGACCGCGTCGGGTGCGGGGCGCTTCTCGGACCCGCACTTGCCGCTCTCCTACCAGCTCATGTTCGCCCAGATGGTGATCGTCTCCGCGGCCATCTGCTCACTAGCGCTCGCTGCCCTCGTCACCGAGCGCCGCGCCGCCGAGGAGCGCCAGCGCCTCCTCATCTCGCAGCTCGACCACCGCGTGAAGAACAGCCTCGCTCTCATGCAGGCCGTGGTCGAGCGCTCGCAGGTGAGTGCCCGCTCTATCGGCGACTTCGTCTCCTCGTTGGGCGGCCGCATCCGGTCGATGTCGCGTACACAGTCCAAGCTGAGCACCGGTCGCTGGCACGGGCTCAATCTCGCCGAGCTGATCAGGGATGAGCTTTCTCCCTATCATGCTGCCGGCAGCGGCTCACTCGTCGGCCCGAGCGTCACACTCAAGCCTGGCGCGGCGCAGGCGATCTCGATGGTCGTCCACGAGCTCGCGACCAACGCCGCCAAGTATGGCGCCCTCTCTCGTTCGCGCGGGCGCGTCTACGTGCGCTGGAAGCTCGAGCCCGGCGCCGCCGGCGAACTGCATCTGAAGCTCGCCTGGCGAGAGGAGGGCGGGCCTCGCGTCGCCCCGCCGGTGCGCGAGGGATTCGGCACCAGCACCATCCGCAACCTGTTGGCCTATGAGCTTGGCGGCGAGGTCAATCTACGCTTCGAGCCGTCCGGTGTCGTTTGCACGATTGCTCTTCCCGTCTCGGCCGCCGTTTCTTCGACCACAGATTAGCCCGCGACAAACCTCGCAACCAGGGCGACCAGCTCGTCGGCATCGACAGGCTTGCGAACGACCGCGGCCGCGTACGTATCGGCGTTCGTCGGCAGCATCTCGTAGGCCGTGACGATGATGTAGGGGATCTTCCGGTTTACGAGCTCCGTGATGACGTCATCGGCGAACGCCTCGCGCAGGTTCATGTCGACGAGGGCCAGATTCACGGTCTCGCTGCGGATCACCTCGAGCGCCCGCTCTACGGAGGGTACGGGACCGAGAACGGTAGCGCCCGCGGCTTCGAGGATCGATGCGATTCTGTTCGCGACGTTCCACGAATCCTCGATCACAAGCACGCGCAACCGCATCAATGAATTGGAAGTGTCGTTCATGGGTGGAGAATTCATGATCGATCTTATGCACGCTGAAACAAGGAAGCGTGCTTCGATTCATAGCCGTGAAAACAGTTATTCGCCGAAGCGCCTTATGGATTGGTGAAAGAATGACGTACGAATGTAATGGGCGATTTGAGCAAAAGAGCGTGCTGCAATAGGAACGCAACTGACGTCTCAACCGTCGGCGGCTTTGACCACACGCGCCGCATCCGAAACGGGGCGCTTGCCGAAGCGCCGTTCAATATAATCCTCGACGACGCCCTTGAAGTCCTGCGCGATCTTCGGCCCGCGCAGCGTCATGGCCTTCTTGCCGTCGATGAACACCGGAGCCGCGGGAGCTTCGCCCGTCCCGGGAAGCGAGATGCCGATGTCGGCGTGCTTGCTCTCGCCTGGCCCGTTCACGATGCAACCCATGACGGCGAGGTTGAGGGTCTCGACACCGGGATAGCGGGCTTTCCATTCCGGCATCCGCTCGCGGATCATCTCCTCAACGTCGCGGGCAAGCTCCTGGAACACGGTCGACGTCGTCCTCCCGCATCCCGGGCAGGCCGCGACGACGGGCACGAACGCCCTGAGTCCCATCGACTGCAGGATCTCCTGCGCGACCTTCACTTCCAGCGTGCGGTCGCCGTTGGGCTCGGGCGTGAGCGACACGCGGATTGTATCGCCGATCCCCTGCTGGAGCAGGATTCCCATCCCCGCGGTCGACGCGACGATTCCCTTGGAGCCCATGCCGGCTTCCGTCAGCCCTAGATGCAGCGCATAGCGCGCGCGCGCGGCGAGCATCGAGTAGACCGCGATCAGATCCTGCACCGCTGACACCTTGGCCGACAGGATGATCTTCTCCGGCCCCATGCCGAGCTCCCCGGCGCGCGCCGCCGAGAGGAGCGCCGACTGCACCATCGCCTCGTGCATGACGGCGCGCGCATCCATGGGTTGCGGCGATCTTGCGTTCTCGTCCATGAGGCTCGTCAGCAGCTCCTGGTCGAGCGAGCCCCAGTTGACACCGATCCTCACCGGCTTGCTCCAGCGGAGTGCGAGCTCGATGATCTCCGAGAACTGCCGGTCACGCTTGTCCTTGAATCCGACATTGCCCGGGTTGATGCGGTACTTGTCGAGCGCTTCCGCGCACGCCGGGTTCTCAGCCAGCAGCTTGTGGCCGATGTAGTGAAAGTCGCCGACGAGCGGTACGCGGACGCCCCGCTTTGCGAGCCGCTCGCGGATGTGCGGCACGGCCTTGGCCGCCTCGTCGCGGTCGACGGTGATGCGCACGAGCTCGGAGCCGGCACGCGCCAGCGCCGCGACCTGCGCCACGGTTGCCTCGATATCGGCCGTATCCGTATTCGTCATCGACTGCACGACGACCGGATGCCTGCCGCCGACGACAACGCCGGCAACGTCGACCGCCACCGTCTCACGGCGCGGCGACATGATGGATTGCTCGGCGGTGGTCATGGGTCTGGCTCGCAACAATACGCCTGAAGTCTGTTAATCCAGGTTGCCGGGCGACGCCAGGGGTCAGCCCCGCTGGCGTACGGCGGCATAGACCAGCGACAGGCCGGCCAGGCACGCCATGGTGAGCACGATCGACGGCCCGCCGGGCGCATCGATGTTAACCGAGAGGCCTAGGCCGATGACGACGCTCGCCACGGCAACTACCCCGGCAAGTACCGCCATGCGCTCGGGCGTCGCGGCGAACGGGCGCGCGGCCACCGCCGGCACGATCAGGAACGCGATCACGAGCAGGACGCCGACGATCTTCATCGCTATCGCGATCGTGACCGCGAGCACGAGAATGAACACCGGTTTGATGACGTTGCGGCTGACGCCTTCCGCCGCCGCCAGCTCCTCGTGCACCGAGACCCGCAGGAGCGGCTGCCAGAGCCAGGCGATGATCGCGAGCACCACCGCGCCGCCGCCGTAGATCCAGTAGAGGTCCTCCTTGGAGATGGCGAAGATATCTCCGAACAGAAAGCCCACGAGATCTACCGGCGATCCGGTGAGCATGGAGGTCGCGATCACGCCGAGGGCCAATGCGCCATGGTGCATGAGGCCAAGGATCGAATCGAGCGGCACCACCTTCTGCCTCGCGAACACGATCAGAAGTGCCGCGACCGCGAGCGTGATCAGGACCACGGAGAGCGTGAGGTTGATCTCAAACATGATGGCGAGCGCGATGCCGATCAGGCTCGCCTGGGCCACGGTCTCGCCGAAATACGCCATGCGGTTCCAAACCACGAGCGACCCGAGCGGTGCCGCGACGATCGCGAGCCCGATCGCAGCCGCGAGCGCGCGCACGAGAAACGGCTCGATCACGGAAGGCCCCCATCCCGGCGTTCGGGCGCCGGCGCGCCTGCTAGATCATGCCGATGGTCGTGATGATGATGATAGACGCCGAACGCACGCGCCGTCTCCGCTCCGAACAGGCGCACATACTCGGGATGCTGCGCGACCGTCTCCGGCACGCCTGAGCAGCAGACATGGCGGTTGAGGCAGATCACCCGGTCGCTCGCGGCCATCACGACGTGCAGGTCGTGCGAGACGAGAAGGACGCCGAGGCCGCGTTCATCGCGTAGCCGCCCGATGAGCGTATATAGCTCGGCCTCTCCCACGTAATCGACGCCGCGCACCGGCTCGTCGAGCACGAGCAGCGGCGGGTCGCCGAGGAGAGCTCGCGCCAGCACGACGCGCTGCAGCTCTCCTCCCGAAAGCTCGCCGAGCTGCTGGCTCCTGACGTGCACTGCGCCGACCTCGCCCAGAACATCTCCGATGCGTGCCTTCCGCTCGCCGTTGCCGAGCTCGAGGAAGCGCTCGACCGTCATGGGAAGCGCACGGTCGACATCGAAGCGCTGCGGGACGTAGCCGATCCTCACCCCGTCCGCCCGGCGGATGGCGCCGCCATCGAGCGGCTCGAGACCGAGGAGCGCGCGCACGAGCGTCGTCTTGCCCGAGCCGTTGGGCCCGATCAGCGTCACGATCTCGCGCGGGCGGATGTCGATATCGATGTCGGAGATGATCGTCCGGCCGCGGCGCGCGACCCGCAGACCGCGCCCGCTGATGAGCGCACCAGGATCGAAGTCCTGCGGCCCATCATCGTGAGTGCCGCAGCCTGGCCCATGGACGTGCTCAGGCGGCTGAGAGCCCTTTCCCGCGCCAGCGCCATCCGCCGCGGACCCTCGAGGCTCGCTCATGTGAGGCTAGGCCTTGTCTTTTTCCGCCGCAGCGCAGCGTGGGCAGATTCCCTGGACCTCGACGAATTTGACCCGGGGAGTGAACTTCGCGCCGTGCGCCGCTTCCCCGATGAGATCGAAGATATGCTGACCGTCGACCTCGCCGACCGCGCCGCACTTCTCGCAGGAAAGAAAGATCGGACGCCGCCCGGTGCGGTGGTCGAGCCTGCGGCAGGCGAAGAACGCGTTCTTGCTCTCGAGGCGGTGGATGACGCCGGCTTCGAGGAGTGCGTCGAGCGCCCGGTAGATCGAGATCGGCGCCACCCGAGTGCCCTTCTCGGCCATGCGCGCGAGGATGTCGTAGGCGCCGATCGAGGCATAGGTCGCGGCGATCTCCTCGAACACCATCTGCCTGAGCTTGGTGAAGCGGATGTTCTTGTCGGCGAAGGCTTGGTTGGCGCGCTCGACGGCCTTGGCGACGCGCTTGCCGTCTCCCTTGTCGGGTACCGGAAAAGGAGTTCTTGTGGTCGCCTCAGACATTGCGCCCGCGCTGAGAGATTGGAATAACATCACCATAGCACGGCCCGATGCATTGCCCAGAAAAATCACCCGCTGCACAACAAGCGATCCGGTGCCCTCGCGGCCGTGAGGTGGCGACCTGCAGATGAAGGCACTTTGTCCATGTATTGCAATAGTATTTCCGCTCCCGTTTTTTGCCACCTTCGTATGTAGTTTTGTGCATTGCACGCCAGACCTGCCCGAATTGGCCCACCCCCTGCGATTTACTGATTAGAAGCGCTGATCCTGTTCACGATGTCCAAAACCTCTGCCTACATTGTTGCGGCGCGGCGCACTGCGCTTGGCCGGATCGGCGGCTTGCATCGCAACCGCCGCATCGCGGAGCTTGCTGCCCCGGTGGTGCGCGCCGCGCTCGAGGACTGCGGTCTCGCGGGGGAGCGCGTCGACGAATTGATCGCCGGCAACGCGACCGAGGGCGGCAACCCCGCCCGCCTCATTGCGCTCGCCGCAGGCCTCTCGGACACGGCGACCGCCGCCACCATCGACCGCCAGTGTGCCTCTGGCCTCGATGCCATCTTGGCCGCTATCCGCGTCATCGGCGCCAGCGAAGCCGACGTCATCGTCGCCGGCGGCTGCGAGGCGATCTCGACCGCGCCTTGGCGCATCGCCAAACCCAAGAGCCTCTACCAGCTGCCGCACTTCATGGCTCTCGAGCCCGCGCCCATGGAGAGCCCCGAGGAGTTTCTGCCCTTCGAAGCGTCCGAGGAGTACACGCGCAAGCTCGGCATCAGCCGCGCCCGCCAGGACGCCTACGCGCTTCATTCGCACCTTCGCGCCGAGGCTGCGCGCTCGGCGCGCCGCTTTGTCGGCGAGATCGTGCCGCTGCGTGCCAACGCCGACGAGGCGCGCGACCAGAGCGCGGTCGAGCCGGCGCTCGAGGATCTCGAGCGCCTGTCCCCCTACGTCCCCCCTGACGGCACGCTGACGCCGGGCAACACGAGTGCCCTCCATGACGGCGCCGCCTTCGCCGTCGTCGTCTCGGAGAAGGTCTGGAAGGAGCTTGGAAAACCCAGCGCCCTCAAGCTCGTCGCGAGTGCGGCTCAGGGCGTCGCTCCCGAGAACGAGTCGGGCGCGCCGATCGAGGTGATGAAGAAGCTCCTGGCCCGCATGAACGGTGTGAAGCGCGACGACATCGCGTTGATCGAGATGAGCGAAAACTCGGCCGCGCAGGCCATTGCCTTGAGCGAGAGCTTGGAGCTCGATCTCGACCGCATCAATCCCGACGGCGGCGCGATTGTCAGGGGCCACCCTCTGGGCGCGTCGGGCGCCGTGCTCGTCGTGCGGCTCTTCACCGGCATGGTGAGGGGGAAAAAGGGCGCGGCATCTCCCCGCTATGGCGTGGCCACGCTGGGCGCCTTGGGCGGCATGGGCCTCGCCGCACTCTTCGAGGCGGTCTGATAGTCCTGCACCCCTTCATTCTGAGCCTGTCGAAGAATGAAGGGGTAGCTGTAACAGCAGCCTCATGGTTCGACAGGCTCACCATGAGGCTTGAGCGCGAGCGCGTTCTGTCCGCGACGGGTTTATCTGCAGAGATCCGTTCCTATATGTTCGAAGCCGTGCGTCGACCGGTCATGTGTGCGGACATTAAATCGCCTCCATCTGCGAAACCGCCGCAATGCTGCCGCCAAGACGCCCGGTCATGTGGTGAGCATGCATCGCGCCGTGGCTCGTTTGCCGCGGCGCTAGTGTGAGCCGCGTTTGTTGCCGCCAATTGCGGGCTGGAGGGCACGATCGATGGGTTGGGACGTCAAAGCGACTGCGGATTCCGTGGCACAGGCAGTGCCGGACCTTCCAACTCTTTCCAGCAACGTCACCGTTCAGCAAGCGGCCCACTGGGTGCTGATGGCGTTCCTCGTTGTGGCGCTCGCGGCGGCCCTCGTCCGTCTCATCCCGCGCCTGTGGGCGGCGATCGAGGCAACCCTTTTTTCCAACTGGCGCCTGGCGCTCCTGGGCAGCGCGGCTCTTCTGCTTTCTCTTGCCGGCGGCTGGACCACCTGGGACGGCATGCGCAATTTCACCGGCGAATCCGTGCTCTCGGCGATGTTCACGTTCGGCATTCACGGCGTGATGCTGATCGTCGCCTGGCTGATCGGCGAGAGCTTTGCGACCGGCATGAACCAGGTGCGCGGCAACTCCGCGCGCCGCGCCAGCCCGCCGATGGTCGCAATGACGGTTGTCGGTGCCCTGATGCTGTTTGCCGCCGCTGCCGCCTACGCCATCCACCTCGGCGTCTCGGCCGATCAGGCGCTGCTCTCGGTGATGGGCGTCGGCGCCGCACTTTTCGCCATCGCGCTCCTCGTCATGTTCTCCAAGAGCGACGTCGTGCAGCCCTACGCGCAGGGCATCCGCATCGTCGCCAAGAACGCCATGCTGTGGGTGATGTTCCTGGCCTGCATGGGGACATCCGTCTTCTTCTCATTCGACAGCCGCTTCAATGTGATCTTCCCGAAGGATCAGCGTGAGCGCGCGGCCGAGATCCGCACCAAGAACCAGGTCGCGAGCGTCGTCTCCGACATCGGCGACACGATCTCCTCGCACCGGATCACCGAGGCGGAGCGGCTCTTCAAGAGCCAGGGCTGGGGCGCCTATGAGGCCCAGCTCGCCGCCCTCTCGAAAGCTTCCGAAGGCGCCGAGGCCGAGATCGAGTCGCATTTCACGCGCCAGATGGAGGCGCACCGCGCCTCGATCGCCGAGCAGCAGGAGCGCATCGCAACCGCGACCAGCAGCCAGGCGGGCCTGAACGGCAAGAAGGTGACGCTGACGGACGAGCTTTCCCGCCTCAAGGCGGAGCGCCCGGCGCTTGCCGCCGAGCTGGCGACCAAGAAGAGCGAGCTCGACGCCCGCGCCAAGGAGGTCGACGCCAAGCGCGTTGAGGCCATGGCGGAGGACAAGGGCGTCGAGGGCACATTGAAGGAAGGCCGCGGCCCCGTCTATCGCCAGCGCATGGACGAGCTGGGCCGCCTCAAGGATTACTACAAGATCGGCGAGGAGCGCGTGAAGGACGCCCAGAAGCGCGTCGATGCGGGCGACAAGCGCATCTCCGAGATCGAGCGCGAGTTGGCGGGCGTCGACGGCGAGATCGCCAAGTTCCGCGGCGAGGCCGAGACCGCCGACCAGCGCATCAAGGCGGCGGAAGGCTCCCAGCTCGGGCAGGAGGGCATGAAGGTCGATCCCGCCCGCGTCCGCGCCGCCTTCGAGCGCGCGCGCGCTGATTTCCGGCAAGCGCCCGACGCCGAGCATCTGGCCGCCCTCCATCAGCAGTGCGCGCAGCTCTACGACGCCATGATCTCGACCGAAGCCACCAAGGGCCGCGTGCGCGACATCGACTGCGATCCCAAGCAGGCCACCGAGGCAGCCGCAGTGCTGTTCGCGCTCAACACGGGCCTCAAGGCGTTCGATCAGAATTGCGCGGGCGGCGAGAAGATCCCGGAGACCGGCGGCGTAGACACGTTCCTGAACTTCGGCCGCAAGTGCCTCCAGGACTCGGGCCTGCCGAGCAAGGACGCGTCGGCGATGGGCGCCAAGCTCTCGGCCATCGATCTCAATCGCGACGACAAGGCGCACAACTTCGTCGTCACGTTCAACGCGTTCCAGGACGGCAACCGCCTCGCCTATCTCGCGCTCGCGATCGCCATCGGTATCGACAGCCTGATCTTCATGACCGGCCTCTTCGGCGCCAACGCCGTCCGCTCGCCGCTCTCGGACGTGCCGAGCATGAAGGCGCGCAACTCGCAGGAGCTGAACGCCATGATCGAGACGGCGCTCCTCCCCGACATGTTCAAGAAGGCGCGCCTCGTCTCCCAGGCGATGCACCCGACCGAGAACATCGACGGCTTCTCGAACGAGGTACGCTTGGACGAACTCGATCCCGAGACCGCCGTGCAGGTGCGCGAAGTGCTGAATGCCGGCGCCATCATCGGTGCCGTGCGCCGCCACGAGAAAGAGGGCCGCTACCTCGTGCGCTCCGAGCTGCTCGAGTTCCTGAACACGGTCATCAAGCGTGAGCTCGAGCGGAACGGCGATGCCGCGCGCCGCGGGCTCGAGCTCGACCAGCTCGAGGACCAGATCCGCGTCGCACTCATGCCCCGCGTCGGCCCGACGTGCGATTTCGTCATGGCCAACCTCGACCCCATCAACGAGACCAACGGCTTCACCTCGGAAGTCTATCTCGATCAGATCGCCGACGAGATGCGGCCGCCGATGTTGAACGTCCTCAACACTGGCGCGACGTTCAAGGTCGTCCAGCGCGACCCGAAGTCGGCCGAGCGCTATTACATCCACAAGGATCTGTACAAGACGCTCGCCCGCATCCGCGCGCGCGAGCACATGAAAGACGGCGCCGCGATGCAAATCGCGGGACCCGGCCGTAGCCCGGGCTTCGGCGGCGCCCTCAAGGCAGAGCAGCAGGCCATAACGAGCCAGGTCCGGAACGACCGGCCGCCATCTCTCACTCACCAGGACTCAGGGCTGGATCGACTGAAGTCCGAGTTCCGCTCAGCACTTCTGCGGTCCATGGATCTCGATGAGGCAGCATACGCAGCCGTTGCCCGGCCCGAGTACATTGGTGGCGCAGTTGCTGCGGGGAAGTCGCTCGAGCATCTGAAAGAGAACGACTCGCCGCTCGCCAAACATCTGCGGTGGAGCGAGAAAGAAATGCGCGACGCGCTCGAGCGTACCTACAAGGCGCTTTGGAGCAGGCAGGGCGACGACGCGGACAAAATCGCAGCGTTGAATGCCGTGAACGACGAGATCGACCGGCTCCTGCCGGCTCTCATGCTGTCCCCGCGCGGACCTTACGAGCGCATCATTCGCAACCTGATCGACGAGTTGCAGGATGCGGCAGGCCGCGACGGCGGTCTCGAGGACGAGGACCAGGATTTCCTGGAGCGCCTCCGCGCCCATCAGTCCGACCTGTCGCGCGTCCGCCGCGATAGCCCCGACAGCTGGCAGAAGATCGGCCAGCTCGTGTTCTCGCTCGACGAGGGCGACGGTCATACGGCGAGGAGCGTCAACGCCTGAGTCGACCGTACGTTTCTAAAATTCGCGTAATCCAAAACCCGCGTGACGAGTAATCGTCACGCGGGTTTTCTTTTTTCCGCCATCGGACTTTCTCCAATCGGCCGTCAAGGCCGCACCATTCCGCCGCGCGCCGCAGCTAGCCTCCTCCTCCCTGAGTCTTGTGCATCGAGAACCGAGGAGATCCCCCATGTCCACCACACGCCTGACGGCCGCCGTGCTCGGCCTTGCCGCCCTGCACGCCATCGCTCTGCCCGCCCCACCGGCCCGCGCCGCGGAAGTCAAGATCGAGGCCGATCTCGGCCAGTCGGTCGTCAACCGCCGCGCCTCGGACCGCGTCTATCTGCGCCTCTCGTTGAAGAGCCTCGCCGCAAAGGATCGCGAGCGCCGCTCGCCGATCAACGTCGCCATCGTCATCGACCGCTCGGGCTCCATGCAGGGCGACCGCCTTGCCGCTGCGAAGGACGGCGCCCGCGCCGCTCTTGAGCGCCTCGGCAAGGACGACATCGTCTCCCTCGTCGCCTACAACCACAACGTCGATGTTCTGGTCCCCGCTGGGCGCTTCCAGGGCAAGCGCGACGAGCTTGAGCGCGCCATCGACAAGCTTCGCGCCGATGGCACCACCGCGCTCTATGACGGCGTCAAGGAAGGTGGCCGCCAGCTCAAGGAATTCCTGTCCGACACCAAGGTGAACCGCGTAGTGCTGTTGTCGGACGGCCTGGCCAACGTCGGCCCCTCCACCCCGCGCGAGCTCGCCGAGCTCGGCCGCGACCTCGCCTCGAAGGGCATCTCCGTCTCCACCATCGGCCTCGGCCTCGAATACAACGAGGACCTGATGCAGCGGCTCGCCGCCGCGAGCGACGGCAACCATGTGTTCGTCGAGCGCCCGAGCGATCTCGCCGAGATCTTCGACCGCGAGTTCGGCGACGCGCTCTCGATCGCCGCCCAGGACATCACCATCACCATCGAGTGCCGCCTCGGCTTCAAGCCCATCCGCATCCTCGGCCGCGACGCGGACATCTCGGGCAACCGCATCTCGCTTAAGCTCAATCAGCTCCAGGCCGAGAACGAGCGCTATGTCGTCGTCGAGCTCGAGGCGCCGAAGGGCGCCGATCTGGGAGAAGCTGACGTGGCCGACATCGGCGTCGAGTATCTCGACATCGACTCGGGCTCGCGCGCCAAGACCCAAGCACACGCGAAAGCACGCATAACCGACAATGACGACGAAGCCGAAGCGAGCGTCAACAAATCGGTCATGAGCCAGGTCACCGAGCAGGTCGCGACCGAGAACAGCGAGAAGGCAGTCGAGATGCGCGACAAGGGCGATATCGCCGGCGCGAGGAAGGCGCTCGAGGACAACGCTGCCTACTTGAACAAGCAGCGCGGCTTCGTCACGTCGGGTGCTGCCCCGGCCCCCGCGGCATCCGCCAAGGCCCTCGACGATCTCGAGCGCAAGAGCCGCGAGGCCGCCAACAGCCTCGAAGGCGAGGCCTGGGACAAGACGCGCAAGGCCATGCGCTACGACCAGCACAAGTCGAAGGTCCAGCAGGCCTACTGACTGTTACGTGGCAGCACAGCCTCATGGTGAGCTTGTCGAACCATGAGGCTGCATATTAGCCGTTCCCTCGCCCTTCGACAGGCTCAGGGTGAGGGAACGGTAGCTTGAGTAGGAAGTAGAAGTGCCGGGCGCTACTTCGGCGCCAGCACCATGACCATCTGCCGGCCTTCGAAGCGCGGCTCGGACTCGACCTTGGCGATCGGCTCGGTGTCAGCTTTGACGCGCTTCAAGACGTCCATGCCGAGATGCTGGTGCGCCATCTCGCGGCCGCGGAAGCGCAGCGTGATCTTGACTTTGTCCCCTTCCTCGAAGAAACGGCGGATGGCGCGCATCTTCACGTCGTAGTCGTGATCGTCGATGCCGGGGCGCATCTTGATTTCTTTGATCTCGACGATCTTCTGATGCTTGCGGGCTTCGGCGGCCTTCTTCTGCTCTTGGTATTTGTACTTGCCGAAATCGAGGATCTTGCAGACCGGCGGCTCGGCGTCGGGCGAGACTTCGACAAGATCGAGCCCTGCCTGCTCGGCTCTGGCGAGCGCATCGGCCTTGCCGACGACGCCGACGTTTTGTCCGGTCTCATCAATAAGGCGGACTTCACGGGCCCGGATCGCATCGTTGATCTTGGGACCGGATGGCTCGCGCTCTTGCGAGCTGCGCATGGGCTTGCGGATGTTCTATCTCCTATAGTGGTTTCGGACGTAGCGATGCGCACAAAGCCCGCTTCCCGCCCCCAACGCCGGGGGCAGAACACGAACTCATGGGGTGCGCCGAAAGAATTTAGAAGAAAATGGCCGCCGTCAAGCTCCGAAAGTCTGTTCAGGGCCGCGATCAACTGCGCAGGGGGGCGTTTGGGTTACCCAAATCTTGAAGAACCTCCCGATAAACCTCGAGCGTGGCTCCGGTTAGCCGCTCGAGGCTATATTTCCCCCTAACATATCTCGCGGCCCGCGCGCCCATGGCGAGCCGCCTATCCTCTGGCCAGGCAAGATAATCTGCCAGCGTATCGGCAAGCGCCTCAGGCCTGGCGAACGGCACGCGCAGCCCCGTGGCCTCCGCGGCCGCCACGTCTGGCGCGCTGAGCGCCACCTCGCGCCCCGGGCCGGTATCCGAGACGATCACCGGCACGCCCATGGCCTGTGCTTCGAGGGCAACTCGAGGCAGGCCCTCGGCCTCGGAGATGTTGAGGAGCACATCCGCCGCGAGATAGGCCGCCGCCATGTCGGCGACGTTGCCCGGAAACCTGAGCCGGCTTGCGACGCCGTGCCTCTCGGCCATCCGCTTGATCTCGGCCAGGTAGTCGGCCTTTTCGATTTCGCCCGCGAACACCGCCGTGAAGCCCTCGACGCCGCGCTGCTTCAGGAGGCCCATCGCCTCGATGAGATGGCCCTGCGCCTTGCGCCGCGTGATGCGCCCGGCGAGCAGCACGATCCTCTCGTCGGGCCCCACGCCGAAGAGGTCGCGCACCGCCTTGAGCCGGTCGGCCGTGACCGCTGCGGGGTCGAAGCGCGTCCGGTCGAAGGCGCGATGAATGACGGCGATGCGGCCGGGCTCCGTCCCGTAGCGACTCGCGATCAACCCTGCCATGTGGTCGGACACCGCAATCACCTTGTCGCTCCGCGCCATGACGCTGTTATAGAGCCGCTTGAGCGGCCCGTTCTCCGAGTATTCCGAATGATAGGTGGTGACGAAGCGAATGCCGCATGCGCGCGCCGCCTTGAGCGCGCTCCAGGCCGGTGCCCGGCTCCGCGCGTGGATGATGTCGACGCCCTCTCGCGCGATGATCTCTTCGAGTGCAATTGCATTGCGCCATATGCGCAGCGGGTTCTTGGACGCTAGCGGGAGCGTGATATGCCGCGCACCCGCTGCCTCGAGCGCCTCGACCATGCGCCCGCCCTCTGAGGCGACGAGCGCCTTGTGGCCCGCCTTGACGAGGGCCTCCGCCACCTGCAGGCAGCCGAGCTCGGCTCCGCCCGCCCGCATGCGCGGGATCACTTGCAGGACCGTGAAGTGCCGTTCCAAGGTGTTCCGCCTCGTATTGGCCGCGCGCATTGGACGCCGCGCTGCCCGGCCTCTATAGAGGCTGCATTCGCCCTGGCCAAGCCGCATGGCTCATGCGGCCGGTCGCGTCATGGGATCCGTTGATGTGGGCAATGACAATCTTGGTTATCTGGACGTCGGCGAAGGTGCCGACCGTCGCCGCATCGCCTATCTGTCTGCGCCGCCGAAAACGCCCGGCGGACCCGGCATCCTCTGGCTGATCGGCCTCAAATCCGATATGGCGAGCACCAAGGCCGTGGCGCTTGCGGACTGGGCCGCCGCGCGCGGCATCGGCATGACGCGCTTCGACTACTCGGGCCACGGCCAATCCGGCGGCAACTTCGAGGACGCGACGATCGGCGACTGGCTCGAGGAGGCGGAGGCCGTCTTCACCCGTGTCACGAGGGGACCGCAGATCGTCGTCGGCTCGAGCACCGGCGGCCACATCGCGCTCCTCCTGCTCCGCCGCCTCATGAAGGAGCAGCCCGCCGAGGCGGCGCGCTTGAAAGGCCTCGTTCTCATCGCTCCCGCATGGGACCTGACCGAGGAGCTGATGTGGAAGGTCTTCCCCGAGGAAGCCCGCCGCGAGATCATGGAGAAGGGCGTGTGGCGCCGTCCGTCGCCCTACGATCCGGCCGGCTACGCAATCACGCGCCGCTTCATCGAGGACGGCCGCGAGCATCTCCTTGCACGCCAGCCATTCGATCCCGGCCGTCCGATCGCAATTCTTCAGGGTGCTCAGGATGTCGATGTGCCGCTCGCGCACGCCCGCGAGCTGGCGTCGTTCCTGGAAGGCGGATGGGTCACGCTGACCGAGGTCCCCGACGGCGAGCACCGCCTCTCGCGGCCCGCGGACTTGGAGCTGCTCTACGGCCTGATCGACCGCCAGCTAGCAGCCATCAAGCCCTAGAGGACGGCTGGCGCTATCGATTTCCGGCCGCCAGGACGAACAGGTTGACGCCCGAGAGGCGCCTCGCTGCCCACCAGTTGAGGACGGCGGCAGTGGCGAGAGCAGTGGCCGTCGCGATGGCCGCGCCCGTGAGCCCCCAGGCCGGGATCAGCACGGCGTTGAGCGAGACCGAGGCGATCGCGGCGGTCGCAAGCGACATGGCGCAGGCGCGCTGGTGGCCGAGCATATTGAGGATGAGCTCGGAGGGCCCCGTCGCGGCGCGCGCGAGCACACCGGCGGCGAGGATGAACATCAGCTGATACGCCTCCGTGAAGTCGCGGCCGAACATTGCAAGCAGCGGGATGCCGAGCGCGAGAATTCCGAGCGTCACAACAAGCGACGGATAGAACGTCCAGCGCACGGATTCGCGCACCAGCCGGCGCATCTCGGTCGCATCGCCGAGCGCCGTCGCCGATGCGATGCGCCCGGCATACGCGCTGCCGACGGCATAGTGCACGAAGAGCGCGAGCCCAGCCGTCTTCGTCGCCGCATAGTAGATGCCGACGTCTGCCGATGGCCGGAAGAAGCTGATCAGCATCACGTCTGCGTTCTGCATCACGACCTCGCAGGCGCCGACCGCGAGCAGCGGCAGCGACACCGTGAGCCATGCCGGGACGTCGAAGCTCCGTTTTCCCCGCGGCACGCTCTCTGCGATCCGCCGCTCGATGAGGACCGTCTGCAGGAGCGTGGTGCCGGCCGTCGCCGCGAGCGCGGCCATGATCGTCGTGAGCGACGTTGATGCCAAGCCAGACCAATGGGCGACGAGTACGATGAAAAGCACGAACGCAGGCCGAAGCAGGAATGGTGGAACGATGGCTTCGAGCATCCAGCCCTGGCCACGTCCGAGCCCGTCCTGCACGTCTTCCAGCGTGTAGAAGGGAACGCAAAGCAGCGCGATCACGACCGGCAGAGTGAGATCGAAACCGAGCCTCTCTCCTTCGAGCCACATCGCAGCGCCCGCGACGAGCGCGATCACGGTCGCGGAGGCCACGGCGATCAGGCGCCCTCCGAGCAGGATGCCGCGCAGCGCGTCGAAGGCGCCGCTCGCCTGGTATTGCGGCGCAAGCCGCATCATGGCTGCACTGAGGCCGAGATGCGAGAATGCGCCAAGCAGCAGCACCGCCGTCCAGAGCGCGACGTAGTGGCCATACTCCGCAACGCCCATCCAGCGCGCGAGCACGATCTGCGATATGAAAAGCAACGCCGCGCTCGCCACGCGCACGGCGAATACGGTGAGCGCATGCCCATGCACGCTTCCGCGGCCGAAGAGCGCCGCGAGCATGTCCTTGGCCCTGAGCGCCGCCGATGAGATCGTTGCCAGCGGACGCCGCGAGACGGCATCCAGATTTTCCTCGAGCGCGTCGAGAGATCCCGAGTTTTCAGTCATCACGCCGCCGTGACGTATCGATCACCGGAGGCTCTGCGTCCGCGAGCCCCCAGATGCAAGCCATGATGATGAAGAAATGGCGCCAGTGGTCGGTGTCGACCACGAACCCCTCGACCACGAGCCCTGCGAATGCCGCCGTCGAGATCAGGAAGGCACCCTGAAGCGCCCCATTGCGCACCGAGCATCTCAAGCCCACGACCAGCGTCGCCGCGACGGCCGCGATATAGAGGAGGCCCCCGAGCCAGCCGGCGTTGAGAAACATGCTGAGATAGACGTTGTGGGCTTCCTCGGGATGGAAGCTGTCGCGGAAGGAGTGCGTCCCGATCCCGAAGGGGTTCTCGAGGATAAGGTCGACGGCCTTCGCCTGGCCGCCGAAGCGGCCGTCCGGCCCGCTGTCGTAGGACTGTTCGAGGCTCGCCCGCTCGCTCATGAGGCTCTCGACTGCGTCGAGCTGAAGGACGGCGCCGAGGGCAAGCACGATTCCGAGCGAGCCGAGCACGGCAACGTTGGCGAAGCGGCTGAAGTCGGACCTCCGCCGCGAGCGCACGAGGCCGATCCAGCCGAGGATGAGCGTCGACACCGCTGTCGAGACCCAGGCGCCGCGCGAGAAGCTTATCAAAACGCCGAGCACGAGGACGAGCGCCACCGCCGCCGCGACGCCCGCCCGCCGCGAGCGCTCGCGCAGCATGCTCCAGACCGCGAACAGGATGGCCGGCGCCATTGCGGCGCCGTAGACGTTGGGGTCCTTGAAGGTGCCCCGGGCGCGCCCGAAATTGGTGAAAAGGTCGTAGGCGCTGGGAATGACCTGGAAGTAGCCGGCGAACGCTGCCGCTGTCGCCATGAGGCACCCGATCACGTAGCACCCCATGACGAGGCGGAAACGCGGTTCGGGATCGGCCGCGATGTAGCCTGCGAGCACGAACGCGCCTGCGGCCAGGAACAGCGTGACGAGCTGATGCGTGATCGCCGTGTCGGTGTTTGTCGAGGCGCAGACCGCCGCAATGCCGAGCGCGACGATCACGAACCACGCGGTGAGGCCGGTAAATGCGTTGCGCCCGGGCGTCATGACGCCGAGGAGCGGCAAGGCGAGGATCACGCCGAGCATCAGCACGTCGGCGAGCGCCGGCTCTGAGAACACGATCGAGCTCGTGACGAGCGCCGGCGCCACAACGCAGGCGCCAAGCGTTCCGGCCGAGACGAGGAGAGGGTGCGATCGCGCTGTCATGGGCGGTTCAGTATGCATTCTTGCCCGAGATGAGTGCGAGCGGCGTCATGGCGATGATGTAGAGGTCGAACAGGAGCGACCAGTTGTCGATGTAATAGAGATCAGCCTCCACGCGCCGCTGGATCTTCTCGTGCGTGTCGGTCTCCCCGCGCCAGCCGTTGATCTGCGCCCAGCCCGTGACGCCGGGCTTCACGCGGTGCCGGGCGAAGTAGCCGTCGACCACCGTCTGGTAGAGATCCGACTCCGCCTTGGCTTCCGTGGCGTGCGGGCGCGGGCCGACGAGCGACATTTGGCCGAGCACCACATTGAAGAGCTGCGGCAGCTCGTCGAGGCTCGCCTTGCGGATGAAGCGGCCGACGCGCGTCACGCGCGGATCGTCCTTCGTGACGAGCTTGCTCGCGGTCGCATCCTCCATGTCGGTGCGCATGGAGCGGAATTTGTAGATTTCGATCAGCTCGTTGTTGAAGCCGAAGCGCCGCTGCCTGAAAAGGATCGGCCCTTTGCTTTCCATGCGGATGGCCGCAGCCACCAGCACCATCACCGGCGCCGCGAGCACGAGAAGCAGGGTGCCGAGCACCCGGTCCTCGATGTTCTTGAGCACACGGTCCCAGTCGGTCAGCGGCTTATCCATGATCGCGAGCATGGGTACGCGGCCGATGTAGGAATAGGCGGCCGAGCTGAGCCGGAGCTTCGAGTTGAGCGCCGAGATGCGCACGTCGATCGTGAGCGTGAAGAGCTGGCGCAGGATCTGCAGCAGTCGCTGCTCGGCTGTCATCGGCACGGTAACGATGAGCAGGTCGACGCCCGCGTCGCGGCAGAACGCCGAGAGCTGGTCGAAGGTTCCGAGCTTGGCGTAGCCGCCGATGCTGTCGGACGAGCGCTCGGCTCCTCGATCGTCGAACACGCCGAGGATAAGTAGCTGCTTGCCCGAGTCGCGCTCGAGCTCTTTGATAAGCGCCTCGCCTTCGGGGCCGCCGCCGACGATCACCGTGCGCCGCACGAGGCGCCCCGCGGCAGAGAGGCGGTCGAGGATGCGCGAGAGCGCCACCCGGGCCGCGACCAGCGACAGGGCCGCGAGCACGAGCCACGTCACGGCCGTCGCCGGACTGAAGACGTCGATTCCCGAGAGGGTAGCGCCGCCGGCAACGAGGCAGAACACGACCAGGAGCGACTTGGCAATCTTCTCGACCTGCGCCGAGACACGGTGCAGCGACGCGATCGTATACGACCAGTTGCGCTTGAGCACGGCGACGACGGCGACCGCGACGGCAACCGAGCGCAGAAGGATCGTCTGCCAGTCCGCGCCGTCGCTAGTCGCGAGCGCCGCGAGCAGGCCCGTCAGCGTCATCAGCGCCGCGTCCATGAAGCTGATCGAGAACAGGAGCTTCGGCCTCGAGATGCTGCCGCGCCGGTCGCTGAACCAGGCATCGATCAGGTCGAGCGCGCGCCGGCTCTTGACGCCGAGCGCATAGCGCTCGAACGGCCGCGAACCCATGGCGTCGCCATCGGGCATTTCGATCTGAAGACGGTCGGGGGCGAGCAGGGCCATTGCGATTGAGCGTGCTAAGCGATTGGGGGAGGCTTGGCCGCATCTTGCGGGCTCCACTGTCTCGAAGCCGTAAAGCCTTGGGCGTTTGCGAGCATCGGGGCGCGCAAACGCGGCGAGAGTTGCCGGCTACGGTTAACGAGCGCTGAGCCGCTGCCTCGCCCTGGGGCGCTTTACCAGCGTGCGGGGCCGTCCAGCGCCGCTGCACGCCCTGCGGGAAGGCCGCGTTCGATGGCCGCTTTCAGTGCCGCTTCGCCCACTTCGCGAGCCAGCGGCTCGGGCACGATCCAGGCCCTCCAGTCCTTGGCCCGGAACAGCGTGGCGCAATAGAGCTGTCGGCCGTCGAAATCGCACGAGCGATCGGTCTTGACCGCGAGCGGCTGGCGCCGATCGTGACGCATGATGCGCAGGTCGATCGGCTGCAGCGACGCCATGTCCGACTTGAGATCGACATCGCGGAACACGCATCCAAGCGAGTGATTGCAGGCCGCCGCGCGGCGCCCGAGCGTATTGCCGGGGCCGAGGATCTTGCCGCGTGCCGCCTCGATGGCGCTCTTGTCGGGGCCGGCGCTGACCCAGCACGTCGTGCCGATGCAGACCACCGGGTCGGCGGTCTTCACGCCGTAGCGGCGGATGCCCGTCTTGCCAGGGTCCATGATGAGAAGCACTGTGACGCGCGTTCCCGCGGCCGTCTCGTAGGGTGCCTTGCGGTCGCGCGCGGCGGCAGCTTCGCCCGGAGTATCCCTTTCATGGTCGCGGCCGGCGCCGAGACCCATCTCCGTTCCTCGCTCGGGCGCTGAGCCCGGTCGCTCGCTCTCGTCCGCACGTCGCTCCTCGAGCCTCCTGAGCTTCTCCGTGAGACGGCGGCCCTCTTCCTCGCGCTGGGTCTCGAGCGCACGCCGTTGCGCGTCCGCGCGCTTCTCTTCGGCGGCCTGGCGTTCTTCGGCAAGGCGCTTTTCCTCGGCCTCCTTGGCGCGACGCTGCTCTTCGGCACGGCGGGCCTCCTCGACCTGACGCTCGGCCTCGGCCTTGATCTCCTCGGCGCGGCGATCGGATTCGGCTGCAATGCGCTGTTCCTCGGCTTCCTTGGCGCGGCGCTCCTCGTCGGCGCGGCGTGCTTCTTCGATTCTGCGCTGCTCCTCAGCCTGTCCTTCCTGCGCCGCGCGGCGCTCGGCCTCAACGGCAAGCCGTCGCTTCTCGGCTTCGAGCGCGAGGCGCTGACGTTCTGCGAGCTGCGCTGCCGCAGCCCGGCGCTCAGCCTCTGCCCGCTTCTCCGCCTCGGCACGTTGCGCAGCCTCAGCCGCGAGGCGCTTTTCCTCGGCCTCCTTGGCGAGCCGCTGCTCATCGGCCTTGCGTGCCGCCTCGGCCTCGGCCTTCTTCTGCTCATCCGCGCGACGCTGCTCGGCTTCGGCCGCGAGGCGCTTCTCGTCGGCCTCTTTGGCGAGCCGCTGCTCATCGGCCTTGCGTGCCGCCTCGGCCTCGGCCTTCTTCTGCTCATCCACGCGACGCTGCTCGGCTTCCGCCGCGAGGCGCTTCTCGTCAGCTTCCTTAGCAAGCCGCTTCTGTTCGGCTTCCTTGGCGAGGCGCTGCTCCTCTTCCTTGCGCGCGTCTGAGGCTGCGCGCTTCTTGTCGATCTCCTTGGCGATACGATCTTCCAGCGCTTTCTTTGCCGCGGCATCCGTTTCCTCGGCCGCGCGCTTCTCCTGCTCTGCGATGAACTTCTCGAGCTCGACCCGCTTTGCCTCGTCGGCCTTGCGCTCAGCTTCCTTGGCGACACGCTCCTGCTCGGCTTTGCGCTGCTCTGCCTCTGTGCGCGCGCGCTCGAGCATCTCGGCTTCCTCGGCCTTGCGCCGCTTCGCGGTGTCCGCTTCGTTTGCGGCGACCTTCTTCGTCTTGGCCTTGGTGTCGGCCTTGTCGGCGTTGGCGAATTTCTCGGCGATCGTGTGAGCGGCCTTGTCATCGGCGAAGGCCGCAGAGGAGAGCACAGCAAGCGTCGCGGCCACAGCAACCGCTGCCGGTCTAAATCGTGCCAGGCTCGTCATGTTGTTCCCCGCCTTGCGCGAATGGGTACGAACGCCTCGGACTGCAATAATTGCCGACGGCTAGACCCGGCATGTGTCGCGCATCGGGATCATCGCCGCCGATTTCGGCAACAAAGCGGATGACGCTTGAACCGGAGCTGAACGAACTAGGTGCCGCGCTCGGCAGCGAGTACAGCCGCGAGCCCTTCGCGATAGCTTGGATAGGCAAGCCGGACGCCGAGATCGTCCTTGAGGCGCGTGTTCCGGACCCGCCTGTTTTCCGAGTAGAAGCTCTGTCCCATGGGCGAAAGCTCAGCCCTTTCAAAGGGAACCTCCGGCGGCGGCGGAACGCCGAGGAGCCCCGCGGCAAACGCCACGACGTCCTGCGGCGGCCCCGGCTCGTCGTCGACCACATTGTAGAGGTGCTGATCGCCCCGCCCGCCCGCCGCCGCCGCGAGCACGTTGGCGATATCTTCGACATGGATGCGGTTGAAAACCTGGCCGGGCTTCACGATCCGGCGCGCCGTGCCCGCGCGGAGATCGTCGAAGGCGCTGCGCCCCGGCCCGTAGATGCCGCCGAGGCGGAAGATCTGCACGCGCTTGCCCGTCCGCTCCCCGAAATCGGCCCAGGCGCACTCGGCTTCGACGCGGCGCCTCGCACGCTCCGAGCCCGGCCGCGCGGGGCTCTCCTCGTCGATCCAGGCGCCGCCCGTGTCCCCGTAGACGCCGATCGTCGACAGATAGCCGATCCAGCGCACATTTTCCCCGCGAGCGATATCGTCCGCGTGGTGAAGCAGCGCGGGATCGCCAGCTTCCCCGGGCGCGATTGAGACGACCACATGCGTCGCTTGCGAGAGTGCCTCTGCAACTCTGGCGCCCGGCCGGGTGCCGTCGAAGAGCAGAGTGTCGAAGCCATGCGCCGTCCGACCGCCGTTCCGCGACGTGCCGCCGATTGCGTATCCTTCTGTCGCAAGGCGGCGCGAAAGCGCCTCCGCGCTATAGCCCAGGCCGAAGCAGAAGAGCGCGCTCATGCCGTCCGCCCGGCAAGCCATTCGCCGCGCACGGCGTCGTCCGCTTCCCGCGCCAAATGGACGCCGCGCGCTTTGGCGACGGTATCGGTATCGCTGAGCTGCCTCAGCGCCCAGACCGCCATCGCCCGGACCAGCACCGAGGCGTCGGCAAGCAGCGGCAAGATGAGAGGCAGGAGCGCGCGGTCTCCTGAATTGCCGGCTGCAATCAGCACGTTGCGCAGGAAGCGGTCGCGGCCCGTGCGCTTGATCGGGGTGCCGGCATACCGCTTGCGGAAGGTGGCGTCGTCGAGGCCTAGCAGATCAGCGAGCGGCGGATTTTGCGCTTCGTCTCGGGCGGCGAAGCGGCCTTCGTGCGCCGCGCTCGCAAACTTGTTCCACGGGCAGACGGCGAGGCAGTCGTCGCAGCCGAAGATGCGGTTGCCCATCGGCTTGCGGAACCCGGGCGCGATATGGCCTTTGTGCTCGATCGTGAGGTAGGCGATGCAGCGGCGCGCGTCGAGCTGGTAGGGGCGCGGGAACGCATCTGTCGGGCAGATGTCGAGGCAGCGCCGGCAGCTCCCGCAATGGTCGACGTCCGGAGCATCCGCCTCGAGCGCGAGATCGGTGAGCACCGCGCCGAGGAAAAGCCAGGAGCCCGCACTCCGCGACACGAGGTTCGTGTGCTTGCCCTGCCAGCCGATGCCGGCCGCGTGCGCCAGCGGCTTCTCCATGAGCGGCGCCGTATCGACGAACACGCGCACATCGCAGGGAGCCTCGCGCGCCAGGAACTCGCCGAGCCGCTTGAGCTTGGCTTTCAGGATGTCGTGGTAGTCCCGGCCTTGGGCATAGACCGAGATGGCGCCGTTGCTCGGCCGCGCGAGGTCATCGAGCGGATCGTGCTCCGGCGCATAGCTCACGCCGAGCATGATGACGGAGCGCACCTCCGGCCATAGCACGCGAGGGTCTCTTCGGCGCTCGGCGGTCGTCTCCATCCATGACATGTCGCCATGCCGCCCCAGCCTGATGAACTCGAGCAGGCGGTCGCCGGCAGGCCCGATGGAATCGGGCGTCGTTATACGCAGGGCGTCGAAGCCGAGCGCCGAGGCTTCGCGGATGAGCCTGTCCTTGAGACCGCGCGCGGCGGTGCTCTTGGCCGTCTCTCTGCCGGCGTGTGCGCCGGCAAGCGTTTCAGAAATCGAGGTCGGCATAGGCATCAGGCGGGCGCGCGCCCGGCATGCGGTCGGCGAGAAGCGATCGGAACGACGGCCTGGACTTTACGCGCGCATACCATGATTTCGCAGCCGGATAATTTTCCCACGGCACTTCGCCGAGATAGTCGATCGTCGACAGCTGAGCGGCGGCGGCGAAGTCGGCAAAGCTCATCTCCTCGCTCGCGAGCCAGCGCCGCTGGTGGGCAAGGTGGTTCACATAGCTCAAATGATAGCGCAGGTTCGCGCGCACCGCACGCAGGATGTCCGTATCCGGCGCATGGCTCGCGCCCGCCTTGAGCCGCCCGTAAATCTTCTCGAACAGGAGCTCCCGTGTCACCTCGCGGTCGAGCTTGCCGTGAAACCAGTCGACGAGGCGGCGGATCTCGGCCCGGTCATCCGCATTGCCGGGAAAGAGCGGCGCGACGAAGCCGTCGTTGAAGCGGCCGTTGAACTCCTCGGCCAGATACTCAGAGATCGCGTAGCTGCCACAGAGGTCGGGGCCGCCGTCGATCTGCAGCACTGGCAGCTCGGCCGCCGGATTGACGGCCAGAAAGGTCTCCCGCCACTCCCAAGGGCGCTCTTCCATGAGCTCCGCCTCGACGCCGAGCTCGTCGAGGGCAAGGCGGATCGATCGTGAGCGCGGGCAGAGGCGGAAGTGAATGAGCCTGTGCATTCGTTCCGTGTTCCGAGACGCGAGCACCGCGAGCTTGCCTGGATCGCTACTAGGGCACATGAACGCGCCGCAAGATAGCATGGCGGCGCCTTGAGCTGCGGCAAATTTGCATTTGGCGCTAGAGCATTTTCCGGCGAAGCGGCCACCGGTTCGCCGCTGAAAATGCGACAAACAAAGGACCTAAGGCGCCCGATCCGATTCTATCGGATCGAAAGCCGCCCTAGCGCGTGCCGCTGTCGTCAAATCGTGCTACCGAGCACGCAATCTGGACCAACTCGACTGCTACCTGCCCCGCCTGCCGACCCCGCCCCCGATTCCCGCCCCGCTCGACCCGTGCCGTCCTGACTGGAGTTTGCCCTCGATGCCGATCTGGCACGCCATCCTCCTCGGGTTTCTCGAGGGCCTGACGGAGTTCCTGCCCGTATCCTCCACCGGGCATATCCTTCTGGCGGGGCACTTCCTGGGCTTCAAGTCGCCGGGAAAGACCTTCGAGGTCCTGATCCAGCTCGGCGCCATCCTCGCCGTGCTGGTCGTCTACTTCCACAAGCTCGTAGAGATTGCATGCAGCCTCCCGACCAGCCAGACCGCGCGGCGCTTCGTGGCCGGCATCCTGCTCGCATTTCTGCCCGCGGCCGTGATCGGCGTGGCGCTGCACGGATTCATCAAGGGGGTGTTGTTCGAGACCCCCGTGCTGATCTGCATCATGCTGATCCTCGGCGGCTTCGTGCTGCTCGCCGTCGACCGCATTCAATTCTCGCCTCGCTATCACGACGTCACCGCCATTCCCCCGTCGACCGCCTTCATGATCGGCTTATGTCAGAGCTTGGCGATGATCCCGGGCGTTTCGCGGTCCGGCGCGACAATTGTCGGCGCGCTCCTTCTCGGGACCGAGAAGCGTGTGGCGGCCGAGTTTTCGTTCTTCCTCGCCATGCCCACCATGGCTGGCGCATTCGCATTCGATCTCTACAAGAACTGGTCGAACCTGCACGTCGACGATGCAGTCCAGATCGGAGTGGGCTTTGTGACGGCGTTTATCGCTGCGGCCTTCGTGGTGCGCTACGCGCTGGCCTTCATCGGCCGCCACGGGTTCACGCCATTCGCCTGGTGGCGCATCGTCGTCGGTGCCGCGAGCCTCGGCGCGCTCACGATCTTCGGCTGATCCCGCAGGCCATCCCCAGGCCATCCCAAGGAACGCCGGCCACCGGTGCGCGCAATGCTCGTCAGGGAGAACGGCAGACCATCTCCCGATCGAGCTCACGCCGCGTGCGAGGTGAGCGGCACCGTGAGAACGCGCTTCAAGGCCGCGCCGTCCGAGGCCGACCGCAACCCCTCGAGCGCCATCGGCTCCCGCACCAGCCGCGATATGCGCGCGAGCGCCTTGAGGTGATCGCCACCTGCGTGATCGGGCGCGAGCAGGAGGAAGATCAGGTCCACGGACTCTCCGTCTGCGCTCTCGAAGTCGATGGGCTTCGCGAGCCGGGCGAAGATGGTGACAATCCTGTCGAGGGCCCTGAGCTTGACGTGCGGGATGGCAACGCCCCGGCCAAGTCCTGTCGAGCCGAGACGCTCCCGATGCAGCAAGGCATCGTAGACCTCGCGCGCGTCGAGCTTGGTCATGTCGGCCGCACGCGCCGCAAGCTCCTGCAGCGCCTGCTTCTTGCTCGTGGCGACCAGAGACGGAATGATCCCCTCAGGCGCCAGCAAATCTCCAAGATCCATTGTTTCGATGTCCCACCGGATTATTGTGATCCACCTGATACTCAAGCACAAATCATGCCGCAACAATGCGGCCAGGCGTAGTTAATTCATGCCTCAATCCCGGGTTCCCTCTGCGTGGGCGGCCTTCCCTGCGCCCGCCCCCGATTTCGGGTCGATCCAGCCGATATGCCCGTCCGCCCGGCGATAGACGATATTGAGATCGCCGTGGCTCGCGTTCCTGAACACCAGGAACGTTGATTCGGTCACATCGAGCTGCATGACCGCCTCGCTGACAGGCATCTCGCTGATCCCGCGCTCCGTCTCCGCGACGATAACCGGGTGACCGGCTTGATCCCTTTCGTCGTCCTCGTGGTCCACGCGCACAGTGTAGTCTCGCGCGGCAACCGCGCGGCCGTTGTGCCCATCGCGACCGTTGTGGTGGCTCTTGAGCCGGCGCTTGTGCCGGCGAACCCTGTTCTCCAATCGCTCGAGCGCCGCGTCAGCGCTCGAATAGGCATCGCCGCCCTCGCCGTGGGCCTCGAGCACGAGCCCGCTTTTGAGGCGTATCGAGCAGGCCGTACGAAATTGGCTGCGTTCCTTTTCGAGCCGCACATGGCCCGTGATGTCTGGTCCGACGTATTTGCCGAGCACATGGCCGATTTTCTCGGAGATGTAAGCCGTGTAGGCGTCGCCCGCCTCAACGTTCTTGCCCGTGACCTGTATTGTCATCGTCTCGCCTGCGTACCTTTCGGCTAGCGTCTCGACCGCGCGTCGATGTGTCCAACGGACTGCCTAGCGGCAATTTATGGCAGAACTTATCTTATCGAACTGGCGCGAGATTGCTAAAAAACATAATGATTTCAGCGCACTAGATTGGGCCCAGCCCGCATGCGGCGACAACGCCCCACGCTAGAGCGCCTGCCGGGCCGAGTCAATTACGCGCAGCTTGGCAACCGCGGGCCCTGTGGAGACGATCAAGAAGGAATTCCGCCAGGCTGGCAGGCTGTTTGGGCGTCGGTCTGCCTCACTGCGGCACGCGGGCTGCGCGCTCTCCCAGGCGCTTCTCGCGCCTGCGCTGAACCGATGAGGGAATGCGCATCGCCTCGCGGTATTTGGCGACCGTTCGCCGCGCGATGTCGACGCCCTCGCTTCTGAGCTTGTCCACAATCTTGTCGTCCGACAGCACGGCCTGGGCCCTCTCGCCGTCGATCATCTGCTTGATGCGATGACGCACGGCTTCGGACGAGTACGACTCGCCTTCCCCGGCCGATGCGATCGCGGACGTGAAGAAGTACTTGAGCTCGAAGATCCCCCGCGGCGTCGCCATGTACTTGTTCGAAGTCACGCGCGAGACGGTCGATTCGTGCATCGAGATCTTGTCGGCGACCGTCTTGAGATTGAGCGGCCGCAAATGCTGGACGCCGTGTGTGAAGAACCCGTCCTGCTGGCGCACGATCTCCTCGGCGACCTTGAGGATCGTGCGCGCGCGCTGGTCGAGGCTCTTCACGAGCCAGTTGGCGGTCTGCAGGCACTCAAGCAGGTACCCTTTGTCCTTCTCGGTGCGCGTCGTCTTGTTCACCTGCGTGTAGTAGTTGCGGTTGACGAGCACGCGCGGGAGCGTGTCGCTGTTGAGCTCGATGAGCCAGCTGCCGTCGGCGGCCGGCCGCACCAAAATGTCCGGCACCACGGGCTGCAGTTGCACCGTGCCGAATTTCAAACCCGGCTTCGGGTTGAGCCGCTTGATCTCCTCGATCATGTCGGCGAGATCGTCATCGTCCGCACCGACCGCCTTCCTGAGCGCGGCGAAGTTGTGTGCGGCGAGCAGGTGGAGATTGTCGAGCAGCGCGCCGATCTGGGGGTCGTAGCGGTTCTGCTCTCTGAGCTGGAGCGCGAGGCACTCGGCGAGCGAGCGCGCGAACACGCCCGGTGGATCGAAGGTCTGCAGCGTCGCCAGCACGCGCTCGACCATGCCGAGGGGCGCTCCGAGCTTGGCTGCGAGCTGTTCGAGATCGGCGTGGAGGTATCCGGCCTCGTCGACCATGTCGACGAGATGGTGGCCGATGAGTCTCTGCGCTGGGTCTTTGAACGCGAGCGGCAGCTGCTCGTTCAGGTGGTCTCTCAGCGACGGCTCGCTCGAGACGAAGGCCTCGGGGTTGATCTCGTCGCCCCCGAATGAGTTGGTACGCTGGCGCACCGATGCCCAGCCCGAGTCCGCTTGGTCCGAGGCACCCGGTGAGGCACCAGCGTCAGAGAACGTATTGTCGTAGTCAGCGTCGAGCGTTCCTGCGGCGTCGGCGACGGGCTTGCCGAGATCGAGCCATTGATCCTCCTCCGCGCCGCCGCTCTTGGCTTCGCCGGCGTTGTCGGGCTCGGCCTCGCGCTCGCCGCTGACCTGCGGCTCGCCGGCCTCCTCGATTTCAAGGAGCGGGTTGCGCTCGAGCTCCGATTCGACGAACTGCCCGAGCTCGATATTCGATAGCTGCAATAGACGAATGGCCTGCTGCAGCTGCGGTGTCATCACCAGCTGCTGGCCTTGTCTCAGCTCGAGCTTTGCCGACAGTGCCATTAGAAGAACCTTGGGCGCAGCCCGCGCCTCGGGAAGGTCGGGCCAACACCTAGGCTATACTCAACGGCCGTTAACGAACATATCCCCCAAATAGACGCGCCTGACATCTTCGTTAGCTATGATTTCCGCCGGCTTACCTTGTGTCAGAACCTGACCATCATAGATGATGTAGGCGCGATCGATCAGGCTTAACGTCTCGCGAACGTTGTGATCCGTGATCAGAACGCCAATGCCGCGATCGGTCAAGTGCCGCACCAATTGTTGGATGTCGCCGACCGCAATCGGGTCGATACCGGCGAACGGCTCGTCGAGCAATATGAACGACGGCCGCGAGGCGAGCGCACGCGCAATCTCGCAGCGGCGCCTTTCGCCGCCGGAAAGCGCGATCGACGGCGATTTCCTGAGTCGGGTGATATGGAATTCCTCGAGCAGGCTGTCGAGCTGCTCGCGTCGCTGCTTGCGGTTCGGCTCGACGAGCTCGAGCACGGCCATGATGTTCTGCTCGACGGTGAGCCCGCGAAAGATCGAGGCTTCCTGCGGCAGATAGCCGATGCCGAGCCGGGCGCGGCGATACATGGGGAGCCGCGTGACGTCCGCGCCGTCGATGGTGATGACGCCCGCGTCCGCAGGAACGAGCCCGGTGATCATGTAGAACACCGTCGTCTTGCCGGCGCCGTTGGGTCCGAGCAGTCCGACCGATTCGCCCCGCCCTACGGCCAGGCTCACGCCTTTGACGACCATGCGCTTCTTGAAGCTCTTCTGCACATGCTCGACAGTGAGCCATCCCTCGCCGACGGGAGCCTGGGCCGCCGGGTCATAGCCGTAGGCAGGGTCCCCAGGCGTCGGTGCATAGACACCGTTGTGCATCTGTGCACCGGCGCCGTTCCCTTCCGCGCGGCGCGCTCGCGTCAGCATTTTGCCTAGGGAAAGTCTCACGTTTCAGTCTCGCTTGAGGGCGCGGGGTGCGCATTCCATCTGGGTTCCGGGCATTCTGTCAATTTCCCGGCGGGGCCGAGCCGCCGGGGTCCGACTGCGCCGACCATCCGTCCGGCACGCTTTCGGTCGATCCGGTCGCGCTGGGCGCACTCTTCCCTTTCTGCTCCTTCTTGAGCTGCTGCGGGTAGAAGACCGCGCTCGCCCGGCCGGGACTTTCCGGCGTTGCGCTGCCGGCTTGCGGCGCCTCTGCCGACCATCCGCCGCCAGCAGGCTGCGCGACCGCCTTTGCGGGGGCCGTGTCGATCTTGCTCTCGCCGCTCGTCATGTCGATCACGAGGCGTGTGCCGCGTACCATGTTCTGGCCCTGGGTGACGACGACGTCGCCGCCGACCAGCACCCTCTTCGTCTTGGCGTCGAACTCCGCCCAATCGCCGGTCGCGGTCTGCCCGCGCTTCGACGTGACCATGACGTCCTTCTTCGCCTCGATGCGGGTGAGCTCGGTTGGGCCCGCCTGCTTGCCCTTGGCCATGCCGCCGACCTCCGAGCGCGTGACATCGGCAAGCCCCGACCCGCCCTTGTAGAAGGCGTAAAGCTCGGCGCTGTTGATGGTGAACTCGCCTTGGGTCGCGCTCACGCTGCCCTGGAACACGGCGACCTTGGCGTTGTCGTCGACATTGAGCTGGTCGGCTTCGACATCGACCGGCGCCGAGGGGTCGGTCTTGAACGAGAAAGGTCCGCCGTCGTCCTGGGCGCCCTTTGCAGTCTTGGATGCTGATGCGGGCTTTGCCGCGCCATCGCCCTGGTAGAGCCTTGCAGAAACGCGTCCGTTCCCGCCGTGCTCGGCCGGCGCCGTGAGCTGGGTACGACCAGCCGCGCGATCGATGAAAAGCTGGCTGCCCTTGAGCTCGTTCTTGCCCTGTATGACCTCGACGATCCCGGTGAGGAGAGCCGTGTCGGCGCGCTGGTTGAGCTCGACCCTTTCGCTCGTCACCCGCCGTTCCGAGCCCGACAGCATGATCACATTGCCGGTGAAGACGGCGGTCTCCCCGGCCACGTCGAACTCGGCGTGGTTGGCCGAAACGATATCCGCTTCGCCGCGCGTCATCACCACGGGCTCCTTGGCGATGATGCGGCGGATCTTGGCTGGCGGCTTGTCGGCATCGGACTTGGCTGAATCGGCGGGCGGCGGCGAGTCTTTCGCCGCACCCTCGCCGGCATTGCCCTCGTAGGCAACTTCGAGCTCGGGCGTCGTCAGCGTCCCATCGCCTTGCACGGCCTTCACGTTGCCGCTGAAGAGGGCAACCTTGCTCTCGTCGTTGACGTCGAGGCGGCTCGCCGCGATATCGATGGGATCGCTCGACTGCGCAAACAGGCTCTGGCCTTTCGCGGGCTTCGGCGCTGCTTCCGCAGGCTCACGCGGCTTCAACGCGACCTGGACATTGTCGATGAAGGAGATCTCGTTCGCCTTCTGCCGGATCGTCATCGTGTTCGAGTGGATGGTGCCCGCCGGGAACTCCACCGCGACGGGGTCCGGCGATTTGAGGAGGCTCTCCTTCGCGAGCACCGTCGCCCGCGTCAGCTTCGCCTTGAGCCCCGATTCGGAGACGACATCGATGCTGTCGAAGAGCTCGAGGATGCTCGCTTCGTGGTCGAAGGTGCCCCGCGTCGCGGTCATCTCTGTACGCGATTTGTCGGCGTGCGTGATCCAGCCCGTGATCTCTTCGAGCTTGATCATGTTCAGCGCCGAGAGATCCTGGCGCGCCTTCTTGGCCGTGAATGTGTACGCGCTGCCGTCCTTGCCGAATCCCTCATAGCGCGGATTGTTCATGGCCAGGTCTTCAGGCAGGATCTTCCTGAGTGACAGCTCCGGAATGCTTGTCGCAAGGCCGGCCGTTTTTAGGATCATCAAGGCATAGCCGCCGAGAACGGAGAGGGCGAGCACCGGCAGCAGCAGGCGCATGGCCCGCACCACGATCGAGCGCCGCCGCGCATGGCGGAATTCCGCCGTCCGGTCTCCTGCCACGACGAGCGCGAAGCGGCGCTGGGTGCCGTTGTCGTGGCCGAGCGCAGAGGCGGTCGTCGTAGCCATGAGAGCTGTGAGCCTTGTGTCCGTTGGGCCCGACCGATCAGGGTCGAAATGGTGCGAAGCAGGTCCGCAGCCGCGGCAATCGTCGAGCCCCCTCACCGCAAGCAATTCATCGCAACTGCGAAACGGTTAGATAGGCACCGGCAATTTGGGTAATATTGGGACTGAAGGCAAGTTAACCAGGCCTTTTTGTGCGCCGCACAAGCCACCCTGACAGCCGGGCTGCCGGGTGCTCCGCGGCCGCCGAACCACGCCCATTCAATCAGTGGGCGAAGATGTCGATCTCGGCGAAGCCCTCGAGGTCGAGCCGTGCACGTACGGGCAGAAAGCGGAATGCGGCCTCCGCGAACGCGCGCCGTCCCTCGCGGTCGAGCATGGCGTCGAGCTTGGTCTTGATCGCATGCAGATGCAGCACGTCGGACGCTGCGTACGCGAGCTGCTGCTGGCTGAGCTCGCGCGAGCCCCAGTCCGAGCTTTGCTGCTGCTTGCTCATCTCGAGCCCGATGAGTTCGCTGGCGAGATCCTTGAGCCCGTGGCGGTCGGTGTAGGTGCGCACCAGCTTTGAGACGATCTTGGTGCAGTAGATGGGGGCGGCCGTGACGCCGAGGAATTTCTCGAGCACGGCGACGTCGAAGCGCGCGTAGTGGAAGATCTTTACGATGCTCGGGTCGGCAAGCAGTGCCTTGAGGCGCGGCGCGGCATAGCTGTCGGCGTCGAGCTGTACGAGATGCGCTGTGCCGTCGCCCTGCGAGAGCTGGACCAGGCAGAGGCGGTCGCGATGCGGATTGAGCCCTAGGGTCTCGGTGTCGATGGCGACGCTTCCAGTAAATGTGACGCCTTGAGGCAGGTCGCCTTTGTGCAGAGTGATGGTCGGGCCTGACATGGTGCCGCCTGTCGCGAGTTGGAATTTTCGGAAACTGCCAGCGCTACGCACGAAGCAATTCGCGGCTGCTATAGCAAACCGTTGATATTCAACGATTATTTATGGCGCGCAGCGCGTTCGGTTTACCGGTTCTCACCTCCAATTGCAAGCCCGGTTGCGCCTGGCGCCACGTTTCGCGATAGCCGCCTCATGGTTCGACAAGCTCACCATGAGGCTAGTCACTCATGTGACCTGTCTTTCCGTTCCCTCACCCTGAGCCTGTCGAATGGCGAGGGAACGGCTACCCTTGTCAGCGTCGGTGCAACGTCTTGCTCCGAAGAGTAATCCCCGCCTTCTCGCGTGCAGCGATACTCGCCCATCGGACGACGCGGGCGTGCGCACAGGGCACCATGGACGAGACGACGAACCTCAAGCTCCCCTACATCGTGGCGGCACAAGCCCAGAAGCACGTGACCCACAACGAAGCGCTACGCGTGCTCGATGCCATCTTGCAGCTCATGGTGCTCGACAAGGACCTGGCCGCGCCACCCGGCTCCCCCGCAGAGGGTGCCCGCTACATCGTCGCGGCGGGGCCGACGGGCACCTGGGCGGGGCAAGCGGGCAAGATCGCGGCATTCCAGGACGGGGCGTGGGCGTTCTACACGCCGCTCGAAGGCTGGCTCACTTGGGTCGCCGATGAGAATTCGGTCTACGCCTATGACGGCGCTGCATGGGGCGTGCTCTCCGGCGGCAGCGCAGGCGTCAACCCGACTCCGCTCGTTGGCGTCAACGCCACGGCCGACACGACGAACCGGCTTGCCGTCTCGAGCCCGGCTTCGCTCTTCAACCACGCGGGCGCCGGCCACCATGTAAAGATCAACAAGAACGCGGCCTCCGACACGGCAGCGCTTCTGTTTCAGACAGGGTTCTCCGGTCGCGCCGAGTATGGCTTGGCCGGCGACGACGACTTCCACGTCAAGGTGAGTCCCGACGGCTCGACCTGGCATGAGGCGATCGTGGTCGACAAGGACACGGGCGAGGTCTCGTTTCCCAACACCTCCCTCGGCGGAGGTGGCGGCGTAACCGACCCCGAGCTGCTCGCGATCGCGGGGCTCACCTCGGCTGCCAACAAGCTCCCCTACTTTACGGGCAGCGGCACGGCCGCCCTCGCCGATCTCACTGCCTTCGCGCGCACGCTGCTCGACGACGCGGACGCGGCGGCCATGCACACGACGCTCGGCCTCGGCACCGCGGCGACGGAAGCCTCGAGCGCGTTCGATGCGGCGGGCGCCGCGGCCGCGGCGGTCGCGACGCACGAGGGGCTTTCCGACCCGCACTCGCAGTATCTCACGGCCGCCGAGGGCAACGCCGCCTATCAGCCGCTCGACGCCGAGCTCACGGCGCTCGCGGGGCTCGCGAGCGCAGCCGACAAGATGCCCTATTTCACGGGCTCGGGGACGGCCGCGCTTGCCGACCTCACGAGCTTCGCGCGCGGGCTGCTCGACGACGCCAACGCCGCGGCCATGGTCACGACGCTCGGCCTCGACAACGCGAAAATCGCGACGCTCACGTTCGTCATCGACGGCGGCGGCGAGGCGATCACGACCGGGCTCAAGGGCTTTCTTGAGATCCCGTTCGCCTGCACGGTGACGCACGCGACCGCGCTCGCGGATCAATCCGGCTCGATCGTCGTCGACGTGTGGAAGGACACGTATGCGAACTTCCCGCCGGCCGATGCCGACAGCGTCACGGCGTCCGCGCCGGTGACGATCTCGTCGGCGACCAAGTCGCAGGACGCGACGCTCACCGGCTGGACGACGGCGATCGCCGCCGGCGACGTGCTGGCTTTCAACGTCGACAGCGTGACCGACATTCAGCGTCTCACGGTCTCGCTGCGCGTCACCAAGACGTGAGGGGTCCTGCTGGTCTTGGCGAAGCCAAGCTTCGCTTGGACGGCGGGCAAAGGGAAAAGCGATGGCTGCGATCACCTGGACCGACGTCGACGTCAGCTCGGCCGACACCAACGCCTTCACCTTCACCGCGACCGTCGGCTCGGGCGACGGCGGCCGCACGTTCTTTCCCTGCTCGCACGCACGGCGCAACTCGGCGGTCGCACGCGACATTTCGTCGGTGACGGTCGACGGCGTCGCCGCGACGCTGGTCAAGAAGGAGGGCGACTTCTCGGGCGCGACCCAGCCCTCGATTGCCGGCATCCATATGATCGCGGCCTCCGCGCTGCCGGACCCGAGCGCGACCAGCGTCAGCGTGGTGGTCACCTACACCGGCGCCATGAACCGCGGCTTCGCCTGCGCGATGGCGGTCACGGCTGATGCCATCAACACGACGCCGCATGCGACAAACTCGGCCAAGGACACGGACTCGGGCGGCGGCCCCGAGACGCTGACCCTCGACCTCAACGCGCCGGCCGGCGGCTTCGTGATCGCGATCGGCGGCGGCTACGGCGAGGCCTCGAGCACGCGCACATGGTCCGGGCTCACCGAGCAGCACGACACGAGCTCGCAGTCGCTGACGCGCTTCTCGACCGCCTATGCCAACGCCGTCTCGGCCGAGACGCCGCGCGCCGTCTCGCTCACGGTCAACGATGCGAACCCCTTCAACGTCGGGCTCTCGTGCGCGGTGGCGGCTGCCTTCGCGCCGGCGGCTGCGACCGTGAGTCCGAGAAGCTATGGGGCCGTCATTGGGTGAGTGACCGCGCGTCGCGATTCACCAGACCGCAGGACTCGCCCAAGCCGCACGACACACCCAGGGTTTTGTTCGGAGTTTCCCAACCCGCAAGGACCAGCGCTATGTTTCAGGCAAGAACGCCGACTGGATGAAGGTGACCCTTCGTGGAAAGCCGCGAGCACAGACAGTGACGAGTTGTTCAAGAAGGCCTGGTGGAAGAGTGCGAACATGAGAACGATCACAGCAGGACTGCTTGTGTTGCTATCAACGGTTCCTGCGGTTGCCGACCAAGTCACCGCAGTTCGACGGCCGGACGGTAGCGTAGCGATCGTGCAAACGAGAGGCAGCAACAGCCAGATCATCAATTCCACTGGCAGGCCCAGCTACCGCGTGAATGACCTTCCCCACGACTCCGTCGTGCGAACGGTCGCACCTTATGGCTCTCAGATCCTGAAACCGCGCTAGTAGATCGATGTGCGGGCGTATCACCCAGAATAGCAACCCTAAGGTGCTCGGCGTCGAGGGCCAGCGGGGTGCCGTCCACACATGGGATGTTTCACCAATTTCAGATCGATCACGGTTCGTCGGACACTGGTCGTCCGCGGGCCGAACTGCCAATCACAAATAGTGACCAGCAGCTCGGCGCATGAAGAGCTTAGATCGCTTGTCCGCCCGAGGCTTCGATCCGCTGAGCGTTGACCCAGCGGTTGTCCTCGGACAAGAGGCTTGCGATCATGGGCCCGATGTCGTCCGGCACGCCGACGCGGCCGAGTGCGACGATGCCGGCGAACACCTTGTTGAGGTCCGGAGTGTCGCGAACGGCACCGCCAAGGAAGTCGGTCTCGATGGCGCCGGGCGCCACCGTGTTGACCGCGATCCCGCGGCTGCCCAGCTCTTTCGCCATGTAGCGACTGAGCACTTCGACCGCACCCTTCGCCGCTGCATACGCGGAGAACCCAGGATAGGAAAAGCGGGTTAGCCCGGTGGACAGGTTCACGATCCGCCCGCCGTCTGCGATCAGAGGCAAGAGCGCCTGCGTGAGGAAGAACACGCCCTTGAAGTGCACGTTCACCAGCGAGTCGAACTGGGCTTCCGTCGTCTCTGTAATCGGCGCCATTTCGCCGTGGCCGGCGTTGTTGACGAGGTGGTCGAACGTCTCTCGCTGCCAAGTCTCCCGGAGCGCCACCCGCAGACGCTCGGCGAACACCGGGAAGTCAGCAACCTTGCCGGTGTCGAGCTGCAGAGCAACGGCCTTGCGGCCCATTGCCTTAATCTCGTCGACGACAACCTCCGCGTCTTGCCGACGGCTGTGATAGGTGACCACGACGTCACCACCCTTGCGGGCAATGCTGACGGCGGTGTTGCGGCCGAGACCACGGCTGGAGCCCGTAACGACGGCGATCTTGCTCATTTCCAGTCTCCTGCGATGTGAGGTTGGTATGGGCCCCACTATCGCGGGTGATCGCCTGGCCGCGTTGCTTGAAACTCGGCACTTATTGCCTAATCCTCCAAATCTGATTGCGTGCGAGGCACGCATGGGATACGAGAACTCATGTCCCAAACCCTTCTTGATGCCGTAAGCCGATATGCGGAGCTCCATGCCGACACCACCGGCATTGCGAGAACCCCCATTCCGGGCCTCGCGACCATCCGCCGGACTGCACCGACCGGACTTGACTATGCGATCTCCCGGCCGCTCGTCGCTATGGTGGTTCAGGGCACCAAGCACGTCACGATGGGAACCGAGGCCTTCACATTCAGCGCCGGAGATTCGCTACTGATCACGGCTGACGTTCCGACCGCCAGCCAGATCAAACGGGCGAGCGTTGGCGCTCCCTATCTTTCGCTTGTCCTCGAATTGAACTTGGCCACGCTCGCAGAGCTGGCCGTGGAAATGAACGCGACGCCGGATGAAGACACGAGAGCCGTGCGAGTCGAGCCGACCGATGCCGAGGTTGCCGACGCGGCATTGAGATTGATGCGCTTGTTGGACCGTCCGGCGTCGGTGCCGGTGCTACAGGCTCAGTTGGTGCGAGAGTTCCACTACTGGCTGCTCACGGGCCGGCATGGACCGGCGATCCGGCGTCTCGGCTATCCGGATGGGCATGTTCAACGGGTCGCCCGGGCAGTCGGAGTGTTGCGGGCCGAGTTTGCGCGGCCGTTGACAGTCGAACGCTTGGCGGCCGTCGCCAGCATGAGCCCGTCGTCGTTCCATCACCACTTTCGCGCCGTGACTTCACTCTCGCCGCTGCAATTCCAGAAGCAGTTGCGCTTGATCGAGGCAAGGCGGCTGATGCTGACCGACGGCGTTAGCGCCAGCAGTGCGGCGTTCGAAGTTGGCTACGAGAGCGTGTCGCAATTTTCACGCGAGTACCGACGGATGTTCGGCGCGCCCCCCATTCGGGAGAGCAAGGCAGCCAAAGCAGATACGCACAGGCACAGTCAGCCAACCTCCAAAGCAACGCCAGTCTAACCGTTCTCCGAAGTTGCACTCGTGGTCATGCGCTTGCAGGCCCCCTGGATCAACAGCCTCTCGCATGAAGTCCGTGAGGACCCCAAGAGCTGACGCCTCGTCGAGCGTAGCTACGGTCTGACGTGGGCCACGAGCAGTTTGTACGCGACGATTGCATGCGAGGCCTGAGGCCTCTCATTGCGATGACAACGCTACCGCAATGGCCGCGCGTCGACTCGTGGAACGACGCGCATGTGTTGAGCGCTTGAATCGGACTCGGGGGAAGCGGTCATCGCCGGGGAAGCTTGCGCGTCATTCAAGAAAGTCAAGAAGCCCAGCAAAAGCGCAAAGACTGCTTACGACGTTTGCCCACAAATGGCTGTTGTCGACCATGCGCGTTTTTGATGTGCCGTATCTGATTGATTTTGCCTGATAATATGGCGCACCCAAGAGGATTCGAACCTCTGACCTTTGCCTTCGGAGGGCAACGCTCTATCCAGCTGAGCTATGGGTGCTGCGCGGCGCCTGTGCCGGGGCGCATGTGATACTCCATTTGCACCAAGGCCGCAATTTTCTATCTTCGAGGAGCTCGAGCTGGTGCCTGGCCAAGTTACGAGGGCGTACGGGGCCAGGAGAGTAGCAGGTAACGTGGAGGAGGCCCGTCGCGCGCAGTCGAGAATCGCAATAAGCCTTATCGGCTTGTCAATGCGGTCATCTGGACTCGTGAACAATGGAAGAGCATCGCCTCATCTTTAAGTTTGATGGGCTCCGCGCGGAGCTTGGCCGTTTGGACGGTTCAGATGCCGAACACTCAGCGGCTGGGATCCGTCGCCTCTTGTCGCTTCTTGCGCACGCCTATTCAACGGGACGCGTGCCAGCCAACGCCCACAGCCACACCAATCACTACGCGGTTGAACGCGCCACATCCAAAGATGGGAGCTTCGAGGACCCCTGGGTTGTCTCCTTCTATCTTCCGTTGGCCGCGATGATGGTAGGCACCTACGCGATCCGCGCGCTGGACGCATTCGGCCCCTATGCTCTCGAGTGCATTCGTGCATGCCTGGACGACCGCCTGCCCTACGTCCCGTACGAAGAGCGGATGGAACCCGTTCTGTCCCGACAAGATCGTGGGAACGCGCCAGTTTTCGATGTCGAGGAGAATCGTCTCAACGAGCAGCGCCGTCTTAAGCGCGCTGGAACCATTGCTCTGTTTGATGCGGCGAGACCAGTCGGGAGGAGCGCTAATTCCCTGAGAATCATTTCCGAACACGGAGATAGTGTGATGGTTCAGAGCGCCGAACAGGTATGCTTGGCCCAACTTCGCCGATCATATCTGCAGTCCGAAATCGCTTCGTATATGGAAGGTATTAGGCAGGGCAGCAAGCACCGAATTCCGGTGTCGGCGAAACGCGTAACGGGCTGACCGGCGGGCTGCGAGCGCCTATAGTCCGCCGCCATGAGCGAGAAACCTGCCAAGAAGCCAAGAGCCGCCCCCCAGTGCTCGGTGCCAGCCGGCGAGCCCGTGCCGATCGAGAAGGGCAGCCATATCTATCTGATCGACGGCTCGGGCTATATCTTTCGCGCCTTCCACGCGCTTCCCCCCCTCACGCGTCCCTCCGACGGCCTGCCTGTCGGCGCCGTCCACGGCTTCTGCGCCATGCTTTGGAAGCTCCTGCGCGAGAGCAAGGCATCGGAAGCGCCGACCCACATCGCCGTCATCTTCGACGCCTCGGAGAAAACGTTCCGCAACGACATCTACCAGGACTACAAGGCCCACCGTCCTCCGGCGCCGGAAGAGCTCGTTCCCCAGTTCCCGCTGATCCGCGATGCGGTCAAGGCCTTCAACGTCGCCTGCCTCGAGCAGCTCGGCTACGAGGCCGACGATCTGATCGCCACCTACGCCAAGGCCGTCGTGGAGAGGGGCGGCGACGTCACGATCGTCTCCTCCGACAAGGACCTGATGCAGCTCGTCCGCCCTGGCGTTGTCATGTACGACGGCATGAAGGCGAAGAGGATCGGCCGCGACGAGGTGATGGAGAAGTTCGGCGTGCCGCCCGAGAAGGTGGTCGACGTGCAGTCGCTCGCGGGCGACAGCACGGACAACGTGCCGGGCGTGCCGGGCATCGGCGTCAAGACCGCGGCCGAGCTGATCAACGAGTACGGCGACCTCGACGCGCTTCTCGAGCGCGCGGGCGACATCAAGCAGCCGAAGCGGCGCGAGAAGCTGATCGAATTCGCCGATCAGGCGCGCCTCTCGCGCGACCTCGTCCGCCTGAAGCAGGATGTCCCCGTCGCCATCGCCATCGATGCGCTCGGTGTGCACGACCCAGATCCCGAGCAGCTCCTGGGCTTCCTGCGCGCGATGGAGTTCAACACGCTGACCAAGCGCATCGCGGAGAAGCTTGGCGTTGATATCCCTCCCCCGCTCGAACAGTCCGTCGGCTCAAGCGTGCCGAAGCGCGAGACCACGGCCGCCGCAGTGGATGCCGCGAAAGGAGGCGAGCTTCACGGGCCCGGCACGCCCGCCGCGGGCGCTGCCATCGTCTCGGCCAAGCTCGCAAAGATTTCGTGCGACCGCACCAAGTACGTGACGGTGACGACGCTCGACGAGCTCGCGGGATGGATCGCCGCAGCGCGCGAGGCCGGCCGCTTTGCCTTCGACACCGAGACGACCGGGCTCGATGCCATGCAGGCCGACCTCGTCGGCTTCTCGCTCGCGGTATCTCCCAACAAGGCCTGCTACGTGCCGCTCGGCCACGCGCAGGGCAGTGGCGATCTCTTTGGCGACGGCGGCGGGCTCGTGCCGGGCCAGGCCCCGCTGCGCGAAGCGCTCGCGCTCCTGAAGCCGCTACTCGAGGACGCGGGCGTCCTCAAGATCGGTCAGAACATGAAGTACGACGCCCTCGTGCTGGCACGCCACGGCATCACGATTGCGCCGATCGACGACACCATGCTGCTCTCCTACACGCTCGATGGCGGCCGCGGCGGCCACGGCATGGACGAGCTTGCCGAGCGCCATCTCGCTCACACCTGCATCGCCTTCGACCAGGTCATCGCGCACGCGCCCGGCGCCAAGAAGAGCGAGAAGACGTTCGCCGGCGTGCCGATCGACAAGGCCGCCGAATACGCCGCCGAGGACGCAGACATCACGCTGCGCCTCTGGCTGCGCTTGAAGCCGCGTCTCCCCGCCGAGCACCTGACGACGGTCTACGAGCGCCTGGAGCGCCCGCTGCTCCCCGTGATCGTCGACATGGAGAAGGCGGGCATCAAGGTCGACCAGGCGATCCTCCACCGCCTCTCGAGCACGTTCGCGCAGCGCGCCGCCCGCCTCGAGGAGGAGGTCTACGAGCTCGCCGGCCACAAGTTCAATCTCGGCTCCCCGAAGCAGCTAGGCGAGTTCCTGTTCGACAACCTGAAGTTGCCCGGCGGCAAGCGCACCAAGAGCGGCCAGTGGGAGACACGCGCCGGCCTCTTGGATGATCTCGCGGCCAACGAGGACCTCGATCCCGGCGCGAGGAAGCTGATCAACACCATGCTCGAGTGGCGCCAGCTGACCAAGCTGCGCTCGACCTACACCGACGCGCTGCCGACCTTCATCAATCCGCAAACGGGGCGTATCCACACGAGCTACGCTCTCGCCGCGACCACCACGGGCCGCCTCGCATCGTCAGACCCAAACCTGCAGAACATCCCGGTGCGCACCAAGGAAGGCCGCGAGATCCGCACCGCCTTCATCGCCGAGCAGGGGCATAAGCTCGTCTCGGCGGACTACTCGCAGATCGAGCTGCGCGTCTTGGCCCACATCGCCGACATCCCGCAGCTGAAAAAGGCCTTCGACGACGGCCTCGACATCCACGCGATGACGGCCTCCGAGATGTTCGGCGTGCCGGTGAAGAACATGCCCCCCGAGGTGCGCCGCCGGGCCAAGGCGATCAACTTCGGCATCATCTACGGCATCTCGGCCTTCGGGCTTGCCAACCAGCTCGGGATCTCGAGGGAGGAAGCCGGCGCTTACATCAAGACCTACTTCGAGCGCTTCCCCGGCATCCGCGACTACATGGAGGCGACGAAAAGGACGGCGCACGACAAGGGCTTCGTCGAGACCGTCTTCGGCCGGCGCATTCATTACCCTGAGATCAACACCAAGAACCCCTCGACCCGCGGCTTCCTCGAGCGCGCCGCGATCAACGCGCCGATCCAGGGCTCGGCCGCCGACATCATCCGCCGCGCCATGGTGCGCATGCCGGGCGCGCTCCACCACGCGAGACTAACGTCGGCGCAGATGCTGCTTCAGGTGCACGACGAGCTGATTTTCGAGGCTAAGGACGCCGAGGTCGAGAAGACGATCACGATCGTGCGCCGCGTCATGGAGAAGGCCGCCGAGCCCGCAGTGAAGCTCTCGGTGCCGATCCACGTCGATGCCAAGGCTGCCGACAACTGGGAAGCGGCGCATTAGTTCGCTCACGGGCACGATTCCGCGCTGGTGTGCGGGTACCCTCCGCGGGGCGGCGTACTAGGCGGCTTGCGTCCATCTGGTCCACGTCGGCATTGTATCCCTGCCCACCAATTGCATGCGATCACGGCGAAGCCGTGCGCGCTATTGCGCGCCGCACCTTCGGTGCGGATCGCACGTGATTGGTGGGCAGGTGAATGAGGACGAGCGTCCGCGTGCAAGGAAAGGCAAGTCTAAATCGTTGCCGCCACCGGCCCCGCGAGCACCACCGCCAGCCGCTCCTTGATCGCCTTCTGGCGCACCTCGCTCTCGATCTTCTTCCCCGTGAGGTCGGTCACGTAAAACACGTCGACGGCCTTCTCGCCGAAGGTCGTGATGTGCGCCGAGGCGATGTCGAGCGAGAGATCGGAGAGCGTGTTGGTGAGCTCGTAGAGAAGTCCCGTGCGGTCGCGCCCCGCCACCTCGATCACCGTGAATGCGTCCGACCAGGCATTATTGACGAACACCTCGGGCTGGACCGTGAAGGCCTCGACCTTCGGCGGCGCCGGCCGTCGGTTGGCGAGCAGTGACTGGAGCCAGACCTCGCCCCTGAGCAGGCGCTCGATCGTGTCGCTGATGCGCCGCGCGCGCCGGGTCTCGTCTTCGTCGAGCTCGAACTCGCGCTGCAAGAGAAACGTGTCGAGCGCGAACCCGTCGCGCGTCGTCGTGATGTGCGCGCCTACGATGTTGGCGCCGTTGGCCGCGCACGCGCCTGCAAAGAGCGCCAGGAGGCGCGGATGGTTCGGCGCAAACACGGTGAGCTCGGTGATCGCCGTGAAGGCATCGGTCTTGAAGTCGGCCGTGAAGGTCCGCCCCTCGACCTCGGCGCGCCTGAGGAGCCAGGCATGATAGATCTGCCGCTTGGGCTCCGTCCTGAGCCAGTAGTCCGCATAGTGCCGGTCGATGAAGCGCTCGACCTCGTTCGACGGCCAATCCCCGAGTGCTGATCGCAGCTCGTCCTGCGCCTCCGCCACGATCTGGCTGCGCGCCACCTGCGTATGCCCCCCCGAAAGGAGCGGCTCGGTTTCGTTATAGAGCGTGCGGAGCAGCTGGCCCTTCCAGCCATTCCAGACGCCGGGCCCTACCGCGCGGATGTCGGCCACCGAGAGGAGCAGCAGGAGCTTGAGCCGCTCCGGGCTCTGCACAATGTCGGCGAAGTCGCGCACCGTCTTGGGATCGCCGATGTCGCGGCTCTGCGCGACGTTGCTCATGAGCAGGTGATGCTCGATGAGCCAGCAGACGGTATCCGTCTCCGCCGTCGAGAGTCCAAGCCTCGGGCAGATCTCGCGCGCAATTCGTGCGCCGACGATCGAGTGATCCTCGATGCGTCCCTTGCCGATGTCGTGCAGGAACGCGGCGACGAACAGCACGCGGCGGTTCTGGATCGTCTTGATGAGGGCGGTCGAGAGCGGCAGCTGGACTGCAGCCCCGCCGCGCTCGATGTCGGTCAGCATGCCGACCGTGCGGATCAGGTGCTCGTCGAGCGTGTAGTGGTGATACATGTTGAACTGCATCATCGCCACGACTCGCCCGAACTCGGGGATGAAGCGGCCCAGCACGCCCGCCTCGTTCATGCGCCTGAGCGTCGATTCCGGGCTCACATGCCCGGTCAGAAGCTCGAGGAAGATGCGGTTTGCCTCCGGGTCGCCGCGCAGCTTTTCGTCGATCAGCCGATGCGAGCGCCTGAGCTCGCGGATCGCATTCGGGTGCAGGAACGTGTCCGTGTGCTCGGCCTGCGCGAAGAAGCGGATGAGATTCACGGGATCGCGCTTGAAGACGTCCGGGTCCGCGATGTTGATGCGGCCGTTGTCGATGCGGAAATCGGTCCGCTCGCGGATCTGGCGCCTGATCCGCCACGTCAGCGGATTGAACAGCTTGTGGCGCCCCGGCGTGCTCTTGAACTGCTGCATCTCGAGTGCCGAGCACAGGATCGTCGTGAGATCGCCCACGTCCTTGGCAACGAGGAAGTAGTGCTTCATGAAGCGCTCGACGGCCCTGAGCCCGCTCTTCTCCTTGTAGCCGAGCTGCTCGGCGAGGATCGGCTGGAGATCGAACGTGAGGCGCTCCTCGGCGCGCCCCGTGATGAAGTGAAGGAAGCAGCGCACGGTCCAGAGGAAGTCCTCGCACTTGCGGAAGGTCCTGGCCTCTTCGCTGGTGAAGATTCCGGCCGTCACCGTCGCCGGACCGACCTCGTGATTGAAGAGATACTTCGAGAGCCAGTGCAGCGTATGCAGGTCGCGCAGTCCGCCCTTGCCGTCCTTGATATTGGGCTCGACCTTGTAGCGGCTCTCGCCGGCGCGGCGGTGCCGCTCGTTCCACTCCGCCATCTTGGCGTCGATGAAGGCGCGCTCCGTGCCGCGCACCACCTGTTCGCGGAAGCGCTGCTCGAGCTCGCCATAGAGCTGCCCGTCGCCGTGGACGAGCCACATGTCGAGGAGCGAGGTTCGGATCGTGGTGTCGGAAGCCGCGAGCTTGAGGCACTGGTCGACGGTGCGCGTCGCATGCCCAACCTTGAAGCCAAGGTCCCACAGGACATAGAGCATATACTCGGCGACGCTCTCGCCCCACGGCGTCTGCTTGTAGGGGAGCAGGAAAAGAAGATCGATGTCCGAGCCCGGCGCCAGCATCTCGCGCCCGTATCCGCCCGTCGCCACGACCGCCATGCGCTCGGCATCCGACGGGTTCGTCGCCCGGTAGATATGCGAGACCGTGTAGTCGAAGAGGAGCCTGACGAGCTCGTCCTGGAAGCGTGCTAGCCCCGTCGCGCACCGTCGCCCGTTGCCGTCCAATTCGAGCTGCTCGCGCGCGGTTGAGCGCGCAATTCTGACGAGCCCCTTGAGGCGATCGATGACGGCCGGGCGCGCCTCCGCGGCGCTGCCATGAGCGTTGAACAGCGCGCGCAGCTCGGCCCGCAGCTCCGGCGGCTCGAAATAGGGCGCTTGCGGCAATCTCGTCGAGTCCATGTGTTTAATCTTAGACCATCGGGGCGCCGCGGCCGATCCCGCGACAATCGGCGTCAGGTGTTAGTCTTATTTGTACGGAGCTGCTTCAGGCGGTAGAGCGCCTCGAGCGCCGCCCGCGGGCTCAACTCGTCGGCGTTGATCTCGTCGAGCGCCGCCTCGATCGCGGAAGGGCCTTTCCGGGGCTCCGCCGCCTTCGGGCGGGCGGCAGCGAAGAGTGGTAGATCATCGAGTGCCGTCCCGCCACTGCTGCCCCCGCGCGGCGCGTTCTTTTCGAGAACCGCGAGCACTTCGCCGGCCCGCTGGATGACGTCCCCCGGCAAGCCCGCGAGCTTGGCCACCTGGATGCCGTAGGAGCGGTCCGCCGCGCCCGCTTTGACGCGGTGCAGGAAGACGATCTCGTCGTGCCACTCTTTGACGTCGACCGTCACGTTCGCCACCGATTTGAGCCGTCCCGCGAGCTGGGTCAACTCGTGGTAGTGCGTCGCGAACAGCACGCGCGCCCTTGAGACATCGTGCAGGAATTCGACCGTTGCCCAGGCGATCGAGAGCCCGTCGAAGGTGGCGGTGCCACGCCCGATCTCGTCGAGGATCACGAGCGATCGCTCTCCTGCCGCGTTGAGGATGGCGGCCGTCTCCACCATCTCGACCATGAACGTCGAGCGTCCGCGCGCGAGATCGTCCGCCGCGCCGACGCGGCTGAACAGCCGGTCGACGACGCCAATCGTTGCCGCCCGCGCCGGGACGAACGAGCCCATCTGGGCGAGGATCGCGATCAGCGCATTCTGGCGCAAGAACGTCGATTTTCCGGCCATGTTCGGTCCCGTGACGAGCCAGAGGCGCGCGTCAGGCATGTCATCGGTGCCATTGGAGGGCTCGGTGCCTGCGCGCCCGAGCATGCAGTCGTTCTCGATGAAGGGGCCGGCCCTGGCGCGCGCGAGCGCCTGCTCGACGACGGGATGGCGCCCGCCGCGAATCTCGAGCGCGAGCCCCCCGTCAACGACCGGCCGCACGTAGGTCTCCTCGCGCGCGAGCTCGGCGAGCCCCGCAGTGTGATCGAGGTCGGCAAGCGCCGCCGCGACTTGCGAAAGCGCGCGCTCCTCGCGCGCGACGAGCTGGGCAAGCTCCTGGAACACCTCCTGCTCGATCGCGAGCGCGCGCTCGGCAGCCGACGCGATGCGCCCTTCCGTCTCGGCAAGCTCAGCGGTCGTGAAGCGCACGGCCGAGGCCATCGTCTGGCGATGGCGGAAGGTATCCGAGTGCGGCGGCGATTGCAGCGGCTTGGCGTTCGCTTGGCCCACCTCGATGAAATAGCCGAGGATGTTATTGTGGCGGATCTTGAGCGACTTGACGCCCGTGGTCTCGACGTAGCGCGCCTCGAGCTCGGCCATCGTGCGCCGGCTGTTGTCGCGCAGCCGCAGCGCTTCGTCGAGCTCGGCGCGAAAGCCCGGCCGCACGAAGCCGCCGTCCCGCTTCAAATGCGGCGGATCGTCGACGAGCGCCGTGGCGAGCCTGCCGGCAAGCGCGCCGCTTGCTGCGTTGAGGCGGGTAGCGATCGATGCGATGTCCTGCGGCAGCCCGAGCGCCGAGGCCTTGACGTCGAGCAGGTCCCCTGCAGCGGCGGCCGCCGCGAGCCCGTCGCGAATCTCAGCGAGATCGCGCGGACCCCCGCGGCCGAAAGCGAGCCTGGCGACGGCGCGCGCGATGTCGGGCGCGCCCTTGAGACTCGCGCGAATATCTTCCCGCAGACCCTCGTCATCGGTAAAAAGCTGCACGGCATCGAGCCGCGCCTCGATTGCCGCAGGATCGCGCAACGGAGACGTGAGCCGGGCCTGAAGCTCGCGTGCACCGGCGCCCGTCACCGTGCGGTCGATGGCTGAAAGCAGGCTCCCGCCTTTGTCGCCCGAGATCGACCGCACGAGCTCGAGGCTTGCCCGGCTCGCCGCATCGATCGTGAGCACCTGAGCCGATCCCGACCGCTTCGGCGGGCGCACGACCGGCTTCTTGCCGATCTGCGTCAGCTCGACGTAGCGCAGCACGGCCGCGAGCGCCGCGAGTTCGGCGCGCGAGAAGCCGCCGAACGCGCCGAGATCGGCAACCCCGAGCTGCGCTTTCAAGCCCCGCTCACCGGCGAGGCTGTCGAACGACGCGGCCGGCACCGGTGTTGCCGCGGCGCCGGCAAGCTCGATCGAGCGCCTCACGTCGGCTTCCGCCAGCAGCGCATCCGCCGCGAGCACTTCTCCCGGAGCGAGCCGCACGAGCTCGCCGGGGAGATCAGCTGCTCTCACCTCCCCGATCTCGAGCTCGCCCGTCGAGATGTCGAGCGACGCGAGCGCGACCATGGCGTCCGAGCTGGCGATTGGCCCCTCGGCCCCGCCCGGCGCGCGAAACAATCCCGTCAGGTAATTGCGGGATTTTGCATCGAGCAGCGTATCCTCGGTGAGTGTCCCAGGCGTCACGAGGCGCACGACGTCACGGCGCACAACCGCCTTGGACCCGCGCTTCCGCGCTTCCGCCGGGTCCTCGAGCTGCTCGCACACGGCGACGCGGTGACCGAGCTTGATGAGGCGCTGCAGGTACTCATCCGCCCGGTGGACCGGCACGCCGCACATCGGAATGTCCGTCCCCATGTGCTTGCCGCGCTTGGTGAGCACGATGCCGAGCGCCTTCGCGGCGATCGCGGCATCGTCGAAGAAGAGCTCGTAGAAGTCGCCCATCCGGTACCAGAGCAGGCTGTCCGGATTGGCGGCCTTGATCTCGAGGAACTGCGCCATCGACGGCGTCGCCTCGGCAGGCGCCGCCACGCGCTCGGGCGCGCCGCCATCCTCCGGCACAGGCGGAGCGGTCTCGCTTGCCTCCGCGTCTCGACGCGGCGCCCCGGCCCTCTTGGTGCGGTCGTCAGCCATCGTCCGTGCACGGCCCCGTTTCGGCGTCTGCGGGCAACCGATAGCCCGGCGCGAGAGACCTTGGAAACCCTCCTGCGGCAACCATGATGCGAAAATCGTGCATGAGCCGAGCCAGGCCGCATGGTGACGCAGTTGAGTAATATCCTGACGGGCTTTACTGTTTCCCGCTTCCCACGTTCACCGACCTCTGAGTGCGGCCAAAATCCAATGTCCCCGAAACAAACAAGAACCCGGATCACCGCCGAGGAGGCGCTGCAGTTCCACGCCCAGGGCAAGCCCGGCAAGCTCGAGATCGCGCCGACCAAGCCCTTGGCGACGCAGCGCGACCTGGCGCTCGCCTATTCGCCCGGCGTCGCCGTCCCAGTGCACGCGATCGCCGAGAACCCGGCGGCGGCCTACGACTATACGAACAAGGGCAATCTCGTTGCCGTCATCTCGAATGGCACCGCCATTCTCGGCCTCGGCAACCTGGGCGCGCTCGCCTCCAAGCCCGTGATGGAAGGCAAAGCCGTCCTCTTCAAGCGCTTCGCCGACATCGACAGCATCGATGTCCTCGTCTCGACCGAGGACGTAGACCAGTTCATCAATTGCGTGCGCTATCTGGGGCCGACCTTCGGCGGCATCAACCTCGAGGACATCAAGGCTCCCGACTGCTTCATCATCGAGGAGAAGCTCAAGGAGCTGCTCGATATTCCGGTCTTCCACGACGACCAGCACGGGACCGCGATCATCGCCGCCGCCGGCCTCTTGAACGCGCTCGAGCTGACGGGGCGCGAGATCGACGACTTCAAGCTCGTCGTGAACGGCGCCGGCGCGGCCGGCATCGCCTGCCTCGAGCTGCTTGTCGCCATGGGAATGCCGAAGAAGAACGTCGTGCTCTGCGACACGAAGGGCGTGATCTTCCAGGGCCGCAAGGAGGGCATGAACCAGTGGAAGTCGGCCTACGCCGCCAGGACCAAGGCGCGCACGCTGGCCGAGGCCCTGAAGGGGGCCGACGTGTTCTTCGGCCTCTCGGTGAAGGGCGCGGTCACGCCCGAGATGGTCGCCGCGATGGCCAAGAAGCCGATCATCTTCGCCATGGCCAACCCCGACCCCGAGATCACGCCCGAGGAGGTCCACGCCGTCCGCGACGACGCCATCGTCGCCACAGGGCGCTCAGACTACCCGAACCAGGTCAACAACGTGCTGGGCTTCCCGTTCATCTTCCGCGGCGCGCTCGATGTGCAGGCCTCGACCATCAACGAGACCATGAAGATCGCCGCCGCGCGCGCCATTGCGGATCTCGCCCGTGCCGAGGTTCCCGATCAGGTGATGGCGGCGTTCCTGGGCAGGCGCCCCACGTTCGGCCCCGACTACATCATCCCCGCGCCCTTCGATCCGCGCCTGATCAGCCATGTGCCGCCCGCCGTCGCCAAGGCGGCGATGGATTCAGGCGTCGCGCGCCGCCCGCTGATCGACATGGACGCCTATGTCGCGCGCCTCAAGGGCCGCCTCGATCCCGTGAGCGGCTGGCTCCAGTCCACCTTCGACAAGGTGAGGAGCGAGCCCAAGCGGCTCATCTTCGCCGAGGGTGAGGAGCAGGCCGTCATCCGCGCTGCGAACACCTATTTCACGCAAGGCTTCGGCGTGCCCCTCCTTGTCGGCTCGGCCGCAACCGTGCGCGAGAACTTCCACGAGCTCGGCGTCAAGCTCCGCCCTGAGTTCCAGATTTTCGACACGCGCAAGTCGCCATACACCGAGGAGTTCACCGACTACCTCTACGCGCGGCTCCAGCGGCGCGGCTATCTGCGGCGCGATTGCCAGCGCCTGGTCATGAACGAGCGCAACGTCTTCGCCGCGCTGATGGTGGTCCACGGTCATGCCGACGCCATGGTCTCGGGTGTCACCCGCAACTGGACGAGCGTCTACGAGGATGTGCGCCAGGTCGTCGATCCGAAGCCTGGCCGCCACTTGATCGGCGTCTCGCTCGCCCTCTGCCGCGGGCGCGCGGTCCTCGTCGCCGACACGAGCGTCCACGACATGCCGACCGCCGACGAGCTTGCCAATATCGCCACCGAGGCCGCGCACGCCGCGCGCAAGTTCGGCATGGAGCCCCGCGTCGCGCTGCTTGCCTATTCCACGTTCGGCCAGCCACGCGGCGAGCGCTCCGACGTCGTCCGCCGCGCCGTCGAGATCCTGGATGAGCGCCGCGTCGACTTCGAGTACGACGGCGACATGGCGGCCGACGTGGCGCTGAACCGCGATCTCGCCAAGCTCTATCCGTTCTCGCGCCTCACCGACACGGCCAACGTGCTCGTCATGCCGGCCTTCCATGCGGCCTCGATCTCGACCAAGCTCCTGCGCGAGCTCGGCGGTGCCATGGTGATGGGACCGATGCTGGTGGGGCTCGAGCATTCGGTGCAGATCTCGACGCTCGGCGCCAAGGACAGCGACGTCGTCAACCTCGCGGCGCTCGCCGCCTACAACCTGGGGGCTTGATGGTCTTCTCGTCGGTTCTGCGAACCGCGCGAGCACGAATGTCCGTCCTGAGACATAGGTGACGTTTCGTTCCGGAGACATGGGTGACAGTTTGTACCTAAGACTTAGGTAACAACCTCGTGCCGAACGGGTTGTCGAGTGGCTGCAAGGTCCTCTGTTCGAGATCGATATAGCCGAGATCGTAGGTCATGAAGGAGACGAGCCAGATGGCGTCGTCGACCTCCTTCAGTCCGACGCGCTGACCGGCGAGCACGGTTGAGATATTGATCTTCTTTCGATGCATGCAGATGCGGCCACAGGCGGTGACGAGAAGGTCGCGGTCGTGGAGGGGGTATTCGACCTCGGGCAGGCCAAGATAGGGTGTAGTCGAGGGGGCATAGACGTCGGCGGGACATCTCTTGGCGAGGGCCTCGTGGGGCCTCTCGGCGTTGAACTCGGCGACAAAGGCCTCGAAGCGCTCCTGCTGCTGGATGGCATTCATGGCCGGGGGCCGTGCGGTTTGCTGCTTCAAGGTGAGATGCATGCGCTCGTGACGGCCGTTTTGCTGGGGGTGGCCTGGCCTGATGCGCTCGATCGAGATGCCGAGGCGGAGCCACCAGACGGAGAGCTTGGAGAGATTGAAGAGGCCGACTGTGACTGGCTGCACCATCTGACTTCCTCCATCTCATGCCCCAAAACCATACTGGTCTTCGGGCCGGGTGATGGATGCCGTCCACAGCATCAGAAGCCGACATCGTCTCTGACGCACGCGCCGCACTGCCCTTCACGTCGGCTTTCGGGCGGCAAGCAGCCGCGATCTTGGAGATAGCGCCGGTCGCAAATGACCCGTTGCAGACAAACCAACCTGGACATCGACCAAGCCATACGCTCGCCAATTCACAATCGTGATCATGGGCTGCTCAACCTCTTGAATAGTTCGCTTGCAACTCCATATACCATCCAACTAGATGGTATATGGATGGTAAGAGATGCATGGCAACGTACATGAATTGCGCGCAAGGGCCGGCGACACCGAGAAGGTCACGGTCAATCTCGGCTACGTCGACCTCGGGCAGATTGATTTGATGGTGCAGGAGGGATTCTATTCGAACCGCACCGATTTCATTCGCACCGCCATACGCAATCTGCTCGATCGGCACGCGGACGTCGTCAAACAGACCGTAGTCCGCAAGACGCTTGACCTGGGCCTGCGCCATTACAGTCGTGACGACCTCGAGGCGGTACGTGCCGCTCGCCAAACTCTCCATCTCAATGTGCTTGGATTGGTCAGTATCGCGGCTGACGTTCCTGCCGAGCTCGCCCGCGCCACCATAGCGTCTATTTCCGTGCTGGGAGCACTTCACGCCAGCGTAGAGGTCAAGGCAGCTCTGGCGGATCGAATGCGGTAACGAGCACCCGGGTATCCCCGAAAATTTTCATTCGAAAGCCGATTGGGCGCCCAACCGGACGCACGAACAGTTTTCCGAGCACAGGAAGTCCGAAATGACCAAGCCGCTTCCCGATGGAATGATCGAGGCGACCCGTCTGACGCAAGCCGGCCGCCTGAGTGAGGCAACCGCACTTCTGCAAAGACTCCTGCGAGGCACGCGGTCGGGCACCAATCCCGCTGAGGGAGACGCGGCGAGCACAGCCATCGAGCTTTCTCCGTCCGTCGGTGTGGGCCCGCGTCGCACGACCCGCGTGGATATAGGGATTGCCACGGCGACCAGGGCACCGCCCGGCCCCGGCGCCACGTCGCATGTGCCGTCCTCTTTGCGCGGGGCCTTTGATCGCTTGCATCTGGGTGAGGCCGCCCAAGGCTTGCTCCGCGCACTCAAGCGCACACCGCCGGCTCCGGCCGACGTCGTACCGTCTGTCGGAAATTTCGTCGCCAAGTCTTTTGGCAACGAAGCAGGAAGCCGCGCTTACAAACTTTATGTTCCGAGCCGCCATGAGGGTGAGCCGCGACCGCTGATTGTGATGCTGCATGGGTGCACCCAATCGCCCGACGATTTCGCCGCCGGCACCCGCATGAACTTCGCCGCAGAAGAGCACAGTTGCTTCGTCGTCTATCCGGAACAAGCCGTCTCTGCCAATTCCTCTAAGTGCTGGAACTGGTTCAAGAGCGGCGACCAGCAGCGGGGACGTGGCGAGCCAGCCCTCATCGCGGGCATCACGCGCCAGGTCATGGCGGACTACGACATCGATCCGCGCCGCGTTTATATCGCAGGATTGTCTGCTGGTGGAGCAACAGCCGCCATTGTGGGCGAAGCCTATCCGGATCTGTACGCGGCCGTGGGTGTCCATTCGGGTTTGGCATGCGGTGTGGCCCGCGATCTTCCATCGGCGTTTGCCGCCATGCAGGGGCGTCATCCCGTGCCAGGTCCCAGGACCGTCGAGCAACCGGGTGCACCTATTCACGTGCCGACGATCGTGTTCCATGGCGATCGGGACGCCACGGTTCATCCGCGCAACGGCGTCGAGGTTATCGCGCGCGCCGGCGCGGGAGGCGAGTTTGAAACGGTTGTGGAGCATGGAAGCGTGACCGCGGGGCATACGTACACGCGCTCCGTCCAAAGTGACGCCAACGGCAGAGGGCTGATCGAGGAGTGGGTCATTCACGGCGCCGATCATGCTTGGTCAGGTGGAAGCCCTACCGGCTCCTTTACCGACCCGAAAGGGCCTGACGCGACGAAGGAAATGCTTCGGTTTTTCCTTGAGCACGTGCGGGCGTCTGACAAGCCGAATGGCATGTGACCGGTGCCCTTAGAGAATCCGTATGTCCTGCGCGCGAACGATGATGTTCTTTTGCCTGAACCTGCGCTCCAGCGAGCCTCGGTAGGTGCGCCACCAGCTGGCCTCGATACCCTTCACCATCACCTCGAACACCACCACGTCGTCCTCGCTGACTGGCCGCCCACCTTCTTTCCAGCGGCCTTCTGCGGGTGTTCGGGTGTAGGCTGTGACACCGCCAAACCGGTTCGTTAGCACCGTTGCGACCTTGTCGTAGTGCTGCTTGGGAAAGCCGCGACCCTTATCGTCCCGGAGCGGCAAAAGGATGTGCACCAAGTGCACATCATTCTCCTAGAATTGCAGTGCTCCTTCATGCTCCACCGCGCGAACACCGACGGTTCCCACCATCATCAAACCCCTCGTGGCGCGTTACCGTTATCGGGTCGAAATTTCTCCAACTCGACCACGTTGCTTTCGGGTGCGTTGACCTCCGAAAAATGGGTCACCTTGTTCGAGTCGCAGACGTAGAGCCACTTGTGGTCGAACAACTCTCCGTCTCGAATGTACCCGAACACCGCGCCCTTCTTACCACGCCAGAAAAGCACCGCGGGTCCCGTCGTGCCCGCCTTCTCCCAGTTCGGCTCGATGAACTCGTCAATGTGTTTCCAATGGATCATTGCGTATCCCGCTGCGGTCATTTCATCTGTCAGCCGCCGCACGGACCAATGCGGATCGACGGCCACATCGCCATGATAGCACGCAGCGATGTCCAGAGGTTCGTCGAGCGAGGCGCATGGATTACCGTGCGCTGAGTTGCCCTGCACATCTGAGCCTGACGTAGGCCGCGAGACGACTAGCTTCCAGGTCGCCGCGTCCGACGGCATCGCGCACCGCGCACGTCGGCTCGCTGTCATGCGCACAATTGCGAAACTTGCACTGTACAGCCAGGGCCTCGATATCGTCGAAATTGATATCGACGCCTTTCCCCGTGGTCCAGAGCTCAATACCCCGCATGCCCGGCATGTCAATGATGGTGCCCCCTCGCGGCCGAATGAACAGCTGGCGATGCGTGGTCGTGTGGCGGCCGCGGCTATCATGGGCGCGGACTTCCTGTGTCGCCTGAGCAGCGCGTCCGAGCAGCTCGTTCGTCAATGTCGATTTGCCCACGCCCGATGAGCCAATGAGGCCGACGGTCCGGGTGCCGTCGAAATGGTGCTCAAGATCCCGAATGCCTTCGCCAGCACGTGCGCTGATGGCGTGAACCGGTATCCCCGGAGCAATCGCAGCGATCTGACCGGTCGTCGCGATGACATCGTTGGCGAGGTCCATCTTGTTGAGGACGATGACCGGTGCGGCGCCGCTTGCGCGCACCAATGCGAGATAGCGCTCGAGGCGCGGCAAGCTGAAGTCGCCATCCGGCGCCGTCACGATGAAGACGACGTCGACGTTTGCCGCCAGAAGCTGTGGGCGACGTTCACCCGACGCCTTGCGTACCAGTGCGGTGGTCCGCGGTATAATTGCAGCGATTGTAGCTTGCCCATCGTCCGCCCCTAGACGTATGGCCACGAAGTCGCCGACGCCCGGGAGATCGGAACGCTGCACGATGGCGTTGCGGAAGCGACCGGTTGTCCCCGCCGTCAGCTCAGTTGAATCGGTTGCCACCTGGTAATGGCTGCGATGCTCGCCAACCACGCGGCCAGGAAGCAGTCCCTCGGCGGCGTGGTCCGCGAATTCGGCTTTTCGTCGCTCACTCCAACCCAATGCTTCGAGCGTCATTTTGTGACTTTCCGATCCTCCCGACCGCAAACGGCGCACGGGACGTCCGGGAAGGACGGCACGGTTTGAGGGAGGGGTTTAGATGCCGTCAACACCATCGAGAGCGGAGTTCTTGAGCCGCTCGGGATTGCGTTCGCCGCCCTCGGCTGCAGCGACAAGTTGCTTGGTTATTCTGGCTTCACTGACTGACTTTTCACCAGCCGACAAGACAGAGCTCTCCGAAAGGTCCAGGAAAAGGTCATCGCGAACGCGGCGGAGTATGGCAATCGTTGAAGCGTCAAACTGTCGGAATGGCATGGTCGGCCTCGCTCATCAGGAGGCGTGAGCACTGTATCTCTCAGCCGTCGGGGATGTGGCCGGCACAGTGCACCCTCAGTCTTCGAATGTCGAATCCTGACGGAAGGCAAGTCGAAGACATTGAGTTGCTGCCCGTTCGGATGCGCTCCGGTCGCATGAGACCCAGCCTTCCCGGCAAGCAGACGGAGTAGCCACGGAACCTGGGCTTTCGGCCTGATACTCCGCACGACATTCGGCATCCGCCTCCGGGTTAGCGCCGAAAGAGTCGATCCTCGCGATTGCGCTCGACCGAGGTGCGAAATGGTCTAGGGTGTTCGATCGATGACAGTTGTGCCGCAGAGGCAAGGTCAGCGTTTGGTGGCGGCGAGTGGTCGCTCGACAGAATCGAGAACCGAGTGATGAGGCTTCGGGTCGGCTACGAATTGGACTACGAGTTTCCCCAATCCACGCCCGTCATTCTGATGCTGAATGTCCATCACTCGCGCGTCTCCGATCTGCCGGCGCCGGATCATGTGATCGTCAGGCCTTCAGTTCCGGTCTCCGGTTACCGCGACAGCTTCGGCAATTGGTGCAGCCGGCTCGTCGCACCGCCTGGGTCCCTGCGCATCAGCTCAAACTCGGTCGTGAACGATACCGGCAGGCCAGACCCGACGGTCTTGGACGCGCTGCAGGTTCCCGTTGAGCAGCTACCGCAGGAAGCACTCGTCTTTTTGCTGGCGAGCCGGTTCTGCGATAGCGATCGAATGCTGGATATGGCTTGGACCCATTTTGGCGGCAGGAAAACCGGTTGGGCCCGCGTTCAGGAAATATGCGATTTCGTGCACGAGCGCATTGCATTCGGCTATGAGCATGCGCGCGTTACGCGGACGGCGTTTGAAGCCTATCACGAGCGCAAGGGGGTGTGCCGCGACTATGCGCACCTGGCCATCGCGTTCTGCCGCGCGTTGAACATTCCAGCACGCTATTGCACCGGCTACCTCGGTGACGCTGGCACACCGCCGCCCTATCCTCCCGGCGACTTCGCAGCGTGGTTCGAGGCCTATCTCGGTGGCCAGTGGCATACGTTCGATCCGAGAAACAACGTTCCCCGCATCGGCCGTGTGCTCATCGCGCGAGGACGCGATGCGGCGGACGTCGCCATCACCACGACGTTCGGACCCAATAGCCTTAAGTCATTTCGCGTTTGGACGGACGAGATCGCAAGTTGATGACGGCTATTTCTGGTATGCCTACCGCTATGGACAGAACCGCTACAGTTCTGGAACGCGCATTTGAGCTTGCGAGATCGGGCAATTTCACCACGGTCACTGGCATAAAGAAGCGATTGAAAGAGGAAGGTTGCTCGGTCGACCAAATCACCGGCCGTTCGCTGACGAGACAATTGGATGCTCTCATGAAGGGAGTCCCCAAGAAGGGCCCAGCAACGTAAAGGCAGGGACGAGCATGCTAGTCAGCCCTGTGATTTTCCGTTTCGGCGCCTGCAAGCCAGTTGGGAATTCCTCCGGGGGAGGCGGATGCTGCATCTATCGGGGCAGGTGCGTCGTTTTTTCCGTATTCGGCCAGCACCTTTTGCGCTTCGCTGCTTCCCAGTGCCGCGGCCCAAAGCGAGAATTTGCGCGCATGGTCGTGGATGGAAGCGCGATCGAGGCTTGCCGCATTCGACAGGCTTTCCTCGTCAGAGATGATGCGGCGCGCGACCTGAGCCCAGCAACATTTCAGCATTTGGCTGAAGGCTCTCATTCTGAGCTCAGCCGCTTTGTCGACGTCCTTGGGGACACCCTCGCCCTGCTCATAGGCCATTGCCAAGTCAATAAGGGCAATCGGATAGTCCTTACCTGCGGCCGATCGAAGGTCCTCGGCGGCTTGAGAAAAGCGGCGTTGAGCTTCGCTTTGGTCGCCCGAAGTCATTGATAGGAGGCCGGCCCGCCGCGAAGCGAGGCCACGCAAATAGAAATACCGCGGTATTTCGTGCTCATCCTGAGGAGCGACGCTGCAAGCCGAAAGCACGCCCAAAACATCGACGCCTTCCCAAGCGGCATCAGCGTACGGCCTCGTCCGCAGCGCAGGCGATGACATCATCCGATCGCACTCAGACGCTGGCGCTCCAGGCGGTGTCGTGGGTTCTCCGGCTGAAAGGCTCCAAATCATCTGCGCGAGATCGCCGATGCTTGCATTGTGATCTTTGTAGCGGATGTTTCGACGGAAATCGTCGGGCAGGCTGACAAGCGTATTGCTCAGGACGACGAGAGCTTCGAAGTCGTTGCCATTCTGACGAGCTTGCTGGGCGAACCGATGCGCGGACCACCATAGTTGATCGATGGCCATATACTCACCCATGTTGGCCGCGGTTCTCAGATCCGCGACGGCACGGGCGTAGTCTCCCTTGGCATCGAATACCTTCCCGCGCCAGGCAAGGGCCTGGGAGAATTCAACGACATGCTTCCCTTCGGCGCGCTGCACAGCCGTGTCAAATTCATTCAATGCGCGGTCAAGCGCATCGGCAGGATTGGTCTCCGCCCGATCGACGGCTCGCTCGAGGGATTCCATTTGGTCGCGGCCGCGCGCGATATGGGCCCAAATCCATCTCTCCTCGACGTGCGATTGCGCAGTTGGGTTGATGGCGATGGCCTGATTGAAGGCCAGCTCAGCATCCTTGTCCCGCTTGGAGCCGAGGAGGTCATATCCGCGCTGCATATACTCGCTAACCCGCGCCTCAGCGATCCGGAATGCTGCAGTTGGATCCATCGTGCTCGCGCTTTCAAGGAGCTTGTCCGCGTCGTTGTCCTTGAATTCGCGGAGAAGCGCAGTTGCGCGGTCGATCAACGCATAGGCTCGTATCTTTTGGACTATCGGCCCGACCGCCGAATCGCGCTTTGCAACTTCTTCAATCAATGGGGTTGCTTGAGCCGTCTCGTCCTTCCGAAGGTGCTGGAATGCTTCTTCGACATGAGCGTCGATGCTCGTAGGCCATTTATCCAGCTGGCGGCACCAGTCGGGAACGGGACCCGCCAGAGCGAAGTCCTTGCGCTGGTCGATGGAGAGACAGCGCGGGGCATCGGTCTTCACTTGATCGACTAAGTCCTGCCAGTCCGGGAAAGAATCCCAAACGCGGGCGGTTCCGTCTTTTGACGCGGTCAGGATCCGAGATCCGTCTGGGGAGAATCTGGCGCTGGTGACCCAGCTCGTGTGTCCTTCGAGCGTTGCCAGGAGCTTGCCGGAGTCCGAATCCCAAAGGCGCGCCGTGTTGTCTCCGGAAGCCGTAAGAATGCGGCGCCCGTCGCGCGAGAACACTGCGTCGAACACCCTCCATGTGTGGCCCTCGAGGACGGCAATCGTCGCGCCGGATTTAGCGTCCCAGATGCGTGCCGTGTTGTCGTCCGACGCCGTCACGATCTTTGTGCCGTCGGGCGAAAAGGACGAGCGACGAATGGCACTTCCTGTCGTATGCCCGGCAAGCTCCCGCGGCCGCTCCGTCGCCCCCAGTATCCATATCCATGCGCTTCCGTTGGCCGCTGTCAGCACCAGGTGTCCGTCGAGCGAGAAAACGGCGCTGTTGATGGGGCCCGACTTGCCCTCGAGTATCTCGACGGGTTCCTGTTCCTGCGATCCGACTTCCCACACGAGCGCGTCACCATCGGCGGATGCGGTCAAGAAGCGCTTGCCGTCGGGTGAGAAGACAGCACTCGTCACGGCCCGAGAGTGTGCTTTGAGTGTCCTGACCGCTTGCCCGGAAACATAGTCCCAGAGTCGGACAGTGCCGTCCAATGCGCCCGTCAAGATGCGGGCTCCGTCGGGAGAGAAGGCGGCGTCAAGGACATAGGCCCCGTGCGGCAGTGGTGGCCCCACCGGATCGCCGCTTTCGGCGTCCCAAACCCTTGCAGTCTGATCGCCGCCGGCGGTCGCGAGGCGCCTGCCATCGGGCGAGAAGCGGACGCTGTAGATGGCGCTCTGGTGCGCCTGGATCGTCCTAAGGTGCGCGCCGGTAGCCGCGCTCGAGATCTGTACGGTGCCGTCGGCGGAAGCCATTGCGACTCGGCCGCCGTCGGGAGCATAGACTGCGACGATGCTCTCACCGATCACGCCTATGCCTATTCCCGTCCCCGCTTTGCCCTGCAAGATCGCCCGCGGTTTACCCGGTGCGGCATGCCACAAACGAGCCGATCCGTTCGAAGACACCGTCAGCACATTCCGATCGTCGCTCGAGAATGACGCACGGTGTACACTGGACATGTGGTCCTCGAGTATCTCGACGAGCTGGCCGGTCTCCGCATTCCACAGTCTTGCGTATCCGGATTCCGAACCCGTCACCACCTGTCGGCCGTCGTGGGAGAACTTGGCTGTCAAGACGTCGCTCTTCTTGTGATCCAGGCGACGATGTTCCTTGCCTGTCGCTGTCTCCCAGATGCGGGCGGTACCGTCTTTTGCCGATGTCACGACGTATTTTCCGTCCGGCGAGAAGTCGGCGCCGGTCAGCCGATCTTCATGTTCTGCAATCGACCGCAGAAACCGGCCGGACTTGGCGCTCCAAAGACGGGCTGTCTTGTCGTCCGGTATTGTCAGGAGCTGGCTGCCATCGGGCGAGAAGATGGCGCTAAGCAGAGAGCGCTTGTGTCCCTCGAGCACTGCTATGGCGTTTCCGGTCGAAGCGTTCCACAGGCGAGCCGTGGTATCGGCAGAGGCGGTCAGCACCAAATTTTCGTCCGGAGAGAAAACGGCATCGTTGACCGGGCCTGTGTGCCCGCTGAATGCGACGGTAGCGTTGCCGGTGCCCGCGTCCCACAATCGGGCGGTTCCGTCAGATGAGGCGGTCAGCACGCGCTTTCCATCGCGGGAGAACCTGGCCCTGATCACCGAACCCTGGTGCCCTTCAAACACCGCAAGAAGGGCACCGGTACTAGCGTCCCAAATCCGCGCAGTCTTGTCCCGAGAAGCAGTCAGGACGCGCCCTCCATCGGGGGAGAATGCAGCGCTCATGAGTGCCGCCCTGTGACCTTCAAGAAGCGCTAAAGACTTGCCTGTCGCCGTCTGCGAGATGCGAGCAGTCCCATCCTCTGAGGCCGTCACCACGTACGCGCCGTCCGCAGAGAAGGCGGCATCGAATATGAGGCCCACGTGCCGCCTCAGCGTCGGTCCCGATAGCTGCCGTATCCACGCCGCGTGCAGCGCGTTCCAGGCTTCGGGTACTAGCGGACGGTCACGCTGCGATGATTGCAACGCAGCCTTGTCCGGAACAGCCTCAAGCGCGACAAGCGCGCTCGTTGGCGCATCCTCCAGGACTTTCGTGGCTTGCTGTGTGCGATAGTTCGATTCCGCAATCTGCGAGGCCCTGAAGTTTTTTTCCGCTACCGAGTACTGCCAACCGGCAAAGGCGGCTAGCAGCAGGGCGCCCGCTGCAACCGCCGATGCGATCCGGGTCTTCTGCTTAGCGACCCTCAGCGCGTTGGCTCGGCCTTCAGATATATATGATTGCACAAGCGGGCTTTGCTGGAGCCCTCCGCTCGTCGGTCGAACGAGCCACGCCTCGGCTGCCGCAAGCTCTGAACCGACAAGCAAGCCGTCGCGCTGGCGATTGCTGTCGTGCCACCGTTGCGCGAGTGCTGTGAGGCGCGTGTGCTCTACGACCCACCCGCGGTCCGTTGTCAGCACCGCGTCGAGCTTGTTGACCTGGGGCTCGAAAGCGACGCTCTCCGTAAACGGCATCAGGTGGAGCGAGCCGATCTCGGGCGGCAGCTTTTCGAGCGTGACAGGTTCTAGGACAAGCGGAATCAGGCGCTTGGCGAGCTTTGCGACCTCCGCCAATTCCCATCGGCACCATTGGGAGCCGATCGATCTGGGAGAGACAAGATAGACTACGGAGTCGGACTGCTCGATGAACTCCCGAAGCATGCTCTTCCAGATCTCGCCGTACTGAAGGTCGCGGCGATCGATCAGGCATTTGTATCCGCGCGCCTCGAGTGCCTCCACGAGCCGATCGGCGAATGCCATATCGCTGCGCGAATAGGAGATGAAGACTTTGAGCTTCGCGGCTGGGGGCGCTGGGTCTGTCACGGGTAGATGCCGATGGGTTCCACGGAAGCAGTACATCACAAGAGCCGCGATGAGTCGGCTGTAAAGCGATAGCACGACCACGCGGGCAAGATTTCTCGCGCGCCAGAGTAACTGCGGCCCGCCATCGGTGCGCCAAGTCGAGTGAATTTGGCGAGCCCCCCGCACAACCTCAGTCCAGCTGCGGTTATGCGTCCGTCTGGCAGTTGCGTCCGGTCATTCTCAATTGGCGGGAGGTCTCGCTGCGGGCGCTCACAGCAGATATGGGGAGTTGGTCGACGTCGTCTGCTCCACCTTTACTTACGACTGTGTTACGTGGGCGGCATGACCACCGCTGCCGCGCCGCTCCCCATTGATGCCGTTCTCGACGACCTCGCTCGCTCGCTGCGTGAGGTGCCTTCGGCCGTGCTGGTGGCGCCGCCGGGTGCCGGCAAGACGACACGGGTGCCGCTCGCGTTGCTGGGCGAGCCCTGGCTCGGTGGGAAGAAGATCCTCGTTCTCGAGCCGAGGCGGCTCGCTGCCCGCAATGCCGCGCAACGCATGGCGCAGACGCTCAGCGAGCGTATCGGGGAGACGGTGGGCATCAGGGCACGGCTGTCGACCAAAGTCAGCGCCAAGACGCACATCGAGGTTGTCACCGAGGGCGTGTTCACGCGCATGATCCTCGATGATCCAGGTCTCGACGCGATCGGCGCGGTGCTGTTCGATGAGTTTCACGAGCGCTCGCTCGACGCAGACCTCGGCCTCGCGCTGGCACTCGAATGTCAGCGTGGGCTTAGGAACGACCTTCGCCTCCTCGTCATGTCGGCAACGCTCGATGGCGGACGAGTGGCGCACCTTCTGGGTGAGGCGCCTTTGATCGAGAGCGCGGGGCGCGCTTTTCCTGTCGCGACGCGCTATCTCGGCCGTAGCGCCGGCTTGCGTCTCGAGGATGCGATGGCAGATGCCATTCTGAAGGCACTGCGAGCGGAGACGGGCTCCATTCTAGCGTTCCTGCCGGGGCAGGGCGAGATCCGTCGCGTCGAGGACCGTCTCCGGGATCGCCTCGATGATCCAAATGTGATTATCGCGCCGCTTCATGGCGCGCTGGATAGCAACACGCAGGATCAGTCCATCGAGGCAGCGCCGGCCGGCAAACGCAAGGTAGTGCTGGCGACGTCGATTGCCGAGACGTCGCTCACTATCCTGGGCGTGCGCGTCGTGATCGATTGCGGCGTTGCCCGGGTGCCCCGCTTCGAGCCGGGCGTCGGCATTACACGGCTCGAGACTGTGCGCGTCTCGCGCGCGTCGGCCGATCAGCGTCAGGGCCGTGCGGGGCGCACCGAGCCCGGCGTGTGCTACCGGCTATGGGACGAGGCGGAGACGGCGAGCCTGCTGCCGTTTGCAGACCCTGAGATCCGCTCTGCGGACCTCGCGCCCATGGTTCTCGATTGTGCAGAATGGGGCGTGACCGATCCCAGGACGCTGGCATGGCTCGATGCGCCGACCGACGCGGCGCTCGATGCGGCTCGCGAGGAACTGCTTAGCCTCGGCGCGCTCGATGCAGACGGACACATTACCGCGGACGGAGCTCAGATGCGGCGGCTGCCGCTGCCGCCACGACTGGCGCGCATGGTGATGAAGGCAGCGGAGCACGGTGCGGCACGCGAGGCCGCCGAGATCGCGGCCGTCCTCGTCGAGCGAGGGCTTGGCGGCAACGACACCTCGCTCGAGGTCCGGCTCGATAATTTCCGCCGCGACCGCGGCCGCCGCGCGTCTGATATGCGCCGCTTGGCCGACGGCTGGGCAGCCTCAACGCGGGAGAACCCCTCCCGGGCAAAAGCCGGAGGCGACACCGGGTTCACCACCGCTCAACTTCTTGCCCTCGCCTATCCCGATCGCATCGCCAAAGCGCGTGGGGCGCCGGGGCAGTTCCTGCTCGCCAATGGCCGGGGCGCGCATCTGGATGCGACCGATGCGCTTGCCCGCTCACCATTTCTTGCCATTGCCGAGCTGCAGGGGAAGGCTGCAGCCACACGCATCCTGCTTGCCGCGGCGGCCAGCGAATTGGATATCACGGCACTTGCCGGGGACCGGATCATCGAGCGAGAGGAGCTGTCGTTCGACGCGGAAGCGCAGGCCGTGAGGGCGCGACGTGTGCGGCGTCTCGAAGCCATCGAGCTCGCGAGCGAGCCACTGCGCGTCTCCGCTGGCCCCGAAACGGAAGCGGCATTGGCGGATGGCATCGCCCGCCTTGGCATCGCAAAGCTACCCTGGAGCAAGACGCAGCTTCAGCTTCGTGATCGATCCGGATTTCTTAGAGCAGCGCTCGGTGCCGAATGGCCGGACCTCGGGGACGCGAGCCTAGAGGCCAGCGTGCGGGATTGGCTGCTGCCGTTTCTTGCGGGCAAGATGCGCTTAGCCGACATCTCGGCCGATGATCTGGGCCAGGCTCTCGACGCGCTGATCCCCTGGTCCCTGAAACGGCGTCTCGAGGACGAGGCACCGACACACTTCGAAGCCCCGACCGGCAACCGGCATGCCATCGACTATGAGGGCGCCGGTGCACCGTCGTTGCACATCCGTGTGCAAGAGCTGTTCGGGCTCAAGTTCCATCCCGCGATCGCGGGTGGCCGGCTGCCGCTGACTTTGCACCTGCTGTCGCCGGCCCACAGGCCGGTGCAGATCACGCGCGACTTGCCGGGCTTCTGGGCGGGCTCGTGGGCGGCGGTGAAGGCCGACATGAAGGGTCGCTATCCACGCCACTTCTGGCCAGATGATCCGTCAAATGCCCTGCCGACGGCGCGCGCCAAGCCGCGCGGGACATGACACGCCCATAGGACCGGCATGGCGCCCCCGTCATCCCCCTGAGGTCGGCTCTTCCGAAAGGCCGATCTCCGGCGTCAGCAAACGCCAGAAGACAGCAGATGGCCCGAAGCAGAAAGTCGCCCGTTGGCAGCTTGTGGGAGGCCAGCCGACAAGACTCCTGTGAGGAGCATAGGTGCTCGCCATCTGACCTCCGACTTCCGCAAACTCCGCAAGTCGGTCATCACGACGAATCCGCTGCTTGGCAGAGATGCAGAGTTTGCGGAAGTCAAGCAACCGACGGAAAGCCTGATCCTTCCCTTCGCCGTTGAGTCCGCTTATCTCCCGAAGGCTGACTTTGGGCACGTGACTGCAAAGGGCCAAAACCCGACATCGGCTCAGCGCGATTGAAGCCATTGGCGGTATCCGTGTGGCACCATCTCAGTTACTTGACCCAAGCAGTCATATCCACAATGGGCTGCTCTTGGTGCTCAGCATTTTGATGGCCTTCGCCGCCGGATCGAACTGTTTCAAATCGACTATGCGGATCGTTTGATCGTGGCTCGTCTTGTGCTGCGAGATTCTCAAGGGCGGCGATGTCTTTGAGCCGCAGGCCAGCGGGATGACAGGGTCCGACCAATCCCCGGCGCTCAAGCTCAACAAGAAGGGCGGCGAGAGAGCCAACACTCAGTCCGAGGAGGTCCGCAACAAATCCGCATGGGCAGGGGTCGCTGATCAGAGTAGGGTCTAGACCTTCGTTCGCGTTGATGCGCGACGCACTGACCAGGAACGCCGCGACACGCTTAAGCGGCGATTGCTGATGACAGCGGATAAGAGAGGCGCGGCGAAATTCGAACTCTCTTTCGACGGCCTGATCCAGCTTTGCTTTGGCTCTGGGATCGTTCTCAATTGCACTCGATTGCGCGTTCAGGGGCAAGTGCGTGAGCCGAGTCTCCACGATTGCGCGCGCGTAGCAGGCATGTCGTTCCAGGAACCCTAAGCCGACCAGGTCGCCCGGAAAGGCAAACTCGATGGTCGGCCGCTGGCTGTTCCACCGCTGTTCGTAGATTGCGACGGCGCCGGATACTACACGATAGAGGCATGTCTTGACGTCGCCTGTCTCGAACAGGAACTGATTGGGGTGAAGAACTTGAACAGGCGAAGTCGCATCGAAGAAGACGCCTCTCGAAAGTCCGATCTGCTCACCCATCCGTGCTTCAATATTGGATGGTGTCAGGGTCTCCAGGGACATCACACTCTGCTCCGCCAATTTTTCCGCTCTGACCGGGCCGCGGCGGCCGCAATGATAAGTGTTCTCATAATTATGCTTCGGGCGGAGCTGCGGGAGCGCGGGGCTTTCGCCGCTCGCGAGAATGGTTCCCAGGTGGCCAGAGTGGGTAGCCAATACGAGGGGGAGTTGGCTTGGATTCCAGCTCTGGCCACCTGGTCGCCTGCGGCGAGCGGGGGACCACGCCGCCGGATTGCTTCGCACCGATTAAGTCGACTCAACACAGGGTCCGCAGAATGCGCTCGCGCTTTGCCCAGCCGCTGCCGAGCCTCCCGTTGTCCAGATGAGAGCTATTTGGCCGCGGCATGCAGCCGCTCCCTCGACGGGGATCTTCCGCTCGCATGCCGCCCCTGCCATCGTCTGCGCAGATACCTGCGGCGCAGAACGCTGTCGCGGCCAAGCGTCACGAGCGCGCGGTCCAGGGACAAGGAACCTAGACACCCACTGTCGCGGACGTCACACACGACCCGCCCACCGCTTGGGATTTCACTGCTGAGTGACGTTGGCATGGCGGGCAGCTTTGCCGTCTCGCCGGGAGTGCCGCGGTTGTCCGTGTGTAAGCTCATACTTGACCTCAAATGGAACGTTTTTTTCTCGCGTGCCGTAATGTTGGCAATCGAACGCTCGCTCACGCAATAACCCGAAAGGCCTAAATTGCGGAAACACCTATCTTTAGGCTGCATTTTGTGTTTCACGATCGACGATGGCGGACGGCCGCAGGCGCAATACAAATCGCTGAACTCCTGTGCCGATTTTGTTGACGTAAAGCTGCATGCGCCCTCGCGCTAATGCAGGCACCGACCACATAGGCCGTCGAGCGCGTCATTGAGCACAAATAGCCGGCTAGTAGCCGGCGCAAGCGGGGCAGCCAATCAATGGATTTCATCACTGTTCAATTGCGAAAGAGATGCTTGGCTACGCGCCGGGCACTGCATAGCTTCAGGGTTCTAAGCATTGATCGCCGTCAATGCGCCAGAGCTCAGGCGCTGTTTCAGAGATCGTGCGAAGGCTCATGTCGGTAGGTGGAGGGCAAAGGTAGAGTGACGGCAGCAAGCAGGGTCGGCGGCAAGAAGGACACTCTCGCAAAAAGCGCAGTCGAGAAGTTCGGGGTCCCAGAAGCTTTGGCTGCGAGCGTCGCGATCCTTGATCCTGCAGGTACGATTATCGGGGTGAACGATGCATGGCGGGATTTTGGTCGGCGGCAGGGCTTATGCATCCCAAATTTTGGCGTTGGCCAGAACTATCTGCATTACTGCAAATCCGAACGACCGGAGTCACTGCGGCTGGCAAAAGAGCTTAGGGATCTGCTCGCCGGTAAGCTTGATCTGCTGACGCGCATCTATCCTTGCCATTCAAAAACCGAACGGCGCTGGTTCTTCCTGATCGGGCTGCCGCTCTCATTGCGCGAACGATCTGGTGCCGCCCTTTTGCACGTCAACTTGACCCCCTTTTTCGAGCCGGCCGTAGCCGCACGGCACGAGGCGCATCATGGGCACATTGGGCCGACGATTGGTTTGGACTTGGTCGCCAGAAGCGTCGAGAATTCGAGCCTCGAAGCCCTCAGTTCTCAATTGACGGCGATGCTCACTGTGGGTCGTCAGAGCCCTTCAGACAGTTCGCGGAGAAACGACGCCGAGCGGATTTTGGCTCAAGCGTGCTTGAGTAGACGGCAGTTGCAAATCCTGGGCCTCTTGGCCGAAGGTAAGACGAACACCGAGATTGCCAACGCGCTCTTCCGGTCGCCCAACACCATCAAGCTGCATGTGTCCAAGATCTTGCGCCAACTAAACGTCAAGAGCCGGACGCAGGCGGCCCTTCTTGCATCCAAGCTGGCCAAAAAAGATTTCCAATCGAATGGTACATAACCGCCAGTCAATCATATGGCTCAGTTCTTTGCAGTCGGGGGCAATCGGCGCAGCCTGAACAAGGCATAGAAATAACTCAGCCAGAGGACGACGGAGAGGCCGTAGAAGATGATGGTTCGCACCGACCACAACGGCCAGGAGCCGGCGGGGCCGATAGCGATCACGGGGGGTACCAACTGAAGAGCGTGGAGCGCCACCGATTCCACATGAGGGTCATTTCCGTGTTGCGAGACTGCGCGGTCTTGGCGTCATTGAAGACGCGCTCGCTGTTGCGCTTCAGCCACCACCAGAAATCGTCGTTGGTCAGCTCGAGCCCCCTGTCGAAGCAGCATATTTCACTCGCTCTTTTTCTCGTTCTCGTAGTCGGAGGCGGTCTGTCCATCGGCTACCTGACGGAGCCCGGCGAGTGGTACGCGCAATTGGCCAAGCCCACGTTCAACCCCCCAGGCTGGGTATTCGGTCCGGTTTGGACGGCGCTTTACATTTTGATCGCTATCACCGGATGGCGCCTCTGGCGACGGGATCGCGGTGGCTGGCCGATGAAGCTCTGGTGGGCGCAGCTCACGCTCAACTTCTCGTGGTCGCCGGTCTTTTTCTCGGCCCACGAGATCGGCCTCGCGTTCGCCGTGATCCTTCTGCTTCTCGCCGTCCTCGTTGCTTTCATCGTTGCGACCTGGCGGCGGGATCGGCTGGCGGCGTGTCTGTTTATACCGTATGCTTTGTGGGTGGTCTTCGCCTCGGCCCTCAACGCCTCGATATTCGCGTTGAACTAGATCGTGAACTCACAAATTGAAAAATCCGCGAGCGTCGCCTTCTCCGCCGGCTGGGGCAGGAAATGTCCGCAATCGAGCGCCTCACCCTGGAGGAGGCGCGAGGGTCCTCGATTTTGCCTCCAGCACGCAGGCACGACGCAGTGTGAGAGCCCCGCATTGCAGCCTCAACGTCGCCGACTGATCGTTATGGAGCCGTCAGCTACGCCGCGCGCGTCATGCCGAGCAGGAATAGCGCGTATGCCGGAATGAAAATTGCGAGAAAGATTGCCAGTAGCGTTACCATGAAAGCCTCTCGGCAGGTTCGCGTCGCTTCCATGGGCGAACGCCAGAATTCTGATTGTGTCCCGAATGTTCTCAAGCACAGCGTCGCGAACGGACCCCTGCGGCTGCCGGTATGGGTGGCAGCAGCAGGGCCGTGCATCTCAGCGCATTGAGTTCCCGCGCAGGGCGGAGCCTTCATCCGTTCTGAACGCGGCAGCAAGTGGGACCAGCTGCCACAGCGCGGACAGTCCGACGAGGGAGTAGACGGCGCGCGCGAGGAACGAGCCTTCGCCAAAAATTGCGGCGACGAGGTCGAAGTTTAAAAAGCCAACAAGACCCCAGTTCACGGCGCCTACGATGACTAGGATCAGTGTAATCAGGTTCAACGGTTTCATGCATCACTCTCCAAAGAGGCCGGGCTGCCTTCAGCGGCGGCCCGGCGAGTTTGCGTTTGAGCTGCCGGCCTAGCTCTGCGGCGGCATAATGACCGTATCGATGACGTGGATAACGCCGTTCGACGCGGCAATATCGGTGGCGGTGACCTTGGCGTCGTTGATCATCACCGTGTCACCGCTGGTCTTCACGTTGACCTTCTTGCCGTTCACGGTCTTGGCCTCTTCGAGCTTCACTACCTCTGCCGCCTTAACCGTGCCCGGCACCACGTGGTAGGTGAGGATCGCCGTTAGCTGGTCCTTGTTCTCGGGCTTGAGCAGCGACTCCAAGGTGCCCGCTGGCAACTTGGCGAACGCCTCGTCAGTCGGCGCGAAGACCGTGAAGGGACCTTTGCCTTTGAGGGTCTCGACCAGCCCCGCCGCGCCGAGCGCCTTGGTGAGCGTCCCGAACTTGCCAGCCTCGGCTGCTGTCTCGACGATGTTTTTCTCCATGGCACGCGCCTCCGGCGCGCCCATGGAGACGCCGATGGCTGCGGCAGCGGCGATAACCAGCGTCTTCAATTGCGACTTCATAGTGTGCCTCCTTCAACTTTTGCTTTGGGGTTGGAGCGGAGCTTGTCCCGCGCTCGCCAACCGCGCCCGTTGACATGGGTTTCATATTAAGAAAATCCATTTGCATACCAGTCACGTTTTCGTGACATTCAAAGACATTTTACTACAGGTAGAATAATATTGAGGCGATTTGAGCGAGAAGAAAAAGAGGCAGGAATGTTGAGTGACACACTCGCCGACGGGCTCCAGCAGTACGCCATCGGCCCTAAAATCCGCTCCCTTAGACAAAAAAAGAAACTGGGCCTCGTTCAGCTCGGCGCGCACACCGGATTGTCACCCGCCATGCTGTCAAAGATCGAGCGCGGTCAGGTTTTCCCGACGCTCCCCACCCTATTGCGCATCGCGCTGGTGTTCGGCGTAGGGCTGGAGCATTTCTTCACGGAGGGCGCCAACAGGCCCGTCGCGGCGGTCGTGCGGGCGAAGGATCGTCTACGCCTGCCCCATCCGCCGGGTCAGAAGGACCCAGCCTACTACTTCGAGAGCCTCAATTTCCCCGTCAACGATCGCAAGCTGGAAGGCTACCACGCCGAGTTTCCGGCCGGTGCCGGCCCATCCGAGCCGCATGCCCACGTGGGCGCCGAACTTGTCTACGTGCTGAAAGGCAAGCTCGTCATCACCATCGATGGCGAAGACCACACACTCAATGTATCTGACGCAATCTATTTCGACCCATCCGCGCCTCACAGTTACCGCTGCGCCGGGCGCACGGACGCCACCGCCATCGTTGTGGTGACCGCTTTGGGGCCATGAGCAGACATCGCTTCGGTTACGAGCCTTCGCCCTCAGTGTGCGCATGGGAATGCAATTGCATGCCTGCGGCCGGAAGACAAACTAGTTGAAGCACGGCTTCCAGCAACTGATCCTGGCTGAACGGCTTCCCTGGTATGGGCGCTGCGCAGAAATGATTAGCGGTCGCTCTCCGCGCGCGGCATCGTTGCAGCGAGCAGCGCCGCCTGTGTCCGACTCTTGAGTTTAAGTCGGTGCAAAATCGCCGACACGTGAAGCTTAATAGTATTGGGCGACCTAAAAAGAGTCCTAGCGATCTCTGCGTTCGTCCTTCCTTCGCCGAGAAGCTTGAGCACTTCCAATTGTCGCTTGCTGAGCCGCGCCCGCGAGATCTGATCGCAATAATCACCGTCCTTAGCCTGTGCCTTCCGTGTCGGCGGTGCTGCGGCGCCTAGCATTGCATTGAGCTGCGAGGCGAGGTTGTCGGAGACCGAGGTCTCAACGGTGTTAGCAATGACTTCGAGAATACCCGACGCAGCAATTGTTGGCGCCTGAGAGGGCTTGGCTCGTAGTGCACGGCCGCCGATTGGAATTGGCAAGAACTTCGTGAGGTCCACATGCAGGATGGTGATGCCGGACCGCCTTTCCGTCGCGAGTGCCAAGCCTATGAGAAAAAACCATCGCTGCTGCTTAGGCGAATGGCAGGGATAGATCGTGGTCACGAGATCGCGGCGTCCGGAAAGCAGCTCTTTAAGATCCTTCGCAATACCTCGTGACGTAGCGCTCCCGCAGTGGTCGAGGTAATTCGCGCCGATTCCGAAATTCGGAAGGCACATACCATTCTTGTCAGCGAACTCCTTCCAGGATTCGTTGACCCCGACGATTTTACCGTCCGCCCCAAGTATAACCGTACTCACCGGCAGCGCTTGCAGTGCTTTGAATTTGTCGAGCTTCACCGCCATTGCGGTTGCACCTCGCACCACGCTCATGTGATGGCCACGGCGGTATCCGCGGCTACCCGGAATCGCTTGTCATTTTACCGAAGTTCACGCGGGGCGGAGCGCTGCTTTCCTCGTGCCGGCGGTCAAAACAGTCTTTTTGGGCTATGGCGCTTCGCCATCCAGTGCACATACTTTGCGAAATTGAGCTTGTCGTGCGTCGGGCATCCGCTGTTGGCATGGCCCACCAAGCTGGGAAAACCGGATGATCATTGTCTTTGTCGCCACCTTTATGTTGGGGATCGCGTCAGCCTACACCTGCCTGCTCTGGGTTATGAAAAGGCTGTCCGAAGAGGAGCGACACCTCGCAGGGCCTCAGCGCTACTTTGACACGAAAGACTACCCCAACGACAAGTTGACGGCAAAGTGTGAGCAACATGACGGGCAACGTGATCGAGAGAACTGATTTGCTCACGCAGAGAGAAGAAACCATTCTCGCTCACGTCGGTTGCGGGCGATCCAACAAAGAGATTGCCCGTGAACTCGGAGTCTCTCCCGAAACGATCAAATCCAATCTCAAGCGGATTTTTCTCAAGCTATCGGCTGACACGCGTGCCCAAGCTGTTGCCCGGGCCATGGACCTTGGCTTGTTCGGCTCGAGCATCAGCGACGGTGTCACGCAGGAACTCTTCCGGTTCTACGGCTCTGGCATCTCCGTGGCGTCGCTAACGCGATGACACAGAGAGAGGCCCGCCTCGCCAATTCGGCGCCCCATTCGTCCGCTCGTCGAATGGCTCGCCTACAACGGCAACACACTGATAACGAAGCCGACCAAGGAATTCACGGACTCACGGGGCGCTCCCATACCGGCTCAAGGTCCGCTCAATTGCGCCGAAACGCCGTCTTCAGATTCGGCCATTCGGCTGAGGTTCGGTTCGATAAATGCGTTGATTGAGTGCCTGCTGCATTGCCACGTCGCGCATGGTGGCGAGCGTGCATCAAGTCAGCAAGGCGTCATTTGCGACCGGCGCTATCTCCAAGATCGCGGCTGCTTGCCGCCCGAAAGCCGACGTGAAGGGCAGTGCGGCGCGTGCGTCAGAGACGATGTCGGCTTCTGATGCCGTGGACGGCATCCATCACCCGGCCCGAAGACCAGTATGGTTTTGGGGCATGAGATGGAGGAAGTCAGATGGTGCAGCCAGTCACAGTCGGCCTCGATATCGCTAAGAACGTTTTTCACGCCTACGGCGTCGATGCTCAGGGTGAGAAGGTCCTCAGCCGCAAGCTTCGCCGTGCACAGTTAGAGGCCTTCTTTGCCAAACTTGAGCCTTGCCTGATCGGGATCGAGGCCTGTGCAACAGCACACCACTGGGCTCGCACGTTCGAGAAGATGGGGCACTAGGTGCGGCTCAT